>OLIJ01000003.1_pt1 | contig 519089 bp, 465 predicted proteins | sample 1609731 | NCBI WGS metagenome assembly OLIJ01 (sample SAMEA4350159, study PRJEB24818) | metagenome | biome: human; feature: gut; material: faeces | place: Denmark | collected 2013-09
TTGCCTGGCGGCTTTAGCGCGGTGGTCCCACCTGACCCCATGCCGAACTCAGAAGTGAAACGCCGTAGCGCCGATGGTAGTGTGGGGTCTCCCCATGTGAGAGTAGGGAACTGCCAGGCATCAAATTAAGTAGTAAGCCGGTGCATTAATCCGGTGGTTACAGAAGTATTCGGTGGAGCGGTAGTTCAGTCGGTTAGAATACCTGCCTGTCACGCAGGGGGTCGCGGGTTCGAGTCCCGTCCGTTCCGCCACTTATTAAAAGCCCTGAGCTAACGCTCAGGGCTTTTTTCTTATCTGTCGTTTGATTGTTGCGAAATTAGCAAAAATCCTCTGCGTTTTACGATCTTTTTCGGCATAACAACTACAGCGATAATTCTCCTCAGTTTATGAACATAACGATTGAGGAATCATATGACTATCCCTGCACTGGGTCTGGGCACTTTCCGCCTGAAAGACGACGTTGTTATCGCATCTGTTAAAACCGCACTTGAGTTGGGCTATCGTGCTATTGATACGGCGCAGATTTATGATAACGAAGCTGCCGTAGGCCAGGCCATCGAAGAGAGTGGCGTACCGCGCGACGAACTTTTCATCACCACTAAAATCTGGATTGAGAATCTCAGCCAAGACAAGCTGATCCCAAGCCTGAAGGAAAGTCTGAGAAAGCTGCGTACTGACTATGTTGATCTGACGCTGATCCACTGGCCATCACCTGACGATGCTGTCTCTGTGGAGGAGTTCATGCAGGCGCTGCTGGAAGCGAAAGAGCAGGGCTTAACGCGTAAAATTGGCATCTCTAACTTCACCATCCCGTTGATGGAAAGGGCCATTGCCGCAGTGGGTAAAGAAAATATTGCCACCAACCAGATTGAACTCTCTCCTTACCTGCAAAATCACAAAGTCGTGGACTGGGCGAAACAGCATGGTATTCACATCACCTCGTACATGACGCTTGCATATGGTAAGGCGCTGAAAGATGAAGTGATTGCACGCATCGCTGAAAAACACAATGCGACAGCCGCACAGGTGATCCTGGCATGGGCGATGGGTGAGGGCTATGCCGTGATCCCGTCTTCAACCAAACGTGAAAACCTGGCAAGTAACCTGTTAGCGCGGGATCTCCAGCTTGATGATGAAGATAAAAACGCGATCGCTGCACTGGAATGTAACGATCGTCTGGTCAGCCCAGAAGGGTTAGCCCCAGACTGGGATTAACAAAAGCTCTCCCTCTGTACCCTTAAACCCTCACACAGCTCCTCCGGGAGCTGTTTTTATATGTTCGCTAAGGAAGTCGATAAAAGCGCGTATGCGCGTACTTACCGCTCTGTCACTGTAATACACTGCGCTAAAAGGCATCTCTACAGGTAAGCGTTTGTCAGCCATCAGTTCTACAAGCTGACCCGCAGCTATTTCCTTATCAATCATATAGTCTGATAAACAGGCGATCCCATTTCCTTCAAGACAAAGCTGTTTCAGCGTTTCTCCGCTATTAGACGAAAGTCCGCAAGTGATCTCATGAAGTTGTCCGTCATGACAGGCCACGGGCCAGGTGTTCAGCGAGACAGGTTCCGTAAAGCCCAGGCACAGGAGCTGCTTCAGCTCCTCAACGGTCTCCGGTTTGCCATGCTCTGCAATATATTGCGGTGACGCGATAATTTTGCGGTAGCTGGTGAACAGTGGGCGAGCGCGTAAACTTGAATCCGTCAGGGTTCCCGCGCGGATCGCCACATCAACTTTACGCTCAATCAGGTTAATAAACGTCTCTGAAGAGACCAGGGACAGAGTCATCTCCGGATAACGTTCCCGGAATGGCTTGATTAACGGCATTAGAAAATGAAGCACGACCGGCGTCGCCGCATCAATGCGTAGCAATCCACGCGGAGTGCTACGCGACTCCATTATTTCCGTCTCAGCTGCCGCCATCTCCTGCAAAACGGATTGTACGCGGCGAAAATAACGTTCACCTTCTTCCGTCAGGCTGAGCTGCCGCGTTGTTCTGTTGAGCAGACTTACCCCGAGCTTCATCTCCAGCTTTTTCACCGAGCGGCTGATGGCGGAGTTCGCCTGCCCGAGCTGTTCGGCCGCACGGCTGAAGCTGCCGCTTTCAACAACGGCAACAAAGATAGTCAGTTCTTCCGATGTGGCTTTCATTATTGCATCATCCGCAAAATTCTATTGAGATTCTAACCATTTTTGTTATTTAAACACTGGCGCATACTGCCTGTCATCTTAATCCTGAAGAGACGGAGTATTTATGCCACTGGCGCTTCTTGCCCTGACGATCAGTGCCTTCGCAATTGGCACGACCGAATTTGTTATTGTAGGACTTGTTCCCACTATTGCTGAACAACTCGCCATTTCGCTGCCTTCTGCCGGGCTGCTGGTATCTATTTACGCGTTAGGCGTCGCTGTTGGGGCGCCTGTGCTGACCGCACTGACTGGACGCTTTCCACGTAAACAACTGTTAGTTGCCCTGATGGTGCTCTTCACCGCCGGCAATATTCTGGCGTGGCAGGCTCCGGACTACACCACTCTGGTCATTGCCCGTTTGCTGACTGGCCTCGCACACGGTGTCTTCTTCTCCATCGGCTCCACGATTGCAACCAGCCTGGTGCCAAAAGAGAAAGCGGCGTCAGCCATTGCGATTATGTTTGGCGGCTTAACCGTCGCGCTGGTCACCGGCGTGCCGTTAGGAACGTTTATTGGGCAACATTTTGGCTGGCGAGAAACCTTCCTTGCGGTATCGCTGTTGGGCGTGATTGCTCTGGTAGCCAGCCTGCTGCTGGTGCCCTCCAGTATTCCGGGGCGCGCGAGCGCCAGCCTGAGCGATCAGGTTAAGGTTCTGACACACCCGCGCCTGCTGCTGATCTATGCCGTTACGGCTCTGGGTTATGGAGGTGTGTTCACTGCGTTCACTTTCCTTGCACCGATGATGCAGGAACTGGCTGGTTTTTCTCCGGGCGCAGTGAGCTGGATTTTACTGGGCTACGGTATCTCCGTCGCAATCGGCAATATCTGGGGCGGCAAGCTTGCAGATAAGCATGGTGCGGTACCGGCGCTAAAATTTATCTTCGCCGCGCTGGTTGTCCTGCTGATGATTTTCCAGTTCACCGCGTCGATACAATACGCAGCGCTGGTAACTGTGTTGGTTATGGGAATATTCGCGTTTGGTAACGTACCGGGATTGCAGGTCTATGTTGTACAGAAAGCCGAACGCTATACGCCCAATGCGGTGGATGTCGCATCCGGCCTGAATATCGCCGCATTCAATATCGGTATCGCACTCGGATCGGTTATCGGCGGGCAGACGGTTGAACACGTTGGATTAACCCAAACGCCATGGATTGGTGCGGTAATTGTGCTTGTCGCTTTCCTGCTTATTGGTCTGAGTGGACGGCTTGATAAACCCGCTCGTATCGCGCTTGGATAAGTATCAGTAAGTGCTTGCTTACAAAACTGGAAAGCGGTTTCTCAGTAATTGCGTTGAAAGTGTGACCTAAAATCCCTATAACATTAGAACCAGTCCGTTTTCCGGGCTGGTTCATGTTACAGAGGTCGTTTCCAAAAGTGCGAAAAAATACCTATGCCATGCGTTATGTTGCCGGAATGCCCGCGGAGAGGATCTTGCCTCCGGGGTCGTTTGCGAGCCTGGGTCAGGCATTACCAGCGGGCACGCCATTAAGCAGTGACGAAAAAATTCGCGTACTGGTGTGGAACATCTTTAAACAACAGCGTGCGGAGTGGTTATCCGTACTTAAAAATTTTGGTAAAGATGCGCATCTGGTTCTGTTACAGGAGGCGCAAACCACGCCTGAGCTGGTCAGGTTTGCAACGACAAACTATCTTGCAGCCGATCAGGTGCCTGCCTTTGTTCTGCCACAGCATCCTTCTGGGGTGATGACCCTTTCAGCCGCACATCCGGTCTATTGCTGCCCGCTGCGTGAACGTGAGCCAATCCTGCGTCTGGCAAAATCGGCGCTGGTCACGGTCTATCCGTTGCCCGACACCCGTCTGCTGATGGTGGTAAACATTCATGCGGTGAACTTCAGCCTGGGTGTTGATGTGTACAGTAAGCAGTTACTACCCATTGGCGATCAGATTGCTCATCACAGTGGGCCGATCATTATGGCCGGGGACTTCAATGCCTGGAGCCGTCCACGTATGAACGCGTTGTACCGCTTCGCGCGTGAAATGTCGCTGCGTGAAGTTCGTTTTAACGATGACCAGCGCAAGAAAGCGTTTGGTCGTCCTCTCGATTTTGTCTTCTATCGGGGTTTAAGCGTGCACGACGCCTCCGTTCTGGTGACGCGCGCCTCCGATCATAATCCTCTACTAGTTGAATTCAGTCCCGGCAAACCTGATAAATAATGGTGCGTCAGGTCTGCCGTGGGGCAGGCCTGTGCGGGTGCTGCCCTTTATTTTTTAACCCATAAAAGGACAGCAACATGACAACAACACACTCCCATCATGACAACGTCGAAAAACAGTTTGGTTCTCAGGCAAGTGCCTACCTGAGCAGCGCCGTGCACGCCTCTGGCCGCGATCTGGTACGTCTCGGCGAACGGCTCGCCGCGTTTCCTGACGCGCACGTGCTGGACTTAGGCTGCGGGGCGGGGCACGCCAGTTTTACCGCCGCACAGCAGGTTGCTCAGGTGATGGCATATGACTTATCGAGCCAGATGCTGGATGTGGTTGCTGAAGCGGCGAAAGCGAAAGGGCTGAATAACGTCACGACGCGCCAGGGCTACGCTGAATCTTTACCCTTTGAGGATGCGTCGTTTGAGGTTGTGATTAGCCGTTACTCTGCACACCACTGGCATGATGTGGGGCAGGCATTACGGGAAGTGAAACGCGTGCTCAAACCGGGCGGAATCTTCATCATCATGGACGTGATGTCTCCCGGACATCCGGTACGAAATATCTGGCTCCAGACGGTTGAAGCGCTGCGTGATACCTCGCACGTGCAAAACTACTCCAGTGGAGAGTGGCTTACGTTTATCACCGAAGCCGGCTTGATTTCACGCTCATTGATAACCGACCGTTTGCCGCTGGAGTTCACATCATGGATTGCACGGATGCGCACACCCGAGGCATTGACTCAGGCGATCCGATTGTATCAGGAGAGCGCCTCTGCTGACGTGAAGGCGTACTTTGAACTGCATGATGATGGTTCGTTTACCAGCGACACCATTATGGCTGAAGCGCAAAAAGCGGGATAAATAAAAAAGGCACCGAGGGGAATCGGTGCCTTTTTAACAAGCGATCGTACTATCAGGAATCTGGCGTAGCGCTGTTTTTCACAAACAACGTCAGCTGGTCGCCAGGTTGCAGGTTGTCGGTATCGTTGTTCCAGCGCATCACATCTTTGATGTTTACGCCGTGACGCTTAGCAATACTGGACAGCGAGTCGCCTTTACGTACGCGATAGGTAATGCTATCGCTGTTTTTAGCGAGACGCTGTGCGCTGCTACCTGCACCTACGGTCAGCGTTTGACCCACTTTCAGACCAGATCCGCGCAGATTATTCCACTGCTGGAGATCTTTCGCATTCACGCCAAGACGTGATGCAATACCTGAAAGCGTATCACCTGAACGCACCTTATAGCTGCGGCTGCTTACAGGCGACGTATCAGCGATCAGCGTGGACTGAACGGCTGCAATTTCACCCGAAGCTAAAGACTCTCGTAACTGTTCCGCATGTTTCTGCGGAACCATCACATAGCCAGGGCCACTAGCGCCCAGCGTGGAGCCTTTAACACCTGCATTAAAGGTTTTAAGCTTACTTACCGACATACCCGTCATATCTGCAACCTGTTGAATATCAACCGGGCTGCTGAGGCGGACACGCGCCAGTGCACGACTTTCGTCTGGTGTTGGCAGTTGTACACCGTAACGTTTGCTGTTCTTGAGAATATCGCCCAGTGCCAGCATTTTCGGTACGTAAATCTTTGTTTCCTGTGGCAGTGAGAGCGACCAGAAGTCTGTGGATTTTCCACGCGCTTTATTCGCTTTCATTGCCTTCAGTACACGACCTTCACCACTGTTATACGCCGCGACGGTCAATAACCAGTCGCCGTCAAACATCTTGTTCAGACGTTGCATCATGTCGAGAGCGGCTGTCGTTGAAGCGACAACATCACGACGCGCATCGTAGTTGCGGGTCTGCTTTAAACCATAATTTCGCCCTGTGCTCGGAATGATCTGCCAGATGCCTGCTGCATTGGCGCCAGACGTCGCGTGCGGGTCAAAAGCGCTCTCCACTATGGGTAGTAGTACCAGTTCCATAGGCATGTTACGTTTCTTAACTTGCCCGGCTATCCAGTACATATACGGCTCTGCCCGTAATGTTACATCGTGGAGATAGCTCTTATTTCTCAAATACTTCTGTTTCTGTTCGCGAATCCGGCTGTTTTCCGGAATTCCCATCTTTAGCTCGTCGCCAATAGAGGCCCACAAGTCTTGTTCCTGCGCGAAGGATGTCCCATCGTCCAACCATCGCGCCTGACTCGTAAACTTCCCTGCTTCCCCTTGACCAGCCGCAGAAAGGCTCTGTGCGTGCTGTTGTACGTTGCTGCCGTTTTGTGACTGGCAACCTACAAGCAGGACAGAGGCGAGTAATATCGCTTTTGCCTTCATGTGTGTGTCAATAGTTGCTTAAAAGACGAGCGATGATAACGGCGAAATTTTGAAAAGGCAACCCGCAATTATCTGAAGTTATCTTTCTTTGACCTTAACCATGCAAATCGCGCTTCAGGTTGTAACAAATTTGTTTCTTGATTAATTTTATTAATTAAATCAACATCATCAGTTCTTAAAAATAAATTTATTTGTCGCTCATTTTTCAGAATTACGGGGAGTGTTTTTTGGTTTTTTGCACGTAACTCCTTCACTTTCTGGTAATAATCCTGAATCGCCCGATCCTCAGGCAGCACGCTTGCAGCAAACTTCATATTCCCTAATGTATACTCATGTGCGCAACAAATTACGGTTTCGGCTGGCAGCGCATTAATTTTTTGTAAAGATTGATACATCTGTTCTGGCGTGCCTTCAAACAGCCTTCCACAGCCGCCAGAAAACAGCGTGTCGCCACAAAACAGATAAGGTTTGCTGTAGAAACAGAGATGCCCGGAAGTGTGACCTGGCGTAGCAAATACGGAAAACTCCCACCCGAGGATGAGGATACTTTCGCCTTCTTCGACAACTTGCGTTGTACCCTTATCCTGTGTCTCTGCTGGTCCGTAGACGGGTAGATGGGGATAGCGTGCAAGGAGATCGGGAACACCGCCGACATGATCGTGATGGTGATGGGTAAGAAGGATCGCCTCCGGCTGCCAGCCGTTTTCTTTAATCGCGTGCAGGATCGGTGCGGATTCGCCTGGATCAACAATGATGCATCTGCGATCGTCGTCGACTAAAACCCAGATGTAATTGTCCTGAAAGGCGGAAATACTGATAAGATTCATGCATTACCTCTTATAGCGTGGCGGGTGTTTTGATGAAACCGGCAAGGATACCTCAGACTGTCGCACCACCGGAACGTTGGGCAGAGTTGCCCTGGGGTGAATATTATCGCGAGGCCTTAGAACTTCAGCTTAAACCCTGGCTCGCGAAAATGTATGGTTTTCACCTGCTTAAGATTGGCAATCTGAGCGCAGAAATCAATACCGAAAGCTGCGCTATCTCGCATCAGGTCAGCGTATCGCTTAATGGCTCCCCGGTTCAGGTGAAAGCGGATCCGCTGCATTTGCCGTTTGCGGAAAAATCCATTGATGCCTGTCTGCTCGCCCACACGCTGCCCTGGTGTAGCGATCCCCATCGTCTGCTGCGGGAAGCCGACCGCGTTTTGATTGATGACGGCTGGCTGATCCTGAGCGGTTTTAATCCGCTGAGTCTGATGGGGCTACGTAAACTGACGCCCGTTCTGCGTCGCACGCCGCCTTATAACAGCAGGATGTTTACCATGATGCGCCAGCTGGACTGGCTTTCACTGTTAAATTTCGAAGTGCTAAGCTACGGGGGTTTTCAGGTCATCCCCTGGACGCGTAAAGGCGGGGTCTTATTAAGCACCCATTTACCCGCGCTGGGCTGCATGCAATTTATTGTCGCGCGTAAGAGGACGATCCCCCTTACGCTCAACCCGATGAAGCAAAGCAAATCAAAAACGCGGATCCGCCAGACCGTGGGGGCCACGCGGCAGTACAAAAAACCGTGATCAGGATTCAGGTTGATAACCTGCATCCTCATGGGTCGGGTTGGATGCCGCCGCGCGAGCCAGCTCGTCACAGCGTTCGTTTTCAGGATGACCGGCGTGCCCCTTTACCCACTCCCATTTGATTTCGTGCTGACCGAGGGCGGCATCAAGACGCTTCCAGAGATCGACATTCTTGACGGGTTTTTTCTCTGCCGTTTTCCAGCCCCGCTTTTTCCAGTTGTGGATCCATTGGGTAATGCCCTGGCGGACATACTGGCTGTCGGTACTCAGCACCACGTCACAATGTTCTTTTAACGCTTCCAGCGCCACGATGGCCGCCATCAACTCCATGCGGTTGTTGGTGGTCAGGAAATAGCCTTCACTAAATGTTTTTTCATGCTGACGATAGCGCATAATGGCGCCATAGCCGCCGGGCCCTGGGTTACCGAGACAAGATCCATCGGTGAAAATTTCTACCTGTTTACGCATCTCTGGTAGACTTCCTGTATTTGAAACGTTCAGTAAAACGATAAGTCTGACATAAATGACCGCTATGAGCACTGCAATTACTCGCCAGATTGTTCTTGATACCGAAACCACCGGTATGAACCAGATTGGCGCCCACTACGAAGGGCACAAAATCATTGAGATTGGTGCCGTTGAAGTGGTGAACCGTCGCCTTACGGGCAACAACTTCCACGTTTACCTTAAACCCGATCGGCTGGTGGACCCGGAAGCGTTCGGCGTTCACGGAATTGCCGATGAGTTTTTGCTGGATAAGCCCACCTTTGCCGACGTCGCAGATGAATTTCTCGACTACATCAGAGGTGCGGAACTTGTCATTCATAACGCGTCGTTCGATATCGGCTTTATGGACTATGAGTTCAGCAAGCTCAACCGTGATATTCCGAAGACGAATACGTTCTGTAAAGTCACGGATAGCCTGGCGCTGGCAAGGAAGATGTTCCCCGGCAAGCGTAACAGCCTTGATGCCCTGTGCTCTCGCTATGAGATAGACAACACCAAGCGAACGCTGCACGGCGCGTTGCTCGATGCCCAGATCCTGGCCGATGTCTACCTGACCATGACCGGCGGGCAAACGTCGATGAAATTCAGTATGGAAAATGAATCCCAGCAGACGCGGGATGAAGGGGGAATTCAGCGTATTGTGCGTCAGGCGAATCGCCTGCGGGTTGTTTTAGCCAGTGATGAAGAACTGATGAACCATGAATCTCGTCTCGATTTAGTGCAGAAGAAGGGCGGAAGCTGTCTGTGGCGCACGTGAAAATGTGCTGAAACGTTTGTTAAATCACCGTTTGGGTGAATTTTGCAGCAAACGATTCAAAACCTGAGAAAAAGCGTTGACGAGTTCAGAGGCAAACCGTAATATTCGCCTCGTTCCCCAAACGGGAACAGTGGAGCGGTAGTTCAGTCGGTTAGAATACCTGCCTGTCACGCAGGGGGTCGCGGGTTCGAGTCCCGTCCGTTCCGCCACTATTCAGAAAGCCTGAGTCAGAAATGATTCAGGCTTTCGTCGTTTTATAGTCCCTCGAATATTGTTTATTCCTCTTTTTATTTCCATTAACAAAAAGTTAATAAATACGGTGCATTTTATTAACAAGCGCACGATTTTAGTGCATTATTTGCACTGTTTTTGTGCGTTTTTTGCTCATCCTTACCTTCGCGCCCATCTTCTTATGTAATAATTATGTAAAATAATTGGTAGGAAATCATTCGGTTACCGATCATTTTTCAGAAAATTAACGAACCAATACGCTATTGGTTCGTTAATTGCTTAATTACTAGCACGTTAAGTTCTGCGTCATATCAATAACTTATTATTAATAAAAATAAAGCAATGATGAAAGCGAGCGAACCAATATGGAAAAGCCTTCACGGTTTTTAGCTAATTCCAGTACCGCGCTTGAGCAGCTGCGCGGGCTTATCAACCAGCACGAGTCAACACCAGGCATTCCGCTGCCCACTGAACGTGAGCTGTCGGACACTCTCGGCGTAGGCCGACGTGAAGTGCGTCGCGCGCTGGACGTGCTGGAAGAGGAAGGGCGTATCTGGCGCAAGCAGGGCAAGGGTACCTTCATTGGTCCATCTGCCCCGGTTGAGCCGTTGGCGCTTCAGGGATTGGTTCAGCAAACCAACCTGCTGGAAGTCATGGAAGCTCGACTACAGCTCGAACCCGGCTTAGCCCGACTTGCGGCACTGCGTGCCACCAGGGAAAACCTCGCGCTCATGCAGCGTATGCTGGAACGCATTAATAAGGTCAGCCCGGATGACCGCGATCTCAACGAACTGTGGGATAGCGCCTTCCACCGCGCCATTGCGGAGGCAGCAGGTAACCGCCTGATGCTTGGGCTTTTTGATGCGATAGATGCCGTCCGCCGGGAGCCTGGCTGGCAGCATTTACGCGAACTTGCCCGCACCCCTGAACGTGTCGATAGCTACAACGACCACCATCACAAAATCATGTCAGCGATTATTCATCGCCAGCCTAACGAAGCAGCTGCCGCCATGCGCGAACACCTGCTCAGCCTGCAAACCGCCCTGATTCAGGCTATCCACCTTGAGGACGATTCCACGCTATGACGACGATACCCTTTAAGGACTCCACGCCCGTACTGCGGCTGCAAAACCTCAACGTTAAATTCGCGGGCTCGCCGGTGAGCGTGCTCGACGATATCTCGCTGACGGTCAGGGCGGGAGAAACGCTGGCGCTGGTAGGCGAGTCCGGCTGCGGTAAAAGCATCACTTCCCTGGCGCTGATGGGGTTATTACCTGCCAGCGCCCGGATCGTCAGCGGGGAGATGAATTTCCGCCGCCAGGATCTGCGCAAGCTCTCGCCGCGGGAGTATGCCGATCTGCGCGGCAGCGAGCTGGCGATGATATTCCAGGAGCCCATGACCTCGCTCAACCCGGCCTTCACGCTTGGCGATCAGCTCAGTGAAGCGGTGATGCGCCATCAAACGATCTCCCGGGCTGAGGCGATGACGGTTGCGCTACAGATCCTGGAGAAGGTGCAGATCCCGGCCGCAGAGATGCGCCTTAAGGCTTACCCGCATCAGCTTTCCGGCGGTATGCGCCAGCGCGTGATGATAGCGATGGCGCTGATAAACCATCCCAAACTACTTATTGCTGACGAACCCACTACCGCTCTGGACGTGACCATTCAGGCGCAAATTCTCTCCCTGCTCAATACCTTAAAAGAAGAAACGGGCACGGCGGTGCTGATGATCACCCACGATTTAGGCGTGGTGGCTGAAGTCGCGCAGCAGGTGGCGGTGATGTATGCCGGACAGGTAGTGGAGCAGGGGAGTGTTGAAGCTCTGTTTGCCGATCCGCAGCACCCCTATACCATTGGCCTAATGGGTTCCCTTCCTTCTATGGGCGCGCGTAAAGGCCAGCTATCAACTATTCCCGGATCGGTCCCGCTGCCGGAATCCATGCCTCAAGGCTGCCGCTTTGCCACCCGATGTCCCTTCGCGCAGACGCGCTGTCATGCTGAAAAACCACCGCTCACTACGCTCGGTACGGGCCATCAGGTTGCCTGCTTCCGCGTGCCGCTCGAACACCACATTGCCCTGGGAGAGACCGCATGACTATGCCCATTCTTGAAGCCCGCGATCTGAGCAAGCTTTTCCCCGGCCCGAAAAAACTGTTTACGCCGGCCCGCTTTGTCACCGCTGTCGACCGAGTTTCGATGTCGGTGATGCCTGGCGAAACGCTGGCAATTGTCGGCGAGTCGGGTTCCGGAAAATCCACCCTTGGTCGTCTGCTGCTGCGCCTGCTGGGCGCCAGCGAAGGGCGGGTATTTTATCAGGGTGAGGAGATCACCCACGCCTCGGGCGCCCGTCTGAACCAGCTCCGGCGTGAGCTACAGATCATCTTTCAGGATCCCTTCGCTTCGCTGAACCCGCGCATGACGGTGGAGCAAATTGTCGGTGAGCCGCTGTGGCTGCACCAGAACATGAAAAAAACGGATCGCCAGTACCGCGTCTCCGAGCTACTCAGGACGGTCGGCTTGCCCTCAGCCTGGGCCGGGCGTTATCCACACGAATTTTCCGGCGGGCAGCGTCAGCGTATCGGCATTGCGCGCGCGCTGGCGTCAGGCCCAAAGCTGCTGCTGGGTGATGAGCCGGTTTCTGCGCTGGACGTTTCCGTTCAGGCACAGGTGGTTAATTTACTGGAAAGCCTGAAGCACCAGTTGGGGCTAACGATGGTGATCGTCGCCCACGGGCTGGCGGTTATCCGTCATATGAGCGACCGCGTGGCGGTAATGTATCTTGGGCAAATCGTCGAGCTGGCCACCGTCGACGACATCTTCGACGCACCGTTGCATCCTTATACCCAGGCGTTGATTGCCTCAGCGCCGCAAATGCAGCCAGGCGTAGCGCGGGATACGCCGCTGTTGCAGGGTGATTTACCGAACCCGGCTAACCCGCCGTCCGGCTGCCGTTTCCACACCCGTTGCCCCTACGTTACAGATGAATGCCGCCAGATCGAGCCGATTAATCAGGTGCTCGACGGCGGACGTCAGGTTGCCTGCCATCGCTGGCAGGAGATCAATCGCGATCGCAGCGTTATCCAGATCGCACCGCCATCCGCCGCTTTTCTGCGCCGCCGCGCGCTGTTTGAACACGCGGCCACTCACTCCTCCCTTCCTTCAAGGAACTCATGATAATGACAATGCGTAATTCTCTTTTGACCGTACTGGGAAGTGTTATGTTGCTTGGCGCGGCGCTGCCCGCCCATTCTGAAAGCGTGCTGCGGATCGGCCTGGGGGCCGACCCGGATATGCTCGACCCGCATCTGGCGCGCACCTACTATGGCCGTTTCGTGTTTGCCTCCCTGTGCGACAGGCTGGTGGACGTCGACGAGCACCTGAAAGTGGTGCCGGGTCTGGCAAAATCCTGGGCCTGGAGCGACGATGGCAAAACGCTGACTATGGATCTACGCGAAGGTGTGACCTTCCACGACGGTGAAAAATTTGATGCCGCTGCGGCAAAATACAACCTCGACCGCGCCCTGACCCTCAAAGGCTCCCTGCGTAAAAGCGAGATCTCATCCGTTGAATCGGTCGAGGTCACCGGCCCGATGCAGATTGCGCTGCACCTGAAAACACCGGATGCCGCGCTGCTAATGCAGCTCACCGACCGCGCGGGCGCGATGATGGCACCCGATGCGGCGAAAAAGCCTGACTTTGCCGCCCATCCCGTCTGCTCCGGTCCATACAAATTCGACAGCCGCGTGTCGCAGGACCGCATCGTTCTGACCCGCTTCGACAACTACTGGAACAAAGACGCCTATCACTTCGACAAAATCATCTATCTGCCGATCCCGGATGCCTCCGTGCGTCTCGCGAACCTGCGCGCGGGCGATCTTGACCTGACCGAGGGCATTGCCGCCAGCGACGTCAAAACCGTCGAGGCCGACAGCAAGCTGGCGCTGGCGAAGGTCACCGGTCTGGGGTATCAGGGGATCACCTTCAATATTAACAACGGCAAGGTGCCGGCCAACGATCCGTTCAAAGATGCCCGCGTGCGCGAGGCTTTTTCTCAGGCAATCGATCGCGATGCGTTAAACCAGGTGGTCTTTGAAGGGCTCTACACCCCGGCAAATCAGGCGTTTTCACCGGTCAGCCCGTACCACGTTAACCTGCCGGTCCCGCCGCGCGACGTCGATAAAGCCAAAGCGCTGCTGAAAGCCGCCGGTGTGACCACGCCGCTGAGCGTCAATCTGCTGGTGCCAAACAACCCAACCTCGCAGCAGGTGGGACAGGTATTGCAGGCGATGGTGGCAGAGGCGGGCTTTAACCTGAACCTGCAAATGACCGAGTTCGCCACGCTGCTGGATCGCCAGCAGAGCGGTGACTACCAGTTGAGCTTCTCCGGCTGGTCGGGGCGCCCGGATCCGGATGGCAGCATTTACGGCTTTATCAACAGTAAAGGCACCCTGAACGACGGCCGATACAGCAACGCGCAGATCGATGAATGGCTGACTCAGGCGCGTCAGAGCACCGACCAGGCCGCACGCCAGCCGCTGTACGACAAGGTGGTGAAGCAGCTCCAGACCGACATGCCGATTGCCTACCTCTACTTCGAGCCGCGCATTTTTGGACTGAACAAGAACGTGCAGGGCTTTAAGCCGTACCCGGACGGCATCGTGCGTCTGGCCGGTTTGACGCTGGCAAAATAAACGTCCTGAGGAGAACCCATGCTGGAACTGATTTGCAAACGTCTGCTGCTGGCCGTCCCGACGCTATTGCTGGTGAGCATGATGGTGTTCGGGCTGCAAAAGCTGCTGCCCGGCGACCCGCTGATCGCCATGGCCGGAGAGGAGCGCGATCCGGCGGTCATTGCCCAGCTGCGTGCTGAGCTTAATCTGGATGCGCCGATCCCCGTGCAGTATTTCCATTGGCTGACGCGCGCGCTGCAGGGCGATCTGGGCGTCTCCTTGCGCACGCATGAACCGGTCACGCAGCTGATTGCCAGCAAGCTGCCGGTCACGCTGGAGCTCTCTCTGCTGGCGATGATCATCGCGCTGGTGTTTGGCATCAGCATGGGGATCCTTGCGGCGGTGAATAAAAACAGCTGGGTCGATCACGGGGCGAACTTTGTGGCGATCTCGGGGATATCAATTCCGCACTTCTGGCTGGGGATCCTGCTGATTCTGGTCTTTTCGGTGAACTTGCAATGGTTACCTGCGTCCGGTTATGTGCCATTCAGTGAAGATCCGATCCAGAACCTGCGCACGCTGCTGCTACCCGCGTCCGTGCTCGGAACCGGACTGGCGGCGACGCTGATGCGCCATACCCGTGCGTCGATGATTGCAGTGCTGAAAGCGGATTACATCCGCACCGCGCGCGCTAAGGGGCTGCTGCCGAAAGCAGTGATCCTGAAGCACGCCTTTCGCAACGCGCTGGTGCCTGTAATCACCCTCACCACGCTGCTGTTCGGCGAGCTACTGGGCGGCGCGGTGCTGACCGAGCAGGTCTTCACCATTCCGGGCTTTGGCAAAATGATCGTCGACTCGGTGTTCAATCGTGACTATGCGGTGGTGCAGGGCGTGGTGCTGATCGTGGCGATCGGCTTCCTGATGCTCAATCTGCTGGCCGACGTGCTCTACGTCCTTATCAACCCGAAAATGCGAGGTTAACCATGGCGGAACTGACGACGCAAACCGTTGCCCCCACGCTGCCGCGCGCGCAGAACCGGGTGCTGAAGAAATTTCTCGGCAATAAAAGCGCGGTGATTGGCGCGCTTGTGGTGGGCTTTTTTGTCCTGGTGGCGCTGCTGGCGCCGTGGATCGCCCCCTTCGACCCGGTCAAAGCCAACTTCCTGGCGGTGCGCAAAGCGCCGTCGGCGATGTACTGGTTCGGCACCGACGAGCTGGGGCGTGACATCTTATCCCGCATTATTTGGGGGGCGCGCACCTCGCTGATGGCGGGCTGTATGTCGGTCATTATTGCCGTGGTCATCGGCGTGCCGCTGGGGCTGGTGGCGGGCTACTTCCAGAAGATGTGGGACGGCGTGATCTCGCGCTTTATTGAGGCCTTGCTGGCCTGTCCGTTCCTGATCATGGCGATCGCGCTGGGGGCATTTTTGGGCCCAAGCCTGACGAATGCGATGATCGCCATTGGTCTCTCGGCAATGCCGATTTTCGCCCGGCTGACGCGCGGCCAAGTGATCGCCATTCGCAACGAAGAGTATATCGACGGCGCGCGGGCGATTGGCCTGCCGGATCGCTGGATCATCATTAAATACGTCCTGCCAAACGTGATGTCGCCGATCCTCGTGCAGGCCACGCTGGCGATCGCCTCGGCGATTATCGCCGAAGCCAGCCTGTCGTTTTTGGGGCTGGGACAGCAGCCGCCAAATCCGTCCTGGGGCTCCATGCTCAACACCGCGAAAGGGTTTCTGGAGCAGGCTCCGTGGATGTCCGTTTTCCCCGGCGTGGCGATTTTCCTTGCCGTGCAGGGCTTTAATCTACTCGGCGACGGGCTGCGCGATGCGCTCGATCCGCGCCACGACTAAGGAGTCATGATGACCAAAGCGCTTGATTTTACGTCCGGTTACGATTCACGCCGTCCGCCGATGCTGGGCCATAACGCGGTTGCCACGTCGCAGCCGCTGGCGGCGCAGGCGGGGATGAAGATGCTGCAACTGGGCGGCAATGCCGTCGATGCAGCCATTGCCACCGCGATGGCGCTGACGGTAGTTGAGCCGACCGGCAACGGGATCGGCAGCGACGCCTTTGCCATCGTCTGGGACGGTGAAAAGCTTCACGGCCTCAACGCATCAGGCCGCTCGCCGGCCAGCTGGCATGCGGATCTGTTTGCCGGAAAAAGCGCAGTGCCGGAAATTGGCTGGGACGCGGTGACCGTGCCGGGAGCGGTATCCGGCTGGGTCGCGCTGGCGGAGCGCTTCGGCACGCTGCCGCTGACCACGCTGGCGCAGCCTGCCATTGACTACGCGCGCAACGGCTTTCCCGTCTCGCCGCTGATTGGTCATCTCTGGCAGCGAGGCTATAGCAAGCTGAAAGATCAGCCGGGCTTCAGCGCCTGCTTCGCGCCGGAAGGCCGCGCCCCGCGCGTGGGGGAAATCTTCCGTAACCCGGCGCAGGCCAGCTCGCTGGAGCTGATTGCCAAAACTAACGGCGATGCGTTTTACCGCGGCGAGCTGGCGCAGAAAATTGCCGCCTTTGCCAAAGAACACGGTGCGCATCTGACGGCAGAGGATCTGGCAAACCACCGCGTGGACTGGGTTGACCTGCTGTCGCGCGACTTCGCGGGCGGCTCGGTTCAGGAATTGCCGCCAAACGGTCAGGGGATCGCCACGCTGATCGCGCTGGGTATTCTTGAGCAGTGCGGCATTGAGAAGCATCACCCGGATTCCGTGCAGTCTCTTCATCTCTCCATCGAGGCGATGAAGCTGGCGCTGGCGGATCTCGACCGCTACGTTGCGGATGAAGAACATATGGCGTTCGCGGCAAAAGAGCTGCTGAGTGACCATTACCTGAAGTCGCGCGCCGCGCTTATCAACCACGATAGCGCCTCTGATTTTGTGTACGGATCGCCGACGCAGAGCGGGACGGTTTACGTCAGCACCGCGGATGCGAGTGGGATGATGGTCTCGTTTATTCAGTCCAACTATATGGGATTCGGTTCAGGGATCGTGGTGCCGGATACCGGGATCAGCCTGCAAAACCGGGGCTGCGGCTTTGTGCTGGATCCTGCGCACCCGAACGCGCTGGCGGGCAGCAAGCGCCCGTTCCACACCATCATTCCGGGATTTGCGATGGACGGCAACGGCAAGCCGCTGATGTCCTTCGGCGTGATGGGCGGCCCGATGCAGGCGCAGGGGCACATGCAGATGGCGCTGCGCATTATGCTGCACGGGCAAAACCCGCAGGCGGCAATCGATGCACCGCGCTGGCGCGTGGTGCAGGGCAGGGAGGTGATCGTCGAATCAACGTTCGATCGCAATACTATCGCGGCGCTGCGCGAGCGCGGGCATCAGATCGCGGTGGAAGATCCGCTTCAGGATTACAACTTCGGCGGTGCGCAGGTGATTTACCGTATGCCGGAAGGGCACTACGTGGCCGCGACGGAAAGCCGCAAAGACGGGCAGGCGCTGGTGAGTTAATTAACGCCCGGTGGCGCTGCGCTTACCGTGCCTACGCTGTGCTTTTTGTAGGCCGGGTAAGGCGCAGCCGTCACCCGGCTTTTTTTCAACCAATGCTAAACGGATCTGCATCCTGCCAGGCCGGAAACTTCTCCCGATACTCCTTTAACGCCGTTAACGAGATCTCAGCGTCAATTCGTGTTGCCTGATGCGGCTCGGCGGTGGCAATAATCTCACCCTGCGGACTGATCACCCGGCTGTCACCGCGATAGTGATGCCCGTTGCCGTCCGTTCCCACGCGGTTACAGCCAACGACATAAGCCTGATTTTCAATCGCGCGCGCGGTCAGTAAAGCCTGCCAGTGCAGGGAGCGTGGGGCGGGCCAGTTGGCGACGTACAACGCCAGGTCATAATCGTTGCGGTTGCGCGACCACACCGGGAAGCGCAGGTCATAGCAGACCAGCGGCAGAATACGCCAGCCGCGCCATTCAAATACCACGCGTTCGCTTCCGGCTTCATAATGTTGATGTTCGTCCGCCATGCGGAACAGGTGGCGCTTATCGTAGAAATGGACTTTTCCTTCCGGCTCAACCAGCAGGAAGCGGTTGACCGGTCCGCGCCCGGTCTGGAGTGCGACGCTACCGGCAATCAGCGCATTTGTTTCCTGCGCCCTGGCGTGCATCCAGGCCACCACCTCGTCCTGCGGCATGGACTGTTTTGCTGCCTCCATCGCGAAACCTGTGGTAAACATCTCCGGCAGGACAATCACATCGCGTCCGGTAATCTCTTCCAGCTGGCGATCAAAATGGCGAAGGTTGGCGGGGCCGTCCATCCACACTAAAGGTTGCTGCAAAACAGAAATCTTTAAACCAGGCACGATACAGGCTCCTTAATAAACACTTTTTGACACTGTAGCACGTCATTACCAGAAAATGTGGCAATAAAAAACCCCGCGCGGGGCGGGGTTTGTGGGAGCAAAAGGCCTTATGCCGCTTCAGGTTTGCGGTGTTTCTCTGGCAGCTTTACCGGCTGTGTCGCCAGCTCTTCAGGTTCGAAATCATCCACATTAATACTGCGCAGACGGCTCTCTTCGGCTTTCACCAGAATCGCAGCTTCGCTGTTGTCGATGATGCCACCTGCCAGCGCCTGTTTTGCCAGCTCATCCAGTCGTGTAAACGGCAGGTTTTTGCCCAGCTGTTTGCAGATCTTCTGGTGAATCGGGTCGGCGGCCATCACATCAAGCAGCGCCTCTTCCAGCAAACCTACCGGGTTATGCGGGGTAGGTGCCAGATATTGACCCCGACCAATACGAGAGCGGGTTGCGCTTGGTACCTGGAGGATTTTTGCCACTTTGTGATCCAGCTTGTCGGACGGCGCCAGGTGATGACGACCGGTCGGGAAGATCACCGTGCGCAGGGCACCCGCTACGAAGCGGTTCGGGAAGTTCGCCAGCAGATCGTCAATCGCCTGTTCGGCCTGATACATCGCATCCTGAACGCCCCAGTGCACCAGCGGCAGATCCGCTTCCTGACGGCCTTCATCGTCGTAGCGTTTCAGCACCGCAGAGGCCAGGAAGATCTGGCTCAGCACATCACCCAGACGGGCGGAGATGCGTTCGCGACGCTTCAGGCTACCGCCCAGCACCGCCATGGAAACGTCAGACAGCAGGGCCAGGTTGGCGCTCAGACGGTTCAGATGCTGGTAGTAACGTTTGGTCGCATCGCCGGTTGGCGTCGCGCTGGTCAGCCCGCGCGTCAGGCCCAGCCAGAAGCTGCGCACCTTGTTGCTACCGACGTGACCGATATGTTTGAACAGCAGCTTGTCGAAGGCATCCACATCATTATTCTGCGCGGCAGCCATCTCTTCCAGCACGTACGGATGGCAGCGAATCGCACCCTGGCCGAAGATCATCATGCTGCGGGTCAGGATGTTTGCCCCTTCCACGGTGATGGCAATCGGCGCACCCTGATAGCCGCGCGCCAGGAAGTTGCCTTCGCCGAGCATGATACCTTTACCGCCTGCGATATCCATTGCATCAATAATTGACTGCTGTGCGCGGTGGGTACAGTGATACTTCACAATCGCCGACAGCACGGCGGGTTTTTCGCCCAGCATAATGCCGTAGGTAATCAGCGAGGCTGCGGCGTCCATCACGTAGGCATTGCCCGCAATACGCGCCAGCGGCTCTTCGATACCTTCCATCTTGCCGATGGAGATTTTGAACTGACGGCGGATATGCGCGTAAGCCCCAATCCCCATCGCCACCGATTTTAGACCGCCTGTTGAGTTCGACGGCAGGGTAATGCCGCGGCCCACAGACAGACATTCCACCAGCATACGCCAGCCCTGCCCGGCCATTTTCGGGCCACCGATGATGTAGTCAATCGGGACAAAGATATCCTGACCGCGGGTAGGACCGTTCTGGAACGGCACGTTCAGCGGGAAGTGACGGCGACCAATTTCAACGCCCGGAGTCGAGGTTGGGATCAGCGCACAGGTAATACCCAGCTCTTCTTCACCGCCCAGCAGTTTTTCCGGGTCAGAGAGTTTGAACGCCAGGCCCAGCACCGTGGCGATAGGTGCGAGGGTGATATAACGTTTGTTCCAGGTCAGGCGCATACCCAGCACCTGCTGGCCCTGCCATTCGCCCATGCAAACCACGCCGGTATCAGGGATTGCGCCGGCATCGGAGCCCGCCTCCGGGCTGGTCAGCGCGAAGCACGGAATTTCCTGACCACGCGCCAGACGCGGCAGGTAGTGATCTTTCTGCTCTTCCGTACCGTAATGCTGTAACAGCTCGCCCGGGCCTAAGGAGTTTGGCACGCCAACGGTGATCGCCAGGATCCCGGAGACACCCGCCAGTTTTTGCAGCACCCGAGCCTGAGCGTAAGCGGAGAACTCCAGACCGCCGTACTCTTTCTTAATGATCATCGCGAAGAAGCGATGCTCTTTCAGGTATGCCCACAGCTCAGGCGGCAGGTCGGCCATTTCGTGAGTGATGGCAAAGTCGTTTGCCATGCGGCACGCTTCTTCTACCGGACCATCAATAAAGGCTTGTTCTTCGGCGGTCAGACGCGGCTGCGGATAGTTGTGAAGCTTTTTCCAGTCGGGGTTGCCCTGGAACAGATCGCCTTCCCACCAGGTCGTACCGGCGTCAATCGCTTCTTTCTCTGTACGCGACATCGGCGGCATCACTTTACGGAATCCCCTGAACACCGGCGCAGAGATCATTGACTTACGCATCGGCGTCAGGTTGAACGGCAGCAAAATGATGGCCAGGGGAACAAGGACCCAGATATTCCACAGGCCAGCGACGCCAAGTGCAGCCGTCCAGGCCAGAAGAATCAGGCTACTCAGGAATAAACTGACACGGTGATAGAACAACACACCGAGCAGCACAACGGTTGCGAAAATGCTCAAAATCATCATAAAGAAAAGCTCCCTTGCTTGTAGGAGGTCTGACCACTTGTGATGATATGGTTGTAGTTGATGTCATTTCCTTTAGCAATGTGTTTACAAAATAATTACAACCTGGTTCACATTGTTCGCGTTTTAGCCGGCACAAAAAATCAAAACGCCGGACGATTCGCATGGCTTTAGCTTCTCGCTTTTACTGCTATCCGGTACACTCCACTGTGTTATTTCATCAATACTGAAGGATTATCCTCATGTACCAGGATCTTATTCGTAACGAACTGAACGAAGCGGCGGAAACGCTGGCGAATTTTCTGAAAGATGATGCCAATATTCACGCTATTCAGCGCGCGGCGGTCCTGCTTGCCGACAGCTTCAAAGCCGGCGGTAAAGTGCTCTCCTGCGGTAACGGCGGTTCCCACTGTGACGCCATGCACTTCGCCGAAGAGCTGACCGGACGCTATCGCGAAAACCGTCCGGGCTACCCGGCGATTGCGATTTCCGACGTGAGCCACATCTCCTGTGTAGGCAACGACTTCGGTTACGACCATATCTTTTCCCGCTACGTTGAAGCCGTAGGCCGTGAAGGCGACGTGCTGCTGGGTATCTCCACGTCCGGTAACTCTGCTAACGTGATCAAAGCGATCGCCGCCGCGCGTGAGAAGGGCATGAAAGTGATCACCCTGACCGGGAAAGATGGCGGTAAGATGGACGGTACAGCGGACATTGAAATCCGTGTACCACACTTCGGTTATGCGGATCGCGTTCAGGAAATTCACATCAAAGTGATCCACATCCTGATCCAACTGATCGAAAAAGAGATGGTTAAGTAAGACTTCGCTGGGGGGCGCCGGTGCCCCCCGCTGTTGTGGAGGTGATCTATGTGCGAACTGCTCGGGATGAGCGCCAATGTGCCAACCGATATCTGCTTTAGTTTTACCGGGCTGGTTCAGCGCGGTGGAGGAACCGGGCCGCATAAAGACGGCTGGGGTATTACCTTCTACGAAGGCAAAGGATGTCGCACGTTTAAAGATCCACAACCCAGCTTTAACTCACCCATTGCCAGACTGGTGCAGGACTATCCTATTAAATCCTGTTCGGTGATCGCCCATATCCGCCAGGCAAATCGCGGCGAAGTGGCGCTGGAAAATACCCATCCGTTTACCCGTGAACTGTGGGGCCGTAACTGGACCTATGCGCACAACGGGCAGCTTTCGGGCTATAAGTCGCTGGAAACCGGCAATTTCCGTCCTGTCGGTGAAACGGACAGCGAAAAAGCATTTTGCTGGCTGCTGCACAAGCTGACCGAGCGCTACCCCCGTACGCCCGGCAACATGACCGCCGTTTTTAAGTACATAGCGTCACTGGCGTCTGAGTTACGCGAGAAGGGCGTCTTTAATATGCTGCTGTCTGACGGGCGCTACGTGATGGCGTTCTGCTCGACGAATCTGTTCTGGATCACCCGACGTGCGCCGTTTGGCGTCGCCACGCTGCTCGATCAGGATGTGGAAATTGATTTTCAGAAGGAGACCACACCGAACGATGTGGTCACTGTCATTGCAACGCAGCCGCTGACCGGCAACGAAACCTGGCAAAAGATCATGCCAGGCGAGTGGGCGCTATTTTGTCTCGGGGACCGCGTAATTTGACGCCAGCTGCGGCTGAACCACTTCATGGCTGAGCGGTTTACTCACCACGTAACGGCCATTGACGATGGACACCACCGGCGGCTTATGGGTCTGCTCGAAGTAGTCATAGCCCGGTTTTAGCTGTTTCCAGAAATCTGTGTAAACAGAGTACTTATGGCGCGCCATGTTCGCATCCGTCATACGGAACGGATAGATGCTGACCTGAACATTCGGCTGGCCGAAGACCAGTGCGCCCGTGACAAACTGGAAGATTTCATCAATGCCGGAATCCGTCATCGCATAACAACCGACTGACACGCAGGCACCGTGAATCATCAGGTATTTCCCTTCGTAACCGTGCGCACGGTCGAAGGCATTGGGGAAACCGATGTTAATCGCTTTATAGAAGCGGCTGTCCGGTTTTAGCTGGTTACGCTGAACGTTGTAAAACCCTTCCGGACTTTTGAAGTCACCCTGGCGCTGTTTCGGCCCCAGCCCGCCAGAATAGTTACAGATTTTGTAGCTATCGAGCAGCTGATACGTCTCGCCCATTTTGACAAACAGATCGAGTGTGCGCTCTTCCTTGAAGATTTGAATATAAACCGGGGATCCCATCAACTGCTGTTTATACTCTTTGCTGACCGGCGTCGTTGAACTATTACTGCCAAGCAGCCCGGCAAACGACATGCACGGTATCAGAAGCATCGCAATGAACAATGCGATTTTACGCATACTACTGGTTCCTTGATAAAACAATGACCAACTTGCCAGAACGGCAAAAGACACCCGAAATCAGACTAATCTGGACAGGAGCGCTCACATTAGCACCGATGGAGATTTTCGCAAGAGCCAACCTTTGCGTTTACAAATTAGTTTTACTTTATAACCCATTCATAATGTCCTGACTCCAGGAACTTTGCGCAATAGCTCGCATTTCGGCGCGCCAGACGGCGGATTTACTGCCCCTGGCAGGGCCGAAAATGGTACACTCCGGCCTCTCTGGATTGTTGTTCATGGATACCTGCTAACCACATGTTTAGAATCAGAAAAGGACTCGATCTGCCAATCTCTGGCGTGCCTGAACAGCACGTCACCACCGGCGCCAGTATTCATCATGTCGCTATTGTAGGTGATGATTACGTGGGCATGCGTCCCGCGATGCTGGTACAGGAAGGCGATCGCGTAATAAAAGGCCAGGCGCTCTTCGAGGATAAAAAAAATCCTGGCGTTATGTTTACAGCCCCAGCCAGCGGCACCGTTGTCGCCATCCATCGTGGTGAGCGTCGTGTCCTGCAATCGGTTGTTATTCAAATTGAAGGCGATGAGAAACGCGAATTTGCGCGTTTTGACGCCGCCGATCTTGCCACCCTCAGCCACGACGCGGTGCAGACGCAACTGCTGGAGTCGGGACTGTGGACGGCGCTTCGCACGCGCCCCTATAGCAAAACGCCCGTGCCTGGCACTGTGCCGGCCGCTATCTTCGTCACGGCCATCGACACCAACCCGCTCAGCGCAGATCCGCAGCCTCTTATCCTGGCGGAACGAAACGCTTTCGATGCCGGCCTCACCGTGTTAACGCGCCTGACGCCGGGCAAAGTGCATGTCTGTCAGGCCAGCGGCGGTAAGCTGGGCGGGCATCCGCAAGGGCAGGTAGCCTTTAATGAATTTGCCGGCCCGCATCCGGCCGGGCTGGTGGGAACGCATATTCATTTCTTGGAGCCGGTAAGCCTGACGAAACAGGTCTGGCATCTTAATTATCAGGACGTGATCGCTATCGGTAAGCTGTTCACCACGGGTGAGCTGTGCGCAGAACGCATTATTGCCATCGGCGGCCCTCAGGCAACCCAACCGCGTCTGGTTCGCACGCTGCTTGGGGCAGACCTGACGGCGCTGTTGGCTGGCGAAACGAAAGAGGGTGAAAACCGTATTATTTCCGGTTCGGTGCTGAGCGGCAGGCACGCGACAGGCCCGATGGCCTGGCTGGGTCGTTTCCATCTTCAGGTGAGCGTTGTGCTTGAAGGACGCGAGAAAGAGCTGTTCGGCTGGGTACTGCCTGGTGCAGAAAAATACTCGGTAACGCGCACCACGCTCGGCCACTTCCTGCGTCGTAAGCTGTTTAACTTCTCCACCAGCACCAACGGCGGTGAGCGCGCCATGGTTCCGATTGGCAACTACGAACGCGTGATGCCGCTGGATATTCTGCCCACCGTGCTGCTGCGCGATCTCCTGGCCGGCGATACCGACGGTGCCCAGGCGTTGGGCTGTCTGGAGCTGGACGAAGAAGATCTGGCGCTGTGTACCTACGTGTGTCCAGGTAAATACGAATATGGACCCGTATTGCGCGAGGTGTTAACCCGCATTGAGCAGGAAGGATAACCATGGGCTTAAAACACCTCTTTGAAAAAATTGAGCCGCACTTTACCGAAGGGAAGCTCAAAAAGTACTACCCGCTGTATGAAGCGACAACGACCATTTTCTACACGCCGGGTCTGGTGACGAAAGGCGCGGCGCACGTTCGCGACGCCATCGACCTCAAGCGAATGATGATTCTGGTCTGGTTTGCGGTCTTCCCGGCCATGTTCTGGGGGATGTATAACGTTGGGTTGCAAACTATTCCGGCGCTGCACCATATGTACGATGCAGAGCAGCTGGCGCAGGTGATTCAGTCTGACTGGCACTATCGTCTGGCGCAGTCGCTGGGGGTGAGCTTTGCGGCAGATGCCGGCTGGGTCAGCATGATGACGCTGGGCGCTGTCTTCTTCCTCCCTATCTATATGACTGTCTTTATCGTGGGCGGTTTCTGGGAGGTGCTGTTCGCTATTATTCGCAAACATGAGATCAACGAGGGCTTCTTTGTTACTTCTATTCTGTTTGCGCTGATTGTTCCGCCAACGCTGCCGCTCTGGCAGGCGGCGATGGGGATCAGCTTTGGCGTGGTGATTGCCAAGGAGATCTTCGGCGGGACCGGACGCAACTTCCTCAATCCGGCGCTGGCAGGGCGCGCGTTCCTGTTCTTTGCTTATCCGGCGCAAATCTCGGGCGACCTGGTGTGGACGGCAGCAGACGGATTCTCCGGCGCGACGCCACTTTCACAGTGGGCGGCTGGCGGCGGCGAAACGCTGGTCAATAATGCAACCGGACAGCCTGTCACCTGGTTTGATGCGTTTATCGGCAATATTCCAGGCTCCATCGGTGAAGTGTCTACCCTGATGATTTTGATCGGCGGGGCCATCATCCTCTTTGGCCGCGTGGCATCCTGGCGCATTGTCGCAGGCGTCATGCTCGGGATGGTACTCACCGCCACGCTTTTCAACTTCATTGGTTCAGACACAAACCCGATGTTCTCCATGCCGTGGTACTGGCACCTTGTGCTGGGAGGCTTTGCGTTTGGCATGATGTTCATGGCCACCGATCCGGTCTCGGCTTCGTTTACCGACAGAGGTAAATGGTGTTACGGCGCGCTCATTGGGGTGATGTGTGTACTGATTCGCGTGGTCAACCCGGCTTATCCGGAAGGGATGATGTTGGCCATTCTGTTTGCCAATCTGTTTGCGCCGCTGTTCGACTACCTGGTCGTGCGCGCCAACATTAAGCGGAGGAAGGCGCGTGGCTGAGATCAAAAATAACGACAGCATCAGCAAAACGCTGCTGGTGGTGCTGGTACTGTGTCTGGTCTGTTCCATCGTGGTAGCCGGTTCTGCCGTAGGGTTAAAGCCGCTACAGCAGGAGCAACGAGCGCTGGATAAACAGCGTAACATCCTGGCCGTGGCCGGGCTGATGCAGGAAGGCATGACGAAGGATGACGTCGCAGCGGTGTTTGCCGAACGTATTACCGCACGGCTGGTGGATTTAAAAACCGGGGAGTTAATGGATAAAGACCCGGCGAAATACAACCAGGCGCTGGCGCTAAAAGATCCGCAGATGAGCACCACGCTTGACGCCTCGCAGGATCCGGCAGGCATTAAGCGCCGCAGCAATGTCGCGGAGATTTACCTCGTCCGTGACGAGCAAAAGCGCATCCAGGAAATCGTGTTGCCCATCTATGGCAACGGTTTATGGTCAATGATGTACGCCTTTGTGGCGTTGGAAACCGATGGTCGTACGGTCAAAGGCATTACTTATTACGATCAGGGCGAAACACCAGGGCTGGGAGGCGAAGTTGAGAACCCTAACTGGCGGGCACAGTTTGTTGGTAAAAAAGTGCTCGACGACAACGGCCAGCCTGCGCTGAAGGTGGTGAAAGGGGGCGCGCGTCCCGGCGATGAATTTGCCGTTGATGGCCTTTCCGGTGCCACGCTCACCTCTAACGGTGTGCAGCACAGCTTTGATTTCTGGATGGGTGAACTGGGCTTTGGTCCCTTCCTGAAGAATGTACGTGAAGGAGCGCTGAATAATGGCTGATACGGGTGAACTGAAAGAAGTTAAAAAGGTGCTGATTGGCCCGCTGTTAGCCAATAACCCGATAACGCTACAGGTGCTGGGGGTGTGCTCGGCGCTGGCGGTGACCACCAAGCTGGAAACGGCGGTGGTCATGACGCTGGCGGTAACGCTGGTGACAGCGTTTTCCAGCATGTTTATCTCAATGATCCGCCACCACATACCCAACAGCGTGAGGATCATCGTGCAGATGGCGATTATCGCCTCGCTGGTGATCGTGGTCGATCAGCTCCTGCGCGCCTTCGCCTATGAAACCTCAAAGCAGCTTTCGGTGTTTGTCGGCCTGATAATCACCAACTGCATCGTGATGGGGCGTGCTGAAGCCTATGCGATGAAAATGCCACCGCTGGCGAGCTTTATGGACGGTATTGGCAACGGCCTGGGTTACGGCGTGATCCTGTTGACGGTTGGTTTCCTGCGCGAACTTATTGGCAGCGGCAAGCTGTTTGGCATTCCGGTGCTGGATACGGTACAGAACGGCGGCTGGTATCTGCCGAACGGCCTGTTCCTGCTGGCCCCAAGCGCATTTTTCATTATCGGTTTGCTGATCTGGCTGATTCGTACGTTGAAGCCTGAACAGCAGGAAAAGGAGTAACCGACAATGGCTCATTACCTGAGTTTATTTGTGCGCGCGGTGTTTGTTGAAAACATGGCGCTCGCTTTCTTCCTGGGCATGTGTACGTTCCTTGCCGTTTCTAAAAAGGTATCGACGGCATTTGGTCTGGGCGTGGCAGTTACCGTTGTGCTGGGGCTTTCCGTTCCGATTAACAACCTGGTATTCAACTTCGTGCTGCGCGATGGCGCGCTGGTGGAGGGGGTTGATCTTAGCTTCCTGAACTTCATCACCTTTATCGGAGTGATTGCGGCGCTTGTTCAGATCCTGGAGATGATCCTCGATAAATACTTCCCGTCGCTGTACAACGCGCTGGGGATCTTCCTGCCGCTGATCGCCGTGAACTGCGCCATCTTCGGTGGCGTCTCGTTTATGGTTCAGCGCGATTACAACTTCAGTGAATCGGTTGTGTATGGCTTCGGTTCCGGTATCGGCTGGATGCTGGCGATTGTCACCATGGCGGGGATCCGTGAAAAAATGAAATATGCCAACGTACCTGCGGGGCTTCGTGGCTTAGGGATCACCTTTATCACCACCGGCCTGATGGCGTTGGGCTTTATGTCCTTCTCCGGTGTGCAGCTATAAGGGCTAACAGATGGAAATTATTCTTGGCGTGGTGATGTTCACGCTGATAGTACTGGTGCTGTCAGGGCTGATCCTGGCGGCGCGTGCGAAGCTGGTCAATTCCGGGGATGTGATCATTGATATCAATGACGATCCGCAGAATCAGATCCGTACCCCGGCAGGGGATAAGCTGCTTAACACGCTCTCAGGCAACGGGATTTTTGTCTCGTCTGCCTGTGGCGGCGGTGGCTCCTGTGGCCAGTGCCGTGTGACGGTCAAAGAGGGCGGCGGTGATATTCTGCCAACGGAACTGTCGCATATCACGAAGCGTGAAGCGAAAGAGGGATGCCGTCTGGCGTGCCAGGTCGCTGTGCGCCAGAACATGAAGATTGAGCTGCCGGAGGAGATCTTCGGCGTGAAAAAATGGGAGTGCGAAGTTATCTCTAACGATAACAAAGCCACGTTCATCAAAGAGCTCAAGCTGCGTGTCCCTGAAGGGGAGAGCGTCCCGTTCCGTGCGGGTGGGTATATCCAGATTGATTGTCCGGCACACACCGTCGCGTATGCTGACTTCGATGTGCCTGAGGAGTACCGGGCAGACTGGGATAAATTTAACCTCTTCCGCTTTGTTTCCGAGGTAAAAGAGCCCGCGCTTCGCGCCTATTCCATGGCTAACTATCCGGAAGAGAAGGGCATTATTATGCTCAACGTGCGTATCGCCACGCCGCCACCGAATGTGCCTGATGCCCCTCCTGGCGTCATGTCGTCGTATATCTGGTCCCTCAAGCCTGGCGACAAAGTGACGATTTCCGGCCCGTTCGGTGAATTCTTTGCCAAAGATACTGACGCGGAGATGGTCTTTATCGGCGGCGGTGCGGGTATGGCGCCGATGCGTTCGCATATTTTTGACCAGCTCAAACGACTTGGCAGCAAGCGTAAGATCAGCTTCTGGTACGGGGCGCGTTCACTGCGCGAAATGTTCTATGACGATGAGTTTGAACAACTGGCGCGTGATAACCCTAACTTTACCTTCCATGTGGCGCTATCCGATCCGCAGCCGGAAGATAACTGGACAGGCTATACGGGCTTCATCCACAACGTGTTGTATGAAAATTACCTCAAACAGCACCCGGCACCGGAAGACTGCGAGTTCTATATGTGTGGTCCACCAATGATGAACGCCGCCGTGATTAAGATGCTAAAAGATCTTGGCGTGGAAGATGAGAACATCATGCTTGATGATTTCGGAGGCTGATTATGCTGACTTTTCTGGCGACCTTTGCGGTGTTTGTGCTGGTGATCTTCGGCATGTCCTTAGGCTGGATCATCAAGCGTAAAAGCATTCAGGGCAGTTGCGGAGGCATCTCTTCCATCGGAATGGAAAAAGTGTGCGATTGTCCGGAACCGTGCGATGCGCGGAAAAAGCGGATGGCTCGCGAGCAGCAACGCATTATTTAGTCTTCCAGGTCGGGTAAGGCAACGCCGCCACCCGACAATTCCTGCGCGCACTTCTCAACCCTCATTTGTTTACTGTATACTTATCCAGTAATAAGTGAGGGCTTACTATGCGCAAAATAATCCATGTCGATATGGACTGCTTTTTTGCCGCAGTGGAGATGCGTGACAACCCGGCGCTGCGGGATATTCCGATCGCCATTGGCGGCAGCCGGGTTCAGCGCGGTGTCATCAGCACCGCCAACTATCCTGCTCGCAAATACGGTGTACGCAGCGCCATGCCGACAGCGATGGCGCTGAAACTGTGCCCGCATCTCACTCTTTTGCCCGGACGTTTTGATGCCTATAAAGAAGCATCGAGCCACATTCGGGAGATCTTCGCCCGCTACACCTCACTGATTGAACCGTTATCGCTGGATGAAGCCTATCTGGATGTCACCCACAGCATGCACTGCCACGGCTCCGCCACCCTCATGGCGCAGGAGATCCGCCAGACTATTTTTAATGAGCTGAACCTGACGGCATCGGCAGGCGTCGCGCCGGTCAAATTTCTCGCCAAAATCGCCTCCGATTTAAATAAGCCCAACGGCCAGTACGTCATCACTCCGGAAGAGGTTCCGGCGTTTTTAAAGACGCTGCCGCTCAGCAAAATCCCCGGCGTGGGCAAAGTCTCCGCCGCGAAGCTGGAAAGTATGGGGCTACGCACCTGCGAAGACGTTCAGCGCAGCGATCTGGCGCTGCTGCTTAAGCGTTTTGGCAAGTTTGGCCGCGTACTGTGGGAACGCAGTCAGGGCATTGATGACCGGGATGTGAACAACGAACGGCTGCGTAAATCGGTCGGCGTTGAACGCACACTGAGCGAAGATATCCATGACTGGACCGAGTGTGAAACCATTATTACGGAACAGCTTTATCCTGAGCTTGAACGACGCTTACTGAAGGTCAAACCGGATCTGCTTATTGCCCGACAGGGCATCAAGCTGAAATTTAACGATTTTCAGCAGACGACGCAGGAGCACGTCTGGCCACGCCTCAACAAAGAGGATCTTATCGCGACGGCGAAAAAGGCGTGGGAAGAACGGCGGGGCGGACGAGGGGTGAGGCTGGTGGGGCTGCACGTCACCTTGCTGGATCCGCAGCTGGAGCGTCAACTGGTGTTGGGACTGTAGATTACGCTAATCGTAGGCCCGGCAAGCGTAGCGCCACCGGGCATCAAACGGCTAATTACTTAACAGGAATTGCTTTCAGCAGCTCAGTCAGCAGCGTCCAGTAGTGACCGACGCTTTCAATGTGAACCTGCTCATCCGGGGAGTGTGGCCCGGTGATGGTTGGCCCGATGGAGACCATGTCCATATCCGGATACGGTTTCTTGAACAGACCACACTCCAGACCCGCATGAATAACCTGAATGTTCGGGGTGCTGTTGAACAGTCGCTGATAAGTTTCACGCACCAGTGCCATGACCGGAGAACTTGCATCCGGCTGCCAGCCCGGGTAGCTGCCTTTTGCAGACGTTTTCGCGCCCGCCAGGGTACCCAGAGATTCCAGCATGCTCACAACGTACTCTTTACCGCTGTCGATCAGGGAACGGATCAGGCAGATGATCTCTGCGCTGTCGTCACCCATGGTCACCACGCCCACGTTCAGGGAGGTTTCCACCACGCCTTTCGCCACGTCAGAGTTGCGAATAACGCCGTTTGGCGTTGCGTTCAGCAGCTGGACGAACGTGTCACGAGACTGTGCGGTCAGCGCGGCTTTATCCGTCGTAACGGACTCCAGCACCACCGTCAGGTTTTTCTCTTTCGCAGACAGTTCGTTTTTCAGGATCTCCAGATACACGCTGGAGAGTTTTTTCAGTTCGTCCGCTTTCGACGCAGATACCGCCACGGTGGCGAAGGCTTCGCGAGGGATCGCGTTACGCAGAGTACCGCCGTTGAAGTCCACCAGACGCAGATCCAGTTCAGCGGCATGGCCCGCCAGGAAACGCGCCAGCAGTTTGTTGGCGTTGCCCAGGCCCAGGTGAATATCACCGCCGGAGTGACCGCCTTTCAGCCCTTTCAGCGTCAGCTTAAAGGTCTCGAATCCGGCAGGGATCGCTTCGCGGGACAGCGGCAGGGTAGAGATAAAATCGATCCCGCCTGCGCAGCCCATGTAGATCTCACCCTCTTCTTCGGAGTCGGTGTTGATCAGAATGTCCGCTTGCAGCCAGTTTGCCTGGAGACCGAATGCGCCATCCATGCCCGCTTCTTCAGTCATGGTCAGCAGCACTTCCAGCGGACCGTGTTCAACGCTGTCGTCAGCCAGCACGGCCAGCGCGGAAGCCATACCAATGCCGTTATCTGCGCCCAGAGTCGTGCCGCGCGCCTTCACCCACTCACCGTCGATGTACGGCTGGATCGGGTCTTTTGTGAAGTCGTGAACGGTGTCGTTGTTTTTCTGCGGAACCATATCCAGGTGCGCCTGCAATACCACTGGCTTACGGTTTTCCATACCTGCGGTGGCAGGTTTGCGGATAAGAATATTGCCAACCTGGTCGCGCTCAGCGTGCAGACCTTTTTCCTTCGCCCAACCCATAATATGTTCGGCAAGCTGTTCTTCGTGATAGGAAGGGTGCGGAATGGAGCAGATTTTGGCAAAAATATCCCACAGCGGCTGTGGAGATAATTGAGACAGTTCAGACACGATAGGTCTCCTTGTCGTTGCGCTGCAAAACAATGTTGCAGGTCACAGGGTTAGCAGGTTAATCGTTACCACAAGTCAGGCTTGCGAGATGCAACTGAGAATACCACTTTCTCCCGTGGCTGGTAGCATTAAGCATGTAAAAACTCAGGCTCATGGCGCGTAACACTGGTTTTTAGTGCGTCAGATCTCTATAATCTCGCGCAACCTGGTTCACCCTCATTTTTTTAAGCCGTATATAAACAGGCTGGGACACTTCACATGAGCGAAAAATACGTCGTCACCTGGGACATGTTGCAGATTCACGCACGCAAACTGGCTGCGCGTCTGATGCCTTCCGAACAGTGGAAAGGCATTATTGCCGTCAGCCGTGGCGGTCTGGTACCGGGGGCGCTGCTGGCACGTGAGCTGGGTATTCGTCATGTCGATACCGTATGTATCTCCAGCTACGATCACGACAACCAGCGCGAACTGAAAGTGCTGAAACGCGCGGAAGGCGACGGTGAAGGCTTTATCGTTATCGACGATTTGGTGGACACCGGCGGTACCGCGGTGGCTATCCGCGAAATGTATCCAAAAGCGCACTTCGTCACTATCTTCGCGAAACCAGCGGGTCGCCCACTGGTTGATGATTACGTTATTGATATCCCGCAGGATACCTGGATTGAACAGCCATGGGATATGGGCGTGGTCTTCGTACCGCCTATCTCTGGCCGTTAATTTCAGTACGTAACTTTACACGCCCGGTTATGCCGGGCGTTGTTCTTTTTAGCCTGCCACGCGTTACAATGGTCTTCATATGACGTATCCATGGAGGCAACGCAATGACGCAGGCGAATCTTACCGAAACTCTCTTCAAACCCCGTTTCAAGCACCCTGAAACGTCGACGCTGGTGCGTCGGTTTAATCCGGGGACAATGCCTGCCGTTCAGTCAGCGTTAGACGGAAAGAACGTGCCCCACTGGTATCGAATGATTAACCGCCTGATGTGGATCTGGCGCGGCATCGATCCGCGTGAAATCCTCGACGTGCAGGCGCGTATCGTGATGAGCGAGTCCGAGCGTACCGACAGCGATCTCTACGATACGGTGGTGGGCTACCGTGGTGGAAACTGGATCTACGAATGGTCAAAGCAGGCCATGCTCTGGCAGCAAAAAGCGAGCCAGGAAGAAGACGCCACTCTCAGCGGAAAGCACTGGCTGCATGCGGCAAATCTGTACAGCATCGCTGCATATCCGCATCTTAAAGGCGACGAACTGGCAGAGCAGGCCCAGGCGCTGGCAAACCGGGCTTATGAAGAGGCCGCGCAGCGGTTGCCTGGCCGGATGCGTGAAATTGAGTTCGCCATTCCCGGTGGCAGCCCGGTGACCGGATTCCTGCATATGCCGGAGGGGGAAGGGCCGTTCCCGACGGTTCTGATGTGCGGTGGACTGGACTCGTTACAAATTGACTATTACAGCCTGTATGAGCGCTACTTTGCCCCAAACGGAATCGCCATGCTGACGCTTGATATGCCTTCCATTGGTTTTTCATCCAAATGGAAACTTACGCAAGACTCCAGCCTGCTGCACCAGCATGCTTTAAAAGCGCTGGAGAATATCCCTTGGGTTGACCACACCCGGGTTGGCGCGTTTGGCTTCCGCTTTGGCGCTAACGTCGCGGTACGGCTTGCCTACCTTGAATCTTCACGCCTGAAGGCCGTCGCCTGTCTTGGCCCGGTGGTGCATGCTCTGTTAAGCGATCCTGCGCGTCAGGGTAGCGTTCCTGAGATGTATCTGGACGTGCTGGCGAGCCGACTTGGCATGCATGATGCTTCAGACGAAGCGTTGCGCATTGAACTTAATCGTTATTCATTAAAAACGCAGGGCTTACTCGGCCGCCGCTGCCCAACCCCGATGATGTCCGGTTTCTGGAAGAACGATCCGTTTAGCCCGGAAGAGGAGTCACGCTTAATCACGTCGTCATCTTCTGATGGTAAATTGCTGGAGGTACCCTTCAGCCCGGTGTACCAGAATTTTGACAAAGCGCTGAAAGAGATCACACGCTGGATCACGCAGAGATTGTGTTAATAGTTTGCTAAATTTCGTTGGTTTGGTAAAACAGTGCTTCACAAAAGGAGATCGCAATGACGTTACCGAGTGGACACCCGAAAAGTAGACTGATTAAGAAGTTCATGGCTCTTGGCCCGTATATTCGAGAAGAGCAGTGTGAAGAGAATCGCTTTTTTTTCGACTGCCTGGCTGTTTGCGTCAACGTGAAGCCTGCACCCGAAAAACGTGAGTTCTGGGGCTGGTGGATGGAAATGGAAGCACAGGAAAACCGTTTTACCTATAGCTATCAGTTTGGCCTGTTTAATAAAGACGGGCACTGGCAGGCAACGAGCATCAAAGATCAGGAAGTGATCGATCGCCTGGAGCATACGCTAAAAGAATTTCACGGCAAAGCTCGCGACCTGCTGGCAACGCTGGATCTGAAGCTGGAGCCTGCGGACGATTTTTCCAGCGAAGCGGTGAAACTGAGAGCCTGATGATGTCACAGCGCCGGGTGGCGGCTACGCCTTACCCGGCATGAAAAATGTACTATCCCGTATGCCCGGTAAGCACAGCGTCACCGGGCACAAAAAAACCGGCTCAGCGCCGGTTTTTTTATTACCACAACATCAGAACTGGTAGGTCATGCCCAGCGCAACGATATCATCGCTGCTTACGCCCAGTTTATTATCGTCATCGATCTGGTTGATCTTATAATCAACAAACGCAGACATATTTTTGTTGAAATAATATGTCGCACCTACGTCGATGTATTTCACGATATCTTCATCGCCGATACCTTCGATATCTTTGCCTTTAGACTGCACGTAACCCAGAGATGGACGCAGACCAAAGTCAAATTGATATTGTGCGACCACTTCGAAGTTTTGCGCTTTATTTGCAAAGCCACCGGAAATAGGGGCCATATTGCGGGTTTCGGAATAGATAGTGGCCAGATAAATATCGTTGGCATCATATTTCAAACCGGTTGCCCAGCCTTCTGCTTTTTTACCTTCGCCGCGTGCCTGAAGGTTTTGATCGTTAGTGCGATCGGAGCTGGCATAGGCACCAATCACAGAAAAATCGCTGCCGCCGAAGTCATAGCTCAGGGAGGTACCGAAGCCGTCACCGTTTTGCTTCTTCACGTCGCGGTTTTCATTTTTGCCCTGGTATTGCAGGGTCATGTTCAGGCCGTCAACCAGGCCAAAGAAATCGGTATTACGGTATGTGGCCAGACCGGAGGCGCGTTTCGTCATGAAGTTATCGGTCTGCGCCAGGCCGTCACCGCCGAACTCCGGGAACATATCGGTGTATGCGGCGACGTCATACAGCGCGCCCAGGTTACGGCCGTAATCCAGTGAGCCGAAGTCTTTCAGTTTCAGCCCGGCAAATGCCAGACGTGTTTTTTGAGAAGAGTCGCTCTCAGCTTTGTTACCTGCGAACTCAGCTTCCCAACGTCCGTAGCCCGTCAGCTGATCGTTAATCTGCGTTTCACCCTTAAAGCCGAAACGAACGTAAGTCTGGTCACCATCCTTAGCGTCATCATCACTGATGTAGTGCATTGCTTTTACTTTGCCGTACACGTCCAGTTTATTCCCGTTTTTATTATAAACTTCTGCTGCCTGAACAGATGCGGAAGCAACTACGCCCATTACCACTAATGCCAGAGTGCTCTTTTTCATTTTCAATCCTGATTTTATAAAAACGCGCTAATATTCGCTGAGTAATAAGATTCGACTTATTACCCCGTGAAAAACAGGAAGGGTTTTATCGTTCGTGGGTGAAAGTTTTATGACAAAGTAAGAATATGTCTAAAAAAGTATGTTTTAATTTTTCGGTAATAAAATTGTCAAAATCTGCCGCTACGCTTCCTGATCCCGCGCAACAAAGTGACGGGTCATGCGCTAAGGCAGTTGGCAACGGAGCTGACACCTGTTAAAACGTCTGACTGACATCATTTTCCCTTATTGTTGAACGGCAGAGAATCATGAGTGACAGCCAGACGCTGGTGGTAAAACTCGGTACCAGTGTGTTAACAGGCGGATCGCGCCGCCTGAATCGTGCCCATATCGTTGAGCTTGTACGTCAGTGCGCTCAGTTGCATGCCGCAGGGCATCGTATTGTGATTGTGACTTCCGGGGCGATTGCCGCCGGGCGTGAACACCTGGGCTACCCCGAACTCCCCGCGACAATCGCCTCCAAACAGCTGCTGGCCGCCGTGGGACAAAGCCGACTCATACAGCTCTGGGAACAACTGTTCTCCATCTACGGCATTCACGTCGGGCAGATGCTGCTGACGCGTGCGGATATGGAAGACAGAGAACGTTTCCTGAACGCCCGCGATACGCTGCGTGCGCTGCTGGATAACCATATCGTTCCGGTCATTAACGAAAACGACGCTGTTGCCACCGCTGAAATCAAAGTGGGCGACAACGATAACCTCTCTGCGCTGGCGGCGATCCTGGCAGGGGCCGATAAGCTGCTGCTTCTGACCGATCAGCAGGGGCTGTTTACCGCTGACCCGCGCTCTAATCCACAGGCTGAACTGATCAAAGACGTTCACGGCATTGACGATGCGCTGCGTGCCATTGCGGGTGACAGCGTTTCTGGTCTGGGGACCGGCGGCATGGGCACCAAGTTACAGGCCGCGGACGTGGCGTGCCGGGCCGGTATCGACACCATCATCGCCGCGGGCAGCCGTCCGGGCGTGATCGGTGATGTGATGGAAGGCATCTCTGTGGGCACTCGCTTCCACGCCCAGGCGTCCCCGCTGGAAAACCGAAAACGCTGGATCTTTGGTGCGCCCCCGGCTGGCGAACTGACCGTGGATGAAGGCGCGACCGCCGCTATTCTGGAAAGAGGAAGCTCGTTACTTCCAAAAGGAATTAAAAGCGTGACAGGCAACTTCTCGCGTGGTGAAGTGATCCGAATCCGTAACCTTGAAGGTCGCGACATCGCTCATGGCGTAAGTCGTTATAACAGCGACGCGCTGCGTCGGATTGCTGGTCACCATTCCCAGCAGATCGACGCCATCCTGGGCTATGAATATGGCCCGGTTGCCGTGCATCGTGACGACATGATTATTCGTTAAGGAGCCAGAACATGCTGGAACAAATGGGCGCAGCCGCGAAAGCCGCCTCTTATAAACTGGCGCTCCTTTCCAGCCGCGAGAAAAACCGCGTGCTGGAAAAAATCGCTGATTATCTGGAATCTCAGTCGCAGGAAATTTTGCTCGCCAACGAGCAGGATCTGCTGGAAGCGCGTCGCAACGGCTTGAGTGAAGCGCTGCTCGACCGTCTGGCGCTGACCCCGGCGCGTCTGAAAGGTATTGCCGACGACGTCCGTCAGGTGTGCAACCTCGCCGACCCGGTAGGGCAGGTGATTGACGGTGGGGTGCTCGACAGCGGATTACGCCTTGAGCGTCGCCGCGTGCCGCTTGGCGTCATTGGGGTGATTTACGAAGCGCGTCCAAACGTGACGGTGGATGTCGCCTCCCTGTGCCTGAAAACCGGTAACGCCGCCATCCTGCGTGGCGGGAAGGAGACCTGGCGCACCAACGCCGCGACGGTAAACGTCATTCAGCAGGCGCTGGAGGAGTGTGGTTTACCGGCGGGTGCCGTGCAGGCGATTGAAAGCCCCGACCGTGCGCTGGTCAACGAGATGCTGCGCATGGACAAATACATCGACATGCTGATCCCACGCGGCGGCGCGGGCTTGCACAAGCTGTGCCGTGAGCAATCTACCATTCCGGTGATCACCGGTGGTATTGGCGTATGCCATATCGTAGTGGATGACACCGCGGAGGTAGAACCTGCGCTGAAGATTATCGTCAACGCTAAAACACAGCGTCCAAGCACCTGTAATACGGTGGAAACGCTGCTGGTGCATCAGGGCATCGCCAGTACCTTCCTGCCAGCGCTGAGCAAGCAGATGGCGGAAAGTGGCGTCACGCTGCATGCGGACGAGAGCGCTCTCGCCCTGCTGAAAGACGGTCCGGCGAAGGTCGTTCCGGTTAACGCGGAGCAGTACGACGATGAGTATTTGTCGCTGGATCTGAACGTGAAGGTGGTTGCGGATCTCGATGACGCTATTGCGCACATTCGTGAACACGGAACCCAGCATTCTGACGCGATCCTGACGCGCACCCTGCGCAATGCCGATCGGTTTGTGAATGAAGTGGATTCGTCTGCGGTTTACGTGAATGCCTCGACGCGCTTCACCGATGGCGGCCAGTTTGGTCTGGGCGCGGAGGTGGCTGTGAGCACTCAGAAGCTGCACGCCCGCGGTCCGATGGGGCTGGAAGCGCTGACCACCTACAAGTGGATCGGCTTCGGTGATGATACGATTCGTGGATAAATAATCGCGGGTGATGCAAAAATAGCCGTTTGATTCAAAAGGGCATTGACGCATCACCCGGTTAGATCTACTCTTTTGCCCCGTGGTTACGCTCGTAACCGGCCTTTCAGGGCCGATATAGCTCAGTTGGTAGAGCAGCGCATTCGTAATGCGAAGGTCGTAGGTTCGACTCCTATTATCGCACCATCTAAATCAAATAGTTACCCTCCATTCCAGTAAATCTCATTCTCAGACCATGGCAGCAAATATTGCTATTGGCTGCACAATTTCGCGTCATCGTTTTGTACCTCAAAGAAGTTGGTCGGCGGCATAACCCTAAAGGCTATACCGCCAGCGCCATATTATCGCGCCATTAACGCAAACACCCCCCAGCCAAAGTACTCCCGCGTGTACGTCACATGACGTTCAGGCGCTATCGTCAGCTCCGCCCGAACCTCCTGCGCGAAGTCATCATCTGGGTTTTCCTCCAGCCAGCGCCGCATGGTCATCCATTTTGCGGCTTCGTACCTGTCCCAGCCTTCCTGGTCAGCCAGCACCATTTCAACCAGGTCATAGCCCTGTTGATCGAAAGACGCAACCAGATCGGGCAGAGTAAGAAAGTCTGCAATCGACGAGACGCCGCAGGCCTGAGCTATCTCTGCCGTCGCAGGTACCTGACGCCAGTACGGTTCGCCGATGAGCATTATTCCCCCGGGCTTGAGGCTTTTTGCCAGCAGATCCATTGTCCCGGCTACGCCACCCGCAATCCAGGTTGCGCCAACGCAGGCCGCCACGTCACATTTTTCATTCGCGACGTAGCCGGCCGCGTCGTTATGAATGAAATGGACGCGTTCGCTGACGCCGAGTTCCTCTGCGCGCCGCGTGGCCTGCGCGGTGAAGAGCGGGCTCATGTCGATGCCGGTACCGGTAATACCGTAATCACGTGCCCAGGTACAAAGCATCTCTCCCGAGCCGCTGCCGAGATCGAGAATGCGTGTGCCTGGCTTCATGCGTAACACGCGGCCCAGCGTCGCGTACTTCTCTGGTGTAAAGGGGTTATGAATGCGGTGTTCGCTTTCGCTAACAGTAAAAATACGTGGGATATCCATCATCCTCTCCTTAACGATTATCAGGCTGAGCGCGAACATTGTTCAGCCCCGTAGTGTTAATGCGGTAGGGCTGACCGTTAACGGATTTGATCAGCTTTTTGGTTTTGAGCTTTTTGAAAACGGCGAGCGTGCAGTCAGCCAGCAGTAGCCCTTCGCGGCTATAGCATTCAACGGCGGTGACGCGGCCAGAGTTATCGCGGACGTGCACAATACGGCCACCTTTGGCGAGAACGTGTAAGGTACGTTGTTCCTGACGGGATAAATTCATACTGGAAAACCTGTTTAATCATCATGTGCAAAACGTGCAAACACACAGCGGTGTCCGCATACGATTTCGGCGCATTGATAATCAGTCCGGCCTGGAAAGGTCGGGAAGCTGATTATCGGATGATTACATTCTCCAGCATCAAAGCCTCGGATTGAGTTGATAGGTATTTACGGGGTGAATGATAACACCTGGTTATTGTCAGTGAATACCCAGGGGTGAAAAATGTGATCCCGGTTGGTATCGGGCTGAGGAGAGGGGATCATTCCTGGCCGCTCTTAATTTTGCTGTCGACCTGAGGCTGTGGTTTGCTGAAAAGATATCCCTGCACAAGCTCGCAACCCAGAGCCTGAAGCCGCTCAAGCTGCTCTTCGGTCTCAACGCCCTCAGCTATGACGCCCATATTAAGGCTTTTAGCCATACCGGTAATCAGCTTCACAATATTAAGCGCATCTTCCTGCGTAGATATCGGATTGACAAAAGATTTATCGATCTTGATTTTATCAAAATTCAGTTCGCTGAGTCTGGAGAGCGAGGAATAACCCGTGCCAAAATCATCAATGGAGATTCTTACGCCCAGTGCGCGGAGTTTTTTGAGGATCGTAATGGGGTTATTTCTGTCACTGAAGAGGGATGACTCTGTGACCTCTAACTCAAGACGGTTAGCCGGTAGCCCGGTCTCAGCCAGAACGGACTGCACCGTATTAATAAATGATTTGCTGCCCAATTGAACAGGCGAGACGTTGACGGAGATCCTGGCCGGAACAGCCCAGGATACCGCTTCCCTACAGGCCAGTTTAAGTACGGTTTTACCTATCTCGTTGATCATGCCTGTTTTTTCAGCGGCGAAAATAAAGCTGTCCGGGGAGAGCATTCCCTTTACAGGATGCATCCAGCGAATAAGCGCTTCATAGCCGTAAATTTCCTTGCTGACGGAATTCACAATAGGCTGGTAATAAACAACAAACTCATCATTCTCTATTGCTCTTGCCATATCATTTTCAAGGGTTCTGCTCTCCTGCAACTTCTGTAGCATTCGCTGGCGGAAAACTTTGATCTGCTGAGAACCTTCTTTCTTGGCTTCATAGAGCGCCAGATCGGCAAATTTATAAAGGTAATCTGAACGTCGTTCGTTATCCGATAAAACAATACCCACACAGGTGGCTATTTTGATGAGTTGATTATTAATTGTATAGGGCTTACTGATGGTATCACTGATTTCTCGCGCGCGTGAAACAGCTGCGGCTTCGGTTAAGCCACTGGAGAGAAACGCAAATTCGTCGCCGCCCAAACGATAAAATGTCTCTGAAAAGCGGCTCAAAGCATTAAGGCGCGTGGATACCTCACGTAACAGTAAATCGCCAGCATCATGACCGTAGGTATCATTCACTTCTTTGAACCGGTCTAAATCGAATAACATCACCGTGACCGAAATATGTTTTTCCTCAGCCTGTAGATTAAGTTTATTGAGATCATCCCAGAAGAAAAGACGGTTTTTCATGCCGGTAAGGGAGTCATGATAAACATCGTATTCCAGTTTTGTATTCTGGATTTGCAGGGTTTCTTTGGACAGCTGAAGTTCTTCAGCCAGAGTTTTAACCTGTGTATGTGCTTTGAGAATGTTTTTATTTTGATAGATAATTAAAAAGCCCAGTATGAAGCTTAAAATAACCAGTAACAGCGAAAGTGCTGAATAAATATAATATAGAACCTGTATTTTTAGGTTAGTTTCATTGATTGTATTAACATCTTTTGTTAAAGCCGTTGATGAAAGCTGGCTTAGCGGTGCATCCAGTAAATGCATATTTTTCAGATAGAGCTTTAACTCTGAACGGCTCATTTTCTCAAGATGACCATCCAGATAGTTCAGTATATTTTCCAGGCGTAAGGCGAGCGCCTGATGCGCTTTCGCGCTGTTTATATAACGACCCAGGCCGCCCTCTTTCAATAAATCATTCTGGCTCAGCATGATTTCCAGGCGCATGCGAACCTGGTCTACCGTAACGTCATCAGTCTCGGTTGCGTACAGTCCAATCCATGATTCAAATCGGTAATATTCAGATACCAGTTGGGCTACAGACCAGGACTCAGTGTAGTGAGTCAATTTTTGCAACTCCTGCTGACGGTCGTAGACAAGAAAGGCTATATATCCCGTAGTGATAAAAAGAGAAAAAATGATACCAACCAGTATCCTGTTCATTATGTTCTCCTGAACTACTATTCAATCTTCATTTTGCTGACCTGCCAGGCCGATCGCGAGTAATAAATCTGATTATTGAGTTCAGGAAGACTGTCATAAGGGTAGACGATGAATGACGGACCTTTATCGCGGATGCGCATATATTCGCCATTGACCTTTAACGCCAGGATGGCGTTGTATTTCTGGAAGTCGCTGAGAGGGATGACGGTAGTATAATCATTGAGTGCAACCACATTCAGAACAGAACCCTTAGCACCCACATACTCCATGAGTTTGCGCATCGGGATACCCTCAAACTTCGTGCGGCCATTATACCAGGGAGAGGTCGTCTGGAAACTCACCATCCCCAGTTTTTCCAGGCTGGCAATATCAAAAACGGCTTTTCCATTTTCGTTCGTATTTTCTATATTACCGGTAATTGTTAAGATGGGTTTGCCCACAGGCTTTGGCAGTTCGCCAGCCCAGCTTAAACTTTGTACCAAAAAGCAGCACAGCATTAGGATTATTCGCATATTGGCCTCCTCTTTTTAACAGAAGTATAAGAATTATAAGTTAATTATCCTATAAGTTTGTCTATTTTGTTGAACGCCACGGCTTTTTGCAAACGATACTTCATTAAATGTATTAAAATCAAATGGATAATTGTTGTTTGCCCCGTGATTGCAGACCTCTGGCTGGAGCTTACGTTTTTTAAAACATTAAAACTCAGTGTAATTAGCCACCCGGGTTTAAAAAATGATCGCTTTGATTTATTGATATATTTACGCACCCCCATTTTTTATCAATGGTGGCATCGTTAAGATGAATTTATTTGTACAAAGAATGATAACGCACCCTCAATGTGAGGGAATAAGAGAGTGCGCGTACCTCTGACGTCATTTGCACTGAGTTTCGGTTAACCCGTCTCCAGCATACTGAAACTGACGATCCGCGAGCGCCCCAGCTCTTTCGCCCGGTAAAGCGCCACGTCTGCCGCGCGCAGCAGGTCGTCGCTTTGGGCGTGCTGCGGGTAACTGGCGATCCCGATCGACACATCCACTGGGCCAATCTCAGCAAGCCCATAGCGCAGCGACAGCGTATGGACGCCGTTATAAATCTCAGTTGCGCAGGCGTGAGCCGCTTCCTCATCCGCACCCGTTAGCAGCACCAGAAACTCTTCGCCACCAAAGCGGAAGGCCAGGCCGGCATCGTGCACGGCACGCTGAACAATTGTCGCCACGCTCTTTATCACATGATCGCCAGCCTCATGGCCGAAGCGATCGTTAATGCTTTTAAAGTGATCGATGTCGATCATCATGCAGCTCACCGGCTCATCATTGCGCATTGCCTGAGCTATCTGAGTGCGCAGGGTATCTTCCAGGTGGTGGCGGTTACGCAAGCCGGTGAGCGGGTCGAATAGCGCTTTTTCCAGCAGGGCATCGCGCAGACGCTGGTTGGCCAGCGCCAGACCCAGGGCTTCCGCCATTAATTCGAGATATGCGCGGGACGGCGCTGTTTCAGGCGTGATGTTCTGAAACGACAGCAAACCAATGGCTTCCCCCTGCGCAATGAGCGGCACGCACAGTGAACTGTCTTTTTGTGATTCAGGCAGATGCTGGCAACCGATATCCGGCTCGCCGTTGACCGGTGGGTGGCTCTGACCACGGCGTATGGCCCAGCATTGATCGGGGTGGAAAGCATTTTTTTCTCCCTGTGGAGATAACCATTCCGCCGCACAGCGCATCTCCCACGGGTTTCGATCCAGAATATACAGACGTCCGGCGACACCCGGCGCAATGTTGGGAGCAAACAACTCTGCCACCTCAATCACGTCGCTGACGTTCTCGCATCCCTGCAAGCGCTGGGTCATTCGCGCGAGCAGCTCGCGGATGGCCCAGTCTGCGTCGCGTTCTTTTTCAAGCCGCTGCCTTGCCAGCCCGTTCTCGCGGAAAATGCGAATGGCCTGCGCCATATCGCCTATCTCATCGACCTGGTTGAAATTGGGCGTTTCGACGCCGTAATCCTGTGAGGCCAGGCGGTGAACCACATCGCTGAGGCGCACTACCGGGCGCAGCACGCGGTGCTTGAGAATAAAGCCCATCACGAATAAGAAGAGCAGGGCGGTCAGGCCGACCATCACCTCTGAGGCGGTACGCAGCGTTTTCGACGTGTTGGTCGCCGCCTGGACATCGGCAATAATGCGCTTATCCAGCAGCATACGAAAATGGTCAATCTTGCTCTGGGCGCGTTCCGTTTCAAGTTCGTAGATTTTGCCGAAGAGTAACGCAATGGCCTGTTGTTCCTCACCCCGGGCGACGCTGGCAATTGCTGCCTGCTGTTCATCCTGTAGGCCATCAACAATCTTCAGCCCTTCATACAGCAGCGCCAGCTCTTCGCCCGTTGCGCCCGTATCTTTTAACTGTCCCACTTTGTGTTCAATATTCTTCAGTTCACCTTCTTTCGCCTGGTACGCTTTCAGCACATCGGGCTCTTTTTTGATGGCGTAAAGGCGCGCTAAGTCGGAGAGCATCCAGGTTTCTGCTTCAATCTCTTCCGTAAGCTGGTCAAAAATTTGTCGTTGCTTAACAGCCTGACGCTCTACGTTGTCGGCATGGGAAGCCATCAGCATGACGATACCGGAGGCAATGGTCAGGCACACCGTGACACCATAGGCCCAGTTTGTGATCGTGGCGATTCGCACCTGTTGGATCCTTCTACGACAAATGTGGAAGAGCGTTCATTTCAGATTATAGAAAACCCCTGATTTATCGCGAAAAAAAAGGCGGCACAGGGCCGCCTGACAAAACGCGTTTCGTTAGAGATCCGGAGGGTTTTTTCCCTCTTCGATAAAGTCTGCGTCCAGCTCCTCGGCGTTGCCTGCGTGGTCGCGGCCGGAGAAGAGGTTCCAGCAGGCGATAAACAGGGCGGCAATCAGCGGCCCAATCACAAAACCATTAATGCCGTACAGCTCCATACCGCCGAGCGTGGTGATCAGTATCAGGTAGTCCGGCATTTTGGTGTCTTTGCCCACCAGCAGCGGACGTAAAAGGTTGTCCACCAGCCCGACGATAATGACAAAAAAGCCCACAATGAACAGACCCTGCCACAGCTGGTGAGTGGCAAACAGGAAGATCGCGGCGGGAACCCAGACGATAGCCGAGCCGACGGCGGGCACCAGGGAGAGGAACGCCATCAGCGCTCCCCACAGTACGCTACCGTCAATACCGACGATGGCAAAGGCGATACCGCCAAGCGTACCCTGAACCACTGCCACGACCGCCGTACCTTTTACCGTGGCTCGTGAGACGCCGACAAACTTAGCGAACAGATGCTGTTTGGCGAAGTCAGACAGCGGCAGCGAGTCGAGGATCTGGCGCACCAGATAGGGCCCGTCTTTGAGCAGGAAAAACAGCAGGTACAGCATAATGCCGAAGCTAATAGCAAAGCCGAACGTCCCTTTACCAATCAGGAACGCGCTTCCCGCCAGATACTGTCCACCCTGTAACGCGACATCGGAAAGCTTTTTCTGAATCTGCGCGGCGTTGGTCAGGTTGTGATCCGCCAGGAAGCCGCTGGCCCAGTCCGGCAGTCGGTTGAAAATACCGGCGATGACTTCCGGGAACTGCGTGTTGTTCTGTTGCAGCTTGGTGTAAACCATGTTCAGTTCCACCGCGAGCGAGGAAAGGATCACCATCAACGGAATAAACACGATCAGGCAGATAATGCCGAGTGTGAGGAGGGAAGCCAGCCCGTTGCGATCGCCCAGCGCGGTACGCAGTTTGTTTTTCACCGGGTTGAAAATGATGGTCAGGATCGCGGCCCACAGAATCGCCGAGAAATAGGGTGACAGCACGTCAAAGAAAGCCCAGGTTACAAGGGCCAGGATGAGAATAAAGAAACCTTTGGTCAGTCCGTTAAATCGCATAGTGAGTCCTGGTGAAGAAGAAACTGTGTCGACTATAGAACTGATTTAAAGATTTACCAATAATTGCGCCGAAGTCGTGCCGGGTGGCTTTTTGTTAACAATCGCGGTATAACACCCTTCTTTGGATGTTTAGATGTCCATACGTTTAGAAGGTAATATGCAAACAGAACAACAAAACGGGCAGCTTAAGCGCACCATGAAAACCCGTCACCTGATTATGCTCTCGCTGGGTGGCGTTATTGGCACAGGGTTATTCTTCAATACCGGATACATCATTTCGACAACTGGCGCGGCGGGCACGCTGCTGGCGTATCTTATCGGTGCGCTGGTGGTCTGGCTGGTTATGCAATGCCTGGGGGAACTTTCCGTGGCGATGCCGGAAACCGGCGCGTTCCACGTCTACGCCGCTCGTTATCTCGGCCCGGCGACAGGGTATACCGTGGCGTGGCTCTACTGGCTTACGTGGACAGTGGCGCTGGGATCGAGCTTTACCGCAGCCGGGTTCTGTATGCAGTACTGGTTCCCGCAGGTTCCCGTCTGGACGTGGTGCGTCGTCTTTTGCGTGGTGATTTTTGCTCTTAACGTCATTTCCACGCGCTTCTTCGCCGAAGGGGAATTCTGGTTCTCGCTGGTGAAAGTCATCACCATCATCGCCTTCATTATTCTCGGCGGGGCGGCGATCTTCGGTTTTATCCCGATGCAGGACGGTTCACCGGCGCCGGGCTTAAGCAACATTACTGCCGAAGGCTGGTTCCCGCACGGCGGTCTGCCGATCCTGATGACCATGGTGGCGGTCAACTTTGCCTTCTCCGGAACGGAGCTTATCGGCATCGCGGCAGGAGAAACGGAAAACCCACACAAGGTTATTCCGGTTGCTATTCGCACCACCATCGCCCGGCTCATCATCTTCTTTATTGGCACCGTATTTGTGCTGGCGGCGCTGATCCCGATGCAGCAGGCTGGCGTGGAGAAAAGCCCGTTCGTGGTGGTGTTTGAAAAGGTCGGCATTCCGTATGCGGCGGATATCTTTAACTTCGTGATCCTGACGGCGATCCTCTCGGCGGCGAACTCGGGCCTATACGCCTCTGGCCGTATGCTGTGGTCTCTGTCTAACGAGAAAACGCTGCCGCGCTGCTTTGCCCGCGTCAACAAAAACGGCGTGCCGCTGACGGCGCTCTCCGTTTCCATGCTGGGTGGCGTGCTGGCGCTGTTCTCCAGCGTGGTCGCGCCGGATACGGTGTTTGTGGCCCTGTCAGCTATTTCCGGTTTTGCGGTGGTGGCGGTGTGGATCAGCATCTGCGCGTCACACTTCGTGTTTCGTCGCCGTCACGTGCAGTCCGGGCAGCCGCTTTCGGCGTTGCAGTATCGCGCGCCATGGTATCCGCTGGTGCCCGTGCTTGGCTTTATCCTCTGTCTGGTGGCCTGCGTCGGCCTGTGGTTTGACCCCAGCCAGCGTATTGCCCTTTATTGCGGGCTTCCGTTTGTCGCCCTGTGTTATGGTGCGTACTACCTGACCCGAAACCTGACCACGCAGGAGCCCGAACATGTCGCAGAATAATCCGCTTACCGCCCTCCTTGAAAACCAGCCGTTTGTCGTGCTGGATGGGGCGATGGCAACGGAGCTGGAAGCGCGCGGTTGTAACCTTGCCGACAGCCTCTGGTCGGCCAAAGTGCTGATGGAAAACCCGGAGCTGATCCGGGACGTGCACCTCGACTATTACCGCGCGGGGGCACAGGTGGCGATCACCGCCAGCTATCAGGCCACGCCTGCGGGCTTTGCCGCACGCGGGCTGGACGAGGCGCAATCCCGGGCGTTGATTGGCAAAAGCGTAGAGCTGGCACGCAAAGCGCGGGAAGCGTACCTGGCAGAGAATGCGCAGGCGGGCACGCTGCTGGTGGCGGGGTCGGTAGGGCCGTACGGCGCGTACCTTGCCGATGGATCTGAATATCGCGGCGATTATGTGCGTCGCGCTGAAGAGTTCACCGCGTTCCACCGTCCCCGCGTGGAGGCGCTACTGGATGCGGGCGCGGATCTGCTGGCCTGTGAAACGCTGCCTTCTTTCCCGGAGATTAAGGTGCTGGCGGCGATGCTGACGGCGTATCCTCGCGCCCGGGCATGGTTCTCATTTACCCTGCGTGACAGCGAGCATATGAGTGACGGGACGCCGCTGCGGGATGTCGTTTCTGCGCTCGAAAGCTATCCACAGGTTGTCGCGCTGGGGATCAACTGTATCGCGCTGGAAAACACCACCGCGGCGCTGACGCATCTGCACAGCCTGACGTCGCTGCCGCTGGTGGTCTATCCGAATTCCGGCGAGCATTATGATGCGGTGAGCAAAACCTGGCATCACCATGGTGACGCCTGCGAGACGCTGGCGGGGTATTTACCGCAGTGGCTGGATGCCGGTGCGAAGCTGATTGGCGGCTGCTGTCGCACCACGCCGCAGGATATTGCTGCGCTGACGGTTCAGCGCTGAGGTCTTTGCCGGGTGGCGGCTGCGCCTTACCCGGCCTACAAATTGCACGAACCGTAGGCCGGGTAAGCGCAGCGCCACCCGGCGAAACAACCGCACAAAATTCACTATCCTTTCCCGCTTTTTTTCTAAAAACTAATCGTCATTAGCGATTCTTTTTTATTCCTTTATCAAATTTCTCGCGCCGGAAATACTGCCCTTATAACAACAAGGGGAGCAGGCACTATGGCAATTTCATCGCGAATCACATTACTCGGCGCACTGGCGCTGTGGGCATTTCAGGCGCAGGCGGTGGACGTCACCGTCGCGTATCAGACTTCCGCTGAGCCGGCGAAAGTCGCGCAGGCGGATAACACCTTCGCCAAAGCGAGCGGGGCGAATGTCGACTGGCGCAAGTTCGACAGCGGCGCGGCGATTGTGCGGGCGTTAGCCTCGGGCGACGTGCAGATTGGCAACCTGGGCTCCAGCCCGCTGGCGGTGGCTGCCAGCCAGCAGGTGCCGATTGAAGTCTTCCTGCTGGCGTCGCAGCTCGGAAATTCCGAAGCGCTGGTGGTGAAGAAAAGCATCACGAAACCCGAAGATTTGATCGGCAAACGCATCGCGGTGCCGTTTATCTCCACCACGCATTACAGCCTGCTGGCAGCGCTGAAACACTGGGGCATTAAGCCGGGCCAGGTGCAGATCATTAACCTGCAACCTCCGGCGATTATTGCCGCCTGGCAGCGTGGCGACATCGATGGAGCATACGTCTGGGCGCCCGCCGTCAACGAGCTGGAAAAAGAGGGCACCGTGCTGACCGACTCCGAAAAAGTGGGGCAGTGGGGCGCGCCAACCCTTGACGTCTGGGTCGTACGTAAGGACTTTGCCGAGAAACACCCTGAAGTGGTGAAAGCCTTCGCCAAAAGCGCCATCGACGCACAGCAGCCATACATCAGCAACCCGGATGAATGGCTGAAACATCCCGCCAACCTGGAGAAGCTCTCACGTCTGAGCGGCGTGCCGGAAGCTGACGTGCCGGGGCTGGTAAAAGGCAACACCTATCTGACGCCTGCGCAGCAGGTCCAGCAGTTGAACGGGCCGGTGAGCAAAGCGATTGTCGACACTGCCACGTTCCTGAAAGAGCAGGGCAAAGTGCCTGCGGTGGCGGCGGATTACAGCCAGTTCGTGACCGATCGCTTTGTGAAATAAGGGGGCTGCAATGCTGAACATTACAAACCTGTCTGCCGATTACGGCGGCAAACCCGCCCTGGAAGAGATCAACCTGACGCTGGACAGCGGTGAACTGCTGGTGGTGCTGGGGCCGTCCGGCTGCGGGAAAACGACGCTGCTGAACCTGATCGCCGGGTTTGTACCGTATCAGCACGGCACGATCCAGCTGGAAGGAAAACGGGTAACGGGGCCGGGCGCAGAGCGCGGCGTGGTCTTTCAGAATGAAGGATTACTCCCGTGGCGAAACGTTCAGGAAAACGTTGCGTTTGGTCTGCAACTGGCAGGTGTAGCGCGTGAACAGCGCCTGAATACGGCGCGCGATATGCTGAAAAAGGTCGGGCTGGAGGGGGCTGAAAAACGCTTTATCTGGCAGCTTTCAGGCGGGCAGCGTCAGCGCGTCGGGATCGCCCGCGCGCTGGCGGCTAACCCACAGCTGCTGTTGCTGGACGAACCTTTCGGGGCGCTGGATGCCTTCACCCGCGAGCAGATGCAAACCCTGCTGCTGCGCCTGTGGCACGAAACCGGCAAGCAGGTGCTGTTAATCACCCACGATATCGAAGAGGCCGTGTTTATGGCGACGGAGCTGGTGCTGCTCTCACCGGGGCCGGGCCGCGTGCTGGAGCGCCTGCCGCTTGAGTTTGCCCGCCGCTATGTGGCGGGAGAGCCGGTACGCAGCATCAAATCCGATCCGCTGTTTATTGAACAGCGTGAATACGTCTTAAGCCGCGTGTTTGAGCAACGGGAGGCGTTCTCATGAGCATTGTTTTCAGTGAAAAAACGCGGCGGACGCGCCTTGCCTTACGCTGGCCGTTCTCTCGCCAGCTCACCTTAAGCCTCAGCACGCTGGTGGTGGTGCTGGCGGTATGGTGGGCGGTTGCCGCGCAGCAGTGGGTCAGCCCGCTGTTTCTGCCCCCGCCAGGCCAGGTTCTGGAAAAACTGATTACTATCGCCGGGCCGCAGGGCTTTATGGATGCCACGCTCTGGCAGCATTTAGGCGCCAGTCTGATGCGTATTCTGGTGGCGCTGCTGGCGGCGGTCATTATTGGCGTTCCGGTGGGGATCGCGATGGGACTGAGCCCGACGGTACGCGGCATTCTCGACCCGCTGATAGAGCTTTACCGTCCCGTCCCGCCGCTGGCTTACCTGCCCCTGATGGTGATCTGGTTTGGCATCGGCGAGACGTCAAAGATCTTACTGATATACCTGGCGATATTTGCGCCGGTAGCCATGTCGGCCCTGGCTGGCGTAAAAAGTGCGCAGCAGGTACGCATACGTGCGGCGCAGTCGCTCGGCGCCAGCCGCGCGCAGATACTGCTGTTCGTCATTTTACCAGGCGCGCTGCCGGAGATACTGACCGGGCTGCGCATCGGCCTTGGGGTGGGCTGGTCTACGCTGGTGGCGGCAGAGCTGATAGCCGCCACGCGCGGCCTTGGGTTTATGGTGCAGTCGGCGGGAGAGTTCCTGGCGACTGACGTGGTACTGGCAGGGATCGCGGTGATCGCCGCGATTGCCTTTGGATTAGAACTGGGACTGCGCGCGCTACAGCGTCGCCTGACGCCCTGGCATGGAGAAATACAATGAGTGAACGACTGACCATTACCCCGCTGGGGCCATATATTGGCGCGCAGGTGTCGGGCCTGGACGTAACCCGTCCGCTGAGCGATAACCAGTTTGAGCAGCTGTACCACGCGGTGCTGCGTCATCAGGTGGTATTCCTGCGTGAACAGGCCATTACCCCGCAGCAGCAGCGCGCGCTGGCCCTGCGTTTTGGCGACCTGCATATCCACCCGGTCTACCCGCATGCGGAAGGGGTGGAGGAAATTATCGTGCTGGACACCCATAACGATAACCCGCCCGATAATGACAACTGGCACACGGACGTTACCTTTATCGACACACCGCCAGCCGGGGCGATTCTGGCAGCAAAACAGCTGCCGGAAACGGGTGGGGATACGCTGTGGGCCAGCGGGATTGCCGCGTTTGAGGCGCTCTCCGCGCCGCTCCAGACTCTGCTGAGCGGCCTGCGGGCGGAGCATGACTTCAAAAAATCGTTCCCGGAGTACAAGTACCGCAAAAGCGAAGAGGAGCACCAGCGCTGGCTGGATGCGGTCGCAAAACATCCCCCGCTGCTGCACCCGGTGGTGCGTACCCATCCGGTGACCGGAAAGCAGGCGCTGTTTGTGAATGAAGGGTTTACCACGCGCATCGTGGACGTAGCGGAAAAAGAGAGTGAGGCGCTGCTCGGCTTCCTGTTCGCGCACATCACCAAACCGGAGTTCCAGGTGCGCTGGCGCTGGCAGGAGAACGATCTGGCGATCTGGGATAACCGCGTCACGCAGCATTACGCCAATGCGGATTACCTGCCGCAGCGAAGGATTATGCAGCGGGCGACGATCCTGGGGGATAAGCCGTTTTACCGTGCGCCTTGATTGCCGGGTGGCGGCGTTGCCTTACCCGGCCTACGTTTAATTGTAGGCCCGGTAAGCGCAGCGCCACCGGGCAACGGAGCTAGAGGTGTGCTTCTATATACCGCTGATAGCGGTTTGCCTTCAGATAACACAGATCCACCAGCACCAGCCCGTCGATACAGTTATTGAACGCCGGATCGCTGCCGAAATCGATAAACTGCACGCCGCCGGGTTCGCATAGCTCGGAATACTGTTTGTAGAGCGGCGGGATGCCGCAACCCAGGTTGCCGAGCAGGGATTTCAGCTTTGTCAGGTCATCCACGTAATCCACTCCGCCAAACTGTGCCAGCACGTCCGGAAGTGAGGCCGGGTAGGGTTGACGCGAGGCGGCTAAGGGATGGCTGGCCGGAAACCAGAGACGATAAAACGCCACCAGCAGATCCCGTGCAGCTGGCGGTAAGCCGCCGGAGATGGACACCGGACCAAACAGGTAACGGTAATGGGGATAGCGTGCCAGATAGGCGCCAATGCCTGACCACAGATAGTCCAGACCGCGACGCCCCCAGTAGCGCGGCTGTATAAAGCTGCGCCCCAGCTCAATACCGTGCTCAAGTATGTCCTGCATTTTTTCGTCGTATTGGAACAGGCTGTAGCTGTACAACCCCTCGACGCCGCGCTTTTCCACCTGCATGGCCGTTGGCATAAAGCGGTACGCGCCGACAATCTCCAGGTCATCGTCATCCCACAGAATAAGGTGCAGATAGTCATCATCGTAGCTGTCGGTATCCCGGCGCTTCCCGCTGCCTTCCTCCACGGCACGAAAGGCAATCTCGCGCAGCCGCCCCAGCTCGCGCAGCAGAGGCGCCTCTTCCTGCCCGTTGCGCTGCCAAAGATAGATGGCCTTACCATCGCTGGTTTTGCCCAGACACTCGGCCTGCGCCAGTTCGCGCTTGAGCGTCGCCCTGTCTTCCGGGCGGGCAATGGCGCACTGGGTTTTAAAGACGCCAGGCAATCCCTTGCCAAGACGTATCACGTGCTGACGACACTGCTCGGCCATCTCACGCGATGAAAGGGTAGAACTAAACCGCTCATTCCAGGCAATCTGCTGGCCGATTTTGATCGGCAGCTGACTGTGACGGCGGCGAAACATCTGTTGCATCAGCAGCAGCATGGATACCGTTGGCGAGACCAGCGTGCTGGCATAAAACAGCAGGCTGTTGTGCGCCTGGATATGTACCGGGAGTAGCGGCACCCGTAGTTTGCCGGCCAGCTTGATAAAGCCCGGATGCCATTTTTTATCGCGGATGCCTTTGCGCGTTGGGCGGGAAACTTCGCCCGCCGGAAAGAAGATCAGCACGCCGGCGTTTTGCAGGTGCTGCTCCATCTGTATCAGCGAGGCTTTTGCGGTTCTGCCGCCCATATTATCCACGGGAATAAATAATGAACTGAGGGGCTCAAGGTGGGACAGCATCCTGTTGGTAACAACCCTCACGTCGCGTCGCACGCGGGAAACGGCATACAGCAGCGCCAGCCCATCCAGGGTGCCGGTCGGGTGGTTCGCTATCACAATGAGTGGGCCGTGTTCGGGGATTTGTTCGAGGTCGCGGGCGGAAACGGAGCAGTGAATATCAAGGTGTTCCAGAACCTGCTCCACCATATCCAGCCCTTTCAGGTGACGGTGGCTGGCGGCAAACTGCTGAAATTCGTCTTCGTGAAGCAGTCTTTTTAACAGACTTTTTTGCCAGGGTGCGGGCCTCGCCTGAGGCCAAAGGTCATCAAGAACGCTGTCGAGACTAAACATTGATCACTCCTCCTGCCGTCTTGCCCAGACAGTAGAAGGAGGAGATGTCGTTTGTATTGCAGTTTGGTGAAGATTAGCGCAGAGAGCAGGCCGGGTAAGGCGAAGTCGTTACCCGGCGCTAAAGCGGATTAACGCAGAATTTTCTTCTCAGCCAGATCCAGCGCGAAATAGCTGAAGATCAGATCCGCGCCCGCGCGTTTGATCGCCCCCAGGCTTTCGAGGATCACTTTCTCTTCGTCGATGGCACCCGCCTGCGCGGCGAATTTGATCATCGCGTACTCGCCGCTCACCTGGTAGGCGCCCAGCGGCAGTTCGGTGCGTTCGCGAATGTCGCGCAGGATATCCAGGTATGCGCCAGCCGGTTTCACCATCAGGCAGTCAGCGCCCTGGGCTTCATCCAGCAGAGACTCACGAATCGCTTCGCGGCGGTTCAGCGGGTTCATCTGATAGGTTTTACGATCGCCTTTCAGCGCCGTGCCGGCTGCTTCACGGAACGGGCCGTAGAAAGAGGAGGCAAATTTGGTGGAATAGGACATGATGGCGGTGTCGGTGAAGCCCGCAGCGTCCAGCGCCTGACGGATCGCCTGTACCTGCCCATCCATTGCCGCAGAAGGCGCAATGAAATCCGCACCCGCAGCGGCGGCAACCACTGCCTGCTTGCCTAGATTCAGCAGGGTCGCATCGTTGTCCACGCCGTGATCGCACAGCACACCACAGTGGCCATGAGAGGTGTATTCGCAGAAGCAGGTATCGGACATGACGATCATCTCCGGCACACTCTCTTTGCAGATGCGCGACATGCGGGCGACGAGGCCGTCTTCTTTCCAGGCATCGCTGCCGGTCGCGTCAGTGTGGTGGGAGATACCGAACGTCATTACCGAGCGGATGCCCGCATTCGCAATGCGTTCGATCTCGCGGGCCAGATGCTTTTCAGGAATGCGCATCACGCCCGGCATCGCGTCGATGGCTTTGTAGTCATCGATCTCTTCTTCAACAAAAATCGGCAACACCAGATCGTTTAAGGTCAGTGTTGTCTCTTCAAACATGGCGCGCAGTGCGGGAGACTTGCGCAGGCGACGGGGACGTGCAATTAAATCGGTCATGGTATGCCTGATGTTTGTGGAACAAAGAGGGATAGTGTACCTGAAAGCAGGGAGCGGTGTTTTACTAAAGTTGTCTTTTAGATTTTCGAAATCGACTAATATTCGCTGTATGTATTTTGTCTATATTATAAAACTTATTCTGGTGTTCAGCGTGGTGTTTAATATTGGTGAGGTTTCTATATTGGTTCGGGATTATAAATATAAATGATTTATTGCTTTTTATTATATGTGCCGAAGCAACTAAAGTAGTTTGCAATCAGTTGAATTTATAATATTTATTCATAATGATTGATATTTCCATGGTTTTATAAGCCTATTTGTCTGAATACGGACTTAATGGAATCATTCATTGAACCTTTTCGAAGTGAAACTGCATAATTCCTTCCGCAATTTAATGTTGCTAAATGATTTGATGGACAAACTTGCTTACGTCCCTGAGGAGGGATGACCCAATGCAAACATGGAAAAAGAAACTGGTTGTATCACAACTTGCATTAGCCTGCACACTGGCTATCGCTTCTCAGGCCAATGCGAAAGATATATCCGGCACAACATATAATACTTTTGGCTATGACAATACCGCGTCCACGCCCTGGTATTATGGTTATGCTGACTGGGATTATTCAGATGCCACACATGATGGTGACATTTATCCAGTCATCAATAAATCAACCGTAAACGGAGTTATTTCGACATACTATCTGGATGATGGTGTCAATGGCCGTGCGAACGCGTTGAGTATTTCTAACAGCACCATTAACGGCATGATCACGTCAGAGTGTATGACCACGACGTGTGCAGATGGCGTGGATACTGACGGTACCACTCATACCCAGTATGATCGTTTTAGCCTGACTGTTGATAACTCCACCATCAACGATACCTACGAGCATTACGCCTACGATGTCGTCAATGGTGAAACCACTGAAACGCATTATCTGGACACCTATGGTCTGGGTAACGCGATCACGCTGGACGTTGAATCTGACATCGTTATTCAGAACAACTCCCATATCGCGGGCATCACGCTGACGCAGGGTTATCAGGAGCTGGATAACACGCCATACGACGGTGTTGAAGGCGTTGCTAACAGCAGCAATATCTTTACCGATACGCTGGTGGTGAAAGATTCTGTGCTGACCTCTGGTGCGTACAGCGATCTGGGTACCAGTGGCTTCTACGGTCAAACGGCGAAGCCGAGCGACTACGGTGAAACCAACGCCACGGCTGCGGATGATGCGGCGCTGATCGTTGTTGCTGGCGCGTCTGATAACGCTATGCAGACCACCGCTACCTTCGATCACTCTACCATTACTGGCGATATCCTTTTCTCCAGCACCTTTGATAACAACTTCTACGAGAATGGCGATCCGGCAACGGATACCACCGATGACGGCATCTATAACCCAACCACCAACGGCTGGGATGATACCGACAAGCTGGATGTCACGCTGACCAATGGCAGTAAATGGGTGGGTGCCGCGCAGTCCAGCGTTGAAGCCATCGGCACGGCGCAGATGTATGGTGAAGGCTACAGCGATGTAGACTGGCACACGCTTTCTCCAAACAGCATCTGGCCTGATTCTACCTTTGACAGCAACGGTCATGTTGCAGGTGAAGAAGTTTATCAGAGCGGCCGGTTCAACGTGGCGCTGGATAACGGTTCCGAGTGGGATACCCGTAAGATCTCCAACATTGACGCGCTGACGGTGAACAACCAGTCTCAGGTCAATGTTGAAAACTCCGGCCTGCTGGCAGATTCCATCACCCTGACCAATGCGTCTAGCCTGAATATTGGCGACAGCGGTGGTGTGGCTACCGACAGCCTGTATCTGGATAGCTACAGCCGTGCTGCACTCACTGAAGAGACAGCTGAGCTGTATGCCAACACCATTACCGTGGACAACGGTGCAGAGCTGGCGCTGGGTCTGGGTCAGGTTGATACGCACAATATGGTGCTGACCGATGGCGGTGTGCTTAACGTTGCCAGCCGTGATTATGTGCTGAACAGCGACCTGAACAACGCACGCTATATCACCAACGATCGCTCTAAAGCGGGCTACGACTATGGTGTTGTCGCGCTGAACTCTGACGGCCATCTGGCGGTGAACGGTGACGTTGCCGGTAACTATAAAGTGCGCATCGACGATGCGACCGGCGCAGGCTCCGTAGCTGACTACGAAAACAAAGAGATCGTTCGCGTCTATGACAATAACGCGGATACCGCTGCCAGCTTTACTGCGGCAAACAAAGCCGATTTAGGTGCTTATACCTATCAGGCGCAGCAGAAGGGCGACACCGTTGTTCTCCAGCAGGAAGAGCTGACTGACTACGCCAACATGGCGCTGAGCATTCCTTCTGCTAATACCAACATCTGGAATCTGCAACAGGATACCGTGGGTACCCGTCTGACCAACAGCCGTCATGGCCTGGCAGATAACGGCGGCGCATGGGTGAGCTATTTCGGCGGCAACTTTGACGCGGATAATGGCACCGTTAGCTACGATCAGGACGTAAGCGGCATTATGGTAGGTCTGGATACTCAGATCGACGGTAATAACGCGAAGTGGATTGTCGGTGGTGCGGCTGGTTTCGCGAAGGGTGATATCAGCGATCGTACTGGTCAGGTCGATCAGGACAGCCAGACTGCGATGATCTACGCGTCGGCGAAGTTCATGAACGACATCTTCCTCGACAGCTCCCTGAGCTACACCCGCTTCAACAACGACCTCTCTGCTACCATGAGCAACGGTCAGTATGTTGACGGTAATACCACGACTGACGCCGTTGGTTTCGGGATGAAACTGGGCTATGACTGGAAACCAAACCTGTCTGGCTACGTCACGCCTTACGCGGCGATCTCTGGCCTGTTCCAGTCCGGTGATGACTACCAGCTAAGCAACGACATGCGTATCGATGGTCAGTCTTACGACAGTATGCGTTATGAACTCGGCGTGGATGCAGGTTATACCTTCAACTACGGCGGCGAGCAGGCATTAACGCCTTACTTCAAACTGGCTTACGTGTATGACGATGCCGACAACAATGCTGATATCAACAATGACAGCATTGATAACGGCGTGGAAGGCTCTGCGGTTCGCGTGGGACTGGGCACTCAGTTCAGCTTCACGAAAAACTTCAGTGCTTACACTGATGCGACTTATCTGGGCGGCGGCGACGTTGACCAGAACTGGGGAGCAAACCTGGGTGTGAAATACACCTGGTAATATAGAAAGCGCGGGGGATTTTTCCCCCGCTTTTTTATGTGTTTTAAAAATTATAAAGAACCGACATATACAGATGACTTGAGGTATGCATGAACGTTAATGCGAAGCCACTTTCTGAATTAAGCCGGCTCATAAAGTGTCTGGAAGTCGCCGGTACCCCATTTAAGATCGAACCACAACAATTAATAACTACCGGCAATAATGATGATGAACCATTGACCGTTGTCATACAATCCGGCCTGACGGCCGTCCACCGTAAATCAGACGAATTACTTATGGGTATTGCGCGAGCACCGTATATCCACGGTTTAAGCGCATGGATAAATGAAAACTATCTTGAATATTCTTTGATGGCACAGACGCCTTGTACCGGATTTTATTTACCGGCATCTGACGCGTACCAGCTTATTCAGGACGCGCAACTTTGGCAAGAGGCTTTCTGCTGGCTGTCATGGCTTAACCATTTATTGGGAAAACGTGACATGCAATTGGTCGGAAATAATTCCTATAGCCAAATCCGGGCGATGCTGATCAATATGGCCGAGTGGGATGACACGCTACGTTCAAAAATTGGTGTTATGAATCATATTCAGCGTAGCACTCGTATTTCTCGTTCGGTCGTTGCTGAGGTTCTGGCGGCGCTGCGACAGGGGAACTACATCAATATGAGCCGGGGCAAACTGATCAGTATCAACCGTTTGCCCACGGACTATTGAGATCAGTTAGAGGCCGTAAGCACCTGCGCTTTATTGGCGCTCAGCTCGGCCACCAGATTATTTACGCCATCACTCATATTCACGAAGCGTGTATTTGGCGACCGGGTGACCACCACAAAAGCGCCTACGTTTGATTGCGGAATCATCGCCATGTAGGTGATGAACCCGCCACCTCCACCGGTTTTTTGAATAATCCCCGGTCGGCCATCTTTTGGCGCCATATACACCCAGCCCATGCCGAGGGCATCGGCTTTACCTGGAACATCCATGCCAATGACGCGTCGTAGCTGAGCACGCTGGTAGATGAGCGTCTGCATTCGGTCGGCCTGATTGCTGCGCGCGTAAAAATCCGATGAGAGGAACTGTTGCATCCAGCGCATCATGTCGCCAGGCGTAGAGTAAACGCCACCGCTGCCAATGGCGGCCAGCGTGTTATTGCACGGGCTGGCCCCTTTTTCCGCCACCATCAGACGCTTGCACTGGTCCGGGGAAGGGGTGTAAGTGGTATCTTTCATCCCGAGCGGACGCGTGATCTGCTCTTCAAACAGTTGAGGGTAAGGCTTACCCGACGCCGTCGCTAAAGCGTCGGCCAGTAGATCAAACGCCAGGTTAGAATAGCCGGCCTGCGAGCCCGGGGCCGATTTCAGGGTTGCTGTGCTCAGGTAGTTCCAGCGTTGCTCGCGGGTTGGCCAGACAAAGACAGGGCGATGCGCAGCGCCACCGGGCTGTTCTCGCGGCAGGGCGCTGGTATGGGTCGCCAGATTCACCAGTCTGATCGGCGTTCCCTGATATGTCGGAACGCGAGCGCCGGGCGGTGCATATTTGCTGAGCGGATCGTCGAGTTTCACCACGCCCTGATCGAGCAGTTTGACCAGCATTTCGCTGGTCATCAGCTTGGTTATCGATGCGACACGGATAACGGAATCCAGCTGCGGACGAACGTTATTTCCCGGTCGTGTTTCACCGAAGCTGCGAAACACCCGCTGGTTACCGTCGATCACGACCAGCGCCATTCCCGTCGCACCGCTGCCGTAATAAATAAGGTTCGCGTAGCGATCGGCAATGTCAGAGGCCAGAACCGGGGCCGTCAGAGGCTGTGCTGCCTGGGCGGTGGACAGGCTCACCGCACACAGCGCGGCGATAGAGAGCAGACAACGTTTCAACGAAAAGCATCCATCAAGTGAATAAGGAAAGTTACGGGTAGTTATACTACTAATCGGCGTCGGGCAATGGCCCGATTTGCATAACGATAGCGAGAAAAACGTAACCGTGGGTAAATTTGAACAATTTACTTGCGGCGTGGCTCCCATTTTGTGACATCGACCGTATGATAGACGCTACGATCGCTGTTGCGAATGAAACGCACCGAAACAATTCCTGAAAACTGTGAAGCGAACTAATAATTCACCCGCAGGTCTCACTTTTTTGCCTGAGCCGGGAGGCTGGCACAGGCAAGGTTTCGTGTGGCGATATGTTGAACACAGCAACAGCCATAACAACAAGAAGGAAGCACAATGTTTAAGTCTTTTTTCCCAAAGCCGGGGCCCTTTTTCCTGTCGGCATTTATTTGGGCACTGCTGGCTGTCATTTTCTGGCAGGCCGGTGGCGGCGCGTGGCTGATCCGTCTTACGGGGGCAACGGGCGACATTCCCATTAGCGCAGCGCGCTTCTGGTCCATGAGCTATCTGCTTTTCTACGCTTATTACGTGCTCTGCGTAGGGCTTTTTGCCATGTTCTGGTTCGTCTATTCTCCTCACCGCTGGCAATACTGGTCGATTCTCGGCACGTCGTTAATCATCTTTGTCACCTGGTTCCTGGTGGAGGTGGGCGTAGCGGTCAACGCCTGGTATGCGCCGTTTTACGATCTGATCCAGACGGCGCTGAGTTCGCCGCATAAAGTGACCATTAACCAGTTCTACCATGAGGTGGGGATCTTCCTCGGCATCGCCCTTATCGCCGTGGTGATTGGCGTGATGAATAATTTTTTCGTCAGCCACTATGTGTTCCGCTGGCGTACCGCGATGAACGAACACTATATGGCACACTGGCAGCACCTGCGGCATATCGAAGGTGCCGCACAGCGTGTGCAGGAAGACACCATGCGTTTTGCCTCTACTCTGGAAGATATGGGCGTGAGCTTTATCAACGCCATCATGACGCTGATCGCCTTCCTGCCGGTGCTGGTGACGCTCTCGTCGCACGTTCCGGAGCTGCCGATTGTCGGCCATCTGCCATACGGCCTGGTGATTGCTGCGATTGTCTGGTCGCTGATGGGAACGGGGCTGCTGGCGGTGGTGGGGATCAAGCTGCCGGGGCTGGAGTTTAAAAACCAGCGCGTGGAAGCGGCCTACCGTAAAGAACTGGTGTATGGCGAAGACGATGCCAACCGTGCGTCACCGCCTACCGTGCGTGAGCTGTTTGGCGCCGTACGTCGTAACTATTTCCGCCTCTATTTCCATTACATGTATTTCAATATCGCGCGCATTCTTTATCTTCAGGTTGATAACGTTTTCGGGTTGTTCCTGCTGTTCCCGTCCATCGTTGCGGGTACGATTACGCTCGGTCTGATGACCCAAATCACCAACGTCTTTGGTCAGGTTCGCGGTTCGTTCCAGTATCTGATCAGCTCCTGGACTACGCTGGTGGAGCTGATGTCCATCTACAAACGTTTACGCAGTTTCGAGCGTGAGCTGGACGATAAGGACGTGCAGGAAGTCACCCATACATTAGGTTAAAAAGGAATTGCTATGCCATTTGCCGTACCACGTGCATTACCGCTGACGTTACTCGCCGCTTTTGTGCTGGCGGGCTGTGCCGAAAAAGGGGCTGCCCCGCTCAAAGAAGGGGAGAAGCCCGTTGATGTGGCGAGCGTGGTGCGGCAAAAGATGCCCGCCAGCGTGAAGGATCGCAGTGAGTGGGCTGATGCGCTGGCAGCGACCTTCAAAAGCCAGAAGATCGCGCCTACCGAGGAGAATATCTGCTCGGTGCTCGCGGTGGCGCAGCAGGAATCGATGTATCAGTCAGATCCTGTAGTGCCTGGCCTGAACAAAATCGCCTGGAAGGAGATCGACCGCCGGGCCGAATCGATGCATATCCCGGTTTTCCTGGTGCATACCGCCCTTAAAATCACCTCGCCAAACGGTAAAAGCTACAGTGAACGGCTGGATACGGTGAAAACCGAGAAACAGCTTAGCGCCATTTTCGATGATTTCATCAATATGGTGCCGATGGGGCAGAAGCTGTTTGGCTCGCTAAATCCGGTGCATACCGGCGGTCCGATGCAGGTCAGTATCGCATTTGCGGAAAAGCATACCGACGGCTATCCGTGGGATATCGACGGTACGGTACGTCAGGAGGTCTTCTCCCTGCGCGGTGGGCTGTGGTTTGGGACGTATCACCTGCTGAATTATCCGGCCAACTACGATAAACCGCTGTATCGCTTTGCCGACTTTAACGCGGGCTGGTATGCCAGCCGAAATGCAGCCTTCCAGAATGCGGTAAGCCGCGCCAGCGGTGTGAAGCTCGCTTTGGACGGCGATCTCATTGCTTACGGCAGCAGTGAGGCCGGGACCACCGAACGTGCGGTGCGAAAACTCTCGACGAAGCTGGAGATGAGCAACAGCGACATTCGCCGACAGCTGGAGAAGGGCGACAGCCTGGCGTTTGAGAAAACGGATCTGTATAAGCAGGTCTTTGCGCTGGCCGAGAAGAAAAGTGGAAAGGCATTACCCAGAGCCATTCTGCCAGGCATTCAGCTGGAAAGCCCGAAGATCACGCGTAACCTGACGACCGCCTGGTTCGCGAAACGCGTTGACGATCGTCGGGCACGCTGTATGGGACTGTAATCAGTGGCGGTTGCGCCAGCGCAGGACAAGGGCAATCACGCCCAGAACCATGCTGCCCGCGAGGAAGGGAATGAGTCCAAATACGGTGCTCACGCCTAAACCGATTTCAACGCGCGGGCGGCCTGTATCCTGCACCTGCATCAGATGCTCATACACGCCAGGGGCATGCACCAGCATATTCAGCAGTTGGGTTCCTGCCCAGAAACAAAACAGAACAAACAGGGCATAGGCAATATTCCCCGCCGTGGAGGTTTTTGGTTGTTTTCCGCCAAAAATCGGTTTCGACAATGTAAAGTCTGCCATAAGACCTCCCGATAATATCACTCTGTTTTAATACGCGTCGTACAGGGTGAGTGTGACAGGTCATAGCATTTGTCAATATCAGAATCGTGGGAAATTCGGCTCAGGATTTCTCCTGGATTGTCGATTTCTGCATCACGTCACAAATTGATAACATAAGTGAAACTGCGCTGCATTTCAGAATTTACGTATCCGCCACAGACGCCTTTATCAAACTGTGAGAGGATAGTTTTTTTTCTGCCGGAGTTGTCATGAAGCTCACTTCCAAATTACGCCGTGACTGGCATTACTACGCCTTTGCGATCGGGCTGATCTTTATTCTCAACGGTGTTGTCGGGCTGCTGGGATTTGAAGCGAAAGGCTGGCAAACCTATGCGGTTGGGCTGGTGACCTGGGTAATCAGTTTCTGGCTGGCGGGATTCATTATCCGCCGTCGTCCCGATGAGACGACGACGGCAGAGAAAGCCGACTAACCGTTAGTTAACGGAACTTTTCAGGGCGCTGTCAGCGGCGTGGCGCTCCAGTGCCAGTTCAATCAGGCGGGTGATCAGTTCCGGATAGCTTATCCCGCTGGCCTGCCACAGCTTCGGGTACATGCTGATATTGGTAAAGCCCGGCAGAGTGTTGATTTCGTTAATCACCACCTCGTTATCCGGCGTCAGAAACACGTCGACGCGCGCCATCCCACAGCATCCCAGCGCCTGATAAGCTTCAACGGCGATCGCCCGGATCTTGTCGTTAACGTCAGGATCGAGCGCGGCGGGAACCACAACCTGGGCACCTTTATCGTCAATATATTTGGTGTCGTAGGAATAGAAGTCACTGTTCAGTACCACTTCACCACAGGTACTCGCCTGCGGGAAGTCGTTGCCCAGTACGGCGCACTCAATTTCACGACCGTTAATTCCCTGCTCAACCACCACCTTATGGTCAAACTCAAAGGCCAGACGAACGGCATCGTTAAACTGCGCTTCGCTGGTGGCTTTGCTGACGCCGACGGACGAGCCCTGATTCGCCGGTTTCACAAACAGCGGCAGGCCGAGTTGCGCCTGGATCTGCGCGAAGCTGTGTTTATCGCGGTTGGCGCGAGTGAGCGTCACGAACGGCGCAATATTCAGACCGGCGTCGCGCAGGAGACGTTTTGTGACGTCTTTATCCATGCAGGCGGCAGAGCCCAGCACATCGGAACCGACAAATGGCAGGTTCGCCATCCGCAACATGCCTTGCAGGGAGCCGTCTTCGCCCAGCGTGCCGTGAACGATAGGGAATACTACGTCAATCTGTGCCAGCGCCTGCGCGTTCCCGGCATCGATAAGCTGTCCCTGTTCCACGCCTGGAACCGTTGCGACGCTGACATCAGAAGGATTAAGGGCAATGTGCGCCGGATCGTCAGCGTGTAACAGATACTGGCTGGCATCGTTAACATGCCACTGGCCCTGTTTATCAATGCCCAGCAGCACCACGTCAAAACGGCTTTTATCAATCGCATCAACGATATTTTTAGCCGATTGCAATGACACCTCGTGCTCTGCCGATTTTCCCCCAAAGACAATACCTACGCGCTGCTTTGCCATCTCACTCTCTTCCAGTCTGACGAAAAGCCCATAACATACCACGATGCCCGGCGGGTTTCGCGGCCTTCTGCCATAATGTTTTGGGGATGCTGAAGGGGGGCGCGTGAAAGGAAAAGGTCTGCTTATTCTTATTGTTATTGCCGGGATCGCCACGGTGGGCTACCGCTGGTTGCCGCCGTATTACAATCCTTTCGTGCCGCTTACGCTTGACGATCCGCCCGGAAAAATAACCCAGTTTAAACTTCGACGTTTAACACCGCAGGCATGCGAAAGCCTGTTAGCGCAGGCGAATCAACGCCAGCTTATCCGTACCCAGTCTGTCGCTGACAGCGCCGGTGAGTGTCCGCTGAGTAACGTGGTGCGCGTGCGCGATTTTGGCCCGGTGAGCCTGAACAGCAGCTTTCTGGCCAGTTGTCCGCTGGCGTTAAGTTCTGCGCTGTTTGTCAGCCAGCAGGCCCGACCGCTCACCAAAACCTGGACCGGAAGCGAGCTTACGCGTATTGAACATCTGGGCAGCTTCGCCTGCCGCAATATCTACAGCCGCCCGGATGCGCGGCGCAGCGAACATGCCACGGCGGATGCGCTGGATATCAGCGCTTTCAGGCTGGCAAATGGACAGCGCGTTACCGTCCTGAACGGCTGGAAAGCGGAAAAGACGCAGCCCTGGCTACAGGCCCTGCTCTCGGCAAGCTGTGGCTATTACGGTAACGGTCTGGGGCCGGACTATAATGCCGCCCATGCCAACCATTTCCATCTGGGGATGCGCGGCTATGGATTATGTCGATGAAGCATAATCTTCCGCCAAAAATTGGATAAATTGTGACTTATTTCACAAATATGATGACTGGGAAGATAAAACACCAAAGTCTGCAAGGCCGCATCTCTGGCGCTATGTCATTGCGCGTAACTTGCTAATCTGTCGGCGAATTCGCCTAAAAATGAAGACTATTTCTGTTATGGAATCCTGGAAAGTTAATCTCATTTCAGTCTGGTTCGGCTGCTTCTTCACCGGACTGGCTATCAGCCAAATATTGCCCTTCCTGCCGCTGTATGTGTCGCAGCTGGGAGTGACTTCCCATGAAGCGCTCTCGATGTGGTCCGGCCTGACGTTCAGCGTGACGTTTCTGGTCTCCGCCATTGTGTCGCCGATGTGGGGCAGCCTGGCGGATCGCAAGGGGCGCAAGTTGATGCTGCTCCGCGCCTCGCTGGGGATGGCGATAGCCATTTTGCTCCAGGCCTTCGCCACCAACGTCTGGCAGCTATTTATTCTGCGGGCGATAATGGGGCTGACCTCCGGTTACATTCCGAATGCCATGGCGCTGGTGGCCTCACAGGTACCGCGTGAGCGAAGCGGCTGGGCGCTCAGCACGCTTTCCACGGCCCAGATCAGCGGGGTCATTGGCGGCCCGCTGCTCGGCGGCTTCCTGGCGGACCATGTCGGGCTGCGTGCGGTCTTTATCATTACCGCGATCCTGCTAACGATCAGCTTTCTGGTCACCCTTTTTCTGATTAAAGAGGGCGGGCGGCCTGTTGTCAGTAAATCCGAACGCCTGAGCGGAAAAGCGGTTTTCGCCTCGCTGCCTTATCCTGGCCTGATGATTAGCCTCTTTGTGACGACGATGGTGATCCAGCTCTGTAACGGTTCGGTAGGGCCGATTCTGGCGCTGTTTATCAAGTCGATGGCGCCGGACAGCAGCAACATTGCTTTTCTGAGCGGGATGATTGCCGCGGTGCCGGGCGTGTCGGCGCTGATGTCTGCTCCGCGTCTGGGGAAACTGGGCGACAGGATCGGTACGGCACGTATTCTGATGGCAACGCTCATCATTGCAGTGATCCTTTTCTTTGCCATGTCATTCGTCACCACACCTCTTCAGCTCGGCATCCTGCGCTTCCTGCTTGGCTTCGCAGATGGCGCCATGCTGCCCGCTGTTCAGACGCTGCTGGTGAAATATTCCAGTGACCAGGTAACCGGCCGCATTTTTGGCTACAACCAGTCGTTCATGTATTTAGGCAACGTAGCGGGCCCGCTTATCGGCGCCTCGGTCTCGGCGATGGCGGGTTTCCGCTGGGTATTTGCCGCGACGGCGGTGGTGGTCCTGCTGAATATTATTCAACTGGCCTTTGCCTTGCGACGCCGCAGGCGAATCGCTGAGGCAAAGTCGGCCCGGTAAACACGATAATATATTATTTATTCTTATGAACGCCGCATTTTTATATAACGAAATGCGGCGCCTTTCTTTCAGGAAAACGTTTCGCTTTCGCGCTGAAATATCTTTTTTGGCAGCGATGTCACTTTTGCATAAGATAAAGCCAATCCATGCTTTTCATTATTCAGAGAGGGTGTTAATTTCAGGGGAAATCACATAAGGAAATAGCACCATGAAAAATCTCATTGCTGAGTTGTTGGTTAAGCTTGCCCAAAAGGAAGAAGAGTCGAAAGAGCTGGTTGCCCAGGTCGAGGCGCTGGAAATCGTTGTGACGGCGCTGCTGCGACAGATGGCAAAACCGGAGCAGGAGGCGTTGATCGACAACGTTGAAGGCGCGCTGGAAAAAGCGCGTCCTGATTCCCAGGTGCCTGCGGAAGATGCGGAGCTGCTTCAGCAATACGTAAAGAAGCTTTTAAGGCATCCTCGCAGCTAACCTGCCTGAGGTGAAATGACGTGTCACAGAATTGTCATGCAGGATGCCTGGCGTCGCTCTGTTTTTATTTTTACACATTTATGCAGGGAAAATTAAATTGAGACAGAGCACACCTTTCACCGCATAATTTCTGTTATTAATTACCGCCTCCCCCCCCGGCGAAACCGGTTAATGAATATTGTGCCGATACAGGGCTGAAATAACCGCAGAGCCCGGCGAAAATCAGAGTCGCAGGGTGGTTTTTTTCCCGTAACGAGCCAGACTTAACGTGGAACTTCACATAAAGGATGGTGCAATGAAAACAACAATACTGGTTACCCTGCTCTCTGGCCTGTGTCTGATCGCCTCAGCACACGCGGAAGAGAAAACGTTAACGCCCCAGCAGCAGCGCATGACGACCTGTAACCAACAGGCGACATCGCAAAGCCTGAAAGGGGATGCCCGTAAAACGTACATGAGCGACTGCCTTAAAAATGGTGCGGCTAAACCCGGTGAAAAAAGCCTGACCCCACAGCAGCAAAAAATGCGTGAGTGCAACGCCCAGGCGACACAGCAGATGCTGAAAGGCGACGATCGCAGCAAGTTTATGAGCGCGTGCCTCAAAAAACAGGCGTAGTGCTAACGGGTGAGTCACGGCTGTGGCTCACCCAAAATTTCATACTTTCCCCGCTATCCCCCTCTCTATAATTTGGGAAAATGTTTCAGAATATTCCCAAAAATGATGAATGATGAGTTTTATGACAATCACGAGAACATTCGGGAAGCGTGGCACCAGCAGCTTTCTCAGGATGATTCATACCGTTCCGGTCTGCGATTTGCCCGGCGAATACGGCTGGCACGCATCGTTGGTCTGGCGGCGCTATTTGTTCCGCTTGCCAGCGTTCTGGTGAGCCAGTTTCTTTCCGGCGTCTGGTGGTTATTGCTGGTGGGCTGGGTCTTTGTCTGGCCCCATCTGGCCTGGCAGCTGGCTTTTCGTTCGGCTGAACCCCACAGCAGTGAAATTGTTAATCTGAAAATCGATGCCATTATTGCCGGTGTCTGGATGGGGCTAACAGGGTTCAATGCGCTACCAACGGCGGCGCTGATCGTGATGATCGGCATGAATATGATGGGATCGGGGGGATGTCGGTTATTTCTGACAGGACTGGCGCTGCTTGCCCTGTCTGCCTTGCTCACCGTGCAATCCACGGGTACTCCTGTGGTATTGACCTCTGAACCGCTGGCGTTGTGGCTGACGCTCCCCGTGCTGGTGGTCTACCCCATACTGTTTGCCTGTCTCAGCCACCGCACGGCGATCCGTCTGGCAGAGCATAAGCGTCGGCTTGAGCTGATGAGTACCCGCGACGGAATGACCGGCGTATTCAATCGCCGTCACTGGGAAACGCTGCTGCGTAACGAATTTGAGGCCTGCCGTCGAAGCCATCGACAGGCGACGATACTGCTCATCGATATCGATCACTTCAAGACGATCAACGACACCTGGGGGCATGACGTGGGGGATGAAGCGATTGTCGCCATCACGCGCCAGCTTCAGCTGACCCTGCGCTCAGGCGATTATATTGGCCGTTTTGGCGGGGATGAGTTCGCGGTGATCATGTCCGGCACGCCTGCCGACAGCGCGATTGCTGCGATGTCGCGCGTCCACGAACGGCTGGTCAACATGCCGCTGCACGGAGCACCTATGGCGAGGTTGTGTATCAGCGTTGGGGTTGCCCCCTGGGGGGCGCAGTTCACCCACTATCGTGAATGGCTAAAGGCGGCGGACGTGGCCCTCTATAAAGCCAAAAATGCCGGACGGGGCCGCACCGAAGTGGCCGCCTGACGCCCGGCGTAGCGCATCAGGACTTACTGAGCTTCTCTGATTTTTCCATGCATTTTTCCATCGCCTCGATCACGGCGGAGCGGAACCCGCGATCTTCCAGCACGCGCACGGCTTCAATGGTTGTGCCCCCCGGTGAGCACACCATATCTTTCAGTTCGCCCGGATGTTTACCCGTTTCCAGCACCATTTTGGCCGAACCCATCACCGCCTGCGCTGCAAATTTGTAGGCCTGCGCGCGCGGCATTCCACCCAGTACGGCGGCATCGGCCATGGCTTCGATAAACATAAAGACATACGCCGGGGCAGAGCCGCTCACGCCGACTACCGGGTGGATCATCGGTTCGGCAATCACTTCCGCTTCGCCGAAGCAGCGGAAAATATTCAGTACATCCGCCACGTCTTCAGATGTGACCAGCGCGTTCGGGGTAACGGATGTCATACCGGCATTCACCAGCGACGGGGTGTTTGGCATGGCGCGAACAATCTTACGGTCGTGGCCCAGCGCGCGGGCGAGCTGATCGAGGGTCACGCCTGCGGCAATCGATACCACCAGGGTCTCTTTGTTAAGGCTGGAGGTGATCTCGCTCAGGACTTTAATCATGATATTCGGCTTAACGGCGCCAAAGACAATATCCGCCACCTGAGCCACGTCCTGTGCGCTTTCGGCAGCGTTGACACCATACTCATCACGCAGCGCCGCGACTTTATCCGGGGATGGGGTATAGACCCAAATCTGCCCCGGCAGCACCTGCCCGCTGGCAATCAGTCCGCCGAGGATAGCTTTGCCCATATTTCCGCAGCCGATAAACCCGATTTTCTTATCCATCACGTCTCTCCGTTATTATGCGTTGTTATCTCTCATTGATAGCTTAACAACGAAATGCAGGCGACAATAGTCACCAGAATCATAATGGGGAGAGACTATGGCGATTTGGGTTGATGCGGACGCGTGTCCGAATGTCATCAAAGAGATTTTATTTCGCGCTGCCGAGCGCGTGCAGATGCCGCTGACGCTGGTGGCGAACCAGAATATCCGCGTGCCGCCCTCCAGATACATCCGTTCTCTGCGCGTTCCGGCCGGGTTTGACGTGGCGGATAACGAGATAGTACGCCTGTGTGACGCAGGAGATCTGGTGATCACCGCGGATATCCCGCTGGCTGCCGATGTTCTGGCGAAAGGGGCGGCGGCGCTGAACCCGCGCGGAGAACGCTATTCGCCGGCAACGATCCGCGAGAAGCTCACCATGCGTGATTTTATGGATACGCTTCGTTCCAGCGGCGTGCAAACCGGTGGGCCGGACACCCTGTCGCAGCGCGATCGCCAGCAGTTTGCCGCCGAGCTGGATAAATGGCTGCTGGAAGTGAAGCGCCGCCCGGCGTAGCCCACCTCCGGGCGGTTTTGTGGTACAGTGTGGCTTCCACAGGCTTGTCATTCCGTACCGCTTTGCAGTAAAGTTAGCGCAACATCTACTGCAATCATTTCTTTACAGCCTTCAGTTATCCGGCAGCAAGGGGAACACCTGGTTATGAACCCACCCATCTTTTTAGTTGGCCCTCGCGGCTGTGGGAAAACCACCGTTGGTCTGGAGCTGGCGCGTCTGTGCCAGAGTCAGTTTGTCGATACTGACCATTGGCTCCAGGAGAATGCCGGTAAGACCATTGCCGATATCGTTGAGGATGAGGGTTGGGAGAGCTTTCGTGCGCGTGAAACAGCCACGCTGGAAGCGGTGACCGCGCCGTCAACCGTGATCGCGACCGGTGGGGGCATTATTCTGGCACCGTATAACCGCCAGTTTATGCGCGAAAAGGGTGTCGTGATCTACCTCTGTGCCCCGGTCTCTACGCTGGTGGGGCGGCTGGAGGCGTTTCCGGAAGAGGGACAGCGCCCGGCGCTGACCGCGAAACCGCTGAGTGAAGAGGTCAGCGACGTCCTCGCCGAACGCGATGCACTGTACCGCGAGGCGGCACACCACGTTGTGGATGCGTCAGCGTCACCCGAGAAAGTTGCGATTCAGATTATTACCGCCCTGCGTTTGGCTTGCGCCAGCTAACAGCCGTCTATACTCATAGCTCAGACATAAAAAAAGGATGAGCTATGCCAACCAGACCTCCCTATCCACGTGAAGCCCGCATCGTTACCGTTGAAAAAGGTAACGGCGATCAGACCGTAACCTGGTACCAGCTGCGTGCCGATCACCCTAAACCTGATTCGCTGATCAGCGAACATGAAACCGAACAGGAAGCGCTGGATGCGAAACGGCGCTATGAGGATCCTGAGAAGTCCTGACAGGAATCCGAATTCGTTACAACCGTGCCTGAATCACACTTTTAACATATCGCTGATGTTAAGCAGCAGTTAATATTTAGTTATTACAGGTGGATTCGGAAAGGCCAGTCGATCTTTACATTACGGTGTAGAGATCCCCTGCTACCCTTGGTGCTGTTTTGTTGAAAAAATGAACAGTGCAGCGTAGTGAGCCTGTACCTGTGTGGCAGTTGTGGTAGTAACGGAAGGCGATCAAAATGAAGGCGACGTTGGCGATCCTCACGATTGGTGTGGTGCCTGTAAGCGAAGTATTACCGCTCTTAACCGAGCATGTCTCTGAACAACAAATTACGCATCTCAGTCTGTTAGGGAAGCTGAGTCGGGAAGAGGTCATGGAAGACTACGCGGTCGGAGAGGGGGAAGATCCCCTGGCAACGTTACTCAGTGACGGTAAACTGGCGCATGTGTCGCGCCAGAAAATCGAGCGCGCGCTACAGGGCGTGATCGAAGTGCTCGACAATCAGGACTATGACGTTATTTTGCTGATGAGCACGGCACCCGTTAAAGGACTCAGCGCGCGTAATGCCATTCTGCTCGAACCGATGCGGATTATCCCCCCGCTGGTGGCCTCAATTGTTGATGGTCATCAGGTTGGGGTCATCGTTCCCGTTGAGGAACTGCTGGATAACCAGACGGTGAAGTGGGCCGCGCTGGAGCACACCCCGCTTTACGCGCTGGCAAACCCGTTCTGGGACAGCGAAGCGAAGCTGATTGCGGCCGGGCAGGAGTTGATCGACAGAGGGGCGGATGTCCTGATGCTCGACTGCCTGGGCTTCCATCAGCGGCATCGTGATTTACTGCAAAAGGCGCTGGATGTTCCGGTGCTGCTCTCTAACGTCCTGATGGCGCGCCTGGCGTCAGAATTACTGGTGTAATGATTTTGCGTGACAGGTCATGAGCATGGCCCCTATAGTGGATTTTTCTCTATAAATATAAGGGCCAGTTCATGCTTCAAAGTAACGAATACTTTTCCGGTAAAGTGAAATCCATTGGTTTTACCAGCAGCAGCACTGGCCGCGCCAGTGTCGGCGTCATGGCGGAAGGGGAATACACCTTTGGCACCGCAGAAGCGGAAGAGATGACGGTGGTCAGCGGCGCGCTGAACGTCCTGCTGCCAGGTGAAACGGAGTGGAAAGTCTATAGTGCCGGGCAGGTCTTCAACGTGCCGGGCCACAGCGAGTTCCATTTACAGGTTGCAGAGCCAACCTCTTATCTGTGCCGCTATCTGAAATAAAAGCATGCCGGGTGGCGCATTCGCTTACCCGGCCTGCGTTTTGCCTGTTAGCGCTGCGCTTCGCCGCCGAGACCTTCCACCAGGTTCTGAATCAGCGCCGCCAGCTCGCCGGTCATCAGGATAAAGTCTGCGTCAAAGCGCTGAGCATAATCTTCGCGGTCGATATCTTCGTTCTGATCGCGCAGTTCATCGCAGAATTTCAGGCGCTTCACGGAGCCGTCATCACACATCACAAACTGAATGCGCTGCTGCCAGTCGAGTGCCAGTTTGGTCACCACTTTGCCCGCTTCAATGTGCACGGCGATTTCGTCGCTCACCAGATCCTGTTTCTTCGCGCGGATCACGCCGCCATCTTCCAGCAGCGCTTTCAGCTCTGCTTCATCAAGGATCTGGAAGCCCTGCGCGGCAGTCCCGCTGCGCACCCACTCGGTCAGGGTCAGCTCAATCGGCGTTTCCAGCGCCAGCGGTACCACCGGTAATGAGCCAAGGCTCTTACGCAGCAGCGCCAGCGTATCTTCCGCTTTTTTGGCGCTGGCGCAGTCCACCATGATCAGCCCGTTCACGGTGTCGATCCACATCATGGTCTGGCTAAAGCGGCTAAAGGCGCGCGGCAGCAGCGAGTGCAGCACTTCATCCTTCAGCGAATCTTTTTCGGTTTTTTTAAGCTTACGGCCCTGTTCAGCTTCCAGCTTGAAGATCTTCGCTTCGAGCGCTTGCTTAACCACGGGCGTCGGCAGGATCTTCTCTTCTTTACGGGCGCAAACGATGATTTGCCCCGTGCTGCTGGCGTGGGTCAGCGCATCGCTTTGAGAACCCATTGGCGGAACCCAGCCGGTTTTTGCCATATCCTGGCTACCGCAAGGGGTAAAGGAGTAAGCGGCTAACTGTTTTTCCATCTCTTCTGCACGCAGCGAAACGTCGCGGCTGAGACGGTAAACCATCAAATTTTTGAACCACAGCATGATAATTTCCACGGCCTTGTCGTTAAATCAGCGGGCATGATAACGAATTGTCGCATCGCTTGCATTGCTAATCGGGAAGCGGGCTTCTACTCTGTTGATAATCAAAATAATGAGGAGTGTCTTGTGCGTATTGGGATTGATTTGGGCGGCACCAAAACAGAAGTTATTGCGCTGAGCGAGCAGGGGGAGCAACTGTTTCGCCACCGTCTGCCTACGCCGCGCGATGATTATCACCAGACCATAGAGACGATTGCCCGTCTGGTCGATATGGCAGAGCAGGCAACGGGCGAGACGGGCACGGTCGGGATGGGGATCCCCGGCTCCATTTCGCCGTATACCGGCGTGGTGAAAAATGCCAACTCCACCTGGCTCAACGGTCAGCCGTTTGATAAAGACTTAAGCCAACGCCTGAACCGGGAGGTGCGTCTGGCGAATGATGCCAACTGCCTGGCGGTGTCTGAGGCCGTGGATGGCGCAGCGGCTGGCGCGCAGACCGTATTTGCGGTCATTATCGGCACCGGCTGCGGGGCGGGCGTGGCCTTCGGTGGGCGCTCGCATATTGGCAGCAACGGCACCGCGGGCGAGTGGGGACACAATCCGTTGCCGTGGATGGACGAAGATGAACTCAAATACCGCGCCGAAGTACCGTGCTACTGTGGCAAGCAGGGCTGTATTGAGACCTTTATTTCCGGCACGGGGTTTGCCACCGATTATCATCGTCTGAGCGGTCAGCCGCTGAAAGGTAACGAGATTATGCGTCTGGTTGAGGAGCAGGATCCGGTGGCTGAACTGGCGCTCAGCCGCTACGAAATGCGGCTGGCTAAGTCACTGGCGCATGTGATCAATATTCTTGATCCCGACGTGATTGTACTGGGCGGCGGCATGAGCAACGTCGACCGGCTGTACGCCACGGTGCCAACGCTGGTGAAACAGTGGGTATTTGGCGGCGAGTGCGAAACGCCGATCCGCAAAGCCGTCCACGGAGATTCCAGCGGAGTGCGCGGCGCGGCGTGGCTCTGGCCGGAATAAACGCAAAACCGTTTTTGATGTTTGTGCCCTCTCCCCGTGGGAGAGGGCCAGGGTGAGGGCACCAGAGCGCATCATCCCCCCATTTACTGCACCGCAAACTCCCTGTCCAGCCTGCTATATCCCAGCCCGTTGATCTTCTTCACTTTGATCTGCACCGGAATGCGCTCTTTCATTGCCTCTACGTGGCTGATCACGCCAATGGTTTTCCCGGTGGCGTTCAGCGCGTCGAGCGCGTCCAGCGCGGTGTCCAGCGTTTCGCTGTCGAGCGTGCCGAATCCTTCATCCAGGAACAGCGAGTCAATGCGCGTTTTGTGACTGACCAGATCGGAAAGCGCTAAAGCCAGCGCCAGACTGACCAGGAAACTCTCCCCGCCGGAAAGGGTACGGGTATCGCGTACCGCATCGGCCTGCCAGGTATCGACCACTTCCAGCTCCAGCGCGTCGCTGGCTTTACGCTGAAGCAGATAGCGGCCATGCAGACGGTTGAGCTGCTGGTTGGCAAGCCACACCAGATTATCCAGCGTCAGCCCCTGGGCGAATTTACGGAATTTATCGCCGGTGCTGGAGCCTATCAGCGCGTTGAGATAGCCCCAGTCGTCGGCCTGACGCGCCGCCTCCTCAATCTGCTGCATAAGCGCCTGCTGGTGCAGACGGTTATCGGCGTCCTGTTTGAGCTGCTGGCGGATCTCCCCCTGATGCGTGGTGTTGTCCCGAAGCTGTTGCGCCAGCTGGTGTAACTGCGCCTGAAGCGTTGCGGCATCGGTTTCCAGCCCCTCGGGGCGCTGTGCCTGATGCGCCTGAAGCTGCTGGCTTGCCTGCATCGAAAGCGCCGTGGCCTGCTGGAGCTGGTTTTCCAGCGTCTGCTTTTGTTGTTCAAGCTGGTGGATCGACGTTTCATCCAGCAGGGCGGAGAGAAATGCGTCCCGATCGGCAAAGCAGCTCGCGGTCAGCGCGGCGTTGAACTGAGCCTGTGATTGCTGGAGCCGTTCACGCTCAAGCGTCTCCTGTTGCTGTAGGGTGGTGAGCTGACTTTGCAGCGACACGCATTCGTCGTGGATGCCGCGCCAGTTCTCAGGGATAACCGCGTCGGCTTCTGCATCATTGGTAACCGGCAGCGTTTCCAGAATGGGCATCAGGGCGTTAATACCTTCCTGAATCGTACCGTGCTGGGCCTGTTTTTCCTGCCACAGGGTATATTCGCTTTCGCGCGCGCTCAGCCAGGCGCTTTCAGCCCCTTCATCGGGCACGCTAAGCGACAGCGATTGTAACGAGGCCGCCAGCGCCTGACGCGTCGCCGTCAGCTGCTGCTGGTACTGGCGCGCCTGACCTTCCTGTTCATTGAGCTGGTTTTGCAGCGTCAGACGCTGGCTGAGCTGATACAGCTGGCGTTCATACTGTTCCTGTTCGCTCATCCAGGGGGCTATATCATCCTGAATATTCAGCGCTATGTTCAGGGAGGCGCAGACCTCCAGCCACTCCTTAGTAAGTGCTTGCTCTTCCTCAGAGAGAGCCTGTGCTTCCTCTGTCTCGCGCTGGATCTGTTGGGTCAGCGCATTCACCTGCCCGAGCACCAGCAATCCTTCCTCTTTTAGCGCGGCAACCTCTTTCTCCAGCGCGTCGCGGCGGCGCTGATTGTCAGTCAGTTCAAGCGCCTGATACTGCACAACTGCCGGGTGTTCGCGTGAACCGCAGAGCGGGCAAGGCTTACCCGCTTCGAGCTGTGCACGATAGTTCTCAAGATCCTTGATTGTCGCCTCACGCTCACAGAGCGCTTTCAGGTCGGCATAGTGCTGATTTTTCTCTTTGAACTGCTGACGCCGCAGGATCAGCGTTTCATTGAACTTAGCCTGCTCAGCCTGCGCTTTCTGCACGCTTTCCGCATTCTGGCGCAGTCGTTTTTGCAGCGGCTGATAGCGAGCGTGAAGCGCTGTCAGACGCTGGCGGAGCGCCCGCGACTGTGCCTGTTGCTCCATTGCCGTCGCGAGATCCTCAGCCGTCAGCGTCAACCTACTTTCAGGCATCTCAGCCAGCTTCTGACGAAGCTCAGCCATGCGCGCTGACTGGGCAACAAGCTGATTTTTATCGCGACCCAGTTGCGTAAAATGCGCCCGCCAGCCGGCAATTTCCTGCCCCCACTGACGGAAACGATCGTGTTCGGTCAGCCACTGCGTCAGTACCTTGTGCTCTGTCTGCAACTGTTCACGGTTGCGCAGCGCACCGTTGCGAATACGCGAGCGCTGCACCGCTCTGTCGAGTAAGCGAGTATTTACTTCAACAATTCGCTCTGTTGTCTGCGCCAGGCGGGTGGTCTGCTCCTGCTGATACTCCCATAGCGGACGTAGCTGGGCGGCGGGCTGCGCCAGCTTGAGCTTCGCCAGTTGGGGCGCGGCGTCCGTCAGAGCCTGTTGCGCCTGCTGCTGCGAAGCGGCTGCACGCTGCTGCTCACGTATCAGTTCGTCGTTACGCGTAAGCCACTGAAAATCTTTCTGTTGGCTTTGCTGCTGTGCCAGCAGGACTTTTTCTTCGTCAGTAAGTGCCTGCAAACTTTGCTGCAAGTGCTGCTGCTGTTCCTCGCTCAGCAGCACAACCCCTGCGGCCTGCGCTTCGCACATCTCCAGCGCGTTACGTGCCGCTTTGTGTTTTTCAAAAACCATGGCGGAAATCTGGCCGTAAATTTCCGTGCCGGTCAGTTCTTCCAACAGCTCTGCGCGATCGCTCGGTTTAGCATTCAGGAAGGCGGCAAACTGCCCCTGAGAGAGCAACATCGAGCGGGTAAAGCGACCATAGTCCAGCCCGGTAAGCGCGGCGGTTTGTTCCAGCTTATCCGTGACTTTGTCGGCCAGAATTTTGCCGTCTTCGCAGCGGGCCAGCTCAACGCGCGGTGCCTGTAAGTTCCCGTCCGGCTGGTTGCGGGCGCGGTTCTGGCTCCAGAAAGCGCGATAAGCAACGCCTTTGACCTCAAATTCTACTTCCGCCAGGCATTCGGCGGTATCGCGCGTCATCAGGTCGTTTTGCGCCTGAGAGACCTTATTAAGACGCGGCGTTTCGTGGTAAAGCGCCAGGCAGATGGCATCCAGCAGCGTGGTTTTACCCGCGCCGGTTGCGCCGGTGATGGCAAACAGCCCGTTGCTGGCGAACGGCTCCGCGGTGAAATCAATTTTCCACTCACCCTTTAGCGAATTCAGATTTTTCAGACGCAGGCTCAGAATTTTCATGCGTTTTCGTCCTCGTCATGGAGGGAATGCAGGGTCTGGGCAAACAGCTCGTTAAGCCTGGTGCGTCTGGCCTCGTCCACCTCTTCATGCGCAAGCCGCCGCGCGAACACCTCTTCAACCCGAAGTTCGCTAAGCGTTTCACGCTGGGCGTTGAGCAGTATTTTCTCGCGCTGCTCGCGGCTGCGGCGTACCAGCAGCACCTCCACGGGAAGGTCTTCCGTCAGCGTCTGTATTTTACGCTGCATATCGTACAGGTAGTCGTCGGTGGTGATTTCGATATCGAGCCAGACGGGGGGATTAAGCGCTGCGCCGCGCCACTGCTCAAGCTGAGCGGTAATGGCGGCCAGATCGCCTTTCAGCACCGCCAGCGGCTGGGTGACCGGCACCTCAAGCGTCTCAACGGCGCTGAGTTTGCCTCCGGTGAAGCTCACCAGATGCACGGATTTGGCCTTGCCCGTTTCGTCAAAACTGAGCGAAATGGGCGAGCCGCAGTAGCGGATATGCTCGCAGCCGCCGATGATCTGCGCCCGGTGAATATGCCCGAGGGCAATGTAGTCGGCGGGGGGGAAGTTTTGCGCCGGAAACGCGTCCAGCGTACCGATATAGATCTCGCGCACCGCATCACTCTTACTGGCTCCGACGGTGGTGAGGTGCCCGGTGGCAATGATCGGAATGGCCTGATCGCCGCGCAGGGCGCAGGCTTCCGTATGTTGCTGGTGATAATAGCGGGTGATGGCCTGCAACAGATGCTGCTGTTTTTCGCTGCCGGACAGACCTGCCTGGCTTTGCACGATATCGCGCGGGCGTAAAAACGGAATTGGGCACAGCACTGCGCCCGGCGTGCCGTCGCGTTTTTTCAGGATCTGCGGCGCGTGTCCGGCGCTGGCCACCACGGTGGTATTGAGGAACGCCAGAATATCGCGGGATTCATTCAGCGTCGCCACCGAGTCATGGTTTCCGGCGACAATCACCAGGTGACAACCGGTTTGCTGGAGGTTGACCACAAAACGGTTGTACAGCTCACGCGCATAGCTCGGCGGCGATCCGGTATCAAAAATGTCGCCCGCCACAATAATCGCGTCCACCTCGTGAGCCTGAGCCGTCTCCAGCAGCCAGTTCAGGAACGCTTCATGTTCCGCGGCGCGGCTTTTGCTGTAAAAATTTTGACCCAGGTGCCAGTCTGAGGTGTGAAGTATGCGCATAAAAGATCCGTGGCAATAATAAGAAAGCAGGATTATAAACGTTCGGGGAACGGAAAATAACCGCTGTAATAAAACAACAGTTTGCTATTTATAGTGGTAATGTTTTTCATAAATCTGTCATAAATCTGACGCATAATGACGCCGCATTACAGACTTGTAACTTAAATACGATAAGACAGGGCAAAGTATGGCGAGACGTATTCTGGTCGTAGAAGATGAAGCTCCGATCCGTGAAATGGTGTGCTTCGTGCTTGAACAAAATGGCTTCCAGCCGGTTGAAGCGGAAGATTATGACAGCGCGGTGAACCAGCTGAATGAACCCTGGCCCGATCTGATCCTGCTGGACTGGATGCTGCCTGGCGGTTCCGGATTGCAGTTTATCAAGCATATCAAACGCGAGGCGATGACCCGCGATATCCCGGTGGTAATGCTGACGGCGCGCGGCGAGGAAGAGGATCGCGTGCGCGGTCTGGAAACCGGCGCGGACGATTACATCACTAAACCGTTCTCCCCGAAAGAGCTGGTGGCGCGTATCAAAGCCGTGATGCGCCGTATTTCACCGATGGCGGTGGAAGAGGTGATTGTGATGCAGGGGCTGAGCCTGGATCCTACCTCACACCGGGTCATGACCGGTGAAAATCCCCTCGATATGGGACCGACCGAATTTAAACTCCTGCACTTCTTTATGACCCACCCGGAGCGCGTTTACAGCCGCGAACAGTTGCTGAATAACGTCTGGGGAACTAACGTCTATGTCGAAGACCGAACGGTTGACGTCCATATTCGCCGCCTGCGTAAAGCACTGGAACTGAGCGGCCACGATCGCATGGTACAGACGGTCCGCGGCACGGGTTATCGCTTCTCGACCCGTTTCTGAACAATGACAGGAGTGTGACGCGTGCTGGAACGTCTGTCATGGAAAAGGCTCGTCTTTGAACTGATCTTATGCTGCATTCCGGCCCTCATTCTGGGGGCTATCTTTGGCTATCTGCCGTGGTTTTTACTGGTGGCCGTGACGGGATTGCTCGTCTGGCATTTCTGGAATTTACTGCGTCTCTCCTGGTGGCTGTGGGTCGACAGAAGTATGACACCCCCGCCGGGAAGCGGGAGCTGGGAACCGCTACTCTACGGCCTGCACCAGATGCAGATGCGTAACAAAAAGCGCCGTCGTGAGCTGGGAAGCCTGATCAAACGCTTTCGCAGCGGTGCGGAGTCGCTGCCGGACGCGGTGATCCTGACGACAGAAGAAGGGACAATCTTCTGGTGTAATGGCCTCGCGCAACAGCTACTGGGCCTGCGCTGGCCGGATGATAATGGTCAGAACATCCTGAACCTTCTGCGTTATCCCGAGTTCACGCTGTATCTGAAAAAGCGGGATTTTTCGCGCCCGCACAATCTGAAGCTCAATAACGGTCGCCATCTGGAAATCCGCGTGATGCCCTACAGCGATCGGCAGTGGCTGATGGTGGCGCGGGACGTTACCCAGATGCACCAGCTTGAGGGCGCGAGACGTAACTTCTTTGCCAACGTCAGCCACGAGCTGCGTACGCCGTTGACGGTGCTTCAGGGCTACCTGGAGATGATGCAGGAGCAAACGCTTGAGGGGCCGCCGCGTGAGAAAGCGCTGCATACCATGCGGGAGCAGACGTTCCGCATGGAAGGGCTGGTCAAACAGCTGCTGACGCTTTCAAAAATTGAGGCTGCCCCGTCGCTGGCGCTAAACGACATCATTGATGTGCCGATGATGTTGCGGGTGGTGGAGCGCGAAGCCCAAACGCTGAGTCATAATCAGCACACCCTGAGTTTTGACGTTGATAACACGCTGAAAGTGCTCGGCAGTGAAGATGAGCTGCGAAGCGCTATCTCAAACCTGGTCTATAACGCCGTGAATCATACTCCGAAAGGAACGCATATCGCGGTGCGCTGGCAGCATACCCCGGCGGGCGCTGAGTTTAGCGTCGAGGATAACGGACCGGGGATTGGGCCTGAACACCTCCCGCGTCTCACCGAACGGTTCTACCGGGTGGATAAGGCGCGCTCGCGGCAGACCGGCGGGAGCGGACTGGGGCTGGCAATTGTGAAGCATGCCGTCAGCCACCACGAAAGCCGGCTCAATATCGAAAGCACCCTCGGGAAGGGCACGCGCTTTAGCTTCGTGATTCCGGAACGATTAATTGCCAAAAAGAGCGCCTGACGGCAGATGTGTCAGGCTACCTTTCCACGGGCCAGCGAATGCTGGCCCGTTTGCTTTGCAGTCAAGCGAAACGCGGATGAATATTATACGGTTGGTGCTTTTTTGTTCGCATGATTAGCCATGAGTTTTTCTTATACATGGCATATTATGTTGGTCTGCATTTTCATGCTGGCATATTGTTCTGGTTTTACGATCCCTTCTTGCCTTTAAACGTTATAAGCGTTTAAATTGCCCCCCATATACTGTCAGACCGACTGTATTTGCGTGGTAAATCGAAAAACTATTCTTCGCCACGCCAGGACGGGAGCATATCCCGCTGAAATTGAGCAAATTTTCCGCTGTATCGTCCCGTGAGGGATGGCGAAAATCTCAACGTATTCAACACCACATCCACAGGCAGTAAGGTTTTATGACCCATCACTTGAAATCGCGTGACATTATCGCGCTGGGCTTTATGACATTTGCGCTGTTCGTTGGCGCAGGTAACATCATTTTTCCTCCAATGGTTGGCTTACAGGCGGGTGAACACGTCTGGACGGCTGCGTTTGGCTTCCTGCTTACTGCCGTGGGCCTGCCGGTACTGACCGTGATCGCGCTGGCGAAAGTCGGTGGCGGTGTGGACAGTCTCAGCACCCCGATTGGCAAAGTGGCTGGCGTTCTGCTGGCAACCGTCTGCTATCTGGCCGTTGGCCCGCTGTTCGCGACCCCACGTACGGCGACCGTCTCCTTTGAAGTGGGTATCGCCCCGCTGACCGGTGACGGCGCGATGCCGCTGTTTATTTACAGCCTCATTTACTTCGCCATCGTGATTCTGGTTTCTCTCTATCCCGGCAAACTGCTGGATACCGTGGGTAACTTCCTGGCTCCGCTGAAAATTGTGGCGCTGATCGTGCTGGCGGTTGCGGCCATCGTCTGGCCTGCGGGGCCCATCAGCTCCGCGATGGACGCTTATCAGAACGCGGCGTTCTCAAACGGTTTCGTGAACGGCTATCTGACAATGGATACGCTCGGTGCGATGGTGTTTGGTATCGTTATCGTTAACGCCGCGCGTTCCCGCGGGGTGACCGAAGCGCGTCTGCTGACTCGCTACACCATCTGGGCTGGCCTGATGGCCGGTGTCGGCCTGACGCTGCTGTATCTGGCGCTGTTCCGTCTGGGTTCAGATAGCGCAACGCTGGTCGATCAGAGCGCAAACGGCGCGGCGATCCTGCATGCTTACGTGCAGCATACCTTTGGTGGTGCAGGCAGCATGCTGCTGGCGGCGCTGATTTTCCTGGCCTGTCTGGTGACGGCGGTGGGTCTGACCTGCGCCTGCGCGGAGTTCTTCGCCCAGTATCTGCCGCTCTCTTACCGCACGCTGGTGTTTATCCTCGGCATCTTCTCCATGGCGGTGTCAAACCTCGGTCTGAGCCACCTGATTCAGGTGTCAATTCCGGTGCTGACGGCGATCTATCCGCCATGTATCGTGCTGGTGGTGCTGAGCTTCACCCGCCCGTGGTGGCATAACTCGACGCGAATTATTGCGCCGGCCATGTTTATCAGCCTGATTTTTGGTATCCTTGACGGGATCAAAGCATCAGCATTTGCAGAAATCCTGCCAGCCTGGACACAGCGTCTGCCGCTGTCCGAGCAGGGCCTGGCCTGGCTGATGCCTTCCGTTGTAGCGCTGGTTCTGGCGATTATCTGGGACCGTGCGGCAGGGCGTCAGGTGACATCCAACGCCCATTAATCAACGGCAACAAATTGTTTAACCACGGGGCTTAAGGCCCCGTGGTTTTTTGTTTTTTTCGTGTTGAATGGCAAGATTTTAATGGAAAGCACTAACAAACTTAAACGTGGATTGAGCACCCGCCACATCCGCTTTATGGCGCTGGGCTCGGCTATCGGCACCGGTCTTTTTTATGGCTCGGCAGATGCCATCAAAATGGCCGGTCCAAGCGTTCTGCTGGCCTACATCATCGGCGGCGTGGCGGCCTATATCATCATGCGTGCGCTGGGGGAGATGTCGGTTCACAACCCGTCTGCCAGCTCGTTTTCACGCTATGCACAAGAAAACTTAGGCCCGCTGGCCGGGTTTATCACCGGCTGGACCTACTGCTTCGAAATTCTGATTGTCGCCATTGCCGATGTGACGGCGTTTGGCATCTATATGGGGGTCTGGTTCCCCGCCGTGCCGCACTGGATCTGGGTACTGAGCGTGGTGCTGATCATCTGCGCCGTCAACCTGATGAGCGTGAAGGTGTTTGGCGAGCTGGAGTTCTGGTTCTCCTTCTTCAAGGTCGCGACCATTATTATCATGATCCTCGCCGGTTTCGGCATCATCATCTGGGGTATCGGCAACGGTGGGCAGCCAACCGGCATCCATAACCTGTGGAGCAACGGCGGCTTCTTCAGCAACGGCTGGCTCGGGATGGTCATGTCGCTCCAGATGGTCATGTTCGCCTATGGCGGTATTGAGATTATCGGCATCACCGCCGGGGAAGCGAAAGATCCGGAGAAGTCCATTCCGCGCGCCATCAACTCGGTGCCGATGCGTATCCTGGTGTTCTACGTGGGCACGTTGTTTGTGATTATGTCCATCTACCCGTGGAACCAGGTGGGCACCAACGGCAGCCCGTTTGTCCTGACTTTCCAGCATATGGGCATTGCGTTTGCCGCCAGTATTCTCAACTTTGTGGTACTGACCGCCTCGCTGTCGGCCATCAACAGTGACGTGTTCGGCGTGGGTCGTATGCTGCACGGCATGGCGGAGCAGGGCAGTGCGCCGAAGGTGTTTGCCAAAACGTCGCGTCGCGGCACCCCGTGGGTAACGGTGCTGGTCATGACCGTGGCGCTGCTGTTCTCGGTTTACCTGAATTACATCATGCCGGAGAACGTCTTCCTGGTGATTGCGTCACTGGCGACCTTTGCGACGGTGTGGGTGTGGATCATGATCCTGCTGTCGCAGATTGCGTTCCGTCGCCGCCTGTCGCCAGAAGAGGCCAAAGCGCTGAAGTTTAAAGTGCCGGGCGGCGTGCCAACGACCATTGTCGGTCTCATCTTCCTGGTCTTCATCATTGGCCTGATTGGTTATCACCCGGATACCCGTATTTCCCTGTACGTGGGCTTCGCGTGGATCGTCCTGCTGCTGGTGGGCTGGATGTTTAAATGTCGCCGCGATCGTCAGCTGGCGGAAGCACAGTAAGGTAAAAATGCCGGGTGGCGCTGCGCTTACCCGGCCTACACTCCCTTTTGCCCTGGAAAAAATCTCCTCCTCCGTTCTCCTCCCCCAATAATCCCGAACACGATGAGCTATCTTTAATCACCCTGTGGCAAGGTGACGTCAATTTCATCAAAGGGGATTCGTGATGTTAAACGCCTGGCACCTTCCGGTTGCCCCATTTGTTAAGCAAAACAAAGACAACCTTGTGATTACGCTCTGGCTGGCAGGGGACAATCAGCCTGAACGTGTGACCCTGCGCGCCGAAGTAGATAACGAAGAAACGTCGCTGAAAATGCACAAAGTGCGCAGCCAGCCGCAGCCGGGCGTCACGGCGTGGCGGGCAAATATCGATTTGCGCAGCGGGCAGCCGCGTCGCCGCTACGGCTTCAAGCTGCTGTGGAACAACCGGCAGCTGTGGTTTACCCCGCAGGGCTTCAGCCGTTTTCCTCCGGCCCGGCTGGAGCAGTTTACCGTGGATCACCCGGATAACGGCCCGCAGTGGGTTAACGATCAGGTCTTTTACCAGATTTTCCCGGACCGCTTTGCGCGCAGCGAAAAGCGCAACGCCGATCAGGACAAGGTTTATTACCATCATGCGGTCGGTCACGACATTATTCTGAAAAAATGGGACGAGCCGCTGACCGCCCAGGCGGGGGGATCGACCTTTTACGGCGGCGATCTCGACGGTATCAGCGAAAAACTGCCGTACCTGAAAACGCTCGGCGTCACGGCGCTGTACCTGAACCCGGTGTTTAAAGCGCCAAGCGTGCACAAATACGATACGCAGGATTATCGCCACGTTGACGAGCAGTTTGGCGGTGACGAGGCGCTGCTGCGGCTGCGGCACAACACGCAAAAAGAGGGTATGCGCCTGATCCTTGATGGCGTGTTCAATCACAGCGGTGATTCGCACGCGTGGTTTGACCGTCATAATCAGTCGATGAGCGGCGCATGCCATAATCCGGACTCACCGCAGCGTGACTGGTACAGTTTTGATGAGAATGGCCGCGCCCTGGACTGGCTGGGCTACCCGAGCCTGCCGAAGCTCGATTTCCAGTCGCCATCGCTGGTGAATGAGATCTACGGCGACGACGACAGCATCGTGCGCCACTGGCTGAAAGCGCCGTGGAACATGGACGGCTGGCGGCTGGACGTGGTGCATATGCTGGGTGAATCAGGCGGGGCGCGGAATAACCTTCAACATGTCGCCGCCATTACCCGGTCGGCAAAAGCGGCCCGGTCGGAAGCGTTCGTCTTCGGGGAGCACTTTGGCGACGCGCGTCAGTGGTTGCAGGCTGATGCAGAAGACGCGGCGATGAACTATCGCGGCTTCACCTTCCCGCTGTGGGGTTTCCTCGCTAACACCGATATCTCTTACGATCCGCAGCATATCGACGCCGAAACCTGCATGGCGTGGATGGAAAACTATCGCGCTGGCCTGTCGCATCAGCAGCAGCTGCGGATGTTTAACCAGCTCGACAGCCATGATACCGCGCGCTTTAAATCATTGCTGGGTAAAGATGTGGCGCGTCTGCCGCTGGCGGTGACCTGGCTCTTTACCTGGCCGGGCGTACCCTGCATCTACTATGGCGATGAAGTGGGGCTGGAGGGGAATAACGATCCGTTCTGCCGTAAAACCTTCCCGTGGGAGAGTGAAAAACAGGATCAGGATCTGCTCAGCCTGTACCAGCGTATGGCGACGCTGCGCAGGCAGAGTCAGGCCCTGCGCTACGGGGGCTGTCAGGTGATGTACGCCCACGATAACGTGGTGGTGTTTGTCCGCGTCTATAACCAGCAGCGTGTGCTGGTGGCGATCAACCGGGGCGAGGCGTGTGAAGTGGTGCTGGAAGATTCACCGCTGCTGGCCGGTAAAACGTGGAAGATCAAAGAGGGTAAAGCGACGTTCCAGGAGAGCGTGCTCACGCTGCCCGCGATTTCCGCTGCGGTCTGGTTCGGCAGCTAAGCGCAGGCAGAATGGTTTTCACCTTTTAAGATGGCGCAAATGCAACGATTTGTGTCAATCTTAGCGGATCGTTTACGGTGAAGGTGGAAACATGGACGAGCTTTACATCCTTGGCTGTTTGTTCCTGGTTTTTGCGCTGGTCGTGGCACCCGTGCTCGCGGTGATAGGTTTTAACCGAAGCACGGCGGCGCGGCAGGAGATCGCCCGGCTTCGCCAGCGCATTGAGGCGCTTGAGCAGCGCGGTGTCACTGAGAAAGCGCCGGAGCCGGTGCAGACCGCCGCGCCGGTGGAGACGCCAGCGTCGGTGGCAGAAGCCGTTACCCCACCTGTCGATCCCTGGCGTCCCGAACCGCCCGTCACTGAAGCAGAACCAGCGCTTGTACCGGCGGCAAAACGGCCTTCCGCCTTTGGCGGCATCCTGTCCTCGCTGACGCGCTGGTTTATGCAGGGCAATCCGCTGGCAAAACTGGGGATTGTACTGCTCTTCCTCGGCCTCTCTTTCCTGCTGCGCTATACCGTTGAACATTCACTGTTTCCGATTGAGCTGCGTCTTGCCGCCACGGCGCTGTTTGCCATGGTTCTGCTGGCCGTTGGATGGCGGCTGCGGCACAGGCAGCGGATCTACGCGCTGATCCTCCAGGGCGGGGCGACCGGCGTGCTTTATCTGACCGTCTTTGGCGCATTCCGGCTGTGGCAAATGCTGCCGATGACGCTGGCGTTTGCGCTGCTGGTGGTGATTTGCGCGGCGAGCGTCGGGCTGGCCGTGCTGCAAAAGGCGCTGAGCCTTGCCATGCTGGCGAGCCTCGGCGGATACCTTGCGCCGCTGCTGTTGTCTACCGGAGGCGGCAGCGTTGTGGCGCTGTTCTCCTTCTATCTCATGCTTTCCATCGGCATTCTCGCCATCAGCATCTGGCAGCACTGGCGCGAGCTCAACCTGCTCGGGCTGCTCTTCACGTTTGGCGTTGGCGGGGTATGGGGGCTGAGCGACTACCAGCCTGAAGACTATGCTATCTGTCAGCTGTTCCTGATTGCCAATACGCTTATTTTTGGCGTGTTTAGCGTGGCGCTGTCGCTGCGGGCGCAGGAAAAAGGCAAACAGATTATTGACGGCGCACTGCTGTTTGCTCCGCCGCTGATTGGTTTTGGGATGCAGTATGGCATGACGTCTCACTGGACGTACGGCCCGGCGCTCAGCGCGCTGGGCTATGGTGCGTTTTATCTCTCACTGGCGTTTCTCGCACTGCGACGCTATCCGTCTGTCGGGCGGCCACTGGTTATGGCGGCGCTGGCGATCGGCGGCGGGTTTGCCACGCTTGCCATTCCGCTGGCGCTTTCAGCGCGCTGGACGGCGATGGCCTGGGCGCTGGAAGGGCTGGGTATTCTCTGGCTGGGCGTGCAACAGCAGCAGCGGCGCATGAGCTATAGCGGGACGGCGCTGCTGGTGCTGGCGCTCGGCAGCGCGATATGGGCGCAAATGGACGGCGTCACCTCGTTGAGCCTGCTGCTTATTTTCGCAGTGCTCAGTCTTTGCTGGCTTGCTGCGGCCTGGCTGTGGCAGAAAATCGCGCAGCCGGGCAGTTGGGCATTGCTGGGCGGTGGGCTGCTGTTCTGGTTAGTGGCGCAGCTGGGCGCATCTCAGCTGTTCCTGAAGCAGGAGTTATCGGTTCTGGCAGGCGTGCTGGCGCTGACGGCGGCGTCGGCCTGGGGATGGCGGCAGGCCGCCGCTCGTCTGGCGTGGCGGGAGCTGGATGCCAGCAAATGGCTGCTGTGGCCGGTGATGCTGCTGATGGTGCTGTATCAGATCTGGCAACAGCAAATCCTGGCGGCCAGCTGGGCAAATCTGGCCTGGGCTATTGCGCTGCCTGCCGCCCTGATGCTGCTGCGGCGCGACGAAGATAAACTTCTGCCGCGCATCTCAATGGGGCTGCATCTGTCGCTGGTGTGGATGATTTTACTCGCTATAGCCGCCGAGCTTTACTGGTTTGCCCGCTCCCTGCCGTGGGGCATGGCGGCCTGGGGAAGCGGCATTGCGATGGCTGTCGGCGGTGGGGTGATTATGGCGCTCTCCGCGGCCGTACGGCGTCGCGGGTGGCCGTTCCGGGTATGGCCTGCGCTCTACGCCTGCCTTGCCGTGATCCCTGTGGTTGTGGCGCTGGTGGTATTGCTGGTCGTGACCAATTTGCAGGACGGTGTGGTCTATCAACAGACATGGCTGCCGCTGGTGAACCCGCTTGAGGAAGGGGCGGCGTTCGCGCTGCTGGGGCTGGTGGTGTTTTATCGGGAAGTGGATCGCTACTATCCGGCATCGCTTGCGCAGTCCCGTCCGTGGCCCGCCGTTGTGCTGATGGCCCTGGGTTTCTGGTGGCTTAACGGCGCATTGCTGCGCGCGCTGGCGTGGTACGGCGAGGTGGCCTGGAATTGGGAGTCGTTGTGGCATTCGCGGCTTATCCAGACCACTTTTGCCCTGTTCTGGATGTTGTGCGCGCTGGTGGTCATGATCCGCGCCACCCGTCACGCCTCCCGTCAGCAGTGGCTTGGCGGTGCGGCGCTACTGGGGGTGGTCATGCTCAAACTGATGCTGGTGGACAGCGCGGGCGGTGGCGGCCTGGCGCGCGCCGTCGCGTTTATTGGCGTGGCGATCCTGGTCCTGATTGTGGGCTATTTCTCGCCGCTACCGCCTAAAGCAGGAGAAGAAAAATGAAATGGATGAACGCGGTTGTTTGTGCGGCACTGCTGGCCGTGGCCGGTCCGGCATTCAGCGAGGGCGCGCCAGCGGAATCCCCGCGGGATTATGCCTATGGCCTGTCCCTTGATACCTCTGCCTCTTCGCCGTGGTATCGGGTCATGCTGCCGCTGGCGGTTTATCAGCAGAGCACATCGCCCGATCTGCGCGACGTGCGCGTGTTTAATCAGTCGGGCGAGCCGGTACCGTTCAGCCTGGTTACCACGACGCGTCCGCAGCCGGCACCGACCACCACGGCGCTGCGCCTCTTTGCGCTTAACGCCTCGCCGGGCGGAGAAGAGGACAGCGGCGATAAAATTATGCTACGGGCCAGAAACGGCGTGGAAATTGTGCTGGAAGGGCAACACGCGGCGGCTGCCGGACAGCACTATCTGCTGACCCTGCCGGAAAACGCGACGGAGGTTCCGCTCTCTCAGCTCCAGCTTTTCTGGGACACGCCGCAGGGCTCGTGGCAGGGGACGGCATCGGTCTATTACAGCGAGGATCTGAAAAACTGGTATACCCTGCGCGAAGAGATGCCCCTGCTGGACGTGATGAGTGGACAGGATCGCCTGAAGCTCGACCGCATCGATACCGATCTGGTGTTATCGCCTGAGGCGAATCGTTATCTGCTGCTGGTGCTGAACACGGGGCGTTCTGCCCTGACGTTAACCGGCGTCAACGCGATTAACGCGACTGAACAGCCGGAATCTGAGCACATTAGCCTGGCGGGAGAGGGGGAGCGGTTATCCGAAAGCGAAGCCGTGTGGCGCTGGAAACATCCGCAGCCTCTGAGTGCGATCGGCTTCATGCTGAATGGCGACGGTGTTCTCCCGGCAGAAATAGCCTGGCGGGAGGCGGATAAGGATCGGTGGCATACGCTGAAAAAAGAGGTGATCTACCAGCTCGGCGGCAAAACGTCTGAACCTGTTCCGCTCCCTGGCGGACTGGTCGAGGCGGTAAAAATCAAGACCCTCAATGCGCGTTTGCCTGAGAACCTGCCTGGCGTGACCGGGCAACGCGTGCGCTACGATCTGGTGTTTAACGCGCAGGGGAAGGGGCCGTACCTGCTCGCGTGGGGGAACGGGGCTGCGAAACCGGCGAGCGTGGAGACGGATATGCTGATCCCGACCGAACTGCGTAAAACCTACGATCTGGCAGCCCTGCCGATGGCGGATACGCTGGAACCTGTCCCGCTGGGTGGCGAGGCGCGTTTAACCGCGACGTCTGCGGCTGAGCAGGAAAGCAGAATGAAAACGCTGATGGTCTGGGGCGTACTGATTGCGGGGGTGATGGTGCTTGCGGGTATGGCATGGCGCATCTGGCGCGAGGTAAAAAAAGACGGCGCAGCATAAGCCATAAAAAAACCCGCGTATTCGCGGGTTTTTTGGTAAACCGTGCCGATTACAGGCTGGATACGTTCTCAGACAGGTATTTAGCTACGCCGTCTGGGGAAGCCGCCATACCTTCTTTACCTTTTTCCCACTGAGCCGGGCACACTTCACCGTGCTCTTCGTGGAACTGGAGCGCGTCAACCATGCGCAGCATTTCGTCGATGTTACGACCCAGCGGCAGATCGTTCACAACCTGGTGACGAACGATGCCGTTCGCGTCGATCAGGAAAGAACCACGCAGTGCAACGCCAGCGTCCGGATGTTCGATACCGTAAGCCTGCTGGATTTCGCGTTTGATGTCCGCAACCATCGCGTATTTCACTGCACCGATGCCGCCGTTTTCGACAGGGGTGTTACGCCATGCGTTGTGTACAAATTCAGAGTCGAAGGAGACGCCAACCACTTCCACGCCACGCTTCTGGAATTCTTCGTAACGTTTGTCGAACGCGATCAGCTCAGACGGGCAAACGAAAGTGAAGTCCATTGGCCAGAAGAACAGAACGGTCGCTTTACCGTTGGTGTGCTGTTTGAAGTTGAAGTTTTCAACGATTTCACCATTGCCCAGAACGGCGGCAGCTGTAAAATCCGGAGCCGGACGAGTTACCAGAACCATATGATTCTCCTGTAGATACTAAGGTTATTTGGAACGCAACGCGGGCCAGTATAGAGGCAGTACGGGAATAAGACAAAGAGGTGGTAACAATCGTTCCACCAGCTTTTACCTATCAATCGAACCGACTTCACAGTTCTTTATTTTTCGCCTGCGTCATCATACGCGGGTAGAACTGCCAGAAGCGGGTTTCCAGCGCATCATAATGTTCATCCAGGTCATGCCATGAGTCGCGCAGCGCGTCCAGACGCGGTCGACGGCTCGCCATGCCGTTCAGGACGTTCTGAATGAAATCCATCTCGCGGTATCGCTCCAGCCAGCGTTCAGACCAGAGATAGTTATTCAGATTCACAAAGCGCGGCGGGGAGTCCGGCAAAATGATCGACACCTGCGCGTGGGCGTAGCGCACAAACTCAGGCAGCGACATATCAGGCGACAGCCGGGACCAGTGGCGCGACAGGAAATGATCCCACATGACGTCGAGCGTGATCGGCGCCACGCGTCGGGTTTCGGGGCGGAACCAGGCTTTGGCTTCCGTCACTTCCGGCAGGTTATCGGTCAGCACGTCGATGCGGCGGTGCATAAAAATCCCGTCGACAACCTCAGGGGAGTACGCTTCCGCGGGGTTGCCGCGTACAAAATCGGCCAGCAAATTGCCGGAGAGGGAGCTGTCCGCGAGATGAGCGAGATGCAGATGAGCGAGAAAATTCATGCGTTTTCGTTGTCCGGTGGCGGCTAGTTGTTGCAGCAAAAGGGTGTGAGCACTAGACTATGCCGCCTGTTTTTAAGTCACGAGTATACGTCATGCGCGTCGCCGATTTCTCCTTTGAACTACCTGAATCCCTGATTGCTCACTACCCCATGCCTGAGCGTAGCAGCTGTCGCTTGCTGTCACTGGACGGGCCAACGGGCGCGCTGACGCACGGTACTTTCACCGATCTGCTCGACAAGCTCAACCCTGGCGATCTGCTGGTCTTTAACAATACCCGCGTGATCCCGGCGCGTCTGTTTGGCCGTAAAGCCAGCGGCGGTAAGATTGAGGTGCTGGTCGAACGTATGCTCGATGATAAACGTATTCTGGCACATATTCGCGCCTCTAAAGCGCCGAAGCCGGGCGCTGAACTGCTGCTGGGGGATGACGAGAGCATCAAAGCGACCATGACCGCGCGTCACGATGCGCTATTTGAAGTGGAATTCAACGACGAGCGCACGGTGCTCGATATCCTCAACGCCTTCGGCCACATGCCGCTGCCGCCGTATATTGAGCGCCCGGACGAAGAGGCCGACCGCGAGCTGTATCAGACCGTCTACAGCCAGAAGCCTGGCGCGGTGGCGGCGCCAACGGCGGGCCTGCACTTTGATGAACCGCTGCTGGAAAAGCTGCGCGCGAAAGGCATTGAGATGGCGTTCGTGACGCTGCACGTCGGCGCGGGGACCTTCCAGCCGGTGCGCGTGGACAGCATCGAAGACCACATCATGCACTCTGAGTATGCCGAAGTGCCACAGGAGGTTGTGGATGCGGTGCTGGCGGCGAAAGCGCGCGGTAATCGCGTCGTGGCCGTCGGTACAACGTCGGTACGTTCCCTTGAGAGCGCTGCGCAGGCCGCGAAAAGCGAGCTGATTGAGCCGTTCTTTGGCGATACGCAGATCTTTATCTACCCGGGCTATCAGTACAAAGTCATTGATGCGCTGGTGACCAACTTCCATCTGCCTGAATCGACGCTGATTATGCTGGTTTCCGCGTTTGCGGGGTATCAGCATACGATGAACGCCTACAAGTCTGCGGTAGAACAAAAATATCGCTTTTTTAGCTACGGTGACGCGATGTTTATCACGTACAATCCGCAGGCTTTGAATGAGCGTGTCGGGGAATAAGTCCGCGGCACCGTATTACAACGTTGGACTGTTTTTCTGACGTCGGAGAAAAAATGAAATTTGAACTCGATACCACCGATGGCCGCGCGCGTCGCGGTCGTCTGGTGTTTGATCGCGGCGTGGTAGAAACCCCCGCGTTTATGCCTGTGGGCACGTACGGCACCGTAAAAGGAATGACGCCGGAAGAAGTTGAAGCCACTGGCGCACAGATTATCCTCGGCAACACCTTCCACCTGTGGCTGCGTCCGGGTCAGGAGATCATGAAGCTCCACGGCGACCTGCACGATTTCATGCAGTGGAAAGGCCCGATCCTCACCGACTCCGGCGGTTTCCAGGTCTTCAGCCTGGGCGATATCCGTAAGATCACTGAGCAGGGCGTACACTTCCGTAACCCGATCAACGGCGATCCAATCTTCCTCGATCCGGAAAAATCCATGGAGATTCAGTACGATCTCGGCTCCGATATCGTAATGATCTTCGACGAATGTACGCCATACCCGGCGGACTGGGACTACGCCAAGCGTTCCATGGAGATGTCCCTGCGTTGGGCGAAGCGTAGCCGCGACCGTTTTGACGCCCTGCAAAACAAAAATGCGCTGTTCGGCATTATTCAGGGCAGCGTTTACGAAGATTTACGCGATATCTCGGTTAAAGGTCTGGTAGAGATAGGCTTTGATGGCTACGCTGTCGGCGGTTTGGCTGTGGGTGAGCCGAAGGAAGACATGCACCGCATTCTGGAGCATGTCTGCCCGCAAATCCCGGCGGATAAACCACGATACCTGATGGGTGTGGGTAAACCAGAAGATCTGGTGGAAGGCGTACGTCGCGGCATTGATATGTTCGACTGCGTTATGCCAACCCGAAACGCGCGTAACGGTCATTTGTTCGTTACCGATGGCGTGGTGAAAATCCGTAACGCGAAGCATAAGAGTGACACCAGCCCGCTCGATTCCGAGTGCGATTGCTATACCTGTCGCAATTATTCTCGCGCGTATCTGCATCATCTCGATCGTTGCAACGAGATTTTGGGGGCGCGTCTCAATACCATTCATAATCTTCGTTATTATCAGCGCTTAATGGCTGGTTTACGTAAGGCTATCGAAGAGGGTAAATTAGAGAGCTTCGTGACCGATTTCTACCAACGTCAGGGGCGGGATGTTCCACCGTTGAACGTTGATTAATTTTAATAATGAGGGAATTTGAATGAGCTTTTTTATTTCTGATGCGGTAGCAGCAACGGGTGCACCAGCGCAGGGCAGCCCGATGTCTCTGATTCTGATGCTGGTTGTGTTCGGTCTGATCTTCTACTTCATGATCCTGCGTCCACAGCAGAAGCGTACTAAAGAGCACAAAAACCTGATGAACTCCATCGCGAAGGGCGATGAAGTCCTGACCAATGGTGGCCTGGTGGGTCGCGTAACCAAAGTAGCGGAAAACGGCTACATTGCTATCGCCCTCAACGACACCACTGAAGTGGTTATCAAACGTGACTTCGTAGCTGCCGTTCTGCCGAAAGGCACCATGAAGGCGCTGTAATCCCAACTTTTCCCAAAGGGAACTGCCGTGTTAAACCGTTATCCTTTGTGGAAGTACATCATGCTGGTCGTCGTGATTATCGTCGGCCTGCTGTACGCGCTTCCCAACCTGTATGGTGAGGATCCGGCCGTTCAAATCACTGGCGCGCGCGGTGTCGCCGCCAGTGAGCAAACGCTGATCCAGGTCCAGAAAACGTTACAAGAAGAAAAAATTACCGCTAAGTCTGTGGCACTGGAAGAGGGCGCAATTCTTGCTCGCTTCGACACCACCGACACGCAGCTCCGCGCACGTGAAGCGCTGATGGGCGTGCTGGGTGATAAGTATGTCGTGGCGCTTAACCTTGCTCCTGCAACCCCACGCTGGCTGGCTGCGCTGAACGCAGAGCCAATGAAACTGGGTCTTGACCTGCGTGGCGGCGTTCACTTCCTGATGGAAGTGGATATGGATACCGCGCTCGGCAAGCTACAGGAACAGAATATCGACAGCCTGCGCAGCGATCTGCGCGATAAGGGCATTCCGTACACCACCGTACGTAAAGAAGATAACTACGGCCTGAGCATCACGTTCCGCGACAGCGCGGCACGCGATCAGGCTGTGACGTATCTGTCTCAGCGTCACCGCGATCTGGTGATCACCTCTCAGGGCAGCAACCAGCTGCGTGCGGTAATGACCGACGCGCGTCTGAGTGAAGCACGTGAATACGCCGTTCAGCAGAACATTAACATTCTGCGTAACCGTGTAAACCAGCTGGGCGTGGCTGAGCCACTGGTACAGCGTCAGGGTGCTGACCGTATCGTGGTCGAACTGCCGGGTATCCAGGATACCGCCCGTGCGAAAGAGATTCTGGGCGCGACTGCGACCCTGGAGTTCCGTCTGGTTAACTCCAATGTCGACCAGGCTGCTGCGGCTTCAGGCCGTGTGCCGGGCGATTCTGAAGTGAAACAGACCCGCGAAGGCCAGCCGGTTGTGCTGTACAAACGCGTGATCCTGACCGGTGACCATATTACCGACTCCACTTCAAGCCAGGATGAGTACAACCAGCCGCAGGTTAACATCTCGCTGGATAGCGCAGGTGGCAACATCATGTCTAACTTCACCAAGGACAACATCGGCAAGCCGATGGCGACCCTGTTCGTGGAGTACAAAGACAGCGGTAAGAAAGACGCCAATGGCCGTGCCGTGCTGGTGAAAGAGGAAGAGGTGATTAACATCGCCAACATCCAGTCTCGTCTGGGTAACAGCTTCCGTATTACCGGTATCAGCAACCCGAACGAAGCGCGTCAGCTCTCTCTGCTGCTGCGTGCCGGTGCGCTGATTGCGCCAATTCAGATTGTTGAAGAACGTACCATCGGTCCAACCCTGGGTATGCAGAACATCAAACAGGGTCTGGAAGCGTGTCTGGCCGGTCTGGCGGTGTCCATCATCTTCATGATCTTCTTCTATAAGAAGTTCGGCCTGATTGCGACCTCCGCGCTGATTGCCAACCTGGTGCTGATCATCGGTATCATGTCCCTGCTGCCGGGGGCGACGCTGACCATGCCGGGGATTGCGGGTATCGTTCTAACCCTTGCGGTGGCGGTCGACGCCAACGTACTGATAAACGAACGTATCAAAGAAGAGCTGAGCAACGGTCGTTCTGTACAGCAGGCGATTGAAGAAGGCTACAAAGGGGCGTTCAGCTCCATCTTCGATGCGAACGTAACAACACTGATTAAGGTTCTTATCCTGTATGCAGTGGGTACTGGCGCGATCAAAGGCTTTGCGATTACTACCGGTATCGGTGTCGCAACGTCGATGTTTACCGCTATTGTCGGCACCCGTGCCATCGTGAACCTGCTGTACGGCGGCAAGCGCGTCAAAAAGCTGTCTATCTGAGGAGTGCGTTGTGGCACAGGAATATACTGTTGAACAATTGAACCACGGCCGTAAAGTCTGGGACTTTATGCGCTGGGACTACTGGGCCTTCGGCATTTCAGGTTTTCTGCTGATCTTGTCCATCGTCATTATGGGCGTGAAAGGCTTTAACTGGGGTCTGGATTTCACCGGTGGTACGGTGATCGAAATTACCCTGGAAAAACCGGTCGATATGGACCAGATGCGTGAGTCTCTGCAAAAAGCGGGCTTTGAAGAGCCGCTGCTACAGAACTTCGGCAGCAGCCGCGACATCATGGTGCGTATGCCGCCGGTACACGATGCCAACGGCAGCCAGGAGCTGGGCAGCAAGGTCGTCCAGGTTATTAACGAAACGACCAGCCAGGATGCAACGGTTAAGCGTATTGAGTTTGTCGGCCCGAGCGTTGGTGCTGACCTGGCGCAGACCGGTGCGATGGCGCTGCTGGTGGCGCTGATCTCGATCCTGATTTACGTCGGTTTCCGCTTTGAGTGGCGACTGGCGGCAGGCGTGGTTATCGCCCTGGCGCACGACGTGGTGATCACCATGGGCATACTGTCTCTGTTCCACATTGAGATTGACCTGACGATTGTGGCATCCCTGATGTCCGTTATCGGTTACTCACTGAACGACAGTATCGTGGTATCTGACCGTATTCGTGAAAACTTCCGTAAGATCCGTCGCGGCACGCCGTACGAAATCTTTAACGTGTCGTTGACCCAGACGCTGCACCGTACGTTGATCACCTCCGGCACCACCCTGATGGTGATCCTGATGCTGTTCCTGTTCGGTGGCCCGGTGCTGGAAGGCTTCTCGCTGACCATGCTGATCGGTGTGTCTATCGGTACGGCCTCGTCTATCTACGTCGCGTCCGCACTGGCGCTGAAGCTGGGCATGAAGCGCGAGCATCTGATCCAGCAGAAAGTCGAGAAAGAAGGGGCGGATCAGCCGTCCATTCTGCCGTAAGAGTCTTATGTAGTATCGAAATCCCGGCCTGTTGGCCGGGATTTTTTTTGTCTGCATCTCACAAACACTCCTGACAGTATGCTGTCAGGAGCCCTGTCGTAGACTCCTTCTGAACCCTAACAACAGGCAGGAGGACGTATGAAAAGTGTTATTAACTGGTTTGAAATTCCGGTCGCCGATATGGATCGCGCCATCAAATTTTATGAGTCGGTGATGCAGGTCGCGCTGCGGCGCGAGAAGATGGACGTGGCTGATCTGGCGATTTTCCCGCACGAGGATCCGGCCACCGGCGGCGCGCTGGCGAAATTTGACGGCGTTACACCGTCTTCGCAGGGCGCTATTATTTACCTGCATACTGACAATCTGGCGGCCACGCTCGATCGTATTGCTTCTGCGGGCGGTGAGTGCGTGTTTGGCCCGCTGGAACTGCCGCAAGACATTGGCACTATAGCCCTGTTTACCGACAGCGAAGGTAATCGCGTCGGCCTCCATCAACCGGTATGAGAGTAAACCGATGACCCGACGCGCTGACCGTTTGTTCCAGATTGTGCAGATCCTTCGGGGCAGGCGTCTGACAACGGCAGCGCATCTGGCGGAAAGGCTTGGCGTGTCCGAGCGCACGGTGTACCGCGATATCCGCGACCTGTCGCTTTCCGGCGTGCCGGTGGAAGGCGAGGCGGGAAGCGGATATCGGCTGATGTCGGGTTTTGATTTACCCCCGCTGATGCTGACCAACAAAGAGTCCGAGGCGCTGATGGTGGCGATTCGCCTGCTCAAAACCTGGGGCGGGGAATCGCTGTCGCGCGAGCTGGAGTCGGCCCAGGAAAAAGTGCTGGCGATCCTGCCAGAAGTGAGCCGCCGCAAAGCTGAGCAGACGCGGATTTACGCGCCGGATATTGCCCTTCAGCCCCATTCCCGTAGTGGTTTCGACGTGATCCATCAGGCGATTTCCGCCCAGCGCGTGCTGGCACTGCATTATCGTGATGAGGCTGGGCAGCTCTCAACGCGCGAGGTTCAGCCGCTGGGCTTGTTCTTCTGGGGAGAGCACTGGCTGTTGGCTGCGTGGTGCGAGCGACGCGATGACTACCGCTGTTTCCGGCTCGACCGATGCCTCAATATTGTGCAGACGGAGAGGCGGTTTAGCGAGAGTGCGGACAGGTCATTGGCAGATTTTTTGCGCAAGGTGAGGCAGTAAAAAGCCGGGGGGCGGCTACGCCTTACCCGGCCTACATTCGGATCGTAGGCCCGGTAAGCGTAGCGCCACCGGGCGGAATCCGCACTGATTAGAAGTTGTAACCCACGACCAGGTAACCACCCCAACCGGTAGAGCGAACGCTGAAGTCGCCGTTGCCAAAGTTCAGGCTGGCGTCGTCGTTCCACTGGCCACCGTTGTGCCAGTAACGCGCAACAACAGAGTAGTGCCAGTGATCGTAGTTCAGCGCCAGGATGTGGCTGGACGCGATGGAGTCGTTAGTGCGCGCTTTTCTGCCGTTCAGGTCGCGGAAATCGTTATCGCCCAGGTCTGAACCCCAGTCAAAGTTGGTGAAGCCGATATAGCTCAGGTTGCCGCCCCACAGTTGGGTAATTGGCACGAAGTATTTCACTTTGAAACGGTAGCCGTCCCACTCGTTCTCGTTCGCGGCGCCGTAGTTCTGCCACTGGTATTTTGCGTAGACGTTCATGGACAGGCTCATCGGCAGGCCAGTCTCAATGTCTGTACCCAGACCCATGTACCAGGTGCTCTGGCGACCGGACTTGTTGCGACCCATGTCGTAGATGTAGTTGTTTGCGAAATACCACTCTTTGAACGGACCAAACGCCAGACTGGTACCGGTCAGTTTATCAATAGAGAAGCGGGGTTCGATCTCCATGAACAGTGGGGAACCGTGGTTCCAGATACCTTTCGCGTCGGTATTACCGCCGAAGAATACCGGTGCGTCCATGTAGCCATAGAAATCAAACCAGTCTTTTTTAGCGAATGCTTCGTACTCGAGGTAGGTATCGTTACGGATCTGCGGTCCGAAACGGGTATGGTAGCTGCCTACAACGTTAACGCTCTGATGCCACCAGTCGGAAAGGTATTGTGGTTTGTCGTTTTCCGCTGCGTTAACAGTGAAAGAGGTGGAGAGTGCCAGAACTGCACCGGCTGCGAATAATGTTTTTTTCATAATCATGCCACTGATTGAAATTCCCTTCCGGGAGTGAAAAATGCGCGAATTGCGTTTCTAAATATTTCGTATTTCTGCGGAGCCTATTATAGGAATCCTTGCTCACAAAAATATGTGTTGTTTCACATATCTCTCACATACGTAATCGATTGCGTTCACGTTTGCGTACTTTAGACGGGCGGGATTGTAGCGGCAATCATTTATGTTGCCAATCCATACGAAATGTAAATGTTAGCGGAGTGACATTTCACTCCGCCAAAAGGGGAGGTTATTGCGCGGCGGGTTGAATATCGTGAATGCGAATAAAGCCTAACTGTTCCGGCGTCAGGCCGCTCAGCTGAACCGGGATGTCCACGTCGCTTGGCGCCAGCGTGCTGGCGGGGGCGGTGAAGAGCTGATTCTTCACGTTCACTTCCTGATAGCTCTCCGTGGTGCCCTGAATCTGGCCCCACTCTACGGTGCCGCTGAAAGCGGGAAGCGGATCGTTGGACTCACCCTGAATGCGTAATGTTGCGCGAGTACCATCGGCATTCGCTGCAACATTCACCAGAGACATCTTTAGGGTGCCAATCTGGCTGTTCAGACGCGCGGGCGTGTTTGCACCTGGCAATAAATAAACGCCATTGCTGGATTTGGCATTCAGGGCGTTCTGCTGGGTGATCTTCACGGTTTCTTTGTTAAGTTTGTCCATCGCCACGTTAAGCGTATTCACGCTTTGTTTCATTTCGCGGACTTCACTTTGCTGTGCGCAGGCGCTGAGCGTGAACAGGCTCCCCACCAGCACTATTTTCAGGTAACGTCTTGTCATTGCGTTTAATTCCTTGAAATCACAGATTGCTGCAATGGTAGACAGGATAGTGCCGTCAGGCATAGATCCTTTGTCTCAAAAAGCTCTTCCTTTGTTGTCGGGCCAGTTCAGGGTAAAATAGAAATCAGTTAACCAGATAACAGGGACATCGTATGCATTGCCCATTTTGCTCCGCTGTGGATACCAAAGTCATCGACTCGCGTCTTGTAGGCGAAGGGTCTTCCGTGCGTCGTCGTCGGCAGTGTCTGGTGTGCAACGAGCGTTTTACCACCTTTGAAGTGGCAGAGCTGGTAATGCCGCGCGTGGTAAAAAGTAACGATGTGCGCGAACCGTTCAATGAAGAGAAACTGCGTAGCGGGATGCTCAAGGCGCTGGAAAAACGGCCCGTCAGCTCCGATGACGTCGAAATGGCGTTAAACCATATTAAATCTTATCTGCGGGGGTTAGGCGAGCGCGAAGTGCCGAGCAAAATGATCGGCAATCTGGTGATGGAACAGCTGAAGAAGCTCGATAAAGTCGCCTATATCCGCTTTGCCTCCGTTTACCGCAGCTTCGAAGACATTAAAGAGTTTGGCGAAGAGATCGCCCGCTTACAGGATTAAGCCCATGCACGATGAGATGTACATGGCGCGCGCCATGAAGCTGGCGCAGCGCGGTCGGTTTACCACTCACCCTAACCCCAATGTCGGGTGCGTCATTGTTAAAGATGGCGAGATCGTGGGGGAAGGTTTTCACTACCGCGCAGGCGAGCCGCATGCTGAAGTGCATGCCCTGCGCATGGCGGGTGAGAAAGCGCGTGGCGCGACGGCCTATGTGACGCTGGAGCCATGCAGCCATCACGGACGTACGCCGCCGTGCTGTGAGGCGCTGATTGCGGCGGGCGTCTCGCGCGTTGTCGCCGCCATGCAGGATCCTAATCCGCAGGTGGCGGGCCGCGGTCTGTATCGTCTGCAACAGGAAGGCATCGACGTCAGCCACGGCCTGATGATGCAGGATGCCGAAAACATCAACAAAGGCTTCCTGAAGCGTATGCGCACCGGCTTCCCGTTTATCCAGCTTAAGCTTGGCGCGTCACTGGATGGCCGCACGGCGATGGCGAACGGCGAGAGCCAGTGGATCACCTCGCCGCAGGCAAGGCGCGATGTGCAACGTCTGCGCGCGCAAAGCCATGCTATTCTCACCAGCAGTGAAACGGTACTGGCTGACGATCCGGCCATGACCGTGCGCTGGGAAGAGCTGAATGCGGATACCCAGGCGCTCTATCCTCAGGAGAACCTGCGTCAGCCGCTGCGCATTATTATTGATAGCCAGAACCGCGTGACGCCGGAGCACCGCATCGTGCAGCAGCCGGGTGAAACCTGGATTGCCCGCACCAAAGAAGATACGCGCGAGTGGCCGGAAGGCGTGCGTAGTATTATGGTGCCGGAACATAACGGGCATCTGGATCTGGTGGTGCTGATGATGCTGCTCGGCAAACAGCAGGTCAACAGCATCTGGGTTGAAGCTGGCCCGACGCTTGCCGGCGCGCTGCTTCAGGCGGGGCTGGTGGATGAGCTTCTCGTCTACGTTGCGCCTAAACTGTTAGGTAACGACGCGCGCGGCCTGTTTGTGCTGCCCGGCCTTGAAAAACTGGCCGATGCGCCGCAACTCTCATTCAGCGAGATTCGTCCGGTAGGCCCGGATGTCTGCCTCCATTTAACGACAGCGTAATTGCTCCTGAAATAGGGAAGCAGTGCGCAAAGTATTATGATAAAATCCGCCCCCCTGCGGGGCCAAATGAACCCGTAAAGGAAGAGTATGAACATTATTGAAGCTGCTGTAGCTACCCCGGACGCTCGCGTCGCCATCACCATTGCGCGTTTCAACAACTTCATCAACGATAGCCTGCTGGAAGGTGCGGTTGACGCCCTGAAACGTATCGGCCAGGTTAAAGATGACAACATTACCGTCGTTTGGGTTCCAGGCGCTTACGAACTGCCACTGGCCGCGGGCGCGCTGGCAAAAACCGGTAAATACGACGCGGTGATTGCGCTGGGTACTGTTATTCGTGGCGGCACTGCGCACTTCGAATACGTTGCGGGCGGTGCAAGCAACGGTCTGGCACACGTTGCACAGGATGCTGAAATCCCTGTCGCGTTCGGCGTGCTGACCACCGAAAGTATTGAACAAGCCATCGAACGTGCTGGCACTAAAGCCGGTAACAAAGGTGCAGAAGCTGCACTGACCGCGCTTGAAATGATCAATGTATTGAAAGCCATCAAGGCCTGATTTTTTTGTAAGGGGAATTCCGTGAAACCTGCTGCTCGTCGCCGCGCCCGTGAATGTGCCGTCCAGGCACTTTACTCCTGGCAGTTGTCCCAGAACGACATCGCTGATGTTGAATACCAGTTCCTGTCAGAACAGGACGTGAAAGACGTTGACGTTCTGTACTTCCGTGAACTGCTGTCGGGAGTGGCGACTAATAGCGCGTATCTCGATGGTCTGATGAAGCCATACCTGTCCCGTCTGCTCGAAGAGCTGGGCCAGGTCGAAAAAGCAGTGTTGCGTATCGCGCTGTTTGAGCTGTCTAAACGTGATGATGTGCCGTACAAAGTGGCCATCAACGAAGCGATCGAACTGGCGAAAACCTTCGGCGCTGAAGACAGCCACAAGTTTGTTAACGGCGTGCTGGATAAAGCCGCACCTGCGATCCGTCCCCACAAAAAGTGATCCGCAAACCGGAGTCTTGCATTGCCTTTTTGGCAGTGCGGCTCCGGTTTTTTTATTTAATTTGCTGAGGCATAACGTATGGCATGCGGCGAATTCTCCCTGATTGCCCGTTATTTCGACCGTGTCAGAACCTCTCGTCTTGATGTTGAAACCGGCATTGGCGATGACTGCGCACTTCTCAATATTCCCGAAAAACAGACGCTGGCAATCAGCACCGACACCTTAGTGTGTGGGCGTCATTTCCTGCCGGATATCGATCCTGCCGATCTGGCGTATAAAGCGCTGGCGGTGAACGTCAGCGATCTGGCGGCAATGGGCGCCGACCCGGCCTGGCTGACGCTGGCTCTGACCCTGCCGGAGGTGGATGAAGCCTGGCTTGAAGCCTTCAGCGATGCCCTGTTTGAACAGCTGAATTATTACGATATGCAGCTGATTGGCGGTGATACCACCGCCGGTCCGCTGTCCATGACCCTGGCAATCCACGGCTATGTGCCTGCCGGGCGCGCGCTGAAGCGCTCGGGTGCAAAACCAGGCGACTGGATCTACGTGACCGGTACGCCGGGCGACAGCGCGGCAGGGCTGGCCATCCTTCAGAACCGTTTAACGGTTGAAGAGGCTGACGATGCGGCGTATCTGGTGAAGCGCCATCTGCGGCCAACGCCGCGTATTCTGCACGGTCAGGCGCTGCGCGAGCGGGCCAGTTCGGCTATCGATTTGTCTGACGGGCTGATCTCCGATCTCGGCCATATCCTGAAGGCCAGCGGCGTGGGCGCACGCGTTGACCTGGATCTGTTCCCGCTGTCGGAGCAACTGCTTCGCCATGTCGAACCTGAACAGGCGCTGCGCTGGGCGTTATCCGGTGGAGAAGATTATGAGCTGTGCTTCACCGTGCCTGAGCTGAATCGCGGAACGCTGGATGTGGCGCTAGCGCATCTGGGGGCGAAATTTACCTGCATCGGGCAGGTGATGCCGGAAAGTGAAGGGTTGCTGTTTGTCCGCGACGGCGCCCCGGTTACGCTTGACTGGAAAGGGTACGATCACTTTGGGTGAGTGTTTTGCCGGGTGGCGGCTTCGCCTTACCCGGCCTACGATCGCACTTTATTTGTAGGCCGGGTAAGGCGAAGCCGCCACCCGGTAAGCGTTTATTTAAACCCTACCACCGGATGCTGCTGATACGGCGTCTCCAGCTCGGCAATCTGCTCCGGCGTCAACGATAAGTCCACCGCACTCAACAACTCATCCAGCTGTTCTTCCCGCGACGTGCCCACAATCGGCGCGGCGACACCGCGCTTGCTCAGCAGCCACGCCAGCGCCACCTGCGCGCGCGTTGCACCGATATCGTCGGCGATCCCGGCTAAGCGTTCGGCAATTAACGCATCGCTGGCTTCTGTATCGTCATACAGGTTTTTACCCACTTCATCCGATACCAGCCGGGCGGTAGTTTCGCCCCACGGACGGGTTAACCTTCCGCGCGCCAGCGGGCTCCACGGGATCACCGCCACGCCTTCCTGGTAGCAGAGCGGCAGCATCTCGCGCTCTTCTTCCCGGTAAATCAGGTTGTAGTGATCCTGCATGGTGACAAAGCGCGCCCAGCCGTGCTGCGCCTGGAGATCGAGCGCCTGGGCAAACTGTGAGGCATGCATGGACGATGCGCCGATGTAGCGCGCTTTACCGGCTTTCACAACGTCGTTTAACGCTTCAAGCGTCTCTTCGATCGGGGTGTTGTAATCCCAGCGGTGGATTTGCAGCAGGTCGACGTAATCCATGTTCAGGCGTCTGAGGCTGTCATCAATGGAACGCAGGATCTGCGCGCGAGAAAGGCCTTCCGCCAGATCGCCTGACGGGTAGTACACCTTAGTGGCGACCACAACGTCATCACGACGGGCAAAATCTCGCAGGGCGCGGCCCACAATCTCTTCGCTGCTGCCATCTGAGTAGCTGTTGGCGGTATCGAAGAAGTTAATGCCGCCGTCAATGGCGCGCTTGATGATAGGGCGGCTGCTCTCTTCCGGCAGCGTCCAGGCATGATTTCCCCGGTCAGGCTCGCCAAACGTCATGCATCCCAGGCAAAGCCGGGACACCTTAAGGTCCGTTTTTCCTAATGTCGTGTATTGCATGGTTCCGCTCCTGCTGTTTAAACAATACGTTTAAGCATAGCAGGAGCAGAAAAGGGGAGGGATCAGGCCAGCCAGGTGCGGATTTTAGCTTCGATACCGGCGGCGTCCAGACCAATGTCGGCGCGCGCCTCATCCTGGGTGCCTTGCGGGATGAAGTGGTCAGGGAGGCCGAGATTAAGCACCGGAACGGCTTTACGGTTCGCCATCAGCACTTCGTTCACGCCGCTACCCGCGCCACCCATGATGGCGTTCTCTTCCAGCGTGACCAGCACGTCATGGCTTTCCGCCATGCTCAGAATCAGAGATTCATCGAGCGGCTTCACGAAGCGCATATCGACCAGCGTCGCATTCAGGTTTTCAGCGACTTTTGCCGCTTCCGGCATCAACGTACCAAAGTTCAGGATCGCCACTTTTTCACCGCGGCGTTTCACCAGACCTTTACCGATGTCCAGTTTTTCCAGCGGCTGTAATTCAACGCCAAGGGCATTACCGCGCGGATAACGTACCGCGCAGGGGCCGTCCTGATAGTGGTAACCGGTATACAGCATCTGACGACACTCGTTTTCGTCGCTTGGCGTCATGATCACCATATCAGGGATGCAGCGCAGGAAGGAGAGATCAAACGCGCCCTGGTGCGTCTGGCCGTCAGCCCCCACAATGCCCGCGCGATCGATAGCAAACAGCACCGGCAGCTTCTGAATGGCAACGTCATGGATAACCTGATCGTAGGCGCGTTGCAGGAAGGTAGAGTAGATCGCTACCACCGGCTTGTAGCCGCCAATCGCCAGGCCCGCAGCAAAAGTTACCGCGTGCTGCTCGGCGATAGCCACGTCGAAATACTGGTCCGGGTATTTTTTGGAAAACTCCACCATGCCGGAGCCTTCACGCATGGCAGGCGTCACCGCCATCAGCATGTTGTCTTTCGCCGCCGTTTCGCACAGCCAGTCGCCAAAGATTTTTGAGTAGCTTGGCATCCCGCCGCTGCTTTTCGGCAGACAACCGCTGGTATGGTCGAACTTAGGCACCGCGTGGAAGGTGATCGGATCTTTTTCCGCCGGTTCGTAACCACGCCCTTTTTTGGTCATGATATGCAGGAACTGCGGGCCTTTCAGGTCGCGCATGTTTTTAAGCGTCGTCACCAGGCCCAGCACATCGTGGCCGTCCACTGGGCCAATATAGTTAAAGCCCAGCTCTTCGAACAGCGTACCCGGCACGACCATGCCTTTGATGTGTTCTTCGGTACGCTTAAGCAGCTCTTTAATCGGCGGTACGCCGGAGAAGACTTTTTTACCGCCTTCACGCAGTGAGGAGTAAAGCTTGCCGGACAGCAGCTGCGCCAGATGGTTATTCAGCGCGCCGACGTTCTCGGAGATCGACATTTCGTTATCGTTGAGGATCACCAGCATGTCCGGTTTGATATCGCCCGCGTGGTTCATGGCCTCAAAGGCCATCCCGGCGGTGATCGCCCCGTCGCCAATCACGCAGACGGTGCGGCGTTGTTTATTCTCTTTTTCGGCGGCAACGGCAATACCAATGCCCGCAGAAATGGAGGTGGAAGAGTGGCCGACGCTTAACACATCATATTCACTCTCGCCGCGCCACGGGAACGGGTGCAGGCCCCCTTTCTGGCGAATGGTGCCAATTTTATCGCGACGTCCGGTCAGAATTTTGTGCGGATAGGCCTGGTGGCCTACATCCCAGATCAGCTGATCGAACGGCGTGTTATAGACGTAATGCAACGCCACGGTCAGCTCAACCGTGCCAAGTCCGGAGGCGAAGTGGCCGCTGGAGCGGCTAACGCTGTCGAGCAGGTAGCGACGCAGCTCGTCACACAGCTTCGGCAGACTCTCTTTCGGCAACAGACGTAACTCCTGAGTGGAGTCAACTAACGCCAGTGTCGGGTATTTGGCAATATCAAAACTCATCAAAGGCTCATCGAGATTTATAGTTTATTTATCACGCTGGATTATGTAGTCCGCTAGCGCTTCCAGTGCCGAGGTATCCAGCGATTGCGCGGCCAGCTCATTCAGCGACCGGCGGGCATCGTCTATCAGATCCCGGGCTTTACGTTGGGCATGCTCAAGGCCCAACAGGGCGGGGTAGGTACTTTTGCCAAGCTGCTGATCCGCACCCTGACGTTTTCCCAATGTTGCAGTATCGCCCACCACATCCAGAATGTCATCCTGAACCTGGAATGCCAGACCGATACTTTCTGCGTATCTGTCCAGAACCGGCAGGGCTTTACGCCCGCGTTCACCCGCGCTCAACGCGCCCAGGCGAACGGCTGCACGAATCAGTGCGCCCGTTTTGTGACGGTGGATGCGCTCCAGCTGTTCCAGAGTAACCTGACGCCCTTCAGCCTCTAAATCCAGCGCCTGGCCACCGCACATCCCGGCGCCGCCGCTGGCCATTGCCAGTTCGGACACCATTGCCAGACGATCGCGATCGCTCACCTCAACCATCGGCGCATCGCTCAGAATGGAGAAGGCCAGGGTTTGCAGCGCATCCCCCGCCAGAATGGCATTCGCTTCGCCAAATTTGATATGGCAGGTTGGCTGACCGCGACGCAGATCGTCATCGTCCATGGCCGGCAAATCATCGTGGATCAGCGAATAGGCGTGGATACACTCCACGGCGGCTGCCGGGGCGTCCAGCGTGTTATCGCTGATACCGAACATATTGCCCGTGGCATACACCAGGAACGGACGCAGGCGTTTACCCCCCAAGAGTGCGCCATAGTGCATGGCTTCAACCAGTGGAGTGTTCTGAAAAGGCTGCGGCTCAATGAATCGGCGCAGCGCATCGTTGGCGCGGATGACGCGCGCCTGAAGCGCGTTGGAAAAATCCATTTACTCGGCGTCCGGTGTGAATGGCGTGGTTTTAGCGTCTTCGCTGTCGGAAAGCAGGATCTGCACACGCTGCTCGGCCTGCTGGAGTTTTACCTGCCCCTGGCGCGCGAGCTGCACGCCGCGTTCAAATTCGTTGAGCGCGTCTTCCAGCGGGAGATCGCCACTCTCAAGACGGGTAACGATCTGCTCCAGTTCACTCAGCGCAGTTTCGAAACTGGCCGGTGCGTCGTTTTTCTTCGGCATAGTGAATTGACTCTTAAATTTTTCGCCCTGACATGGTAACGGACTCGGGGCAATTATCAAATAACGCGAGTGGCGCGATGGTGGTATACTTGCGCGCCTGGATGCAGCCACGGGTGTGGGCTGCTGTATCATTTTCCACTACAAGCCTTTATAAGCTTGCCTAAGAAACATTGCCGCCATGAAGTTTATCATTAAATTGTTCCCTGAAATCACCATCAAAAGCCAATCCGTGCGTTTGCGCTTTATTAAAATTCTCACCGGGAACATTCGTAACGTATTAAAACACTACGACGAAACGCTCGCCGTGGTACGTCACTGGGACCACGTAGAAGTCCGCGCGAAAGACGAAAACAAACGTCTTGATATTCGCGACGCGCTGACCCGTATCCCGGGTATTCACCATATTCTGGAAGTGGAAGACGTTCCCTTCACCGATATGCACGATATCTTCGAAAAGGCGCTGGTGCAGTACCGCGACCAGATCGAAGGGAAAACGTTCTGCGTGCGCGTGAAGCGCCGGGGTAAGCATGAGTTTAGCTCTATTGAGGTGGAGCGCTACGTCGGCGGTGGTCTGAACCAGCACGTTGAAACGGCGCGCGTGCGCCTGACTAACCCGGACGTCACCGTTAACCTTGAGATCGAAAACGATCGCCTGCTGCTGGTCAAGGGCCGTTACGAAGGTATTGGCGGTTTCCCTATCGGCACTCAGGAAGATGTGCTGTCGCTGATCTCCGGCGGGTTCGACTCCGGCGTTTCCAGCTATATGCTGATGCGTCGTGGCTGCCGCGTGCACTACTGCTTCTTTAACCTGGGCGGCGCGGCGCATGAAATCGGCGTACGTCAGGTGGCGCATTACCTGTGGAACCGCTTCGGCAGCTCTCACCGCGTGCGTTTTGTGGCGATCAACTTTGAGCCGGTGGTCGGCGAAATCCTCGAAAAAGTGGACGACGGCCAGATGGGCGTGGTGCTGAAACGTATGATGGTGCGTGCGGCGTCCAAAGTGGCTGAGCGCTACGGCGTGCAGGCGCTGGTCACCGGTGAAGCGCTGGGGCAGGTCTCCAGCCAGACGCTGACTAACCTGCGTCTTATCGATAACGTGTCTGATACGCTGATCCTGCGTCCGCTGATCTCTCACGATAAAGAGCACATCATCGATCTGGCGCGTAAAATCGGTACTGAAGATTTTGCCCGCACCATGCCGGAATATTGCGGTGTGATCTCAAAAAGTCCAACCATCAAAGCGGTGAAGGCGAAGATCGAAGCGGAAGAAGAGAACTTCGATTTCAGCATCCTGGAAAAAGTGGTGGCGGAAGCGTCCAACATCGATATCCGTGAGATCGCTCAGCAGACCGAGCAGGAAGTGGTTGAGGTGGAGACGGTCAGCGGCTTCGGTGCTAACGATACGATTCTGGATATCCGTTCTGTTGATGAGCAGGATGACAAGCCGTTGCAGGTGGAAGGCGTCGAGGTGGTTTCGCTGCCGTTCTACAAGCTGAGCACCCAGTTTGGCGATCTCGACCAGAGCAAAACGTATCTGCTGTGGTGCGAACGTGGGGTCATGAGCCGTTTGCAGGCGCTGTATCTGCGTGAGCAGGGCTTCGCGAACGTGAAGGTGTATCGCCCGTAGTTTCTCGCCCGGTGGCGCGAGCGCTACCGGGCCTGCGATTCTATGCTCTTTTTGGCCGGGTAATCGACAATGGAAAAAAAACATAAGTACTGGGAAATCAAAGAGAGAATCAAAAAAGATATTCTCAATGAAGTCTACAAAAAGGGCGAAAGCATTCCGTCGGAGCGCGATCTTGCCGGTATTTATGACGTTACGCGCGTAACGGTTCAGAAAGCCATGGCGATGCTGGTACAGGAAGGGTATATCGAGCGTATCCACGGCAAGGGCATGTTTGTTTTAAAGAATACTGCCAGCAATATTTACATTCTGAATAATGAAAAGAGTGACAGTATTCTCGGGTTTTCCCGTGAATTTCAGGGGCGGGTCAACGTAACCAGCCGCTTGCTGACGTTGACGACCCTTCACGCCGACGCGGCGCTGGCACAGCACCTCGAAATTGCGCAGGGTGATGATGTCTGGTTTATTCGCCGTATCCGTTTACTGGACGGACAGCCGGTGTTAATTGAAGACAGCAATATTCCTCACAAGGTGGTTGCCACTGTTCCGCAGGCTATTCTCGAAGTGGGATCGCTGTATGGCTATATTGAAGACTTTACCGGTAAGAAAATCAGCGACGCCGATTCACTGATTGAAGCGGATCTTTTTGATGAGGAGCTGGCGGCCCATCTCAATATTCTGCCAGGCCAGCCGATGTTGAAAATTACCGAAGTCACGCGCCTCGATGACGGTAGAGCATTTAACTTCTCCATCAGCTACAACCGGGCAGATATTTTCCGAGTCAAGAATATGCACATCAAACGATAACAGGCGCATCAGCGCCTGTTTCTCTTTTACAGCTTAGCGGCTGCCGCTTTATCGACAATGATCCTTAACCGTGGGTGCGGCTTTAGCAGCGTCGCGGGAACCGCCGGGTCCGGTGCGGAATTGACGGTTGTTGCGATGATGTCGGCTTTTTTCTCGCCGCTTGCCATCAAAATAATGGCCCGTGAGGCCAAGATAGTCTTCATCCCCAGCGAAATGCCCTGACGGATATGACGCTGCTGGCCGAAGTATTTAACCGAAACGGCCTGCGTCACCGCATCCAGGTCCACGATGTGGCAACCGGTATCGAGGGCGGCGCCCGGTTCATTGAAGCCGATATGGCCGTTCATACCGATCCCCAACACAATGATGTCAGGCCCACCGTGGGCCGTAATAAAGTTATCCACACGCTGACACTCTTCCTCGGGGGATTGCGTCAGGCCATCAAAGAAACAGATCTGATCGTCGCGCAGGGCCAGGTGGCTGAAGAAATGGCCCCATACCATCTCCCGGCAGCTGCCTTTATCGGCCTGACCGAGCCCCAGCCACTCATCCAGGCCAACAAATGCCGCACGGGAAAAATCGACCTTACCCTGTTTGCTGGCGTGCACAAGCGCGGCAAAAACGCCCAGCGGCGTATCTCCACCCGCGATGCAAATCAGCGCATCGGGTTTTTGCGTAACGGTTTCAATGACCGCTTTCGCCACGGCGTCACTCAGCGCCGCATAATCGTCTGTCTGTTCTACGTTCATTGTGCGTCCTTACGTTTAGCATACTGGGGTAAATAACGGTGGTTGACCTCAAGATATTCATTAAGGATCTGTTCTGCCGCGGCGGCAGAAGGCACAAGGGGATTTACGCTCAGCGCCAGCAGCGCCGTGTCGTAATTTCCAGTGACAGCGGCCTCAACGGTGAGCTCTTCATAGGCCTTCACGCTCTGGATCAGGCCGCGGATCTTCACGGGCAGCCTGCCATAGGCGAGGGGATGCGCGCCGTTTCGGTCGATCATGGCGTTGGTTTCCAGCGTAACGTGATCCGGCAGATCGGGTGTTGTGCCCCTGTTAGGAACATTTACGACGTGGATCTCTTTTTTATCGTTATAAATAGCGCTGATGATCGAGCATGCAGTATCGGAGTACCAGGCGCCTCCGCGCTGCTCCAGCTCTTTCGGCTTGTGCGCGAGATGGGGATCCTGATAAAGCGTAAAAAGCCGTTGCTCAATTTCGCGCGTCTGCTCGCCGCGGGTTCCCTTAGTATTTGCATCGCGCAGCGCGGCGTCGGTCATCTCGCGGGTCAAAAAATAGTATTTGAGGTAGGAGATAGGGTACATGTGGAGTGCCCTGGCAAAGCGGGCACTAAACCCAATGTCCGGTATATTTTTCAGGGAGTTATTTGCGCTGCCCTCGGCCAGTTTTTCAATAAAGTCGTCGGTATAATCCTCTCCCTTGAGGAAAATTTGGTCGGCAAAAATAAGATGGTTCAGACCAATAATGCGTGCGTAAACGTCCGACTTCTGCACGTCGTAGGCTTTGGCGATGTCCATCATCATGCTGTTTGCGCCACTGCAAATGCCTATGGTCCGAATGGCCGAGTGGCGGGTGATTGCCTCGGTGACAATCCCGGCCGGGTTGGTGAAGTTAATCAGCCAGCCGTTCGGGCACCATCTTTCCATGTCCTTACAGATATCCAGCAGGACCGGGATCGTGCGTTGAGCTTTCATAAACCCGCCGGGACCTGTCGTCTCTTGCCCCAGAACGCCGTATTTTAGCGGGATTTTTTCATCGTTGATGCGGGCATCAAGAAAGCCGACACGCAGCTGCGTGGTGACAAAATCGGCATCTTTCAGCGCCTCTTCCCGATCGAGCGTCAGGTGGATATTCATTGGGAGCCCGGCTTCAGCTACCATGCGCTGGGCCAGCTTTCCGACAATCTCCAGCTTCTCTTTTCCCTCTTCAATATCCAGCAAATAATAATCGGTGACCGGCAGCTCTGCGTAGCGTTTGATAAAACCGTCGATCAATTCTGGCGTGTAGCTGGAGCCGCCGCCAATAGTGACAACCTTGAGCTTTTTCATCGTGGTTCCTTTTTACAAGATGGGGTCGGAAAGCGTGTCCGCGTTGCGGCGGGCATTCTCTTCGGCCGCTTCGGTTTCAAGTTGTTTGCGCTCGGCCAGTTTGAAAAACGGCAGCCAGACCAGGGCGGAAATAACCAGCGTGCAGACGGACCAGATCACGGCAGGGATATTGCCGCCGGTCACGAACCATGCGGCGAAAATCGGCGGCATGGTCCAGGGGATCTGTAAGACGGGGCGACCAATGATGTCGAAGTACATCAGCGACCAGGTTGAGATGCACAGGATCATCGGCGTCAGGGTAAACGGGATCATCAGCAGTGGGTTGAAGACTATCGGGCAACCGAAAATGACAGGTTCGTTAATACAAAATATCGCGGAGGGCAGGGAGAGCTTGCCCACTGATTTGTACAGCCGACTGCGGGAACGCAGCATGGCAATGACCAGCCCCATGGTCGCGCCCGTTCCGCCCAGGCACATAAAGACGATATAAAACCCGTCGGCGGTAATATGGGGAATGGGCTGATGATGCAGATAGGCCTGAGTATTTTCAGCGATGTATTTCAGGAAAATGGGACTGGTGATGCCGGAAAGCACGTTGTCGCCATGTATGCCGCAGCACCACAGCAGCGAAATCAGAAAAATAAGCACCAGCATGCCCGGCAGCGAACCGAGGCCGGAGACGAGCGGGCTGAGCAGCAGGGTGAAGAAGTGGTTGATATCAAAATTCAGGATGACCCTAATCAGCCAGATCAGAGTGATTGCTACCGCGGCGGGGATCAGGCTCGCAAAAGATTGCGTCACGGCAGGAGGCACGCCCTCCGGCAGGGTGATCACGACGTTGTGCCGGATAAAAAATCGCACGATGTGCACCGTCAAAATCGCCAGGATGATGGCAGAAAACAGCCCCGCCGCACCAAGATTGTCAACGTTGAGCTGATAGCTGTCGTTGAGTTGCGCCAGTAAGAAAACCACCAGCGTGACTATGCAGCAGGTGATAGCGTTGAGGTTGTACTCCTTCGCGAGGTTGTAGCTGATACCCACCGCAGAAATCAGCCCTATCGCACCAAAGGTAACGCCCACCGGGGCGCTGAGCTTTTCGGCAAACGGGCCAAGCCATTCACTCCAGCCGGGTATCGGTAGATTGGCGAGAATGAGAAACAGGCTACCGGTGATGGTGAAGGGTAAGGTCAGCGCAATACCGTTGCGCACGGCGACCAGTATTTTATTTTCGCCTACGCGAATCAGTACAGGAATGACTCTGTGCTCAAGAAATGTAATCACATTGCTTACTCCAGAAGAGATTTCTGCTCTCCCGCCGCTGTTGATGTTATCAGGCTTTGCTGGCGGATTTTTAAACTGGTATATACCAGTTGAATGCAGTTTTTCACGGTTCTTTTAGCCTGTCAAACAGGCATGCAATGCGGTGCAGATTTGATTATTTGTCTGAAAATAAAGGGTTTTTGAAAGGGTAAAACGGTGGGGAGACGCTTCAGGGCAGGAAAATGAATCGCAGAACTGTGACGCTGGCTGCACTATTTCTGTAGGGCAGACGGGCCAGCGCGTTGCCAGCCCGGGAGGACATCAGGCTTCGTAGAAATTATAAATCCCCGCCGCCATCACCAGCGATGACGCCACTTCGTACGCTTTTTCGCGCCCGACCAGCAGGTCAATAATCTTCAGGCCAAAATCAATGGCGGTGCCCGGCCCCTGGCTGGTGAGCAGGTTAACGCGCGGATCCCAGACCACGCGTTTATCCACCCACTGGTCTTCCGGAATTGTGTCCTTCAGGCCAGGAAAGCCGGTCATATTCCCGATGGGGAAAATGTCGTGCGGAACCAGCACCGTACCTGCGGCCGCACAGATTGCCGCGACGATACGCCCGGAAAGATGAAACTGACGAACGGTTTCAACCAGCAGCGGGCTGTCGCGGAAACACTCTGCACCCTTCAGCCCACCCGGCAAAACGATCATGTCGTAATCACCGTCCGCCACCTGTACAAGCGGTGCATCCGCCAGGATCTTCACCCCACGCGAGCAGGTAATCGCCAGACTTCCGTCGCTGGCGACGCTGGCGGTAGTAACCTTAATACCACCACGCACCATCAAATCAATGGTGGTGACCGCTTCTGTCTCTTCGCTACCAGGGGCGAGGCATACCAGTGCCGATGCGCTCATACTCACTCTCCTTTCGTTTTACTAACTCAAACAGACGGCTGTTTTCCGCAACGGTAATACCGTGTGCCCGGGCGCGTTTTAACAGATAACCGGTAATGTAATCAATTTCGGTATGCCGCATAGCCCGGATATCCTGCAACATTGAGGAGATATTTTCTGCCGTACTCTCAATGACCTGGTCGACATAATAACGTAAATCGGACTCTGAGGTGTGGTAGCCTTCGCGTTCAATGACGGCGGCAACTTCCCGGCAAATCAGCGCTACCCGATCGGGATGCTTGCGCAGCTCACCGTTAGGGCAATCCAGCAGGGCGGTCAGCGGATTGATCGCGCAGTTGACCGCCAGTTTGCGCCACAGTTCCGCGCGAATGTTATTGTGCCAGGCGACGTCAGGCAGCGTGCTTTGCAGGGTATCCGCAAGATAGCTGTAATCGCCGGTCTGTTCACGCGCAGGACCGATATGGGTGATACCACTGGCAACATGGATAATGACGTTACCGTCGCGACGTGCCGCGTGGGTGGTTGTCCCCATCAGCAGGGGTTGCCGGACAGATTTTAGCTCTTCAATGGTACCCATACCGTTGTGAATCAGCAGGATTGGCGTGCTTTCAGGTAACTGGGCGGCCAGGCTTTTCACCGCATCGGAGACCTGCCAGGCCTTCAGCGTGACCAGCAGCAAATCGCTGGTGGCAAGAAATTCCGGATCGTTTGCCGTCAAAGACTCGTTGAAAATTGAACCGTCTGTACCAATTACGTTCACACTGCAATAGGGCTGGGGAATTCGCAGCCAGCCCTGAACGTCGTGTCCCTGTTTGCATAGCGCTGTAAGCCAGAGTTGGCCAAGGGCTCCGCATCCAAGCACTGTTACTTTCATCGTTCCTCCTCACCTGCAACGGCGCCAGGTGCTATGACGCTAAGTATAGCGCCATCAGCTAAGCTTCTCGTTATGCCTCGTTGCGGGTATTATGCAACGCAACAAAAATGAAGGGAGAAGAAAAGATGCCATCTTTCGATATTGTTTCTGAAGTTGATTTGCAGGAAGCGCGTAACGGCGTAGAAAATGCTGTCCGTGAGGTTGAGTCACGTTTCGATTTTCGTGGCGTTGAGGCGACCATTGAACTGAACGACGCGAACAAGACGATCAAAGTCCTGAGCGAGTCTGATTTCCAGGTCAACCAGTTGCTGGATATCCTGCGCGCCAAGCTGCTCAAGCGCGGCATTGAAGGGACCTCACTCGATGTACCGGAAGATTTTGTTCACAGCGGCAAAACCTGGTTTGTGGAAGCGAAGCTGAAGCAGGGGATTGAGAGCGCGGTACAGAAAAAAATCGTTAAGCTTATCAAAGACAGTAAGCTCAAAGTGCAGGCGCAGATCCAGGGTGAAGAGATCCGCGTGACCGGAAAATCCCGTGATGACCTGCAATCCGTGATGGCGCTGGTGCGTGGCGGCGATCTCGGTCAGCCATTCCAGTTTAAAAACTTCCGCGATTAAGACAATCATGCCCGGCTAAACCGGGCATTTTTTCAGGCCTTCAGCGCCTGCTCCACCTCAAAGCGGTTAGTCACTTTGCTGTCAATTTTGACATACGCACTGCGCTCTTCCGGGACAATCAGCACTTCGCTCACGCCCTCTGTCGCTTCCAGACGCTGTTTTAACGCTTCACCGATTGCCACGTCATCGGGAATTTCTACCCGCAGGCTACTTACATAGCGCGGCTCTTTCATGGTGCTGGCAACAAACAGCCAGAGCATCGCCAGCAGCGCACCGGCGAGGAAAACGGTCTGGGAGTCAAACAGACCGTCCACCCAGCCGCCGAGCGACCCGCCGATCGCCACGCCGAGAAACTGGCTGGTGGAGTAAATGCCCATCGCGGTGCCTTTGTATCCTGCCGGAGACTCTTTGCTGATAAGCGACGGCAGCAGGGCTTCCATCAGATTAAACGCCAGGAAGAACAGCTGTACGCCGGCGATCAGTTCCCAGAAATGCGGGCCAGCGCCCCACAGCACAATCTCGGCAATCAGCAATAACGCCACGCAGCCCACGAAGACGCGTTTCATTTTGCGCTTCACTTCGGCGTAAATAATGAAGGGCACAACGGAGACAAACGAGATCAGCATTGTGACCAGATAAATTTTCCAGTGCTCTGCCGCCGGGAAACCTGCTGCGGCAAGTTGACCGGGCAGGGCGACGAAGGTGGACATCAGCAGAATGTGCAGGCACATAATGCCGAAGTTCAGCTTAAGCAGGCGCGGCTCGGCGATGACTTTGCTGAAGCAGCCTTTCACCATCCCGGATTCACGGTTGAGGACGTGGTTTTTACTGTCAGGCACAACCCACAGCGTGAGTGCGATCCCAATGGTCGCCAGCACCGCAATCATCCAGAACAGGGCGTGCAGGCCGAGCGCATGAGTGATAACAGGCCCCAGCACCATGGCAATGGCAAACGTGACGCCGAAGCTGACGCCGATAAACGCCATGGCTTTGGTGCGGTTTTGCTCGCGGGTTAAGTCTGACAGCAGCGCCATCACGGCGGCGGCAATCGCCCCGGAACCTTGCAGGGCGCGCCCAAGAATAATTCCCCAGATGGAGTGGGAGAGGGCGGCGATGATGCTGCCAAGTACAAACACCAGCAGCCCGCCGACAATCAGCGGTTTGCGACCCACGCGGTCGGAGAGCAGGCCAAAGGGGATCTGGAATATCGCCTGCGCCAGGCCGTAGATACCAATCGCCAGACCAATCAGCGCTTCGCTGGCACCCTGTAACGCCATGCCATATGTGGTCAGAACGGGCAGGACCATAAACATGCCAAGCATCCGCAGCGAGAAAACAGTCCCTAAACCCCAGGTCGCACGCAGTTCGCCTGGCGTCATTTTATAATCGTTCATTACCACCTCTACCAAAAAGCAGGCCATAGTTTAGGCGGGGTGATAAGTGCGGTAAATAGGTGTTTGTTTAAGAGATATTACGAGGGTGTGATAAAAGCACCCCCGGATAAAAAATTACGCCTCGACGCGCAATCCGTAGCTTTTGAATTTCTCAAGAACAATGGCAATTTCATCGTCACTGAGTACAGGAACGGGATCTACTATCGCCAGCGTGGCCAGGTAGAGTTTCGCCAGCACCTCTACCTCCTGCGCCAGCCACAGTGCCTTTTCAAGATTTTCTTCGCAGGTTATCAGGCCGTGGTGCTGTAAGAGCGTCGCTTTGCGATCGCGTAATGCGACCGCGACATGCTCTGACAGCGCGCGCGTCCCGAAGGTCGCGTAAGGGGCGCAGGGAATGGAGTTTCCCCCGGCGGCGGCAATCATATAGTGAATAGCAGGAATGGGGCGGTTGAGTATCGAGACGGCGGTACAGTTAACCGCATGGTTATGGACGACGGCGTTAGCATCCGGGCGGGTCTGATACACAACCTGATGAAAACGCCATTCGCTGGAGGGCAGTTTATCTTCTTCGTGCCGCCCCTGTGCATCTACATAGACGATACTCTCTTCGGTCAGATGCTCGTAGGGAATTCCGGTCGGCGTAATCAGCATGCCGTCGCGATAGCGAACGCTGATATTGCCGGCGGTGCCCTGATTTAACCCCATGCGGGTCATCTCAAGGCAGGTGTCGATAATGTCTCTGGCTAATCGGGCTCGTTCCATTTTTTATTCTCCGGGTACAGTTTTATTTTTACTGGCGGGAACGTTTGACCAGCTTCATATCGACTTTCGCCGTCTCGTTGACCGCTTCGCCGTCGATGGCTCGCTGCATCAGTTCAAACGCTTTTTCCGCCCAGGTATCTTCATCCTGCTGCATGGACCAGACGCTGTTAGGCAGGAACCCCAGCATGGGGTGCTCATCGAAGGTGCCGATATTGATGTGTTGGGGCACGGTGCCGGTACGCGTCCGCAGGGCTTCAATTGCCCCTTCCAGAACGGGTAACGATGAGGCGATAAACGCCTGCGGAACACCCTGGCTGTCGATAAGCGAATCCATCAGGGCATATCCGCCCTCCGGCGTATTGTCCGGCCCTTCGATGACCCACTCGCGATGGTGAATACCGGCTGTTTTCAGGGCCTGTAAGTAGCCGTTCAGACGGTCCGTAATACTGGGCAGTGCGGTATCGCCCACAAGGAACCAGAGCGGCGTTTTTCTCTCTGCCAGCATGTTGCGGGCCAGTTCATCCCCCCCGGCCTCGTTATGACTCTCAACCAGCGCGTTGTCAGTAAAGCCAAAATCCCGGTCGAGGAGCACCAGTGGTTTTTGGATCTGCCGCAAATGATGCTGCTGGTTTTCCAGCGTCGAGGGAACGATAAACAAGCCGTCCACGTTGCGCGCCATCAGGGCTTTGACCAGCTTATTTTCGTAATCCACATCGTTGTAAGTACAGCTGATCATCAGCTGGTAGCCCGAACGGCGGCAGCGCAGTTCGAGTTTCTCGGCGAGCGTTGCAAAGAACACGTTCGAGATGTTGGGCACGATGAGTCCCAGCGTCTCGGTTTTGTTTAGCTTAAGACTGCGCGCCGAATGGTTGAGGGTATAGCCGAAGCGCTCGACGTGTTCATTAATTCGGGACTGTGTTTTCACGCTGATCCGATACTGTTCGGCTTTCCCGCTCAGTACCAGCCGCACGGTGGTGACGGATAAATTCAGATCCTTCGCTATCTGTTCAACTGTTTTGGCCATCGCTACGCCTCAATCCTTAACGTACGTAAAAAACTGCTGATAAAGCATACGCATCCTGCCATTACATTTCCTGCTGCATCAGGAGATTAAGCGCCTGCTGCTGGGTCCACAGCATCAGGTACGCCTCATATTTTTGCCTGTGGAAAGCCGCGGTTTCCGGCCGACGGGTGATGATGTCGCCGGCTTTGACCATTTCCCGGGTGGCATCGGTGAGCGTTGCCCATGCACCGCTCGCCACAGCGCCGCAAATGGCCGCGCCGAGAGTGACGGCATCTTCTTCGGCTAAGAGATGAATATCGCAGCCCGTGGCATCGGCATACTCCCGCAGCCAGAGCCGGTTATGGGTGGCTCCTCCACAAATGACAATACGCGACAAGGTGTGCCCGTGATGTTTCAGGGTATCCATAATATGTCGTGTGCCATAGGCTATGGCCTGTAGCGTGGCCAGGTAGAGCCTCGCCAGCGCACGTTCACCGGTTTCTAATGTCAGACCGACCACGCTGCCCCGCGCATCCGGACGCGAACGCGGCGAGCGGTTGCCGTGGTGATCGGCCAGAATGTGCAGGTTGCGGGTGGGATATTTTTCTTCCTGTTCAAGCGCGGCTACCCAGTCGTTGAGCAGCGCCACCGGATGGCGTTGCGCCGCTTCTGCTTTTGCAAACAGGTCTGCGCTGGCTCCGTGCTCGCGCAACGTCCAGTCGACCAGCGCCCCGGCAGCACTTTGCCCGCCTTCCGTCAGCCAGTAGCCCGGCAGCATGGCGCTCCAGTAAGGCCCCCAGACGCCGGGCGTATGGATCTCCGTCTGACTGGCAAGCATATGGCAGTTCGAGGTTCCGCTGATGAGCGCCAGCGTGCCCTCCGGGTGTGAGCCCGTCAGCGCCACGCCACCCGCGTGGGCATCGATCATGCCGCTTGCCACAACCACCTCTTCGGGCAACCCCAGAGCTTGCGCTGCCTGTGGGCTGAGTTTCCCGACGCATTCAGCGACGTCCAGAATAGTATCGGGAATTTTTGTCAGTAAGGTCTCCAGCCCCACCTCCCTGAGCAGCGATTCGCTGAACTGCGCCTCATGCGCAAGGTAGTTCCATTTGCAGGTGAGGGTGCACAGGCTGGCGGCGTCCTGGCCCGTCGCTTTCCAGACCAGAAAATCGACAAGGTCGAAAAAGCGCCAGGCCTGATTCCATGTTTCAGGATGATGTCGCTGCAACCACAGCAGTTTTGGCAGTTCCATTTCAATACTCACCTCGCCGCCCACGTAGCACAGGGCAGGATCGCGTGTGGCATTGATGCGAACAGTTTCTTCGTGAGCACGATGATCCATCCACATAATGATGTCCTGCGATGCCGGACTGTCGGGGGACACGCTCAGGCCGTTACCCTCAGCATCCAGCGCGACCAGCGAGCACGTGGCGTCGAAGCCAATCGAACAAATGGCGTCGGGTGAGATCCCAGAGGAGTCGACGGCTTCCCGCACCACCGCGCAAACCTGCTGCCAGATCTCCGCGGAGGACTGTTCCACGCGCGCGTTGCTGGCGTGAAACTGTGAAATCGGACGGGTCGCGAAGCTCAAACGCTCGCCTTGCGCAGAGTAAAGCCCAGCACGAACGCTGGCTGAACCCACATCGACCCCGAGGAAATAGCCGTCACTCATCATAAACTTCCTTATTTTTTACCAAACGGATGTAACAGTTTATCAATTTCAGGGGTGTTGATATTCTGCGCATTGACATATTTCACTGGAATATCAATTTCCTTAGCCACCGTCTGTCCGGAAATCACCGCGTTCAGCGCCTTTATGCCCTGATAACCAATCTGGTACGCGTCCTGCACCACGAAGCCCTGAATCACGCCGTTTTTGAGGAAGTTAATGATGGCTTCGGTGCTGTCAAAACCGATGACTTTCACTTTGCCCTTCAGATTCTGGCTGTCGATAGCGTTCGCAACGCCCAGGGTTGAGCCTTCGTTGGTGGCATAAATACCGGCGATATCCGGGTTGGCCTGAACCATATCAATGGTTTTATCCATCGCTTTTTGCGGGTCGCCATCGCTATATTGCACCGGCAGTACCTGAATATTCGGGTACTTCTCTTTCATTCGCTCGCTGAATCCTTCAGAGCGCTCAATGGCGGACGTCGTTCCGGCTACGTGGGCGATAATACCCACTTTCCCCTTCTGGCCTACCTGCTCCGCCAGCGCATCCGCAGCCTGTGCGCCCGCCTTACGGTTATTGGTGGCGACAAAGCTGGCCGGGATATCGGAGTTCACGCCCGAGTCGAAGGTCACCACTTTGATCCCCCGGCTGTTGGCGGTTTCGACCAGCGGGGCAAGGGCGTTTGCATCAAGCGCGGCCAGCAACAGGCCGTTTGGCTTTTGTGCCATGGTGTTTTCGACTAACTGGATCTGCTCGGCGATTTGCGTTTCATCGGCAGGGCCAACGTAGCTGGTTTTGTCACCCAACTCTTTTGCGGCAGCTTCCGTCCCCATTTTGACCGTCTGCCAGAATTCGTGCTGGTAACCTTTACTGACTACCGGCAGGTTCAAATCTTTTGCCAGCGCGCTGCTGGACAGGATGGCAACGAGCGACAGGGCGCTCAGGATATGGCTGGTTTTCATTATTTTGCTCCGTTGTAGGGTTGGCAGGGCTTGTTGTATCGAGAACCTAACGCATTCTTTTACGTAACGTGTCCAGGTAGACGGCGGCAACGACGACCACGCCCATCGCCACCATCTGCCAGAACTGGGACACGCCCATGAGATTGAGGCCGTTTTTCAGCACGCTCATAATGAACGCGCCTATGATGGTGCCGCCAATCGTGCCCACGCCGCCCATCAGACTGGTACCGCCGATCACTACCGCCGCAATGGCTTCCAGCTCATAACCCACGCCTACGGTTGGCTGGCCTGAATTGAGACGAGAGGCGAGGATCACCCCGGCCACGCCGGTTAACAGGCCGCATAAGGCGTAAACGAAAATTTTCACTCGCTGGACTTTGATCCCGGAAAGATGTGCCGCCGTTTCATTGCTGCCGACAGCGTAGATATAGCGGCCCATCACCGTTTTCTTCAGGATCCACATGGCGATCAGTGCCACGATGACCAGGTAGAACACCGGGTAAGGCAGGACGTCGAACAGGCGACCCTGCGCTAGCAGCTTGAACTGCGGGTAGTCAGAAAAATAAATCGCGCGGCCATCGGTCATCACCATATTGATGCCGCGTACCGACATCATTAAGCCGAGGGTGGCAATAAACGGTGGTATGGTCATTTTGGTGACCAGAAACGCGTTCACATAGCCGCAAAGCCCGCCGGCGAGCACGCCTGCCAGAATACAGACCGGCAGCGGCATACCAAACCCGGCGGCGATGCCCACCGCAACCCCTGAGAACGCCACCACCGATCCGAGCGACAGGTCGATCCCGGCGGTAATAATCACAAAGGTTACGCCAATGGCCATGATGCCAATCACCGCCGTTTGCAGGGCGATAGTCATGATATTTTCAGTATTAAAGAAGAACGGTGAGCTGAAGCTGAAAAACAGAACCAGCAATACCAGGCTAAAAAGAGGCGCCAGACGCATCAGGAGCGCTTTATTTATTTTCATCGTATGACTTCCGCTTTGCGGCGATGGAACGGTAACGGACATGATTAATCCTCCAGCGTGGCGTATTGCATGATTTTTTCCTGGGTGGCGTGCTCAGCCTCTATTTCGCCGGCAATGTGGCCGCTGCGCATCACAAGTATGCGGTCGCACATTCCTAATACTTCCGGCAGTTCGGATGAAATCATGATGATCGATTTACCTTTAGCGACAAGGCGGTTCATTAGTTCATAAATTTCCAGCTTGGCGCCAACATCAATTCCCCGGGTTGGCTCATCAAAAATTAAAATATCGGTATCTTTACAGACCCAGCGGGCAATAATGATCTTCTGTTGATTACCGCCGCTTAAATTCAGTGCCGCCTGTTCCAGATGCGGCGTTTTTATTCGCAGCGCATCCACCAGTTTCTGGCTGGACTCCCGGCAGCGCTTTTCATCGACATTACCCGCGGCGCCGGCGTAGTCCGGGTAATTGCCGAGCATAATGTTCATCTCAACGGAAAGGCCGAGGGCGAGTCCCTCTTTTTTGCGGTCTTCTGTTAAATAGCTGATGCCTTTCTCAATGGCGTCAGCCACGTCTTTAATCCGTGTGGGGGTGCCGTTCAGCGTCAGGGTACCGGCGTCGATCGCATCGGCGCCAAACAGGGCCCGGCCCAGTTCCGTTCGGCCTGCGCCCATTAAGCCAGCGAGGCCGAGGATCTCACCGCGCCAGAGGGTAAAGTTGATGTCGTGCAGTACACCATTTCGCGTCAGGCCATTCACCTCCAGCACTTTTTCTCTGCGCTGATGCGGCGGGCGTTTTGGGTAGATGTTATCGAGATTGCGGCCAACCATCATGGCGATAAGCTCGCCGATCTGAACCGTTTCATAATCTACGGTGGCGATGTATTGTCCGTCGCGCATGACGGTCGCGCGATCGGCGATCAGCGCCAATTCTTCCAGACGGTGCGAGATGTAGACTATCCCCGTGCCCTGAGCCTTGAGCATCCGCGTGACGTCAAATAAACTCTCGATTTCACTTTCGGTCAGCGCGGCGGTGGGTTCATCCATGATTAGCACTTTGGCATTGACCGAAATCGCTTTGGCAATTTCAACCATCTGCTGCTGGGCTACGGTTAATTCACTGACGCGGGCGTCCGGGGCGATTTTTAAATTCAGCGTGTGCAGTATTTTCTCAACCGCCTGTCGCTGGGCGCGTTTATCTAACTGCCAGCGACTATTTTTGCAGAATTCACGGCCAATAAAGATATTCTCTTCCACGGTTAAATCGGGAAAGAGATTAAATTCCTGATGGATAATCGTAATACCTGCGTGCTGAGCACTTAGCGGATCGCTGAATGATACGGATTGCCCTTCAAAGCGAATTTCACCGGAATCGGGTTGGTAAACACCGGATAATATTTTCATCAGCGTCGATTTGCCGGCACCGTTTTCACCTAACAGGGCATGAACTTCGCCGCGGCGTAAATCGAAATCAACCTGATTCAGCGCCAGCACGCCGGGAAAGCGTTTGGTGATGCGCGTCATCTGAATAAGAGTCTCTGACATTGCAAAATTCCTGTGTTGGAAAGGCAATGAATCACAAGCCACAGTGATTTAGTTATTAAGCTAACTCGACTTAGCTTTCGTCCTTAAAAGCTATTTTAGGGTCATAATTTAGCCAAATCATTTGTATTCAAATTGTGACGTCGTGCAAAGGTATTTTGTTATTTAATTGAATTCAAACGATATGTTTAGATTTTGCTGAATCGTAATACCTGACACTGATCGAATTTTGACCTCTCATCGTGAAACTGCTCACAGATCCTGCACATTTATCTTGTCTCATTTTTAGTGAGAACCCTAAGCTAATTCGAGTTAGCAAATTTCACCGCTTTCCGTTCACGGTGCTGCCCGGGTGCTTTTTCACGGCTATGCCCCTGAGACGGATAGGTTAACCAACGTGAGGAAGGGCTATGAAAACGATAAAAGCGTTACCCCGGATTGGCATTCGACCTGTTATTGACGGCCGCCGAATGGGCGTACGCGAGTCTCTGGAAGAGCAGACCATGAACATGGCGAAAGCCACGGCGGCGCTACTCAGTGAAAAATTACGCCACCCCTGCGGTACGCCCGTAGAGTGCGTAATTGCCGACAGCTGCATTGCCGGAATGGCGGAATCCGCCGCTTGCGAAGAGAAGTTCAGCACGTGCCACGTTGGTCTGACGATCACCATCACCCCCTGCTGGTGTTACGGGAGTGAAACCATTGATATGGATCCGCTGCGCCCGAAAGCGATCTGGGGCTTTAATGGCACCGAGCGTCCGGGGGCGGTATACCTCGCAGCGGCGCTGGCAGCGCATAACCAGAAAGGGATCCCGGCGTTTTCCATTTACGGCCACGATGTACAGGATGCGGGCGACGAGACCATCCCGGCAGACGTTGAGGAAAAATTGTTGCGCTTCGCCCGGGCGGGCCTGGCGGTCGCCAGCATGAAGGGGAAAAGTTATCTGTCGGTGGGCGGTGTCTCAATGGGGATCGCGGGCTCGATTGTCGATCACAACTTCTTTGAATCCTGGCTGGGGATGAAGGTGCAGGCGGTGGATATGACCGAACTGCGTCGCCGCATCGATCATAAGATTTACGACGAGCAAGAACTTGAGCTGGCCCTGAGCTGGGCGAAGGCACATTTCCGTTTCGGCGAGGATAAAAACGCAGAGCAGTATCGTCGCAATGAACAGGAAAATGCCGCGATCCTGCGGGAGAGCCTGCTAATGGCGATGTGCATCCGCGACATGATGCAGGGCAACCCTAAACTCGCTGCGATGGGCCGCGTGGAGGAATCGCTGGGCTATAACGCCATTGCGTCCGGTTTCCAGGGGCAGCGCCACTGGACGGATCAGTATCCAAATGGTGATACCGCAGAGGCGCTGCTGAACAGCTCTTTCGACTGGAACGGTATTCGCCAGCCGTTGGTAGTGGCGACGGAAAATGACAGCCTTAACGGGGTAGCGATGCTGTTTGGGCATCTGATGACCGGCACCGCGCAGATTTTTGCTGATGTACGCACCTACTGGTCGCCGGAGTCGGTTGAGCGTGTTACAGGCCAGAAGCTCACTGGACGGGCTGAGCACGGCATTATTCATCTGATCAACTCCGGCTCGGCGGCGCTGGACGGTACAGCGGAGCAGAAAGACGCCGAGGGGAAACCGACCCTGAAACCACACTGGGACATTACTGAGCAGGAAGCCAGCGCGTGCCTGGCCGCAACCCACTGGTGTCCGGCGGTGCATGAATACTTCCGCGGGGGCGGTTTCTCATCAAACTTCCTCACCCGGGGTGGCGTGCCATTTACCATGACCCGCGTAAACCTCATCAAGGGTGTGGGTCCGGTATTACAGATAGCGGAAGGCTGGAGTGTTGAGCTGCCGGAACACGTACATGACATTCTGAATAAGCGCACCGATTCAACCTGGCCCACCACCTGGTTTGCCCCACGCCTGACCGGTAAAGGCCCGTTTAGCGACGTCTATTCAGTGATGGCGAACTGGGGCGCTAACCACGGGGTATTAACCGTCGGGCACGTCGGCGCTGATTTCATCACCCTGGCGTCCATGCTGCGCATCCCTGTATGCATGCATAACGTACCGGAGGCGCTGATTTATCGGCCGACGGCCTGGGGCGCTCACGGTATGGATCCGGAAGGGCAGGATTACCGCGCCTGTGAAAATTACGGACCGTTATACAAACATTAATCCGGCCTGCCAGCCTGCTCCGGCGGGCTGGCAGCCTGTGGGGACCGCGATGAAAAAATGTTTTCTGGTTCTCGATTGTGGCGCGACGAACGTGCGCGCCATTGCGCTGGATCCCGAAGGGAATATTGTGGCGCGCGCCGCGGTGGCGAACGAAAGCGAAAGCGCCGCTGAAAATCCGGCCTGGCACCAATGGTCGCTCGACGCCATCATGCAACGGTTTGCCGTCTGTTGTCAGAAAATCAGCGCAGCGCTGAGCGAGCATCAACTGTGCGGAATGAGTGTGACGACCTTTGGCGTGGATGGCGCACTGGTAGATGAGCGGGGAGAACTGCTTTACCCGATCATCAGCTGGAAGTGCCCGCGAACCGTGCCGGTGATGGAAGCGGTTGCCCGTTCATGCTCCCCGGCAGAACTACAGCAGATCACCGGCGTTGGGCAGTTTAGTTTTAACACGTTGTATAAGCTAGGCTGGCTTCAGGACAACCATCCCGATCTGTTACAGCGTGCTCACGCCTGGCTTTTTATCTCCTCGCTAATCAACCATCGTCTGACCGGAAAGATGACGACCGATCTCACGATGGCCGGTACCAGTCAGATGTTCGATCTGCATCAGCAGCGCTTCAGTGAAACGATCTTAAGCAAGATCGGCGTGCCTCATTCCCTTTTCCCGCCGCTGGTTTCCCCCGGAGAAAGGATTGGTGAATTGCGGCCCGACGCTGCATCCAGGCTCGGATTGCCTTGCGGTGTGCCGGTGATCTCCGCCGGGCACGACACGCAGTTTGCCCTTTTTGGCGCCGGGGCGGGAATTAATGAGCCAGTTCTCTCTTCGGGTACCTGGGAGATTTTAATGGCGCGCACCACGCAGGTTGATACCGCTTTGCTGGGGCAATACCCGGGCGCAACCTGCGAACTGGATAGCCGGACGGGGCTCTATAATCCGGGAATGCAATATCTGGCGTCTGGCGTACTGGAGTGGATCCGCGCGCTGTTCTGGTCGCCTGATACCGACTGGGACACTATTCTGGCTCAGGCGGCGGCAATTCCGAACGGCGCGGATGGCGTCACGATGAATACCCAACTGCTCGATTCTCCACTCGCCGGCTGGCAGGGCGTTACGCTCACCACAACGCCAGCCCATTTTTACCGCGCAGCCCTGGAAGGACTCACGGTGCATCTGCAAGAAAAATGCCTGGCGCTGGAGGCGATCGCGCAATTTAAGGCGCGTGAACTCCTGCTGGTGGGGGGAGGTAGCCGCAATATGCTGTGGAATCAGCTCAAGTCCAATGCGCTTGGGATCCCGGTGAAGGTTCTTGAAGAGGCTGATACGACCGTGCTGGGGGCGTCTTTGTACGGATGGTGGGGCGTCGGAGAAACGGCCAGCGCTGAGGCTGCTCGCGATCGGGTCCACTATCGTTACCGTTATTTCTATCCTGAGGAGCAACCTTGTGCTTAAAACGATATCCCCTCTGATTTCCCCCGAGCTGCTGAAAACGCTGGCAGAAATGGGTCATGGTGACGAGATTATTTTTGCAGATGCTCACTTTCCCGCGCACAGCCTGGGGCCAAAGACGATCCGCGCAGATGGCCTGCTCATCAGCGATTTGCTGGCCGCGGTGATACCGCTGTTTGAACTGGACAGCTATGCGCCACCGCTGGTGATGATGGCCCCTGTCGACGGGGATACACTCGATATACAGGTAGAAGCGCGCTATCGCAACGCACTCTTTGGTGAGGCGGAAGGGGAGGGGATTACGCGTATTGACCGTTATGCGTTTTATGCGCGGGCACAGAAAGCGTACGCCATCGTGGTGACGGGCGAGACCGCGAAATACGGCAATATACTGTTAAAGAAAGGGGTTACGCCGTACCAATAAAAAACGCCGGGCTAAACCCGGCGTTTTTACATCAGCCTTCTTACCAGACGTAAGTCAGCAGGTTTTGTGAATCAGGCACCATGAAGTCTACGGACATCATCACGGACAGGGAGGTGATGGCGACAATCGAGAACACAAACAGCTTGCGTGCCCAGACTTTGTCATCTTCCACTTTGTAACCGCGCAGGGCCATGCCGAGCCACCAGACGCTCACCGCAGCTGCTACCACCAGATATTTATATCCGGCGTAACCGCCCAGAGAGAGCATCAGCGTTGCTACGGCAAAAGCGATGATGTAGAGCGTGATGTGGTTCTTGGCAACCGAAATGCCTTTCACGACCGGCAGAACCGGAATGTTCGCCGCCTGATAATCCTTAAAGCGGAAAATCGCGATGGCGTAGGAGTGCGGCATCTGCCACAGGCTAAAGATAGCCAGCAGGATGAGCGCACCGCTGTCGAACTCGTTCGTGACGGCGCAGTAGCCAATCACCGGCGGCGCCGCGCCGGAGAGAGAACCAATCAGCGTGCCGTAGACGGAGTGACGTTTCATATACAGGCTGTAGACGCCCACATACACCACGAACCCCATCACCCCCAGCCAGCAGGCCAGCGGGTTAGCACCAAACCACAGCAGCATAAAGCCAGCAATACCCAGCAAGGTGGCGTACACCAGCGAGACGGAAGGAGCAATCAGGCCTTTAACCAGCACCCGATTTTTGGTCCTTTCCATCTTCTTGTCGATATCCATGTCGATGTAGTTGTTAAATACACAACCGGACGCAACCACCAGTGACACACCGACCAGCGTGTAAATAAAGAGGGTGTAATCAATGCTGCCTTTAGAGGCCAGCAGGAACCCTCCGATTACGGAGATCAGGTTGCCAAAGATGATGCCTGGTTTCGTGACTTGCAGGTATTGCTTAAACATACTCGCCGCTCTTAGTGAACCATCATGTTGTAGTTAAGGTTCCACATAATCCAGATGGAACCGACTACCAGGATAGCGATGATAATCACGGTAAAGATAAAGGCCGTCATGTTCCAGCCTTCATCGGACTTGGTGTTCATGTGCAGGAAGCAAACCAGATGCACCAGAATCTGAATCACCGCGGTCACCAGGATTGCGCCCAGGATAACCGGCTTAGATGCAGAACCGTTCATCACCATCCAGAACGGGATCACCGTCAGAATGATCGACAGGATGAAACCTGTCATGTAGGTTTTTACGCTGCCGTGGGAAGCGCCATGATCGTTAGAATGACTCATTACATCGCCCCCATCAGATAGACAACAGAGAACACACAGATCCATACCACGTCCAGGAAGTGCCAGAACAGGCTCAGGCACATAATACGGGTACGGTTAGTACTGGTCAGGCCGCGACGGGAGATCTGGAACATCAGCACCGCCATCCAGATCAGACCCGAGGTCACGTGCAGACCGTGGGTGCCTACCAGCGCGAAGAACGCTGACAGGAAGCCGCTACGATCCGGGCCGAAACCTTCCATGATCAGGTGATGGAATTCATAGATTTCCATCCCGATAAAGCCAGCACCAAACAGCCAGGTCAACGCCAGCCAGGAGACAACCTGGCTCTTGTTGTTTTTGTACATGGCGATAGCCGCCATGCCGTAGGTGATGGAGCTGAATAACAGCAGTGCGGTTTCAACCAGAACGAACGGCAGTTCAAAGATGTCCTTACCGGTCGGGCCGCCCGCTGTGCCGTTCACCAGAACGGCATAGGTTGCGAACAGACAGCAGAACAGGATGCAGTCGCTCATCAGGTAGATCCAGAAACCGAAGACTTTCGTCGGTCCTGTATCATGGTGCGCATGTTCATGCGCGTGGGCAGTTGAGTGCGCCAGAGTATCAGTTGCCATTTTTCAGCCCCGCTTTAGAAATCTCGTCAAAATGCTGGTTTTCCAGCTTTTCAACTTCACGGACTGGTACGTAGTAGTCCACGTCCTCGTCAAAGCTCTTCACAATCCAGCTGATTACGATGCCAGCGAAGCCAACAATCGCCATCCACCAGATGTGCCAGATCATTGCGAAACCAAATACCGTTGCGAAAGCGGCAATAACCATGCCCGCGGCGCTGTTTTTCGGCATATGGATCTCTTCGTAATGCTCAGGTTGCTTGTACGCTTCACCTTTTTCTTTCATTTCCCAGAATGCATCACGCTCGTGAATGTGCGGCACTACGGCAAAGTTATAGAACGGAGGCGGAGAAGAGGTCGCCCACTCCAGCGTACGGCCACCCCACGGGTCACCGGTCAGGTCGCGGTTCAGGTTACGGTCACGGATAGACACGTAGTACTGAATCAGCTGGCACAGAATACCGCAGGCAATCAGCGCTGCGCCGCCCGCTGCAACCATCAGCATTGGGTGGAACTGCGGATCGATCTGCTGGCTCAGACGACGGGTCATCCCCATGAAGCCCAGCACGTACAGCGGCATAAACGCCACGAAGAAGCCGATGATCCAGAACCAGAACGCGCGTTTACCCCATTTCTCGTTCAGGGTGAAACCGAACGCTTTTGGCCACCAGTAGGTCACACCAGCGAAGCAGCCGAAGACCACGCCACCGATGATAACGTTATGGAAGTGCGCAATCAGGAACAGACTGTTGTGCAGAACGAAGTCAGCACCTGGTACCGCCAGCAGTACGCCGGTCATCCCACCTACGGAGAAGGTCACGATGAAGCCGATGGTCCACAGCATAGCTGAGTGGAACACGATACGACCCTGGTACATGGTGAACAGCCAGTTGAAGATCTTAACCCCGGTCGGGATCGCGATAATCATGGTGGTAATACCGAAGAAGGCGTTTACGTTGGCACCCGCACCCATGGTGAAGAAGTGGTGCAGCCAGACGATGAACGACAGGACGGTAATACATACGGTTGCCCACACCAGAGAGGTGTAACCAAACAGGCGTTTGCGCGAGAAGGTTGCCGCGATTTCGGAGAACACACCGAACACCGGCAGAACCAGGATGTACACTTCCGGGTGACCCCAGGCCCAAATCAGGTTGATGTACATCATCATGTTGCCACCCATATCATTCGTGAAGAAATGGGTACCCAGATAGCGATCCAGGGTCAGCAGCGCGATGGTGACGGTCAGAATTGGGAACGACGCGATAATCAGGACGTTGGCGCACAGAGATGCCCAGGTAAATACTGGCATCTTGAACATCGTCATACCTGGTGCACGCATCTTCAGGATGGTCACGAAGAAGTTAATACCGGTCAGGGTGGTACCGACACCGGAGAGCTGAAGCGCCCAAATCCAGTAGTCAACGCCCACGCCCGGACTGTACTCAATTCCCGACAGCGGCGGGTAGGCCAGCCAGCCAGTCTGAGCAAATTCGCCCACACCCAGTGACAGGTTAACCAGGATAACGCCGACAACCGTGAACCAGAAGCTCAGGTTGTTCAGGAACGGGAACGCAACGTCGCGCGCGCCGATTTGCAGCGGAACGACCACGTTCATCAGACCGATTACCAGCGGCATCGCCACGAAGAAGATCATGATAACGCCGTGGGCGGTAAAGATCTGATCGTAGTGGTGCGGTGGCAGGAAGCCGGCTTCGCCCGCAGACGCAAGCGCCTGCTGGCTACGCATCATGATTGCATCCGCAAAGCCACGAATTAACATGACGATACCGACGATGCAGTACATGATACCGAGTTTTTTGTGGTCAACCGAAGTCAGCCACTCATTCCACAGGTAGCTCCACTTACCGAAGTAAGTGATCAGGCCAACTAAGGCCGCGCCACCAATGATAATTGCAGCCACCGTAACCATAATAATCGGTTCATGGTAGGGCACTGCATCCAGTGTCAATTTTCCGAACATTTTCTTCCTCGGCCCCTTAGTGAGCGGTTTCCGCGTGGCTCATGTCCATGCCTTCCATACCCTGGTGCGTGTTGTGCTCGCCTTCAGGCTGGGTCATGTCCATGCTCATGCCGTGATCCATAAATTTGCCAATAACGTCTTTGAACAGATTCGGTTTCACGTTAGAGAAGTACTCCACCTTGTTGTATTCGCTAGGTGCAGCCACTTTTTCGAACGCCGCCATGTCAGACATGGTGTTTGGAGACTGCTTCGCTTTTGCAACCCACTGGTCGAAAGTCGCGCGGTCTGGCGTAGCGATAGCTTTGAACTTCATACCCGAGAAGCCCGGGCCACTATAGCTGGCGGAGATACCGTCGTAGGTGCCTGCTTCATTCGCGATCAGGTGCAGGTTAGTCTGCATACCGGCCATCGCGTAAATCTGGCTGCCCAGACGTGGGATGAAGAAGGAGTTCATTACGGAGTTGGAGGTCACTTTGAACTGAACCGGAGTGTTCGCCGGGAAGGCGATTTCATTCACGGTAGCAATGCCCTGTTCTGGATAGATGAAGAACCATTTCCAGTCCATGGAGACCACTTCAATGGTAATAGGTTTTTCATCGTGAACCAGCGGTTTGCTCGGCTCAAGTGCGTGAGTGGTTTTCCAGGTCAGTACAGCAAGGAACAGGATGATCAGAATAGGTACCGTCCAGACCACAGCTTCCACTTTATTGGAGTGTGACCAGTTAGGGCTATACTTCGCATCTTTATTGCTCGCACGATACTTCCAGGCGAAACCAACAGCCATCAAGATGGCAGGAATAACCACAATCAACATCAGGCCAAAAGCCGTCAGTATCAATGAACGTTGTTCCAGTCCAATCTGTCCTTTGGGGTCTAGTAGTGCAGAATCGCAGCCACTGAGTAATACAGTGCCTGCGAATAATGACAACCATCCCAAACTTTTATTGTATTTCCTGAGTCTCATTTAACGACCTCAATTCCACGGGAGTCTGGTGGCGTTTAAAGTGTGGGGGCATTTTACGGGAAGGTTACATTACTGTAAACATCATTAGCCCTGTGTCAGGAAGGTGTTACCGGGTTCTGCCGCACATGTCACAAGTGTTGCAAATTATGTCGCGTTTTCCGGGGGAAGCCGCACGGAGCGGGCGTTATAACGAAAGGGTGCCCCAGCATACCGCAAAAGGGACAATTGGTATAACCATTGTGAAAAATATACAAATAATTAACAATTAATTATCAATAAAAAGACAACTAAAAAACGAAAATTCAATCTTTCGAATGCTGAATCGTTTAACGGAAAATAGCGTAGCGAAATAAGCTCCAATAATTTCCGAATGCTATCCCGCACAAAACAACAAATATTTTTTTTGCCGATGGCGGTTATTTCGCCGTTATAATTTCGTGTCGTTATTACAACGGGAAATAACCTTTCGCTTTTTACTTCATGTCATCTGCGTTTTCCGCAATGACAAGAAATCCAGCATCCCACCGGTCAGGATACCCACGATGGCGAGTAACACCCCTGCATCAAGCAGCTGGGTTTCAAACGGAAGCGACAAGGTGGTCGTCGCATTCAAGATGAGTACCGCGAGCCACACTACCAGCGCAAGACAACCAGCCATCAGCAGACGCAGGGCAAACCGATAGGCAGCCTGATATTCCGTGCGCGGCATGAAGTGTTCCGTCCGCTGGGTATATTCCAGCGTCTGGCGACAGACCAGCAGCAATAAAATCCCCGGCACCGCCGCCACCACCGAGAAGAGATAAAACGTCGGCCAGCCGTGAGCTTCAACAAACCAGCCCGCGACGGGGCCAACGTATACGCGCCCGACGGCAGAAAGGGCAGACAGTAGCGCAAATTGGGTGGCGGAAAATGACTTATTGCACAGCGTCATCAGCAGGGCGACAAATGCCGCAGTGCCCATACCGCCACACAGGTTTTCAAAGAATACCGCCGTCGCCATGCTGATCATATGCTTGTCGGTGATCGACAGCAGCCAGTAACCGGCATTCGATGCGCCCTGAAGGATGCCGAAGATCAGCAGAGCGCGGAACAGCGTCAGGCGCTGCATCAATACACCGCCGTACAGCGCGCCGACGATCGTGGCAAACAGTCCCAGGGTTTTGTTCACCACGCCGACTTCGCCCGCATCAAACCCGACGCCGCGGATCAGGAAGGTGGTGGTCAGACTCATGGCGAAAGCGTCGCCAAGCTTATAAAGGACAATCAGCAGCAGGATCAGCCAGGCATTATTGCGACCAAAGAAATCGCGGAGCGGTGCGGCGACGGCCTGCTCCAGCGAGCGGGGGACCGGAATCACATCGCTCGGTTCAGGCGCGAATAGCGTGGCAATAATGCAGGGGATCAGCAGAGCGGCCATCAGCCAGTACATTCCCTGCCAGCCGAGATAGCGGTCGGCAAGCCAGAGGGCCAGCCCGCCGGAAACCAGCATACCCAGGCGGTAGCCAAGCACGCTGATTGCCGCACCGGCGCCACGCTCTTCCGCTGGCAGGACGTCCGTCTTCCAGGCGTCAAAAACAATGTCCTGCGAAGCGGAACAGAAGGCGATGACCACCGCAAGCGCGGCCATCCAGCGCAGCTGTGTTGACGGCTCAAGGAAACCCATTGCGGCAATGGCCAGCAACAGCAGCACCTGCGTCATCACTAACCAGCCGCGACGGCGCCCGAGGAACGGTGGGGTATAGCGATCCATCACCGGCGACCACAGGAACTTAAAGACGTAAGCCTGGCCGACGAGCGAGAAGAAACCAATGGTTTTAAGATCGATGTTCTCAACCGTCATCCACGCCTGTAACGTGCCGGAGGTGAGCGCAAGGGGTAAACCGGAGGCGAAACCAAGGATCAGCAGAATAGCTGATTTCGGTTGCTGGAAAATGCGTAAGTAGTGACTGGACATGTTCTTATGAACTGACCCGGTGAAGCACCGGGCCAGTCAGCAGGATTAACGGGCGTTCTGCTTGATGAAGTCGTGAATGCTGGTGTCCTGTGCCATGTCGGCAATGGTGTCAGTCAGCACGCTGTTAACCGCGTCAGCGATATTTTTGTTGGAGGCCTGGAATGCGCCTTCAACGGAATAGCTTGCACGGTAGTTTTTGTTCATTTTGTTGCCGTTCTTCGCGGTAGCGATGATGGCGATATCGGCTTTGGTCGCAATGTTGTAGCGAACGTTACCCTGGGAGACGTCAGCGTACAGGTTGTTCACGATGATTTGCAGATCAACCGCGCCGCTTGGGCCAATCATGTAGCCACGGGAGGTCATCTGTTTTTCCAGCACTTCCTGCAACAGGAAGCGCAGGTCGCGGGAGGCGGTCAGCGTGACCTGCTGGTTGTCGCGAGTCACTTTCGCCAGCGCCTGGTCCTGACGCTGATCGGCGCCATTAATGCTGACCGTGACGCCCATCAGGCTTGGATCCTGCTGAGGCAGGGTAATTTTTGGTGAAACGTCAATGGTCGTCGGCGGAGTCGCGCAGCCGGCGAGCATAAAGAGTGCTACCAACGGAAAGAAGAGTTTTTTTAACATTTTCGGGTTCTCAACGAATCGTAAGCAAAGAGAGAAAAATTGCCGCCATCATAACATCGCTAACGGCCAGGGGAAGTGGTCAACGCATGTAAATTCATCGCCTTGTCCGAAAACTGACCACCTTTCCGCTTTTCTCTGCCTGTAAGTGACAAAACGTATGAACCTCATAGTGAACTTCATTCGTTTGGATGAGAAAATCAGACGAAAGCTAAATATTTGTTGTCAAGGTGTAATGGAACCGGTAAAAGCGGCTAATATTTAAAGGGATGGGTGACACCTTAGCGTTGTCGGAGGAGTGATTTCATGATGATACGTGAACAGATAGAAGAAAAATTAAGGGCAGCGTTCAACCCTGTGTTTCTCGAAGTTGTCGACGAAAGCTATCGTCATAACGTGCCGGCAGGTTCTGAAAGCCACTTTAAAGTGGTTCTGGTCAGCGATCGCTTCACGGGAGAACGTTTCCTGAACCGACACCGCTTGATCTACAGCACCTTGACGGAAGAACTCTCCACAACCGTACATGCGCTGGCGCTGCATACCTACACCATTAAGGAATGGGAAGGGCTACAGGATACGGTATTCGCATCACCGCCTTGTCGGGGTGCAGGCACCATCGCCTGATAAATCGGATTTGCAACCGCCGGAGTTTTTCCAGTATGTTGCTTACAGATTTCGTCAAAACGGCCTTCGGGCCGTTTTGTTTTGTCTGAGTTTTGAGCGGATGGCGCGTTTTTAAGGCTAAAAATAGCCTTAAAGTGTGAAAAAAGCCGCAGCAACATGCTCCAACCGTTCTCGACTCACCTAAGTGATGCCGCTATAATGCCGCGTCTTATTGAATGTCTTCGGGATGATTCTGGCGACAGGGAATGTGAATCTGCACATAAGAGAGCATCCCGGTATAACAGACAGATTCAGAGTTGACCGAGCACTGTGATTTTTTTGAGGTAACAAGATGCAAGTTTCAGTTGAAACCACTCAAGGCCTTGGCCGCCGTGTAACGATTACTATCGCTGCTGACAGCATCGAAACTGCTGTGAAAAGCGAGCTGGTCAACGTAGCAAAAAAAGTACGTATTGACGGCTTCCGCAAGGGCAAAGTACCAATGAATGTTGTTGCTCAGCGTTATGGCGCTTCCGTGCGTCAGGATGTGCTGGGTGAACTGATGAGCCGCAACTTTATCGACGCGATCATCAAAGAAAAAATCAATCCAGCCGGCGCGCCGAACTACGTTCCAGGTGAATACAAGCAGGGCGAAGACTTCACCTACTCCGTAGAGTTCGAAGTGTACCCGGAAGTTGAGCTGAAAGGTCTGGAATCTATCGAAGTTGAAAAACCGATCGTTTCCGTGACTGACGAAGACGTTGACGGCATGCTGGATACCCTGCGCAAGCAGCAGGCGAACTGGAAAGAGAAAGAAGGCGCTGTTGACGCGGAAGACCGCGTAACCATCGACTTCACCGGTTCTGTAGACGGCGAAGAGTTCGAAGGCGGTAAAGCGTCTGACTTCGTACTGGCGATGGGCCAGGGTCGTATGATCCCAGGCTTCGAAGACGGTATCAAAGGTCACAAAGCTGGCGAAGAGTTCACCATTGACGTGACCTTCCCTGAAGAATACCACGCTGAAAACCTGAAAGGTAAAGCAGCGAAGTTCGTTATCAACCTGAAGAAAGTGGAAGAGCGCGAACTGCCAGAACTGACCGAAGAATTCATCAAGCGTTTCGGCGTGGAAGATGGTTCTGTTGCGGGCCTGCGTACCGAAGTGCGTAAAAATATGGAGCGCGAGCTGAACGGCGCTGTACGTAACCGCGTGAAGTCTCAGGCGATTGAAGGTCTGGTGAAAGCGAACGACATCGACGTTCCTGCTGCCCTGATCGACAGCGAAATCGACGTTCTGCGCCGTCAGGCTGCACAGCGCTTCGGTGGCAACCAGCAGCAAGCGATGGAACTGCCACGCGAGCTGTTCGAAGAGCAAGCGAAACGTCGCGTTGTTGTCGGCCTGCTGCTGGGCGAAGTGATTCGTACCCACGAGCTGAAAGCTGACGAAGAGCGTGTGAAAGGCCTGATCGAGGAGATGGCTTCTGCATACGAAGATCCATCTGAAGTGATCGAGTTCTACGGTAAGAACAAAGAGCTGATGGACAACATGCGCAACGTCGCACTGGAAGAGCAGGCTGTTGAAGCGGTACTGGCGAAAGCGAAAGTGACCGAAAAAGAGACCTCTTTCACCGAACTGATGAACCAGCAGGCGTAATTTCGCCCCGACGGTTTAAAGTTTGAACAAAAAACCCGTTGCCCTCCGGCGACGGGTTTTTTTTATCACAGCTTTAGTCCTGGAAGGGTGCTAAAACGCCCTTTCAGTGTTAGCGTTACAACAAAACGTTGTTATGCTTGAAATAGGGCATGACGACCCCCATTAGTATGTAATCACGATGATTGAGACTGGCTGATAATCCGTCCATAAGGTTACAATCAGTACAGCAGGTGTTTTCAATTTTGAACCAGGAGACGGAAATGTCATACAGTGGCGAACGAGATAACTTTGCACCCCATATGGCGCTGGTGCCAATGGTTATTGAACAGACCTCACGCGGTGAGCGTTCTTTCGATATCTATTCCCGTCTGCTCAAGGAACGCGTTATCTTTCTGACCGGCCAGGTGGAAGACCATATGGCTAACCTGATCGTGGCGCAGATGCTGTTCCTGGAAGCGGAAAACCCGGAAAAAGACATTTACCTGTACATCAACTCGCCAGGCGGTGTGATTACGGCGGGCATGTCAATTTATGACACCATGCAATTCATCAAGCCGGATGTCAGTACCATCTGTATGGGGCAGGCGGCATCCATGGGTGCTTTCCTGTTAACCGCAGGGGCGAAAGGTAAGCGTTTCTGCCTGCCTAACTCCCGCGTGATGATTCACCAGCCGCTGGGTGGTTACCAGGGCCAGGCGACGGATATTGAAATCCACGCCCGAGAAATTCTGAAAGTAAAAGCGCGCATGAATGAACTTATGGCGCAGCATACGGGTCAACCTCTCGAGCAGATCGAGCGCGATACCGAGCGCGATCGCTTCCTCTCTGCACCAGAGGCAGTTGAGTACGGCTTAGTCGACTCCATTTTGACCCATCGTAATTGATGCCCGCGACGCGAGTGTGCCGCTATACTAAGGTAGGGCGGAACGTTGCCTGTAAGCAGCTTGCGTCTGAGAATGGCATTTGCGTCGTCATGTGCGGCACATAGAACTTAAAAAGAGGTTTGGACTCATGACAGATAAACGCAAAGATGGTTCGGGCAAACTGCTGTACTGCTCTTTTTGCGGCAAAAGCCAGCATGAAGTGCGTAAACTGATTGCCGGGCCGTCCGTGTATATCTGCGACGAATGCGTCGATTTATGTAACGACATCATTCGCGAAGAGATTAAAGAAGTCGCGCCGCACCGTGAGCGCAGCGCGTTACCAACGCCACACGAGATTCGCCACCACCTGGACGACTATGTCATTGGTCAGGAGCAGGCGAAAAAAGTGCTGGCGGTGGCGGTATACAACCACTACAAACGTCTGCGTAACGGCGATACCAGCAATGGCGTAGAGCTGGGCAAAAGTAACATTCTGCTGATCGGGCCTACGGGTTCTGGTAAAACCCTGCTGGCGGAAACGCTGGCGCGCCTGCTGGATGTTCCGTTCACCATGGCGGATGCCACCACCCTGACCGAAGCCGGTTATGTGGGTGAAGACGTTGAAAATATTATCCAGAAGCTGCTCCAGAAGTGCGATTACGACGTACAGAAAGCCCAGCGCGGGATCGTCTATATCGATGAGATCGACAAAATCTCCCGTAAATCAGACAACCCGTCGATCACCCGTGACGTCTCGGGCGAGGGCGTGCAGCAGGCGCTGCTGAAGCTGATCGAAGGTACGGTTGCGGCTGTTCCACCGCAGGGTGGGCGTAAACATCCGCAGCAGGAATTCTTGCAGGTTGATACCTCCAAGATCCTGTTTATCTGTGGTGGTGCGTTTGCAGGCCTGGATAAAGTGATCTCTCACCGTGTGGAAACCGGCTCCGGCATTGGTTTTGGCGCAACGGTGAAAGCCACGTCTGAAAAACCAAACGAAGGCCAGCTGCTGGCGCAGGTTGAACCGGAAGATTTGATCAAATTCGGTTTGATTCCGGAATTTATCGGCCGTCTGCCGGTTGTGGCGACCCTGAACGAACTGAGCGAAGACGCGCTGATTCAGATCCTGAAAGAGCCGAAAAACGCGCTGACCAAGCAGTATCAGGCGCTGTTTAATCTGGAAGGCGTTGAGCTGGAATTCCGTGACGAAGCACTGGACGCGATTGCCAAGAAAGCGATGGCGCGTAAAACCGGTGCCCGTGGCCTGCGTTCTATCGTAGAAGCAGCATTGCTCGACACGATGTACGATCTTCCTTCTATGGAAGACGTTGAAAAAGTCGTGATCGACGAGTCCGTCATTGGTGGCCAGTCCAAGCCGTTACTGATTTACGGTAAACCGGAAGCGCAGCAGGCATCTGGCGAATAATTCACCATTTCATACAATCAGTTAATCAAAAAGGGGGGATTTTATCTCCCCTTTACTTTTTCCGTATTCATGGCGTTGAATGTATGGGAAACATCCCCATATACTGGATTACATGTTAATGGTTGTGTGAAGCACAGTTACATGACCAGTTTACCTGGCGGACACTAAACTAAGAGAGAGCTCTATGAATCCTGAGCGTTCTGAACGCATTGAAATCCCCGTATTGCCGTTGCGCGATGTGGTGGTTTATCCGCACATGGTCATACCCTTATTTGTAGGGCGGGAAAAATCTATCCGTTGCCTCGAAGCCGCTATGGATCATGATAAAAAAATCATGTTGGTCGCGCAGAAGGAAGCATCAACGGATGAGCCGGGTGTAAACGATCTTTTCACCGTCGGGACCGTGGCCTCTATTTTGCAGATGCTGAAGCTGCCAGACGGTACCGTGAAGGTGCTGGTGGAAGGCTTACAGCGTGCGCGTATTACCACTCTGTCAGACGATGGCGAGCACTTCTCTGCGAAGGCAGAGTACCTTGATTCACCGGAACTTGATGAGCGCGAACAGGAAGTGCTGGTACGCACCGCGATCAGCCAGTTCGAAGGCTACATCAAGCTGAATAAGAAAATCCCACCTGAAGTGCTGACTTCGCTGAACAGCATCGACGATCCTGCACGTCTGGCGGATACCATCGCTGCGCATATGCCGCTGAAGCTTGCTGACAAACAGTCCGTGCTGGAAATGTCCGACGTTAACGAACGTCTGGAATACCTGATGGCGATGATGGAGTCTGAGATCGATCTGCTCCAGGTTGAGAAGCGCATTCGCAACCGCGTCAAAAAGCAGATGGAAAAATCGCAGCGTGAGTACTATCTGAACGAGCAAATGAAAGCCATTCAGAAAGAGCTCGGCGAGATGGACGATGCGCCGGATGAAAACGAAGCGCTGAAGCGTAAGATCGACGCGGCGAAGATGCCGAAAGAGGCGAAAGAGAAAGCCGAAGCTGAGTTGCAGAAGCTGAAAATGATGTCTCCGATGTCGGCAGAGGCGACCGTCGTGCGCGGCTATATTGAGTGGATGGTGCAGGTTCCGTGGAATGCCCGCAGCAAGGTCAAAAAAGACCTGCGTCAGGCGCAGGAAATCCTCGATACCGACCACTACGGCCTGGAACGCGTGAAAGACCGCATTCTTGAGTACCTCGCGGTACAGAGCCGTGTGAACAAAATCAAAGGCCCAATCCTGTGCCTGGTAGGGCCTCCAGGCGTGGGTAAAACCTCTCTGGGCCAGTCCATCGCCAAAGCGACCGGACGTAAGTATATCCGTATGGCGCTGGGCGGCGTACGCGATGAAGCGGAAATCCGCGGCCATCGTCGCACCTATATCGGTTCCATGCCGGGCAAGCTGATCCAGAAGATGGCGAAAGTGGGGGTTAAAAACCCGCTGTTCCTGCTCGATGAGATCGACAAAATGTCTTCGGACATGCGTGGCGATCCGGCGTCGGCGCTGCTGGAAGTGCTTGATCCAGAACAGAACGTGGCGTTCAGCGATCACTACCTGGAAGTGGACTACGACCTGAGCGATGTGATGTTCGTGGCGACCTCCAACTCCATGAACATTCCGGCCCCGCTGCTGGACCGTATGGAAGTGATCCGTCTCTCCGGTTATACCGAAGATGAGAAGCTGAACATTGCTAAGCAGCACCTGCTGCCGAAACAGATTGAGCGTAACGCGCTGAAAGCCAACGAGCTGACCGTCGAGGACAGCGCGATTATTGGCATCATTCGCTATTACACCCGTGAAGCGGGCGTGCGTAGCCTCGAGCGTGAGATCTCTAAGCTGTGCCGTAAGGCGGTGAAACAGCTGCTGCTGGATAAGAGCCTGAAGCACATTGTGATTAACGGCGACAATCTGCATGCTTACCTTGGCGTTCAGCGCTTCGACTACGGTCGTGCGGACAACGAAAACCGCGTTGGTCAGGTGACCGGTCTGGCATGGACGGAAGTGGGCGGCGATCTGCTGACCATCGAAACCGCCTGTGTCCCGGGCAAAGGCAAGCTGACCTACACCGGTTCACTGGGTGAAGTGATGCAGGAGTCCATCCAGGCGGCGCTGACCGTGGTGCGCGCGCGTGCGGAAAAACTGGGTATCAACCCGGATTTCTACGAAAAACGCGACATTCACGTTCACGTTCCGGAAGGGGCGACGCCGAAAGATGGCCCAAGCGCGGGTATTGCCATGTGTACGGCGCTGGTTTCCTGCCTGACAGGGAACCCGGTTCGTGCTGATGTGGCCATGACCGGTGAAATTACGCTGCGTGGTCAGGTACTGCCTATCGGCGGGTTAAAAGAAAAACTGCTGGCGGCACACCGCGGTGGGATCAAAACCGTATTGATCCCTTACGAAAATAAACGCGATCTGGAAGAGATTCCGGACAACGTTATTGCCGATTTGCAGATCCATCCGGTGAAACGCATTGAGGAAGTTCTGACTCTCGCACTGCAAAATGAACCGTCCGGAATGCAGGTTGTAACCGCAAAATAGTGACCTCGCGCAAAGAGCGCCAATAAAAACAAGGCTGGTAAGTCATTTCGTACTTGCCAGCCTTTTTTTGTATAGCTAATTTAGATTGCTGATTGGGTTAGCCATCAACAACGGGTGTTGTAAGGTCATAGCAGGACTGATATAACTGCTGCGCGGTCGCGCTGTGAAGGATTCAGGTGCGATATAAATTATAAAGAGAGGAAGAGAACAGTGAATAAATCTCAACTGATTGACAAAATTGCTGCGGGTGCTGATATTTCTAAAGCTGCAGCTGGACGTGCTTTAGATGCTTTAATTGCTTCTGTTACTGAATCTCTGCAAGCTGGGGACGACGTTGCACTGGTAGGCTTCGGTACTTTTGCGGTTAAAGAGCGTGCAGCCCGTACTGGCCGCAACCCTCAGACCGGTAAAGAGATCACCATTGCTGCCGCTAAAGTGCCGGGTTTCCGTGCAGGTAAAGCGCTGAAAGACGCAGTAAACTGATTGCTTTCCCGCTCCAGGGAAGCTGAAAAGTACAAGGGCGCATCGTTTGATGTGCCTTTTTTGTTTGTCCAGACCTGATTTGTGCGAGTTTATGCGAGTTGTGGGCTGACAATTGCCCTGTTTTCTTGTCACAATACGCCTTTACGCGCGACGGTCAGGATTTTCCGTCAGCGTCAGGTAACCAGTCACCTACAGCGGAGTGTTGTTACACCATGATGGACAGCTTACGCACGGCTGCTAACAGTCTCGTGCTCAAGATTATTTTCGGTATCATTATCGTGTCGTTCATATTGACCGGTGTGAGTAGTTACCTCATCGGCGGTGGCGCGAACTACGCCGCAAAAGTGAATGGCCAGGAAATTAGCCGTGGGCAGTTCGAGAACGCTTTTGCTGGTGAACGTAACCGCATGCAGCAACAGCTGGGCGACCAATACTCTGAACTTGCAGCCAACGAAGGCTATATGAAAAACCTGCGTCAGCAGACGCTGAACCGCCTTATTGACGAGGCGCTGCTGGATCAGTACGCGAAAAGCCTGGGTCTGGGCATCAGCGATGAGCAGGTTAAAAAAGCCATCTTCTCGACGCAGGCTTTCCAGTCTAATGGGAAGTTCGACAACGCGCGTTACAACAGCATTGTTAACCAGATGGGTATGACGGCTGACCAGTACGCTCAGGCGCTGCGTAACCAGTTGACCACGCAACAGCTGATCAACGCGGTGGTGGGCACTGATTTCATGCTCAAAGGCGAAACTGAAGAGCTGGCGGCACTGGTGGCGCAGCAACGCGTGGTGCGTGAAGCGACTATTGATGTCAACGCACTGGCAGCGAAACAGCAGGTCAGCGACGCTGAAGTTAATGCTTACTACGAGCAAAACAAGAACAACTTCATCTCTCCGGAACAGTTCCGCGTAAGCTATATCAAGCTGGATGCAGCTGCAATGCAGGAAAACGCGACTGACGCCGAGATCCAGTCTTATTACGACCAGCATCAGGATCAGTTCACTCAGCCGCAGCGTAACCGTTACAGCGTGATCCAGACCAAAACGGAAGCAGAAGCGAAAGCCGTGCTGGACGAGCTGAACAAAGGCGCTGATTTCGCCACCTTAGCGAAAGCAAAATCCACCGATATTATTTCTGCCAAAAACGGCGGTGATATGGGCTGGCTGGAAGAGTCCACTACCCCGGACGAGCTGAAAAATGCAGGCCTGAAAGAGAAAGGCCAACTGTCTGGTGTAATCAAATCCTCCGTTGGTTTCCTGGTGGCGCGTCTGGACGATGTTGTGGCGGCGAAAACCAAGCCGCTGGCTGACGTTCGTGATGATATCGCCGCGAAAGTGAAGCAGGAGAAAGCGCTGGACGCCTTCTATGCTCTGCAACAGAAAGTGAGCGATGCCGCAAGCAATGACAACGAATCACTGGCGGGCGCTGAGCAGGCTGCTGGCGTTAAAGCGGTTGAGACGGGCTGGTTCAGCCACGAAAACCTGCCGGAAGAACTGAACTTCAAACCAGTTTCAGATGCCATTTTCAATGGTGGTCTGGTCGGTGAGAACGGTACGCCGGGCAGCAACTCAGACATCATTACCGTTGATGGTGACCGAGCGTTCGTACTGCGCGTCAGCGAGCACAAAGCCGAGGCAGTGAAGCCCCTGGCGGAAGTGAAAGATCAGGTGGTGGCGCTGGTCAAACACAACAAAGCGGCACAGCAGGCAAAACTGGATGCAGAGAAAATTCTGGCCGACCTGAAAGCCGGTAAGAACGATGCGCTGAAAGCGGCTGGCCTGAGCTTTGGCGAAGCAAAAACGCTGAGCCGTACCGGTCAGGATCCCGTCAGCCAGGCGGCCTTTGGCCTGAGCCTGCCGGCGAAAGACAAACCTGTCTTTGGCACCACGACCGATATGCAGGGTAACGTGGTGGTTCTGGCGCTGGATGAAGTGAAAGCCGGCACGCTGCCAGACGCGCAGAAGAAGGCCATGGTTCAGGGAATTACCCAGAACAATGCCCAGATTGCTTTCGAAGCGTTGATGAGCAACCTGCGTAAAGAAGCCAAAATCAAGCTGGGTGATGTGGTCACTCAGGAGCAATAATTACGTATCTGCTCGCAGATTTTCGTAACGCTCTGCAAAAACTAAAGGCCGCTTTCGCGGCCTTTTCCATTTCTGCAATCTGCTGTTTGTCCCGGTTTTCACGCGCGGTTATCGTGGCGTGGCTGTCAACAAACAAGGAGAAAACAGCATGAAATGTGGAATCAAAGCACTGTTAATTACACTGGCTATTGCCACTTCCGGGATGAGTGCGGGCGCGCTGGCGGCGTCCCCCTCGGCTAAAGCGCAGGCTGCACAAAACCAGGCCGATGCAACGTCACAAGGTCATGTTAAAGCCAACGCGACGGCCAGCACGAAAGCCATTGAGGACGAGGGTACGCGGGTCAGTATCAATACTGCCTCTGCGGACGATCTTGCCCGCGTTATGAATGGTGTGGGTCTAAAAAAAGCGCAGGCCATCGTCAGCTATCGTGAAGAGTATGGCCCTTTCAAAACCCTTGACGATCTCAAGCAGGTGCCGGGTATGGGCAGCGCGCTGGTTGAGCGCAATCTCGCACACCTGACGCTGTAATCGCGTAATCACTTGCACTGCGGCAAAAATTTGCCAGGATAAAGAGGTCATACCAGTTATGACCTCTGAACCTATAACAACGAAAGGCTATTGCGCTATGCAGACACAAATCAAAGTCCGTGGTTATCACCTTGATGTTTACCAGCACGTCAATAACGCCCGCTACCTTGAATTTCTTGAAGAGGCGCGCTGGGACGGTCTGGAGAACAGCGAAAGCTTCCAGTGGCTGACCGCACACAACATCGCGTTTGTGGTCGTCAACATCAACATTAACTACCGCCGCCCGGCTGTGCTGGGGGATGTGCTCACCGTGACCAGTGAGGTCCAACAACTGAATGGCAAAAGTGGTGTATTGAGCCAGGTCGTTACGCTGGAGCCAGAAGGGCAGGTGGTGGCCGATGCGCTGATCACCTTTGTCTGTATCGATCTCAAAACTCAGAAAGCGTTGCCGCTGGAAGGGGAGTTGCGCGAAAAGCTGGAGCTGATGATCGCGTAAGAAATGTTCAGGGATAACTGTGCTGTCGACACTTACCGTTCGACAGCACGGTCAGGTAGCCCTTATTTCAGCCCGGTCTTTTTCTGCATCGCGGCCATCACGCCCGTTTTATCCGCAAGATAATGATTCAGACCGTTCGCGCGCAGGTTACAGGCGGCACACTGCCCGCAGCCGTCCCCTTTAATGCCGTTGTAGCAGGTCAGGGTCTCGTTGCGAACGACATCCAGCTTGCCCCAGTAGTCGGCCAGCGCCCAGGTTTCAGCCTTATCCAGCCACATCAGCGGCGTTTCGAAGCGGGTCTCTTTTGCCATTCCCAGATCGACGGCGTGATTGAGTGCTTTCACGAATTCATCCCGGCAGTCCGGGTAGCCAGAGAAGTCGGTCTCACACACGCCCGTGATCACCGCTTCGGCTTTCACCTGGTAGGCATAGATCGCCGTCAGGGTCAGGAAGAGAATGTTGCGGCCCGGTACGAAGGTGTTCGGAATGCCGCTGGCATCCGGTTCGTAATCAGGCACCGGAATGCTGTCGCGGGTGAGGCTGCTGACGGCCAGTTCATTTAACAGCGTCACGTCCAGCACTTTATGAGCGCGGGCGCCCAGTTTGAGAGCCAGTTCACGAGCGACATCGATTTCAGCGCGATGACGCTGACCATAATCAAAAGTGACGCAGTGCACTTCATCATACTGGTGAAGCGCCTGAATCAGGCAGGTGGTGGAATCTTGTCCTCCGCTGAACACGACGACGGCACGTTTCATAGATCATCTCGACAGTTACAGTAAAAGCGTCATGTTAACGCCTGGCTAAAGCGGCGACCAGCTTCTTCACGCGTTTGGGGGAGGAAGCCAGGCTTCGGTGAAGTCAAACCAGCCGCGAGTGTTAAGGCGTATGCCGTTGACGCCCGGAGGCGCGCTGATTTGATACTGGTAGTTAAAGAGCGGCGTCAGGACGGCTGTCTCCATTAACCGGCTGAATATAGCCTGAAGTCCTGCGTGTCGGTCACGCTCGTCGGCCTGCGTCTGCACCGCATCCAGCGTGGCCTGCAAATGGGCGTATGCCGGTGCGCTCAGCAGATGCGGCCAGAGCGCATCGCAGCGGAGCCACTGCTCAAGCGTGTATGCTGGCGCTTCGCCAATCAGTCTGTCTCCCATCATGATGTCTGCATCGGCAAGCTGCTGGCACCCGTCCCACGTTTTGGCGTCGTGAAAGATGACGGTCAGTTCACAACCCTGCCGCGCAAGGTATGCTTTCAACTGGCTGGCCATGGTGTGAAGCTCAACCGGCAGGTGGTAGACCAGCGTCAATGCCTCTGGCAGCGCAACGTCGGTTAAATCAGGCCATTGGGGGATCGCCCAGCCGGGAAGCAGTTCCTCGGTAGGGGTGATGAGCCCTTCGTTCAGGGGAAGCGTGTGCAGCAGCGTTGAGAGATGAATGATATTAATCAGCCGCTTTGCCTGAAGTTCGCTCAGACGCGGGCTCTGTTTCAGCGTGAGGTAGCAGAAGCCCAGACTGGTGCTGTTACTCACCAGCCGCAGGCTGGCCAGCTCGTCGGCCTCGCCAATGGCGATTTGCACCGGGTGGCGACAGCTGGTGCCCAGACTGTAGTCAAAAAGCTGGGGCGTGATCCAGTACTCGATAGCCTTAAGCAACGGGTGGCCAAGGTGATACTGCTCGTGGCTTTCCAGGCGCACCAGTTCAGGCTCAAAAACGCTCAGCCGGAAGGGACCGCTGCTCACCACCGGGTAATCGGGATGCGCCAGACGGCTACAGTAGGTTGCCAGCCTGTGCGCCAGCCAGTAGTCAGGTTGATGGAGAATAAACGTCAGGCACTGCGGGTGCGTGGTTTCGATACGTAAGACGCTGCGGAAAAGCGTGCCCATGCCGGGCTGCGATAACAGCGCCGTCAGGCTTTGCCGGAGCTGTGCCGTCTCTATTTTATCGCCGTTATGCCAGTGCAGGGTGGAGCGAATGTAGAAATGCCAGCGCAGGCCGTCAGCAGAGACTTCCCAGTGATGCGCCAGATCGCCCGTGGGTTCACTGCTGTTTCCATTAAAACGCGTCAAACCAGAGAATACCTGTCCCGCCAGATGCTGCTCCGCCCGGCCAGGGAGAAAACCCGGCTGAAGCGGCTCCAGCGAGCGATAGTAGGGAATACGCAGCGTCGGCGTATCGTTCTGCCACTGCCCGCCCATAAACGGATGCAGCAGCGATCGCAAATCTTCAGGCGCGAGCTGGGCCAGCTCCAGCGCGTTGTGCTGCTGTCCACTTTTCAGGGCCTCTTCCATCATCGTATTACGCAACGAGTCCGGGGTGACGTGAAAGCGTAATTCCCCACGCTTTCCTCGTCCGGAGCGGGCGTGCCAGCTTAGCCAGCCCGCCTCCTGCGCCTGGCGCAACAGGGTGCGAACATGTCGCTCGCTGCAAAAGCAGCGGCTGGCAAGCTCACTGATGGTCACCTGCTGCGGTGAGCCGGCGGAGGGGTGCCACAGACGCTGATACTGGTTAAGACGGTTAAGCTGGCGCATGAAAAACCCGGAACAATAATTATCATCTATTCACTATTACTTCCGTATATCCCACGTAATACTGATGCACAAGTTAACCGCATCACATTTCGGGAGTAATCATGGCTCGGCTCGCTGCATTTGATATGGACGGCACGCTGTTAATGCCGGATCACCGTTTAGGGGAGAAAACCCTGAACACACTTAAGCGCCTGCGCGAGCGAGAAGTTACCCTGACGTTTGCCACTGGTCGACATGTGCTGGAGATGCGCCATCTGCTGGGAACATTTGCTCTCGATGCGTTCCTGATCACCGGCAACGGGACGCGCATTCACTCCGTCGACGGCGATGTGCTGCACCGTCAGGATCTGAACCCGGAAGTGGCGGACATTGTCCTGCACAGCACCTGGGATACGCAGGCCAGCGTGCATGTTTTCAACGATGAAGGCTGGTTTACCGGGCGTGAGATCCCGGCCTTGCTGCACGCACACGTTTACAGCGGCTTTAAATATCAGCTTATCGATTTGCGCCGCATTCCGGCACACAAGGTGACCAAGATCTGCTTCTGTGGCGATCACGACGATCTCTGCCGTCTGCGCATTCAGCTTAACGAGGCGCTGGGCGACCGGGCGCACCTGACCTTCTCGGCGGTGGACTGCCTTGAAGTGCTGCCGGTGGGCTGTAACAAAGGATCTGCGCTGGCGGTGCTGAGCGATCATCTGGGGCTGACGATGCAGGACTGTATGGCCTTTGGTGACGCCATGAACGACCACGAGATGCTGAGCAGCGTGGGTCGTGGGCTGATTATGGGGAACGCGATGCCGCAACTTATCGCCGCGCTCCCGCATTTACCGGTTATCGGACACTGTCGTAACGAAGCGGTGTCCCATTTTTTGACGCATTGGCTGGACAAAAATAACCTCCCATATTCCCCCGAATAGTGAGACCCTTCCAGCAAGCCAGGCTAAAGCCTGGCTTTTTTTTATTTCACCAGCTGCGAAATCTGCGCTTTCCACGGTTCGACATCGCCAATATTGGCCTGTACCCATTCTGCGTTGTAATAGGTGTCCAGGTAGCGCTCCCCGCTGTCGCACAGCAGCGTGACGACAGAGCCGGTACGGCCTTCGTCGCGCATCCTCGCGGCCAGCTGTAGCGCGCCCCACATATTGGTGCCGGTAGAGGCCCCGACTTTACGACCAAGCTGTGTCTCCAGCCAGTGCGCCGTCGCGACGCTGGCGGCGTCCGGCACGCGGAGCATCTCATCCACAACGTCCGGAATGAACGAGGGTTCGACGCGCGGGCGACCAATCCCTTCGATCTTGCTCCCCACGGGGCTGCGCAGGCTGGCATCGCGGGATTGCCAGTAATCGAGGAACACCGAGTTTTGCGGGTCAACCACCATCAGCTGCGTATCATAACCCTGACAGCGGATATAACGTCCGATGGTGGCGGAGGTTCCGCCCGTGCCCGCGCTCATGACAATGTAAGAGGGGACAGGATGCGGCTCGTGGGTCATCTGGCGGTAAATGCTGTCCGCAATGTTATTATTGCCGCGCCAGTCGGTGGCGCGCTCGGCGAAGGTAAACTGGTCCATATAGTGACCATTTAGTTCGCGAGCCAGCATTTCGGAGGCCGCATAGATTTCGCAGGCGCTTTCCACAAAGTGGCAGCGTCCGCCGTAAAATTCGATCTGTTCGACTTTACGTTTCGCCGTGCAGGAAGGCATCACGGCGATAAACGGCAGACCCAACAGGCGGGCAAAGTAGGCTTCGGAGACGGCAGTTGATCCGGACGACGATTCAATAATCGTGGTGCCTTCTTTAATCCAGCCGTTACATAAACCGTATAAAAAGAGTGAACGCGCCAGGCGATGCTTCAGGCTGCCGGTAGGATGGGTGCTTTCATCCTTCAGGTAAAGCTGAATGCCGGGAAATCCGGGCAGAGGCAGGCGGATCAAGTGGGTGTCTGCCGAGCGCTGATAGTCGGCATTTATTTCGCTGATGGCATGTTTAACCCAGGTGCTATTCATCGTAGTTATCCGTTTGTCATTTTGTGCCCAGCATAGCGAAAAGCACAGAAAAAATTGTTGCTATCTGACCTTTAAAATAGAATGTAAGGAGAATAATTTTCTCTTCGAGGTGGCTATGTTAGATAAAATTGACCGTAAGCTGCTTTCTTTGCTGCAAAGCGACTGCACCCTCTCTTTGCAGGCGCTGGCAGATGCCGTTAATCTGACCACCACACCGTGCTGGAAGCGCCTCAAGAAGCTGGAAGATGATGGCATTCTGCTGGGACGTGTGGCGTTGCTGGATCCCGAAAAACTGGGGCTTGGACTGACCGCCTTCGTCCTGATAAAAACGCAGCATCACAGTAGCGAATGGTACTGCCGCTTCGTCACGCAGGTTTCCGACATGCCTGAGGTGCTCGGCTTCTGGCGCATGGCGGGGGAATACGACTATCTGATGCGCGTTCAGGTGGCAGATATGAAGCGCTACGATGATTTTTACAAGCGGCTGGTCAATAGCGTACCGGGCTTGTCCGATGTCACCTCCAGTTTCGCCATGGAACAGATTAAATACACCACAGCGTTACCCATTGAATAACTTCTTAAAATACCTTCAGGAAAAGACCGCGTGCGATTATTTGCCCAATTAAGCTGGTACTTTCGTCGGGAGTGGCAACGCTACCTCGGCGCGGTGGCCCTGCTTATTATCATTGCCATTCTGCAACTGATCCCGCCCAAAGTGGTGGGCTACGTCGTGGATGGCGTTACGGAACAACATTACACCGCCGCACGGGTGATGATGTGGGTCGGTACGCTGGTGCTGACGGCCGTGGTGGTTTACCTGCTGCGTTATGTCTGGCGCGTGCTGCTGTTCGGCGCGTCCTATCAGCTTGCCGTTGAGTTGCGCGAGGACTTTTATCGCCAGCTGAGCCGCCAGCACCCTGAGTTTTATCTGCGTCACCGTACCGGGGATCTCATCGCCCGCGCCACTAACGATGTAGACCGCGTGGTGTTTGCCGCCGGTGAAGGGGTGTTAACGCTGGTGGATTCCCTGGTGATGGGCTGTGCAGTATTGATTGTGATGTCTACGCAAATTAGCTGGGAGCTCACGCTGCTGGCGCTGCTGCCGATGCCGCTGATGGCGCTGGCAATTAACCGCTACGGCGAGCAGCTCCATGAACGCTTCAAGCTGGCGCAGGCGGCGTTCTCGTCGCTGAACGATCGCACCCAGGAGAGCATGACCAGCATCCGCATGATCAAAGCGTTTGGTCTGGAAGACCGCCAGTCCGCGCTGTTTGCCGCCGACGCCGCCGATACCGGCGCGAAAAACATGCGCGTGGCGCGTATTGATGCCCGTTTCGATCCAACAATTTATGTTGCGATTGGCATGGCGAACCTGCTGGCGGTGGGCGGCGGCAGCTGGATGGTGGTGCAAGGCACGATGACTCTCGGGCAGTTAACCAGCTTTGCGATGTACCTTGGGCTGATGATCTGGCCGATGCTGGCGCTGGCCTGGATGTTTAATATCGTTGAACGCGGGAGCGCCGCTTACAGCCGTATCCGCGCCATGCTGGCGGAAGTGCCGGTCGTGAACGATGGCAGCGAGCCGGTACCGGAAGGTCCGGGCATTCTGAAGGCGGATATCCGCGCCTTTATCTACCCGCAAACGGAACATCCGGTGCTTGAGAACGTCAGTTTCACGCTGCGTCCCGGTCAGATGCTGGGCATCTGCGGCCCGACGGGTTCCGGTAAAAGCACCATTCTGTCACTGATTCAGCGCCATTTTGACGTGAGCGAAGGCGATATCCGTTTCCACGACGTCCCTCTGCCGCGTCTGCTGCTGGATGACTGGCGCAGCCGCCTGGCGGTTGTCAGCCAGACGCCGTTTTTGTTTTCAGACACCATTGCCAACAATATCGCGCTCGGGTGCCCGACGGCGACACAGGACCAGATCGAGCACGTGGCGCGCCTGGCCAGCGTCCACGAGGATATTTTACGCCTGCCGCAGGGCTACGACACGGAAGTGGGGGAGCGGGGCGTTATGCTCTCCGGCGGACAAAAACAGCGTATCTCTATTGCCCGCGCGCTGCTGCTGGACGCTGAGATCCTGATACTGGATGATGCGCTGTCCGCGGTTGACGGGCGTACTGAACATCAAATTTTGCATAACCTTCGCCAGTGGGGAGAGGGGCGCACGGTCATCATCAGCGCACACCGTCTGTCGGCCCTTACCGAAGCCAGCGAAATTCTGGTGCTTCAGCATGGGCATATTGCCCAGCGTGGTCAGCATGAGCAGCTTGCCGGGCAGACCGGATGGTATCGGGATATGTACCGCTATCAACAGCTGGAAGCCGCGCTGGATGAGGAGGTCGCCGATGCGTAAGTTTGGACAGATGTGGCCGACGTTAAAACGGCTGCTGGCCTATGGCTCACCGTGGCGCAAACCGCTTTCCATCGCCGTGCTGTTGCTGTGGATCGCCGCGATTGCGGAGGTGATCGGTCCGCTGCTTATCAGCTATTTCATCGATAACATGGTGGCGAAAAGCTATCTGCCGCTGGGGCTGGTGGCGGGACTGGGCGTGGCGTATGTCGGGCTACAGCTGACGGCGGCGGGGCTGCACTATGCGCAGTCGCTGCTGTTTAACCGGGCCGCCGTGGGCGTGGTCCAGCAGCTTCGCACGGATGTGATGGATGCCGCGCTGCGCCAGCCGCTGAGCGAGTTTGATACTCAGCCGGTCGGGCAGGTTATTTCGCGCGTCACCAATGACACCGAGGTGATCCGCGACCTCTATGTAACCGTTGTCGCAACGGTTCTGCGCAGTGCCGCGTTGATTGGCGCGATGCTGGTGGCGATGTTCAGCCTGGACTGGCGTATGGCGCTGGTGGCGATCGCTATTTTCCCGGCGGTGCTGATTGTGATGGTCATTTACCAGCGCTACAGCACGCCGATTGTTCGTCGCGTGCGCGCTTACCTCGCAGATATCAATGATGGCTTCAACGAAGTGATCAACGGCATGAGCGTTATTCAGCAGTTTCGCCAGCAGGCGCGTTTTGGCGAGCGAATGGGGGAAGCCAGCCGCTCGCACTATATGGCGCGGATGCAGACGTTACGGCTGGATGGCTTCCTGTTACGCCCGCTGTTGAGCCTCTTCTCAGCGCTGGTACTGTGCGGGCTGTTGATGCTGTTTGGCCTGACGACGCGCGGAACCATCGAGGTGGGGGTGCTGTACGCATTTATCAGCTACCTTGGACGCCTTAACGAACCGCTGATTGAACTCACCACGCAGCAATCGATGCTGCAACAGGCGGTGGTTGCGGGCGAGCGTGTGTTCGAGCTGATGGACAGGCCGCGTCAGACCTATGGCGATGACGAACGCCCGCTGGAAAGTGGATCTATCGCGTTTGATCATGTCTCGTTTGCCTACCGCGACGACCAGCTTGTCTTGCAGGATATCAACCTCGAGGTACCGTCGCGCGGTTTTGTCGCCCTGGTTGGGCATACCGGCAGCGGCAAAAGCACGCTCGCCAGTTTGCTGATGGGCTACTATCCGTTGACGCAAGGGGAGATCCGTCTGGACGGACGGCCCCTTTCCTCGCTTAGCCACAACGCGTTGCGTAAGGGCGTCGCGATGGTGCAGCAGGATCCGGTGGTTCTGGCGGATACCTTTTATGCCAACGTGACGCTGGGACGACCTTTCACGCCTGAGCAGGTGTGGGAGGTGCTGGAAACGGTGCAGCTGGCGGATCTGGCGCGCGGGTTAAGCGAGGGGATCAATACCCGGCTGGGCGAGCAGGGCAATAACCTCTCCGTCGGGCAAAAGCAGCTTCTGGCGCTGGCGCGCGTGCTGATTGAGACGCCGCAGGTGTTAATTCTGGATGAAGCGACAGCAAGCATTGACTCCGGTACCGAGCAGGCGATCCAGCAGGCGCTGGCTGCCGTGCGGGATCGCACTACGCTGGTGGTGATCGCCCACCGCCTGTCAACGATCGTCGATGCCGATACCATTCTGGTGCTGCACCGTGGTCAGGCCGTTGAACGGGGGACGCACAGAGCGCTGCTTGAGGCAAAAGGACGCTACTGGCAGATGTATCAGTTGCAGCTGGCAGGCGACGAGCTGGCCGCCAGCGTGCGCGAGGAAGAGTCACTCAGCGCCTGATGCACCATAACAAGGCAATGCGCTAACAGTCTTAACCGTTGGTGCAAAACTGAAACGCACCCTGCACTGCCATGGTGCGTTTTTTTTCACCTCTTCCCGGCGCATGCGCGTCGCGGCGCTTTCCTCCTCACCTTTCACTTCTGGCACACCCTTTGCAATATCCCTCTCGTGTTAGCTGCGGCCATTACCGAATTCTGACTGGAGGGGATATATGAAGCTGGTTACGGTGGTAATCAAACCATTCAAACTCGAAGACGTGCGTGAAGCGCTGTCTTCCATGGGTATTCAGGGACTGACTGTCACCGAAGTGAAAGGCTTTGGGCGTCAGAAAGGTCATGCCGAGCTTTATCGCGGGGCGGAATACAGCGTTAACTTCCTGCCAAAAGTGAAGATTGATGTGGCGATTGCCGACGATCAGCTTGATGAGGTGATTGATGTCGTCAGCAAAGCAGCCTACACCGGAAAAATTGGCGACGGCAAAATTTTCGTTGCTGAACTACAGCGCGTCATTCGCATCCGTACCGGCGAATCTGACGAAGCGGCGTTGTAAGTAACTCCTGGCACACAGTGATAGGGATCGAGAAAATGAAGAAAGCAACAATGAAAACAGGTCTGGGTTCGCTGGCACTGCTGCCGGGCCTGGCAATGGCTGCACCTGCTGTGGCAGACAAAGCCGATAACGCCTTTATGATGATTTGCACCGCGCTGGTGCTGTTCATGACGATTCCGGGGATCGCGCTGTTTTACGGCGGCCTGATCCGCGGCAAGAACGTACTCTCCATGCTGACGCAGGTTGCCGTCACGTTCGCGCTGGTGTGTGTGCTGTGGGTGGTTTACGGTTACTCGCTGGCCTTCGGGGAGGGCAACGCCTTCTTCGGCAACGTTAATTGGGCGATGCTGAAAAATATCGAACTGACCGCGGTGATGGGCAGCTTTTATCAGTATATTCATGTCGCGTTCCAGGGCTCATTCGCCTGCATCACCGTGGGGCTGATTGTGGGCGCGCTGGCTGAGCGTATCCGCTTCTCTGCGGTACTGATTTTCGTGGTGGTCTGGCTGACGCTCTCCTATATCCCGATTGCGCATATGGTCTGGGGCGGTGGTCTATTGGCTTCCCATGGCGCGCTGGACTTTGCGGGCGGTACCGTTGTGCACATCAACGCCGCGGTAGCAGGCCTGGTAGGCGCCTACCTGATTGGCAAGCGCGTGGGCTTCGGGAAGGAAGCATTCAAGCCGCACAACCTGCCGATGGTCTTTACCGGCACCGCCATCCTCTATTTTGGCTGGTTCGGCTTCAACGCAGGTTCAGCCAGCGCCGCTAACGAAATCGCCGCGCTGGCCTTCGTGAATACCGTTGTGGCAACCGCCGGCGCTATCCTCTCATGGGTATTTGGCGAGTGGGCCGTTCGCGGCAAGCCATCACTGCTGGGTGCCTGTTCCGGCGCGATTGCCGGTCTGGTAGGTATTACGCCAGCGTGCGGTTATGTGGGCGTAGGCGGTGCGCTGCTGATCGGTATCGTCGCAGGTCTGGCGGGGCTGTGGGGCGTTACCGCACTGAAACGTGTTCTGCGCGTTGACGATCCCTGTGACGTATTCGGCGTGCACGGTGTGTGCGGCATCGTCGGCTGTATCATGACCGGTATCTTTGCTGCCCAATCTCTGGGCGGTGTGGGTTACGCAGAAGGCGTGACCATGGGACATCAGGTGCTGGTGCAGCTGGAAAGTATCGCGATCACCGTTGTCTGGTCGGGCGTTGTGGCCTTTATCGGCTACAAGCTGGCCGATATGACCGTTGGACTGCGCGTACCGGAAGAGCAGGAGCGCGAAGGTCTGGACGTCAACAGCCACGGCGAGAATGCGTACAACGCATAATTTGAGTGCTTTTGCCGGGCGGCGGCTTCGCCTTACCCGGCCTGAAAAAGCATAATTCGCAGGCCCGGTAAGCGCAGCGCTACCGGGCTTTTTACATCACCCGCGATTGCGCATCACACCTTCCTGAACGGTAGAAGCCACCAGCACGCCATCCTGAGTGTAAAACTCCCCGCGTACAAAGCCGCGCGCGCTGGACGCAGAGGTACTTTCCACGCTGTAAAGCAGCCATTCATTCATATCGAACGGACGGTGGAACCACATGGAATGGTCAATTGTGGCGACCTGCATCCCTTTTTCGAGGAAGCCCACACCGTGCGGCTGTAGCGCAACCGGCAGGAAGTTGAAATCCGACGCATACCCCAGCAGGTACTGATGCACGCGTAAATCTGCCGGTACGCTGCCGTTGGCGCGGATCCACACCTGGCGGGCGGGCTCAGCGGTATGCCCCTTCATTGGGTTATGAAATTCGACCGGGCGGATCTCCAGCGGTTTATCGCACAGAAACTTCTCTTTTACCTGCGGCGGCAGCAGATGCGCGAGTGCGCGGGCAATTTCGGTTTCGGATTTCAGATCGTCCGGCGACGGGGCAGGCGGCATCTTTTTTTGATGCTCATAGCCCGGCTCTGGCGCCTGGAACGAGGCGGTCATGTAGAAGATGGGTTTGCCATGCTGGATAGCCGCCACGCGACGGGCGCTGAAGCTTTGACCGTCACGCAGAACTTCCACGTCGTAAACAATCGGTTTAGCGCTGTCACCGGGGCGTAAAAAGTAGCTGTGAAACGAGTGCACCAGACGGTCTGCCGGGACGGTCTCCCTGGCGGCATACAGCGCTTGCCCCACGACCTGGCCGCCAAAAACCTGGCGTAAGCCTAAATCTTCGCTCTGTCCGCGAAATAGCCCTTCTTCTATTTTTTCCAGGTTTAGTAATGTCAGCAGATTGTTCAGTGCCTGACTCATAGTGGTCCTCAATAAACGCCGTGGCGAAAGATACGCTGAGTATAACCCAGAAATGAAAGTGGTCCGATGGGTAGAATAATCTTAATATCCGGACGAAATTAGGCATAAATCCGTGATTTGTGCCACACTTGTATTCGTTGTGTGAATAAAACGACATCAGATGGGATCGATCCCGCTGGTGCATTGATGATAAGGAGACTTCAATGAAACTCGTGCCTATGCTCAGTGGTGTAGCAATTGCGGTAGCGTTGTCCGCCTGTGCTGGTAAGAGTGCCGATGTACCGGTGCCAACAGCAAGCGCAAACGGGATTAACACCCTTTCACAGCAAGCTATTCAGCAGCCAAATGTTTCCGGTACGATCTGGATCAAACAGAAGGTTGCGCTGCCGCCGGATGCGGTTTTAACGGTCACGCTGTCTGATGCTTCCCTGGCGGATGCGCCGTCCAAAGTGCTTGCGCAGCGCGCGGTTCGTACAGAGGGTAAACAGGCGCCGTTCAGTTTTGTGCTGCCGTACAACCCATCTGACGTGCAACCTAATGCGCGTATCCTCCTGAGCGCGGCGGTAACGATCAACGATAAGCTGGTCTTTATCACCGATACCGTGCAGGAAGCGGTCAACAAAGGCGGCACCAAAATCGACCTGACCCTGGTACCGGTGCAGCAAACTGAAGTGCCAGTTGCAACGCAGACCAATCAGCCGACTCTGCCTACACCGCCAACACAGATGTAATTCTCTCTCGCCCTCTCCATGTTGACGGGAGAGGGCGTCAGTACTCCCAGCGATACTTCTGCATATCAATCTGTCCTGCCCCGGACACCTGCACCCCTTCTGAAAGTAAAGCCTGACGCTGGCGCTGCAAGTCTGGCCCGGTGAGGGAAATGGCGCCATGGCGATTGACGACCCGGTGCCACGGTAACGAGCTTCCTTCCGGTAGCCTCCTCAGCACGCCGCCTACCTGACGCGCCGCGCGCGGAGAACCCGCCAGCCGGGCGACTTCCCCATAGGTCGTGACACAGCCTTCCGGAATCGAAGCCACGATTTGCCACACTCGCTGTGGGAAAGTGTCATGTTCGTCCATTGTTTCTCCTGCGGGAAATCAGCGAAGGGTAATGTTATACGAAGATAAAGAAGATTGTCGGGGCAGTTTGCGCAATAATCCAGCATCCGGTTGCCAGCGGCTTGCAATTGAGGTGCTCCGCAGGGATAATGCGCCAGCGCGTTGGTTATCAACGCTCTCAATGGGGGCTCTGTTGGTTCTCCCGCAACGCTACTCTGTTCACCAGGTCAGGTCCGGAAGGAAGCAGCCAGGGCAGACGACGTGGGTGCCGGGATGTAGCTGGCAGGGCCCCCACCCATTTGAGCTTACGCTAAGTCGTATAGCTTAAAACCTCATCTCTTTGCCAACAATCATTCTGATATAGAGCCGATTATATCCGGCTCCCTTAATCGAAGATGACGTTTTCGGTTTAAGTATGGGGTCCAAGGAATCGATCGCCGTTCAGGTGGATCATATGGGTTGGAGCATCAGCTACCCAGACCTCTGTTTCCCAGGATAATTCCATCAGATATTTTGCCATCACTTTCCGGTCAGGGAAGGCTGTAACGTATACCAATCCGGGTTTAGCAGAAGCAAATAATTTTGCTAACTCACCGTGACGCTTTCCATCGACGGGCCCGTGGGAAGTAACTGATTCAATTAAAAGTAGCCAGTTGCGTTTTTGCCAATAAAGAACAACATCGGGCAGTTTACCTTTTCGATCAACACTTACTCCCAGTTCCGCAAGTCGGTCTTTTCTAAAATGATCTTCCTTCGCGCCAGTATCTCCGATGTAAATAACTTCTGCTTCAGGAGCGAAACGAGGACCAAACTCAACGATGATATCCTTGATGAGCTGGCTATGCGCACCGGGGCTTAATTCTAATTCAGTACCGTCATTCAGCTTTAATGGCACCATTTCCATTTTTCGCGCCATGGCATACTGCTCAACTAAGGTCGGTACGTTGCCCATATGTTCTTTAAGCGCTGTTTCCCATTTGGCAGAACCATAGTTTAATAACACGGTATGCAGTTCAGGCGCTATCTGATAGCAAGCTTTAGGGGAGTTAACGGGGCGTTCGGGTTTATCCGGATTGTATATAGCTATTCCGCCATCACAAAACTGATGGAGCGTTTGTCGACGGAAGGTTTCACGTGTGTTTGGGGCGTACTCTTTTCCGTAAACGTCTCTACACCAATCCATGATCGGTGTCACACCCAACATTGGGCGTTCAATTTTCTCCCACTCGCCATCAGGATGAAGATCAAGCAATGCGAGCAAAGTTAAAGCCGAACGCTCGTTTATTTGAGCACGAGGCATTCCAAGTTGACGCAACACATCAAGAGCTTGCTCTATTTTTTCCTGCGCTTTCAACGGGTCAGCGATTTTTCCTTTCGTCATAAGATCTAACTCCCTGTTAATAATTTCGTCAATTTGGTTCTGTTTAAGCACTTCATCATCGAACTCAGTACCCATTTTTCGCAATACTTGCATTGATGGATAATGAATTGATCTTAAATCAGAGGCATTTACCTGAGTATGCCCACCAAACTGACGGTAATACTTATCCAGCAAAGTGCAATTCAGATAGACATAAAGCCCTCGGGCAAGATCCGCATCCATACCCTTCTTCTGAATATGGAAGACATTGGTTTTATTATCGAAACCGATCAACTCGCCAGGAAGTGAGGAGTCATATAATGTTGCGACAATGCGACGCTTTTCCTCTTTGCTGCTAAATCTTTTTAAAATCAGGAAGTAGCCTTGGTTTTTCCATAACCAGGGACGTGATGATTCGGAAACCCTAATTGCATTAGGTTTTTTCCCATCAAGGGGCCAATTCACTTTGCCGTTCAAATGCTGAGGAAAAAGTAGCGGCACTGACCCGGAATCCATTCTTTCTCTGAGGTCATTTTTAAGGCGAAAGTCAACTACCGGCCCAGTACTAACCTGAACATTAAGCTCGTCCAGAGTTGTTGTAAAAGGGGATAATCTCTCGATTATGTCCTGTTCTCTGGGACTTGCAGCGATATGAATGAACTTTTGTTTGTCTGCTGGGTTAACTATTTTGTCTATCGACACCTTGCGCTGCGTCATATCGGTGGCCGTGATTTGCCCGGATTCTTCATCAAGATGAAAATCTGACGTTGGGCTGGAGGTGATAATAACCTGCCCCTGCGGAACGCCTTTAACACAGTGAATGATGATATTTTCTTGAAGCACTTCATCCTCAGCAAATGCCGCATTACGGGAGTCGAAAATGTGGATGTGCTTGATGGACGTTTCAGAGAGTAAATGCTCACGGAAAGGCTGATAGTAAGGGCCATTACAGAAAGAGCGTGGAATAATCGCCACTAACTCTCCTCCCTTTTTCAGCTGTTTCAAAGCTAACGCCACAAACCCAGAGTATAGGTTGACCGTTTCTATGCCTGCATTGCGTAAAGAGGCCCGGTGAGCGCTCGACGAGAGAATTTTTTTATAAGGGGGATTCATAATCACATGGCTATAAGTCCCTGGCTCTTCACTGGTCGAAATATTTTTAGCCAGACTTGCCTCAAGTATGTAATCTACCTTACTAATTTTATGGGTTAATTTTCCATTTGCAGCCTCATCACAGGCTTTCAGTGTCTTGCTAAGATACGGAAGCATCACTTCTGCAATGTCGATGGCGTCGAGCTCCATCTTGTCGACATCAAGGCGCAACGCTCGTTCTACGAACGCCGCAGAGAGCGACCCCACTCCGCAGCCTGGATCGAGTAGCTTGATGTCACCTTTTATGTCGTCAAACAGGCTTGCCATGAACAGACAAATCGGAGCCGGGGTCATAAACTGACCGAGTGCAGATTTTGTCTTTGGATTTAACAGCTTATTCGCTTCTTTTCTATGCTGATCAGCCAGTTCCAACAAGCGCATCATATTTCCACTAGGTAACAAAAAAGTTCAAATTGCATACTGCTCCTGTGTCATCCGGAACAATATTAAGAGTCAGAATGCGTCACATGCCGACAATGTTACTACAAACAGAGCAGCGATCAGGATATCTTTAGTCCGTCAAAGGCCGCTTTGCCGATCGCCAGCCTAGCCTGCGCCACCGCTAATGGTAAACCCAGCGTCAACAGTCCGTAGCTGTTCAACGGTTGCTTTACCGATTCTGCTATCCTGGCGTGTAATACAGACTTCATTTAACTGAAATAATAATGTCATAAACCTGTAATAATAGACTGTCATTTTATTTTTCGATGCCTTTATTCTGTTATAAGCTAAAAAATATATATCTGGATAACAAACTTATCTTCGTGTATTAAATTAAACACGTGTTCCGAAAGGATGTGACAATCATGGTTACTGCGGTTTTAAACGTTAAAATTGATGAAGCGCTAAAAGAAAGACTTCGCCACTATGCGGAAGACAATAATGAGAATTTAAGCGTGACCACAGAGAAACTGCTGCTGCTGGCATTTGAAGCAGTAGAAGAGGCGGGAGTATCGGAAGAGGATGTTGATAATCAGCATACGGAAGAAGAGAGCGTAACTCCATTTACTCCTAAAGAAATCAAAGCACTACGTAAACTTCTGAAGAAGAGAAAATGAAACAACAACTATCGACTGCCAGTGACTACAACGAGGCCTGCAATCTGTTACGTTCCGGCTACGTGAAACATGTTCGTCTTGGCTGGAATGTAGGAAGTGATGAGTTCTTTCGTATTGCGTCTGACTGGTGTGATACCGGTGCAAAAATAAAGAAAGAAGGGGATAATTTCATTATTTCGCTGAAAGGCTTCCCGATTCCACCTCAACATTAAGTTGTTCTTCATGAAAACTGCTGACTGCATGCGATACAGTCAGCAGTTTTTATTGTTTCTGGCGAATAATTTACACCAGGCTCCGTTTTACTGGCGCTACACTTTTATTTAATGCACGCCACAGCGGTTTGATCCGCAATAATGCCTCTTCAAGTTCTGGTGAACTGAGTGAGAAGGGCATACGCAGGTAGCGGTCAAACGCGCCTGATAGTCCAAAACGCGTGCCGGTGCCCATAATGATGCCTGTCGTTTCGGCGCGTGCCGCCAGCTGTGTCGCCAGCATGCCGGGTAATTCAATCCAGTATGAAAGCCCTCCCTCCGCTTCCTGAAACCGCCATTCGGGGAAATGTTCCCGCAGCATCTGGCCGCAGCGGTCGCGCCGTTCTGCCAGCATTTGCCGCCGGGCAGGCAGGAAGGTTGCACTGTTTTCGATAAGCCACAGCGTGGCCAGCTGTTCCAGCACCGGAGAGCCCAGATCCAGCGTGTCGCGCGTCTGCGCGAGGGTGGCGATAGTGCGGGACGAGGCGCGGATCCAGCCGAGACGCAGCCCACCCCAGAAGCTTTTGCCTGCGGAACCCAGCGTCATCACTGTGGCCTCCGGGTTATAGGCGGCGAGCGGCGGCGGCGGGGGAGCATCGAACCAGAGATCGACCATGGTTTCATCCACCACCAGCGTGGTGCGGGTTTGCGCGGCGATATCGGTTATGGTCTGGCGCGTCGCGGCATCCATGCAACGTCCGGTTGGATTATGAAAATCCGGCATCAGATAGGCCAGACGCGGGGCGGTCTGGGCAAGCGTTGCGGCAAAACCGTCGGTATCCCAGCCCGTTTCAGGCAGCGAAACGCCCACGGGCCGGCATAGCGCCCCCTGAATAGCGGCTATCGCCAGCGGGTAGGTGGGATGATCCACCACCACGCGATCCCCGGGACCAGTCATCATTCTTAAGATCAGGGCGAAGCCGCTGACGGCGCCGTTCACCACCATCACTTCGTCTGCCCGGGTGGGCAGACCGCGTGCGGTGTAGCGGGCGGCGATAGCTTCACGCAGCACCGGAAGCCCAAGCTGATCGTACCCGGTCAGCGCCAGATTCGGCGTGATGGCCGTCAGCGCGTGGGCGTAGGCCTGGTGGATCTCTGGCCCCGCGTTGAGTGCGGCGGTTGAGAGATCCAGCGCCGCGCTGGCAGTAGAAAGCGTGGGCACGGCGCGGCGGTCTGGCAGGATCGCCCGCGAACCGCTGCCGTGACGGCTCTCCAGATAACCCTCTTCCCGCAGATGCGCCAGCGCGCTGCTGATGGTGGTGCGGCTTACGCTCAGAGCGGCGGCCAGTTCCCGCTCTCCGGGCAGGCGCGTGTTTAACGCCAGCCTGCCATCCAGAATTAACAGGCGTAACGCGTCAGCCAGCTGGCGCCACAGCGGGGTGCGGGAAGAGACTTGCTGCCAGTGCCCTAACAGGCGTACCAGAGACTGGCTTCCAAAACGACGTGATGACATATGCAGTCCACTATTTGAAAACTGGACATTAATCATAGTGCCATTTTCACCGAAGATGGAACCTGGTTCTTCGGAGAAGAGAAAATGGTACGTCGTCTGGTACAACTTTATGTCGGTTTAGGCCTGTACGGGCTTTCAACCGCGATGTTTATTCGTTCGGATCTGGGTGTCGACCCGTGGGATGTCTTTCACCTTGGCGTCGCCATCCAGATCGGGATGAGCATCGGCACGGTGATTATTTTAACCGGGGCCGCGGTGCTGCTGCTGTGGATCCCGCTGCGTCAGCTGCCGGGACTGGGTACTATCAGTAATGTGATTTGTATTGGTCTGGCGGCCGATGCGTCAATGGCGCTGATCCCTGAGCTCACCTCGCTGCCCGTGCGCATCACACTGCTGGTTTCCGGCATTGTGGTTAACGCCCTTGCCACCGGGATGTATATCGGCGCGGGTTTTGGCGCAGGCCCGCGCGACGGTCTGATGACCGGCATACATACCCGGCTGGGCTGGTCGATCCGCAGCGTGCGTACCGCGATCGAGGTGACCGTGTTGATCGTCGGCTACCTCCTCGGGGGAGCGTTTGGCGTTGGAACCGTACTGTATGCATTAACCATCGGCCCGCTGATCCAGCTCTGTTTGCCGTGGTTTCGGCAGAGACCGCGCATTCAGAAAGCCGCGCGGCCGGAGCGGATTGTTTAATTTTGCGAAGCGCTCACAGGCTATGATGGCGTAACTGTGTCAGAATAGAGACTTCTCTTTTACGACGCCAGAATGTATGAAAGCGATCACTCTTTATGACGTTGCCCGCGTGGCGGGCGTTTCCTATCAGACCGTTTCCCGGGTGATTAACGACGCAGAACACGTTTCTGCCCGTACGCGGGAAAAGGTCCGGCAGGCCATGGCGGCGCTACACTATGTGCCTAACCGTGGCGCGCAGCAGCTGGCCGGGAAACGTACCCGCACGCTGGGGCTGATGACCAGCGATCTGGCGCTGCATGCGCCGTCGCAAATCGCCTCAGCTGTAAAATCCCGGGCAGTGGAGCAGGGGGCTAGCGTACTCATCTCCATGGTGGAGCAACCCGCGCAGTGTCAGGCTGCTTTGCAGGAATTACTGGCGCAGCGCGTGGAGGCGCTGCTGGTGAACGTTCCGCTGGAAGATGCACAGGCAGAAATGCTTCAGGAAATGGCCTCGCCGACCCCGGTTCTTTTTCTCGATGTTTCCCCCACAGCTCGGGTTAACAGCCTTGTTTTCAATGCCGAACAGGGCGCTGGCCTGGGGGCAGAGCATCTGCTTTCGCTGGGGCACCAGCGAATTGCGCTGCTCGCCGGGCCGGAAAGTTCTGTCTCTGCCCGGGCTCGTCTGGCGGGATGGAAAACCACGCTGGCCCGGGCCGGCGTGGAGGCGTTTGCGGTGGCGCAGGGCGACTGGAGCGCGGCCTCGGGCTATGAGAAAGGGCATCAGCTCCTGGCGGGCGCGCAGCTGCCGGAGGCGATCCTCGTCGCTAACGATCAGATGGCGCTTGGCGTTTTACGCGCCTGTGCGGAAAAAGGCGTTGCGGTACCGGGGCAGATCTCGGTTGTCGGGTTTGATGATACGGCTGACAGCGCGTGGTTTTCACCTCCGCTCACCACCGTTCGGCAGGCGTTCCGCGAGGCCGGTGAGCGCAGCGTGGAGCGGCTGATGGCACCTGCCCATCACGACGAATGCTGGCAGGAACAACTTCCCGTTACGTTGATCGTGCGTTATTCCACCGCGCCGCGCGCCGCACAGCAGGCCGATCGTGAAGATCTGGCGCAACAGCTCAGAACGCTGGCGCTGCTGGCGGAGAAGCTGGCGCGCAGCTAGCACTTTTGTGATCGTGCTCGCCTGGTGACGATCAAAGTCTTTACCGCCACCGTTTACCAGGGCATGTTGGCTAAAATTGTGAGCGCTTCGCAAAGAGGTTGATATGTCTTCTACATTGCCGCTGACCCTCAGCGCACTGCTGGCGCGTCGTGACTGGGAAAACCCGGGCGTGACGCAGTGGAATCGTCTGGCCGCACACGCGCCTTTTCATAGCTGGCGCGATGAAACCTTCGCCCGCGAGGATAAGCCTTCGCTGAGCAAGCGTCTGCTTAACGGCGTCTGGCGATTCAACTTTTTCCCGGCGCCAGAGCAGGTTCCCGAGACATGGGTAACGGACGATCTGGCTGACGCCGTTGAGATGCCCGTGCCGTCGAACTGGCAGATGGAGGGATTTGACACTCCCATCTATACCAACGTCACCTATCCGATAAATGTGAACCCGCCGTATGTTCCGGCTGAAAACCCAACTGGTTGTTACTCGCTCACATTTGAGATGGATGACGCCTGGCTGTGCAGCGGGCAAACCCGCATTATTTTTGACGGGGTGAATTCAGCTTTTCATCTGTGGTGTAACGGCCAGTGGGTGGGTTATTCGCAGGACAGCCGTCTGCCTGCGGAGTTCGATCTCAGCGCGGTGCTGCGACCGGGGCAGAACCGTCTGGCGGTGATGGTGTTACGCTGGTGCGACGGAAGCTACCTGGAAGATCAGGACATGTGGCGGATGAGCGGCATTTTTCGCGACGTCTCGCTGCTGCACAAGCCGGAAACGCGAATTGCCGATTATCAGATCGTGACCGATCTGAATGCCGAATGCGATCGGGCGATACTCCGGGTTGACGTTGCGCTGGAAGGCTCACGCTACGCCGAATGCGAGGTGGCGTTTACCCTGTGGCGTAATGGCGAAGCCTGCGCGCAAACCACGCAGCAGCCCGGATCGGCCATCGTGGACGAACGCGGCAGTTGGGCTGAACGGCTTACGGTGGCGATACCCGTGAACGCTCCCGCGCTGTGGAGCGCTGAAACACCGGAATGCTATCGGCTGACAATGTCGCTTCGGGATGCGCAGGGTAACGTGCTGGAAACTGAAGCCTGCGATGTCGGTTTCAGACGCGTCGAAATCAGCAACGGCCTGCTGAAGCTTAACGGCAAACCGCTGCTGATCCGCGGCGTGAACCGTCACGAACATCATCCTGAGAAGGGGCAGGTGATGGATGAGGCGACCATGCGCCGCGACATCGAACTGATGAAGCAGCATAACTTCAACGCCGTGCGCTGCTCGCATTATCCGAACCATCCTCTGTGGTACACGCTTTGCGATCGCCACGGCCTGTACGTGGTCGATGAGGCGAATATTGAAACCCACGGCATGGTGCCGATGAGCCGCCTGGCGGACGATCCGCGCTGGCTGCCTGCCATGAGCGAACGCGTAACGCGTATGGTGCAGCGGGACCGGAATCATCCGTCCATCATCATCTGGTCCCTGGGGAATGAGTCCGGGCATGGGGCGAACCACGATGCGCTGTACCGCTGGCTGAAAACCACCGATCCCACGCGGCCGGTGCAGTACGAAGGCGGCGGCGCGAGTACAGCCGCTACCGATATTGTCTGCCCGATGTATGCCCGCGTCGATCAGGATCAGCCATTCCCGGCGGTGCCAAAGTGGTCGATTAAAAAGTGGATCGGCATGCCGGACGAAACCCGTCCGCTGATCCTCTGCGAGTATGCCCACGCGATGGGCAACAGCTTTGGCGGCTTTGCCAGCTACTGGCAGGCATTCCGCAGCCATCCCCGGTTGCAGGGCGGGTTTGTCTGGGACTGGGTCGATCAGGCGCTGACGAAAAAAGCGGAAGACGGCACGGCATTCTGGGCCTACGGCGGCGATTTTGGCGATAAGCCCAACGACCGTCAGTTCTGCCTCAACGGGCTGGTGTTTCCCGATCGCACTCCGCACCCCGCCCTTTACGAGGCGCAGCGTGCCCAGCAGTTCTTTACCTTTACGCTGGTGAGCACCGTTCCGCTGGTCGTCGATATCCAGAGCGATTATCTGTTCCGTCATACTGACAACGAGCATCTGCGATGGTCAGTGGCGCGTGACGGTGCGGTATTGGCTTCCGGCGAAACACCCCTTTCTGTTGCGCCTCAGGAGACGCAGCGCGTTGAGATCCCGCTGCCTGAGCTTGATGCTGAGCCGGGCGAGGTCTGGCTCAACGTGGAGATCGTTCAGCCGCATGCCACGCCGTGGTCGCCGCCCGGCCACCGTTGTGCCTGGGATCAGTGGCCGCTCCCGGCTCCGCTGTACCTTGCGCCACCGAAAGCAGGCGGAACCCCTCCGCAGCTAACGGTGCAGGACGAAGCGCTGGACATTACTCATCAGCAGCAGCGCTGGCAGTTTAGCCGTCTCACCGGAAACCTGACCCAGTGGTGGAACGAGGGCGCTGAAACGCTCCGTTCCCCGCTAACGGATAACTTCACCCGCGCGCCGCTGGACAATGACATTGGCGTCAGCGAGGCGACCCGCATCGATCCGAACGCGTGGGTGGAACGCTGGAAAGCGGCAGGGATGTATGGGATGTCCTCGCGCCTCCTCCAGTGTGAAGCGGAGCAGCATGCCCGTGAGGTGGTGGTGACCACGCAGCATGTCTGGGAGCATCAGGGAAAAGCGCTGTTTATCAGCTGCAAGGTCTGGCGGATTGATGACCACGGAGTACTGCACGGTGATGTGCAGGTGACGGTGGCGTCTGATATTCCTGAGCCCGCTCGCGTGGGCCTGAGCGTTATGCTGGCGGATATCCCGGAAACGGTGCGCTGGCTGGGGCTGGGCCCGCTGGAGAACTATCCGGACAGAAAACTGGCGGCGCAGCAGGGGCGCTGGGCGTTACCGCTGGAAGAGATGCAGACGCCGTATATCTTCCCGACGGAGAACGGTTTGCGCTGCGACACCCGAGAGCTGACGTTTGGCTCCCATCAGTTGCAGGGACAGTTCCATTTCTCCCTGAGCCGTTATAGCCAGCGGCAGCTGCATGAGACAACGCATCAGCACTTGCTGCGGGAAGAGGCTGGCTGCTGGTTAAATCTTGATGCGTTTCACATGGGCGTAGGGGGGGACGACTCATGGAGCCCGAGCGTAGCCCCGGCCTTCATTCTGCAAAACCGCCGGCTGCGCTACACGTTTAGCTGGCAGCAGAACGGCTGAGCCGACACGTGCGGCCACTGCCGTGGCCGCAATGCTTATCTCAGGATCCCGCTTGCGCCGTGAATGCTCATATAAATCCCGACTACCGCGATCAGTGCCGCTGAGATCCACGGCGCCTTGCGCGAAAAGGCGCTAAAGCCGGGCCAGCGCTTCGCCGCATGTTTCATGCTTAATGCGGCAATTGCGCCAGAGGCGACGAGAGTGAGCGCCAGCCCGATACTGAAACTGAACACCAGCGTGGCGCCGAGCGCGAAATGTTTCAGTTGCAGGCAGATCAGCAGCACCGTAATGGAGGCCGGACAGGGGATAAGCCCACCGGTCAGGCCGAATAGCGCGATTTGCCCGGTGGTGACCTCTTTACCGTTGAAGCGTCGGTTAATGTCCTGGGCGTGTGCGCGCTGGTGGGCATCCTGCCACTCCTCTTCAACCAGAGGAGACGTGTGGTCGTGATGATGCGCGTGGTCGTGATGATCATGATGGTGATGATGATCATCATGGTGGTGATGCGGCTGGCTCTCATGCCAGGTTCGCCACGCCATCCACAGGGCGATCAACACGATCAGAACCCCGGAAATCAACTGAAACCAGGGCTCAGAAGTATCTGCATCCCATCCCCGACCAAACCATAATCCCGCCATCGCAATGATCCAGACGACCGCCGTATGAGACAGCGTTGCGGACAACCCAAGCAACACAGCCTGTTTCAGCGTACCGCGGATCGCCACAATGAAAGCCGCCATCATTGTTTTTGAATGGCCTGGCTCAAGGCCATGGAGCGCGCCAAGCAGGATGGCGCTGGGGACAAACAGCCAGGCGTTACCCTGCTGTAGAAGAGAAGAAAAATCGTTCATTGAACATTCCGGGGTGGAAAACATGCCGAGAATACTACTCCCCCCCAGTAGTATAATACTACCCCCCAGTAGAAAAATACCCAGGGGGAGTAGAGCGTGATATGATTTTTACGCCACCAAAGAGGAGCTAAGCGATGTCACACACGGTTCGTGATAAAAAGAAGTTATTGACCCGCCTGAAAAAAATTCAGGGGCAGAGCGCTGCGCTGGAAAAAATGCTCAACAGCGATCATGAATGCGCCGAGGTGTTACAGCAGCTGGCGGCGATCAGGGGCGCGGTAAACGGCATGATGATGCAAGTGATTGAGGGACATTTAACCGATCACGTGGTGAAAGAGCCAGAGGAAGCGCAGCGCGAGGCCGATCTCGGGGTCGTGATGCAGGTGATCAAATCGTACCTTAAGTAATGTGCTTCTCCAGGTTGTGCCCGGCCCAGAGAATGAAATCCTCTTTAGGCAGTGCCTTGCTGAAATACCAGCCCTGGCCGTACTGCACGCCGTGGCGATGCAACCATTCAATCTGCCCTTCAGTTTCAATGCCTTCTGCGACCATCGCCAGTTTAAGCGATTTGGCCATTTCGATGATGTGGGGAGTCACGTTCTTGTACTCCAGCGCATCCACAAAGGATTTATCAATCTTCAGGGTATCAACATCCAGATCCTGCAAATAGCTCAGGCTGGAGTAACCCGTACCAAAATCATCAATGTAGATAGCGTGCCCGGCGCGGCGAAACGCAGCGATGGCAGGCACGCTGACGGCGGGATCGGCAAAGCCGCGCTCGGTTAATTCAAGGGCGATCTGGCGCGGGTGGACGCCCCATTTGTTGAGCAACTGACTCAGCTGGCGAGGCAGCTCGGGGGACGTTAAATCCGATGGCGCAAGGTTGACAGAAATGTGCAGTTCCGGATGATGATGCAGCCAGGCGCCTAAATCCTCAAACACCTTATTCACCACCAGCTGCGTCAGCGTTGAAATAAGCCCCGTCTGCTCAGCCAGCGGCACAAAGAGATTGGGCGACAGGTGACTGCCATCTGGCTGCGGCCAGCGCATCAGCGCTTCAGCACCCACCAGTTTTCCACTGCACAGCGCCACGATGGGCTGATAGTAAACTTCGATCTCCCGGTTGTTGATCGCGTCGATCAGGCGGTTACGCGGGGATAACAAACGGCGGAGGATGCGCAGGACAATAAGGGCAGCAGCCAGGCTTAGCAAGATGCCAGCCGGTAGCCAGATGATCAGCTGCTGGTGCCAGGATTCCGCCAGCGGTTTTAACGACGCCCACGCGATCACCGTAAACCCCAGTTCGGGTACAGGTTTCAACACGTACATCGAGCCGTTGTATTGCACGCGCGTAACGTCCTGCTGCTCCTTAACGACAGAAAGAATATACGGGTCGACAATATTGCTTCTGGCAAATATCCGATGGGTTTCGCTGCCCACCAGGGCGGCATCCATCGAAATATCACCGAAAGGGACAACATCCACAAGCGAGGCCGGATCAACCATCACCAGATAATGTCCTTTCCCCAGAACGGCCATATAACGGTGAATGCCGAGGTCGTTTTGTGAGGTGAGCCACGCGCTATACCCGTCTGCGGTGATCCGCATCGGGGGCGGTAAGATCGCCGTATTACTGGATTGTTCCAGGGATGAGCAGAGCGGCTTCAGGTTATCGGTATACATCACTTCCTGAATATAGCGCCAGGAGAACGCGACCCGGCGCATTTCGCGTAAATGCGGGGGAGTGCAGGGTGGGGCGTGGAATGTCTGTAGGTGCGTGAGCGCCTGTTTTGCCTGCGCAACGACTCTGTCGGTACGGATCAGGACGCGCGAGGCATAGCTGTCCAGCGCATCCACAAATTTCTCCTCAGCCTGACGATGCGCCAGCCAGATACTGAGGCAGACAGGGACCAGCACAGAGAAGATCAGTACGCCTGTCACCAGGCTGACCAGATGTCGGGTTCGCATGCTGCTTTATCCTTCCCATATGCCCGCCTCGGGCCTGGAGTTTGCGCGCCAGAAGAAAAAGTTTTTTATCGCTAAATGATATAGTTATAGCATGTGACAGTCTCAGGCAGGTATCTGAATCAACCTTTCAAAAACAGGCTGTGCGTGACAGGGGTTGTTTTTGCAGCAAAGCTCAGATAGTATTTTGTTATGTTATAACAATACATGAAGGCCAGAGATGAAACCGAATATCCATCCAACCTATCGCACCGTTGTGTTTCACGACACCACGGCTAATGAATACTTTAAAGTCGGCTCAACAATTAAGACAGACCGTGAAATTGAGCTGGAGGGGAAAACGTATCCCTACGTTACCCTTGATGTCTCCTCTAAATCACATCCGTTTTATACCGGGAAGCAGAAGACCTTCTCGACGGATGGCAGCGCGGCACGCTTCCGCAAGCGTTTTGGTGGCTTTCTTGATGCGAAGCGAGGCTAATCATGCAGGTGCTGAACTCATTGCGCAGTGCAAAACAGCGTCACCCGGATTGCCAGATAGTCAAACGCAAGGGACGCTTATACGTGATCTGCAAATCTAACCCGCGCTTTAAGGCGGTGCAGGGACGTAAAAAAAGACGCTAAACGCGCGTCTCTCGCCAGCTTTCCAGGGAGCTTTTCTGTTTGCCATCGGCGGTAAAATTGTCGGTGGCAAGCCAGCTTTCAAACGCGCTCGCCAGCACTGGCCACTCTTTGTCGAGAATTGAAAACCAGTCGGTGTCCCGGTTTCGGCCTTTAATGACCAGCGCCTGGCGAAAACGCCCTTCAAACTGAAAGCCCAGACGCAGAGCCGCTTTGCGGGATGGTTCGTTCAGGCTGTTGCACTTCCATTCATAACGCCGGTAGCCCAGGGTATCGAACACGTACCGCATCAGCAGATACTGCGCTTCTGTCGACATGGGCGTGCGACTTAACAGTGACGAGAAGTGAACATGTCCCACTTCCACAACGCCGTTTTTAGGATCGATCCGCATCAGGGACAGCGACCCGACAGGAGACTGGGTCTGGTTATCGATAACGGTAAAGTGGATGGGATCGGCTAATTCGCTCACGCTCGCCACCCATTCGGCAAACTCCTCTGCGGTGGCATCGGGTTCACGCAGCAGCCACGTCCAGCTTCGGGTATCTCCGGCCAGGGAATACGCAGAGAACAACGCCGGGGCATGCTCCACGCGCAGCGGCTCAAGCCGACAATAGCGACCCTGAAGTATCACCCGGGACGGGTGCGGGCGAGGCTGCCAGTCGAAAAGGCTTTCGCCTACAGGTTGTCCAAACTCATTGAATGTATTCATCTTTATTCCCGTCACATTGAAAAGATCTCCAGATTAATGAATTGCTGGTTCCTTAAAAAGAACCACCAGGCTATGTTTTTCTGGTACCACGAGGAGGAATGATGAATATACCGGGTGATGAGCTATACACCTTGCTCCATGCTGCGCTGAAAAAACGTGGGGAAGAGACGCTCCAGCGTGCGCTCTATCTTGCTTTGCGGGAGGCCATACTGTGCGGAAGGCTTCGATCCGGCAGCCATTTGCCCGGCTCACGAACGCTGGCGCAGCAGATCTCTGTGTCCCGAAATACCGTCAACGCGGCGCTGGACCAGCTCACGCTCGAAGGTTATTTGCTGCGTAGCCGCCAGGGCACGCGGGTGGGGCAATTCGCTCCTCGGACGATTGCCCGGACATTACCGGACCCGGACGTCAGGCTGACAAAACGTGTCGCCCTGCTGCCCGCGCCTGTGCTGCGCGACACCCCGGTGATGGCGTTTACGCCGGGAACGCCTGCCATCAACTATTTCCCCTTACCGCTGTGGCGGCGGTTGTACGATCGTGTTCTGCGCGAGGAGGGAAGCACCCTGTTAGGGTATGGCGACCCGGCCGGCGAGCCGACGCTGCGGGCCGCCGTTGCCCGCCATCTTGCGCTGTCCCGCGGCATTGACTGCGATGCCAGCCAGATTGTGATAACCGAAGGGGCGCTGGAGGGCGTCAATCTGTGCACGATGCTGTTAAGCGAGCCGGGGGATGTTGCCTGGGTGGAAAATCCCGGCTATAGCGGCGCCAAAAGCGCTTTCGTCAAAACCGGCCTGGCGATGACCGGCATACCGGTGGATGACGAGGGGATGTGCTGGGAAGGGCTGTCTGCGCCTTCACCCACGCTGATTTTTACCTCGCCATCGCATCAGTTCCCTTGCGGAAGCGTGCTCAGCGCGCGGCGGCGTCTGGCGCTGCTGGAACTGGCCCGGCAGCACAGCGCGTGGATCATTGAGGATGATTACGACAGCGAATTTCGTTATACCGGTGAGCCCGTCCCGGCGATGCTCGGAATGGTCAACAATGCGCCCGTTGTGTATCTGGGGACGTTCAGCAAAACGCTGTTTCCATCGCTCCGGATGGGGTTCATGGTGTTACCGCCAGCGCTGGCGAAGGCGGCGCGTCCGGCCATCGGCTCGCTGCTGCGCGGCGGGCATCGCGCTGAACAGCGCACCCTGGCGCTGTTTATTGAGGAAGGCCACTATGCACGGCATCTTGCCGCCATGCGTCGCCTTTATCGTAAGCGTTACCGCCAACTGCGGGAGGTGCTGAGCGCAGAGCTTCATACGCCGCACCGTGTTCTTGCCGGGGAAGGGGGAATGCACCTGACGCTGGCGATTGACGGTATCGACGATCAGCGGCTGGTGGAGCAGGCGAGAGCGTTTCAGCTGGCACCCGCTGCGCTGAGCGGGTATTACCTTGAGACGAAGCAGGGGCAAACCGGTCTGGTTTTAGGTTACGGTAATACCTCTGCTTCGCAGTTTGCGCCGGGTATCCGACGTCTTCAGGCGCTCATTACACAGCAGTGGGGCGGGAAAGGGTAAAGACATCATAAAAAGAGAGCTGGCCCTTAGTGATGACCATTTTCTGCAACTTCTCTTTTTGCCCGGCCTCGACGGCCGGCGAGTGCAGGATGCTGTCGATCAGCTCCTTCGGCACGTAACGCGTGTTGTACCACTCCCCGTTGTAGCACACGCGGAAATCGAGTACGTCGATATCTTCATACCGGTAACGCGGATTGACGTCGAAAAAGAAAAACGCGTTAAACACCACGAACAGCACAACCAGTAGCCAGACGGAATCGACCAGTGTTTCAGACTTCAGCATGACGATAAGCGTTGCCAGCCAGGCGGCGTACATGGCGACGAACAATCCGGGGTGTTTGCGAATAAAGCTGATGCTAAAACGCGGGCGATTGTCGCGCTTTTCGCGGGTATTGAGATCGTCGATGGTGGCGGTAAGCAGGCGCTGTATCTCTGTCATTTTTTGCCTTTATGATTGTTAAAAATACAGGTGATCTGCCTATTTTATGAGAGGGGTTTATGCGATGAAAGTAACAGTTATGCCAGGAAAAAGCATAACAGTTACTCAGGATGCGCTTAGATCATTTTAATGATTTTCGCCGGATTCCCGCCCACTACCGCATTGGCCGGCACGTCTTTGGTCACTACCGCGCCGGAAGCGATAACCGCATTATCGCCAATGGTCACGCCTGGATTAATCACCGCGCGTCCGCCGATCCAGACATTATCACCAATGGTGACCGGTTTACCGTACTCCAGCCCGCTGTTACGTTCGGTCGCATCCAGAGGATGCGTGGCCGTATAAATGTGCACTCCCGGCGCAAGCATACAGTTATCGCCAATGCGGACAGGGCAGACGTCCAGCATGACGCAATCGAAGTTAGCGTAAAAATTGTTGCCCAGATAGATGTTATACCCGTAGTCGCAGCGGAAGCTTGGCTCTATATAGGCACCTTCGCTTTGACCCAGCAGGTCAGCTAATAAGGCGCGACGTTCGGCCTTCTCATCGGGTGCGGTATGGTTATAGCGGTGAACAAGATGACGCGCGCGTAAACGGTCAGCCCTCAGCGTGTCATCGCCAGGGCGGTAATATTCACCTGCAATCATCTTCTGTTTTTCTTCACTCATGGGAACCTCTCTGGAATCGTTTTACGCAGCGTAAAGAGGATTAACCAGAAAGGGAACGTTCCCTAAAAGTGGCTGTGACGGGAGTCACAACTTTCTTGCGCATAAATACGTTTTATACGGGAACCTGGCGTTTGCATTTGAAGCGTAATTCGAAAGGTAAATTCAGCTTAACAACGGGCGTAATGCCTTTACAGTCTCTCTTCAACGATTAACGAACAAATTTCCACACCGAAGAGGGGATCTTGTCATACAGTTTATTCATGGTCAGCTCAGCAAGACGATGGTCGGCAGCTGAATAAAATACCGCCAGTTCATTATCAGACAGCTCGTATTTATTTTTCTCAATAACTCGTTCAAGGGTGTCAATTGACTGGCAGCGTCGCAGGCGCATCAAATAATCGACTTTTGTTAATGGTTTATCAGACATAAATTCACCTTAGTAATTGTAATAATTTTAACAGGAAAGACTAACCGGATTAGCTCTGCTGACATTAGTGAAGCAGCGAAATAGACGGTTTCCTGATTTACGCCATTTCTGCAAATCCTGTGCGTTAATGCCGTAGCTGCTGAACAACATAAAGGTGTCGTCCAGGTATTCATCAATTTGCTCTATCAACTTATTATCTTCATTGTACTTAATTTTATAATTAAGTGCGAAGGTGGCGATATGCTCGATCAGCTCGTTGAGCTGTAAATTGATAGCAGACGTTGGATCGTTCACCCAGCCATGGTTACTTTCTTCAAGATTGGCAAGGCAGTCATGGTACAAGGATTCGCAGAGAAATTTCAACTGCGCGATATCATGCCTTTTTGGCGAGTACTCGTCCATAGCGCATCCCCTTCTGAGTGATTTTTTACTCACCGAACATCATGTCGGGATGGATACAACTTGCTTAGCCACACGGGAGCTGTGTTCCTGATAACTCTAACTATAAGCCACTCTGATCAAGATTTCACCGCGCTATTACGAAAAATTACAATTAAATCGTTACTGTTCGAGCCTTTACGCAAATCTACCTTTTGCAGCGAACGCGTTAATCAATAAAAAAGACGATTTTTATCGGTTCCTTAGAATTCATTGAGTTAGCGCAAAGTTTCATGTGAAGTCCGAAACCAGATATCTTCAGATATTTTCCATTGCTTAGGAATAGTCCGAATAATTTACGTCACGAAATGATAATAAAAGAATGCTGAGTTCCTGGTGTAAGTTATCGGCCTATTATGATAGGCCTTATTAAAAAAGAGGAAAATAAATAGAAAGGCAATAGGTCTATTTTATGATTTTTTCTGAAAAAGAAAAAGGCCGCAAATGCGGCCTTTTTATCATGTGAAACCGGTATCAGTGATGTTCTACCGAATGATTGTGCTCAACGTCTTCATTCTTACGGCTGAAGCGGCGGCGAACCACCACGAAGAACACCGGTACGAAGAAGATCGCAAGAACGGTCGCGGTTACCATCCCACCCATTACGCCGGTACCTACTGCGTTCTGTGCGCCGGAGCCCGCACCGGAGCTGATAACCAGCGGCATAACGCCGAGGATAAACGCCAGGGACGTCATCAGGATTGGACGCAAACGCATACGAACGGCTTCCAGCGTTGCTTCAATCAGGCCTTTTCCTTCTTTCTCCATCAGATCTTTGGCGAATTCGACGATTAGTATCGCGTTCTTCGCCGACAAGCCAATGGTTGTCAGCAGGCCCACCTGGAAGTAAACGTCGTTGGTCAGCCCACGGAACGTTGCGGCAAGCAGCGCACCGATAACCCCCAGCGGAACCACCAGCATAACGGAGAATGGAATCGACCAGCTCTCATACAATGCCGCCAGACACAGGAACACCACAATCAGTGAAATGGCGTACAGGGCAGGGGCCTGATTACCGGACAGACGTTCCTGATAGGACATGCCGGTCCAGTCGTAGCCGACACCCGCAGGCAGTTTGCTGGCCAGTTCTTCCATCAGGTTCATGGCTTCACCGGTGCTTCGGCCCGGGGCTGCCTGACCGAGGATTTCCATCGATGGCAAGCCGTTATAACGCTCCAGACGCGGTGAACCGTATTCCCAGCGCGAGGTTGAGAAGGCGGAGAACGGCACCATCTGGCCATCGCTGCCGCGAACATACCAGTTGTTGATATCGTTCGGCAGCATACGGTATTGCGCTTCGGACATCACGTAGACTTTCTTCACGCGACCACGGTCGATGAAGTCGTTGACGTAGCTGCCACCCCAGGCTGCACCCAGCGTGGTATTAATGTCGCTGATGGAAACACCCAGCGCCTGCGCTTTTTCCTGGTCGATATCGATCTTGTACTGCGGCGTATCTTCCAGACCGTTAGGACGTACGCCCACCAGCAGGTCAGGGTGTTTTGCCACCTCGCCAAACAGCTGGTTACGCGCCTGAGTCAGTTTTTCGTGGCCCAGACCGCCCTGGTCAATCAGCTGGAAGTCGAAGCCGGTCGCCGTACCCAGTTCAACAATCGCTGGCAGGTTAAAGGCGAAGACCATCGCATCTTTAATCTGTGAGAAGGTGCCCATCGCGCGGCCGGTAATGGCTTCTACCTTGTTCTCTGCGCCCGGACGTTCAGACCAGTCTTTCAGAGAAACGAAGGCGATACCGGTGTTCTGACCACGACCCGCGAAGCCAAAGCCGTTAACCGCAAACACGGATTCGACGTTGTCTTTCTCTTTGGTCAGGAAGTAGTCGGTCATTTCATCCAGCACCTTTTGCGTACGCTCTTGCGTCGCACCGGCCGGAAGCTGCGCCATACTCAGGAACACGCCCTGGTCTTCATCTGGCAGGAACGAGCTTGGCAGACGAACGAACAGGAAAGCCATGCCCACCACGAGGATGATATAGAGCAGCAGGTAACGACCGGTGCTGCGCAGGATGTTACCCACGCTGTCGGTGTAGTGGTGCGTACTCTTATCAAACATGCGGTTGAACCAGCCGAAGAAGCCTTTATGCTCGCCGTGACCGCCTTTCTGAATCGGCTTCAGCATCGTCGCGCACAGGGCTGGCGTCAGGATCAGTGCAACCAGTACCGACAGCGCCATCGCCGAAACTATGGTGATGGAGAACTGACGGTAAATCGCACCGGTAGAGCCACCAAAGAAGGCCATCGGGATAAATACCGCAGACAGTACCATCGCGATACCGACCAGCGCGCCCTGGATCTGGCCCATTGATTTACGGGTTGCTTCCTTCGGCGGCAGGCCTTCTTCCGCCATGACACGCTCGACGTTTTCGACCACCACGATGGCGTCATCCACCAGCAGGCCGATGGCGAGCACCATCCCGAACATCGTCAGGGTGTTTATCGAGTAGCCAAATATCGCCAGCACCGCGAAGGTCCCGAGCAGTACAACCGGCACGGCGATGGTTGGGATCAGCGTTGCGCGGAAGTTTTGCAGGAACAGGTACATCACCAGGAAGACGAGAATGATCGCCTCAACCAGTGTTTTCACCACTTCGTGAATCGAAATTTTAACGAATGGCGTGGTGTCATACGGATAAACGATTTTCAGACCTGACGGGAAGAACGGTTCCATCTTCTTCAGTTCTGCACGGATAGCCGTCGCGGTGTCCAGGGCGTTCGCGCCCGTCGCCAGTTTGATACCCAGACCGGAAGCCGGTTTACCGTTGAACTTCGCAATGATGTCGTAGTTCTCACCGCCCAGCTCAACCTTCGCCACGTCACGCAGGCGAACCTGCGAACCGTCCTGATTCACCTTCAGCAGAATTTTGCTGAACTCATCGGCGGAGGTCAGACGCGTTTGCGCGATGATCGACGCGTTAAGCTGCTGGCCTTTCACCGGCGGTGTACCACCCAACTGACCGGCGGCAACCTGGGCGTTCTGCGCTTTAATTGCGCTGATAACGTCAACCGGCGTCAGCTGGAAGTTGTTTAGTTTATTCGGATCCATCCAGATACGCATCGCGTACTGGGAACCGAACAGCTGAACGTCACCCACACCAGACGTACGGCTGATGGCGTCCTTCATGTTGGCGCCCACGTAGTCGGAAATATCCTCCTGCGTCATGGTGCCGTTGGTGTTGATCACGCCGACAACCATCAGGAAGCTACTGGACGATTTCTCGACGCTCACGCCCTGCTGTTGTACTTCCTGCGGCAGCAGAGGCATCGCCAGCTGCAATTTGTTCTGCACCTGAACCTGTGCAATGTCCGCATCCGTACCGGATTCAAAGGTCAGGGTGATCTGAACCGTACCGGTTGAGTCACTGTTTGAGGACATGTACATCAGGTTATCGATACCGTTCATGTTCTGTTCGATAACCTGCGTAACGGTATCCTGCACCGTTTTGGCATCAGCGCCCGGATAGGTTGCGGAGATCGTCACTGCCGGCGGCGCAATCGTTGGATATTGCGCGACAGGCAGCTTCAGGATCGCAAGTCCCCCGGCCAGCATGATGATTATGGCGATCACCCACGCAAATATGGGGCGATCGATAAAGAAATTAGGCATGTCTTAACGGCTCCTGTTTAAGTTAAGACTTGGTTTGTTCTGACTGGCCAGCGGCCGACGCTTGTTGTTTGTCGTCAGATTTCACTTCCTGAGCTTTGACCTGCGCACCAGGACGAACTTTTTGCAAACCAGTAATAATTACGCGATCGCCATCTTTCAGACCTTCCGTTACCAGCCACTTGTCGCCAATCGCCTGCGTTGCAGTGATATTGCGTGTTTCGACTTTGTTATCGGCACCCACAACCAGTGCGCTCGCATCACCGCGTGGCGTACGGGTCACACCTTGCTGAGGAACCAGAATGGCACTTGGGTTAGTCCCTTCCTCAAGACGGGCGCGTACGAACATACCGGGCAGCAGGGTTTTATCCGGATTGGGGAAAATGGCCCGGATGGTGATAGAGCCGGTGGTCTGATCGACGGTCACATCAGAAAATTCCAGTGTGCCAGTCTGTGAGAACTTGATACCGTCGTTGGTAACCAGTTCCACTTTGGCTTTACCGTTTTCCTGTTTCAGGGTGCCGTTAGCCAGCTCCTGTTTGAGACGCAGGAAATCGTTGCTGGACTGGGTGACGTCAACGTAGATCGGGTCGAGCTGCTGCACGGTGGCCAGCGCGTTGGTTTGACCGTTCTGCACCAGCGCACCTTCGGTGACGGCTGATTTACCAATGCGACCGCTGATAGGGGAGGTCACTTTGGTGTAGGCCAGGTTAATACGCGCGGTTTCTACCGCCGCTTTCGCCGCCACAACGGCTGCGTTGGCTTGCTGTGCATCGGCCAGGGCAGAATCGTAATCCTGTTGGCTGATGTACTGCGTGCCGAGCAGTTTCTTGTAACGATTCAACGTCAGCTGCGAGATTTTGGCTGCCGCTTCGGCTTTAGCCAGATCGCCCTTAGCGCTCTCATAAGACGCCTGATAGGTTGCTGGATCAATCTGATACAGAGACTCGCCTGCCTTGACATCACCGCCTTCGGTGAAGTTACGTTTCAGGATGATACCGCTCACCTGCGGACGCACTTCCGCAATGCGGTAGGCGCTGGTGCGGCCCGGTAGTTCTGTTGTCATCTGGAGAGGTTCGGATTTGAGCGTCACGACGCCAACTTCTGGCACCTGCTGAGCTCCTTGTTGAGCCTGTTTGTCGTCACATCCTGTAAGCGCTAAGCTGCCTGAGAGCATCAGAACGACCGCCAGAGGCGTTAACCCTCTGTTTTTGTTCATATGTAAACCTCGAGTGTCCGATTTCAAATTGATCAAGGGTCCTGAGTCTAAAAACCCATTGCTGCGTTTATATTATCGTCATGCTATGGTACATACATTCATAAATGTATGTAAATCTGACTCCTGTAAATACATCAACGTATGGCACGAAAAACCAAACAACAAGCGCTGGAAACCCGACAACACATTCTGGATGTGGCAATGCGTTTGTTCTCACAGCAGGGTGTTTCGGCAACCTCGCTGGCACAGATTGCTCAGGCCGCGGGCGTCACGCGGGGAGCGATTTACTGGCATTTCAAAGACAAGTCCGATCTGTTTGGTGAAATCTGGGAGCTTTCAGAGTCCAGCATTAGCGATCTTGAGAGTGAGTATCGGGCAAAATTCCCTCACGATCCACTCTCAGTGTTAAGAGAAATTCTAGTATATATCCTTGAAGCGACGGTTGTTGAAGAGCGTCGTCGTCTGATGATGGAAATCATCTTCCATAAATGTGAGTTCGTTGGTGAAATGGCGGTGGTTCAGCAGGCGCAGCGCGACCTGTGTCTGGAAAGCTACGATCGCATCGAACAGGTCCTCACGGAGTGCATGCAGGCCAAAATGCTTCCTGCCACATTACTCACCCGCCGGGCGGCGATCCTGATGCGCAGCTATATTTCCGGCCTGATGGAAAACTGGCTTTTTGCTCCGGAGTCGTTCGATCTCAGGTCAGAGGCGCGCAGCTACGTCGAAATTTTTCTTGAGATGTGCCAGCTCTGTCCGACCCTTCAAAGTAAACTTAGCCCGCGCTCTGCCTGATCGGGCATGGGAAAAATCGTAGACCCTTTCCGTCGTACTATTCTGCTTCAGCCGGGCGTGATATCCTTCATGCCCGACTATTTCCGGTCATTTCTCACATCACATTCACAACTATGCTGCACATCAATCGCTCGCAACATCCTGTTCTGGCCCTGTTTTTGATCCTGCTGTTTTACTTTGCAGCCGCGCCGCTTTCATGGGCACGTGCAGACAACGGCAGTGACATTCCCACGCGTGCTGATGTTCAGTCGCAACTCGACACCCTGAATAAGCAAAAAGATCTCTCCGCCCAGGAAAAGCTCGTTCAGCAGGATCTGACGGAAACCCTGGAAACGCTGGACAAGATCGATCGCATCAAAGCCGAAACGGCCCAGCTACGGCAGAAGGTCGCTCAGGCGCCGGAGAACATGCGTAAGGCAACGGAGGCGCTGAGTGCGCTCAGCGACGTCGATAACGACGATGAAACCCGAAAAACGCTTGCCACGCTGTCGTTGCGCCAGCTTGAGTCGCGCGTGGCGCAGCTGCTGGACGATCTGCAAACGGCGCAATCCGATCTCTCAACCTACAACAGCCAGCTGGTTTCGCTGCAAACCCAGCCTGAGCGCGTGCAGAACGCCATGTACTCGGCGTCGCAACAGCTACAGCAGATACGTAACCGTCTGAATGGCATCACCGTGGGGGAAGGGGCGCTTCGTCCCACCCAGCAAACGCTGCTGAACATCCAGCAGACGCTGCTAAACGCGGAGATTGAACAGCAGCGTAAGAGCCTGGAAGGCAACACGGTGCTACAGGATGCGCTGCAAAAACAGCGTGACTACGTGACCGCGAATATCAACCGGCTTGAGCATCAGCTTCAGCTGTTGCAGGAAGCGGTGAACAGCAAGCGCCTGACGCTGACTGAAAAAACGGCGCAGGAAGCGGTTTCGCCAGACGAGACGGCCCGTATTCAGGCCAACCCGCTGGTGAAGCAGGAGCTGGAGATTAACCACCAACTGAGCGAGCGTCTGATTCAGGCGACTGAAAGCGGCAGCGCGCTGGTGCAGCAGAATATTAAGGTCAAAAACTGGCTGGATCGCGCTTTGCAGGCCGAGCGCAACGTCAAGGAGCAGATTGCCGTCCTGAAGGGCAGCCTGCTGCTGTCGCGCATTCTCTACCAGCAACAGCAGACGCTGCCGTCCGCCGACGAGCTGGAAGACATGACCAACCGCATTGCGGATTTGCGTCTTGAACAGTTTGACGTTAACCAGCAGCGCGATGCGCTATTCCAGAGCGATACCTTCGTTGCCAAAGTGGAAGAGGGCCATTCAGGTGAAGTGAACGCTGAAGTTCACGACGCGCTGTTGCAGGTGGTGGACATGCGCCGCGAATTGCTCGATCAGCTTAACAAGCAGCTGGGCAACCAGCTGATGATGGCGATTAACCTGCAAATCAACCAGCAGCAGCTGGTGAGCGTTTCTAAAAGCCTCCAGGAGATCCTGACCCAGCAGATTTTCTGGGTGAACAGCAATAAACCCATGGACTGGGACTGGTTTAAATCTTTCCCGGAAACGCTGAAATCCCAGATCAAAAGCATGAAAATTACCGTGAACTGGGAGAAAGCCTGGCCTGCGGTGATGATTGCCTTCCTGACGGGGCTGCCTTTGCTGCTCATCGCTGGCGTCATACGCTGGCGTTTGAAATGGCTGAAACAGTACCAGGCGAAGCTGGCCTCGGAAGTGGGGCAACTGCGTAACGACAGCCAACTGCACACCCCGAAAGCGATCCTGATCGATCTGATCCGTGCTCTGCCGGTCTGCCTGTTGATACTCGCCGTGGGCCTGATCCTGCTGACCATGCAGCTGAATATCAGCGATCTGCTGTGGGCGTTCAGCAAGAAGCTGGCGCTGTTCTGGCTGGTGTTTGGTCTGTGCTGGAAAGTGCTGGAAAAAGATGGCGTCGCCGTCCGCCACTTCAACATGCCGGAAAAACTCACCAGCCACTGGCGTCGCCAGATTGTGCGCATCAGCCTCGCGCTGCTGCCGCTGCACTTCTGGTCAGTTGTGGCGGAGCTTTCCCCGCTGCACCTGATGGATGACGTGCTGGGGCAACTGGTGATTATGCTGAACCTGCTGCTGATTGCCGTTCTGATGTGGCCAATGTGCCGCGACAGCTGGCGGGATAAAGAGTCCCACAATCTTCGTCTGGCTACCGTAACGGTACTGGCGATCATTCCTCTGGCGCTGATGGTGCTGACGGCGACGGGTTACTTCTATACCACGCTGCGTCTTTCCGGCCGCTGGATCGAAACGGTTTATCTGGTGATTGTATGGAACCTGCTGTTCCAGACCGTGCTGCGTGGTTTGAGCGTGGCGGCGCGCCGCATTGCTTATCGTCGTGCTGTTGCCCGTCGGCAGCATCAGGTGAAAGAGGGGGCTGAAGGGGCAGAGCCGCAAGAAGAGCCGACCATTGCTCTGGAGCAGGTTAACCAGCAAACGATGCGTATTACCATGCTGGTGATGATCGCCCTGTTTGCGGTGATGTTCTGGGCCATCTGGTCTGATTTAATTACCGTCTTCGCCTACCTCGACAGTATCACGCTCTGGCAATACAACGGTACCGAAGCGGGCGCTGCGGTAATGAAAAGCGTCACCATGGGCAGCCTGCTCTTTGCGCTGGTGTCGTCAGTGGTTGCCTGGGCGTTGATCCGCAACCTGCCGGGTCTGCTGGAAGTGCTGGTGCTCTCAAGGCTGAACCTGCGTCAGGGGGCGTCGTACGCCATTACCACCATCCTGAACTACGTCATTATTATTGTCGGGGCGATGACGGTATTCGGCTCGCTGGGCGTCTCGTGGGATAAACTCCAGTGGCTGGCGGCGGCGTTGTCAGTGGGTCTGGGCTTCGGCTTGCAGGAGATCTTCGGTAACTTTGTCTCTGGCCTGATTATCCTGTTCGAACGTCCGGTGCGTATCGGCGATACCGTCACCATCGGTACTTTCTCCGGGACCGTCAGCAAGATCCGCATTCGTGCGACCACCATTACCGACTTCGATCGTAAAGAGGTGATCATCCCGAACAAAGCGTTTGTGACCGAGCGTCTGATCAACTGGTCGCTCTCGGATACCACCACTCGCGTGGTGATCCGACTCGGGGTGGCCTATGGCTCGGATCTGGACAAGGTGAAAGAGGTACTGCTGAAGGCGGCAGCCGACCATCCAAAAGTGATGCACGATCCTGCGCCAGCGGTATTCTTCACCACCTTCGGGCCGAGCACTTTGGATCATGAGCTGCGCCTGTACGTACGCGAACTGCGCGATCGCAGCTACACCGTCGATGAGCTGAACCGCACCATTGACCGTCTGTGTCGTGAAAACGATATTAATATCGCCTTTAACCAGCTTGAGGTTCATCTGCGCAACGAGAAAGGCGATGAGCATACGGAAGTGAAGCGCGAGATTAAGGGGGACGACCCTACTCCCGCCTAATCTATTTCCCTCTCCCCTCTGGGGAGAGGGTAGGGTGAGGGGGAAGTTTCCCCTCAAAATCTCGTCGCACAATCTCCAGCGCTTTCAGCACCGTCTCCGCCGGGATCTCGTGATTCTCCAGCAGCATAATTAAATCGACGGCCAGCTTGACCTCGTCGGGGGCATTTTCCAGTGACATCAGTGGCTCCTGTTAACGGGTCAGGCGTTCAATGACGCGTTCAATCTCATCCAGCGCCTGACGGCAGCGGACGATACGGCCTTCCAGCGCGCTGATTTCACGCATTAATAACTGCTGCTCTTCCAGCGTTTCGCTGGTGTTCAGGCGGGCTTCGCGCTCGCGCTTCATCTCAAACAGACGGCGCTCAAACTCCTGGTTCTCCAGCCGCTTGCGCTGCCATTTACCGAGCCCCGGCGAGGCGCTGTCCCACGCCCGTAACGGCCAGGCGGCGATTTCCCGGTGCAGGGCGGTGATCTGCTCGGTAAGATGCTCCGCAAGCCACGCGACCTGTTCCTGCTGTTCACTCTCAACCGCGTGACGAAGCTCGTCGAGATTGGTCTGCGCTTCAGCAAGATAATCCTCAATGACGGTGCTGCGGGTGCGGAAGAGCTGTCGGTCAAAGCGCGGTTTCAGCGTGGCGTGGCCCATCAACGGCGTGGCCTGCGCCCGCAGCGCGATCAGCTGATTTTGCAGCCTCTCAAGAAGCAGTACTGTTTTCAAGGCGCTCTCCAGTGGTAAAGTAGCCGTTCAGTTTGATAACGATTCGCATTATGCAGCGTACTATTTTAATCATCATTGGCTGGCTCGCGGTAGTGCTGGGCACGCTGGGTGTGGTTTTACCCTTGCTGCCGACCACCCCGTTTATCCTGTTGGCCGCCTGGTGCTTCGCCCGCTCGTCGCCGCGTTTTCACCACTGGCTTCTGTACCGCTCGTGGTTTGGCGGCTACCTGCGGCACTGGCAAAAACACCGGGCCATGCCGCCCGGGGCTAAGCCGCGCGCCATTGCCTTCATCCTGATCACCTTCGCCGTCTCGTTATGGCTGGTGAAAATGATGTGGGTGCGCATTCTGCTGCTGGCGATCCTGGTTTGCCTGCTGATCTTTATGTGGCGGATCCCCGTGGTTGATGAAAAGCAACAAAAGCACTGAAGCCTCATCATGGCGGTTGCAATTATGGCGCACAGCCAGTAAATTCGACCGTTTTCGAGCACAGGTGCGCCTGGTCAAAGGTTAAACAACTGTTACTTTGACCGACTCGTCGCGCGCCGTGAGTAACACTGTTTCATTTAGGCACAAACCGATGACCGCAACTGCACAGCAGCTTGAATATCTGAAAAATAGCATCAAAAGTATCCAGGACTATCCAAAACCTGGCATTCTTTTCCGCGATGTCACCAGCTTGCTGGAAGACCCGAAAGCGTACGCCCTCAGCATTGAACTGCTGGTTGAGCGTTATAAAAACGCCGGGATCACCAAAGTAGTAGGTACTGAAGCCCGTGGCTTCCTGTTTGGCGCACCGGTTGCGCTGGCGATGGGCGTGGGTTTTGTGCCGGTGCGTAAGCCGCGCAAACTGCCGCGTGAAACCATTGCTGAGAGCTATGAGCTGGAATACGGCACCGATCAGCTGGAAATTCACGTTGATGCCATCAAGCCAGGCGACAAAGTGCTGGTGGTGGACGATCTGCTGGCAACCGGCGGCACCATCGAAGCGACCGTGAAGCTGATCCGTCGTCTGGGCGGGGAAGTGACCGACGCGGCATTCATCATCAACCTGTTCGATCTCGGCGGCGAGCAGCGCCTGGAAAAACAGGGTATTACCAGCTACAGCCTGGTGCCATTCCCGGGACATTAATCCCGTATCTCACAACCTCGCTCAATGGGTGAGGTTGTGATAGCATTCCCCTCCATTAATTCACCTTCCAGCGTTGCAGAGCCTGCCCATGAGTTATCAGGTGTTAGCCCGTAAATGGCGACCACAAACCTTTGCTGACGTTGTCGGTCAGGAACATGTGCTGACGGCCCTGGCGAACGGCTTGTCGCTAGGTCGCATCCATCACGCCTATCTTTTCTCCGGCACCCGCGGCGTCGGTAAAACCTCTATTGCCCGTCTGCTGGCAAAAGGTCTGAACTGCGAAACCGGGATCACCGCCACCCCGTGCGGCGTGTGCGACAACTGTCGTGAGATCGAGCAGGGGCGTTTTGTCGATCTGATTGAGATCGACGCCGCCTCGCGCACCAAAGTGGAAGATACCCGCGATCTGCTCGACAACGTGCAGTACGCCCCGGCGCGCGGCCGCTTCAAGGTCTATCTGATCGATGAAGTGCACATGCTGTCGCGCCACAGCTTCAACGCCCTGCTGAAAACGCTGGAAGAGCCGCCTGCGCATGTCAAATTCCTGCTGGCGACCACCGATCCGCAAAAGCTGCCGGTCACGATCCTCTCGCGCTGCCTGCAATTCCACCTGAAGGCGCTCGACGTTGAGCAGATCCGCGCTCAGCTTGAGCATATCCTCGATGAAGAGAACATTGTCCACGAGCCGCGTGCGCTGCAACTGCTGGCCCGTGCCGCGGACGGCAGCCTGCGCGATGCGCTGAGCCTGACCGACCAGGCGATTGCCAGCGGTGACGGTAAACTCTCCACCGACGCGGTCAGTACCATGCTCGGCACGCTGGATGACGATCAGGCGCTGTCGCTTATTGAAGCGATGATTGCCGCCAACGGTGAGCGGGTAATGACCCTCGTCAACGACGCCGCTGCCCGTGGCATTGAGTGGGAAGCGCTGCTGGTCGAGATGCTCAGCCTGCTGCACCGTGTGGCGATGCTGCAACTGTCTCCGTCGGCTATTGGCGCGGACATGGCGACCATTGAACAGCGGATGCGTGAACTTGCGCGCACCGTGCCGCCGGCTGACGTTCAGCTTTATTATCAGACGCTGCTGATTGGCCGCAAAGAGCTGCCGTTTGCACCGGATCGCCGGATGGGCGTTGAAATGACGCTGCTGCGCGCGCTGGCCTTCCATCCGCGCAAGCCATTGCCGGAGCCGGAAACGCCCCGGCAGTCCTTTGCGCCGGTTGCGCCGACCGCGGTAATGTCACCGCAGCAGGTGCCACCGCAACCGGCATCGCCGCCGCCGCAAAACGTGCCGCTGTCGGATGCCACCAGTTCGGTGCTTGCCGCACGAAGCCAGTTGCAACGTGCGCAGGGAGCAACCAAACCAAAAAAGAGTGAACCGGCAGCGCCTGCAAGAGCGCGGCCGGTGAACAACGCCGCGCTTGAACGACTGGCCTCGGTAACGGAGCGCGTGCAGTCGCGTCCGGCACCGTCCGCGCTCGAGCAAAAAGCCCCGGCGAAAGAAGAGGCATACCGCTGGAAGGCGACCACCGTTGTTGAAACGGTCAAGGAAGTGGTCGCCACGCCAAAAGCGCTGAAAAAGGCGCTGGAGCATGAAAAAACGCCGGAGCTATCCGCGAAGCTCGCGGAAGAGTCCATCGAGCGCGACGCCTGGGCCGCCGAGGTCAGCAAACTGCAACTGCCGAAGCTGGTGGAGCAGGTCGCGCTGAACGCCTGGAAAGAGCAGGACGGTAATCAGGTGCGTCTGCACCTGCGCCCTGGCCAGCGGCACCTCAACTCCCCTGGCGCGCAAAAGGCGCTGGCCGAGGCGCTTACCGCATTACAGGGTGTACCGGTTGAATTGACTATCATTGAAGATGATAATCCGGCGGTGAAAACGCCGCTCGAGTGGCGTCAGGCCATTTATGAAGAGAAGCTCGCGCAGGCGCGCGAGGCGATAATTGCGGATAACAACATCCAGACCCTGCGCCGGTTCTTCGACGCCGATCTGGATGAAGAGAGTATTCGCCCCATTTGATCGTGAGTCTGACTTACGGTTGTAATCCTTAACGTGAAAGAAGAGAGAAGCCTATGTTTGGTGGAAAAGGCGGTCTGGGTGGCCTGATGAAGCAGGCTCAGCAGATGCAGGAAAAAATGCAGAAGATGCAGGAAGAGATCGCTCAGCTGGAAGTCACGGGTGAATCCGGTGCCGGTCTGGTCAAGGTGACCATCAACGGTGCGCATAACTGCCGTCGCGTTGAAATCGACCCGAGCCTGCTCGAAGACGACAAAGAGATGCTGGAAGATCTGGTTGCAGCCGCGTTTAACGATGCCGCTCGCCGTATCGACGAAACCCAGAAAGAGAAAATGGCCTCTGTTTCCAGCGGTATGCAACTGCCGCCGGGCTTTAAGATGCCATTCTGATGCAAACCAGTCCGCTGCTCACGCAGTTAATGGAAGCACTGCGCTGCCTGCCGGGCGTTGGCCCGAAGTCGGCGCAGCGTATGGCGTTTACGCTATTGCAGCGCGACCGCAGCGGCGGGATGCGCCTGGCGCAGGCTCTGACCCGCGCCATGTCAGAAATTGGCCACTGTGCGGATTGCCGGACCTTTACCGAGCAGGACGTATGTAACATCTGCACGAACCCGCGTCGTCAGGAAAACGGTCAGATTTGCGTGGTGGAGAGTCCGGCGGACATCTACGCCATCGAACAAACCGGGCAGTTTTCCGGCCGCTATTTCGTGCTGATGGGGCATCTCTCCCCGCTGGATGGCATCGGCCCGGACGATATCGGTCTCGATCGCCTGGAGCAGCGCCTGGAGTCGGAAACCATCAAAGAGGTGATCCTCGCCACCAACCCGACGGTGGAAGGGGAGGCAACCGCCAACTACATCGCCGAGCTGTGCGCGCAGTACGGCGTTGACGCCAGCCGCATCGCCCACGGCGTGCCGGTCGGCGGTGAGCTGGAGATGGTCGACGGCACCACGCTGTCACACTCGCTGGCCGGACGTCACAAGATTATTTTCTGACCAAACGGAGGCTGCGCGCGCGGCCTCCGCTTGAAAATTCCTCCCCTTATCCCCATCTCTCACTCAACGTTTTACAACCCCATTAAATGGCATTGTTGAGGTCGACTTAGATGAAAGGACAAGAAACCCGTGGTTTCCAGTCAGAAGTAAAACAGCTTCTGCACCTGATGATCCATTCCCTGTATTCCAACAAAGAAATCTTCCTGCGTGAGCTGATTTCCAACGCCTCTGATGCGGCGGACAAGCTGCGCTTCCGCGCGCTGTCTAACCCGGATCTGTATGAAGGCGACGGCGAGCTGCGCGTGCGCGTCTCGTTTAATAAAGAGAACCGCACCCTGACTATCGCCGATAACGGCATCGGGATGAACCGCGACGAGGTGATTGACCACCTCGGAACCATCGCCAAATCCGGCACCAAAGCGTTCCTTGAGTCCATGGGCTCTGACCAGGCGAAAGACAGCCAGCTGATCGGTCAGTTCGGCGTAGGCTTCTACTCGGCGTTCATCGTGGCGGACAAAGTCACCGTGCGCACCCGCGCCGCGGGCGACAGCGCCGAGAACGGCGTGCTGTGGGAGTCTAAAGGTGAAGGTGAATACACCGTTGATGACATCACCAAAGCGGATCGCGGCACCGAAATCACCCTGCACCTGCGTGAAGGCGAAGACGATTTCCTGAACGACTGGCGCGTACGCTCCATTATCAGCAAATATTCCGACCATATCGCGCTGCCGGTAGAGATTGAAAAACAGGAAGAGAAAGACGGCGAAACCGTGGTTTCCTGGGAGAAAATCAACAAGGCGCAGGCGCTGTGGACGCGTAATAAAGCTGAAATTAAAGACGACGAGTACAACGAGTTTTACAAGCACATCGCCCACGACTTCACCGATCCGCTGACCTGGAGCCACAACCGTGTGGAAGGGAAACAGGAGTACACCAGCCTGCTGTACATTCCGGCGCAGGCGCCGTGGGACATGTGGAACCGCGATCACAAGCACGGCCTGAAGCTGTACGTGCAGCGCGTGTTCATTATGGACGACGCCGAGCAGTTCATGCCGAACTACCTGCGCTTTGTGCGTGGCCTGATAGACTCCAACGATCTGCCGCTGAACGTCTCCCGTGAAATTCTTCAGGACAGCACCGTCACCCGTAACCTGCGCAACGCCCTGACCAAACGTGCGTTGCAGATGCTGGAAAAACTGGCGAAGGACGATGCGGAAAAATACCAGACCTTCTGGAAACAGTTTGGCCTGGTGCTGAAAGAAGGTCCGGCGGAAGATACTGCGAACGTGGAAGCTATCGCTAAACTGCTGCGCTTCGCCTCTACGCACAACGACTCCTCCGCCCAGACCGTGTCGCTGGAAGAGTACGTCTCCCGCATGAAAGAAGGGCAGGAGAAGATCTACTACATCACCGCCGACAGCTATGCGGCAGCGAAGAGCAGCCCGCATCTGGAACTGCTGCGTAAGAAAGGCATCGAAGTGCTGCTGCTGTCTGACCGCATCGACGAGTGGATGATGAACTACCTGACCGAGTTCGACGGTAAATCCTTCCAGTCCGTTGCCAAAGCCGACGAGTCTATCGATAAGCTGGCGGATGAAGTGGACGACAGCGCGAAAGAAGCCGAGAAGGCGCTGGAGCCGTTCGTTGAGCGTGTTAAAACGCTGCTGGGCGACCGCGTGAAAGAGGTGCGCTTCACGCACCGTCTGACCGATACGCCAGCCATTGTCACCACAGATGCGGACGAAATGAGCACCCAGATGGCGAAACTGTTCGCTGCGGCGGGCCAGGCCGTGCCGGATGTGAAATATATCTTTGAGCTTAATCCGGATCACCCGCTGGTGAAACGCGCGGCGGATACCCAGGACGACGCCCGCTTTGCGGAGTGGGTTGAACTGCTGCTGGATCAGTCCCTGCTGGCCGAGCGCGGTACGCTGGAAGATCCTAACCTGTTCATTAAACGTGTGAATGCGCTGCTGCTGGCGTAATTGACCACGCCTCCCCTGGTCTTCTCCCTCTCCCTGTGGGAGAGGGCCGGGGTGAGGGCACCAGACCGCACAACTCCAAATTATCTCCCCCCGTTAACCGTTTCAGCCTTCCCGCCTTCCTTGAGCCATACCCGTTCTGGTGGTATTGTTTAGCGCTTTTTGAAAAATTGAATCGACTTTTGAGGGGATTTTCGCAATGCGTATTATTCTGCTTGGCGCTCCGGGCGCGGGTAAAGGAACTCAGGCTCAGTTCATCATGGAGAAATACGGTATTCCGCAAATCTCCACCGGTGACATGCTGCGCGCCGCTGTTAAATCTGGCTCCGAGCTGGGTAAACAAGCGAAAGACATCATGGACGCAGGCAAACTGGTGACCGACGAACTGGTTATCGCGCTGGTTAAAGAGCGCATTGCTCAGGAAGACTGCCGTAACGGTTTCCTGCTGGACGGCTTCCCGCGCACCATTCCTCAGGCTGACGCCATGAAAGAAGCGGGCATCAACGTGGATTACGTGCTGGAGTTCGACGTACCAGACGAGCTGATCGTTGACCGTATCGTTGGCCGTCGCGTACACGCTGCTTCTGGCCGCGTTTACCACATCAAATTCAACCCACCTAAGGTTGAAGGCAAAGACGACGTGACCGGCGAAGAGCTGACCACCCGTAAAGACGATCAGGAAGAAACCGTGCGTAAACGCCTGGTGGAATATCATCAGATGACCGCACCGCTGATCGGCTACTACACCAAAGAAGCGCAGGCGGGTAACACCAAATACGCGAAAGTGGACGGCACCAAAGCCGTGGCTGACGTACGTGCAGAGCTGGAAAAAATCCTCGGCTAAGCGCACCTCTCTCACCCGGAGCCCCGGGTGAGAAAAATTCTCATCTTACCTATTACAGCAATGGGTTTCGTTTAAACGCATTTCCGCTACAATTGACAGCCTATCAAATGGTTAAGAGGCGTGAATGAGTCAGGCGAAAACCGGCATCCTGCTTGCCAATCTGGGCACCCCAGAAGCACCTACTCCAGCGGCGGTCAAACGCTACCTGCGACAATTTTTAAGCGACACGCGCGTCGTGGATACCCCAAGACTGCTGTGGTGGCCACTGCTGCGTGGCGTCATTCTGCCGATTCGTTCCCCGCGTGTGGCAAAGCTCTATCAGTCCGTGTGGATGGAAGAGGGCTCGCCGCTGATGGTGTACAGCCGTCGTCAGGAGAAGGCGCTGGCCGCCCGCCTGCCGGACATGCCCGTTGCGCTCGGCATGAGCTACGGTAAGCCGTCCCTGGAAAGCGCCGTCGACTCTCTGCTGGCGCAGGGCGTTGAACACATTGTGGTGCTGGCCCTTTATCCGCAGTATTCGTGCTCCACGGTAGCTGCCGTCTGGGACGAACTGGCGCGCATTCTGGCGACCCGCCGCCGTATACCGGGTATCACCTTTATCCGCGACTACGCCGATAACGAGCTGTACATTCAGGCGCTTGCCAGCAGCGCGCGCGCGTCGTTTGAAAAACACGGCGAGCCGGATCTGCTGCTGCTCTCCTATCACGGTATTCCGCAGCGTTTCGCGAACGAAGGGGATGATTACCCCCAGCGTTGCCGCGATACCACCCGCGAGCTGGTCTCCGCCCTCGGCCTGCCGCCTGAGAAGGTGATGATGACCTTCCAGTCGCGCTTCGGCCGTGAACCGTGGCTCACCCCGTATACTGATGAAACGCTTAAGATGCTGGGCGAGAAGGGCGTGAAGCACATTCAGGTGATGTCGCCGGGCTTCTCGGCGGACTGTCTGGAAACGCTGGAAGAGATTGCTGTCCAGAACAAAGAGTTCTTTATGGAGGCGGGCGGAACGAAATACGAATACATTCCTGCGCTTAACGACTCCCCTGAACACATCGACATGATGGTGTCACTGGTCACCACCCGCCGCTGATCGCGTTACGGGCCGGGTTTGTGCTACCATTCCCGGCCCGTATTCTTTGCACAGTTCAGACCATGAAATTTCCCGGTAAACGTAAGTCCAAACACTATTTCCCCGTCGATGCCCGCGATCCGCTGTTACAGCAAATTCAGCAGGAAAGCGAAACCAGCGCTGCCTGGGTGGTCGGTATCGATCAGACGCTGGTGGACATTGAAGCCAAAGTGGATGATGCGTTTGTCGCACGTTACGGTCTGAGCGCCGGGCACTCGCTGGTGATTGAGGATGACGTTGCTGAAGCGCTGTATCAGGAGCTGGTGCGCGAAAATCTTATCACCCACCAGTTTGCCGGCGGCACCATCGGCAACACCATGCACAACTACTCCGTACTGGCAGACGACCGCTCGGTGCTGCTTGGCGTGATGTGCAGCAATATCGAAATCGGTGGCTATGCCTACCGCTACCTGTGCAATACCTCCAGCCGCACCGATCTGAACTATTTGCAGGGCGTTGACGGGCCGATTGGCCGCTGCTTTACGCTGATAAGCGATTCCGGCGAGCGTACCTTTGCCATCAGCCCCGGCCATATGAACAAGCTGCGCGCTGAAAGTATCCCGGAAGAGGTGATCGCGGGCGCGTCTGCGCTGGTACTGACCTCCTATCTGGTGCGCTGCAAGCCGGGCGAACCAATGCCGGACGCAACCATGAAGGCAATTGAGTACGCGAAGAAATACAACGTGCCTGTGGTTCTGACGCTGGGCACCAAATTCGTCATTGCCGACAACCCGGAGTGGTGGCAGGCCTTCCTGAAAGAACACGTCTCGATTCTGGCGATGAATGAAGAAGAAGCCGAAGCGCTGACCGGCGAAAGCGATCCGCTGCTGGCGTCTGATAAGGCGCTGGACTGGGTAGATCTGGTGCTCTGCACCGCCGGGCCGGTCGGGCTGTATATGGCGGGCTTCACGGAAGAAGAGAGCAAGCGGAAAACCCAGCACCCGCTGCTGCCGGGCGCAATCGCCGAATTTAACCAGTACGAGTTCAGCCGCGCCATGCGTTATAAAGACTGCATCAACCCGCTGCGTATCTTCTCCCACATCGCACCGTATATGGGTGGCCCCGAGAAGATCATGAACACCAACGGCGCGGGCGACGGCGCGCTGGCCGCGCTGCTGCACGACATCACCGCCAACGCCTACCACAAAACCAATGTGCCGAATTCCAGCAAACATACCTTCAACTGGCTGACCTACTCCTCGCTGGCGCAGGTGTGCAAGTACGCAAACCGCGTGAGTTATCAGGTGCTGAACCAGCATTCACCGCGCTTAACGCGGGGGCTGCCGGAACGGGAAGACAGCCTCGAAGAGGCGTATTGGGACAGGTAAAAGCAAAACGGCAACCTGTGGTTGCCGTTTTTAGTGTTTGTTCCCTCTCCCTGTGGGAGAGGGCCAGGGTGAGGGCATCAGGCCGCACAAAACTTAACCCGTCACCGCCTCTTCAACTGGCGGTTATGTCAGCATTGTCAGCATTGTATTCGCAATCTCACGCTCACCCATCACCACCTGATTCGCGCCGCGCTCGGTGATGTACTCCACTTCGTCATCATAATGGGCGCGGGCAATGATTTCGATATGTGGGCATTTTTCACGGGCTGTGGCGACAATCTCGCCAGCCTCGTAACCGTTCGGGATAGTGAGCAGCAGCCAGCGAGCGCAGTCCAGATGCGCCAGATTCATAATCTCTTCGTTAGCCGCGTTGCCCAGCACCGCGCGGATGCCGCGCTCGCGAAGCTCGTCGACGCGAGTGCGGGAGGTTTCAATCACTACCAGGGGGATCCCCTGGGCCATCAGCTTCTCACCGAGCAGGCTGCCGACGCGGCCAAAACCGACCAGCAGCGCGTGGTTGCAGATATCTACGGGGATCTGTTTCTCCTCCTCAATCGCTTCTTCCAGGGTTTGCTCTTCGAGGGTTTCGGTCTTCTCGAGATATTTCTCCAGCAGGGCAAACAATACCGGGTTTAGCATGATGGAGAGGATCGCCCCCGCCAGCACCAGATTTTGCCCCGCCTGTGGCAGCAGGTTCAGGGCCATCCCCAGACCAGCAAGAATAAAGGCGAACTCGCCAATCTGCGCCAGGCTGGCGGCGATGGTCAGCGCCGTGCGCGGCGAGTGACCGAACATCCGTACCAGGAAGAAGGCGGCAACGGACTTACCAAAGATGATGATTGCCAGCGTACCCAGCACGGCCAGCGGCTGCTGAATGAGGATCAGCGGGTCGAACAGCATCCCGACGGAGACAAAGAACAGCACCGCGAATGCATCACGTAGCGGCAGGGTATCGTGCGCGGCGCGGTGGCTCAGCTCGGACTCGTTCAGCACCATCCCGGCGAAGAACGCGCCCAGCGCAAAGGAGACGTCAAACAGCTCGACGGCGCCAAAGGCAATGCCCAGCGCCAGCGCAAGGACCGAAAGCGTGAACAGTTCACGCGAGCCCGTGGCGGCGCTGCGGGACATGATCCACGGCACCAGACGGCGGCCCACCAGCATCATGATGGCGATAAACGCCACGACTTTACCAATGGTAATGCTCATATCCAGCGCCAGCGAGGCGAAGCCGATATTCTCTTTTTCCATCATCCCGGCGACGGCAGGCAGCAGAACCAGCGTCAGCACCATCACCAGATCTTCAACAATCAGCCAGCCTATCGCGATTTGTCCGCGCTGGCTGTCTATCAGCTGCCTCTCTTCAAGCGCGCGCAGCAGCACCACGGTACTGGCGGTTGAAAGACACAGCCCAAATACGATACCGGTCATGATTGACCAGCCCAGCACCGCCGAAAGCGCCATGCCCAGCAGCGTCGCCACCCCTATCTGGGCGATCGCTCCCGGTATGGCGATCGACTTTACCGCCATCAGATCCTTCAGGGAAAAATGCAGTCCGACGCCAAACATCAGCAGGATCACGCCCAATTCCGCCAGCTCAGGCGCCAGTTTGGTATCAGCGACAAAACCCGGCGTAAAGGGCCCTGCCAGCACGCCCGCCAGTAAATAGCCTACCAGGGGCGAAATACGCAATTTATTGGCAATCATGCCGAGAATAAAAGCGAGCACAAGTCCACCAACAATGGTGGTGATAAGCGGTGTGGCGTGGTGCATTCCGTCTCCTTTCGCGATGGGTGATCCATTTTTGGTGCAAATACCAAAAAGCCGATTAATAGTTTATGACAATTTTTACGCTTATGTTTATGAATAATTGTTGAAATCACAATAAAAAGGCAATGAGCATGAAAAAAGGCAGATTTTGATAAATTTGCTGAGGGGAGGGAGAGGAAAGCCTTATGGCATCAGGTTATCCGGCTGCCAAAGTTTAACTTTGGCAGCCGTGAAGTCACGCTTTATGACGATTGTCAGGCAGGAATATGGTCAACATCCCCAGAAGTGGCAGGAAAGCGCAGATTTTATAGACCAGGAAGATGCTGGTGTGGTCTGCAACCATCCCCAACACGGCTGCGCCAAGGCCGCCCATGCCAAAGGCAAAACCGAAAAAGAGGCCGGAAACCATACCGATACGTCCCGGCAGCAGCTCCTGCGCGTAGACCAGGATGGCTGAAAATGCCGATGCGAGAATAAAACCAATAATCACCGTCAATATTCCGGTCCATTCCAGCGTTGCGTACGGTAAAACAAGCGTAAACGGCGCAACTCCGAGGATAGAGCCCCAAATCACATATTTACGTCCAATTTTATCCCCCACAGGGCCGCCTATCACCGTGCCTGCCGCCACCGCAAACAGGAAGGCAAAGAGGTGGAACTGGGCGTTTTGTACTGATAATCCGAATTTTTGCATCAGATAGAAGGTGTAATAGCTGCTAATGCTCGCCATATAGAAATATTTCGAGAAAATCAGCACCAGCAGCACGCTGACGGCAAGGATCACCTTATTGCGCGGAAGGGGATTGGTTATCTTCGCGGCAGGTTTTCCCTTATTTACGCGATGCTGCGCGGCATACCAGCGGCTGATTTGCGCCAGGACGACAATCGCCAGCAGCGCGGCCAGCACAAACCACGCCACGTTGCCTTTGCCGTAAGGCGCGATAATTACCGCCGCCAGCAGAGGACCGAGGGAGCTACCAAAGTTACCCCCCACCTGGAACAGAGACTGCGCCAGCCCGTGACGTCCGCCTGAGGCCATACGTGCCACGCGGGACGATTCCGGATGGAACACCGATGAACCGGTTCCCACCAGCGCCGCGGCAACCAGTACCGCCTCAAAGCTGCCCGCCATGGCCAGCAGCACCAGCCCGCTCAGGGTGAAGCACATGCCAATGGGCAGCGACCATGGCATCGGGTATTTGTCCGTCCAGTAGCCCACTACCGGCTGTAGCAGCGAAGAGGCCAGCTGGAAGGTCAGGGTGATCATCCCGATCTGCACGAAGGTTAATGAGAACTCAGATTGCAACAGCGGGTAGATCGCCAGAATCAGCGACTGGATCATGTCGTTGAGCAGATGAGAGAGACTGATTGCGCCTAATACTTTAAAGGAAGTGCGCGATTTCGGCGGCGACGCCGGAGCGCCCTGGACGGGCTGGGTTGATTCACTGATTGCCATAAATACCACGTCGATTTGTTATTAGAGATGCAGGGAGTAATTATTATCCGACTAACATACCCGTCCGTGACATTTGAAGAAAGTCGCAATTCTGAAAACTTATTTGTCTATTCTTGTGAGTCACTGTAATTTTTGCGTTTGTCTATGGGTCAGGGAGAGAGAAGATGAAGTTAATGAAGCGTGGCGTCGCGCTGGCGCTCATCGCCGCATGTGGGCTGACAAGCCTGCCCGCGCAGGCGTATGAAAAAGATAAAACCTATAAAATTACCATTCTGCATACTAACGATCATCACGGCCATTTCTGGCGCAGCGAATACGGTGAATATGGCCTGGCGGCGCAAAAAACGCTGGTTGACGGCATTCGTAAAGAGGTCGCGGCCCAGGGCGGCAGCGTCCTGCTGCTGTCGGGCGGGGATATTAATACCGGGGTGCCGGAATCTGATTTACAGGATGCCGAGCCTGATTTCCGCGGCATGAATTTAATTGGTTACGACGCGATGGCGGTCGGAAACCACGAGTTTGATAATCCGCTGAGCGTGTTGCGCCAGCAGGAGAAGTGGTCCAAATTCCCGTTCCTTTCCGCCAATATTTATCAGAAAAGCACCGGCGAGCGCCTGTTTAAACCGTGGGCGCTGTTTAAGCGTCAGGATCTGAAGATCGCGGTCATCGGCTTAACCACCGACGATACGGCCAAAATTGGCAACCCTGAATTTTTCACCGACATCGAATTTCGTAAACCGGCGGACGAAGCGAAGCTGGTGATCCAGGAGTTGCAGCAGAATGAAAAACCGGATGTGATTATCGCGACCACCCACATGGGGCATTACGATAACGGTCAGCACGGCTCTAACGCGCCGGGCGACGTGGAGATGGCGCGCAGCCTTCCTGCGGGCTCGCTGGCGATGATTGTGGGCGGTCACTCACAGGATCCGGTCTGCATGGCTTCTGAGAATAAAAAGCAGGCAGATTATGTGCCCGGCACGCCGTGCGCGCCTGATCGTCAGAACGGGATCTGGATTGTACAGGCCCACGAGTGGGGTAAATACGTTGGCCGCGCGGATTTCGAATTCCGTAACGGCGAAATGAAGCTGGTGCACTATCAGCTCATCCCGGTCAACCTGAAGAAGAAAGTGACCTACCCGGATGGCAAAAGCGAGCGCGTACTCTACACGCCAGAGATCGCTGAAAACCAGCAGATGCTCTCTCTGCTGACGCCGTTCCAGAGCAAAGGGAAAGCGCAGCTGGACGTGAAGATTGGCACGCTTAACGGACGACTGGAAGGGGACCGCAGCAAAGTCCGCTTTGTACAGACCAACATGGGGCGTCTGGTGCTGGCCGCGCAGATGGCGCGCACGAATGCGGATTTCGGCGTGATGAGCGGCGGCGGTATTCGTGATTCCATTGAAGGCGGAGACATCACCTATAAAGACGTGCTCAAAGTGCAGCCGTTTGGCAACGTGGTGGTCTATGCGGACATGAGCGGGAAGGAGGTGATTGACTACCTGACCGCCGTGGCGCAGATGAAGCCGGATTCCGGGGCGTATCCGCAGTTTGCTAACGTCAGCTTCGTCGCGAAGGACGGCAAGCTCAACGATCTCAAAATCAAAGGCGAACCGGTTGATCCGGCGAAAACCTACCGCCTGGCAACGTTAAGCTTTAACGCCACCGGCGGCGACGGCTATCCGCATATCGATAACAAACCGGGTTATGTAAATACCGGGTTTATTGATGCGGAAGTGTTGAAGCAGTTTATCCAGCAAAATTCACCGATTGACGTGAACATGTATGAGCCGAAAGGCGAGGTGAGCTGGCAGTAGTGCGTTTTTTTTTGCCGGGTGGCGGCTTCGCCTTACCCGGCCTACATTCGAATCGTAGGCCCGGTAAGCGCAGCGCCACCGGGCAATTTTCTCAATCCCGGCGCGCAATATCCGCAAATTTCGCGTCCAGCATTTTCGCCAGATCGCCTGCGGCCAGTTCGATATCCAGCCCGCGTTTGCCGCCAGAAATATAGATCGTCTCAAATTCCTGCGAAGGCGCATCGATCAGCGTGGGCAGACGCTTTTTCTGGCCGAGCGGGCTAATCCCGCCGACCAGATAACCCGTTGTGCGTTGCGCAACCATCGGGTCAGCCATATCGACCTTTTTCGCTCCCAGCGCTTTGGCCACTTTCTTCAGATCAAGCTGTCCGGCGACGGGCGTCACCGCCACGGCGAGATGCTTCATATCGCCGTTCACCGCGACCAACAGCGTTTTGTAGACCTGGTCCGCGTTCAGCCCCAGCTTGCGCACCACTTCATCACCAAAGTTGGTTTCGTTCGGATCGTGATCGTAGGTATGGATCCGGAAAGAAATGTTGTTTTTTTCGAGTAATTTAACGGCGGGAGTCATGGCTATCCTTCTTACGACAGACGATTCATGCCAGCAGCATACGCCTGACGTTTGTCTAAAAAATAGCACCATCTTGCGCAATAGTATTGGCAGTGATGGTCACTTTGAGCGACAATCGGCTCAGCCGAAGGTCACTTCGGTATAATAAAAACGATGAAATTCCTCTTTGACGGGCCAATAGAAATATTGGCCATTTTTTTATTTCAGCAGCGACGGCAAATTCCCTTCTCCGTACAAATGCAACGCGCCAACCGCGACAACATAACGACCGGCAGGCAGGGCATATAGCGTCTCCCGCCACGCCTGGTTGCGCGCGTTCATCAGCACATCATACAACGATTCACTGAACGTCGACGGTAACGCCAGCTTACCGTCTGCGGGCGGCGCATCCAGCCACCAGCCAATCATCGTTTGCAGCAGACGCGCGTTGGTGTGCCAGTGGGTCAGGGTATCATCCAGCAGTATCAGGCCGTCATCGGGAAGCTGGCGAAGAAGCGCAATCTGGCTGTCCGTGCCTTCCAGTTCAATGATGGACAGGTTGCGCGCCCTTGCCGCATTCAGCAGTTGATAATCGATACCGTAATCGCCGCGCAGCCCCAGGCGCTGCGCCTGGGTGGCCTGTAGCACCATGGCAATTTGCCACAGGGGCAGGGTGTCGAGCATAGAGAGCGAGACGCCGGTCTCATCCGCAAGACGGGTAAGCTCAGCCAGCTGCGTCTCGTTAAGACGTTCCGCCAGGGGGCGATCGCTTTCCAGCCCGGCAAACGGCGATTCATGGCCGGAAATGTCGGCTTCGACGATCAGCGCGTCGGCGCGCTTCAGCAGTTTAATCAGACCGGAGGGCAGGGGGGACATATCCTGCGTGCCCATATGAATGCTTCCCACCAGGTGCAGATGCTGCCCGCCCGGAAGCGAAATATCCATACCGGGCCAGGCATAACGGCGAGGAAAGAGGGCGCGAAACGATGTTTTTATACGATTAAACAGACCCATACGCGCTCCATAAACGGAAAGGTTCATGCTAGCGCGTACGGGTACAAGGTTCAATCCTTCGGTTTAAACCGCAGCAGACGGTTAGCGTTGCTCACCACGGTAATGGAGGAGAGCGCCATCGCCGCACCCGCAACAACCGGGTTCAGCAGGGTGCCGGTCAGCGGCCACAAAATCCCGGCGGCAATCGGAATGCCGAGCGAGTTATAGACGAAGGCCCCCAGCAGGTTCTGCTTCATGTTGCGCAACGTGGCTTTCGAAATCGCCAGCGCGTCCGCCACGCCCATCAGGCTGTGGCGCATCAGGGTGATAGCCGCGGTTTCAATGGCGACATCGCTCCCGCCGCCCATCGCAATACCTACGTCAGCCTGCGCCAGCGCCGGGGCGTCGTTGATGCCGTCGCCCACCATCGCCACCTGGCGACCCTGACTTTGCAGGTTCTTGATGGCGTCCGCTTTGCCGTCCGGCAGCACGCCCGCGATCACCTCATCAATCCCGGCTTCTTTCGCAATGGCGTTGGCGGTGGTCGGGTTGTCCCCGGTTAACATCACCAGACGATAGCCCGCGCGGTGCAGGCGCTGTAAGGCATCCACGCTGTCCTGGCGCAACGGATCGCGCACGGCCAGCAGCGCCGCCACCTGACCATCCCTCGCCAGCAGAACCGGCGTCGCGCCCTGAGAGGCCTGCGCGTTCAGCTCTGCGTCCAGCGCGGACGTATCAACGCCGTGTTCAGTCAGCAGTGCCTGGTTACCCAGCAGCAGCGTATGACCTTCAGCTTCACCGCTGACCCCTAAACCGCGCAGGGTGCGGAAGTTACTGACCTGCGGCAGACGGCCATCACCTGCTTTCTCCAGGATGGCGCGCGCCAGCGGGTGGCTCGAACCTTGTTCCAGCGCGGCGGCCAGGCGCAGGGCGTCCGTCTCCGTACAGCCAACGGTTCTGACGGCCACCACCTGCGGTTTGCCCTCGGTGAGCGTGCCGGTTTTATCAAAGACAAGGGTGTCCAGCGTGCTTGCCCGTTGCAGGGCGTCAGCATCACGGACCAGTACGCCAAATTCGGCGGCGCGTCCGACGCCAGAGATAATCGACATCGGCGTGGCCAGGCCAAGGGCGCAAGGGCAGGCGATGATCAACACCGTGGTGGCGATCACCAGGGTATAGACAATCTGCGGCGCCGGGCCGAAGAAATACCAGATCGCCGCGCTCAGAAGGGCAATACCGACGACCACCGGCACAAAAATGGCAGAGATTTTATCGGCAAGCTGACCAATCTCCGGCTTACTGCTCTGCGCCTGGCGGACCATGCGAATGATGCGTGACAGCGTGGTATGGCTCCCGACCGCGCTGGCGCGGAACAGCACGCTGCCGTCCTGTACCACCGTACCCGCATGCACCGCATCGCCCTGAGACTTCTGCTGGGGTATCGGCTCGCCGGTCAGCATCGCTTCATCCAGCCAGGCATCGCCCTGGGTGATTTCACCGTCCACGGGCACGCGGTCGCCGGTGGTCAGGCGCAGCGTCATTCCCGGCTGTACCTCTGAGAGCGGGACGCTTTTTTCCCCGTCGTCCGTCACCACGCGGGCCGTTGGCGGGGTTAAATCGAGCAATCTTTCCAGCGCTTTCGACGAGCGCTGGCGGGCGCGGGCTTCGAGCATGTGGCCTAAGTTAATCAGACCGATAATCATCGCGCTCGCTTCATAATAGAGATGGCGCGCCTCCAGCGGGAACCACTGCGGCCAGACGTTAACGCTCATCGAATAGAGCCATGCGGCGCCTGTACCGAGCGCGACCAGCGTGTCCATCGTCGCGGTGCGGTTTTTCAGGCTCTTCCAGGCGCTGGTATAGAAATGTCCGCCAGCAAACACCATTACCGCAAGGGTAATCAGACCAATCACCAGCCACAGGGTGCGGTTGTCAGCGGTGACCATCATGTTGTCACCCATCATGCCCCACACCATCACCGGAATACCGACCAGCAGGGCAACGATCGCCTGCCAGCGGAAGCGCTTCATGGTGGCGACAGCCGTTTCCTGCTGGCGCTCGCGGCGCTCGGCATCATCTTCGATGGCCTCCGCCCCGTAGCCCGCTTTCTCCACGGCCTGCACTAACTCTGCGGCGGAGGCGCTGCCCATCACCAGCGCAGTACGCTCCGCCAGGTTTACCCGTGCCTGTGCGACGCCCGGTACCGCCTGTAAGGCGTTTTGTACCCGGGAGACGCAGCTGGCGCAGCTCATGCCGTTGATCAGCAGCTGTTGGCTGTCATCAATGTCATCAGCTACCGGAAGCTCAGGAGTGGCCGCTGTCAGTGCTTCCGACGGGGATGATGACTCTGCCAGCGGTTTAGCCTTTGGGTGGCTTAACTCCGCCCCGTAACCGGCCTGTTTAATGGTATCAATCAGCGCGTCGGCGCTGGCGCTGCCGGTTACGGCGGCATGATCGATAGTCACCTCAGCGCTTTCCACGTCAGGACGCTGCTCCAGGCTTTCTTTAACGCGTTTGACACAGTGGCCGCAGGAGAGGCCGTCCAGTGTCAGGTCAATAGTGTGAGACATAACAAAACTCCCGTATAATGTTCTGGTCAATTGTTGACCTTCACTCTGCTTTTCGCTAACTGTTATGAAGGTTAAACCTTCCATCAAGGGGAAGGTCAAGAATTTAAATTGCTGATTGAAAGGGATTTTTAAAATCAGCGTCCACATAGCGTCCACACTTCGACAAAAGTGTCCACATTACAATGACAAAGCCCCGCTTATTGAGCGGGGCTTTTTTCATAACAAGTTACTCTTCATCGTCTGAAGGTAGCTCTGTTTAATGACATAAACTTGGTTTACTTCCAACCACAAGCTTTTTGAAGCGGTTTCATTGCATCTGAAAGGCCCTTCAGATCGAAGGTTGCACTCACAGGGGCTTCATTGTATGGGGTGATTCTGGTGAACATTTTGTCTGCTTTGGCTAGAGATTTAATGAAATCAATGTCACTACCCTTGTAAAAAACCGCTTTGGTATCAGTTGAGATAGACCATTCTTTTTCAACTGCTTTCTGCTTATCCAGGCGGTAGAGCATGCTCGTTTGCTCAAGGCCCAGGTACACATCCCAGTTAATGAATACCTCCGTTTTCTTTTCGCGGCAGGCTACATACATTGTTGGAATCACACTTTCTCCAAAAGGTGTTCGAATGTAATCATTACTGTTAAGTGAGAGGATTATGTTTTTTGAGTCGTCTACCGGCGAGGTGCTAATTGATGTTTGCCACTTGCCAGGGTTAGAAACAGAATTTTCTACAGCTTCAGTTTCTGCGGATGTAGTTTGCGGGAATAACTGGTCGAAACATGCCAGCCTTTTAGTGCCATTAATTTCACTTTGGCACTCTAACAACTTAGCTCGGTCAGGTTGCTGATAATCAGTTTTTGCTGACGTGTTTATCGTGCTTGTTGTAGCTTTAAACGTTGGTGAGAAGAAGCGATCGTAACATGATAGTCGTTTATCGTTATCTTTCTCCTCAGGGCATTGATCTCTACTCTCGAATTTATCAGCATTTTGTGTTCGTGATGGCGGTATTGATGTGTCGTAACAAGAAAGTCGTTCAGCATTATTTTCCATAGCCCGACATTCAAGGACTGCATTGAAGTTTTTATGTTCACTTCCTGCGTATACAGACGCTGCATTGAGTGCCATAAATGATGCTATTGCATTTAAAAACAGCTTTTTCATTTAATCATCCCTTTGGTCTTGTGAGGAATACAAGGATACCGATGATTATGTCGCCTATAACCCAGACACTAGCGATTGCCATTAAACCTAGACCGGTACCAATTGCAGCCCCAGCTCTTTCTGCATCGGAAGTTGCGTGATTTATTACTTCACCACTACCACCTAATCCTGCGAAGAGGCAGTAGATCATAAATAAGTTGAACAGTATAAAAGCCCACTTGATGACTTTTCCAAAAAGTGAACGCCGTGGCTTTTTAAGTTGCTTCCCACATGACGGGCAGCGTAATGCTGTATCACTTACATCCTTAAGACACTCTGGACAGCTAACCAATGCCATAAACAAATCTCCTTAAATGAAAATCTTATCTTTTTGTTACAAATCATTGGGATTTTATCGGATTTGGACGCATTGACAAGTGAAAAGCCCCGTTACACTAACGGGGCTTTTGTTTAAATAATCAGGCTAAGTTGATTATTTCCATAGTGCGAGGCGGGAAAGGCATCGCGGGGGATGAAGTCTGGCGGTAACGGCGCAGTACCTGCACGCTTTGTTACCTCCCTTTCTACGCTGTTAAGCGTGGTGAATGACCGGCTACATTCCAGATTCTGACACTGGTGATATTGCCGGATTGTCATATCGGTTATTTTACGGCTGGTACGGGTGCGGGCCATAGCGCCGCAGAATGGACATCTGAACATAATGATGGCTCCCCTGTGGGAGTTGAACTCCATTTCATTTTATTCAGTTTCCGCTATCCAGTCAGGTATTTTCGCTTCCAGCTCCAGTCGGGTGGTAAAGCCGCTGTCGTCGATGACGTGCTCAGCACGCGCAATGATCCAGTCCTGATTATCAATTTCATCCTTAAAACCGCTAACCGTGACGTGCATTTCGGGGTATAACTCAGCGCGGCCACGCGCCAGGGTGATCGAAAACTCTGCCGCGCCACGTTGAAGCTGTTGCCACTTAGCCGCCGCCGCGCGTTTTGCCGCTTCTTCATTCTGGTAGGTCTTGCGCAGCACATAAACGTTACCGTCTGCGCCCTCCATGTAATCGCCCTCACGGCTGTGGCTCTTCTCTTTTTTTGGCTTTACAGGCTTGCGGCGCTTAACGCTGACCTTTTTCTTTTTGCCAAAATTGAGATCCAGCCAGTAAGCCCGAACGCCGGTATATGCATCCCGATCGGCAATACGAAAGCGGTGACGGTCGCCACTCGTGCGGTCAATACTGGCAGAGGGTATTGCCTTCCCGTCAGCGGTTACACCGCCACCCGGCAGGATAAACAGCAGACTGCCGTTCTTGACAGTGGCAATTGCACCCAGCATTTCCGCCATGCGGGTAAGGAAAGACATATCGCTTTCCTGCGTCTGGTCGGCGTGATCAATCTCAATATCCATGAGCATTTCACTGATTTGTGCCTTAAGTCCGTAACGGTGCGCTATGGCCGACACGACGCGCTCGACGGTCACGTCATGCCATGAGACTTCGCGCTTTACGTTGAACTCTTCACGAAAATCAGCACTGCGGGCAGTAATGCCAATCGTATCTGCTGGGCCTTCATGGGAAACCTCATCTACCGTGTACAGCCCCTTGTAGATCAGAGGCTCACCCAGCCAGCCAATTGATACGGCAAGCTCAGCCCCTCGCGGCGGCAGGGCAACCATACCGTCACTGTCATCAATGGAAATGGACAGCTGATCGGCATCGAATCCCCTGTTGTCCGTCAGTGACAGCGACATGATCCGATCATCAAGCTGCGTCAGCACCTCGCCGCCCATCGTAATGCTGAATCCCGGACTTTTTACAGCATCGGAAAGTGAATCGTTATAGCTGTTGACGGCGTCGTTAAGTGATTTTGTCAGGTCTGTAAGTGCCATGCCTCCTCCTTATTCCGGCGAAGGATCCCACGCGCGCGGGAGAGACTAAATCGGTTTTTGTTGTCGCAGTCCGGCCAGACCCGCAATAGCGTGAGTGGTGTTCAGACATGAGGGATTATCACTGCGAACTCAATAACGTAATGGTGGCTAACATGTCAGAGACACGTTTCCACGGTGTACGCGTCCGGGAGAATACCGACCTGGTAACGGCCATCAATGACATTGAATCAAGTGTCATTGGGGTCGTTGCTGTGGCGGATGATGCCGACGCGGATACCTTTCCCCTGAATACCCCCGTTTTACTGACGCGGGTTAACAATGTACTAGGTAAGGCGGGTAAAACTGGCTCCCTGTACAAAACGCTTAAAGCCATCGCTGACCAGACCAGCCCGAAGGTCATCGTTGTGCGGGTGGCAGCAGCTACCGAAGAAGAAGGCGGTAAAACGCAGTCGCAGCTCATCATGGGTGGCACGGCAGAAGACGGCAGCTATACCGGCATGTATGCATTTCTGACGGCTGAACAGAGGGTAGGCTATCGTCCGCGCATTCTGGCCGCACCAGACTTCGACACGGAAGACGTGACCTCCGCGCTGTGTGTCATTGCGCAGAACCTGCGCGCGTTTGTTTATGCCAGTTGCTACGGCTGCACGACGATGGCAGAAGCTATCGCCTACCGCGCAACCTTCGCTTATCGTGAGCTAATGCTTATCTGGCCTGACTTCATCGCATACAACCCGCAGACCGGAGAAAATGAAATCTTCCCGGCCCCGGCCTATGCCTGCGGGCTCCGCGCGCTGATTGACAACAATCAGGGCTGGCATAAATCGCTTTCCAACGTGGCGGTCAAGAACGTGCTGGGTATTTCGCAGGATGTTTTCTGGTCGCTTCAGGCCGAAGACAGCGACGCGAACGAACTGAACAACAAGGAGATCACGACGCTCATCAAGCGTAACGGTTTCCGGTTCTGGGGAAACCGCGTTACCGACACCAAAGATTATATCTTTGAGGTTTATACCCGAACGGCACAGATTCTGGCTGACAGTATCGCTGAGGCGCAATTTGAATTAGTGGACGAACCGCTAACCCCGGCCAACGTCAAGGACGTGGTCAGCGGCATCAGCGGCAAACTCAATTCGCTGGTGACGCAGGGGCGGCTAATTGGTGCTGAATGCTGGTTTGATATCCTGGATAACCCGACAACCGGTCTCCGCCAGGGTCAGGTACGCATTCGCTATAAATATACGCCGGTTCCGCCAATGGAAGATCTGACGCTCTACCAGACCTTCACAGACGAGTATTTCGAATCGGCGTTTTCTTCCTTGGGAGGTGCATAAATGGCGGTTCCTCACAAACTGCGCCTGTTCACCTGCTTTGTGAACGGCAGCAACTGCATCGGCAAAGTATCTTCCGTGACGCTGCCAAAACTGACCCGTAAAACTGAAGATTTTCAGGGCGGCGGTATGATTGGCTCCGCTGCGGTGGATCTCGGTCTGGACAGTGGCGCGCTGGACACCACGATGGTGGTTGGTGGTCTGGTTCAGTCGCTACTGCTGAACTACTGCGGCGATATCGACGAAACCCGCTTCCGCTTCGCCGGTGAATATTACACCGATGGCGAAAGCCTGCTGGTTGAGGTCGAACTGCGCGGACGTATCACCGAAATAGATGGCGGAGAAAGCAAGCAGGGAGAAGATACCTCCGTCAGCTACACGATGAAGAACACCTATTACAGGCTCACCATCGACGACAAGCCGCTGTTTGAGTTTGATCTGCTGAACTTCATCTACAAGAAAGACGGCAAGAATATCTACCCTGACCGCATTACGTCTGCGCTGGGAATGGGTAACTGATTAACCTGTTAAGTGGCGGTATGCCCGTGCCGCCCGGAGTATTCAAGAATGAGCAAGAAAACTGATAACGCCATTATGCTGGCAAAACCTGTTGTTCGCGGCGATGAGAAAATCACTCAGGTAACGATCACAGATGAGATCAAACAGGCTGGCTCCCTGCGCGGTCTGAAGCTGGTTAATGTGATGAATATGGATGTGGATTCGGTGGCGATACTGCTGACTCGCGTTACATCACCACGCCTCAAACAGACCGAAATCAACGAAATGGATACCCGCGATTTTGTCAGCCTGTCTGAAGCGCTCGTCCCTTTTTTGACACCTGCGGGGTCTGGAGCGTCGAGCGAGGCGGAGACGGAGAATCAGTAACACTCCTGCGGTTCGACCTGATCGACGATCTGGTTGCTGATATCGCGGTTGTTTTCAACTGGCCGCCCTCTGAAGTCTTCACGATGGAACTGGGCGAAGTCATAGCCTGGCGTGAGCGGGCGGCTGTCCGAAGTGGAGCCAGTGACAGTGAAAAGCCTTAATATCCGCGTCGCGTTCAGCGCGATCGATAAACTTACCCGCCCGGTCAATTCCGCCCGCCAGAGTGCGGGCGGTTTGTCTGAGTCCCTCAAAAAAACGCAGTCCAGCATTAAAGATCTGGACAGTCAGTCCCGCACTTTCAACCGGCTGCGCGATAGCGTACAAAAGACCTCCCGCAAAATCGACGACGCCAGCCGGACCCTTGAAGGCCTGAATCAGGCGCAGCGGGAAGGTACACAGCTCACAGATAAGCAGAAAGCCCATATGGCAGCGCTTGCCGCAAAGCTGGAGCGCCTGAATTCTGCACGCACGCAGGAAATGATCAAGCTGCGCGCCGCTTCACAGGCGCTGCGCGGCCACGGCGTTTCACTGGTCGGCAGTGACCGCACCATTCAGAGTGCCATCCGTCGAACTGAACAGTACAACCAGACACTTGAGCGGGAACGGCGACAACTTGCTGCGGTCACGCAGGCACGTGGGCGTTATGACCAGATGCAGCAAACGGCGGGCAAACTTCGCGGCGGTGGCACGATGGCCGTTGCCGGGGCCACTGCTGCCGGTTACGTAGCGGGACGTTTCTTATCCCCCGCCGTTGGGTTTGATCGGGAAATGTCCCGCGTGCAGGCGCTGACCCGCATAGATAAAAGCTCCTTTGACTTTTCAGCACTTCGTGACCAGGCCAAAAAGCTGGGTGCTGAAACGCAGTTCACCACGACTGACGCTGCCAGCGGGCAGGCATTTCTCGCGATGGCCGGCTTCACTCCTCAGGCTATTCAGGCCGCACTACCAGGCGTACTCAATATGGCGCTGGCCGGTGGGATGGATTTAGGTGAAAGCGCCGATATCAGCTCAAACATCCTGTCTCAGTTCCGCCTCGATCCCAAAGAAATGGATCGCGTCAGCGACGTATTAACTGGCGCGTTCACCCGTACCAACACCGATCTGCAAAATATCGGTGAGGCGATGAAGTACGCCGGGACAGGGCTTTCCAACCTTGGCGTCAGCGTCGAACAGACCACGGCCATGATCGGCGTGATGGCGAACGTAGGCCTACGTGGGAGTATCGCCGGTACAGGTTTGCAGGCCACATTTTCACGCCTTGCCGCACCAACCGGCAGGGCAAAAAACGCGCTAAAAGAACTGGGCGTAGAAGTCGCTGACGCAACGGGGAAAATGCGCCCCGCTGAAGTGGTTCTCACCGATCTCTATAAAAAGATCAGCAAGTACGGGGATACCGATAAACTCTCATTCTTCAAGGATATCGCCGGTGAAGAAGCGTCAAAGTCATTCCAGGCCCTGGTTATGTCGGCCGGGAGCGGCGAACTTCAGAAATTGCTTGGTGAACTGAAAAACGCCAAAGGTGAGGCACAGAAAGCCGCCAAAATAATGGCGGATAACCTTGATGGCGATTTCAAGAATCTGGACAGCGCCTGGGAAGGGTTCCGCATCCAGATTAACGATCTCGTTAACAACCAGCTTCGCGCCCTGACCCAGGGGCTGAGTAATGTTGTGGGGAATATGACGCAGTGGGCGAAGGAGAATCCAAAGCTCGCCCAATCCCTGCTGGTTGTCGGCGGTAGCGTTCTGGCACTGACCGCCGCCATTGGCGGCACATCGCTGGCGGTCGGCCTGCTGATGGGGCCATTGGCTAAACTCCAGTTAGGTTTTACCCTGCTGACAGGGGGCAGAGGCATAGCCGGAACGATTGCCGCTCTGCGAACGCTCGGCACGGCTTCCGGCCCGGCGATGGCAAGCGTGCGCGGATGGGGGCCAGTTCTCGGCTCGTTAGCAGGGAAAATGCGGGGCGTTTCGACCATCATACCCTCTATGCGTGGCGCACTTATGGGGGTATTTCTTGCACCAGGTGCCGCGCTGGGAGCGTTGACTAAAAACCTCGGAATGCTCGCTCTTCGCCTGACAGGCTTACCGGTCATATGGAGCATGATCACTGCTGCGGTGTCTATGCTGGGTACAGCGCTGTCACTGCTGTTTAGTCCGATTGGCCTGATAGTGGCGGCGTTTGTTGCTGCCGGAGTTCTTATCTGGCGTTACTGGGAGCCTCTTAAAGCATTTTTTGCTGGCGTATTCACCGGCATCATGGAAAGTCTGGCCCCGTTACGTGACGCCTTCTCGCAGTTCAGCCCCATCTTTGACGCGATAGGCAGCGCTGTCAGCCAGGTCTTTAACTGGTTCAAATCTCTGCTTTCCCCGATGGAGTCCAGCAAGGAAACACTGGATAAGTGCGCCAGCGCCGGTGAGGTATTCGGTAACGTTCTTGGTGGTGCTCTCCAGCTTGTTCTGACGCCTGCAAAAATGCTGCTGGATACACTGGCATGGATCCTTGAAAAGCTCGGCGTTCTGCCTGATGAAGCTGAAAAAGCCAGGAAGAAGATCGAGGACGCGCAACGCATGGCCGTTCTTCAGGACAAAGTAGCCCTTCTTCAGGGCGATATCGCTAAAATTGCACCGAAAAAAGTTGAGGTGAAAAACGTTCCGCCTGGCGCACCTCAACCCTCATCACCGCTGACCGGCGATAACGGCACATTGCGCCGGTTGCAGAATATCGACAGCAACACCAAAGCAACAGCCGACAACACGAAGAAGATCGGCCCCGGCGATATCGTGTTTAAAAACCTGCCCCGTGCGCTGGCCGTTCGTGGGGAATGGAAGGAGTCGCAGCTGGCCAGCACGGTCAGGAACAACGGGTTAAGCGAACATCCCGCAGTGGTAGCGGCATCGCTTTCCGTTAAGCAGGCTGAACTTCTGCCAGTCAGCCGCAGCGCCAGCAATATACCGGTTGCCGCTGGCGGCTTTACGGGGGAAATCCACGTACACCTGCACGGCGTTGACCGGCAGGACGCGCGCGAAATTGGCCGCATTGCTGCCGACGCGGTGAATGCCGAAATGGCCCGTCTTGCGCGGCTCAATCGCGGTAGCTTCAAAGACAGAGATTAAGGGGAAGCAACATTATGATGATGATATACGGGATGTTCGTTTTTGAACTGAAGACACTACCCTACCAGCAGCTGCGCCACTCGCTGAACTGGCGACATGTGAAAAACGATCGTATTAACCGATCGGCGAAATGGCAATACATCGGCGCAGGAGAGACGCAAATCAATCTGGACGGGGTGCTTTACCCTGAAATTACAGGCGGCGACGTGTCTCTTACCGTCCTGGCTACTCAGGCATACACCGGGCGTCCCTGGCCTTTAATCAGCGGGGCGGGGCAGATTTACGGCATGTACGTGCTGACCGGGCTACAGGCCACTCATACGGAGTTTGACCGTTACGGAAAGGCGAAAAAAATAGAGTTTTCGATCAGCTTCCAGCGCTGTGATGAAGACTTACGCGAGCGCCTGCAAGCGTCGTCAGTTGGCGATCTGCTCTCAGGGCTGAAGGATAAAGCCACATCCGCCTACAACTCTGCCAGTAGTACGCTGTCTGGCCTGTTCTGACGGCACCCACATAAATCGGAAGCGGGCACTTGGCCGCTTCCTCTCCTTGCGGCACTGCCATAACTGACAGTGCTACAGCACCGTTAAAAATGACTGTACTCGATACCAATGGCCAGCCCGGTTAAAACCGGCCATGCGTAACGGCAGCGAAATCGTTTGGTGGAGGATAGCATCTGATGCGATACGATCGTTTTGACCGAACGATTAATGTAATTCGATCGTTTTAATCCATTATCAATGAAGGGCTATTGTCGTTATCGTTGCGCCACTAACGAGGAAGTGATAATGACGATTTTACTCTGGATTGTTGGTGGTCTGGCTGCATGGTGGCTCTTTGGCTTTTGCTGGCTCAGACTGTTTGCAGGTGATGAAACAGAAAAAGACTATGAAGAATGCCCCTATGATTAAACCCGCTTATAGCGGGCTTTTTTATACTCAGAAGAAAGCTATCACACCGGGAGTGCAGGCCATTCAATATCCGGCACGGCATCAGGTGAAACCCGGCTAAGGTAAACACGGTATTTTTTCCACACCGTCAACATGCTGACCTCATTCTCGGTCGCTACCCCCAAATCTACGGCATCCTGTAATGTTTCAATCGTGAGTGTTGCCTCCTGCATCAGCCGTTTTTTCTCACTTTCTGCGAACGACACCGCTGCGGCGCGTTCTGCCTCCGTGTCTTTTTCCCAGCCTTCACCATTCCATCGCATAAAGTTTCCATCAGGGGCGATTGTCGTTATATCTGCTGGCAATGCACCTGGCCCGGTAAGAAATACGCGCTCGCCTGTTTCTTTGCTGTATAGCGTTTGATTTCGATAGTCCTCGACCAGATCCCACGCAGCCCCGTTGAATACGGCGACTTTTCCTTCTGGCACGTCGGGCGGGGCAATGTTCGTGCAGTCTGCCGGGAGACCAGTATTAGCCGGTATATAAGCATCCCCCGCGCCAATAAACTCTCGGGTGTCTGCGCGGAGGTTGTAAATTCGGATAGTGCGGTCTTTACCAGAAAATTTAAAAGCCATTATGCAAGCCTCACAATGTAATTATAAGCGATATTTTTAACGGTGTTTTCTGTGTTACCGGCAGCGGCAACGGTAATGGTGTGGGTATGCGACCCCATAACAACCGAGTGTGTGTGCGACCCTACGGCCACCGTATGCGTATGAGCCCCTACGGCTACCGTATGCGCATGCGCGCCAGCGCTGGCCGCAGTACCCGTTACGCTGTGTGTGTGTGCCCCAGCATTTACGGTATAAGATGACGTATCAACAAAGCCGGCTTTATTAAAGACGTTACGGTCGATATAAACGCCATTCCCGCCCCCACCATCACGCCATGCTCTCTGGGCGTGACTGTGGTCGCCAGCACTTGCAGCAGTACCGGAAACGCTGTGCGTATGTGCACCGGTGCTGTTTGATGTTTTAGTCCCGTAGTCAAAGGCGCTGGTCGTTTTCGTCCCGTAATCGAATGCGCTGGTATTTTTCGTCCCGAGATCGGTTGATGAAGCTGATGCCCCGTGATTGTGCGACTTAATGCCGTCCTGTTCCTGTGACAGCACTGCACGACCGCTTGCAGGCTTCCCTTTAATCGTCCATCCGCGCATATCAGGAATTACGCCTGACGGATATGCTGCCGCCAGAAGGGGATAAGCCGCTTTATCGAAGGTTTGCCCCGCCATAATGGCATAACCGAACGGTGCCACATCGGACGGCCACGGAATAGGGGCACCAACAGGAAACGCATCAACAGGCGTCCACGCAGTCCAGGCACCAGTTGAATACTGGCTCCGGGTATAACTTCTGGAACTGTTATAAACCCTGTAAACCTGCGTTACTCCGGCATTTTTATAAACAACCAGCGTTCCGGCGTTATTTTCGGGGTAGTGCCTAGCGGCTGAGGTATTGGCGTTCGCTGGTTGGTAATAAATTCCCGGCGTTTTCAGCGTATCCAAATCCTCTGTCGAAAGCCCAATAGCCTGACCGTTGAAAATATCCTGAGAGGTTACGTTTATATCGGCTATCAGCGCCCGGCCATTGACCTTGCGCCCGCTAGGAACCGCACCTACGTCCGCGGCTGTAGGTTTATTCTTATCGGTATAAAAATATTGGTAACTCTTTGTTTGCCCGGCATCCCAGCGAATCGCAATTTTGCCTGTGCTGTCTGACGGAATAATCAGATGTCTGTCGTCCCTGTTTCCTCCTCCATCCTGTAGCAGTGTAATAGTGTGAGCGTACGGGCCACCACCAATAGCATGCGTCCAGAAGCCAGAAGGTAATCCGGTTGGAATATTGTCATAATTGTTTGACCCGGCCACGGTTGTCCGTGGGGCTGTCCCACCAAGCCCCCCATAGCCAACTGTCAACACTCTGCCCGCTGTAGTATCGGTCTGAGAAGCGACGACATCCTTACCCGACGCTGTCTTGAGACTGTCTTTTACTTTCGCCAGTTCATCATTTACCGCTTTAACCGCTTTCGGCGTCGCTGCGAGCGCCTCAGACGCGCTGTCGGTCGCGTTGCTGAGCTGGACGATACCCTTTTGCGCCGTGGTGGCGTCCTGAGACGTGTATTTACCTTTGGCAAGGTCATACGCCGTTTTAACTGCTTTCGGCGTTGCTGCGACGCTCTCCGACGTGCTGTCGGTCGCGCTGCTTAACTGCGTGAAACCCTTTGCGGTGAGTGTAGCGTCAGGATGGCGGCGGGACTGCTCATGCTCCGCGAGTTTGTCGTCAACGTAATCCTGCGTTGCCATCACCGTTGAGGTATCAATGGTCAGTTCGACGGACTCGATGTCGCTTACCATGATAACCATCCGAATGGTCTGCGCACGGCCTGAACCTTCCGCCAGCGCTGGCTTGTAGCTTTCGGCCATATTGCCGACCGCGATCAGCGTGCCGGCGTCATCATAAAGCCCCATTTCACGCATCCAGAAACCGCCAGTCTCAGGCGGGATAACGAGCTCCGCCACGACATAATTCTTATTCTTTTTGTCCTGGCTGATTTTGTTCAGCGCGTGACGCCAGACCTCTTTGACCAGCTTTGTCTGATTCGGGTCAGGCGTCGGCAACGTACCGCCACCGTCGCCCACAGCCATCGCCGTAAAGTTCACCTTTTTCCCGTTCGGAATGGTTGCTGCCGCGAGTTTTTCCGCACCGGCTTTGGTGATAACTGTTTTAAATTTCACTGCCATTGTGTTCTCACTTATCCGGGGTAAACCGTGATGATGTCGCCGTCATAGGTCAGGGCACCGGTGTAGAGGTAGCCGGGTATGTCCTGGATAATATTTAGCCCGATAAGATGGCGGCTTGCGGGCTTGGCATCGGCAATGAGCCGCTCCATTTCGTAATACATTTCCTCGGTGATACCAGACTCTAATACACCGATATCAAGGCGAAATGTGCCTGGGGGATCGTTGGTTTCCCACCATTCCGTAACATTGATAATGTATCCGAGCGGCTCCACAACGCGGCGTATTGCGCCGATGGTGCCTTTGTGTCGGTGAATCAGCCAGGCGTCGCGGATAGATTGCCGCTTGGTCTGCTCCGGCCAGTCCTTGTCCCACCTGTCGACTGAAAGCGCCCATGCCAGATAAGGCAGAAGACTCACCGGACAGGTATCAGCGTTCCACAAGGTGCGAAGCATTACCGGAATATCAGTTATCTTCTCCGTCACCTCCTCAGTGTTTCGCATGAAATCACTTGCCGATGGAGGCAGCAGGCTATTACTCATCGGTTCCCCCTTTGCTGATAGCGAAGGACGTGCAGCGCGCCGACTGCGTATCATCAATCACAAGATCGCTGACAGGCTCCTGCAACTCCACCCGCTGCACACCCTGAACATGCAAGGCAGCCATGATGGCCGAACGGGCGACATCGCGACCAATTTTGCCCTGCTGAGTGAGCCATGACTGAAGGGCGTTTTGCGCAGCGGTAAGGATCGGCTCAGACTCAGGACCGGGATAAAAATAAAGCTGCGCCCTGATTTGATAATCAATAATTGCAGCACTTTGCACCGTGAGCCTGTCACCGACAGGTCGTATGTTTTCGTCATTGAGGGCATTTCTGACGCTACTCAGTAATTCTGCCGATGCCGTACCGTCACCTTCTGTGGAAAGCACAGAAACGATCACGACAGCGGGCGACGGGCTGGTTGCTCTCGCGTCCGCCACTTTTCCGCTGACGCTCTTTGCAAAATATTCATATGCCCCGGTGGGACCGGCCACGCTCAGGCCTTCAAATGCAGACTGAGCACGCAGGCGCAGCGCGGTATCACTTTCCATTTCCGCGTCAGCAGTTGCCGTTTCCGGGGTGGTGATCAGACGTTCGGTATTCAGATTGGCTGCGAGATTATCAAGATCGGTTGATACGGCATGACTCAGCATACATGCCGCTGCGCCCTCATTGATGCGTTGGCGAAGCGTCATTTCACGATAGGCAATCACCTGAGCGATCACGTTCAGCGGTTCGGATTCCAGCTCCAGCGCGGCGGAAACAGATGGTTGCTGTTCCTGTGGGAATGCCGCAAGCATGACGGCTTTGACCTCGCTGAGTATGACTTCAAAGTCCAGGACTTCGATAATTTGCGGCTGCGGTAGCTGCGATAAATCAACTGTTGCCATTGCTGCCACTCCTGAGCGTCAACGAACTGCCAGCCGTCTGCATGGTTTCGGTGATAATACCGACCAGTTCAGCGGTGACAGCGCCATCCTTTGAATAAATGATATTGATGCCGTTCAGGGCAATACGCGGCTCCCACATCGTCAGGGCGATTACCGCCGCACTCATGCATTGCAGGCGTGTCACTTCGTTCTGTGGTTCATCCAGCAGATCTGGGATCATGCTGCCGTAATCCCGTCGCATCACCCGGCTTGCCAGCGGCGTGGTCAGTATGTCGCGTACTGAATGCCACAGCTGATCGGTATCGGTAAGCTGGCCCGTGCCGTCCGGGTTCATTCCGGTATAGCGGACTGTCATTTCGGCCCCCCGGTGTTGCTGCTGCCACCCTGCACACCACCATGTACGTGCGAATGAACCGTCACCCCGTTAGACGTAAGCGATCCGCCAGAATGGGTAACATTGCCCTTCATCGTGCCGCCCTCCGACAGTTCGAACGTCCGCGCTTTCAGATGGTCGGTGCATTCCACAATCGGTGTTTCAAGCGTGACGCTGGCAGAGGCTTTGATATGTGCTGTCTTCATGCCCTGCGCTTCCAGCGCGCTGGCTTCTGCGTCATAGCGGAAAGACGCGCCGTCTGGTGCTGTCAGTACAATCTCTTGCAGGCTGCTGCCCGGTGCAGGGTGCTCACTACTGTAAAGACTGCCGATAATGACCGCTGTTTCAGGATTGCCACCGATACAGCCCAGCCAGACCTGCTCACCCACGGAAGGCGGCATCCAGATACTGAATGCCCCGGCGCGCGTGGTGTTCCAGCGCAGCCAGTCGGTCTGAAGTTCGCCGCTTTGCACGCGCACGCGCCAGCTCTCTTCATCAACGGCAATAACGACGCCAACGCGGAGGATATTTTCCAGCAGGCGGATAAGTTCAGCACTCATCGCGCGGCACTCCCCAGGCTGTTAAGCACCTGTTCCGTAATCATCTGCTCATCGCCAGCGGTAAAGCCCAGCAGCTCACGCACCGGATATTTAGCAAAAGCACCCGGCCCGACCTGGTCGCGCTGGCCGTACTGGTGCACACGCGCAATGCGTGCCGCCACGCCGTCATAACCCACGGATGTGCCCCCTGCATCAGCGCGCATTTTGAGAAAGCGATAACTGCGCAGCCGCTGAAACATCGACACCTTCTTCGCAGTGCTGCGGCGCACTGAGCGCGTATTGATCTCGATGTAACGCTCAATATCGCTGCGGTAAAAGGTGCGAATATCGTTGCGCTCTTCGTCAAAGCCGGTAATGGTGCGCCCGTATTTCCCCCGGCCACCGTGCCAGTTTTTCAGGCGGCGGATCTCACCCTGCCAGACAAACACAATGCCCTGCTGAGAGCACAGCACCCTGCGGCGGCGGGCAGGATACGGCGAACCTTCGGGGTTTTGCTGTGCTTTGATGCGCTGTTGCTGGCTCTTTCGCAGTGCCTGGCCAACCGCGCGGGCGGTGCGAACACGTCCGGCCTGAGAGGTGCCCGCGAGTATGTCGCTGAATACCTGATCCAGCTCACGGAAGAGATCGTTACTCATGCACGTCAGCCTCCCACGTTACATCTTCAAAGATGGTGCTCCAGTCGCCGTCCGCTGACGGTATGCGCGGTTTAGGTTCCGGTAAATGCTCCGCCCTGGGGATGCCTTTTGCGTCCAGAGTGACCTTTACGCGCTCGTGCAGCGGCATTTCAAAAAGAATGTCGGCGGTATCGTCGTTGTTGATAAGGGTCGTAAATTTAACGTTCCGGTTCTTCTCCGGGTTCAGCAGCAGATCGGGCTGGTTGTGCCAGAGCCATGCCATTAAAGGCAACGTGAAATCATCAATATCACCGGCAAAATTCATCACAAACAGCACCAGGGTATAGCGGTACATAAACGACGGTGTTTCGCCGGTCGTCTCGATATTCCCTTCTTCCACAAATACGGTGAAGGCTTCAGGATTGGCCCTGCACCATTTGTTAGCGCGCGTCAGGGTCTCTCGCAGTGAGTCAGCTTTCAGCATGGTGATACCTTCTTAACGCCCGAAACGTTCAATCGCGCCCGCAATGATCAGCAGATAAATAAGCGTCCAGTAAGGGTGAGCGCTCAGGTAGTCGAATAAAGTCATGGTGTTGCCCTCGCGTGGTCAGTCAGTCTTTTCAGGCGGCGCAGATCGAGATCGGCTATCGCCGCCTTATCGGCGTTGCAGGTATCCAGCGCATCGCGCAGGCGGTCACTCCAGATGGCTATCGCGCCCCACGTTACCGGGGCGGTCAGTTCCGGCGCTGGCGTTGCTGCCGTCAGGCTTTCCGGCACCGGTTCGTGCACGATTTTCATTTGCGGCTGCGGCGGTACGGTGTTGCAGGCTGTTACTGACAGAAGCAGGCACAACAGTACTGGCACACGTATCGTCTTTGATGGCATCGCGCATGTATTCACGTCGCTTTTCTCCCTCGGCGTTTCTTTGCTGTTCGGTTGCCCGCAGCTGTGCAAGAACTTCGCGGGCGTCAGCAGTCAGCGCACGCAGCTCGCCCAGCACCTCACCATTGCTCTTCACCTCGCGGGAAAGCTCCTCGTTACGGACGGAGTCTTTACCGCGTTGATGTGTCTGCCAGAGCAGGCCACCAGAGGTCAGCGCCAGCAATGCACATAAGATGGCTGTAATCTTCACTTTCCAGACTCCACGTCACGCAGGCACCACGCCTTAAAATCCGTTCTCCGGTTAACCAGCCCCTGGCTGCGTTTACCGCCGCTGTTTACAAAGTCCGTCAGCCGATTACACATCGCCTGCCATTCATGCGCCTGCGCCTTCTTCCAGATGGTCGTGCGCTGCTTTCGCTTCTGGCCGTCCGTGAACCACATCAGTCCAGTACACCCCACATTAAGACCGGCATCCGTCATGGCCTCAAAGGCAGACTGCGGCATATGCGCGCCTTCAAAATTCTGGTTAATGCAGTTTTCAGCGTGCCGCATATCGTTAATCCAGCGACCGGCGATCTCGCTGTCGCTGTACTCACGCTTTTCAACACGTCCCGTCGAACCAATTCCAACCGTCAGCACGCCAGCCGTGCAGTAGTAGGGCGTATTCCGGCAGTCTTCCCAGCCAGCAATCTTTTGCTGGCCTTCAGGCGTGGTGCGCAACGCACCAGGACTCAGCGTTATACCCAGCGCAACAATGGCCGCAATGGAGCATTTTTTAATAAGCTGTTTCATCTTCCGGCTCATTCTGTTGCAGAAGGTCAAGCGCCCGGCGCTCTGACTCACTCATCTGTCTGTGTTCTGCCTGCTCAAGGATCTGGTTAATCAGTTCGTTTCGACGCTTCTGCCCCCGTTCGATGCGGGCGCGATAGAGCCATCCACGGGCACCAAAAACCATCCCGACGAGAAGACCGGCCAGCGCAATCTTTTCGCTTAGTGTCATGACGCCGATACTCGTGACCATCGCTGACATCGTGAATGTCAGCCAGTCATTCAGGCGCTGAAAAAAACTTAATCCCATAGCTGCACCATCTCCTGTGTCGCTTTACGCGCGATTTCCGGCAGTTCAATCTCCTGACCGGCATCAAGAAAAACCTGCTGGCTCAGTCCGGGATTGGCAGACAACACTTTTTCGGTCACGCCCTGCGTGGTGCCGTAGTGACGCCAGCAAAGCAAATCCACCGTATCCCCCTGCAATGCCTTCACTTTCATCAGCAAAGCTCCGCATAGAGGCGCGGGGTGTCGCGAATGTCAGCGATACTCCAGCGGGCATCCCGCCAGAGATCATCCCGTTGCAGGTCAAGCGCGGCGGCGTCTTTATCGCCTTTCGCCGTGGTATCAACGTCGCGATAGCCTTCAAGTACCAGCGCCCTGGCAATCGAATAGACTGCGCGGCGGAAGCGGTACACCTTCACGTTTTCACCATTGATAACCAGCTTTTCCATCTCACCTGATGGCAGGGCTGAAGGCACATCTTCCAGCGACTGAAAACCTGCTTTGACCTGACCGGCACGCCAGTCAAGCAACTGCGCAGTGACATGGGCTACCGCTTCCGTGGTGACGTGCATCAGCCTGGACGTGGTGATGCCGCCAGTGATGCGCGCGGCCAGACGAAGATCGGCCAGCTTAATCACCGGCCAGAAGTCCCCGGCGCTGACGGTGGTATCACCATCATCAACATCAGGCGTATCGCTGTCGGCAGGCAACACGCGCTTATTTGCCACAAGGCTGCTCATGCACTTATCTCCCATAAATCAGGCGGTGGGCGGGTGGTTAAAAGACCGTAAACGGTCAGATATCCACCCGCGCCGCCTGTCGGACGGGGCCGAAGTCGTTAATTCTTTTTCTGGCTGGCAGGCTTGCGCTTTGTCGTTTTGCCTGTTGCCGCCCTGGTCGTGGTTTTACGCGTCGTCGCTTTACCTGCTGCGCTGGCGGTGGCGCTTTTTTCAGGGACGGGATCAGCAGTACCGTCAGTTTTGTCGGTGCTGGCCGAGTCACCTTCACCCGTGCCGCTATCCGCAGACAGCTTCTTAACTTCACGGGCAAGCGTTGCGATCTCTTTTTTTACCCCGGCATTAGGGTTTCGCGTCAGCGCCTCACGGAACAGCGCCAGCGCCTCAGCTTTGGTCGTGATATCAGTCGCACCACGGCGGGCAAGCGCGCGGGCTTTGCACAATTTGGCGCGTACCACATCCGGCATATCACTGTCGGCGACAATGTCCGCCACTTCATCAAGCACTGCGGTACTGGCCGATAAATCAGCGTCAGCATCACCTGCGGCAAGCGTCAGCACCGGTTTGCTCATTTCTTCGGTCAGGAAGGTAGCTGCCGTACGGTTGAAGTTATCCGGCAGCGTCAATCCGTGGCGCACCACATAGCGCCCCAGCCTCAACGCAAGTGCATAGTCACGGCAGTCAATCGCCCAGACCATCAGCCTGGTAATGACTTCGTCCTGCCGCCCGCTGTCGCCGTCGAGCGTGCCTTCAATCCACCCGTCATATTCAGGCAGCATGGATTTTTTCATTTCGGCTTTGGTTTCTTCGGACTGCACGCCGCTGAGGCGGGACAAGTCCATACGCAGCCGATGCAGAATTTGCTCATGCGCGGTACGCTGGATATCGGATTCTTCATCCGCCTGGCCCCGGCGTTCTGCCATGACCCTCTGAAAATGTCGTTGTGCCGGTGTTAACATCGTCACTTCTCCCCGTCATGGCGGGGCAATGCCCCGCCGCTTCTGTCACTCGCCTGCCGCTTCGGCCTGGGCGAACTGAATGCCGTCAATGAACGCAACATTGCCGTAGTCTTCAATGACGAAGTCATCGTTTGAAGACTGATACGTTGCGACACGGTTGTATTCCGGCTCTTCTTTGATCGTCCGGCGCAGACCGCCGCGCTGGTAGTACACCGACAGGTTTTTGAACGGCGTGATCAGCACGCCATTCACCGGGAAGTAAGGCGCGATAAAGGTCGGTATATTGCCTACGCGCTCCTGCGCGACAATCAGCTGACCGGCCAGCATTTCGGTATTCGGGTTGGTCTGGCTTAACGCGTTGATGGCCGAGAAATTACTGCTCGTCAGCAGGTCGCCCGCAAGAATCACCACGTTATCCGGGTTACGTTTGTGCCACTCATCCATCAGGCTGTTTTTGGCGTCGTACACCGCAGCGCCAAGGTTGCCGTAGGTGCCTTTTGCGACAATCTTGTTATCTTCATCGCGCGAGGTGATCGTCACATTGGAAATGACGCGGTGCGGCGCTTCCTGGCGGATTTTTTCCAGCCAGCCAATGCCACAGTCCTGCAATAGCGGGTTAGCGGCACGGTCAGACGGGTCGCTGTACTTCACGCCGTTAAAGCCAATCATGATGCGGTCAAGCGACATCTGGCGGGCCATCGCCTTACTGATCAGCGGCTGGAACTCCGGCATGTGCGCCCACGCATCAAGCTGTTCATAACTGATGCCGTAGTCATAGTTGACCTTGCGGCACATGTAATCGAACGGCTCCATTGAATGATTTGAGCCAGGGTTGCGACGACTGGTAACACTGTTGTTTACGCCAGCCATCGGGCCTTTGCTGCCAATCAGGACTTTCTGACCGATCTGCTGATTAACGCCAAACACGTTAATTTTGCTCAGGAAAGAATCATCCTGCTGTGCGGCCTGCTCAAGGCGCTGCTGACGCGTCGGATCTACGGCAAATTTTGCAGCAACGGCGGCGGTTGATACGCCGTTGAGCTGTGCCTGCCGGGCGATGTACTGATCAAATAACTGGCGGGTATTGTTATCCATGCTCTCTGCTCTCTTTGTGAATATCAGTAATCAGCCAGTTGCGCGTTAGCGCCACCGCTCGCGGGTGCCCGCTGGCTGAAATTGGCGTCTGTGCTGCCCAGTTTGCTGGTCAGCGCGGCAAGATCGGTGGTCAGTTTCTGGATGGCCTGGCGGTCCTGCTCGCGGGCGCGGCTCAGGTCGTTGAAGTTGTCCAGCAGTTCGGCATGGGACTGAGCGACATTCTCAACGGCGTCACGCACCTGGCTGAACTGCTCACCGTCAGACTTACGGCCTTTGCCGATAATCCCCATGACACGCCCGAACCACTGTTTACCCTCATCGCTGCGCTGCTCAGCCAGTTCGATGATTTCGGCCTCAATGGCATCGGTGAACAGCGGGGCTTCACCCTGCAGATTGTTGAAGGACATAACCTGCTGACGCTGCTGCGCGGCAAACTTCAGGCGCTCGGTGCCGAGGCTCGCCGGGGTATCGGTCATTGCCAGCCCCATGACATAAGCCTTGCCGTTAAGCGCAAACTGCGGGTGCAGCTCTATGCTGGAGTAAATCTTCTTGCCTTCCTCAGTCAGCTTCTTCATGCGCTCAGAAGGTTCAATCTCAGCGTAAAGCGCGGTGCGTCCGGCGAGCGGACCTTCGCTGATATCTTCAGCACTCAGCGCCGTCACATCCCCCATTGCGCCGAAATCACTGCCGGGGAAAGGCGAAAGATAGTGCTCCACGTTGACGCGTGCTCCGTACACGTCCGGACTGTAGTTTGCTGCTGCATCACGAAGGTGCTCAGGGCGAATTTCACGCCCGTCAACGGTGGCACCGGAGACAGCAACGCGGAATTTCTTACGGGCTGGTTTAGCTGCGCTAGCCATGACGATAATCCTGTTGAGTGGTTTCTGTACGGCCATGATGGCAGAGCGTAACTTGCTGTCTCAACGAGGTTTTGTTGTCGGAGGAAGGCCAGACCTTAAAGTGGGCGATAGGGGGATCGCGCGCGGGGTAATCTTCACCACATTAACGGTGGAGGGCAGATGATACAGGACGCTTTTGTACGTCAGAGAGCAAAACAACTTTACTGGCAGGGCTACCCGCCAGCGGAGATCGCGCGTCTGATGGGAATTAATCAGAACACAATTTATTCATGGAAAAAACGCGATGAATGGGATGAAACGCCGCCCGTCCAGCGCGTCAGCCAGTCTATGGATGCCCGCCTCATCCAACTGACGGACAAGAAAGACAAGACGGGGGGAGACTTCAAAGAGATTGATCTGCTTACCCGGCAACTGAAAAAGCTGTCTGACGGACAGCAGGCAGAGACTGGAGCGGGCAAAAAGCCGCGCAAGCGCAAGCAGAAAAATCACTTCACCGAAGAACAGATCGTCGCGCTGCGGGAGAAAATACTGGATTCGCTGTCGTGGCATCAACGTGGCTGGTATGAGCAACGCCATCACCGAAACCGCATGATACTGAAGTCCCGCCAGATTGGCGCAACCTGGTACTTTGCCCGCGAGGCGTTACTTGATGCGCTGCGTGACGATGTGAAATACCCGTACCAGCGAAACCAGATATTTCTGTCTGCATCCCGCCGCCAGGCTCACCAGTTCAGGGGATTCATTCAGAGAGTTGCCGAAGAGGTAGATGTTGAGCTTAAGGGCGGTGACAAAATCGTACTGAGTAACGGCGCAGAGCTGCATTTCCTCGGCACGTCTGCGGCGACGGCGCAGTCCTATACGGGCAACCTGAAGTTTGACGAATTCTTTTGGGTCAGCAACTTTACCAACCTGCGAAAGGTTGCTGGGGCGATGGCAACGCTGAAGGGGCTAACGCGTACCTACTTTTCCACGCCGTCAGGTGAAACCCATGAGGCTTACCCGTTCTGGACGGGCGATCGCTGGAATGAGAAACGCACAAAGGCACAGCGCAAAGCGTTTGATGTGGGCTGGAAAACGCTGAACAGCGGGCTGTTATGCCCGGATAAAACCTGGCGTCAGATAGTCACCCTGAAGGACGTGATAGACCACGGCTGGGAATACACCGACCTTGAAGAAATCCAGGATGAAAACAGCGAGGATGAATTCCGCAACCTGTACATGTGCGAGTTCGTTCGCGATGGCGAGTCTGCATTCAACCTTAACGCCCTGATTGGCTGCGGGGCAGATGGTTACGACGAATGGCCGGACTGGAAGCCTTTCGCGTCCAGGCCGATGGGTAACCGCCCGGTATGGATTGGCTATGACGCCAACGGCAGCAGCGGCAACGGTGACAGCGGCGCGATTTGCGTTGTGGTGCCGCCACTGGTGCCGGGCGGTAAATTCCGCACTGTGGAAACGGAACAGGTGCGCGGCCTTGAGTTTGAAGAGCAGGCGAAAGTTATCGAAAACTTCACTTTCAAATACAACGTGCAGCATGTCGGCATCGACGTGACAGGCGGTAACGGAGAGGCTGTTTACCAGATAGTGAAGAAGTTTTTCCCGATGGCAATGCCCTACACCATGTCAATGACGTCAAAGCGCGCCCTGGTGCTGAAAATGCTACAGCTGATCCGCGCCGGGCGATGGGAATATGACCGCAGCGAGCGCGCCCTGATCAACGCGTTTAACTCTGTTCGCAAGGTAAAAACGCCTGGCGGATTCATCACCTATGACACTGACCGCTCACGCGGCGTCAGCCACGGTGATTTAGCCTGGGCGAATATGCTCGCCATTATTAACGAACCGCTGGGCCAGGAGAGCGGCAGCGGCGGGTTTGCTATGGAGTTCTAATGAAGAAGCGCACATACAAAAACAATCACACCGCCAGCAATGGCAGTGCCGGACAGCCTGATATCTCTGACGCGCTCAGAAGCGATCCGGCGCTCAGCGCCTTCACGTTTGACGGGCCATATTCGGTTACAGACGGCTACGATCTTCTTGATAGCATGTGCTGCATCGATAACGGCCGGTACTACGAAACACCAATAGACTGGAAGGGGTTAACCCGTGCGTTCGCACAATCCCCGCTGCATCAGTCGGCGCTTTACTTCAAGCGTAATGTGCTGACCGGCTGCTATATCCCTCACCCATTACTGTCACGGCAGGCCTTTTCTGCTTTTGCGCTGGACTGGTTTGTCTTCGGCAATGCCTACCTTGAACGTCGCTCTAACCTCCTGGGTGCACCGCTCAAACTCCAGCATGTTCCGGCCCTGAACACACGGCGGGGGAGTGACCTTGATACTTACTGGTTTATCCGGCAGTGGAAAGATGAATACGAGTTTAAAACGGGGCAGATCTGCCACATCATGAACCCGGATATTCATCAGGAAATCTATGGTATGCCTGAATACATGGGGGCGCTGCTGTCCGCCAGCCTGTCCCACTCTGCCGACAGGTTCCGCAAACTCTACTATGACAACGGCTCTCACGCCGGATGTATTCTCTATGTCGGTTCAGAGAAGGTGGATCAGGAAAGCATAAAGGTTGTGCAAAAGACGCTGTCACAGGCCAGAGGGAAAGGCTCCTTCAAAAACGTGCTGATCCACGCACCGGGCGGCGGCAAAGACGGCGTGCAACTCTTGCCGTTCAGCCAGATATCGGCAAAGGATGAGTTTCTTAACATCAAATCAGCCACGCGCAACGATTTACGCGACGCTCATCGCATTCCGCCGCAACTGATGGGCGCAATGCCGGAAGGTAATGGCTCCCTAGGTGATGTTGAGAAGGCCGCGCGCGTCTTCGCCATTAACGAAATGTTGCCCGTAATGGAAGCCATGAAGGGCGTCAATGACTGGCTCGGTCAGGAAGTGATCCGCTTTAATCCCTACGCTTTGCTCAAAGACGAGTGATCCGCTTCACCCGCCGCACATCCTGCGGCGGTTATCCTTCAGTAATTTTCAATCTTCGCATGACCGGCCACCACCCGAACACCGCCCGGTACGATCTTTAACGCCCCTCACTCAGTGCGCATGCGCGCCATTCTGGCTGGTGCAAACTGCAATCGGCCCGCACGCACCCATAATCGAGAAAGCGTGCGCAGAAAGCAGGGGAGGCCGCACCATGGCATTTAAAGGCATCCCCTACAGCCCCCTGTCGCGTGGGCTGTTCCCCCGTCACCTGCGCGCGACATTTGCTTCGTTTTTTGTGCATTTCCCGATCTGGGGTCATACCGCGCCGCCACAGGGCGGAAAGGGTTTAAATAGCTTCAAAAAAATTGTGCAAATTTGTGCACTTTCTTGCAGACTACCTCACTAGCGGTAAGTATAATTTTAATTATGAATAATTGATGAAATCATTTCTTTATCTATGCCTCAATGCTTAACTATTTAACTAAATGTTTTTAGTGACTCTGGACGATATGATATCAATTCATATTGAACTAGATTAAATTGTTATGATTAATTTTAAAGTGCCAAAGGTAATTTATGAATATAACATCAGAATTAAATGAATTTAAAAATGGATTCGATAAAAATTCCGATATTTTTAATCGGAAACCTTTATTTGATCAAATGAAGCGTCTTATAGTAAATTCTCCTGATGCTAACTTGGTTTTTGCTTTGGATGATGTTTGGGGAAGCGGTAAAACATCATTTGTTAAAATGCTCAAGTCTGAAATAGAATCAACTAACAGTAAAGATATTGATGTTGTTTATTTTGATGCTTTTGAAAATGACTATCAGTCCGATCCTTTTATTTCAATATCTGCTGAATTATATTCTTTACTTAAATCTAAAGGGCAAGAAGCTGAGGTTGTTGCAGAGAAGATTGTTGAGACTGGAAAGAAAATAGGCGCTAAGATTTTAGTTGGTGGTGCAAAAATAGCAATAACTACTCTGACGGCAGGTGTTGTTAATGGAACTATGCTTGATAAAGCTGCTGATGTTATTAGTGATTCCATTAATAGTGAAGTTGAATCCTTTGTCGAAAATAAAATAAAACATATGGAGAGTGAGAAAAAAGCGATAATTGATTTTAAAAAATCCTTGGAGGAGATATATGTCAGCACTGAAAGAAAAACATTAATTATTATAGATGAGTTGGATCGCGCTAGACCGGATTACTCTTTAGAGCTTCTTGAGAAGATAAAACATCTTTTTTCTGTAAGAGGCTTGATATTTTTATTGGTTATGAATCGTGACCAATTTGAAAAGGGTATAGCTTATAGGTATGGTGATATAAATACAACTTTATATCTTAATAAGTTTATACATTATTGGTTTACATTACCAAAAGTTAATCTTCATGATTTGAATAATAATTATAATCATAGCGGCACTACAATTTATGATTATGTTCAGAAACTTTTAAGGGCAAATAACTCACTAGGTATTAGTTCAAATGGAGTGTTTTCGAAAGTAATATCTTATTTAATTGAAGTAAATAACTGCTCCTTACGAGAGGCTGAACGTTGTCTTTCTACAATGGTAGTTGTTGATAATCATCAGGTTATTGCTCGTAATAGAGATAATTACTATATGGCTGCATTAGCACTAGTTTGCTTTTTAAAAGTTACATCTCCTACTATCCTTTACAAGTTGTTAAGAAAAGAGGGGAGCTATCATGATATTTTAGAGATATTGAATGCAAGTAATCAAGATTTTCTTCTCAAGCCGGAGGGTCGATTTTTCAAAAACCTTTTAACCTATCATTATCTTGATAAAGATAGCTTGGTTACATTAAGAAACGAAAAGGGGAGTTTCGTTCAACAGATTGAAGGTGATTTTGGATTGGAGCACAATCATATCGCAGATATTGCTAAATCAATAAATAATATGATAATAAGTTAAGTAAAAATAAAATTCCCAATATGAACTTGATTAAGTTATTGCTCCGGACCAAGTTTGGAGCGATAACTTAATGTGGATTGTGATAAACCATGTTCGAGTGCGCTAATCAATGGAGGTTTTTTGAAAATCACATTCAGTATTATATCCGAGTAAACAGCCTAGAAGGAAAAAGAATCGCACGGGCGACTCTTTTCTAACATTTTTCAAAGGATAGTTTGAGTCATGAAAAACTAGCTATGATTTGTTGACGAATAGTAGATTTCATTGTTAACCCATTATCTAAGAAAAACTGAAAATATGCGAGTGCTTGATGTTTGTCAATAATTCCACGGCGAACAGCTTCTTGAAGCAATCCACCATGACGAGCGGCTTTAACACCACGCTCTTCGCATGTTTTATAAACAGCATTATCGGCGGACAAACATGTCGCATCATGGATGCTTGCATTGACAACGCAGCTTATATCAGCATATTTTAAGGCTCTCCTTCTGATTTTAATTTCTGCCATCTCAACTAAATGCTCTGGTTCATAATCATTTGTAAAATTGTATGCAAGCTGAAGTCTGGCTAACTCTTCTTGGACATTAAGATTGTATTTAGCTTTTAGTTCCTCGCAGACATAGGGATCTATCCAAACGCCTCCCGGGTAAACTTGCCAAATTAACCCTAAACATCCGCCTTCATAAAAATCAGATAACACATTCGTGTCGATAACACATCTGGGGCAATCAAACGGCATCCTCTCCGGCCTCCTGTTCGTCGTACCACTCATCCAGAAGATTACTGAGAGCTTTTCTATCCAGTTCTAAAAGTTCAGATATGAAGGTTTCCGACGCGGAACCGGCTTCCCATGCTTTACGCGACAAAACGGTTAAACGGCCTTTGTAATTTAGTGCTTCTCTAATAGGATTCGGTTCATACCTCATCCAACCTTTACGATTGGCAGTTGCCCATAGATAACCAGTGTTTTGTTGATTGATTAACTTGCATTTACTGAGGCGATCAATGATGCAAGTAGCCGAAACTCTAAAAATGCTTTTTAGCCTTAAAACGGTTTCTTCATAAGCCCAACCACCACCTTGCATGACAAATTGTTTTCTTAATGCGCTTTCTGGCACCAAGAAACAAGCGGCAAAGTGGTTTGCAACCTTCTCCTCTGGAGAAGTCGCTCTACCTTTGGTTTTATAACTTTTGGCAGGACCGTCATACTCTTCACGATGGAAGATAAGATGTGCATATTCATGGCAAATACTGAAAATTTGGCGTTCTACGGAAATGCTGTCATGAATATTCACATAAATTGCAGTGCCGTAATTGTTCGAAAACGCAGAAAATCCGAACACCATTCCTTTATCACTTTCCTCGCGATTGAAAGGGATAACACGGATATCAGACGCTTCCAGAATAGCAACAATATCACCAACGCAGGTAGCGTTACCGATACCCAGACGGAAACGCTCTTCCATAGCCTTATCTTCTACTCTTCGCAAGTCTTCTTCTCTTGCAGTGAAGATAGGCATTGAGTTAGGAAGATCTTCAGGCAAATTCGCCTCAGCAGCCTCCTCAATTGCGTTGATGTTTTTCAACTTTTCAATCAACTCATTGCGGAGTTTCGCGTCCAACAAATCTGGGCTATCTGCTCGCATTGCAAAACGAAACTCGCCTTCATCTTGATCATAAAAATACCCGATAGGCTTGTCGAAAATCTTGCAGAGCATAATGAGTTGCGTAACGCTTGGAACGCCCTGAGCTTGCTCAAATTTACTGTAGGTTTGACGGACAACACCGATCGCATCTGCGACAGCAATTGCGCTCATTCCCGCCTCATTTCTGGCTTGTACTAAGCGTTCGGCTATATGCTGTTGAATGTTCATATGTCACCTTCGTTTAACAACGGTGTCTCTTCTAAAGTTATATAGGTTAATTATTACTAACATTATGGACGGAGCGTCACAAAAATCATAGTCAATATTGTGCTAATTCCATAAAATTCTAACCAACCAAGAAAAACTATTTGAATATATATTTATTCCATTTTTATCAATGAGTTAACATCGTGGTCTTTATTCATAAGTCGCTTGCAGCCTGACGCCAGCGGCTGATCAAAAACTCTGCTTTGTGACGCGCCAGCGTCTTCCTCCAGTGCATATCTGAACCAGTCACAATCAATTCACCGGTTACGAGGTTGGCACGATATGTCGTATCAAGTACTGTAACCTCTCGACCTTGAGCTAGTTTCAATGCTTGAACTGGATTGATTTGTATTTTTCTTAACCTCGCCCAGCTCAAGATTTCTTTAACTAAGGATTCAACTTCATCGCTCACTGCACTTTGTTCCTGACGTATAGCATGAGCGGCTTTCATATAGCTTTCGGCCCTTGTTCTGTCATAGTCGGAACAATCACCGGCAGTGATGCTTAAAGCGAGCGCCTCAAACTGATCAGCAGGTGAAACACGCTGATTTGATTTGTGGTTTCTGATGTCTTCCGCAATCTGTTTTCTCTGATCTCGGCTTAATTGACCGATTTCAAATTGTTCTGGCTGTTCTTCGCCAGTAGTCATAGTCAGATCTGGCGAATAGACAGGCGGTGAATCTGTATGTTTTTTATACTCAGTACAGTTATTGACACGAGTCCAAGAGGGCGCAGACGCACCCTTAAGGTCAAAAACCGGATCTACGCGGTCTGAAAATTTGGGTTTCATCTTCACAATGCGATAAGAATGGGGGCGCGTTTCAACGGGGGGAATGCTGGACGCAGGCATAACCAGACCCTTAATAGCTTTCTGATATTCGCCGTAGCTGGTCGGCTCGTTTTTGTATTGATACCAGGCGCGGAGGACAAGCCTGGAGCGGGAAACAAAAGGGCCACCCTGCAAAGTGATGTAACCCTGCCAATCTCCCGCATGAGCCGCGCGATGCAGCTCTCCAAAGACAGGGCTAACTTTGTCAGCTAACTCCTGATTTCTCAGGCGACGCAGCTCACGCCAGACTGACACTGGCGCTCCCCCTAAAAACTGGAATTGGCGTATACCCCAGCATGACGCCCAAGCTGTTGCGTGCTTAGCGGTTTCCTTCAGAGGGCGTCCACTTTCATGATCGCTCTCGCCGTCAAGAGCGTAACCATCAATGTTTTTTGAGATGTATTTGACGACATAACCCGTAGCGCTACCAAGAGCCGGATCAATCGGCTTAAGTTCAAAGCGGGGCTGCTTACCAGACTTGCCAGTTAACTCTTCCGCATCCTCACGCGTTGCGTAGTCTTCCATAACCACTTTCAACTCCGCAGTGTGCTCTGGGGCTGTAAACAGCAGGCCATGCCAGTGCGGAGTACCGTCATGATGGGATTCAGCGACGCGAAGACCGAAAACAGGAATTTCGCGGCGTGCGAGTTCAGCGCGAATCTGTTGCCAAATTTGATTGAGATACCGCTGTGAACGGCGTGGGCTTGCTCCGTTCCACTTATGGTTACGGTGTCCAAACGCGGTATAGGCATGATATTTAGATGGGGCCGTGAGCGTGAAGAAACTTCCGGCATAACCGCTTTCCGTTGCCACCTTCTCAAAACCACCAATACGCGTCATAAGTTCTACACGGCGTTTTTCAGGGTTCGATACGCTTTTATCAATCTGCTCTATCAGCGACATGCGCTCACCCGTAACCTGATCTTCAAGTTCCAGGCGGCTCATGATTTCCCTGCTACGTTTGCGGCGCGCATCCCACTGTTTAACGTGATTTTTGCTGCAATAGGGGGAAACATCGCGGCGCACATCACCAAAGGCAATATGCAGATGTTCACGCCAGCGGCGCGCGTACTTTCGCAGCAGGCGTGACCAAAAACGATCATCAAGAATTTTTCGAATTGAAGCGGCCATTTCATCAAGTGGCATTTTGCGCCGTGAAGCCCAGGGCGCGATTAACCTGAAATAAGCAATCAGCCTTGAGCCTTCACTCAGCATTCGCTTGCTGTACTCCTCAGGGCTAAGTACAGCACAGCTTTCACTCACTTCAGCTAAGGCAGCATTTGCATAAATCGCGATATCCTGAGCAAGTAAATCAATGTCTTCGTCCGTACTGTCAGCCAAATGATTGAACCGGCGCGTTAGCTCGCGAAGGTTTTCAAACGTATAAAACAGTGGGTTTAATTCGGAAGAAATGATCCAGTCGCTGCCAACAGGCACGGCGTATTGCTCTGCAACTGCTCGCACGTGGGGAAGGTCGCGCGCCACGATATTGCGAAGGGTTAACTTTGCGATGTGACGCCCTTTGTCAGCATGTACGGCATTTATGCGGGAGGAAACGCGGCGGCGGATAAATGTAGGTAGTGGCTTGAGGGTATCTTCAACCCACGCGAAAAACTCCTGCTCTTGACCCAATTCATATAGATCAACAGCGGGATTCTTATCGACAGCAATGGCCTGTTTGGGTTGATTCCACGGATAGGCGTACCGGGCCGCCTCGTTAAAGCTGCCCGGTTTATCCGTAGTCATAGAGTGAACACGACGCGCCTGAGTCACCGGCTCACCCTAGATTGTCACAGTGTCGCCGGGCCTTACTTCCCGCGCGTCACGTTCGGAATAACTGATTATCTCGGTGTTGCTGTAACCTCCCTCACTAAAAACCTCAACGCGCGTGATCCAGAAATTACGGTATGGGCGAACGTCCAGAACCTTTGTTACTACTGCCTCAACTGTTTTCATCAGAACACCTCCTGATCTTCAAAAGCACCAGAAGCAACCATTTCTGAATAAGTCGCATCGCCCATCACCGCCCCACAATCAGGACAGCCACCGCCCACGCGCCCACAGCAATCACAGACACGCAGCGTGCCAATCACCTCGCCAGCCAGGTTGCGCGTTTTAGCCCCAACTGAGCGCCGAACTTCAAAAGGTTTAAGGGTGAACGGGTAATAAATTTGGCGTGTGTCCTCGGTGTCACTACCTGAAAAAACGGACACACAACCTTCATTGTTATGGGCGGTGATTAATGCCCCAACCAGGTCACGGTGATCAGTCGCCGTGAAGGGTTTTCCATAAGCGGTGAAATCAGCCGTTGCGCTGGCTGGCAGGTATGGCGGATCACAGTAAATTACTGTGTTCTCAAATACACGGCTTGCAACGGGAATGGTGTAGCGGAAATCTGCACAAAGAAACTGAGCGCCTTTCTCATATGCCCTTTTAGCAAAGTGCTGAATCTCCGCCACAGGGAAAATTGGCTTGCGGCGATGTCCAAAAGGTACGTTGAATTCATTCTTTGCATTTACACGATATAAACCGTTATAGCAGTGACGATTCAGATAAAGGAATAAGGCGGCGAATCTTATTAACTCTTCAGGATAATACAGCCTGTTATCGCGCCCTTTATTATCAGTGCTGGAACGAAAATCACGATTGAATACATTAAATTCATTTCGATATTGATAATATGATTCTTTATTATTTCCGCCTTCAAAAAGTTCAGCGGCGGCATTCAACAAACCTTCAGTGTTACTTTTCAGAATCGAATAAAAATTGATAAGCGCGGCATTGCTATCGCACAGAATATAAGTCTTATAGTCAGTATTCAGGAAAACACTACCACTGCCCACGAAAGGCTCAACCAGGCAATCACCGTGGGGCAAAGCATCAAGCACATGTGACATAGCGCGAGACTTACCGCCCGCCCAGATAAGAGGGGAGTTAACCATTTTTACGCTCCTTGTTTACTGCGACCTGTTCTCTGTTGGCGATCCAATCTTCCAGGCTGCGGTAAATTTCATTAGTGGAAAGCTTTTCTTTCTTCATCAGGTTTAATTTGATACGCAGCAACCCAAGCAGGTGCGCGCGGTCATTTGTTTGAATTGTCATGTTCAATCCCCTGAAAAAAGATAAAGCGAAGCCCCGGCAAAAATGCCGTATATAAATCAGTTCATAGTGCCGTTATTAAATTAGCGCGCGCCGCTATTCCAGTACGCTTCTAATTCTGCTGAGAATAATTCGCAAATTGAGCCGCCCGGAAGAATTGAAAATTGAATGCCTGTTTCTATACAACGCACCTCAAAACCATTTCGCGCAATATCGGAAAGAGCCATACCCTGGACCACATTACGCGATCTGCTGTATTGATGATCGGGGCCGTAACCGCTACGCGATAAAGTGCGCGCACCATTTTGCCTTGTAGCATTCAAACGGTTTCGCGCTTCGATAACTGCTGCTGTTGAAGTTGCCATTAATGCCTCCGATGTAGCTGATCGATAGTCTGTCGAGCCTGAGACAATCCGAAATCCAGCCCCAGATAATTACCATCTTTGGTTATTTGATAACGCTGGCGTGAATACGGCTTTTTGCGTGGCAGCTTTAGGATTGTGAAGCCACGATAGATTGCTGTTTTGCTGTTTATCTGGATAAGCATTTTCAATCCCTGTACCTGTATGTCCGCTGTTGTCATGCAGTGCGGCGTTGCTGGCTGTGACTGTTACGCTTGTGCGTTGAATGCTGGTTACCAGTTACACGGCGATATGTTTTCTTATCTCGCATCAATCGATCAATGAAGTGCTTTTCTTCCGGGGTAATCAGGGCGCGGCAGTGTGCCACTGCATCCCAATATTCTTGCAGCATGATGAAACGCTTAGGCCGCTTCGAACCAGGCATGCCTTCACGATGTACTGGCAATTGTGCGCGGTCCATCAGGTTGCGGACGCTCTTTAATGTGCGACCCGTCAGGTAAGCAAACTCGACCGGCGTGACGAAAATTTGTTTTTGCAGTTCTTCGGTATTCATATCCCGGATGCTTTCAGCCTGCGCGGTTGTCATTTTGCACGTGCGAGCAATGCGGGCATTATCCAGCGGGAATTGACGTAAATGTTGAGATCCCGTCGTTAAATCAATTTCTCGTGATTGTGTCATTTGTTAGACTCCAACGTTGAGGCATGTTGAGGGTAATGTAGTCTCTGTGCCTAAAGGTGGTCATTGTGCTTTTCTAAGCACCATATGGCCGATGTCGAGTAATATGACGAGATCAAAGCATTATGTCAATGACACAAGGTGAGAAGTTAAGCCTTATCAGGGAATCTGAGCGCCTTACAAAACGCCAACTTACTGATTTAACAGGGTTGAGTTATTCAACTTATGGCGGGTATGAACGTGACACGACCAAAATGACCCTTGAGTCGGCTATCAAGCTCTTTGGACATCCGCGATTTAATAAATATCAAGACTGGTTTATGTATGACCGAATCGACCCAAGCCGGGGGCAGATTGCACCGGCTCTCGCACACTCTGGGCAAGAAACAACGCAATCAGACCACTCCGGCAAACAGACTGGTTAACTCTATATAAACATTACATTTTCACTATTTGTTACCAGGATAGTGATCTAACCGTTGGAGGGCTTCACTATGTCAGTTAAGAAGCTCGAAGATGGTCGCTATGAAGTGGATGTAAGGCCGCGCGGGCGCGATGGAAAACGCATTCGGCGGAAGTTTGACAGGAAAGCAGATGCGCACGCATTTGAGCGCAGTATCATTGCCAAGTTTCAGAATCATGATTACCTGAATAAACCGGCAGATAAGCGAAAGCTAAGCGAGTTTATTGCGCTTTGGTGGCAGTTAATCGGACGAAACAAAAATTATGCGAACCGCAGGTTGAGCGCGGTTAACTGTATTTGCCAGGATATGGGCGACCCTATGCTCTACCAGCTTGATGCACGTTGCATTATTGATTACCGGGCATACCGCCTGGAGCAGGGGATCAAGGCTTCAACAATAAATCATGACCTTTTCGCCTTGAGCGGGATTTTCAAGTCAATGGCGGAGATCGACGAGTTCCACGGGGAAAATCCCGTGACTTTGGTAGCCGCTTTGAAAGAGCCCAAGACCGAAATGTCATACCTGACCCAGACCGAAGTTGATCGGCTCTTGTCGCTATGTTCCGGTGATTACTACCGCATTGCGATTTTACTGCTGGCTACCGGTGCGCGATGGGGGGAGGCATACAATCTGAAAGCGGAAAATATTGTTGGTAACAGGGTCATGTTCACCCTGACCAAAAACGGTGAAAGGCGCGTTGTTCCGATATCGGATGATATCGCCAGGATTATTAAACACAGGGAATCAGGGCGACTTTTCCGAGTGAGTTACAAGACGTTCCGATTGAGGATGAAAGAAGCAAAACCCAACTTGCCAGATGGGCAGGCGGCCCATGCTTTGCGGCACACGTTCGCAACGCACTTCATGATGAAGGGTGGCAACATCATTGCTTTGCAGCGGATATTGGGCCATGCGGATATTTCTCAAACGATGGTTTACGCACACTTCGCACCAGATTATTTACTGGATGCTGTGAGCTATAATCCTCTCAGCGGAATGTCCACATTGTGTCCACACTCTGGAGGCAAAGCGGGGGATTTGCGGGTTAATTAAGTCTGTAAAATACTGATTCGGCGCAGTGCCTTACGAGGCTGCGCCTATCAGAATCCCACCATCAAGGGGAAGGTCAAGGGGGAAATGTGAATATCAGCGATGTTGCGAAAAAAACCGGGTTAACCAGCAAAGCGATTCGCTTTTATGAGGAAAAAGGGCTGGTGACGCCACCGTTGCGCAGTGAGAACGGCTACCGCAGCTATACGCAGCTGCATCTTGATGAACTGACGTTACTGCGCCAGGCAAGACAGGTAGGATTTAACCTTGAAGAGTGCGGCGAGCTGGTTAACCTGTTTAACGATCCGAAACGCCACAGTGCCGACGTGAAAAAACGTACGCTGGAAAAAGTGGCGGAGATCGAACGCCATATCGTCGAATTACAGGCGATGCGTGAGCAACTGCTACAGCTGGCAGAATCCTGCCCGGGAGATGACAGCGCCGAGTGCCCGATTATCGACAATCTTTCCGGCTGCTGCCACCGTAAAACCCACGCCTAACAGGCTTTAACCCGCAGGGTAATGCCTTCCACCGCAATGACCTCAACCCGTGTGCCGGCGCTGAGGTCATCGTCGGCCACTACCGGCCACGAACTGTCCCCCACGCGCATATGACCGCGTCCGTTGATTAGCGCGTTATCAAGCGTAAAACGCTTACCCACGATCTGCTGCCCACGCTGGTTGAGGTGCGCGTCGACCGGCTTTTGCGCCTTTACCCGTTTGTTCAGCCAGCGCCACCACAGCCAGGCGGCCACCAGCGTCAGCACGGCAAACAGCGCGCCCTGCCACTCCCAGCCGACAGGCAGCAGCCAGACGACCAGCCCGGTAATCACCGCGGCAACCCCGCTCCACAGCAGATAACCGTTGCCGCCAAGCATCTCGGCGGCCAGCAGCAGTCCGCCAAGGCTGAGCCAGAACGCATGAGGATGTGCAACGATGAGCTCAATCATTTTTTACGCTCGTTTCCGCCGTCTTTGATCAGTTCGGCAATACCGGCGATAGATCCCATCAGGCTGCTGGCATCCAGCGGCATCATCACCACCTTGCTGTTGTTCGCGGAGCCGATCTCCTTCAGCGCATCGGTATATTTTTGCGCGACGAAGTAGTTCACGGCCTGAATATCCCCGGCGGCAATCGCCTCGGAGACCATTTGCGTCGCGCGGGCTTCCGCTTCTGCCGAACGTTCACGCGCTTCCGCCTGGAGGAAGGCAGACTGACGGTCGCCCTCGGCTTTCAGGATCTGCGACTGTTTTTCCCCTTCCGCTTTCAGGATCTCGGCCTGACGCACCCCTTCGGCTTCAAGAATATAGGCACGCTTGGTACGCTCGGCCTTCATCTGCGCGTTCATGGAAGCAATCAGCTCTGCCGGTGGGCGCACGTCGCGGATCTCAATGCGTGTCACTTTGATCCCCCACGGATTGGTGGCTTCATCCACAATGTGCAGCAGGCGGGTATTTATGCTGTCGCGCTGGGAGAGCATTTCGTCCAGCTCCATTGAGCCAAGCACGGTACGGATGTTGGTCATGGTCAGGTTGACGATCGCCAGCTCCAGGTTGCTCACCTCATAGGCCGCTTTCGGCGCATCAATCACCTGAATAAAGCACACCGCATCGATGGTGACGTTGGCGTTATCCTTGGAGATGACTTCCTGGGAAGGGATATCCAGCACCTGCTCCATCATGTTGATCTTACGCCCAATTCTGTCCATGAACGGGACGATCAGGCTTAAACCCGGCTGAAGAGTATTGGTGTAGCGACCGAAGCGTTCGACGGTCCACTGGTAACCCTGCGGGACAATTTTGACGCCTGCGCCCACGATAACCAGCGCAACGAAAATAAGGACAGGAACAACGATGAGCATAAAAACCTCCTGTTTGCATGCCGTAATGAGAAAAACTGCGTATTTGTTGAACGTAAGTATATCGGCTAACGAACAGGATTTCGCCCCTGTAAAGAGGTGGGAACCGGACTGGCAGAAATAGAACGCCCCGTTCGGAATGCGGGGCGCAAAACGTTACTTTTCAGACCAGGTATAGCTGAAGTCGGTGATAAACCCATCCCCGGCGTCAGCGATGGCTTTTGATAAGCCCTGATAGTATTTTTCCAGGCCGATGGCCTCTATCTGCTGGATCTGCTCGCGAACGGGAGCGCAGAACAATACCGCATTGCCCGCCCCGACACGTTTGTTGTTCGGCGGCAGATCGCCGGTAATCGCCTTAAACCAGGTTCTGATCCCTTGCTTTAAGCTGTGCGGCGCTTTTGTAAGATCCTCCTGGCCGGTCAGCACCTGTAGGGTAGGGAATTCATTAGCATTGACGGCGGTTTTCATACGCGCAAAGAACGCGGTAAAAAGCTCAAAAGAGCCGAGATCCGTAACGCGAGGCTTGGTGGTTTTTCCGTTTTTATTGCCCATTTTTCCGGCAGGGGCTGTAGGCGCCGGAACCACATTGACCTTATGCAGATCCAGACCAAACAGCAGATTACAGTGCGCCCGGCGCTCTTTAAGCGGATAGGACATCAGCACGTCAATAAACGCCGTCGCCTTCACATCGGCCAGGTCATGGTTAATCAGCCATTGCGAACGGGCAAATTCCGCGGGGGAAACGAACCAGTCCGGCACCTCAGTAAAGCGTCTGGATTTACCCTTGCCGTCAAACTCAAGAAAGTAAGCCCCATCATCGAAAGCAAAATAGCAGTTTTTAAAGCTACCGATTGTGGTGTTAACGATGAGCGCCTTCTTAACAAAATCGACCACCTCTGCACCCATGACAAAACGCGTGAGTTCAGAAGAATTGATGACTTCCATTAATGTTTCCACATCAGGAACACCAGGCTTCAGGGAGGAGAACTCATAAAAGATATGTGTCATGTTGCTGACTTCCTGTAGTGATAGAGGTGACAATAACCAGGCAAAAAGTTTAACACTTGCTATAGGTTAAGGCTATTCGCGCTGCGTAGCGGAAAGGATTATGCTAAAGGCTGTTCTTATCACAGCGGTTAACGGAATCGGAATGAATAATAAAAAAAATCTTCTGGATATCAGGGATGTTGGCTTTCGTGTGGGTGATAACACCATCCTTCAGCACGTCGATTTTTGTCTCTCTCCGGGCGAATTTAAACTGATAACCGGCCCCTCCGGCTGCGGCAAAAGCACCCTCCTCAAAATCGTGGCTTCGCTACTGAGCCCAACGGAGGGAACCATCCTGTATGCAGGAAAAGATATCGCCACGCTTTCACCGGAAAGCTATCGCCAGCAGGTGTCATACTGCGTGCAAACGCCGTCCCTGTTTGGCGACACGGTATACGACAACCTGGTTTTCCCCTGGCACATCCGCAACCAAACGCCTGATCCGAAAAAGTTTACCGACGATCTGACCCGGTTCGGGCTTTCGCCGGAGACGCTGACCAAATCGATCGCCGAATTGTCGGGCGGGGAAAAGCAGCGCGTCTCGCTGATCCGTAACCTGCAATTCCTGCCGAAGGCGCTGTTGCTGGACGAAATCACCAGCGCGCTGGATGACGCTAACAAGCGCAACGTCAATGACATTATCCACCGCTACGCCCGGGAGCAGAATATTGCCGTGCTGTGGGTGACGCATGATTCAAATGAAATTACCCATGCGGATGAGGTCATCACGCTCAGGCCGCAGGGCGGGAAAATGCAGGAGGCTCACCGTGGGTGAACATAACATAACCAACGAATCGCTGGCGCTGTCGATGGTCCTGGTGCTGGTGGCGATTGTGGTCAGCTACCGGGAAAAGCTGGGGCTGGAAAAAGATATTCTTTGGAGTATCGCCCGCGCGGTCATTCAGCTCATCATCGTCGGCTATGTGCTGAAATACATCTTCAACGTCAATCATGCCGTGCTGACCCTGTTGATGGTGATGTTTATCTGCTTTAACGCGGCATGGAACGCGCAGAAACGCAGTAAATACATCGATAAAGCGTTCATCTCGTCGTTTATCGCCATCACTACCGGGACCGCATTAACGCTGGCGGTGCTGGTGCTTTCCGGCTCGATAGAATTTACGCCGATGCAGGTGATCCCTATTTCCGGGATGATTGCGGGCAATGCGATGGTGGCGGTCGGGTTGTGCTACAACAATCTGGGGCAACGGTTCAGCAGTGAACAGCAGCAGCTTCAGGAGAAGCTAAGCCTGGGCGCGACGCCGAAGGTGGCCTCGGCGAGGTTGATCCGCGACAGCATTCGCTCTTCGCTGATCCCAACGGTGGATTCCGCTAAAACCGTGGGTCTGGTGAGCCTGCCGGGCATGATGTCGGGGCTGATTTTTGCCGGTATCGATCCGGTAAAAGCCATTAAATACCAGATTATGGTGACGTTTATGCTGCTCTCTACGGCGAGCCTGTCCACCATCATTGCCTGCTACCTGACCTATCGGAAGTTTTACAACGCACGCCACCAGCTGGTGGTGACGCCGTTGAAAAAGACGGGGTAATATCGGCTTTTGTAGGCCCGGTAAGCGTTAGCGCCACCGGGCATTTTTTTGCTAGTAGAGCAACGCGTACAGCTGACGACGATATTTCGACGCCAGCGCGTCACCGGTACCCAGCGCGGCCAGGATCTCCTGGAACATCTTCCGCGCCTGTCCGTCTGCGGCGCCGAGGTCCTTCTGAAGATGGCTAAACAGCAGCTCCAGCGCCTCTTCGTTACGCCCCACCTGGTGAAGCTGAAGCGCCAGCTGGCTTGCCAGCGCGGCATCTTCCGGGTTGTCCGCAACCTGCTGCTGAAGCTGCTGAATTTCAGGGGTATCGGCCGCCTGTTTCAGCAGATCAATCTGCGCCACCAGACCCTGATAACGGGTATCCTGATCCTGCATCGGCACCGTTTTCAGCACGGCTTCCGCCTCTTCAGGGCGGTGCAGCGCAATCTGGGTCTCTGCCAGCAGCAGACCAATCTGGCTGTTCTGGTTCGACAGTTGCCACGCGTCTTTTAACAGCGGCAGCGCCTCGTCGTACTTGCCTTCCTGCATCAGCGCCATGGCTTCCTGCGCTTTCAGCTCTTCTTCGCGCGGCAGGACTTTATCCAGCAGGGCGCGGATCGCCTCTTCTGGCTGCGGCCCCTGGAAGCCATCCACCGGCTGACCGTTCTGGAACAGGTAGACGGTGGGGATCGCACGCAGGCCAAACTGGGAAGCCACCATCGGTTCGGCGTCACAATCCAGCTTCGCCAGAATGAACTGACCGTTGTACTGCGCGGCAAGGCTTTCCAGGACCGGCGTCAGTTGCAGGCAGTGTTGGCTGCGTTCAGACCAGAAGTAGAACAGCACCGGTTTAGTCATTGACTGTTCGAGCGTCTGTTGCAGGTTAGCTTCAGTTATGTTGACGATATTCTGTACGGACATGCGGCATTCTCTTTTATCGGTTTACTCTTTACATGGGGGTAAGCGTGGTCGCTTCAACTCAACCCTGCAAAATTTTGTCCATCATCCGCCCCGGCAGCAGGCGTTTTAACCAGCCGACGGCATGGGTCACCAGCGTAACCGGATAGCGCATTTTAGGGGTATCGCTCTCAAACGCGTGGCGCACTTTGGCAACCACGGCTTCTGGCCCAAGCGTAAAACGCGCCGCGATACCGGGGTTTTCGACCGGTTTGTCCGCCTGCGTCTGGTTAACGTTTTCCGTAAAGCGGGTGCGGATCGGGCCCGGCTCAATCAGGCTGACCTTAATACCGCTGTGGCGCAGCTCCATGCGCAACGCATCGGACCAGGCTTCAAGCGCATATTTACTGGCGGCGTAAGCCCCGCGGCCCGGCGTGGAGATCAGGCCCATAACTGAGGAGGTCATCACAATGCGCCCTTCGCCGTGCGGCAGCATGGCCGGGAGAAGGCGCATGGTAAGCTGATGCGCCCCGAAAAAGTTAGCGGAGAACTGCTGCTCCAGCTGTTCCCGTGAGAGAGTCTGTAGCGGGCCGTACACGCCATAGCCCGCATTGTTGAACAGACCGTAAAGACGGTTGTTGGTCAGGGCGATAACCTCATCGGCGGCCTGCTCCACACTCTCTGGCGAATCGAGATCCAGCAGAATGCCGGTAAATCCCAGCCCTCGCATGCGTTCGACATCCTCGGGTTTGCGGCAGGCTGCCAGTACCCAAAACCCCTGACGTTTCAGTTCAAGGGCGCTTTCAAGGCCAATTCCGCTGGAACATCCTGTTATTAAGACCGATTTTTGCATAACTTTACCTGTCAGGTTCTCAGCTGTTTGACGAGTCATGTTTTACTAAAGGAGCCAGCCGGGTTGCCATCCAGTCGGCAATGAACGGCTGGGCATCGCGATTGGGGTGAATGCCATCATCCTGCATCCACTGGGGTTTCAGATAGACCTCTTCCATGAAAAATGGCAGCAGCGGAATATCAAACTCTTTGGCAAGCTTAGGATAGATCGCGCTAAACGCCTCATTATACCGACGGCCGTAGTTAGCGGGCAGGCGAATTTGCATCAGCAGCGGCTGGGCATTGGCGGCCTTAATGGTCTGCAAAATGGTCCGCAGCGTTTGCTCCGTTTGCTGAGGCTGGAAGCCGCGCAAACCATCATTACCGCCCAGTTCGACCAGCACCCAACGCGGTTGATGCTGCTTAAGCAGGGCAGGCAGGCGCGATAAGCCTTGCTGCGACGTATCGCCGCTGATGCTGCCGTTCACGACAGACGCCCGGGACTGCCATTTATCATTGAGCAGGGCGGGCCAGGCCGCACTGGCGGCCATACGATAGCCCGCGCTCAGGCTGTCGCCCAGAATCAATAACGTGTCCGCAGCCGCCGCGCGGAAGGTCATCAGCATCAAAAACAGGAAGGGCAAATGCCAGCGGAAAACATTGTTGAAGTTCATCGTCTTAAGAAGTCCGTCGGTCAGGGAGAACACGAGCTTTCCATCCTCACCGGAGTTGAACTCGTTGTCAAACGTGCCGAAACCATCGCCCTGATTGGTGAATCCGGTTCCGGTAAGTCCACGCTGCTGGCCATTCTCGCCGGTCTGGACGATGGCAGTAGTGGTGAAGTGAACCTGGTCGGCCAGCCCCTGCACGCGCTTGATGAAGAGGCCCGGGCCGCGCTGCGTGCCCGGCATATCGGGTTTGTCTTTCAGTCATTCATGCTGATCCCGACGCTGAACGCGCTGGAAAACGTTGAGCTGCCCGGCCTGCTGCGTGGTGACAATACTCGTGAAAGCCGCGATCACGCGAAGGCGTTGCTGGAACAGCTGGGGCTAGGCAAACGACTCGACCATCTTCCGGCACAGCTTTCCGGCGGTGAGCAGCAGCGCGTGGCGCTGGCGCGGGCGTTTAACGGGCGCCCTGAAGTGCTGTTTGCCGATGAACCCACTGGTAACCTTGACCGTAAAACCGGAGACAAGATTGCCGATCTGCTGTTTTCCCTCAACCGCGAGCACGGCACCACGCTGATTCTGGTTACCCACGATCCGCAGCTGGCCGCCCGCTGCGACCGCCGCCTGCGGCTGGTGAACGGTATTCTTCAGGAGGAAGCATGATTGCCCGCTGGTTCTGGCGCGAGTGGCGCTCGCCCTCGCTGCTGATTGTCTGGCTGGCGTTGAGCCTGGCGGTGGCCTGCGTGCTGGCGCTCGGTAGCGTCAGCGATCGTATGGAGAAAGGGCTTAGCCAGCAGAGTCGGGAATTTATGGCCGGGGACCGGGCTCTGCAAAGTTCTCGCCCCGTGCCGCCGGGCTGGATTGAGGAAGCGCGCAAAGAGGGGCTGAAGGTAGGGGAGCAGATCACCTTTCAGACTATGACCTTTGCGGGCGACACGCCGCAGCTTGCCAGCGTAAAAGCCGTGGATGACATCTACCCGATGTATGGTGACTTACAAACCAGCCCGCCGGGGCTAAAACCGACGGCCGGTACGGTCCTGCTGGCATCGCGACTGATGGCGCTGCTGAACCTGAAACCCGGCGACAGTATCGACGTCGGCGACGCGACACTCAAAATTGCCGGGGAAGTGGTGCAGGAGCCCGACTCTGGATTTAATCCGTTCCAGCTTGCGCCGCGCCTGCTGATGAACACCGCTGATGTGGCGAAAACCAACGCCGTCCAGCCGGGAAGCCGTGTCACCTGGCGGTATAAGTTTGGCGGGACGCCTGCTCAGCTGGAGGCGTACGAAAAATGGCTCCTGCCGCAGCTCAAGCCGGAACACCGCTGGTACGGGCTGGAGCAGGATGACGGGGCGCTCGGCAAATCCCTCGAACGTTCCCAGCAGTTCCTGCTGCTGTCGGCGCTGTTAACTCTACTGCTTGCCATTGCGGCGGTTGCCGTGGCGATGGGGCACTACTGTCGCAGCCGTTACGATCTGGTGGCGATCCTCAAAACCCTCGGCGCGGGCCGCGCGCAGCTGCGCAAGCTGATTGTCGGCCAGTGGCTGATGGTGCTGGCGCTGTCGGCCCTGACCGGCGGGGCGATAGGGCTGCTGTTTGAAAAGCTGCTGATGGTGCTGCTCAAACCGGTACTGCCCGCGGCATTACCGCCTGCCAGCCTCTGGCCGTGGCTGTGGGCAATCGGCGCGATGACGACGATCTCCCTGCTGGTGGGGCTACGCCCGTACCGGCTGCTGCTCGCCACCCAGCCGCTGCGCGTGCTGCGCCGCGATGTGGTGGCCAGCGTCTGGCCGCTGAAGTTCTACCTGCCGGTGATTATTGCGGTGGCGGTCGGGCTGTTGGCCTGGCTGATGGGCGGCAGCACGCTGCTGTGGGCGGTGCTGGCGGGCGCGGTGGTGCTGGCGCTGCTGTGCGGCGTAGTGGGCTGGATACTGCTTAATGTCCTGAGAAAGCTGACAGTTAAATCACTCCCCATACGGTTAGCGGTTAACCGCCTGCTGCACCAGCCGTGGTCTACCCTTAGCCAGCTCTCGGCATTTTCGCTGTCGTTTATGCTGCTGGCGCTTCTGCTGGTGCTGCGCGGGGATCTGCTGGATCGCTGGCAGCAACAGCTTCCGCCGGAAAGCCCGAACTATTTCCTGATCAACATTGCTCCCGAACAGGTGACGCCGCTGAAGGGTTTCCTGTCTGAGCATCACATTATTCCGGAATCGTTCTATCCGATCGTGCGCGCCCGCCTGACGCAGATCAACGGCCAGTCGACGGAGGGAAATAAGGATGAATCGCTCAATCGCGAACTCAACCTGACCTGGCAGGCGAAACGTCCGGACCATAACCCGATCGTTGCCGGCACCTGGCCGCCGAAAGCGGGGGAAGTGTCGTTGGAGGAGGGGCTGGCGACACGCCTGAACGTGAACCTCGGCGACAGCGTGACCTTCACCGGTGATACCCAGGATTTCACCGCCAAAGTTACCAGCCTGCGTAAAGTGGACTGGGAAAGCCTGCGACCAAACTTCTTCTTCATCTTCCCGCCGGGTGCGCTGGACGGACAGCCCCAGAGCTGGCTCACCAGCTTCCGCTGGGAAAACGGCAACGGCATGCTGACGCAGCTTAACCGGGAATTTCCGACGGTGAGCCTGCTGGATATCGGCGCGATCCTCAAACAGGTCGGGCAGGTGCTGGAGCAGGTGAGCCGCGCGCTGGAGGTGATGGTAGTGCTGGTGACCGTCTGCGGCGTGCTGTTGCTGCTGGCGCAGGTGCAGGTGGGCATGCGTCAGCGTCATCAGGAGCTGGTGGTCTACCGCACGCTGGGAGCCAGTAAACGGCTGCTGCGCGCCACGCTGTGGAGCGAATTTGCCCTGCTCGGTCTGGTGGCGGGCCTGGTGGCGGCCATCGGGGCGGAAACCGCGCTGGCGGTACTCCAGAGCAAAGTCTTCGACTTCCCGTGGGAGCCCGACTGGCGGCTGTGGCTCACGCTGCCCGTCTGCGGCGCCGTGCTGCTGTCCCTGTGCGGCGGCTGGCTCGGAACCCGGCTGTTGAAAGGTAAAGCGCTATTCCGCCAGTTTGTCAGCTAGTTTACTGACGTGATGATGACGCACCGGCATTTCTGCTGGTGCGTCATCGCTTAACGGCACAAATCGTTAATGCCCCTGCATTTAGTAGCACAAAACATTAAAAACCCGCCCACACAGCCCGAATTTTTCCGGTTAATATTCACCAGCTAAATATTTAGCAGCGTGTCTATCAAGGAAAAAGAATGACTATAAGAAAAACAGCGCTGGCGACAACGATCGGCGCAGCAGTGGCATTGGCTTCTTTCGCATCTCAGGCGGAAATCACCCTTCTGAAACAGGATCCGCAGGCGGGTAACCCGCTGAGCCGCCTGAACTTCACCGTTGGCGGCAGTATTCGTCCTCAGTTCCAGAATATGACCGGTGATGACGGCAAAAACAGCTACAAGCGCAACGGCTTTGACGGCGGCACCCGCTTCCGTTTCGCTGCGGATTACTACCTGTTCGATGACATCAGCTGGATCAGCTACTACGAGCTGGGTGTGAACATTCCGGCGCAGTTCAACTGGGATCATCACTACGCCGACGGCGCGCACGACACCTCTCGTCGTATGCTCTACACCGGTCTGAAGAGCGACACCTGGGGTACGCTGACCTTCGGCCAGCAGAACAGCGTGTACTATGACGTAGTGGGCGCAAAAACCGATATCTGGGACTACGACATGATTGGTCAGGCGCCAGGTAACGGGATCAACGGCGACTATGACGGCTCTTACCGTTCACGCCAGATGCTGAAGTACAAGAAAACCGTGGGCGATGCTGACATCTACGCCTCTTACCTGTTTGAAGACAGCGAATACCTGCCGGGCAACGGCCTGCGTTACAAACGTAAAGGCGGCGGTTCACTGGGTATCGATTATCACCTGACTACCGATCTGACCTGGGGCGCAGCGTGGAACTACACCCGCGCGGACATGCGTAACCCGGACAACGGCGACAGCAAATCCTACGACCAGAACATCCTTGGTACCGCCCTGAGCTGGACGCCGGATAACTGGACCTTCTCCGCAGGCGGCGGCTGGTATCAGAACTTCCTGACCACCAAAAAAGTGTCCGTTAACGACTACTTCGCCGGTGATGCATGGGGTATTGAATACTTTGCGGGTTACAAGTTCCCGGTTGGTCAGTATGCGGTGAAATCCATCCAGCCGTACTTCATGGGCGACCGTATTGAGTACGTGAATGGCCGTAACTACCAGCGCATCGACAACGGTGTGGGTATCAGCTTCCAGCTGGATTACGGTTTCCGCGTGGATTACGAACACGTGTTCACCTCCAGCACCGACAACCTGGGCGACATGAACCTGGTGCGTCTGCGTTACGACTTCTAAGTGGTTTGTTCCCCGGTGGCGCTGCGCTTACCGGGGCTACAAAAGCACGCGTAGGCCGGGTAAGGCGTAGCCGCCACCCGGCTTTTTTCAGCGATCAAGCCACTCAGCAATTTCTGCAAACGTCCCGCGATACACAATCTTCTCCGCCTTTTTCTCCAGCTGATAGCCGTACATCGGGTCGTAATAGTCCTTCAGCAGCGGCACAAGCCAGCTGAAGTGCGCGTCAGTGCTGCCAGTACGCTGTTGCTCGGCAAGCGCGGCATCCAGCAGGGCGGTAAATTCCGCAAAACGCTGTAGCCCCAGACGGCGACGAATGGCGTACAGGCCGTGATGCAGATATTCGCTGTACGCTTTCCAGCCCGCCCCTTCACCGCAGGCGGCAGAAAAGTCGGCCCACATGTGGTCGAAATACTCTTCGCGCAGGCGCTCAAGACGGATCTCAAACGGATCCTCGACCACTACGACAGGCGCTTCAGCCATGCGGTCGCGCAGGCACTCCGGCAGGTGGTTAGAGCCAATCATCCGGCCCTCGTCTTCAAGCACCCAGCGCGCGGCGTCTTTTTTCAATAGCTCAACCGCAAGGTGATTCTCGAAGCTCGCCTGAGAAAGCTGCGGGGTGAGCGTGCGGCCAAACGACGAGCCGCGATGGTGCGCCAGCCCTTCCAGATCGATGCCCTGCGCATGCTGCTTCACCAGCAGCGTTTTCCCGTTACCGGTGCAGCCGCCGATAAGCACCATCGGCTTTTGTGACTGCTCAATGGTCACCTGAATCGCCGTCTGACGCAGGGCCTTATAGCCGCCGCGGATCAGCGGGTAGTCGATGCCCGCCTCTTTCAGCCAGGCCTGGGAGATGTGTGAGCGCTGGCCACCGCGCGCGCAGCAAAGGTAGCCCTCAGGATGGGCAAGGCTGGCTTCCCGCCAGGCGCTGATGCGCGCCTCGCGCGTCTCGCCGTTGACCAGGCTATGGCCGAGCGCCAGCGCGGCGTCCGGACCCTGGCGTTTATAGCAGGTGCCGACGGCGGCACGCTCGTCGTCATTCATTAAGGGCAGGTTGAGTGCGGCGGGCATCGCACCCTGGGCAAATTCGATCGGCGCGCGAACGTCGATTAAAGGGGTATCGGACGCGAGGATCGCGCGATAGTCCGTTCCATCGTTCATGGTGATTCCAGAAGAAAACTGAGCAGCAATGGGCGGGGATTGTACGCCGGGGAAGGGGAAGGTCAACTCCCCGGCGAGGGATACTTACTTCAGTTTTGACTGCGCCCAGACAATACCGCTCGCATATTCTGGCGGCAGCAGGGGAACAATCGCTTCCAGCGTGGCGCTCAGTCGGTCCGTGTCGGTATCGTTCAGGTTCAGATGGCCGACCTTACGCCCCGGACGCACCTCTTTGTCGTACCAGTGCAGGTGCACCAGCGGCAGCTTCAGCCAGTTGTAGTTCAGATCGGTACCGATCAGGTTGATCATCACCGACGGGCTGGTCACCACCGGCTGCGGCAGCGGCAGATCGGTGATGGCGCGCAGGTGCAGCTCGAACTGGCTGATGGAGGCGCCGTTTTGCGTCCAGTGCCCGCTGTTGTGCACGCGCGGCGCAAGTTCGTTGATCAGCAGACCCGACGGCGTGACGAAACACTCCATCGCCATCACGCCCACATAGCCCAGCTCATGCATAATGGCAGACAGCATCTCTTCCGCCTGCGTCTGCTGGTCAGCATTGGCGTGCGGGAAGGCGACGCTGGTGCGCAGAATGCCGTCCTGATGCAGGTTATGCGTTAGCGGGTAAAAAACGGTGTGCCCGTCATGCCCGCGCGCGCCAACCAGCGACACTTCACCGCTGAAGTTAATGCCCTGCTCAACAATGCACTCGCCGTAGCAGTCGTCCGGCAGCTCGGCGGTGTCGTTCGCGCGCAGGCGCCACTGCCCGCGGCCGTCGTAGCCGCCGACGCGACGCTTCACAATCGCCAGGTCTCCCAGCATCGCAAAGACGTCATCCCACTCGCGCTTATCGGAAAGCAGCTGCCACGGCGCGGTCGCGAGGCCGAGCTTGTCGAAAAGCTGTTTTTGCGTGAGACGGTCGGCAATGATCGGAAAGACGTCGCGGTTCACAAAGGCGTTATGGCGCGCCAGCTCGCGGGTCAGGGCGGTTTCCGGCCAGCGTTCAATTTCGGCGGTGATCACGCTCTGATGGAACGGCACGGCTTCCGGCTCGGCATCCAGCCCGACGGGCCAGACGGCAATACCCAGCGGCTCACCGGCCTGACGCAGCATCCGGCCAAGCTGACCATTACCAAGAACGCAAACCTGCTTCATGCTGCACCCCGCGGATCCGGGTTATCCAGCACCTCATCGGTCTGGGCTTTACGCCACTCCGCCAGACGCTGATGCAACTCTTTATCATGCGTCGCCAGGATCTGCGCGGCCAGCAGGGCGGCATTTGCCGCACCCGCTTTACCAATCGCCAGCGTACCGACTGGAATACCGCGCGGCATCTGGACGATAGAGTAAAGGCTATCCACCCCGCTTAACGCGGCGCTTTGCACGGGAACACCCAGTACCGGCACCAGCGTTTTGGCGGCAATCATGCCCGGCAGATGTGCTGCGCCGCCCGCACCGGCAATGATCACCTCGTAACCGTTCTCTTCGGCGCTTTCGGCGAAGCTGAACAGTTTATCCGGCGTACGGTGCGCGGAAACCACTTCGACGTGGTGCGGAACATTCAGGATTTCAAAGATTTCGGCGGCGAACTGCATGGTAGCCCAGTCGCTTTTGGACCCCATCACGATGGCGACACGCGCCGGATTATTGCGGGAAGACATGCGTCTTAAAACTCCTGTGGTGCGGAACACACTGCTTTCGAGGGCACAGAGAATAGCATGTAATACCGGCAAGGAAAACGGTTGCGTGGTCGGGAAATGAGCGAAAAGACGGGGAGGCGTTAAAACGGGAAGGCGATCAGTTCCACACCTTCCGGCGTGACTTTGACCATCGTTCCTTCGCTGTGCCAGGCGCCTAAAACCACGCGATGGGCGGGCTCGCCGTTGGCGATAAGGGAATGCACATCGGGACGATGGGTATGGCCGTGGATCAGCCACTGAACGCGATGCTTCTCCATCACCTTCACCACCGCCTGCGGATTGACGTCCATGATGGTCATCGATTTGCTGCTGTTGGCGGCCTTGCTGCCCGCGCGCATTCTGGCGGCGATGCGGTTGCGGATAAACAGCGGCAGGGCGAGGAACACTTTCTGGATCCACGGGGTGTGAACTTTGGCGCGAAACGCCAGGTAGCCGGTATCGTCAGTGCAGAGCGTATCGCCGTGCATGATCAGAATATTGCGGCCATAGAGGTTTAGCACCTGCTCTTCCGGCAGCAGCGTCATGCCGCTCTCGCGGGCGTAGCGCTGGCCGATCAGGAAATCACGGTTGCCGTGAATGAAATAGCAGGGGACGCCGGAATCCACCAGCGCTTTAATGGCCGCAGCCATCTCACGGTGCAGCGGGTTCGGATCGTCGTCGCCAATCCAGGCCTCAAACAGGTCACCCAGAATGTACAGCGCATCGGCGCTTTTCGCTTCACCGCGTAAAAAACGCAGAAAACCGGCGGTTATCGCCGGTTCTTCTGTTTGCAGATGCAGATCCGCAATAAAGAGTGTCGCCACGAATTACTCGCTGACGGTCACGCTTGTGATCACAACGTCTTCTTTAGGAACGTCCTGATGCATACCGCTGCGGCCAGTAGAAACGGCTTTGATCTTGTCGACCACGTCCATCCCTTCAACCACTTCTGCGAATACGCAGTAGCCCCAGCCTTGCAGACTTTCGCCAGAGAAGTTCAGGAAGTCGTTGTCCGCTACGTTGATGAAGAACTGTGCGGTCGCAGAGTGTGGCGCCTGAGTACGGGCCATTGCCAGCGTACCACGGGTGTTTTTCAGGCCGTTGTTCGCTTCGTTTTTGATCGCTTCTTTCGTCTCTTTCTGGCGCATGCCAGGCTCGAAACCGCCGCCCTGGATCATAAAGCCGTTGATCACACGGTGGAAAATAGTGTTGTTGTAGAAACCTTCGCGGCAGTAGTCCAGGAAGTTTTTAACTGTTTCAGGCGCTTTGTCATCAAAGGTTTTGATTACGATATCGCCATGATTAGTGTGGAAAGTAACCATTTTTGCATCCTGTTCCGTTATTGTGGTGCGTCGACCCGTGCTCGGGTCACATATAGGGGCTTGTTATAGCATAACCACAGGACACGATCACCTTGCATTGTGTGCTGACCGTACTCCGAATTATGGGTATTATAAGGAACAAACAATCCACACACGTGTTTACATGGAATCTTCGATGTTAAAAATCTTTAATACAATGACGCGCCAAAAAGAGGAATTTAAACCTATCCATGCCGGGGAAGTCGGCATGTACGTGTGTGGTATTACGGTTTACGATCTCTGTCATATCGGCCATGGCCGTACCTTTGTCGCGTTCGACGTGGTGTCACGCTACCTGCGCTTCCTGGGCTACAACCTGAAGTACGTGCGCAATATCACCGACATCGACGACAAAATCATTAAACGTGCTAATGAAAATGGCGAAAGCTTTGTCGCGCTGGTGGATCGCATGATCGCCGAAATGCACAAGGATTTTGATGCCTTAAATATTCTGCGCCCGGACAGCGAGCCGCGTGCGACCCACCATATCCATGAAATCATTGATATCACCCAAAAGCTGATCGAGCGCGGTCACGCCTATGTGGCGGACAACGGCGACGTGATGTTCTCGGTGCCGACGGACCCAACCTACGGTGCGCTTTCCCGCCAGGATCTGGACCAGCTCCAGGCCGGTGCGCGCGTGGACGTGGTGGACGTGAAGCGTAATCCGATGGACTTTGTGCTGTGGAAGATGTCCAAAGCGGGCGAACCGAGCTGGCCATCCCCGTGGGGCGAAGGGCGTCCGGGCTGGCACATTGAATGTTCCGCGATGAACTGCAAGCAGCTGGGCAACCATTTCGACATCCATGGCGGCGGTTCGGATCTGATGTTCCCGCACCATGAAAACGAAATCGCGCAGTCCACCTGTGCACACGGCGGCGAGTACGTGAACTACTGGATGCACTCCGGGATGGTGATGGTTGACCGCGAGAAGATGTCGAAATCGCTGGGTAACTTCTTCACCGTGCGCGACGTGCTGAAGTATTACGACGCGGAAACCGTGCGCTACTTCCTGATGTCTGGCCACTATCGCAGCCAGCTGAACTACAGCGAAGAGAACCTGAAGCAGGCTCGCGCTGCGCTGGAGCGTCTGTATACCGCCTTGCGCGGCACCGATAAATCTGTTCCGGCCGCAGGCGGTGAGGCGTTCGAGGCCCGCTTCGTTGAGGTCATGAACGACGACTTCAACACCCCGGAAGCCTACTCCGTGCTGTTCGACATGGCGCGTGAGGTGAACCGCCTGAAGTCAGAAGATATGGCGGCGGCCAATGCGCTGGCGTCTCATCTGCGTAAGCTCTCTTCCGTGCTCGGCCTGCTGGAGCAGGAGCCGGACCTGTTCCTGCAAAGCGGCGCGCAGGCGGACGACGGTGAAGTGGCGGAAATTGAAGCACTGATCAAAGCACGTCTCGAAGCGCGTCAGGCGAAAGACTGGGCGGCGGCGGATGCGGCGCGTAACCGTCTGACCGAGATGGGCATTATTCTGGAAGACGGCCCGCAGGGAACCACCTGGCGTCGTAAGTAGGTCCGTAACGCCCGGTGGCGCTAACGCTTACCGGGCCTACAAAATCACGACCGTAGGCCGGGTAAGGCGTAGCCGCCACCCGGCTTTTCTTTTACCTCCGCCTCCACCACAGCAACCCCATCAGCACCATCCCCGGCAGCCACACCCACAGCAGTTCCGAGATAATGACCTCATGCCCGTAGGGCGTGGCGTAGCGCGACAGCGCAAACGGCGCGACCTTGATCACCTGCCACGGCGCAAAGAAGCGCTCATCTGACCAGGGCCACAGCCAGCCGACGCCTTTCCCGCCTGTCGTTATTGAATCCAGCAGGCTGTGCGACAGCAATGATACGGTTAAAAACAGCCAGCACCGCGTCAGGCTGGCCCTGAACCAACATCGGCCTGCCAGCACGCAGAGTATCGGCACCACCAGGGCAAACAGTAGCGAATGAGTGAAACCGCGGTGGCCGAAAATATTCCCGTAGGCGACACCGAATTTAAACGCCAGTACGTCGGCATCGGGCAGCATGGCGAGGACGATCCCGGCAAACAGCAGACGGGGTGGGATGACTTTGGTTCCGAGCCCTAAGCCCAGACACAGAGGTACGGCAGCGTGGGTGATAATGGTAGGCATTGCATTTATCCATGGCAAATCATGGGAATATAGCAGCAGATCCGCCGCAGCAAACCTGTGCTAAATTCTGATTTTACGCCGATTCCCGCGCGATAAGCTGCCCGGAGAGGGTAATGCGCTGCGTTTGCAGATCCGGCTCTTTCAGCCTGCGGATCATCAGCCCTGCCGCCTGGCGGCCGGTCTCTTCGCTGGCAGACGAAACGTAAGTCAGTGACGGCGACGTGAGATTAACGTGGAGCATATCTTCAAAACCAATCAGCGCCACCTGCTGGGTTAAAAACACGTCTTTACCCACCGTGCGCCCCACCTGGTGAATACCTGAGATTGAACCGATCATCGCGTCCGGTGAATGGCAGAGCAGGGCGGTAATCGTGTTGTTCTTCTCCAGCAGCTGACGAGTCGCCATGGCCGCCGCCTGCGTGTCATCGGTGCAGGCGGGAGAATATTCCTCACGCCAGACCAGGCCGCTCTGCGTCATCGCGCTGCGAAAACCAAGCAGGCGCTGCTCGCGGATACGGCACCCGTCGCGCCCGCCAATGTAGGCGATGTTACGGTGCCCGCGCTCGATAAGATAACGCGCGGCCAGGTTCGCCGCCTGGCGATTATCGCGCATCACCAGGTTGCATTTCTCTTCCAGCAACGACTGCGAAACCGCCACAAGCGGCAGCGGGCAGTGACGAATGTGTTCCGGAAGAGAGGCGGCGCGGGTGTCCGACGCCAGGTAGATGACGCCCGCCACGCCCTGCTGCTTAAATGAGAGCAGGGTACGCTCAAGATGTTCGCCGTCGTTCAGCGGCTGACCGAGAAATACCATATAACCCTGTTTCTCCAGCTCCTGAACGATGCTCGCCATCACCTTGATGGAAAAGCTGTCGCTGAAGTCGCGCAGGATCAGGCCGATTAAGTTGGAGGTGTTGGCGCGAAGATTGGCAGCGGCGACGTTATGAACATAGCCCAGCGTTGTGATGGCGGCATTGACCTTCCCGATCGTCGCCTCTGAGATCTTCCCTTTCTGGCGCAGCACCAGCGAAACGGTAGAAACCGACACGCCCGCATGCTTTGCGACATCAATGATGCTGACTTTCTTCAAAACCGCTCCCTGAAATTTCCCGATTATCAGCCAGATAAGAGGCGTCCCCCAGCGTACAGGAGACGCCTCCTTCAGGCATCTTATTATTTGCCAATCATCGTGGACATGGTCTGGGCGATAAACTGTGCTCTGGCCCCGAAAATCACCTGTATTCCGTTATCGCCAACGAACACCACGCCGCGCGCGCCAAGCCCGTTCAGCCCGTCCCGGTCCACCGCTTCGCTCTTCGCCACTTCCAGACGCAGACGTGTGATGCAGGAGCCGACGGAATCAATGTTCTGCGCACCGCCCAGCAGGCCGATGATTTCGGTGGCAAGTTCGGAATCGGACTTGTCATTCGCGCTGGCGGTCACTTCGGTGCGGCCCGGCGTTTTCACGTCGAAGCGACGGATCACGAAGCGGAAGGTGAAGTAGTAGATCAATGCCATCGGAATGCCGATGATAATGGCGCTCAGGAAGTTGGTCTGATAGCCGTTAAACGACGGCAGGATCCCGAACGACAGGTAGTCGATAAAGCCCGCCGAGAACGACTTGGCGATGTGCGCATGCAGCAGGTACATGGTCATGTACGCCAGGCCCGCCATAATGGCGTTGAAGACGTAAAGGATCGGCGCCACGAAGATAAAGGTGAACTCTACCGGCTCAGTGATGCCCGTCAGGAAGCAGGTGAGGGCCGCAGAGAACAGAATACCGGCCGCGATTTTTTTATTCTTCGTGTGCGCTTCGTGGTACATCGCCAGACACGCCGCAGGCAGTGCGAACAGCATCAGCGGGAACTCGCCCTGCATGAATTTCCCGGCGTTCTGGTAGGTGTCGCTGCTGAAGGATTTCACTCCCTCTTCCAGCATCTTGAACCAGATGGTCTGGTCACCGTGGATCACCTGACCCGCCTGGGTAGTGTAATCCCCGAACGAATACCAGAAGGAGGGATACCAGATATGGTGCAGGCCGAGCGGGATCAACGCGCGCTCCACCAGCCCGAAGATAAAGGTCGAGGCCGCCTGGTTATCGCCGTTCACCACCACGGACAGGGCGTCGATCCCGGATTGAATATGCTGCCAGACGTACGGCAGCAGCAGGCCGAGCAGGAACGACAGAAACGCCGTCGCAATCGCCACAAAGCGCTTGCCGGAGAAGAAGCCGAGGAACTCCGGCAGCTGCATGGTGTGGAAGCGGTTGTAACACCAGGCCGCAAGAATACCGCAGATCAGGCCGCCAAAGACGCCCATCTGCAACGTCGGAATGCCAACGACCATGGCGTATTTGCCGCCCTGAGAGGCCATTTCCGGCGTGATGTTCAGCACGGTGCTGATGGTGATGTTGGTGACAAACACGGAGACCGCCGCAGAGAGTGCGGCAATGCCGGATTCCGAAGCCAGTCCGACGGCAGAGCCGATGGCGAACAGCATCGGCAGGTTATCAAAGATAACCCCGCCGGCGTTCATCATCAGCGGCAGATGGAACTTATCGCCGAAGGCCAGCAGCAGGCCCGCAGCGGGAAGCAGTGAAATTGGCAGCATTAAGGCGCGACCAATCATCGATAACTTAGACAGCGATTTAACAAACCCTGTTATCAGGCTCATGCTGATTTCCCCCGAGTAGCGCTTTTTTCACGCTGTTATTGTAAGTAGAACGTTTTAGTAGAACGTTCTACTTATCGTGGGGAAAGTCTGAAAATCGCGCAACTTAATTTTCACATTTCGCCAGAGGGAATAGTGATTATTTGAAGTTGATCGATAATTAACCGTGATGGGTGTGAGGGGATTGTGAGAGAAATTGCCGGGTGGCAGCTTCGCCTTACCCGGCCTATAAACGGAGACAGTACGTAGGCCCGGTAAGCGCAGCGCCACCGGGCATCAGACAGCTCAGGCCGTCACGGTCACGCTTTGTCCTGCGAAGCTCACGGTCTGACCCGCGACAATTTTGCAGCGCTTGCGGGTTTCCACCGCGCCGTCTACTTTTACCTGCCCGTCGGCGATGACGATCTTCGCCTGCGCGCCGCTTTCGCTCCAGCCTTCCAGCTTCAGCAGATCGCACAGCTCAACGTGCGGGTGTTTACCCAAAGAAAAAGTTGCCATGATTACGCGTCCTCTACGTCGTGATACTCCTCGCACGCCTGCAAGGTATTCTGAATCAGTGTTGCTACCGTCATCGGGCCTACGCCGCCCGGGACCGGAGTAATATAGGATGCGCGCGCTGCGGCATCTTCATACACCACGTCGCCGACCACTTTGCCATTTTCCAGACGGTTAATACCCACGTCTACAACGATTGCGCCCTCTTTGATCCACTCGCCCGGAATAAAGCCCGGCTTGCCGACCGCAACGATCAGCAGATCGGCGTTTTCGACGTGGTGACGCAGGTTTTTAGTGAAGCGGTGGGTAACGGTGGTGGTACAGCCCGCCAGCAGCAGCTCCATGCTCATCGGGCGGCCCACGATGTTGGAGGCGCCAATCACCACGGCGTTGAGGCCATAGGTATCGATGTTATAACGCTCCAGCAGCGTCACGATGCCGCGCGGGGTGCACGGACGCAGGCGCGGCGCGCGCTGGCACAGGCGGCCCACGTTATACGGATGGAAACCGTCAACGTCTTTGTCCGGCGCGATGCGCTCCAGCACCTTCACGTTGTCAATGCCCGCAGGCAGCGGCAGCTGAACCAGGATGCCGTCGATCTCTTTATCGGCATTCAGAGTGTCGATCAGTTCCAGCAGTTCCGCTTCGCTGGTGGTTTCCGGCAGATCGTAAGAGCGGGAGACGAACCCCACCTCTTCACACGCTTTGCGTTTGCTGCCGACATAAATTTGCGAAGCCGGGTTGCTGCCAACCAGCACAACGGCCAGCCCGGGGGCGCGAAATCCGGCGGCTTTACGCGCCTTCACTTTTTCCGCAACCTCAGAGCGCACCTGCTGCGCAATCGTTTTACCGTCAATAATCTTTGCTGCCATCAGAGAGAAGATTCCGTCTGTAACGTTAGAAAGGAGGGATTGCCTGTATTTTGTCAGAAGCGAGCGCCGCTGTCAGTCACCCTTTACGAGATTTCATCGATGTCCCGCAAAATCCCTTCTCACGGCATGGTCAATTTCTTAGAGGTGATTAGGATGTGACCTGGCAAAATGGCAGCGTTTTGACATATTACAAAATAGATTCCTGAGCTACTTTGTCCTCTCCGAAATAAGCCTTCAATTTTTTAATTGATCGTATTTCTTATTCCCGAATATGCGCGGGAAGGGTTATTTACATTTTAAAGGAATAGACATGAAACTCAGCAACATTGCTTCTACTGTTATTGCAACTCTGGCCCTGGTCGCGGGTGCCGCTCACGCAGAAGATACTACCACGCCTGTATCTGTAAACGGTGGTACGGTGCATTTTAAAGGTGAATTAGTGAATGCCGCGTGTTCAGTGAATACTGACTCTTCAGAGCAGACGGTTAATCTTGGCCAGTACCGTACCGCGAAATTCACTAAAGTGGGTGACACCACCTCCAATATTCCGTTCACCATCGAACTGAACGACTGCGATCCTGCGGTCGCGAAAACCGCTGCTGTCGCGTTTACCGGCCAGATCGACGCCACCGACAAAACGCTGCTGGCGGTAAGCTCCGGTAATAACGACAACTCCGCGAAGGGCGTAGGTATTGAGATCCTCGACAGCAAATCCTCCACGCTGACCCCGGACGGCGCCACCTTCTCTGCGGCGCAGAACCTGATTGAAGGGACTAACACCCTGAACTTCACCGCGCGCTATAAAGCCACGGCGGCGACCACCGAGCCAGGCCAGGCAAACGCGGACGCAACATTCGTAATGAAATACGAGTAATGCCTGAGTACAGGGATGTGGCTGGCCTCAGGGAAGAGGTCTTTTGATCGCCTATACCGGGAGCGAAGGATGACAAGGACTGGGATACTGCTGTGTGCCCTTGCGATTGCCTCAGCGGTAAACGCACATACCGTGGTCATAGACGGCGGCAAAGTACACCTCAGGGGAGAGCTGGTTAACGGCGGCTGCGCCGTGGCCCCGGACAGCCAGAATATGCGCGTGGATATGGGGCAATACCGCACAAACGCCTTTTCCGGCGTCGGCAGCTTTTCCAAGGTTAATGTGCCTTTCACCGTACGTCTGCTGGATTGCAGCGTGGACGTCTCCCGCACCGTGGGGATCCAGTTCCAGGGAGTGACACCGGCAGAAGACCCGCAGGTTTTCCTGGCGACATCGCGGCCGGGGGAAAATGCGGTCAGCAGTGGTGTCGGGCTGGCGCTTTTTGACGAACAGCAACGTCAGATCATCCCGAACGCGACGGCGGTGAGCTGGTTACCCATTGACACCCGCGAGCTGGTATTTCATTTCAGCGCCCGCTACCGGGCAATTTCCGAACACCTTGTACCAGGCACTATTCAGTCGAATGTCTGGTTTACGTTGATTTATCCCTGACGCCTGCGAACTAATTATTAAAGGTACGGTTGTGATGAACACCCTGATTAAACCTGGACTGTTTTTAGCTTTTATTTTGATGATGGTTTCTGCCAGCGCGAATGCGTCCGGCGGGATTGCGCTGGGCGCGACGCGCGTTATTTATCCGGCCGATGCCAAACAAACGTCGCTGGCGATCACCAACAGCAATAAACAAGAGCGCTATTTAATTAACGCGTGGATAGAAAATGCCAACGGGCAAAAGGAAAAAACCTTTGCCGTCACGCCGCCGCTGTTTGTCAGCGAGCCGGCCAGCGAAAACACCCTGCGCATTATCTACGCAGGCCCGGCGCTGCCTGCCGATCGCGAATCGCTCTTTTACATGAACGTCAAAGCGATTCCCTCCGTCAGCAAAAAACATCAGGACGGCAACAACGTCCTGCAACTGGCTATTCTGTCACGTATCAAGCTGTTTGTTCGCCCGGCTAACCTGGCGATGCCGCCGGAAGAGGCGCTCTCACAGCTGCGCTTTGAGCGCGTCGGCAACCATCTTAAGGTGAGCAATGCCTCGCCGTATTACGTCACGCTGGTCAATCTGAAGCTCGGCGGTCAGACGCTGGATAATCTGATGGTTGCTCCTAAAAGCTCGGCGCAGCAGGTGCTGCCTGCCGCTGCGAGCGGCACGCTCTCCTGGCAGAGTGTGAATGACTATGGCGCCATTACGCCGGCGCGTAGCGTCAGCCTGTGAGCAGAGACAGGGCGATGAACACTCAATGGCGTTACTGCCCGGTTGCGCTGGCACTGATGGCAACGCTCTGGCCACTCGCTGGCTGGGGCGAAAGCTACTTTAACCCGGCGTTTCTCTCCGATGACACGGCGAACGTGGCGGATTTGTCGCGTTTTGAAAAAGGCCACCAGCAGGCACCGGGCGTCTATCGCGTCGATATCTGGCGTAACGATGAGTTTATCGGCACGCAGGACGTGCGGTTTGAGCAAGCTGACAACACGCCGCCGGTCGCGGGCGGTTTGTCGCCGTGCATTACGCGCGCGATGCTCGATCGCTTTGGCGTCAATATCGCCGCCTTCCCGGAACTGAGCAACGTGCAGGGCGATACCTGCGTTCCGCTCACCACGGCTATTCCGGGCAGCGAAACGGCGTTCAACTTCGCCTCGTTGCGCCTGAACGTCAGCCTGCCTCAGGTGGCGATGCAAAACAGCGCCCGCGGGTATATTCCACCTGAACAGTGGGATGAAGGCATCCCCGCAGCGCTGCTGAACTACAGCTTTACCGGCAACCGGGGCAGCGACGACGACAGCTACTATCTGAACCTGCAAAGCGGGTTGAACTATGGCGCCTGGCGATTACGCAATAACGGCGCGTGGCGTTATACCGAAAGCAACGGCCAGCGGCACAGCAGCTGGCAAAATATTGGTACCTGGGCGCAGCGTACGATCATCCCGCTGAAAAGCGAGCTGGTGCTGGGCGACAGCAACACCGGTAACGATGTCTTCGACAGCGTCGGTTTTCGCGGTGGTCGCCTCTATTCGTCCGACAGTATGTACCCGGACAGCCTGCAAGGTTACGCGCCTACCGTGCGCGGAATCGCCCGCACCCCTGCCAAGGTGGTGATCCGCCAGAACGGATACGTGATTTACCAGAGCTACGTGCAGCCGGGGGCTTTTGCGATAACTGACCTTAACCCGACCTCCTCAAGCGGTGACCTGGAGGTGACGGTGGAAGAGAAGGACGGCAGCCAGCAGCGCTACACCGTTCCGTATTCCACCGTTCCGCTGCTCCAGCGTGAAGGGCGCTGGAAATACGATCTGGTGGCAGGGGACTATCGCAGCGGCAACAGCGAGCAGGACACGCCGTTCTTTACTCAGGGTACGATGATTGCGGGTCTTGCCGACGGCTACACGCTGTACGGCGGAACGCAGCTGGCCTCGCGCTATACTGCCATCGCTATTGGCGCGGGTAAAAACCTCGGTGACTGGGGGGCGGTTTCACTTGATCTCACCCATGCCCGCAGCCAGCTTGCCGATGACAGTCGCCATGAAGGGCAGTCCCTGCGGTTCCTGTACGCAAAATCCCTTAACGGATTCGGCACCAACTTCCAGCTGCTGGGCTATCGCTACTCGACCAAAGGCTTCTACACCCTCGACGATGTGGCCTGGCGCACAATGGAAGGCTACCAGTATGGCGACGATCAGGACGATGACGGCGTGCCGGACGTGCAGAGCTATCACAACCTGACGCTGAATAAAAAAGGGCGTTTCCAGCTCAATATCTCCCAGTCTCTCGGCGATTACGGCTCGGTGTACGTGTCGGGCAGCCAGCAAAGTTACTGGGGCACCAGCGAGTCCAACGTCTGGTATCAGCTTGGCTACGCGGGCGGGGTGAAAGGGGTCAGCTACGCCTTATCCTGGTCGTGGAACAAGGCCGTCGGCATTGACGGAACCGACCGGATCGCCTCGTTCAACGTCTCCGTCCCGTTCAGCCTGTTTACCCGTCACGGCTACCGTCGCGATAACGCGATCGACCGGGCCTATGCCACGGCCTCAGCCAGCCGTAACAGCGACGGTGATACCAGCTGGCAGACCGGGATCAGCGGGACGTTGCTCCAGGATCGTAACCTGAACTACAGCATCACGCAGGGTCACACCAGCAATAACGGTGCCAGCGGCAGCGCCAGCGCTAACTGGCAGGCAACGTACGGCACGCTGGGCGTGGGCTACAACTACGCCCGGGATCAGCACGACCTCAACTGGCAGCTCTCCGGCGGCGTGGTAGGGCATTCAGACGGCATCACATTCAGTCAGCCGCTGGGCGATACCAACGTCTTGATCAAAGCGCCGGGCGCGTCAGGCGTGAGCGTCGAAAACCAGACCGGCGTCAAAACAGACTGGCGTGGCTATGCGGTGATGCCGTACGCCACGGTGTACCGTTACAACCGCGTGGCGCTCGACACCAACACCATGAGCAACAACACCGACATTGAAAATAACGTTTCCAGCGTCGTACCGACGAACGGTGCGCTGGTTCGCGCCAGTTTTGACACCCGCATCGGCGTGCGTGCGCTGCTCACCGTGAAGCGTGATAACCAGCCTGTACCGTTTGGGGCGGTGGTGCGTGAGACGCAGAGCGGCGTAACCAGCATGGTGGGAGATGACGGTCAGATTTACCTGAGCGGGCTGCCGCTGAGCGGAGAACTGCTGATTCAGTGGGGAGACGGGAAACAGTCCCAGTGTCGTGCGCCCTACAGCCTGCCAGAACAAAGCCTGCAACAGGCGATCACACTTAAGGGGATCCGCTGTGAATAAAATCCATTATCTGGGGCTATCCCTGCTAGCGTTTTTGCCGCTATCTGAGGCGTTCGCCACGGTCTGCGTCAATGAAAATGGCGTGCCGACGGAGGTGTATTACGACCTGACGGATAAATTCAACAGCTCCAATAACCAGGTGGGGCAGATTGTCACGCTCAGCGAGAAGTCCCAGTGGGTGGGCGTCAACGCCGTCTGTCCTAAGGGAACGTCCGGGAACACCACCAAGCGCAGCTATGTTACCGATTTCCCGGTCACGGGCACCAGCGATGGCTACCAGTATCTGAAGCTAAACGACTATCTGGACGGGGCGATGAAAATCACCGACAGCTACGCTGGCACGTTTTATCCGCCCAAAAGCTACATTCAGATGGGGAGCCACCCGAATGTGTCTAAAAACAAACCGTTTGGCGTACAGGATTCCAGCCTCGTCTTCCGGCTTAAAGTGACCCGACGCTTTATCAATATGGTGGTGATCCCCCGGGCGACCATGTTCCGGGTTTACGTCACCACGACCTCCTCGGATCCGCTCACCACGCCGGTCTATACCATCAGCTACAGCGGGACCATTCAGGTGCCTCAGAGCTGTGAAATTAATGCCGGGAATGTGGTGGAGTTCGATTTCGGAGACATCGGCGCCTCCCTGTTCAGTAAAGCGGGCATCGGGAATAAGCCGGAGGGGATCTCAGCGCAAAGCAAAACCATCGGCATAAAATGCACCAACGTCGAGGCGAACGCCATGCTCACGATGCGTGTTGAAGCGGAGAAGGTTTCAGGCAGTACGCTGGTTTCCGATAACGCGGATGTGGGTTTTGTGATTGCCAACAGTAATGGCGTGCCGCTGACGCCCAACAACCTGACCAGCAAAATCCCGTTCCGTCTGGACGACAGCGCTCAGGCGCAGGTGGGGATCCGCGCGTGGCCCGTCAGCGTGACCGGTAAAAAACCTGCCGAGGGGCGTTTTACCTCTCGCGGCTATTTACGCGTCGACTACGACTAAGGAGCAGGTATGCGAAACGGAATGCGGTATTTAGCCGTCGCGCTCTTTGCGCTTTGCTCCCCTGCACACGCAGAGACGGCGCTTGGGGAAATTAACATTCAGCTTTACGGCAATATCGTGGATTTTACCTGCGTGGCGGAGGGGGACGACAGCAATAAAACCGTCACGCTCGGCACCTGGCCCACGAAACAGCTTCGCACAACGGGGAGCCGGACGCAGCCTGTACCGTTCACCCTGAAGCTGACCGGATGCCCGCCGGGGGCGGCTTCGGTCACATTTACGGGGAAGATGGACGGGCATGATAACAGCCTGCTGGCGCTGAATGCTGCCAGTGCGGCCAGCAACGTGGCCGTGGAGATCCTTGACCGGGATAAAACGCGCCTCGCGTTGCAGCAGGCCAGCCAGACGGTGGCGGTAGATGCGCAGGGAAATGCCGAACTGTCGTTTTATGCCAATTATATCGCCACGGCGGATAACCCGCAGCCGGGCCGGGCTGACGCCGATGCAACGTTCATGATTAATTATAATTAATCGTATCCACTCTCCCTGTAACGGTTATATGTTGCAGGGAGAGGGAGGGATTACAGTAATTCGTGCGCTTTCGCGTAATCAATTAATTCAACGATACTTTGCACACCCAGCTTGGAAAAGATATTAGACTTATGGGCGCTAATTGTTTTGTTGCTAAGTAATAATTGATCCGCAATCTCCTTATTAGATAATCCGTTCGCCAGATATCGCAGAACCGTCACTTCACGATTCGATAATGGCATATCCACGGCGGCGCCCGTCCGCGAGCCCAGATGGTTTATAAAACTCAATGTTTCTGAGGGGAAGAAGGAATAGCCCGTCAGGATCATTTCCACCGCGTTATAAATTTCCCCCAGATCTTTTCGCTTACTGACAAAACCATTTGCCCCGGCGCGGATGGCGCGTCCTGCGTAGAAGGCTTCAGATTTCGAAGAGAGGAAAAGAACCTTAATGTCTTTATTTAAGTTCCTGATTCTTTTCAGTAATACGAACCCATCCGTGCCCGTCATTTCAATATCGAGAATGACCAGGTCAATGGGGTGGTTGCGTATACAGTCAAGCACCTCGTGGCTGTCGCCTGACTTCAGTTTGACCTGGATGTTTTTATTTTTCTGTAGCAGGACTTCTATCGACATTCTGACGATAGGGTGTTCGTCCATAATGATAACGGATGCCGGTTTCATTTTTTATGCCTCAGATTGTTAAAAGCGTTATGCTGAGTTTTGTTAAAACTCTCGAAAAGCCGGAAGGATAATTGCGCAGATCCTTGTACGGTAAATGTCCCTGGGAAGAGCGAAAGCATCCTTGTTTACGTAGTGGTGATATCAATGCCTCAGCGCAGTTATCTCATAAGGCTGGTTATGGCAAAATGATTTTTCTTATTCGCGTGTCAAACACGTCTTATTATACCGTTTAAGTATTGTCCGAAAAGCCTGTAAATTAATATCCATATATTGCTGATTATTATGTTCTGGATCTGAATCACTAACTTTTTAAAATTAGCAAAAATGTCCTGATATTGCATTTACCACACACTTTCATCTTTATGTAATAACAAAAAATAAACGATTTTACTGTATGTTAAATGAATGTTAACAGCGGGCAGGCTGTGACAACCAACATCCCGCCTGCCTGCCATCCCTGAAATCCGCCATTTCGTGCGTCATCTCTCCGTTTCAAACGCCTCCTGGCAAATTGCCGTTCCCAACAACAGAACAGTACTATCTGCTGTTTTCTTCACCTCTCATCGCATTCTTTTACAGGTGAATCGCTTGTTTTTACACCATTATCATCCTGTTAACTGAAGCGCCAGAACCTTAACGCATGGATAAAATCACTCTCGTTGAGCGTACCGGCAGCATTTCGCATGGTTTAAGACCTGGAATTAGGAATAGTTATAAAATCGAAAGTTTTGTTAAAAAACACAAAAATTTTACATATATCCTAAGTAATTTCCTAAAGGTCTTTAGGAATTAAGAAGTTACTGAATACGTTAATACGTGAAATCTGAGAGGTTGTTGAGAAGATGTAGCAACTCATGACGATGATTCAGCCCAAGTTTCGCCAGGATGCAGCTGAGACGGTAAATAATGCGGCTGTAGGGGCGGTTCTGTAACTGCGCGATCTGCCGCAAGGAGCTCCCCTGCGACAGCGCCTGTAAGATCGGCCATTCATCCCGTGAAAACCACTCTTTGCGGTTGCCGGCGGGTGACGGTGCTTCCAGCAAGGTTTGTTGCATAGCCAGCGCCGTTAGCTGGCGTTCAAGCACATGAAAAGGGCCAGCCGCTTTACAAAACAGGCGAGCATCATAATCATCGGCGCGGACGAGCAGGTAGGGTGTCAGGTAGGGGGCGAACAGGCTGTGGCGGCGTAATCGGTCCAGCAGGTCGATGAGCGGCGAGGCGCGGCTCTCAATGTCTATTACCAGACGCGATGAAGGCCAGTGATTTAAATCACTGAGGGCGGCTTCCAGCGTGGAATAGTCGCAGCAATTGCTCAGGGGCGACTGCCCGCTCAGTAAACCGGAACGGAAAAAATTATCCTGTGTGACCAGAATGATAAAGGGAGCATCGGTTTTGCGGGTCTGGTTGATTGACTGGCTCAAATATTCGAGACGATCAAAAAATGGGAGAGCAAAAGGCGAGTGCGTAGAACCCAGTGAATCACTTCCTGTCCGACGACGCCGGTAACGGCGCACTGTCATTCGCATAGCTTCCCTCTTGGCGATGACCGTTCAGTCCTCCTGCCATCTCCAGGATGGCCAATAATATCCCTGACCGAAGCGCGCGCCAGCATGAAGCGCGCAAGTACGGTCCCGTTCTGTTTCAATGCCTTCAATAAGCACATTCGCAGCGATTTTTGAACAAAGGGTGACCAGCTGTGTCAGCGCCGGCGTTTCACGTAAACGCCAGAAAGCGATCTTATCGATTTTTATTCCGCTTAATGGCAGGCGGCAGGATAAAAATGCTTGTCCTGACGCTTCATCAATATCATCCAGCCAGATCCGGTGTCCTCGCGCGGTCAACTGCTGAAGCGCACAACTCACCCTCAGACGCGCCGGGTCTGAGAGTGTAAAGAACGAGGCAGGCTCCACGAGTTCAATGTTCAGCGGTGGGCTGTTAAGTTGCAGTAAACGCTGAAACATTTCCGGTATGGTCAGAACGGTTATCGGCAAATTTATGAAAAGGTTGTCACAGGGGAAGGGGTTTTTTAACGCGGCGATCTGTGCTTCCAGCAGCATAAGCGCCCGGGCGGCGGACCAGTCCTGGAAAAAGCTTTCGTTTTGCTGATGCGGCGACAGCACGCTGAGCACTTCGGCCCCCACCGTGCGCGAAGATGAGAGGGCGACAATGGGTTCAAGCTTAATGCCTGTAATATCGTGTGAGATGTGCTGCACGCACGAGGGAAAACCTGTCTGGTCTGGCGCTGTCACTCCGTCGTCCTGTTCACTTCCAGCCTCCAGGCGGCCGGGTTACCGCAGGACAGTGTGAAGGTGAAGTAAACAGGAAAACAGCAGGCGTTACTTAAAAGCGGCTAAGCCTTTTCGCAGCCCGTAAAAGAGGGATAAATGTTGAAAAAACAGCCGTATTTACAATCAGCTAGTCATTATCGCCAGAGAAGGCGGAAAAGGCATTGACTCACTACGCATTGACCGTATAATTCCAGGCGTTTCACCACCGCGAAGTACACTCTTCTCCGTGCGCCCTTAGCTCAGTTGGATAGAGCAACGGCCTTCTAAGCCGTAGGTCGTAGGTTCGAATCCTACAGGGCGTGCCATTAAATTTCACAGATTGCCGCCTGCGCGACGTCCTGCTGATTTTCTCCATGAAATACCCCTCGCGAAAGTAGCGTTAACGCACATTTTTCACAGCACAATTGACTGTTATAACAGTATTTTTCTTACCCTATGGCAATTTTGCTATTCCTCTACCATGCTCATATCACCTCACTCTTACTCGTGGGGCTTTTCGTAGTTGCTGATTAATCTCAAGGAAAAAGGTTATGAAAAAAACGACTGCTATTTTGATGGGCGCTGCATTTCTGTTTACCACCAATACCTTTGCGGCTGAACTGCTGACGAAAAACGAGTTTGAGAAAGTGGAATCACAGTATGAAAAAATCGGTACGGTTAGCACTTCCAATGAAGTCTCGGTAGACGACGCGAAAAAAGAGCTGATCGAGAAAGCCGATAAAGAAGGTGCTGATGTTCTGGTGCTGACTTCCGGTAATACCAACAACAAAATTCACGGTACCGCCGATATTTTCAAGAAAAAATAATGCCTTAGCAACCACCCCTGTTTCGGGGTGGTTGCGCGCCATACCTCCCCCTCAACATTGTTTCTTGCCGCTTCTCGCGCAGAGAGGCTCGTTGACACTTGATTACGTATACATAATGCGTATAGTTCTCATTTGCATTTCTTTTAATAACATTTAAGGCCCGACAACGGGTCATTTTTGCGCGCACGTTAAGAGCTCATTATGAACAACACCACAATGCACAAAACGCTGCTGGCGATAGCCATCGGCGCGGTTACACACTCCGCTTTTGCGGCGGATGAGAAAAAAGAGGACACCATCGTGGTCCAGTCTACGGCGGGGAGTGATTTCAAACCCGGTGGTGACCAGCTGCTTCCAGCCTTCCTCGACGGCCAGGTGGCGAACGGCGGGCGCATGGGTATGCTCGGTCAGCAGAACGCCATGGACGTGCCGTTCAACATCATCAGCTACACCTCGAAGCTGGTGGAAGATCAGCAGGCAAAAACCATTGCTGACGTGGTTGCCAACGACGCGGGCGTACAATTTGTTCAGGGTTACGGCAACAGCGCGGAAACCTTCCGCATTCGCGGCCTGAAGTTTGACGGCGACGATATGACCTTTGGCGGATTGTCCGGGGTGCTGCCGCGTCAGGTGGTGGATGCCCAGATGGTCGACCGCATCGAGATCTTCAAAGGGGCCAACTCCCTGATGAACGGTGCAGCAAGCTCCGGCGTGGGCGGGATGATCAACCTTGAGCCAAAACACGCGGGCGACACCCCGCAGGCGAAAGTGGGCGTTGACTACACCTCGGATTCCCAGATTGGCACCACGCTGGATGCGGGTCGTCGCTTTGGCGATAACGACCAGTTTGGCGCGCGCGTGAACCTCGTGCATCGCGAAGGGGAAACCGGCGTGCCGAACGACCGCCGCCGCACCACGCTGCTCTCCACCGGCCTGGATTACAAAGGCGACCGCTTCCGCACCTCGCTGGACCTGGGCTACCAGAAAAAAACCTTCCACGGCAGCCCAACCAGCGTCAACATCTCGGCGGTGGACTTTGTGCCTGAGCCGCCGAAGAACGATCGCAACTTCTCGCAGAAGTGGGCCTACAGCGATATCGAAAACGAGTTCGGGATGTGGCGCAGCGAGTATGACATCACCGATAGCTGGACGGCATATACCGGTCTCGGCGCGCAGCACGCGCACGAAGAAGGGATCTACAGCGCGCCGAAGCTCCTCGATAAGAGCGGTAATGCGACGGTCAGCCGCCTTGATACCAACCGCATCAGCGATTCCGTCAGCGGCATGGCGGGCATTCGCGGTAACTTTGACACCGGTTTTGTCTCGCACAAGGTCAACGTCGGGTATTCAGCGATGACCAAAAACGAAAAAATCGCGTGGAAAATGTCGGCGGCGGCAGATAACCCGACCACCAACATCTATCACAACACCGGCGTTGATATGCCGGACAGCACTAACTTCAACGGCTCAGGCGGTAAATACAGCGATCCGCTGACCAGCGGGCGCACCCGCACGCAGGGCTGGCTGCTGAGTGATACCCTGGGCGTGCTGGATGACAAGCTGCTGTTCACCGCAGGCGCACGTCATCAGAAAGTTGTCATCCGTGGGTACAACAAAATCACCGGCGCGGAAAACGACGCGGACGGTTTCGACGGCAGCCGCTGGATGCCAACCTACGGCGTAGTCTATAAACCGTGGGAGGAAATTTCCCTCTACGCCAACCACACCGAGGCGTTACAGCCCGGTGAAACTGCGCCGAACACTGCTACTAACTACGGCCAGAGCACCGGTATCGTGCACTCTAAGCAGAACGAAGTGGGCGTAAAGGCGGACTTTGGCCGCGTGGGCGGCTCCCTGGCGCTGTTTGAGATCAAAATGCCGTCGGCGATCCTTGACGACAGCGGTCACTACGGCCTGGATGCAGAACAACGTAACCGCGGCGTGGAGCTGAACGTCTTCGGCGAGCCAATGCTTGGGATGCGTCTGAACGCCAGCGCCACCTGGTTGCAGGCCGAGCTGACCAAAACCAAAAACGGCGTCAATCAGGGCAACGATGCGATCGGTATTCCGAGCTTCTACGCCGTGCTGGGCGCAGAGTACGATATCAAGCCGATTGAAGGCCTGACGGCGACCGCACGCGTTAACCACTCCGGCACGCAGTATGCCGATCTTGCGAACACCAAAAAGCTGGACAGCTACACCACGCTGGATCTGGGCATGCGCTATCGCTTCGCGGTGAACCACAATGAAAACCAGATGACCGTGCGGGCAGGCATCGACAACGTGACCAACGAGAACTACTGGTCAAGCGTGGACGATTCCGGTACTTACATCACTCAGGGCGAGCCGCGTACCTTTAAGGTCTCGGTTGGCTACGAGTTCTAAGCGTTCCACCTCGTTATCCGGGGCAGGGACGCCCCAATCCCTTCGTTGTCGTGTTATAAAATTGTAATAAAAGCTTCTTACACTGGTCGCCACATCCTTACCTCTTGGCCAATGACAGGAAGCCGCTATGGGCAGACCCCTCAAATCCGTATTTAAAAAAGAACATCGCGACGATATCAGTAACCGCAGCGCTAACCCGGTATTCTCCGAGGTTGCAGAGGTGTTCCTCTCCCGCCGCCGTTTTCTCCAGATGGGGGCCGTAGCGGGGGCCGCCGTATCATTCCCGTATCTGATCACACCCGAAAATGCCATTGCCGCGGTATCGAAGTCTTCCGCGCTGGCAAAAGCGGTTTCCCTGGGCTTTACCAGCATCGACGTCTCCACGGAAGACACGGTCAGGGTGCCAGAAGGCTATATTGCCCGCCCGTTCTATCGCTGGGGTGATCCGACGGGAATCAAAGACAACATGCCGGCATTTAAGCCGGACGCCAGCAATACCACAGACGAACAGGCTGTGCAGGCGGGTATGCACCACGATGGCATGGCGTGGTTTAGCCTGCCGCAGGGGGCGCAAAACCCGGAACATGGCCTGCTGGCGCTGAACCATGAATACATCGATAACGGGATGCTGTTTACCGACGGTACGGCGAACTGGAGCCTCGATAAAGCCCGCAAGGGGCAGAACGCGATGGGCGTGTCGGTGGTGGAAGTGAAAAAAACGGGCAGCGGCTGGGAGGTGGTGCGTCCGTCTTCCTTCGCCCGGCGTATTACCGTCAATACGCCGATGCAGCTTACCGGCCCGGCGCGGCATCAGAATTTAATGAAAACCGCCGCCGATCCGCAGGGGGAACGCGTTCTGGGCACCATGCAGAACTGCGCCAACGGCCACACGCCTTGGGGCACCTATCTCACCTGCGAGGAGAACTGGTCGGACATTTTTGTGAAAAAAGCCGATCTCAATCCGCTGGAAAAACGCTACGGCATTAGCGACAGCGATGAGTCCTATCGCTGGAACGAGGTGGATGAGCGGTTCAGCGTCGATAAAACCCCTAACGAACCCAACCGTTTCGGCTGGGTGGTGGAGATCGATCCCTACAACTCGACCTCCACGCCGCGCAAGCACACCGCGCTGGGCCGCTTCAAGCATGAGGGGGCCGCCGTCACGCTCGCCGCCGATAATCGCGTGGTGGTCTACATGGGCGACGACCAGAAGTTTGAGTACATCTATAAGTTTGTCTCCGACAAAAAATACGATCCCGCGAACCGTGAAGCCAATATGCAGCTGCTGACGTCCGGCACGCTGTACGTCGCCAGGTTCAACCAGGACGGAAGCGGCGACTGGCTGCCGCTGATCTTCGGGCAAAATGGCCTGGATAAAAGCAACGGGTTTGAAAGCCAGGGCGATCTGCTGATCAAAACCCGCCTGGCGGCCGACGCGGTGGGGGCAACGAAAATGGATCGTCCCGAGTGGATTGCCGTCGATCCGCACGCCAGCGGCAGCGTCTACTGTACGCTCACCAACAACAGCGATCGCGGTAAAGAGGGGAAGGCACCGGTCGATGCCGCTAACCCGCGCGCCAACAACGTGTTTGGTCACATCATGCACTGGCACGAAGAGGGTGCCGATCCTGCCGCCGCACGCTTTAAGTGGGATATTCTGGTTATGGCCGGGCGTACCGACGGCGACGATCCGAAGGCCAAAGGCTCCATGCAGGGCGCGGCATTCGGCAGCCCGGATGGGTTGTCGTTCGATCACCAGGGCGTCCTGTGGATCCAGACCGACGTCTCCTCCAGCACCATCAATAAGAAAGCGTACGAGGGGATGGGCAATAACCAGATGGTCGCCACCATTCCGGGCACCAACGAGTATCGCCGTTTTCTGACCGGGCCGCGCGGATGTGAAATCACCGGCATTGCGTTTACGCCGGACAACCGCACGCTGTTTATCAACATTCAGCATCCGGGGGAGGGCGGGGATGATATTACCGACCCGGCCAATCCGCGCGCTGTTTCCAACTGGCCAGACGCCAGCCCGAACGGGCGTCCGCGATCGTCAACGGTGGTGGTTACCAAAGCGGACGGCGGGATCATCGGGTCGTGACGTTTATCCGCCGGGCGCATGCGCTGGCCCGGCGTTAAGCTTGCTACCACCAGCATGAAGTGTTAAAACGTGCCCCTTCTAAAAAAGAGACAGGGGTAGGGCGTGAAAGACGCGTCATCCGCTTCAGGCCATGGTAGCGCTGAAGCTTCGTCGGATCAGAGTCCGACGCTGCAACGTGGTTTGCAAAATCGACATATTCAGTTAATTGCCCTTGGCGGCGCGATCGGTACCGGGCTGTTTCTCGGCATCGGCCCCGCCATTCAAATGGCTGGCCCGGCGGTTCTGCTGGGTTACGCTATCGCCGGGATTATCGCCTTCTTGATCATGCGCCAGCTCGGCGAGATGGTCGTTGAAGAGCCGGTGTCCGGCTCCTTCGCACACTTTGCCTATAAATACTGGGGGCCGTTCGCAGGCTTCCTCTCCGGCTGGAACTACTGGGTGATGTTCGTGCTGGTGGGCATGGCAGAGCTGACCGCCGCCGGCATCTATATGCAGTACTGGCTCCCGGACGTGCCGACGTGGATTTGGGCCGCGGCCTTCTTCATCATCATTAACGCCGTTAACCTTGTGAACGTGCGCCTGTATGGCGAGACCGAGTTCTGGTTTGCGCTGATCAAGGTGCTGGCGATTATTGGCATGATCGGCTTTGGCCTGTGGCTGCTGTTCTCCGGTCACGGCGGCGAGCGTGCAAGCATCGACAACCTGTGGCAGCACGGCGGCTTTCTGGCGACCGGCTGGAAAGGGCTGATCCTGTCGCTGGCGGTCATTATGTTCTCCTTCGGCGGGCTGGAGCTGATTGGCATCACCGCGGCTGAAGCGCGCGATCCGCACAAAAGCATTCCGAAAGCGGTCAACCAGGTGGTGTACCGTATCCTGCTGTTCTATATCGGCTCGCTGGTGGTGCTGCTGGCGCTCTATCCGTGGGTAGAAGTGAAATCTGACAGTAGCCCGTTCGTGATGATCTTCCACGATTTGAACAGCAACGTGGTGGCTTCGGCGCTCAACTTCGTCATTCTCGTGGCGTCATTGTCGGTTTACAACAGCGGGGTTTACTCCAACAGCCGCATGCTGTTTGGCCTCTCCGTACAGGGCAACGCGCCGAAGTTCCTCACCCGCGTCAGCCGTCGCGGCGTGCCGATCAATTCGCTGTTCCTTTCTGGCGCTATCACCTCGCTGGTGGTGCTGATTAACTATCTGCTGCCGAAAGAGGCGTTTGGCCTGCTGATGGCGCTGGTTGTCGCCACGCTGCTGCTGAACTGGATCATGATCTGCCTGGCGCACCTTCGCTTCCGCGCGGCGATGCGACGCAAGGGGCGCGAGACGCAGTTTAAAGCGCTGCTCTATCCGGCGGGGAACTACCTCTGTATCGCCTTCCTCGGCCTGATTCTGGTGCTGATGTGCACCATGGATGAGATGCGCCTGTCAGCGATGCTGCTGCCGGTGTGGGTGGTGTTCCTGTTTATCGCGTTTAAGCTTTCACGCAAAAAGTAGCGCGGTTTTCTCCCTCTCCCTGTGGGAGAGGGCCGGGGTGAGGGCACCAGACCGCACCACACTGCCCGCCTTCACGCCCGGTGGCGCTGCGCTTACCGGGCCTACATGTTCGGGGACGTTATTTAGTAGGCCGGGTAAGGCGCAGCCGTCACCCGGCACCTCCCCTTCACCGTTATCGTGACTCCCCTCCCAATTCTGTTTTGATCCAGAGGATCTTTGTTTTGTAATCGATTACTTTTCATTTGAACTAATTTGTAATCGATTACTTTTTCCGGGTGAGGCTTATCATGGTGTCAACTGAGAGTAGTGAAAAGGCGATAACGCAGCACCGGCTGCTGGTGCCGCGTCTGTCGCTGATGATGTTTCTGCAATTTTTTATCTGGGGTAGCTGGTCGGTCACGCTTGGCCTGGTGATGACCCGGCACAACATGTCTTTGCTGATTGGCGACGCGTTCTCTGCCGGACCCATCGCTTCCATTCTTTCGCCGTTCGTGCTCGGGATGCTGGTGGACCGCTTCTTCGCCTCGCAGAAGGTGATGGCGGTGATGCACCTCGCGGGCGCGGCGATCCTCTGGTTCGTGCCGGGGGCGCTGATTGCTGAGAACGGCGCGCTGCTGATTGGCCTGCTGTTTGGCTACACGCTCTGCTATATGCCGACGCTGGCGCTGACCAACAACATTGCGTTTCACAGTCTGGCGAACGTGGATAAAACCTTCCCGGTAGTGCGCGTGTTCGGCACCATCGGCTGGATCGCGGCGGGCATTTTCATCGGCGTCACCGGCGTGGCGTCCAGCGTCACCATCTTCCAGGTGGCGGCGGTCAGCTCCGTGTTGCTGGCGATCTACAGCCTGACGCTGCCGCACACGCCCGCCCCGGCGAAAGGCCTGCCGGTAAAGGTGCGGGATCTCTTCTGCGCGGACGCCTTCGCGCTGCTCAAAACCCGCCACTTCTTCGTCTTCTCCGTCTGCGCGATGCTGATCTCCGTCCCGCTCGGCACCTACTACGCCTACACCGCCTCGTATCTGGCGGATGCCGGGATTGCCGACGTCAGCACCGCCATGTCCTTCGGGCAGATGTCTGAGATCGTCTTCATGCTGATTATCCCTCTGCTGTTCCGCCGTCTGGGCGTGAAATATATGCTGCTGATCGGCATGCTGGCGTGGTTCGTGCGTTATGCCATGTTCGCGCTGGGCGTCAGCGAGGAGGGGCGCATTCTGCTGTATCTCGGCATTCTGCTCCACGGCGTCTGCTACGATTTCTTCTTTGTCGTTGGCTTTATCTACACCGACCGCGTGGCGGGCGAAAAGGTCAAAGGCCAGGCGCAGAGCATGATCGTGATGTTCACCTACGGCATCGGCATGCTGCTCGGCTCGCAGATTTCCGGCGCGCTCTACAACCGTCTGGTGGCAGGGCAGACCGTGCCGCAGGCGTGGGTCACATTCTGGTGGATCCCGGCGGTGGCTGCCGCGGCGATCGCGCTGATTTTCCTTCTCACGTTTAAGTATGACGATGACAAGGCGTAACGTTCAGGAGGTGGTATGAGGACAATGAAAGGACCGGGCATTTTTCTGTCGCAGTTTATTGGCGGGGAAGCGCCCTTCAACACGCTCGACGGGCTGGCAGGATGGGCGGCGGGGAAGGGTTACAAAGCGGTGCAGATCCCCTGCAACCATCCGCATATTTTTGATGTGGAGAAAGCCGCAGAGAGTCAGGCCTACTGCGACGACATCACCGCCAGGCTGGCCGCGCATGGGCTGGTCATCAGCGAGCTGTCGACCCATCTGGAAGGGCAGCTTGTTGCGGTAAACCCGGTTTACAGCGAGGCGTTTGACCATTTCGCCCCTGCTTCCGTGCGCGGTAACGAGGCGGCGCGTCAGGCGTGGGCGACGGAAAAGCTGAAGCAGGCGGCGGTCGCCTCGGCCCGATTAGGCCTGAAAGCACACGCCACCTTCTCCGGATCGCTGGCCTGGCCGTTTTTCTACCCGTGGCCGCCGCACAACGAGCAGCGTTTTCAGGATGCATTCGGGGAGCTGGCAGCCCGCTGGCGGCCGATTCTGGATACCTTCGACGAGCAGGGCGTGGACGTCTGCTTTGAGCTGCATCCGGGGGAAGATCTGCACGACGGCGTCACCTTCGAGCGTTTTCTGGCGCTGGTCGATAACCATCCGCGCTGTAATATTCTCTACGATCCAAGCCATATGCTGCTCCAGCAGATGGACTATCTGACCTTTATTGATATCTACCATGCGCGCATTAAAGCGTTCCACGTGAAGGACGCCGAGTTCCGCCCCAGCGGGCGCAGCGGCGTCTACGGCGGCTACCAGCCGTGGATCAACCGCGCCGGACGCTTCCGCTCGCCCGGCGACGGACAGATCGACTTTAAGGGCATTTTCAGCAAGCTGACCCAGTACGACTACGACGGCTGGGCGGTGCTGGAGTGGGAGTGCTGCCTGAAGGATGGCGATACCGGCGCGAGTGAGGGCAGTGAATTTATCCGCCGTCATATCATCCCGGTTTCCGGACGGGCGTTTGATGATTTCGCCGCAGGGGGCAGCCATGATTAACGTCGGGATTATCGGCAGCGGGTTTATTGGCCCGGCACATATCGAGGCGCTCAGGCGTCTCGGGTTTGTGCAGGTGGTCGCGCTCTGTGACGGCTCGCTCGTTAAGGCGCAGGAAAAGGCGCACCAGCTCAATGTGCCGCACGCCTGTGCCAGCGTGGAGGAACTGCTCGCGCTCCCTAATCTGCACGCGGTGCACAACTGCACGCCGAACCACCTGCACGCGGAGATTAACCGCCAGATCCTGCGTGCGGGCAAGCACGTGTTTTCCGAAAAGCCGCTGTGCATGACGCCGGACGAGGCGCGCGAGCTGGTGGCGCTGGCGGAGCAGGCAGGCGTGGTGCATGGCGTGAGTTTTGTCTATCGCCAGTTTGCGATGGTGCGCCAGGCGGCGAGCATGATGCGCGTGGGCACCCTCGGGCGGCTGTTTGCCTCGCACGGCAGCTATTTACAGGACTGGATGCTGCTGGAAACCGACTACAACTGGCGGGTGGATGCCGCGCTCGGCGGCGCGTCGCGGGCGGTGGCGGATATCGGCTCCCACTGGTGCGATACGGTACAGTATGTGACCGGCAGGCGTATTACCGGGGTGATGGCTGATTTATCCACCGTCTGGCCAACGCGCAAGGCCAGCTGGGGTGGTCATCAGACCTTCTCCCATGACGAGCAGGCGGAATATGAAGACAAACCGGTCACCAACGAAGACTTTGGCTCGGTGCTGTTCCGCTTTGACGACGGCAGCAAGGGCAGCTTTAGCGTCTCGCAGGTGAGCGCGGGGCGAAAAAATCGCCTGACCTTTGAAATTAACGGCAGCGAGCAGTCGGTGGCGTGGGATCAGGAAATCCCGCAGCAGCTGTGGGTCGGCCATCGCGCCAGGGCAAACCAGATACTCTGCGACGATCCGGGCCTGATGAACCGTGACGTGGCCGACAGCGCCCACTTCCCCGGCGGGCACATTGAAGGCTGGCCGGATGCCTTTAAAAATATGATGGCGCAGTTTTACCGTGCCGTGCAGGCGGGCGCGATGCCGGATAATCCGCAGTTTGCCACCTTCCACGATGGCGCCTGTGTGATGTATATCATTGATGCGATTATGAAAAGTCATCAGCAGCAGCGCTGGGTGCGCGTGGAATACTGACGCATTGCCCGGTTCGCCGGGCAATCAATTTATGGTAGCCTGCACAAAACGCTAACCGCAGGATGTATCGTCGCTATGTCAATTCAGAAAATCGCTCAACTGGCCGGGGTATCCGTGGCAACGGTCTCCCGCGTACTGAATAACAGCGATACCGTGAAGGCGAAAAACCGCGAGCGCGTTTTGCAGGCGATCCAGGAGAGTAACTATCAGCCCAATCTGCTGGCGCGTCAGCTGCGCACTGCCCGCAGCTATATGATCCTGGTGATGGTCTCGAACATCGCCAACCCGTTCTGCGCCGAAGTGGTGAAGGGCATTGAAGCCGAGGCAGAAAAGAACGGCTATCGCATTCTGCTGTGCAACTCCGGCTCGGATATTGAGCGCTCCCGCTCGGGCTTAAGCCTGCTCTCCGGCAAAATCGTCGACGGCATTATCACCATGGATGCATTCTCGAAACTGCCGGAGCTGGCCGCGCTGATTGGCAACGCGCCGTGGGTGCAGTGCGCTGAATACGCCGATGCGGGCGCGGTCTCCTGCGTGGGGATTAATGATGTTGATGCCTCCCAGCACGTTGTCAGCCAGCTTGCCGACGGGGGACGCAAACGCATTGCGCTCATCAACCACGACCTCAGCTACAAATATGCCCGTCTGCGCGAGCGCGGCTATAAGAGCGTCATACACCTGCGGGATCTGGACTATCAGGCGGTGGAGTACGCCAGTGAGCTCAGCTCTGGTGCGGGCATGGCGGCGATGCAAAACCTGTTAAAAGCAAACCCGCCGGATGCGGTGTTTGCCGTTTCCGATACGCTGGCGGCGGGGGCGCTGCGCGCCATTCAGCAGGCAGGGCTGCGGGTGCCAGAAGATATCGCGGTGGTCGGCTTTGACGGCACCGAGCTGGCGGAGATGATTTCACTCACCACTATTGAACAGCCGTCGCGGGATATCGGGCGCAAGGCGGTCAATCTGCTGTTAAATAAGATCGACAACCCGGATGCGCCCACGGAAAGGGTCATGATGGACTGGCGCTTTATTTCCCGCGCCAGCTCCTGATTATCTGGCGATGACGCCAGCCAGCGAGCGAATATCGTTTCCGGTTGGCGACTGGTGAATACGCAGGCCAAATTCATCTACCACCGCGAAAATATGATCGAAGATGTCGGCCTGAATATCTTCGTATTCCGCCCAGATCACCGTGTTGGTAAAGGCATATATTTCAATCGGCAGCCCGTTGGCATCCGGCGCGAGCTGGCGCACCATCAGCGTCATATCTTTGCGAATGCGCGGGTGGTTACGCAGATATTCATTCAGGTAGGCACGGAAGGTGCCGATATTGGTCATCTTGCGCAGGTTTAATACCGATTCCCCTTCGCCGTTCTGCTGATTCCACAGGTTAATTTCCTCATGACGCGCCGCCAGATACGGCTTCAGCAGTTTCGCCTGAATCAGTTTCTGCTGCTCCTGCTCGTCGAGGAAATGAATGCTGGTGGTATCGATATTCAGGCTACGCTTGATGCGGCGACCACCGGAGGCGGACATGCCGCTCCAGTTGATGAACGCATCGGACACCAGCGCCCAGGTCGGGATGGTGGTGATGGTGTTATCGAAGTTGCGCACTTTAACGGTGGTCAGGCCGATGTCGGTCACCGTGCCGTTGGCGCCGTATTTCGGCATCTCCAGCCAGTCGCCGAGCTTGAGCATGTCGTTGGCGGAGAGCTGAATGCCCGCCACTAAGCCCAGTATCGGGTCTTTAAAGACCAGCATCAGAACGGCAGCCATCGCACCCAGGCCGCTTATCAGAATGGCGGGTGACTGACCGATCAGCAGGGAGATAATCAGTATCCCCACCAGAATGGCACTCACCAGCTTAACGCCCTGGAATATCCCCTTCAGCGGCAGCTGCGAGGCGGTGGCCATTTTCTGCGACAGATTGAAAATCACGTCCAGCAACGAGAAGAAGGAGAGCAGGGCATAAATCATCACCCACAATTTCGCGCAGGTGGTGAGTAATTCCGCCGCTTCGCTGCCTTTTTGCAGCCACAGAACCGCCTGAACGTTGACGATTATCCCCTGGAGGGTAAACGCCAGACGGTGAAATAATTTGTTCTGCGTAATGATCTGCAACCATAAATGACTGCTGGCCTGGGCGCGTTTCTCGAATGCGCGCAGCACCACTTTGTGCAGAATAAAATGAACGATAATGGCCGTAAGAAAAATAATACCAAAGATAATCACTAAAGAGGTGGTGTGATTAATTTCAATCCCTAACTCTTCAACCTGAGCAATTAATTCCTGCATAACGTCTCCTGTATTGATGCAGCCCCATAATGGCGGCTGCGGATCTATTATGCAAATTCAGGCAGTTTTATTTTGTCGCCGGACAGGCCTTGACGACCGGTAAACACAGACGATGACGCATACGCAGCGTGACCAGCGCCAGCACCACCATCATGGCCGTTTCCACCATCAGGAAGACGTTGACCGCCTGGGTATAATCTCCGTGATGATTTTGCAGCCCGTGCAGCAAAATCGCGCCGAAAATGGCCGGGCCAAGCCCCAGCGCAGCCTGTTGCAGCGTGCTTAAAATCGCGCTCGCGGCCCCCGCGTCGTCAGGCTGAATATCGCGCATCCCGATACGGTAGAAGCTGTTTACAATCAGCGCCTGCCCGTAACCCACCAGCCCGGTGGCCGGGGCCAGCGTCAGCGCGGTATTCTGCATTCCCCAGTGACGGAACGTGGCGATCAGCGCCACCAGGCCGACAAGCTGAATCGCAAGCCCGGTCAGCAGGATGGCGCTGGTGCTGTAGCGGGCAATCAGGCGTGGGGCGAACCAGGCAGAAATAAAATAGGTGACGCCAAGCGCGATAAAGCTGTTCCCGGACTGCCACGGCGCCATCCCCAGACCGCTTTGCATGGTCAGCGCCATACAGAACATGAACCCGGACCAGACGCTGAAAAAGAGTATCCCGATCAGCACGCCAAAGCGGATGCTGCGCAGCTGCAACAGGCGCGGCGCGATGAGCGGGTGGGCATTCTCACGCTCTTTTTTGCGCGCGTTCAGCACCATCAAACAGGCCAGCGGCACAATCGCCAGCAGTGCGGCCTTCAGCGGCCACGACCAGTGCCACTGTGGGCCGAGCGCCATCGGGAACAGCAGACAGCACAGTATTGCCGTCAGCAGGACAGTCCCGGTCCAGTCAATGCGCGACGGCGTGTCGCGGCGGGTTTCCGGCACGTAGCGACGGCTCAGCGCCAGCACCACCAGACAAATCGGCACGTTGATAAAGAAGGCGTTGCGCCAGCCCAGCCCGGCGATGTCCGCCGACACCAGCCAGCCGCCACCCATCTGGCCGACGATAAACGCAATTCCGCCGATACCCCCGAACAGGCTGATCGCTCTGGCGTGTGCCGTTCCTTTTAACGTCACATGCAACGTCGCGAGAATTTGCGGCATGATCAGCGCGGCGCCCGCGCCCTGAAGAATGCGCGCGCCAAGCAACTGTTCGATATTGCCCGCCATGCCGCACAGCAGCGAGGCCAGGCCAAAACACGCCACGCCCCACATAAACAGGCGACGGCGGCCAAGGTTATCGCCCAGCTTGCTGCCGGGGGCCAGGCAGACGGCAAAGGCCACGCCGTAGAGGGCGACGATCAGCTCCAGTTCGGTGGCGGTGGCGTGTAACGAATGGGTGATGGAATCCAGCGCCACGTTGGTGATTGAGGTATCAATCAGCGGCAGCATCTGGCCGGTTAACAGCAATATCAGGCCCGCACGACCCGGTGAAACAACTGACGTATTCATGGTGACTCCATTGCGTCAAACAGCGTAGAGTCGTAGCATCAACCATCTGATAAACGGGTACCAGTTCTTGCTTATACTGGTACTGGCACTACCATGCAGGAGATGTTATGGCGCTGATGTCTGAACCTGTCACCTCTCTTCAGGATGACACCCGCAAGCAGCTGGGCGCGTTTTTGCGTGCCCGGCGCGAAAGCCTTGATCCGCAGCGGCTCGGCTTACCGCGCAGCGGCCGCCGCCGCACGCCGGGCCTGCGCCGGGAGGAGGTGGCGATGCTCGCGGATGTCGGCGTGACCTGGTACACCTGGCTGGAACAGGGCCGGGACGTCAACCCATCGAGCGCGGTGATGGCGGCCGTGGCGAAAGCCTTGCAGTGCACCCCAACCGAGGCCCGACACCTGTTTGTGTTAGCCGGTTTGCCGCCGGGTGAAGCCCCGCAGGCGGTCTGCTGCGAGGGCATCAGCGAAGGCACGCGCCGCCTGCTTGATACCCTGATGCCGAAACCTGCCAGTATTCAGAAACCGAATTTCGATATCGTGGCGTGGAACGACAGCTTCGGCCACCTGATGGGCGTCGATTTCAACGCCATCCCGCCGGAAGATCGCAACTGTATTTACCTGTTCCTCACCCATCCGGCGTGGCGCGCGCGGCTCGGCAAACGTGACGACGTGCTGCCGATTTTCGTCTCCTACTTCCGCGCGGCCATGGCTGAGCACCGTGGCGACCCGCTCTGGGAAGCGAAGCTGGCGCGTTTTTTTGCGGTGTCCGAAGAGTTTAAAACCCTGTGGCACCAGCGTAACGACGTGCGCGGCGTGGAGAACCAGCTCAAGCTGTTCACCCATCCCGAGCTGGGGGATTTTCATCTCCAGCAGATGTACTGGTACTCTGCGCCGCGAAACGGATCGCGGCTGCTGGTCTATTTACCCGTGGATGAGGCAGGGGAGAGGGCGATGGCGTGGCTGGCGGAGCAGGGGAAATAAGTTTTTTGCGCGGGGCTTTCAGGGAATCAACGCGGATCCGGTCCTGCCTGGAATAAGCTGGTAAGGTGAATCACGAAAGGCAAAATTAGCCTTTAATGCAAATTGCCTTACATGCTAATATTATCAGGGATGAAATACAGTGTTCAGACTTATCGTTCATGCGGCAGTCAGGGAGGAGATCCTCTGATTGCCTGCGGGAGTACAGGCTAAGCTGATTCGCCAGCTTGATAAATTACGCAACAACCCGACAGTATTGCGTGAACCTGACAGCAAACCCTTACCCAATGGTTTGTTCGAAATCCGAACCGTCGGGCTGATCCATACTCGTGGGATCTACGTTTATCAGCGGGAAAGAACCATTTTTCTGCTGCGGGTGTTTATCAAGAAGACGCAAAAAACGCCCTCTGCTGAACTCCGTCTGGCACTGAAACGACAACAGGAGATGTTGGATGAGCAAAAAGATTATTGACTGGGACGAACTCAGAGCTGAACTGTTAAGCGATTCAGAAGTCCAGGCTTCCTTTGATGCAGAAGAGCGCAAGGAACGCCTGCGGGAGATGCTGGCGCAATGGCGCAATCATGCTGGTCTGACGCGCGCCCAGGTGGCGGAGCGGATGGGCGTCAGCGCACCGACGGTATCACGAATGGAAGCAAATATTACCCGGGCGAGTCTCGATACATTAACGCGTTATGCGCTGGTGTGCGGGGTAAAGCATCCGCAGATAACGCTTTACTGAAAACGGGCACGCCGATAGCCGGCGTGCCAGAAGCGCTTAGCATTCAGTCACAATCGTGCTCAGCGGCAGGCGAGATTTCGGCAGCGTGGCGTTGAAATCTTCCACGCTGTGATGCCCGACCGGGACCACCACCAGGCTGGTGAAGCCTTTCTCTTTCAGGCCAAACTCTTCGTCGAGGATCGCGGCGTCAAACCCTTCGATGGGTACCGCATCCAGGCCCATCGCGGCCACGCCCAGCAGGAAGTTGCCGACGTTCAGGTAAACCTGCTTCGCCATCCACTGGTCGTCATCTTTCAGATCCACGCGGTGCATGTCGGCAAAATAGCAGCGGCCTTTGTGGTTCGCGGCTTTTGCTTCTGGCGTGGCGAAACGGCCGTCAGCCTCTTCCTGATCGACAACGCGCTCAAGCCAGGCATCGTCCATCGCGGTTTTCGCGCAGAACACCACCACGTGAGAGGCATCCAGCATTTTGCGTTCGTTAAACACATAGGTGCCCGCCGCGGATTTTGCCACGCGCGCTTTACCCTCTTCAGTGCTGGCAACAATAAAGTGCCACGGCTGGGAGTTGGTGCTGGACGGGCTGTATTGCAGCAGCGTTTTGATTTTTTCCGCTTCTTCTGCGGTCAGTTTTTTGGCTGGGTCGAACGCCTTGGTAGAGTGGCGTTTCAGGGCGACAGAAATAATATCCATAACAACTCCTGGTGATGAAATTCGCCCGCGGGCGGGCGTGAAAGGAAAGCAGATTACCGCGCGAAGCGGGAAAAGATAAGTGCGATTCGAGCGCTTATTCTGTTCGTCTCAGACGAACAATCAGGCTGGCCGAATCCACTTCTGATCTTTTTTCGGCAGTTTATCAACGACCAGATTCCACGAATCCGTAATCAGGTCGGTGACCAGTTCAGGCGTGATGTCGTCCGTGCCATAAAGTGAGATCCAGTGTTTTTTATTCAGATGGTAACCGGGCTCCACGCCACGGTAGATCTGCTGATTGAGCAGCGATTTTTCCGGATCGGATTTCAGGCTGACGTGGGCCCGACCGTGTGCGGTCGCCATCAGCATAAAAATTTTCCCGCCCACCTTAAACACGTCATACTCCGGGCCAAACGGCCAGCAATGTTCGGTAAAAGGCCTCTCCAGCGCGACGCGTCTGGCATGTTCCTGCAAGGATTTACTGTCCATGGTTATCTTCCTCAGCAAGCCCGCGCCACATGGCTTCAAAGCCCAGCGCTTTAAAATCGACGGCACGGGACGGATCGCGCGCGGCAAACTCCATGGTGGTTTCAGCCAGCGATAAGAACATTGCATCACCGAAGGTCTTAAACTCGTCAGACATAAACACCGGGCGGATCGAACGACGACACAGTTCATGCAGTTCCGGGAACATGTCTTTCACCGCCTGCTCGGTTTCGGCGTTCAGCTTTTCACTGACGCCAATCTGGCGGATAGCCGCATGCGCCAGGGGGTTACGAATGCCCCAGTCTACATAGCTGTTCCAGATATTGCGGGTATGCTCTTTTGGCTCGGTGATGGTGCGATCGAGATTCGCCAGCATGGTCTGGCAGAGATCCTGCTTCAGATGCAGGTAGAGGGCATTCAGCAGATCGTCTTTGGTAGCAAAGTAGCGAAACAGTGTCCCTTCAGCGACGCCCGCATTACGGGCAATTAACGCCGTTGAGGCGGCAATACCTGACTGCGCAAACGCAGCCGTTGCTGCTTCCAGTAAGGCCTGTTTTTTATCTTCACTCTTCGGACGTGCCACTAAATTTTTCCTCCCGTCAATTGTAAAAGCCCTGATTGAAACACGAGCCTTGATACGCTGCAACGCGGAATGTCAAAGAACGAAAACCTTCTTGACGGCGTAATCATCCTATCTATAATGAGTGCTTACTCACTCATAATCAAGTGTCACCCGCGCAAACCATCGGATGGGGCGCGTAGGCGGGTCAGGAAATGAAAAAGCCTCTATTCATCTGCGTGGTGTTAGTCATGATTATTGCTTCAGCTGCCAGTTTACCGTTTGTACTGAATGCCGGATTTGGCCAGCCACCGCAGGGTGCGCAGCTCTCTGAAGTGGAAGCCTCTCCGCACTATCGCGACGGGCAATTCCATAACACGCTCCCTACGCCGGGCTTTACCGGGCAACAAAATATGCTGGTGGCGTGGTGGCAGTTCCTTACCCGTAAAACCGAAAACGCCCGTCCTGCGCAGCCGCTGCCGCTGGTGAAAACCGATCTGGCGAGCCTGTCGCCTAAACAGGACACGCTGGTGTGGCTCGGCCACTCCTCCTGGTATATGCAGCTGGCGGGGAAACGCATCCTGATCGATCCGGTTCTGAGTAGCTACGCCGCACCGTTCTCCTTCCTCAATAAAGCGTTTGCGGGGGAGTACCCGTGGCGTGCGGAGAGCATGCCGGAGATCGACCTGCTGATTATCTCCCACGATCACTATGACCATCTGGATTACGCCACCATCAAGGCGCTGCTGCCGAAGGTTAAGCGCGTGGTCACCCCGCTGGGCGTGGGGTCGCATCTGCGCTATTGGGGGATGAACCCTGAGATTATCGACGAGCGGGACTGGAACCAGTCGGTGCATATCAGCGATACGCTGACGGTGCACGTTCTGCCGGCGCGCCATTTTTCCGGGCGCGGCATTAAGCGTAACCAGACCCTGTGGGGCAGCTTTATGTTTGTCACCCCAGAGCGAAAGGTCTACTACAGCGGAGACTCCGGTTACGGCTCGCACTTCAAAGCGATTGGCGAGCAGTTTGGCGGAGTTGACTTAGCCATCATGGAAAACGGCCAGTACGACCAGGACTGGAAGTACATCCATATGCACCCGGCAGAAACGGCGCAGGCCTCGGCAGATCTCAATGCCAAAGCGGTCGTACCGGGACATAACGGGCGTTTTGTGCTGGCGAAACATACCTGGAACGATCCACTGATCCAGCTGGCGAAAGCCAGTAAGGATAAAAACTACCGGCTGCTGACGCCGGAGCTGGGCGAGCCCGTGCGGGTGAGTGATACCACGCAACAATTTCGCGAGTGGTGGGAATAATGTTTAAGCGAGAAGCAGAGGGGGAGAGCAGTATGACGATTTCCGCTCAGGTCATTGATACGATTGTCGAATGGATTGATGACAATCTACACCAGCCGTTACGCATCGAAGAGATTGCCCGCCATGCGGGTTACTCAAAATGGCATTTACAGCGGCTGTTTATGCAGTACAAAGGCGAAAGTCTGGGGCGCTACATCCGCGAACGCAAGCTGCTGATGGCGGCGCGCGATCTGCGTGAGTCAGACGAGCGCGTGTACGATATCTGCCTGCGCTACGGGTTTGACTCGCAGCAGACGTTTACCCGCATCTTTACCCGCACCTTCAACCAGCCGCCGGGTGCGTACCGTAAAGAGAACCATAGCCAGACACATTAACATGTCGCGTGTAGGCCGGGTAAGGCGTAGCCGCCACCCGGCTTTTTTGTGGGCCCGGTGCCCTAAGTTGCCCGGTGGCGCTGCGCTTACCGGGCCTACAAATCACTTACCACCGATAATTCACCGTTGCCGTCACCGTCCGGCCAATCCCGTAGAAGCACGCCGTATCGCTTGCGCATGACGCCACATACTTCGTGTCTGCCACGTTATTGACGTTGAACTGCACGCTTGCCCCTTTCAGGCTGCGGTTCATCTCGCCCAGATCGTAGCGCAGCATCGCGTCATACAGATCCACCGATGGCACCTTGAAGGTGTTCTTCGCATCGCCGTAGCTGGTGCCGATGTAGCGCATCCCCACGCCAGCGGTCAGGCTCTTCAGCGCTCCGCCCGGAACGGTATAGCTGGCGAACGCCGATGCCATATGCGCTGGAATGCGCGCAGGCGTTTTGCCTTCAGTTCCCGCCACCGTGGTGCTTTCGGTTTTTGCATCGGTGTAAGTGTAGGAGCCAATCAGGTTGATGTTATCCATCAGCGTGGCGTGGATTTCCGCTTCAGCGCCTTTCGAACGCACCTTGCCCGCATTTTCGAACCAGCCTTCAGCGCTGTTATAGGTCGCTACGTTGTCCTGAGTCAAATCGTACAGCGCCAGGGTCATCAGCGTGGTGTCGACCGGCTGATATTTCACGCCAATCTCGGTCTGCTCCCCGGTAGTAGGCCTGAATGGCGCAACGCCCGGCGCACGGTTGGTTTGCAGGTTCGGTTCAAACGAGGTGCTGTAGCTGATGTACGGCGACAGGCCAGAATCAAACGCGTACAGCAGGCCAGTGCGCCAGGTAAATTTGTTGTCGTTCTGCTGCGTAAAGCTGTTATCGGTGAAGTCGCTGGTACGCACTTCGCTCCAGTCGTAGCGCCCGGAAACCAGCCACTCCCAGTTGTTCCAGCTCATCTGATCCTGAAGATACAGGCCCATCTGGTCGAGATTTTGCTGCTCGTCGGTGGCCGTTTTGAAGGTACTTTCATCCACGTTCACGCCGTAAACCGGGTTTGTCCAGTCGAGGTCATACTGTGAGCCGCTCCCGCGCGCCAGCAGCTGTTTATCCTTACTGGTCTTGTAATCAAACCCGCCGAGCAGGGTGTGGTTGACGCTTCCGGTCTCCAGCAGATATTCCAGCTGGTTATCAAGGCCAAATTCGTTGGTCGTGCGCTCTTCACGCTGGGCGCGACGGGTCAACACCGTGCTGTTGGCCGCGCTGTTGGCGTAAACCAGATAACGATATTTCTGCTTGATGGTGGCGTAACGGGCGTTCTGGCGGAAGGTGAGGTTGTCGGCGAACTGGTGTTCCAGCTCGTAGCCAATCATCGTCTGCTCGCGCCAGGATTGATTGTAATTCGGATCGCTGACGTTAAAGTCGCGCGGGATGTACTTCCCGTCGGCGCTTTTCACCGTGCCATACGCGGGCAGGAAGTTGCGGTATCCGGCATCCGGATCTTTCTGGTAGCTGGTCAGCAGCGTAAAGCGGGTCTGATCGTTCGGGTACCAGGTGATCGCCGGGGCGATCGCCATCCGCGTCTCTTTATAATCGTCCACCTGATTATGCTGCGTACGGGCGATACCGTTCACGCGATACAGCACGCGGCCGTCGTCGCTCAGCTTGCCGCCGAAATCAAACGCACCTTCGGCGAGATCGTTATTGCCGGTGCGGAACTGCACGTTGTGAATGGCCTCCGCCGTCGGGCGCTTGCTGGTCATGCTGATTAATCCGCCCGGATTCACCTGTCCAAACAGCACCGACGCCGGGCCGCGCACCAGCTCCACGCGCTCCAGCAGCCACGGGTCAACTGTGCCCGTCTGTGAGGAAGCCGTTGCGCCAAAGCTTAAGCCGTCGAGGAATTTCGGCACGTAGCTAAAGCCGCGCACAAACACCTCGTCGTTACGGTTAGACGAGCCACGGTACTCGGTAAACACGCCCGCCGAGTAGCGCAGCGCCTGCGAAACGGAGGTGACGTCCTGCATGTTCATCTGATCGCGGGTGATCACCGATACCGACTGCGGCGTCTTCACGATCTCCGCGCTGGTCTTGGTGGCGGAGAGCGTTTTCGTCGCCACAATGCCTTTTACGGGCGCAGTGGGCTCTTCAATCACGCCCTGCGTCACTGTAATCGTTTCTTCTTTCGTTTCTGCCTGAGCCGCGACGCTGGTCGTCGCCAGACTCAGCAGCCAGAGCTGCATTATCTTATTATTTTTAAACATTTTTATTGAACGTCCTTGGTTGCTATCGCCATAAAAACACCGGTAAAACGCCGTTGATGATATTGCAAATTATTACCATTTGCATTAGCGTTGTTAACAAATTTCGTTGGGGAACAAGCGGTAATGAAGAGGGTAAGGAGTGGGTTGCTGTTGGGGATCGGCGCGCTGCCCGCCGTGGCGGCAACGTGCGAGCAGTCGTCCCGGCAGGGCGATGTTCAGGGAAAGTTTGATGCCAGCGGCGAAGTCTGCTTCTCCCTGCCCGAGCTGGATGAAAATTACGTTTCCGCCACGCTGCATGGCGTGACGGATGCGCGCCTGCTGGATGGGCAAAACTGTCGCATCCGCACGCTGATCGAAAACGGTCCTGCGGACGGGGAACACACGCTGCTGTTTGCCCTGCCGGTGAAACAGAACACTTCGCTGGTGCTACACGGCGAAGCTGGCAAGCCGTGGCGTTTTCAGTGGCGGATGAAAGAGACCTCTCCGTTACCACGCGTGCAGATGCTGGCGCCAGAAAGCCCGACGCTGAAGGCGCTGGCAAACGTCATTTCTGCCGGTGGAAGTACCGAGGCGTTCTGGCAGGCGCAGCGTCGACAGGGAACGCCGATGGTGGAGCCGGTAGATGCGAGCCATAAGCGGGTGACCTTTCTGTGGCGCGGCGCGCGGGATAACGTCTTCATTCTCGGCTCTCCGGCGGGGGATCACGATCCGCTGTTCCGTCTGGGCAACAGCGACGTCTGGTTCCGCAGCTACGTGGTCCCCGCTGATACGGTGATGCAGTACAAGCTCGCCCCCGATGTGCCGATCGTTGAAGGCTCTGCCCGCGATCAACGCCGCGCCATCCTGGTAAGCGCGCAGGCCGATCCGCTTAACCCGAATAGCTTTGGGGAGCAGAAGACCGATCGCTGGAATCGCTATTCTCTGCTTGATCTCAGCCCGGCGCGCTACTGCTCCGTTCGGGCTACGGCACAGCCGCTGTTACACGGGACGTTGAGCCGCCAGAGGCTGAGCAGCAACATCCTCGGCAATGCCCGCGACGTGATGATCTACCAACCGCGCGGCGCACAGCCTGCACGCTGGACGCTCATCCTTTTCGACGGACAGGTTTATCAGGACGAATACCATTTTGCCAACGTGCTGGACGGTCTGATTGCCCGACATCACCTGCCTCCGATTAACGTGGTGTTTATCGACAGCCTCGATCACGCCCGTCGCGGCAACGAGCTGCCGCCGAACCCGGATTTTGCTGACTTTATGGCGCACGAGCTGCTGCCCTGGCTGCGGGGGAAGGGCATCGGCATGCAGCGGCAGAAAACCGTACTGGCAGGATCAAGCTACGGGGGAATTGCCTCTTCATGGGTGGCGCTGCGCTATCCGCGCCTGTTTGGCAACGTGCTGAGCCTTTCCGGTTCTTACTGGTGGGCACCAGAAGGTGACGCTCCCGGCTGGCTGACGCGTCAGTACCAACAGTCTCCACCGTATCCGGTGCGCTTCTGGTTACAGGCCGGGAAGTTTGAAACCACGGGACCGGGCGGCGGCATCTATCGCACCACGCAGGATTTTGAACAGGTGCTGAGGAATAAAGGCTACCGCGTCAGCTTCCACCCCTCATCCAGCGGCCACGACTACGCGGCCTGGTGTGAAGCGCTGATCCACGGGATGCGCGATCTCACTGGCTTACGACGCCAGTGAAAACCAGCGGCGCCAGATGAAACGCAGGATAAAGAATTCGATGGCGCCGAGCACCAAAAACCACAGACAGAACAGAATGGTGTACAGCTGATTCAGATCGACCATATGAAAGGTCTGAACCAGCTTCTGCGCCAGCACCAGACCCAGCGACGGCGCGGGTAACAGCAGGCAGGAGAGCAGGGCCATCAGCAAAATGCCCCCTGCGGTGAGCAGCGATTCTAACGGGTGTTTCATCGTAATGTTAATCGTCAGTTAAAAATGTCATTGTCCGGCATCCTGAAACGTAAAGCAATATCATCCCCGCTGGCAAAATTGGGTAAAAGGCCACCGTTATTCTGCGAATTAATAACAGAAAATAGATAATATTTTCGGGGCGATTAAATTAATATCGCGTTATGTAAATAAACGTCTTTCTCACGAAAATAATTTTACAAAGCTATAGGTGCTATATCCAATTAACGTCGCAATAACAATGGCTGCGACAATGTATAACGCCAGACGCCGTCCGCGATAAATACCAAACATGCTTCCTCCTCGTTTAGTGTTGGTTTAGAAATATTTTGTAAAAATCAACGCGTCGAAATATTTTTAATCAGTTTTGAATAACCGGGTAGTCAATATATTGCGGTAGATCAATTTAACCCGCAAGACTTAAAAATGAATTATTTAAAGCCAGAAAGGAATTCCGGCTTCCGTCCACCGGATATTGAAGGAAAAATACCATGACCAAAAAAAAATTCTCGCAGAATATGCCACCCGCAGGCGGGCAGGCGTACCAGCAGACCGTAGAGCAGGTGCTTGCTCAGGCGCAGAGCCAGGCTAATGGCCTGGACCGTGCCGAGGCGCAGGCGCGTTTACAGAAGCATGGCCCGAACGCGCTGCCGGAGAAAAAAGGCAAGCCGGGCTGGCTGCGTTTTCTCGCGCATTTTAACGATGTCCTGATTTACGTCCTGCTGGCAGCCGCCGTATTAACGGCAGTAATGGGACACTGGGTTGATACGCTGGTTATTCTGGGCGTGGCGGTAATCAATGCCTTAATTGGCCACATTCAGGAAAGTAACGCGGAAAAATCCCTGAAGAGTATTCGCAATATGCTCTCCAGCGAGGCGCGCGTTATTCGTAACGGCAACCATGAAACTATCCCGACGACGGAAATCGTCCCGGGCGATATTATTGTGTTGCGCGCAGGAGATCGTATACCGGCGGATATGCGCTTAATCGAAGCGCATAATTTACGCGTGGAAGAGGCAATTCTGACCGGTGAATCCACCGTGGTGGATAAACACACGAACCCGCTGAACGGCGAATTACCGCTGGGCGACCGCACGAACCTGGTCTTTTCCGGTACGACGGTAAGCGCGGGCGGCGGCGTGGGCGTGGTCATTGCCACGGGCCAGGAGACCGAACTCGGCCACATCAACCAGATGATGGCGGGCATTGAAAAACACCGCACCCCGCTGCTGGTGCAGATGGACAAGCTGGGCAAAGCGATCTTCGCCATCATTCTGGCGATGATGGCCGCGCTGTTTGTCTTCAGCCTGGTGTTCCGCGAGATCCCGATGGGCGAGCTGCTGCTCTCCCTGATTAGCCTGGCGGTAGCCTCCGTGCCGGAAGGTCTGCCGGCGATTATCTCCATTATCCTCTCCCTTGGCGTGCAGGCGATGGCGCGCAAGCGGGCGATTATCCGCAAGCTGCCGACGGTTGAAACCCTTGGCGCGATGACCGTGGTCTGCTCGGATAAAACCGGCACCCTGACCATGAACGAGATGACGGTCAAAGCCATCATCACCGCGGACACCTGCTACCGCGTGGACGGCAACAGCTACGAGCCGGTGGGCAACATCTACCTCGAAGGCAGCGACGAGCCGGTGCAGATCCAGCCGGGCACCGTGCTGGAGCAGTACCTGCGCACCATCGACCTGTGTAACGACAGCCAGCTGATTCAGGACGAGCGTGGCCTGTGGGGCATCACCGGCGGGCCAACCGAGGGCGCGCTGAAGGTGCTGGCGGCCAAGGCCCACCTCGAGCCGGTCGTGACCACGCTGGTTAACAAGATCCCGTTCGACTCTCAGTACAAGTACATGAGCACCCACTACCAGATTGGCAGTGAGGAGCAGATTTTGATTACCGGCGCGCCGGACGTGATTTTCGCCCTGTGTGAGCAGCAGCAGACCCGCAACGGTGCGCAAGCCTTTGACCGCGCGTACTGGGAAACGGAGATGGAGCGCTATGCGCGTCAGGGGCTGCGCATGGTCGCCGCGGCGTTCAAGCCAGCGAACGGCGAGCAGGCATTAACTCACGACGACCTGAGCCACGGTCTGATCTTCCTCGGCATTGCCGGGATGATGGATCCGCCGCGTCCGGAAGCGATTGAGGCGATTAACGCCTGCCAGCAGGCGGGGATCCGCGTGAAGATGATCACCGGGGATCACCCACAGACGGCGATGAGCATCGGCCAGATGCTGGGGATCACCAACAGCGAGCAGGCGGTTACCGGCTACCAGCTGGAGAAGATGGACGACGCCGAGCTGGCGGAAGCGGCGGTGAAGTATGACATCTTCGCCCGTACCAGCCCGGAGCATAAGCTGCGCCTGGTGAAAGCGTTGCAGGACAAAGGCGAAATCGTCGGCATGACCGGTGACGGCGTGAACGATGCCCCGGCGCTGCGCCAGGCGGACGTGGGTATCGCGATGGGCATCAAAGGCACGGAAGTGACCAAAGAGGCGGCGGACATGGTCCTGACGGACGATAACTTCGCCACCATCGCCAGCGCGGTAAAAGAGGGGCGTCGCGTTTACGACAACCTGAAGAAGACCATCCTGTTCATCATGCCGACCAACCTGGCGCAGGGGCTATTGATTGTGATTGCGCTGCTGGCGGGGAACATCATTCCGCTGACGCCAGTGCTGATCCTGTGGATGAACATGGCGACCTCCGCCACGCTCTCCTTCGGCCTGGCCTTCGAGGCCGCCGAGCGCAACATTATGCGCCGCCCGCCGCGTCAGACCGGGCAGCACGTGATGGACGCCTACGCCGTCTGGCGCGTGGCCTTCGTCGGCACCATGATTGCCATCGCCGCCTTTGCGCTGGAAGCCTGGCTGGCCCCGCGCGGCCACAGCGCGGAGTTCATCCGCACCGTGCTGTTGCAGATGCTGGTCTGCGCCCAGTGGGTATACATGATTAACTGCCGCAATACCGACGGGTTCTCCCTGAACCGCGGCCTGCTGGCGAACAAAGGGATCTGGCTGGTAACGGGCGTACTGTTCCTGCTCCAGGCGGCGATTATCTACCTGCCGTTTATGCAGATGCTGTTCGGCACCGAAGCGCTGCCGCTGCGCTACTGGTTCGTGACGCTGGCGGTGGCGGGCGTGATGTTCTTCGTCGTCGAAATCGAGAAGCGACTGACCCGCAGGTTCCGTAAGGCTGCATAACCTTTTGCCCTCACCCTAACCCTCTCCCACAGGGAGAGGGAACTCTGACCTCCCTCTCCCTGTGGGAGAGGGCCGGGGTGAGGGAAAACAACGCCGAGGTACTCCCATGAAATTCCCACTCCTGTTCGCGCTCCTCGCCTGCACCCTGCCACCCGCATTCGCCGCGGCCATTCCCGTGCGTGTCGCCACCGTGGAGCAGACCGCCCACGCCGCCGAGCGTCAGATCCCGGGTCGCATTGAAGCTATCCACACCGTTGAACTGCGCGCCCGCACGGAAGGCGTCATCACCAGAATCCACTTCCGCGACGGGCAGTACGTGAAAAAAGGCGACGTGTTGTTCGAACTGGACGACGCCGAGCCGCGCGCCGCCCTGCGTCTGGCGCAGGCCGAAGTGAGAAGCGCCGAAGCCACGCTGCGTCAGGCGCAGCAGCAGCTGTCCCGCTTCGAAAGCCTGGGCAGCAGCAACGCCATCAGCCGCCACGACGTGGACAACGCCCGCATGCAGCGCGACGTAGCGAGCGCCGCGCTGGAGCAGGCGAAAGCCCGGCTCGACACCCGCAGCGTCACCCTCAACTACACGCGTATTATTTCACCGATTGACGGGCGCGTGGGGCACAGCAACTTTCACGTCGGCAGCCTGGTGAATCCTGCCAGCGGTGTGCTGGTGGAGGTGGTGCAGCTCGATCCCATCCGCATTGCCTTTGCGCTGGAAGAGGGCACGTTTGCCACTAAAGCCGGACAGCATGCGGATATCAGCGCCATGAAGCAGGCCTGGCAGGCGCTGATTGACAGCAACGGCCAGCGCATCAGCGGGGAACTCACCTCCGTGGACAACCGCATCGACCCGCGCACCGCCAGCGTGATGCTGCGCGCCGAGTTCGCCAACCCGCGCCATCAGCTGCTGCCCGGCGGCAACGTGAACGTCTACCTGCGTCCGTCAAGTGAGCAACCAGTGCTGACTCTGCCCGCCGCTGCCGTACAGCAGAATGGCCACGGGTTCTTCGCATGGGTGGTTAACGCCGAGGATAAAGCCGAAATGCGTCCGCTGAAGGTCGCCGGACAGATCGGCCAGCAGTTCCAGATTGCCTCCGGCCTGAAGCCCGGTGAGCGAGCGATTACTGACGGTGCGCAGCGCGTGCAGCCAGGCGTTGCCGTCCGGATACTGAATTAAGGAGCCATCATGCTGACGTTTTTCATCAAACGCCCGCGCTTTGCGATGGTGATTGCGCTGGTCATCACTCTGCTGGGAGCCATTGCGCTGAGGATTATTCCGGTGGAGCAGTACCCGCAGATCACCCCGCCGGTCGTGAATGTGTCAGCGTCATGGCCGGGCGCCAGCTCGGCTGACGTGGCGGAGGCCATCGCCACGCCGCTGGAAACCCAGCTGAACGGGGTGGATCATATGCTCTATATGGAGTCCACCAGTTCGGACGAGGGTAGCTATAGCCTGAACATTACCTTTGCGGCAGGTACCGACCCGGATCTCGCCGCCATCGACGTGCAGAACCGCGTGGCGCAGGCCGTGGCGCAGCTGCCGACCGAGGCACAGCAAAACGGCGTGCAGGTGCGCAAGCGCGCCACCAACCTGATGATGGGGGTAAGCCTTTACTCACCGAACAACACCCACACGCCGCTGTTCGTCAGCAACTACGCCAGCACCCAGGTGCGCGAGGCGCTGTCGCGTCTGCCGGGCGTCGGGCAGGTACAGATGTTTGGCGCACGGGACTACAGCATGCGCATCTGGCTGCGTCCGGACCGCATGAACGCCCTGAACGTGACCAGCGATGACGTGGCGCAGGCGCTGCGCGAGCAGAACGTGCAGGGGGCGGCAGGCCAGGTCGGCACGCCGCCGGTGTTTAACGGCCAGCAGCAGACCCTGACCATTAACGGGCTGGGGCGCTTAAATCAGGCCGATGACTTTGCCAACATCATTATCCGCGCCGGGGAGATGGGTCAGCTGGTGCGCCTGAAGGACGTCGCCACCATCGAGCTTGGCTCGCGCAGCTACAGCTCTGGCGCGCAGCTGAACGGGCACGACTCCGCCTACCTCGGCATCTACCCGACGCCGTCCGCTAACGCCCTGCGCGTGGCCGATGCGGTGCGCGCGGAGCTGGAACGGTTATCCACGCGCTTCCCGGACGATCTGGTCTATGAAGTCAAATTCGACACCACCTCGTTTGTGGCCGCCACCATCAAAGAGATTGGCGTCTCGCTGGCGCTGACGATGCTGGCGGTGGTGGTCGTGGTGTCCCTGTTCCTGCAAAGCTGGCGCGCGACGCTGATTGTTGCCCTTGCCATTCCGGTGTCGCTGGTGGGCACCTTCGCGGTGCTCTATACGCTCGGCTACTCCGCCAATACGCTGAGCCTGTTCGCCATCATTCTGGCGCTGACCATGGTGGTGGATGACGCCATCGTAGTGGTGGAGAGCGTCGAAACGCTGATGGCGGAAGGGCAGAGCCGGACGGCGGCGACCGCGCTGGCGCTGCGCCAGATTGCCGGGCCAGTGATTGCCACCACGCTGGTGCTGCTGGCGGTGTTTGTGCCGGTGGCGCTCCTGCCGGGGATTGTGGGCGAGCTGTACCGCCAGTTCGCGGTGACGCTCTCGACTGCCGTCACGCTCTCAAGCCTGGTGGCGTTGACTCTTACGCCCGCCCTGTGCGCGCTGTTGCTGCGCCCGCGACCGGAGAAACCTGCGGCACTCTATCGCGCCTTTAACCACGGGCTGGACGCCACGCGCGGTTTCTACACCCGCATCGTGAACGTTTTAAACCTGCGCCCGTGGCTGGCGCTGCTGGCCACCGCGGGTGCGGCGGCGGTGGTGGTATTCAGCTTCATGTCGATGCCAAAGGGCTTCCTGCCGCAGGAGGATCAGGGCTACTTCTTCGCCAGCGTCCAGCTGCCGGAGGCAGCCTCGCTGGAGCGCACCGAAGCGGTGATGACCACCGCGCGCGAGCTGATCGCTAAAAACCCGGCGGTAGAAGACGTGATTCAGGTCTCCGGGTTTAACATCCTCAACGGCACCAGCGCATCGAACGGCGGGTTTATCTCCATCATGCTCAAAGACTGGAGCGAGCGTCCGCCGCTGGATGAGGTGATGGGCACCCTTCAGCGCCAGCTGCTGGCCCTGCCGGAAGCCACCATCATGACCTTTGCGCCGCCGACGCTGCCGGGGCTGGGCAACGCCTCCGGCTTCGACCTGCGCATTCAGGCGCAGGCGGGGCAAAGTCCGGCGGAGCTGGAGCGCGTGACGCGTGAGGTGCTGGCGAAAGCCAACCAGAACCCGCAGCTGAGCCGCGTGTTCACCACCTGGAGCAGCAACGTGCCGCAGATGACGCTCACCGTTGACCGTGAGCGCGCGGCCCGCCTCGACGTGCCGGTGTCACGCATCTTCAGCAGCCTGCAAACCGCCTTTGGCGGCACGCGCGCCGGGGATTTCAGCGTCAACAACCGCGTCTACCACGTAGTGATGCAGAACGAGATGCAGTGGCGCGAGCGCGCGGAGCAAATCAGCGAGCTGTTCGTGCGCAGCAACAGCGGCGAGCGGGTGCGTCTGAGCAACCTCATCACCATCACGCCGACCGTCGGCGCGCCATTTATACAGCAGTACAACCAGTTCCCGTCGGTATCGGTGAGCGGCTCGGCAGCGGAAGGGGTGAGCAGCAGCACCGCAATGGCGGCGATGGGCGAGATTCTGGCGGAAAACCTGCCAGCCGGGTACGACTACGCCTGGAGCGGCATGTCGTATCAGGAGCAGCAGACCGGCAATCAGGCGATATGGATCGTGCTGGCGGCGGTGGTGATGGCGTGGCTGTTCCTCGTCGCCCAGTACGAGAGCTGGACGCTGCCGGCGAGCGTGATGCTCTCGGTGCTGTTCGCCATCGGCGGGGCGCTGGTCTGGCTGTGGCTGGCGGGCTACGCCAACGACGTGTATGTGCAGATAGGTCTGGTGCTACTGATAGCCCTCGCCGCCAAGAACGCAATTCTTATCGTGGAGTTTGCCCGCGCCCGGCGCATGGATGGAATGGCGATTATCGATGCCGCACGGGAGGGGGCATCGCGCCGCTTCCGCGCGGTAATGATGACCGCCGTGTCGTTCATTATCGGCGTCCTGCCGATGATGCTGGCGACCGGGGCGGGTGCCCAGAGCCGCCGCATCATCGGCACTACGGTGTTCAGCGGCATGCTGGTGGCGACCGTGGTGGGGATAGTGTTCATCCCGGCGCTGTTCGTGCTGTTCCAGCGCCTGCGCGAGTGGGGCCACGGCCTTATGGACTCGTCGCCCACAGCTCACAGTGCTTCTGCACCAGAGAAATCAGCGAGCCGCCATCGGCGATAAAGTCCCGCATGCGCTGCGCCTCGCTCTTGCCCTGCTTTAACAGCAGGGCAATCTCATTGATTGCGCTTGTCGCGCCGAGCTTCTCGGCCGACGGCGCAACCTGCTCGATCAGCCAGGCGATATCTTCCGCCACGGTTTTGTGCTCGCCGGTATGTACGTCCGTCAGAATGCCTTCCAGCCCGTAGCGACAGGCCTGAAAACGGTTAAAGCGATAGAGCAGAAAATCCCGTTCCTGATGCTTATACGGCCGCGCGGTCAGCAGCCAGTGCGACGTCGCCTGAATAAGCCCGGCGATGTTAATGGCGTGGCTGAGCGTCAGCGGCGTATCCATCACCCGCACCTCGACGGTGCCGAAGTGCGGGCTGGGGCGGATGTCCCAGTGCAGATCCTTAATGCTGTCGATCATGCTGGTGGAGCTCAGGCGGCGGAACAGCCCCTCGAACTCCTGCCAGCTGTTGACCCACGGCATCTGACCGTTATCCGGGAAGCCCGAGAAGATGTTGAGACGCGATGAGGCGAACTTCGTGTCCGTGCCCTGCATATACGGTGATGCGGCGGCCAGGGCGATAAAGTGCGGCACAAAGCGCGACAGGCCGTGCAGCAGGTAAATGGCGTCGTCCCCGGTCCGACAGCCGACGTGTACGTGCTGGCCGAACACCGTCGCCTGCAAAATCAGATAGCCAAAGCGCTCCAGCGTGACGTTATAGCGCTCGTCGTCGCACACTTCCTGCCGCTGCCATTTCTGGAACGGATGCGTCCCACCGCCGCAGATCTGGATATGCTGATCTTCCGCCGCGCGCAGGATGCTCTGCTGCATCACTGAAAACTGCGCCGCTGCCTGGTCGATGGTCTGGCACACGCCGGTGGCGATTTCGAGCATGCTTTCGGTGATGTCGTGTTTGACTTCCCCCCCTTTGATGTCGTCTTTGACGGCGGCGATGAGGGCAGAGGAGTCCTGGCTCAGATCGTAACCCGGCGGGTTAACCACCTGGAGTTCGAGCTCAATGCCGAGGGTATAAGGTTCAGAGGATTTGAAGTCGGGTAAAGGCATGGCGCACTCCGTTGTCTGTTATGAGTTGAGTATAGACAATGGGCGTGGCGCGCTCTTTTCAGGGTGGTATAACTGATAGCAGGCTTAGCAAAAGGGGAGTGATCCATGTCTGACTATCCAACCATTGCGCTGACAGGACCCGGTGCGATTGGGACCACCATCGCCGCGGTGCTGCATGAAGCGGGCCGCACGCCGCTGCTGTGTGGGCGCACCGCGCATCCGGAACTGCGCCTGCGTCATGATGAGGGTGAAATTGTGGTGCCCGGTCCGGTACTCACCGATCCCAGCGTCATTACGCGCCCCGTTGACCTTGTTTTTTTTGCGGTCAAAACGACGCAAAATGCCGACAGCGCCGGGTGGCTGCGCGCTCTGTGCGATGAAAACACCGTGGTCTGCGCGCTGCAAAACGGCGTGGAGCAGAAAGCCCAGCTTGCGCCTTTGGTCAATGGCGCAACGGTGCTGCCCTCGGTGGTCTGGTTCCCTGCCCAGCGCGAGCCGGATGCCTCCGTCTGGCTGCGCGCCAAACCGCGCCTTACGCTGCCGGACGTGCCGCAGGCGCAGCGGGTGGTGGAGGCGCTTCGCGGCACGCGCTGTGACGTTGAGCTCTCGACAGATTTCACTACCGTCGCCTGGCGCAAGCTGCTGCAAAACGCGGTCGCCGGGCTGATGGTGCTGGCCAATCGCCGCGCCGGGATGTTCAGGCGCGAGGATATCAGCGAGCTGGCGCTGGCCTACCTGCGCGAGGGGCTTACCGTCGCCCGCGCCGAAGGGGCGAAGCTGGACGATGCGGTGGCGGAGGAGATCCTGGCGAACTTCCAGCGTGCGCCAGTGGATTTAGGCACGTCGATCCTTGCCGACCGTCAGGCGGATCGCCCGATGGAGTGGGACATACGCAACGGCGTGATCCAGCGCTATGGCCGCAGGCACGGGATTGCGGTGCCCGTCAGCGATGTGGTGGTGCCGCTGCTGGCGGCGGGGAGCGAGGGGCCGGGGTGAGAGATATAGTGGTATTAACGTCTGGGGAATTGGTCTGGGTGAAAACTTCGCATCAGTTCCCCACAAATGCGCTCACCGGCAAACCGAAACGCTTCGCCAGCGCTCGCATATGATCTAGCGTTAACGTGCGCTGTCCGTTAAGGATCCGACTTACCAGAGACTTCTTACCAATCTCGTTCTCGAAATCACTCTGAGTGAGCTGGTACTGATCCATTAGCGTTCGCAGTAACGCAACGCCTGACGGAATGCTGGCAATACGCGCGTTAAATTCTGCAAACTCCGGGGACGCGTTTTCATACTTATCGATTTTGGCAGTGAGCATATCTACCAGCGGGTTATCGGGGTCGTGCTCGATAAGATACTCCACCAGCGCCAGCGCATCCTCGTAGTCTTGCCGCGACGGGCTTGAACCCAGGAAAGGGAGCTCGTTTGTCAGAGCGTTTGCCGCTTTGATGGCTGCTGCATAATTCATTCTTTCGTTCTCCGGTAGTAGTCCGTGAGCTTGTCATAGTCTGCGTGAGTGCTGATGTGTTTGATGAAGATCTTTCCACGCTCAAAATCAGCAAAAAACATCACTCTTAGATGCCCGCCACCCACATCAATGACCCACCATTTTTCCCGGTATTTCATCCGGTCCAGGCTAGGAAAGCGCTTTCGCATCTCGTCTGGTGAGGGGTAGTGTTCCTTTTTTAGTACCCGGTAAAGATCGTCCAGGGCTTGTGCTTGATTGGGATAATGTCTGGCCGCTGTGTCGAAAGGCGCTCTTGAGACTATGTGCATCCTTGCCCCTTGTTTCCAGGTTGGAAATATTATAGATGGTGGTTGGTGGGTTGACAATGCGGAAACTTCGATGAAATTGCAGTTTCTACATGATCGTGACAATTGAACTTTGCATTGAGTGCGAGCACTTTAAGTTGGAGTGGTATGCCATTAAAGTGCCAGAAGTATCTCGGCCTGAAGTATTTATGTGATTTGCGAAGCGTATTCAGGAATTGCTTGCTGGGAAGGAGTTCCGTGGAGATAGTTTTGCTAACCAGGTTATTTAGAAGCGTGTGAAAGATGCGTCCGCTTTGTGCCAGGAGCGGACACGGCCAATACCACTGGATATTAATCAATGGGGGGGCAGCCCAGCATTACAAACCAAGAATCTGGGATAGCGCTGTTGCAGCCGCAGACAATGCCGCAAATGAATTGTACTTAGATTGAAGCCGCGCAGTAGCGAAGAAATCATGGAGGTTTACATTAAGTTCGGGATCTTCATATGTGACCATGACAATTTTTTTGCCTAGCTCAACTTTTGCTGTGGCAGATTTAATCCATAAAATTGCAGATAAGACTCCAAAAGTTAATGACATCACATGATGATCCTTAATCCAGCTCATCACAAAAAGTATATCTTCCACTCATCACCTCCCTGATAAATAACAATAGCATTACGGACAAACAAGAAATCTCCTGTCGCGAGAACCTCGTCGATTTTAACTCTACACTAGTGATTGGCTATTCGAACAGGATACAGCGGCAAGGCTGCGAACTTCCGCTTATCGCTCATAAGAGACAACCATACTCAAATCTCCCACATTGCAGGAGATTTGAGTATGAACACGTCACCGTGGAATAAAGACCGTATCATAGGCCAAAAAAGACCACTTCAGATATCTCATATCTGGGGGATCCGAATCCGGCTTGAACTGGAAGGTAAAACGCGTGATTTAGCTCTGTTCAATATGGCCTTAGACAGTAAGCTACGAGGCTGCGATCTGGTGAACCTGAAAGTATCTGATGTTGCATATGGTAGCTCGGTTTCAAGCAGAGCAACGGTGCTGCAACAGAAAACCGGTAGCCCTGTGCAATTTGAGATAACCAAAGGGACAAGAGAAGCTGTTGCTGCATTGATAAAGCTTGGCAATTTGCACAGTAAAGACTTCTTGTTTCGGTCTCGGATCGGAACTAACCGGCACATATCAACCCGACAATACAGCCGAATTTTTCATGGGTGGGTAGAAAAGCTTGGTCTCGAAGCTTCGCTTTACAGCACACATTCCATGAGAAGAACAAAACCTTACCTGATATACAAGAAAACCAAGAATCTCCGGGTGATCCAACTTCTGTTGGGCCATAAGAAACTGGAAAGCACTGTCCGTTATCTAGGCATCGAAGTCGATGATGCGTTAGAGATCTCTGAATCGATTGAAGTCTAAGGTTGTCAGGGCTGCAACAGCAGCCCTGTGTCAATAACAGGCATTGCGGGATATGTATGAGACTGGCCGCCATTCCCGATAGCACAGCTCTGATGCTACACTGTTTTCAGTCCTCATTACCTCATCAAATAAATTTATGACTACCGCTGATTTCAAACGCCCTAAACTAGAACTCCCAAACGGGGCTGATAAACTGCTGCTGCACTCCTGTTGCGCTCCGTGTTCTGGTGAGGTAATGGAGGCGATCCAGGCCTCAGGGATCGACTACACCATCTTCTTCTACAATCCGAACATTCATCCGCAGAAAGAGTATCTGATTCGTAAGGATGAGAATATTCGCTTTGCCGAACAGCACGGCGTACCGTTTATCGATGCGGATTACGATACAGATAACTGGTTTGAGCGCGCCAAAGGCATGGAATGGGAACCCGAGCGCGGCATTCGCTGCACCATGTGTTTTGACATGCGCTTTGAGCGGACTGCGCTTTACGCCGCTGAAAATGGCTTCAACGTGATTAGCAGCTCACTGGGCATCTCTCGCTGGAAAAATATGCAGCAAATCAACGACTGCGGTCAGCGAGCCGCCGCCCACTATCCGGGTATGGTCTATTGGGACTATAACTGGCGGAAACAGGGCGGTTCGTCGCGCATGATTGAAATCAGCAAGCGCGAGCAGTTCTACCAGCAGGAATACTGCGGCTGCGTTTATTCACTGCGTGACAGCAACCTGCACCGCAAATCCCAGGGCCGTCCTCTCATTCAGATCGGTAAGCTTTACTACGGTAAAGAAGACGACCAGGCCTGATTTTATGTCACGCCCTCTGTGGCGTGACCGCCTTCCTGTGCATTCCTCTAACAATTGCATGCCCCACCCGGCACGAACAGTAATTTTTAGTCATGAGATGGCTGAAAGTCGATCTGGCATCGAAGCCTGCTGAACGCTCTTAACCGTCATTCATCAAACAACGTTGTCCTTTGTGTAAGGCCGACTCAGTGAGCCGTTATATAAGGCTCCTTCACAAACTCCGCTAACAACCCAGCAGTTGCTTACAGAGCGTAGAAAATGTCACCGCATCGTCCGTTTCCACCAGTACGCTCACGTATGCCGCACAGGTGCCAGCCAGTTCAAAGAGATCCGCAGAATCGGGAAGTTGCAGGTGAAGAAGGTGATGAACAGCGCTTTCTTCAGCGTGTACGTATGAAAATCCAGGGGTAGTCGCCATTTAGCATCCTCGTTGTCCAAAAAAATGTCATGTCATGCTAATGGGTTCCTACGCCCGGTTACGGATGTGCCGCAACGCAGGCACTTTAAAACCGCAGAGAAGGGATGAAAAGGGATGCTCCTGAATTACATAAGGTTGCTTAAAAGTTTGCGAGGCGGCTTCCAAAGGGCATTGCCGGGTGGCGGCTGCGCCTTACCCGGCCTACAAAACCTCCAACCAGCCAACCAACCCGCGACACGAACCGTAGGCCCGCGCAAGCGCAGCGCCGCCGGGCACAGCCACACCGTAGCTACCCCTCGCTCATCATCGCCAGAAACCGCTTCACCGTCCGCGAACGCTCAAAACGCCGCCAGCAGAGCGCGATATCGGTATAAAGCTCCGGTGAGCGCAGCGCATGGTAGGTGACATTCGGCGGAGAAATAGCGGCCATGGATTTCGGCACCAGCGCGAACCCGCCGCCAGCGGAGACCATGCTCAGGGAAGAGGAAAGTTGTGAGGATTGCAGCGTGTGTTGCATATCGATCCCGGCCCGCTCGCAGCTGCCGTAAACGCGGTCATACAGCCCCGGCGCGACCTCCTGGGGGAACAGCACCACCGGCGTATCCCGCAGCTCATCCAGCGCCAGATCGCCACATGCCGCCAGAGGATGATCGCGATGCAGCGCCACCACCATCGGCTCCCGATCGAGGATTTTTAATTCGAACACCTTACTGCTTTCGCACGGCAGGCGCACAAAGGCGATATCCAGCTCACCCTCCGCCAGCATCGTCGTCAGCGACGACATATTGGCTTCCACCTGGTGAACCTGCACTGCCATGTTCTGCACCTGAAACTGGCGAATCAGGGCGAAGATTTTGGGATGAAAAGCATCTGAACTGGTGATGCCAATCGACAGGCTGCCGTTCAGCCCGCGCGCGATGCCCCGGGCTTTCTCCAGCGCGGCATCGCTCAGCGCCAGGATCTTACAGGCGTCCTCATAGAAGGCCTCTCCCGCTTCGGTCAGCTCCACGCCCCGCGTCAGGCGCCTGAACAGCGGCGTGCCCACTTCCTCTTCGAGCCGTTTGATCTGCTGACTCAGAGGAGGCTGTGAAATACCCAGCGCTTTGGCCGCCCTGGTGAAGTGTCGCTCGCGTGCTACCGCGACAAAATAGCGCAGATAACGAAGTTCCATATCAAAAACGTCTCAAACCAGCATGGATTCTATATTGGAACTCTCTGCTGAATCGGGTCAACATTTATTTAACCTTTATAAATAAAGTTGAAGAGGACGGGCATGATGATGCATTCATCTGCATGCGACTGTGAGGCGAGTTTATGCGAGACCCTGCGTGGGTTCTCGGCTCAGCATCCTGACAGCGTGATCTATCAGACATCGCTAATGAGCGCCCTGCTAAGCGGCGTCTACGAAGGGGAGACGACCATCGCCGACCTGCTGGCACACGGTGATTTTGGTCTCGGTACCTTTAACGAGCTGGACGGTGAAATGATTGCCTTCAGCAGCCAGGTGTACCAGCTGCGCGCCGACGGCAGCGCCCGCGCCGCGAAGCCGGAGCAAAAAACGCCGTTCGCGGTGATGACCTGGTTCCAGCCGCAGTACCGCAAAGCCTTCGACGGGCCGGTCAGCCGTCAGCAGATCCACGACGTGATCGACCAGCAAATCCCCTCCGATAACCTGTTCTGTGCGCTGCGCATCGACGGCAATTTCCGCCACGCGCACACCCGCACCGTACCGCGCCAGACGCCGCCGTACCGGGCGATGACCGACGTGCTGGATGACCAGCCGGTGTTCCGCTTTAACCAGCGCGAGGGCGTGCTGGTCGGGTTCCGCACCCCACAGCATATGCAGGGCATTAACGTGGCGGGCTATCACGAACACTTTATCACCGACGACCGTCAGGGCGGGGGCCACCTGCTCGACTATCAGCTGGAGAACGGCGTGCTCACCTTCGGCGAAATCCACAAGCTGATGATTGACCTGCCCGCCGACAGCGCGTTTTTACAGGCCAACCTGCACCCCAGCAACCTTGATGCGGCTATCCGCGCCGTCGAAAACTAACAGGAGAACTACCGTGAACAGTGAGAAACAGTCACGTCAGTGGGCGCACGGCGCCGATATGGTTGTCGGCCAGCTGGAAGCGCAGGGTGTGAAGCAGGTGTTCGGCATACCGGGCGCAAAAATCGACAAGGTCTTTGACTCCCTGCTGGACTCCTCCATCGAGATTATCCCGGTGCGTCACGAGGCGAACGCGGCGTTTATGGCGGCAGCGGTAGGGCGGCTAACCGGTAAGGCCGGGGTCGCGCTGGTCACCTCCGGGCCGGGCTGCTCCAACCTGATCACCGGCATCGCCACCGCCAACAGCGAAGGTGACCCGGTGGTGGCGCTGGGCGGGGCGGTGAAGCGGGCAGATAAAGCGAAACTGGGGCACCAGAGCATGGATACCGTCGCCATGTTCAGCCCGGTCACCAAATACGCCGTCGAAGTCAATTCACCGGACGCGATTGCCGAGGTGGTGTCGAACGCGTTTCGCGCTGCCGAGCAGGGCAGGCCGGGCGGGGCGTTTGTCAGCCTGCCGCAGGATATTGTCGACCAGCCCACCACGGGGGCTATTTTACCCGCCAGCACCGCGGCGCTGATGGGCCCGGCGCCGGAGTCAGCCATCAACGACGTGGCGAAGCTTATCGCGAAGGCCAAAAACCCGGTCATCTTACTCGGCCTGATGGCCAGCCAGCCCACCAACAGCGCCGCGCTGCATAAGCTGCTGGAGAGAAGCCGTATTCCGGTCACCAGCACCTATCAGGCCGCCGGGGCGGTGAATCAGGAACACTTCACCCGCTTCGCCGGACGCGTCGGCCTCTTTAACAACCAGGCGGGCGACCGGCTGCTGCATCTGGCGGACCTGATTATCTGCATCGGCTACAGCCCGGTGGAGTACGAGCCGTCCATGTGGAACAGCGGCGACGCCACGTTGGTGCACATTGACGTGCTGCCCGCCTATGAGGAGCGCAAGTATGTTCCCGATCTGGAACTGGTCGGGGATATTGCCGCCACGCTAAATCTGCTTGCCAGTCGAATCGAGCACAAACTTGAACTCAGCCAGCGCGCCTCGGAAATTCTTGTCGATCGCCAGCATCAGCGGGACCTCCTCGACCGTCGCGGCGCATCGCTCAACCAGTTTGCGCTGCATCCGCTGCGCATCGTCCGGGCCATGCAGGACATCGTGAATAACGACGTAACGCTCACCGTCGACATGGGCAGCTTCCACATCTGGATCGCCCGCTACCTCTACAGCTTCCGGGCGCGTCAGGTGATGATCTCCAACGGTCAGCAGACCATGGGCGTGGCGCTGCCGTGGGCGATTGGCGCGTGGCTGGTCAACCCGGGGCGCAAGGTGGTCTCGGTCTCCGGGGACGGCGGCTTTTTGCAGTCGAGCATGGAGCTGGAAACCGCCGTACGCCTCAACGCCAATGTGCTGCACATCATCTGGGTGGATAACGCCTACAACATGGTGGCCATCCAGGAAGAGAAAAAATACCAGAGGCTTTCTGGCGTCGAGTTCGGCCCGGTCGATTTCAAAGTCTATGCCGACGCGTTCGGTGCGAAAGGCTTTGCCGTCGAGAGCGCGGATGCGCTCGAACCGACGCTGCGTGCGGCAATGGATGTCGATGGCCCGGCCGTGGTGGCCATTCCCGTCGACTACAGCGATAACCCGCTGCTGATGGGCCAGCTCCATCTCAGCCAGATTTTGTGAATCAATATAAGGACAGAGAAATGCAAAAAGTGGCTCTCGTAACCGGCTCCGGCCAGGGGATTGGCAAAGCGATCGCGCTTCGCCTGGTGAAGGACGGCTTTGCCGTTGCTATTGCGGATTACAACGAAGAGACGGCGAAAGCGGTCGCGGATGAGATCACCCGTAACGGCGGGAAGGCCGTCGCCGTGAAGGTGGACGTCTCTGACCGCGAGCAGGTGTTCGCGGCGGTGGAAAAAGCCCGCACCGCGCTGGGCGGTTTTAACGTCATCGTCAATAACGCCGGGGTGGCGCCGTCCACGCCCATCGAATCCATCACGCCGGAGATTGTCGACAAGGTTTACAACATCAACGTGAAAGGGGTGATCTGGGGCATTCAGGCCGCAATTGACGCGTTTCGTAAAGAGGGGCACGGCGGCAAGATCATCAACGCCTGCTCTCAGGCGGGCCACACCGGCAACCCGGAGCTGGCGGTCTACAGCTCCAGCAAGTTCGCGGTGCGCGGCTTAACCCAGACCGCCGCGCGGGATCTCGCGCCGCTGGGGATCACCGTTAACGCCTACTGCCCGGGGATCGTCAAAACGCCGATGTGGGCGGAAATCGACCGTCAGGTCTCCGAGGCGGCGGGTAAACCGCTTGGCTACGGGACGGAAACCTTTGCCAAACGCATCACGCTTGGCCGTTTGTCCGAGCCGGAAGACGTGGCCGCCTGCGTCTCTTACCTCGCCGGGCCGGATTCCGACTACATGACCGGTCAGTCGCTGCTGATTGATGGTGGGATGGTGTTCAACTAAATACACAATACTAAAAAGCTCTGACATGAACTTTCCCCTGCTCCCGTGCAGGGGCTTTTTTTTGTCTCGTCAGCCATTGTGCATTACACTGCGCGCTGCAAAACTTTAGTCTTAAGATCTGACAGGCGGTAACAGCGATGAACGGTACAATCACAACGTGGTTTAAAGATAAAGGCTTTGGATTTATCAAAGATGAAAACGGCGACAACCGCTATTTTCATGTGATTAAGGTCGCCAACCCTGATCTGATTAAAAAAGATGCGGCGGTGACCTTCGAGCCAACCACCAACAGCAAAGGCCTTTCCGCGTATGCGGTGAAGGTGATCCCGGAGAGTAAGCATCTCTATATTGCGGGCGAGCGCGTGAAGCTCACCTCAATTAAATCCTTCGTGGTGTTCAGCGAGGAAGAGCCCGTTGAGACCAAAATCGACAAAGAGAATGCGGTGCTGTCGGTGGGGCTGCTGATGAACAGCATCAAACCAAAAACCGAGAAAAAGCCGGGCGAAATGCGCACGGTGAAGAAGCTGGCGATCACCACCTTCCAGAACACGACGATGATCTTCACTGAAGATGAGATCGACATCGATGCCACGGTGAAGCTGCTGAAGTAACGTTTTGCCGGGTGGCGGCTACGCCTTACCCGGCCTACGAAATGCGTGCGGCACTCGCCGCCGCACGGTTTACCCCATCCTGTGCTCCCCCCGCAACATTGCTTCACGGTCAAATACCCGCTGGATCTTCCCGTGCGCCATAAATGCCGCCCGGTCGGACATATGCGCAATCACGTCCGCATCGTGGCTCACCAGCAGGTAGGTCATGCCGTGCTGCGCCTTCAGGCGGTTGAGCAGGTTCAGGATCTCCGCCTGTACCGACATATCCAGCGCCGAGGTCGGTTCATCCAGCAGCAGAAGCTGCGGGCGCAGCAGCAGCGCGCGGGCAATGGCCACGCGCTGACGCTGTCCGCCGGAAAGCTGATGCGGGTAACGCCTGCTGGCGTCGGCAGCCAGACCCACCTGTTGCAGCGCATCCGCCACCTTTTCGGCAACCTGGGGTTCGCCGTGGATGTTTAACGGCTCCGACAGGGTGCGGGCAATGGTGTGGTTCGGGTGCAAAGACGCCCACGGATCCTGGAACACCATCTGCACGTTACGGCGAAGCGCGCCTTCAAAACGTCGTCCTGGCCGTAAATTTTCCCCGAGGACGGAAATGTGGCCATTCCACTCGCGCAGCAGCCCCGCCAGCACGCGCAGAAGAGTCGATTTGCCGCAGCCGGATTCACCGATCAGGCTGAAGGTTTCGCCTTTTTCGATCGCAAAACTGGCGGCGGAAACCGCCGTTTTTTCACCAAAACTCACCCGGAGCTGGTTAACCTCAACGAGTGCCATTGTCGGCCTCCTTCCACGGTTGCGAACGGTCGAGCGTCGGCAGCATCTGGCCAAACGTCCCGGCGTTCGGGCGGCAGGTCCAGAGCGTGCGCGTGTAGGGATGGGTTGCCTGCGGCAACTGGCTCGCCGCCATTTCATCAACTTTCTCACCCTGATACATCACCAGCACGCGGTCACAGTGTTCCGCGACGAGCGGCAAGTCGTGGCTGATTAACAGCATCGCCATCTGCCGCGCCTCGCACTGCTGTACCAGCAGCTCCAGGATCTGGTTGCGCAGGCGTGCGTCCAGCGCGGAAGTCGGTTCGTCGGCGATCAGCACCTGCGGGTTGTTGACGAGCGCAATGGCGATCATCACGCGCTGGCCCATGCCGCCGGAGAGTTCGCCGGGATAGCGCTGGAGCACGTGCTCGTTCAGCCCCACGGCGCGGATGATATCGTGAATGCGCGCCAGGCGTTCGGCGCGGGGCAGGCGCTGATGGAGGGTCAGCGCTTCATCAAGCTGGGCGGCGACGGTTTTCACCGGGTTTAGCGCGTAGCGCGGGTCCTGTAGAACCATCGCAATGCCGTTGCCGCGCAGCGCCTGCCAGCGGCGGCTGTTCAGGGTCAGCAGGTCGTTGCCAAGCACGTTAAGCCGCTTAGCGCTCACGATGCCGGGCTTGCGCACCAGCCCCATCAGGGCGCGGGCAGACATGGACTTGCCGGAGCCGGATTCTCCCACCAGCGCCAGCCGCTCGTTGCCTAACGTAAAGCTCAGGTTGTGGACCACGCGCGCGGCGGGGTAGTCGATATTCAGCGCATCGACGATGACGCGGTGTTCAGTCATGCTGTGGCTCCAGTACGTCGCGCAGGCCATCGCCCAGCAGGTTAAAGGCCAGGCTGGCAAACAGAATCGCCCCGCCTGGAATGGCGGCAATCCACCACTGGTCAAAAATGACCTGCATGCCGTCGGCGATCATCGCGCCCCATTCCGCCATCGGTGGACGTGCGCCCAGGCCAAGGAAGCCCAGCCCGGCGGCGGCCAGAATGATCCCGGCCAGATCCAGCGCCAGCCGTACAATCGCGGAGGGCAGGCACAGGGGCAGAATATGGCCGACCAGCAGGCGCGGGCCGCGAATGCCCATCATCTCCGCGGCGGCCAGATAATCGCTGTGGCGCAGACGCTGGATTTCACTGCGCGCCTGGCGCGCATAGGCAGGCCAGGTCGTTAAGGCCAGCGCCAGCGCGCCGTTCACCAGACCGGGGCCGAGCATCGCGACAAACGCGAAGGCGAGGATCAGGCGCGGCATCGACATCACCACGTCGGTAAAGCGCATCAGGATGCGCTCCATCCAGCCGCCGTAGTAGCCTGACAAAATCCCCACCAGCAGACCGGCGGGGAGGGTAATAACGGTGACTAAGGCCACCAGCCCCAGTGCCGGACGGGTGCCGTAGATTAATCGGGAGAGCAGATCCCGCCCATAGCTATCGGTACCCAGCCAGTGCTGCGCGTTGGGCGGTTGCAGACGCGCGGCGGCGTCCTGCCAGTTGGGGTCATGCGGCGCAAGCCACGGTGCTAGCAGGGCAATAAGCACCAGCAGCGCGATGGCGATCAGCCCGCAAAACGCGGCAGGGGAGCGGCGCAGGCGGCGTAAGAAGAGATAAAACGGCATTAGCGCACCCTGGGATCGGTCGCCCGCACAAGCAGGTCGGTAAGGTTATTGATCAGAACAAAGCAGACGCCAATCAGCAGCGTGCCGCCCATCACGGCGGTGGTGTCACCGGCGAACAGGGCCGTGGTGAGGTAGCGCCCGATGCCCGGCCACGAGAAGACGGTTTCGGTTAATACCGCGCCCTCCAGCATGCTGGTGTAGGCCAGCGCAATCACCGTCAATAGGGTACTGCGAATGTTCGGCAGCACGTGACGCAGCAGGATGGTCATCTCTCCAGCGCCCTTGGCGCGGGCGAGCAATATGTACTCTTTGTTCATCTCGCTCAGACAGGCGGAGCGCGTCAGTCGGGTGATACTTGCCAGCGAGTAGTAGGCCAGCAGCAGTACCGGCAGCACCAGGTGGCTGATGGCGTTGCGGAACGCCTCGCGGTCGCCGGAAAGCCAGGTATCAACCAGCGCAAATCCGGTTCGTGGCTCAACGGTGAATTGCCAGATGTCGTCCAGCCTGCCGGGGCCAGCGCTCCACTGTAGTTTCGCGTAGAACAGAGCCAGCATCAGCAGTCCGAGCCAGAATATTGGCACCGAATTGCCGAGCAGGGTGAGCGTTCTGATCGCTAAGTCCAGTGGCGAACCGGCGTAGCGGGCGCACAGTACACCCGCAATCACGCCGAGTACCGTGCCGATAATTAGCGCCAGCGTTGCCAGTTCCAGCGTGGCGGGAAAGGCGTGCAGCAGGTCCTGCAATACCGGCTGACCGGTAGCGCTGGCGGTGCCTAAATCACCGTGAGCGAGGTTTTGCAGGTAGTGCCAGAACTGTACGGGAAGAGGCCGATCCAGCCCAAGCTGGTGGCGAACCTGATCGTAAGTGGACTGGCTGGCGTGATCGCCGACGATCTGCAATACGCGATCGACCGGGGAAAAGGCAGAGAGCGCAAACGTGACCAGCAGTAGCCCGAACAGCGTGAGCAGGAGAGTCAGCAGACCCTGAAGCACGCGGGTGGAAAGATGTGGCATGGGAAATCTCTTTATGCCGGGTGGCGGCTTCGCCTTACCCGGCCTGCAAAAACCAGGAACGTAGGCCGGGTAAGCGCAGCGCCACCCGGCAACAAGGGCTACTTCGTAACGCGATCGTACCAGACCATATCCGCGTTCAGCCCCTGCTGATACCCCTTCACGTTATCGCGCACCACGATCTGGGTTTTGCCCTGGTCAACGAACACATACGGCGAGTTATGCTGTAACTGTTCCTGCATCTTCTTATACAGATCCAGACGTTTTGCCGGATCCGGCTCGGCAACCGCCGCCAGCGTAGCGTTGTTCAGCTCCGGAATTTTCCAGCCGTTAAGCCCGGCCACGGTGCTGGATTTCCCGTCATTCCATGCGAAGGCGCTGGCGTTGGAGTGTGCATCGAAGTAGTCCGGGATCCACAGACGTATGGCCGCCTGATGCTGTTTCGCACGCACGCGGGCGTACACCTGGCTACCCGCCGCGGGCAGCAGATCCACCTTCACGCCGCCCTGAGCGAAGCTCGCCTGCATGGATTGCGCGATGGTGATGAACGGCGGTTTATTCTCTACGTCCAGCGTGAAATGCGCGTCTTTGATGCCCGCCCTGGCGAGGATCGCTTTTGCTTTTGCCGGGTCAAACGTGAACGGATTGTCCTCCAGCGCGCCCGGCAGGCCGACCGGCAGGAAGCTCTGATGAACAAAATACTGGCCTTTCAGCAGGTCCTTGGTGATGCCTTCATAATCCACCAGCCAGCGCGAGGCTTCCCAGAACGCTGGATTATTCAGCAGCGGGTTAGCGCTGTTGCCGGTGTTAAACACCAGATAGTTTTGCTCGGCAGAAGGGATGCTAAGCACCTTCACGCCCGGCTTGCCGCTGAGGGCGATTATCTGGTCTGCACCCAGATCGCGCGCCACGTCCGCATCACCCTGCTGGATCAGCAGGCGGCGGGAAGCGGGATCGGGGACGTTTTTAATGATGATGCTTTTAAGCTTCGGCGCGCCGCCGGGCGCGGATTCGTTGGCTTCCAGCACGATGGCCTGATGCGGCTGGTAAACGCGCATTTTGAACGCGCCGCTGCCCGCAGAGTGCATTTTTAACCACGCGTTGCCGAAGTCGTTATCCTTCACGTTCGCCGCAACCTGCTTTTCATCGACGATGGAGGCAATCGGCGTGGAGAGTATATTCAGCGCTACCGACGGGCTGACGTCCGCCGTCCAGCGAAGCGTGAGGGTATGGTCGTCCACTTTCTTCAGCTGGCTGGCGATGTTGCTGGCGTCCCAGCCCAGTACGTTGAGGATAAACGCCGGGGATTTGTTCAGCGTCACGGCGCGGGTATATGAGAAGATCACATCTTCCGGGCGCAGCGGGTTGCCGGAGGCAAATTTTGCATCGGGCTTAAGTTTGATGGTCAGGGTTTTTGCTGCCGCGTCCGCTTCCCAGCTTTCGGCCAGAACCGGGGTGATTTTTTCCGGGTTATCGCGGTCCGGCTGTACCAGACGCTGATACAAACTCGGTACGGTCTGGATGCTGGAAAGTTCGTTGGCTTCGGCCGGGTCAAGGCTCACGATATCATCCAGACCCTGGGCGACAACCAGCGTGTTGGGCGGGGTAGCGGCGTGAGCAGCGCTTGAGAGCGCAGCCAGCACCAGTAACGGCAGCAGTTTTTTATTCATAGCGATCCCTGAAGAAAATATATTGTGATTGTTTTATGCACCGTTACGGTAGGCTGGCTGAGGATTTCCTCAAAGTCGAAATTCTGCTTTGCTTATGCCCTCCGGGAATAACGCATTCGGTCTGGTTATGAGTCACCTCTCTTTTCGTTCGCTTTTTAACCTGCTATAACAAACTCCTTACCTTTCAGGGAGTCACCGCCGTGCCCGAAATCAATCAACACGGTCAAACCGTTAATGATATTGTCCCGGACTGGAAATGCGCCCGCGCGTTAACCCGTACCCTGCTCACCGGGCAGTATTGCCGCCTGGAGCCGCTGGATGCTGACCGCCATTCGGCTGATTTGTTTGAAGCCTATGCGCTGGGTGACGACAGCGACTGGACGTGGCTTGCCAGCACCCAGCCTGTGAGCGTTGAGGCCACTGCGCACTGGGTGCTGGGAAAGGTGCTGGATGACGACCTGGTGCCCTTTGCCGTTATCGATCTGCGCACCGAAAAGGCGGTAGGGCTGGTCAGCTATATGGCGATAGAACGCTTTCAGGGCTCGGTTGAGATCGGCCACGTCACCTGGTCGCGCAGAATGAAGGGCACCCGCGTGGGTACCGAAGCGGTGTGGCTGCTGCTGAAAAATGCCTTTGAGCATCAATATCGCCGGCTGGAGTGGAAGTGCGATTCGATGAACATCGCCTCACGCAACGCGGCGGAGCGGCTGGGGTTTGTCTGGGAAGGGCGCCTGCGCCAGAAGCTGGTGCGTAAAGGACGCAACCGCGACAGCGATATGCTTTCGATTATTGACGGCGAATGGCCGCAGCGCGATGCAGAGCTGCGCGCCTGGCTGGCGGCGGAGAATTTTGACGGGGAAGGACGGCAGGTTAAGCGGCTTGAAGCATTTCGGCAATAATTTCCCCTCACCCTAACCCTCTCCCAGAGGGAGAGGGGACGATGACACCCTCTCCCTTTGGGAGAGGGCCGGGGTGAGGGGAGAAGTTCGCACTCAGCGGCGAACCGGCGCCCCATCCGCCACATAATACGCCGCCGTGCTCTTCGCCAGCGGCTCGCGCCCGCGAATGGCGTCGGCAATCTTTTCGCCAATCATAATGGTGGTGGCGTTCAGGTTGCCGGTGATAATCTGCGGCATAATCGACGCATCCACTACGCGCAGCCCTTCCAGCCCGTGAACCCGGCCTTCGCCGTCAACCACCGCCATTTCGTCGTAGCCCATTTTGCAGGTGCCGCACGGGTGGAAGGCGGTTTCGGCGTGGTTGCGCACGAACTCGTCCAGCTGTTCGTCGGTCTGGCATTCGATGCCCGGGCTGATTTCACGACCGCGATACTTGTCCAGCGCAGGCTGGTGCATGATCTCGCGGGTGATGCGGATCGCGTCGCGGAACTCCTGCCAGTCCTGCTCGTGGGACATGTAGTTGAACAGGATCGCCGGATGCTGGTGCGGATCGCGCGACTTGATGCGCACGTGGCCGCGGCTCGGCGAGCGCATGGAGCCAACGTGGCACTGGAAGCCATGTTCTTTCACCGCGTTCGAGCCGTTGTAGTTAATCGCCACCGGCAGGAAGTGATACTGAATGTTTGGCCACTCGAACTCCTCGCGGCTGCGGATAAATCCGCCCGCTTCGAAGTGGTTGCTAGCGCCCACGCCTGTGCCGCCAAACAGCCACTCCGCGCCAATCTTCGGCTGGTTCCACCATTGCAGGGCAGGGTAGAGGGAGACCGGCTCCTTACATTCATACTGAAGGTACATCTCCAGGTGATCCTGCAAGTTTTCACCCACCCCGGGTAAATCATGCACCAGCGGGATATCAAACTGCTTCAGCAGTTCAGCGTTGCTCACGCCGGAGCGCTGGAGGATCTGCGGAGACGCGATGGCGCCCGCGCACAGCAGCACCTCTTTCTTCGCTGTCGCTTTTGACGGAATGGTGCTTTCGCCTTCCAGCCACTCGACGCCCACCGCGCGCTTGCCGTCAAAGATAATGTGATCGGTCATGGCGTGGGTGCGGATGGTCAGATTCGGGCGCGGTTTGGCCTGGTCCAGATAGCCGCGCGCGGTGCTGGCGCGTCGGCCCTGCGGCGTGACCGTACGGTCCATCGGGCCAAAGCCTTCCTGCTGATAGCCGTTAAGGTCGTCGGTGCGCGGGTAGCCCGCCTGCACGCCCGCCTCTACCATCGCTTCAAACAGCGGGTTCACGCCCGGCTTAGAGGTGGTGACGCTCACCGGACCGTCGCCGCCGTGGTAGTCGTTCGGCCCCACGTCGCGGGTCTCTGCCTTGCGGTAATAGGGCAGGCAGTTGAGGTAGCTCCAGTGCTCCAGACCCGATTGTTTCGCCCAGTTGTCCAGATCCATCGCGTTACCGCGCACGTAGCACATGCCGTTGATCAGCGACGAGCCGCCCAGCCCTTTACCCCGTCCGCATTCCATGCGGCGATTGTTCATGAAAGGCTCAGGCTCGGTTTCATACGCCCAGTTGTAGCGCTTGCCCTGCAACGGGAAGGCCAGCGCGGCAGGCATCTGGGTGCGGAAGTCAAAGCGGTAGTCCGGCCCGCCCGCCTCAAGCAGCAGGACGGTGGTGTTCGGATCTTCAGTCAGTCGTGTTGCCAGTACGTTGCCGGCAGAGCCGGCCCCGATAATGATGTAGTCAAATTGCAAATAAACCTCCCGGTTAAAATATGGACTGGAATTTACCCATCTCAACCTGGATGGACTTCACCTGGGTGTAACTCTGAAGCGTCATGACGCCGTTCTCACGGCCAATGCCGGAGTGTTTGTAGCCACCGACCGGCATCTCTGCGGCGGATTCGCCCCAGGTGTTGATCCAGCAGATGCCCGCTTCGAGCTGATGAATGGCGCCGTGGGCGCGGTTCAGATCGGCAGTGACGATGCCCGCCGCCAGACCGTAGTCGGTATCATTGGCGCGGCGAATGGCTTCTTCGTCAGTGTCATAGGTAAGAATGGACATCACCGGGCCGAAGATCTCTTCGCGCACGATGGTCATTTCGTCGGTGCAGTCGGTGAACACGGTCGGGGCCACCCACGCGCCGTTGTCAAAGCCGTCACCCTTCAGCACGTCGCCGCCGCACAGCACGCGCGCGCCTTCCTCTTTGCCTTTGGCGATGTAGCGCAGCACGTTGTCGCGGTGCGGGAAGCTGACCATCGGGCCAAAGTTGGTGTTTTCATCGAACAGGTCGCCCGCGCGGATGCGGCCCACGCGCTCAACGATTTTTTGCTCAAACGCGGCTTTGACCTTCGCGGGCACGAACACGCGGGTGCCGTTGGTGCACACCTGACCGGAGCTGAAGAAGTTCGCCATCATGGCGATATCTGCCGCGAGATCCAGATCCGCGTCGTCAAACACTATCAGCGGAGATTTACCGCCCAGCTCCATCGTCACCTCTTTCAGGGACGAGGCCGCCGAGTTCGCCATCACCTTTTTGCCGCTGGCCACGCCACCGGTGAAGGAGACTTTGGCGATGCCCGGATGCTCGGTCAGGAACTGGCCGGTCTCTGCGCCCACGCCCGGCAGGACGTTAAACACGCCGTCCGGCACGCCTGCTTCGGTGTAGATCTCCGCCAGTTTCAGGGCGGTAAGCGGAGTCACTTCGCTCGGCTTGAAGATCATCGCGTTGCCCGCCGCCAGCGCCGGGGCCGATTTCCACAGGGCGATCTGGATCGGGTAGTTCCACGCGCCGATGCCCGCCACCACGCCCAGCGGCTCGCGGCGGGTGTAGACGAACGAGGTGTCGCGCAGCGGGATCTGGCTGCCTTCCAGCGCCGGGATCAGCCCCGCGTAGTACTCCAGCACGTCCGCGCCGGTAACGATGTCGACGGTCGAGGTTTCGGAATACGCTTTACCGGTGTCGAGGGTTTCCAGCGTTGCCAGCTCGTCGTTGCGCTCGCGCAGGATATCGACGGCGCGACGCAGGATGCGCGAGCGCTCCATGGCGGTCATCGCCCCCCAGATTTTTTGCCCGCGTTTTGCGCTTTCGACGGCGCGGTCCACGTCTTCGCGCCCGGCGGCCTGTACGCTCGCCAGGACTTCACCGTTGGCCGGGTTGATGGTCTCGAAGGTGCGACCGCTGGTGGCCGATGTGTAACCACCATTGATATAAAGCTGCTGTTCTGCCATTCGGGACATAAATTCTCCTCGGTTAATCGGTCGGTAAATGCTGGCTGATAAAGTGGCTGGTGAGCGACTGGGCCAGGGTTTTATCCAGCGGTTTGCCGCTGAGCGCAGCGCGCAGCCACAGCCCGTCAATCAGTGCGGCAAGCCCGTAGCCCGCCTCTTCAGCCTGTTCACGCGGCAGCTCGCGGCGGAACTCGTACACCAGGTTTGAGAGCAATCGGCGGCTGCTGACCTGCTGCAAACGGTAGAGCATCGGCTGATGCATGCTGCTGGCCCAGAAGGCCAGCCAGGCCTTCATCGCCGCGCCGCTAATCTGGGTTTCATCAAAATTGCCGCCGACAATCGCCTGCAATCGCTGCTCTGCGCTGCCGTCCGGCAGGGCGCGTAAACGGCTTAATACCGCGTCGCGCAGCTGACCGGTGATGTCACGCATGGTCGCTTCCAGCAGACCGTTTTTATCTTTGAAATAGTGGCTGATGATCCCCGTGGATACGCCCGCCCGACGGGCGATTTGCGCGATGGTTGCGTCATGCATTCCCACTTCATTAATTGCTTCCAGCGTGGCATCGATTAGCTGCCTGCGCCGGATCGGCTGCATCCCCACTTTGGGCATTTTTGCCACTCCATTCATCAGCGTTGGTTAACTATTAAAGCGGTTTTTGATTGGACGTTCAATATAAAATGTGTCTTAATTGTTGCGGATTTGGATTTCAATAGTTACAAAAACAGTGGGGATACTGGATGACAGACCTTTCACAGGACAGAGAAAAAGACAAAATCAACCCGGTCGTTTTTTATACGTCCGCCGGGCTGATTTTGTTGTTTTCCCTGACGACCATTTTCTTTCGTGATTTTTCTGCCGAGTGGATTGGGCGCACCCTGAACTGGGTGTCGAAGACCTTCGGCTGGTACTATCTGCTGGCGGCGACGCTCTATATTGTCTTCGTGGTCTGCATTGCCTGCTCGCGCTTCGGTTCGGTGAAGCTCGGGCCAGAGCAGTCTAAGCCCGAATTCAGCCTGCTGAGCTGGGCCGCAATGCTGTTTGCCGCAGGCATCGGCATCGACCTGATGTTCTTCTCCGTGGCGGAACCGGTCACGCAGTATATGCAGCCGCCGGAAGGGGCAGGGCAGACGATGGAGGCCGCGCGCCAGGCGATGGTCTGGACGCTGTTCCACTACGGCCTGACGGGCTGGTCGATGTACGCCCTGATGGGCATGGCGCTCGGATACTTTAGCTATCGTTATAATTTGCCCCTTACCATCCGCTCCGCGCTGTACCCGATTTTCGGCAAAAAGATCAACGGCCCTATTGGGCACACGGTAGACATCGCGGCGGTGATCGGCACCATCTTTGGTATCGCGACAACGCTCGGAATTGGCGTGGTGCAGCTTAACTACGGGCTGAGCGTGCTGTTTGACATCCCGGATTCGATGGCGGCGAAGGCGGCGCTGATTGCGCTGTCGGTGATTATCGCCACCATCTCGGTGACCTCCGGCGTGGATAAAGGGATTCGCGTGCTCTCCGAGCTGAACGTCGCGCTGGCGCTGGGGCTGATCCTGTTCGTGCTGTTTATGGGCGACACCTCGTTCTTGCTCAATGCCTTAGTGCTGAACGTGGGTGATTACGTGAACCGCTTTATGGGCATGACGCTGAACAGCTTCGCCTTTGACCGTCCGACAGAGTGGATGAACAACTGGACGCTCTTCTTCTGGGCGTGGTGGGTGGCGTGGTCGCCGTTTGTCGGCCTGTTCCTGGCGCGTATTTCGCGTGGGCGCACCATCCGTCAGTTCGTGATGGGCACGCTGATCATCCCGTTCACCTTTACCCTGCTGTGGCTGTCGATTTTCGGCAACAGCGCGCTGCACGAGATCATCCACGGCAATGCGACTTTTGCCCAGGAAGCGATGGCGCACCCGGAGCGCGGCTTCTACAGCCTGCTGGCGCAGTATCCGGCGTTTACCTTTAGCGCGTCCGTAGCGACCATTACCGGCCTGCTGTTCTACGTCACCTCGGCGGACTCCGGCGCGCTGGTGCTGGGGAACTTCACCTCGAAGCTCAAGGACATTAACAGCGACGCGCCGAACTGGCTGCGCATCTTCTGGTCCGTCGCCATCGGCCTGCTGACGCTCGGCATGCTGATGACCAACGGTATCTCGGCGTTGCAGAACACCACGGTGATCATGGGCCTGCCGTTCAGCTTCGTGATCTTCTTCGTGATGGCCGGGCTGTATAAATCGCTTAAGGTGGAAGACTACCGCCGCGTCAGCGCCAGCCGCGACACCGCCCCGCGTCCGCTGGGCGCGCAGGACAGGCTGAGCTGGAAAAAACGTCTCTCGCGCCTGATGAACTACCCCGGCACGCGCTACACCAGCCAGATGATGGAGACGGTCTGTTTCCCGGCGATGGAAGAGGTGGCCCAGGAGCTGAAGCTGCGTGGCGCCTACGTGGAGCTGAAAAACCTGCCGCCGGAGGAGGGCGAAACCCTGGGGCACCTGGATCTGCTGGTGCACATGGGCGACGAGCAGAACTTTGTCTATCAAATCTGGCCGCAGCAGTATTCGGTGCCCGGGTTTACCTACCGGGCGCGCAGCGGGAAGTCGACCTACTACCGGCTTGAGACCTTCCTGCTGGAAGGCAGCCAGGGGAATGATTTGATGGATTACAGCAAGGAGCAGGTGATCACGGACATTCTGGACCAGTATGAACGGCACCTGAACTTTATCCATCTGCACAGGGAAGCGCCGGGAAATAGCGTGATGTTCCCGGATGTTTGAGGCTTGATCTGAAGAACCTACAAAGGCAGCGCCGCTGCCCTCATGCCGGGTGGCGGCGATGCCTTACCCGGCCTACAAAACCGGTTTATCGTAGGCCTGATAAGCGAAGCGCCATCAGGCGTTTAATGAGCATTGGATCTGAAGGGCAATATTTCCTTTCTTTATATTCACCATTTTATTTTTCTTTATTTACTCGAGCCGCCTCGCATTTCCCTAATATTCGACCCCTGTACATTTATCCATGGCAGTATAATAGCGGCAGTTAAGCCAGCACTGAGATCTTGAAAGAATAGGTAAAAAGGTAAGAAAAGGAATCGCGGTACAAAGGTGTGCGACCACCTTCATACCGCTAACCACAAACAACTAAAAGGGAGTTGATTATGGCTGCGAAGAATTCTATGCCAGAGCGGGCTATTGCCCAAACAGAAAATGCAGATCTAGAGATTCAGCAAGAAAATCGCGAGAAGCTACGCAAAAAACGCATCCGGGCGTTGCATGACGAGCCGGTTCACTCTGCGTATCTTCATGAAAGAGGAGAGGCGGATTCCTCCTGTGTGGAACTTTATACTCGAATGGAGCGCAACTATCTGCCGTTAACCGGCGCGTGGTTAACCCGCGCAGGGTTTAAAGCAGGAATAGCCGTGAAGATCCGCGTGATGCCGGATTGTATTGTGATTACGCCGCAAAATTCCCGTGAGCTGTGGGGCTGTCTGGAAGGCGTCAGTGCAACGTATACCAACAAACTGAAGATGATGAAGTGGCTGGAGACGTTTCCGGGAGCGTTAATTGATACGGGGGATTTGCCCGTGAACGAAAGTGGAAAAGGGTAGCGCTTAAGATTAACCAGGCGATCCAGGGAATACCAGGATCGCCGTTTCTGAGCAGCAGCATACATTGATCTTTATGAGCCAGGTAAATTATGCGTTACTCTTCTCTTTCTGAGCGGGTTTCATCCATGCATCGCCATAAAGAATATTACCTTTCACATAATTCCACTGAATGCCCCGGAATCGAAGCCCAACAACTTCATGCATATTCGGGGCTGAGCTGCCCGGGTAATAAACATGCGTGAAATCCAGAGATGAGATCACCACGCTATCAAGCGTAATGGTGTAGATCTCTCTTTCTGCTCCCGCTTCAACAATTTCATAATATTTGATAATGGCTTTTTGCAGCCGTCTGCCCTCGCAGGCGGCAACGGCAAGATAAGGGCTCACTTTATCCAATTGCTTATGCACGGTAACCGGACTATGCTGCCGTGTTCCGGTCATATTTCCGGTATGACTGTCCACTGCCTGCTTAATGCCATAACTGCTGTTCATGATTTCAATAGCACCTTCCCGGCCTGGCATCATACAGTCGCCCTGAACCTGCATTCCGTTCTCATCGAAGAGAAATAAGTAAGCGGGTAATGACATTATAATTCTCCTAAGTTGATTTGTTTTCCGTTATTATCAACATCGAATTGGTGTACATATTTTTTATTGTTTAATCCGTAATGAATAACGTAAGTACGACCATTTTCCCATTTTATATTTAAACATGTATCCGGGTAGGAGATGTCTAAATTATTATATCCCGACCCTGTTACGATAGTGATTTTATGATCTTTACTTGAATAAATAGTGTAAAAGTTCAGGACGTCATTTTTATCTATGCTAAAACATAGGCGGTTACCATTAATAAATGTAAATCTATTTTTGGGGGCTCGATTACCTCCCGGGCATCCAGTGATTAAAATGCAGAGGATAAAGATGACAAATATGTTCTTCATCCTGGAAATCCCTTTAAGACATTTTTGTATTTTTGCAGAAGGAAATACAAGCTTTCCCTAAGTTTTAAGTCTCTGTATTGTAATAATTCTTCATTCCTCTCCAAACCAAAGTATTTCAATAACCAGTAATCGCTTACAATTGATGCTTGCTGCTCTAACCCATAATGCAATAAATCTACTTTATCTAAGCTATAAGTATAGTCAGCAATACCGGAAAATAATCCTCTTGTTCTGACAAACATCCCTTTTTGAGTTTGCCAGACATGCATCATCTCATGCATGAATCGATGTTTTTTAACAATGTCATCCTCTAGCGAAAAATCCGGCGAATACGTTTCCTCTCTGTACCACATCTCCCCATTGGGACTCATCGCCACATCAACGGGTTGCAGATTAAAAGGAAGATAGCTTTCCCTGTGTACCCACACCAGATGATAACGGATGCTGTAACCGTAAAGCGTCTTCGCAAGGGCGATTTCACCAATTGTGAGCTGTCGGATCCCGCCCGGATTAATCGGGGTTCCCGAAGTGGGGTGAATTCTTTCATTAACCGGCATATCAATTCCCTTTTGTTAATATGGGTATTGGCCGTAAATAATACTCCTGACCGTGAGAGAAAAAAGAAAGCACATTTCCTAAAAATTCCGCCTGACAGTCCAGGTTGACACAACTTTAATGATAATTATTTTCATTTAAATATAGCCTGTGCTATACCTTATAGCACAGGCTAATTTTGCTTTGAATTTAATCACCTCAGGAGACTTCTGCGATGCATCCACGGCAAGGATTGAAGCGTCTGTTGCTCGGCGCGCTGCTCATGACTGCGACCACGACCGGCGCGCTGGCGACTGAAAAGTTCCAGGTCATCACCACTTTTACCGTTATTGCTGATATGGCGAAAAACGTGGCGGGGGATGCCGCAGAGGTCACCTCCATCACCAAACCGGGCGCGGAAATTCACGAATACCAGCCCACCCCGGGCGATATCAAACGCGCGCAGAAGGCACAGCTGATCCTGGCGAACGGCATGAATCTGGAGCTGTGGTTCCAGCGCTTTTATCAGCATCTGAACGGCGTGCCGGAGGTGATTGTCACCAAAGGCATCACCCCGATGGGCATCAGCGAAGGGCCCTATAACGGCAAGCCCAATCCGCACGCGTGGATGTCGCCGGACAACGCCCTGATTTACGTCGATAACATCCGCGACGCGCTGGTGAAGTACGATCCGGCCAACGCACAGACGTACCAGCGCAATGCGGAAGCCTACAAGCAGAAGATCACCGCCACTCTCGAACCGCTGCGCAAGCAGGTCACGGAGATACCTGAAGACAAACGCTGGATGGTGACCAGCGAAGGGGCGTTCTCCTATCTGGCGCGGGATTTGGGCCTGAAGGAGCTTTACCTGTGGCCGATCAACGCCGATCAGCAGGGTACGCCCCAGCAGGTGCGCAAGGTTATCGATCTGGTGAAAAAACATCACATTCCGGCGGTGTTTAGCGAAAGCACGGTCTCGGATAAGCCCGCCCGTCAGGTGGCGCGTGAAACCGGCGCCCACTATGGCGGCGTGCTGTACGTCGACTCTCTGAGCGCGGAAAACGGCCCGGTGCCGACCTATATCGATCTGCTGAACGTCACCACCCGCACGCTGGTGCAGGGCATCCGCGACGGGATGAAGGAGTAACCATGCAGAAAGGGATTGTTGTAACCGACGTGACCGTGACCTACCGCAACGGCCACACGGCGCTGCGCGACGCGTCGTTCAGCGTGCCGGGCGGATCGATTGCCGCCCTGGTGGGGGTGAACGGTTCCGGCAAGTCCACGCTGTTTAAGGCGGTGATGGGGTTTGTGCGGGCGGCGAGCGGCACTATCTCCATTCTGGGGCTGCCGCCTCACCGGGCGCTGCGTCAGAACCTGGTCGCCTACGTGCCGCAGTCGGAAGAGGTCGACTGGTCGTTTCCGGTGCTCGTCGAGGACGTGGTGATGATGGGCCGCTACGGGCATATGGGGTTTCTGCGTCGTCCCAAAGAATGCGATAAGCAGATCGTCACCGACGCCCTGAAGCGTGTAGATATGCTCGAGCTGCGCCATCGGCAGATTGGCGAGCTGTCCGGCGGGCAGAAGAAGCGCGTGTTTCTGGCCCGTGCGATTGCCCAGCAGGGCGAGGTGATCCTGCTCGACGAGCCGTTTACCGGCGTGGACGTCAAAACCGAAGCCAGGATCATCAGCCTGCTGCGGGAGCTGCGCGACGAGGGTAAAACGATGCTGGTCTCGACCCATAACCTGGGCTCGGTCACGGAATTCTGCGATTACACGGTGATGGTCAAAGGCACCGTGCTGGCGAGCGGCCCGACGGAAACCACCTTTACCGCCGAGAATCTCGAGCGCGCCTTTAGCGGCGTGCTGCGCCACGTGGTGCTCAGCGGCTCGGAAGATCGCATTATTACCGACGACGAACGCCCCTTCGTCACGCACCGTCAGGAGGCCAAATGAACGTGCTTCTCGAACCCTTCGGCTACGAGTACATGCTCAACGCGATGTGGGTCTCGGCGATGGTGGGCGGGCTGTGCGCGTTTCTCTCCTGCTATCTGATGCTCAAAGGCTGGTCGCTGATCGGCGATGCGCTGTCGCACTCCATCGTGCCGGGCGTAGCGGGGGCCTACATGCTCGGGCTGCCGTTCTCGCTGGGGGCGTTTTTATCGGGCGGGCTGGCGGCGGGCAGCATGCTGTTTCTCAACCAGCGCAGCCGCCTGAAGGAGGACGCCATTATCGGGCTGATCTTCTCCTCGTTTTTCGGGCTGGGGCTGTTTATGGTCTCGCTCAACCCGACCTCGGTGAACATTCAGACCATCGTCCTCGGCAATATTCTGGCTATCGCCCCGGAAGATATCGTCCAGCTGGCGATTATCGGCGTGGTGTCGATAGTTATCCTGCTGTTCAAATGGAAAGATCTGATGGTGACCTTTTTTGATGAGAACCACGCCCGCGCCATCGGCCTGCGTCCTGAACGCCTGAAAATTCTCTTCTTCACGCTGCTGGCGGTCTCTACCGTGGCGGCGCTGCAAACCGTCGGCGCATTTCTGGTGATCTGTCTGGTGGTCACGCCCGGCGCGACCGCGTGGCTGCTGACCGACCGCTTCCCGCGCCTGCTGATGATTGCGGTCGCCATTGGCAGCATCACCAGCTTCCTCGGCGCGTGGGCCAGCTATTACCTGGACGGCGCCACCGGCGGCATTATCGTGGTCGCCCAGACGCTGCTGTTCCTGATGGCGTTCGTCTTTGCGCCGAAGCACGGACTGCTTGCCAGCCGCCGTCGGGCGCGGGAGGCACACCCATGTTGACGCTGCTTCTCGAACCCTTCCAGTTTGCGTTTATGAACAACGCGCTGCTGATTTCACTCCTGGTGGCCGTGCCCTGCGCGCTGCTGTCGGTTTTTCTGGTGCTGAAAGGCTGGGCGCTGATGGGCGACGCCATGAGCCACGCGGTGTTTCCCGGCGTCGTGCTGGCCTGGATGATGGGCCTGCCGCTGGCGCTGGGCGCGTTCGTGGCCGGTCTTTTCTGCGCGGTCGCCACCGGATATCTGAAGGATAACAGTCGCATCAAACAGGATACGGTCATGGGGATCGTCTTTTCCGGCATGTTCGGCGCGGGCCTGATCCTCTATATCGCCGTCAAACCTGAGGTGCATCTCGACCACATTCTGTTCGGCGATATGTTGGGTATTAACGGGATGGACATTCTGCAAAGCGGTCTCGTCGCGGGGCTGATTGCGCTGGTGATTGGCCTGAAGTGGCGCGATTTTCTGCTGTTCTGCTTTGACTATCAGCAGGCGCAGGCGAGTGGCCTGCGCACCCGCTGGCTGCACTACGGCTTACTGTGCATGGTTTCGCTGACCATCGTTGCGACGCTGAAAGCGGTGGGGATCATTCTGTCGATTTCCCTGCTGATTGCGCCCGGCGCCGTGGCGGTGTTGATTACCCGACGCTTTCACATGGCGCTGCTGGTGGCGGTCGCCGTTTCAGCGCTGGTGTCGGTAAGCGGCGTTTATGCCTCGTTTTATCTCGACAGCGCGCCTGCGCCGACCATTGTGGTCCTGTTCGCGATGGTGTTTATCGTGACGTTTGTGGTGACCAGCGTGAAGGCTCGTCGCCAGGAGCGTGTGACAGCAGGGTGATGACCTGTTCGCCGTGCTGCTGCCAGTGCAGGCGGAAGGCGGTGCCTTCTTCAAAGCCTGCCAGTTGACGGGTCAACGCCAGCGTGAGCGTCTTGTCGTCGAGCTTGGTAACGCGGGCGCAGTCAAAACCCATCCAGGCCTGTACCTGCGGAAAGAGGGCCTTAAACAGGCTCTCTTTGGCGCTGAAGACCAGCGTCAGGGCGAGGGCGAACGGGTATCCCAGGCGGGAAAGCACAGGTTCTTCCTGCGTATCAATAATGCCGTCTTTGATTTCCCTGGCTTCGTTTTCGGAGAGGATCGTTTCACAGTCGATGCCGATAAGCGCCGGGTATTGCGTGACGACGGCTATCGCCTGCGTGCCGCTGTGGGTGATGCTGCCGGAAATACCTTGCGGCCAGAGCGGTTCCCCGCTGGGGCCGATGGCGGGCATGGTGTGGTCAGGTAAGGCGTGCGCGGCGGCGATGCGGCCTGCCAGGTGCTCGGCCTTGCGTTTGCGTCCGGCGTCAGCGAGCTGGGCGTGGTGGGGGAGCCAGAGGAGATCGGCGTCGGTAAAGGTGGCGGGGTCGAAAGTGATGCGGTGGAGGGTGTGGCCGGCGAGAGAAAATGTGCTGTGGGTGGTGTGCATGGTTTTTCCCCTCACCCTGACCCTCTCCCCGGAGGGGAGAGGGAAGGATTGACTTCAGTGCCTTAAAAACGCGTATTCACGCTCATATACCAGGTACGGCCCGGTTCATTATACGTATACGCGCCCGCACCGTACATATACGCGCCGGTGGTGGTATTACCCGTGGTCTGGGCGTTACCCGCACGCCACTGGCGCTTGTCGAAGACGTTGTCCACGCCGCCGGTCAGGCTGACGTTTTTGGTCACGTCCCAGGTCGCGCTCAGGCCAACGATGCTGTACGGGCTGACTTCGTCTTTCTCAGACCCGGTCACCGGCTGACCTTTGTAGTTGTACTTCTTCGGCTGCTGCTTGCCATACCAGGTGAAGGTCGACTGCAATGAGACATCCTGACGTACCTGCCAGCTCAGGGTAGAGTTCAGCGTATACTCCGGGATGATCGACAGACGATCGCCGGTCTCCTTGTTCTTGCTTTGCAGCATGTAGGTGATGTTGTTGGTCCAGTTGATGGTGTCGCTGACCGGCACGTTCAGGGAGCCTTCCAGACCTTCTACTACCGCCTTCGGCACGTTTTCCCACTGGTAGATATCGGTGGTGACTTTGCCGGTGGACGTCTGGCCAATCGGCGCGTAGCCCGCTTCAATCTTGTTGCGGTAGTCGTTGCGGAACCAGGTCACACCCGCCAGCCAGCCATCGCGTTTCCACTCCAGACCAATCTCTTTGTTGATGCTGGTCTCCGCTTTCAGATCGTCGTTACCCATCATGTAGCAGCCCACGCCGTCGGAACTGGCGTAGCAGCCCTGGCCTTTACTGTACAGCAGGTAGTTCGGGTTGGTCTGATACAGGCTTGGCGCTTTATAGGCGCGCGCGATGCCCATCTTCAGGGTGAAGTCATCCCCCAGACCCTGCGACAGGTTCAGGGACGGGCTCCAGTTATTACCCACAATGGTGTGGTGGTCGAAGCGCAGGGCAGGGGTCAGCATGGTGCTGTCGGTCAGCTCCATGTTGTTTTCGGCAAACAGGGAGAAGATCTCCGCTGAAGTGTACGGGCTACGGTCTTCGCTCATGCCCGGAATGGTGCCGCCCTGCTGGGTTTGCGTGAAGGAGGTCGAGTCCTTCATGCGCTGCTGGTTCCACTCGGTGCCGAGCGTCAGGTTTTGATTCACAATGAAATCAATCGGCAGGTTGATTTCGCTGTGCAGCATCACGTCGGCCAGGTCGGTATCGGTGAATTTATTGCTGTTGAACAGGCCTTCCAGACCCCCCGCCAGGCCTTCGCCCAGACGTGAGTTGCGGGTGTGCTCGTACTGCGCCCAGTTGCTGGTGGTAATGCCGTTATCCCAGCCGCCGTTCCAGGTCACGGCGAAGTTCTGACGATAGATACGGTTAGTCTCTTTACCGTAGTTCTTCTTCACCAGCCCGCTGGAGCTGTTGTCGTTGTTGGTATTCTGGGTATCGCCCGCGTAAAGGTTGTTCTGGCGGCTGTATCCCGCCTCAAACTCCAGGGACTGCATAGGCGCAAAGTCCCAGCGCACCACGCCGTTGATGTCTTTATTCTCGACCCCTTCACGGCCTGCCGGCAGCGTGTCGGCATATGTGCCGGTACGGTCAGACTGATGGCCCTGGTTAATGTCCCAGGCGTCGGCCTGAGTTTTATCCAGGTTACCGTACATGCGGAAGCTGAAATCCCCGCCCAGCGGGCCGCTCAGGCTGAAGTTAGTGCGTTTGGTGGAACCTTCGTCTTTATGCTCTGGCGCATTCAGGTAGGTGTTCCAGGAGCCGTGCCACTGGTCGTCAAATTTTTTGGTGATGATGTTCACCACGCCGCCCGCCGCACCGTTACCGTAGCGGGCAGCAGCCGGGCCACGGATCACTTCGATGCGCTCGATCATCTCCGGCGGGACCCAGCCGGTATCGCCGCGGGTATCACGCTCGCCGCGCCAGCCCAGACGGATGGAGTTGCGGCTGGTGACCGGCTTGCCGTCGATCAGGATCAGGGTGTTTTCCGGGCCCATGCCGCGAATGTCAATCTGACGGTTATTCCCGCGCTGGCCGCTGGTGGAGTTGCCGGTCAGGTTAACGCCCGGCATGGTGCGGATGATTTCCGCCACGTCGCGCGCGGGCGGGTTTTTGCGGATCTCGTCGGCGGTGATGGTCGACACGCCCGGCGCCTGCAAATTCTGCTCGGCGGCGGTGATCACCATGGTGTCTTCATGCTGCGCGGAGGCGGTGTTGTCGTCTGCCATGACGGGCAGCGCGACACTATAAATCCCTAAATTGACCAGCAAGGCCAGAGAGTGAATCTTCTTATTCATTGTACGTCCCGCTTTTATGGTTATTTAATGAGCGCGCTTCCCACAGCGCGGGCATTACGCTATTGCAAATGCAAATAGTTATCAATAATATTATCAATAAAATTTGCTCTGAAACAAAAAAGACTGTTAAACATGGGGTTATAAGGGTGACGGCGTTAACAACCGGAAGTGAAGCGTGGTGGCAGGCGAAAGACGGGCCGGAACGGGAACGTCATCAGGAAAACTATCGCGTGACATTCTGGTGGCGGGACCCGGCGGGAACGCAGAAAACGTCGACGGTTAAACGCGTCTGGCTCTACGTCACCGGTGTGACCGATCACCATCAAAATGCCCGTCCGCAGTCCCTTGAACGTATCCCGGATACCGACGTCTGGCAGTGGCAGGGCGAGTTCAGCCCCGAATGGCGCGGCAGCTACTGTTTTATCCCCTCCGACAATGAAAACGATTTTGCCAGCGCAGTGTTTGAAGGCGATCAGCCGGACCGCATGGCGCTGCGCGAAGGCTGGCGCAAACTGTTGCCGCACGCGGTGTCCGACCCGCTGAACGCCCAGAGCTGGCGCGGCGGGCGCGGGCACGCAGTCTCGGCGCTGGAGATGCCGGAGGCGCCCGTACAGCCCGGCTGGAACCATCCCGATACCCCTTACAAAAAGCCTGTCTGCATTGAGTGGCACAGCGCGCGTCTGAAGAACCGTCGCCGCGTGTGGATTTTTACCACCGGGGATGAAAGCCCCGAGCGCCCGCTGGCGGTGCTGCTCGACGGGCAGTTCTGGGCCGAAAGCATGCCCGTCTGGCCTGCGCTGGCGTCGCTCACCCATGAAGGCAAACTGCCGCCTGCGGTCTATGTCTTAATCGACGTGATTGACACCGCACACCGCAGCCGCGAGCTGCCGTGTAACCCTGATTTCTGGCTGGCGGTGCAGGACGAACTTCTCCCGCTGGTGAAAAGCATTGCCCCGTTCAGCGACCGCGCCGACCATACCGTGGTGGCGGGCCAGAGCTTCGGCGGACTCTCTTCGCTATACGCTGGCCTCAACTGGCCGCAGCGTTTTGGCTGCATCCTCAGCCAGTCCGGATCCTACTGGTGGCCGCACCGCGGCGCGCAGCAGGACGGGCTGCTCATCGAACAACTCAAAGCGGGTGAAAAAAACGCTCGCGGGCTGCGCATCGTCCTTGAGGCCGGGCGCAACGAACCGCTTATCTTGCGCGCAAACCAGGCGATCCTCGCCGAACTACACACTCAGCAACCGGTTTTCTGGCGTCAGGTTGACGGCGGACACGATGCGCTTTGCTGGCGCGGTGGGCTGACGCAGGGGCTGATGACCCTCTGGCAGCCGCTTATTTAATAACGGAGTCTGTATGGAATTCAGCAATCCTTTCGATAATCCGCAGGGACAGTTCGCCATTTTGCAAAATGACCAGGGGCAGTACAGCCTGTGGCCGCAGCAGTGCGAGTTGCCCGCGGGCTGGCGCGTGGTCTGCGAACCGCAATCTCAGGAGGCGTGCCAGCAGTGGCTGGCGGAACAGTGGCAGACGCTTGAGCCGTCATGTTTTGCGGGGGAGCGCGCATGAACCGTCTCCCTCTTGTCGCCGCCCAGCCGGGGATCTGGATGGCAGAGCAGCTTTCCTCCCTGCCAAACGCCTGGAGCGTCGCGCACTACACCGAGCTGAACGGCGCTATCGATGCGCCATTGCTGGCAAAAGCCATCGCTGAAGGCATGATGCAGGCCGACACCCTGCGGATGCGTTTTGCCGAAGATAACGGTGAGGTGTGGCAGTGGATCGATGAGGCCATGCTCCTGCCGGAGCCGTCCATCGTGCGCGTTGACTCCCACGACGCCGCCGTGGCGCTGATGGAGGCCGATCTCAACCAGAACCTGCGCGTCGACAGCGGTCAGCCGCTGGCGTTTCACCAGCTGATCCAGGTGGGAGAAAGCCACTGGTACTGGTATCAGCGGTATCATCATCTGGTGGTAGATGGCTTCAGCTTCCCGGCTATTACCCGTCAGATCGCCGCCATTTACGCTGCGTGGCAGAAAGGTGAATCCACGCCGGCCTCGCCGTTCACCCCGTTCGCCGAGGTGGTGGAGGAGTATCAGCGCTATCGCGACAGCGAGGCGTATCAGCGCGACGGTGCTTTCTGGGCCGAACAACGCAAACAGCTTCCTTCTCCGGTCTCGCTCTCTTCCGCGCCGCTGCCGGGACGCGCCGCCACCACCGGTATCCTGCGCCTGAAAATTGCGATGGACGGCCGTGCGTTCAGCCAGCTTGCACAGAAGGCAGGCCAGGCGCAGCGTACCGATCTGGCCCTTGCGCTGGTGGCGCTGTGGCTGGGCCGCCTGACCGGACGGCTGGACTACGCCGCCGGGTTTATCTTTATGCGCCGCATGGGCTCCGCCGCGCTGACCGCGACCGGACCGGTGCTCAACGTCCTGCCGCTGGCGGTGAATATTTGCCCGCAGGAGAGCCTGCCGGAACTGGCGCTGCGCCTGGCGAACCAGCTGAAAAAGATGCGCCGCCATCAGCGTTACGACGCCGAGCAGATCGTGCGCGACAGCGGACGTGCCGCAGGCGATGAAGCCCTGTTTGGTCCGGTGCTGAACGTCAAGGTGTTCGATTATCAGCTGAATATCGACGGCGTGGAGGCCATTACCCACACGCTGGCAACCGGCCCGGTGAACGATCTGGAGCTGGCGCTGTTCCCGGACGAGCAGGGCGGACTGAGCATTGAGATCCTCGCCAACGGGCAGCGTTACGACGAGGCGACGCTGAAGGGGCACGCGGCGCGCCTGAACGCAATGCTGACGCAGTTTGCCGCCAATCCGGACCTGCGCTGTGGCGACGTGGAAACCGTATCAGAGCAGGAATACGCCCGGCTGGCGCGCATCAACGATACCGGGCTGGCGCTGCCGTCCACCACGCTGGCGGATCTTGTGGCGGAGCAGGCGAGCAAAACGCCGGACGCCCCCGCGCTGGCGGATGCCCATACTGAACTGAACTACCGCCAGCTGCGCGAGCAGGTGGTCGCGCTGGCAAACCTGCTGCGCGCGCGCGGCGTGAAGCCGGGCGACAGCGTGGCGGTGGCGCTCCCGCGCTCGGTGTTCCTGACCCTGGCGCTGCACGGGATTGTTGAAGCAGGCGCCGCCTGGCTGCCGCTGGATACCGGTTACCCGGATGACCGTCTGCGGATGATGCTGGAGGACGCGAAGCCGTCGCTGCTCATTACCACCGACGAGCAGCTTCCGCGCTTTAACGATCTGCCGATCGCCACCTTTAGTTACAACACACTATTACCGGCCACCGATGCTGAACCTCTGCGACTGGCGAAGCCGGAGCAGACCGCGTACATCATATTTACCTCCGGTTCGACGGGGCGTCCAAAAGGGGTGATGGTCGGCCATACCGCCATCGTTAACCGCCTGAAGTGGATGCAGGATCATTATCCACTGGCGGCGCATGACGTGGTGGCGCAGAAAACGCCGTGCAGCTTTGACGTGTCGGTGTGGGAGTTCTGGTGGCCGTTTATCGCCGGGGCGAAGCTGGTGATGGCCGAGCCGGACGCGCACCGCGATCCGCAGGCGATGCAGGGCTTCTTCGCAGAATATGGCGTAACCACCACCCACTTCGTGCCGTCGATGCTGGCGGCGTTCGTCGCCTCGCTGACGCCGGAAAACGTCGACTGTTGCAGGACGCTGAAGCAGGTGTTCTGTAGCGGCGAGGCATTGCCAACGGCGCTGTGTCGCGAGTGGGAACAGCTCACCCATGCGCCGCTGCACAACCTCTATGGCCCGACCGAAGCGGCGGTGGACGTCAGCTGGTATCCGGCGTACGGCCCCGAGCTGGCGGCGGTGGAAGGCAACAGCGTGCCTATCGGCTTCCCGGTGTGGAATACGGGGCTGCGCATTCTGGACGCGATGATGCGCCCGGTGCCGTTCGGCGTGGCGGGGGATCTCTATCTCACCGGCATTCAGCTGGCGCAGGGGTATCTGGGACGCCCCGACCTTACCGCCAGCCGCTTTATCGCCGATCCGTTTGCCCCCGGCGAGCGAATGTACCGCACCGGGGACGTTGCCCGCTGGCTGGACAACGGCGCGGTGGAATATCTGGGCCGCAGCGACGATCAGCTGAAAATCCGCGGCCAGCGCATCGAGCTGGGCGAAATCGACCGGGCGATGCTCGCGCTGCCGGATGTGGCCCAGGCGGTGGCGCACGCCTGCGTGTTCAACCAGGCGGCTGCTACGGGCGGCGATGCCCGCCAGCTGGTGGGATACGTTGTCTCTGAATCCGGCTTACCGCTGGATCGCGACGCGCTGCTTGCATCACTCAAAGCCCAGCTGCCGCCGCATATGGTGCCGGTGGTGCTGCTGCAAATCAGCGCGCTGCCGTTAAGCGCCAACGGCAAGCTGGATCGCAAGGCGCTGCCGCTGCCGGAGCTGACCAGCAAAACTTCCGGTCGCGCGCCCGAGACGCAAACTGAAGTCACCGTGGCGCAGGCGTTTTCTGCCCTGCTGGGCTGCGCGGTGAACGATATCGAGGCCGATTTCTTTGCCCTCGGCGGCCACTCGCTGCTGGCGATGCGCCTTGCGGCTCAGCTCAGCCGTGCGTTCAGCCGCAAGGTCACGCCGGGGCAGATTATGGTCGCCTCGACGGTGAGCAAGCTTAGCGCCCTGCTGGACTCGCAGATGAGCGACGAGCAGGCGCAGCGTCTGGGGTATGAAACCGTTCTCCCGCTGCGTGAAAGCAACGGCCCCACGCTGTTCTGCTTCCATCCGGCGTCCGGCTTTGCCTGGCAGTTTAGCGTCCTGGCGCGCTACCTCAGCCCGCGCTGGTCAATCATCGGCATTCAGTCTCCCCGACCTGAGGGGCCAATGCAGCAGTGTGCGGATCTCGATGCGGTGATCGAGCATCATCTGAAGACGTTGCGTAAGCAGCAGCCGCAGGGGCCCTATTATCTGTTCGGCTATTCCCTCGGCGGCACGCTGGCGCAGGGCATTGCGGCGCGTCTGCGCGAGCAGGGTGAAGACGTAGCGTTCCTCGGCCTGCTGGATACCTGGCCGCCGGAAACCCAGAACTGGGCGGAGAAAGAGGCCAACGGTCTTGATCCGGAGGTGCTGGCGGAAATTGAGCGCGAACGTCAGGCGTTTATTGCCGCCCAGCAGGGGCAGGGCTCCAGCGAGTTGTTTAACGCCATTGAAGGCAACTATGCGGACGCGGTGCGGCTGCTCACCACGGCGCACAGCGCGCGGTTTGACGGTAAAGCGACGCTGTTTGTCGCCGAGCGAACGCGAACCCTGGATCCGCAGGCCGCGTGGGCGCCGTGGGTGGATGAGCTGGAGGTGTACAGCCAGGACTGCGCCCACGTGGATATCATTTCACCGCAGGCGTTTGAAAAGATTGGGCCGGTACTGAAGGAAATTTTTGGATAGTGCAAATGCCCGGTGGCGCTGCGCTTACCGGGCCTACGGGAGCTGAATGTAGGCCGGGTAAGGCGTAGCCGCCACCCGGCAATTACCGCCGACCCAACGGCACCACCAACGGCGTACCCGCCACCGGATCCTCAATAATCATGCAGCGCATGCCGTAGATCCGCGCGATCAGATCCGGCGTCACAATTTCCTTCGGCGCGCCCTGCGCCACAATCTCGCCGTCGCGCAGCGCAATCAAATGCGTAGCGTAGCGGCACGCCTGGTTTAAGTCGTGCAGCACCGCTGCCAGGGTGTAGCCCTGCGTGCGGTTCAGCTCTCTCAGCAGCTCCAGCAGGTCAATCTGATGGCTGATATCCAGCCAGGTCGTCGGCTCGTCCAGCAGCATAATCGACGTTTCCTGCGCCAGCACCATCGCGATCCACGCGCGCTGACGCTGCCCGCCGGAGAGGGTATCGACGCTTTGCTGGGCCAGATCGGTGATGCCCGTCGCCTGCATCGCGCGCTTCACGGCCTCGTCGTCCTCCTTGCGCCAGCGGGTAAACAGCGGCTGGTGCGGATAGCGCCCGCGGGAGACCAGCTCCTGCACGGTAATATCCCCCGGCGTGGTGGCGTTTTGCGCCAGCAGCCCAATTCGGCGCGCCACCTCTTTGCTGGCGAAGCGCTGGATCTGCTCCCCGTCGAGGAACACGCTGCCCTCAACCGGCGACATCAGGCGGCTCAGCGTGCGCAGCAATGTCGATTTGCCGCAGCCGTTTGGCCCGATAATGGCGGTGAAGTGGCCGTCCGGAATGGCAACGGATAAGTCCCGGGCAATGATTTTTTTACCGTAGCCGAGGGTCAAGTTTTCGCCGCGCAAGCGGGGTGTTGAATCTGTCATTTCTTGCGTGACTCCTGAACGAGCAAGACGATGAGGTAAATCCCGCCGAGGCTGACGGTCACCACACCCACCGGCAGTTGATAAGGCGTAAACAGCCGCTGAGCGCAGAGATCGGCGGCCAGCAGTAATACTGCGCCGCACAGCGCTGCCTGGGTTAATCCCCAGCGCGCGGTGCCGCTAAGTCGCCGCGCGATATGCGGCGCGACAAGGGCAATAAACGAGATCGGCCCGGCGATGGCGGTAGACGCTGCGGTCAGCAAGACCGCCACCAGCATCAGCATCAGGCGCGAGCGCTCTACGCTCACGCCCAGCGCGCAGGCGCTGTCGTCGCCCATCTCCAGCAGGCGCATGCGCCTGACCAGCAGCAGCGCGCCAATAAACATCAGGATAATCAGCGGCGCGGCGGGCCAGGTTTTTCCCCACGTCAGACCGTTGAGGGAACCGGCGTACCACAGCCCGGCGGAGAGTGCGGTTTCCAGCGACGCCTGTAGCAGAAGCCAGGTGTTAAACGCCATCAGCATCGCGCGGATGCCGATCCCGATGATGATCAGGCGGAAGGTGTCGATGCCGTTGCGCCAGGCCAGGGCCCAGATAAGCAGGGAGGTGAGAATGCCGCCCGCCATCGCCGTAAAGGTAATGGCCATGAGATGCTGCCCGAACAGCACCATCGCCACCAGCACGCCGCTCCACGCGCCGGTATTCAGGCCCATCACGTCCGGGCTGCCGAGGGGGTTACGCATCAGCGACTGGAATATTGCGCCGCTGACGCCAAGCGCTGCGCCAACCAGGATCGCCATCGCCACGCGCGGCAGTCGCCATTCGGTGACCACCATGGTGATGTTACGCGGCGCGCTGCCGGTGAGAGCATGAAAGACCTGCGCGAAATCAAGCGTTACGGCACCGCTTTGCAGGCTCCAGACCGCCAGCAGCAGACTGGCGACGACCAGCAGGGCGACGCTGGTGAGTAATCGACGGGACGGGGCCATCATGCGCCACCCCCGCGTCTGCGTCGTACCAGGAAGATCAGCACCGGCGCGCCGATAAAGGCGCTGACCACCGAGACGCGCAATTCACCCGGCACCAGCAGGCGGCCCAGTACGTCGGCAAACAGCAGCAGGGCAGGGGTCGCCAGCAGCGTGACCGGTAGTGACCAGCGGTGATCCGCCCCCACCAGCCAGCGCGCCATGTGCGGCATCATCAGGCCGATAAAGGCAATCGGCCCGACGACGGCGGTCGCGCTGCCGCACAGCACGGTGATGACAAGCAGGCCCGTCAGCTGCGTGCGCGCCACGCGGTTGCCGAGGGCGGTCGCGGTGTCGCTGCCGAGGCTCAGGCTGTTGAGCGCCCGGCTTAAACACAGCGCTACGGCGGCAGAGATAAACACCGGGAATGCCACCACTTTCAGGGTATCAAGGGTACGGATATCCAGCGAACCGGCCTGCCAGAAGCGCAGCTGGTCATACACGTCCGGGTTGAGCAGGGCGATGCCGTTGGACAAGCCTTCCAGCACCGCCGCGAGCGCCACGCCCGCCAGTGTCAGACGTACCGGGCTGAGCTGTCCGCCGCCCTGGCTGCCGGTAAAGGCCACCACCAGCGAGGCGGCCAGCGCGCCGCAGAAGGCCATCACCAGCTGTTCAGACGGAGAGGTGAAACCAAACAGCGCCGCGCCGAGCACAATGGCGAAACTGGCACCAGAGTTCACGCCGAGAATGCCAGGGTCCGCCAGCGGGTTGCGGGTGAGGGTTTGCATCAGGGCACCGGCAAGCCCGAGCGCGCCACCGGCCAGCAGGCCGGCAAGGGTGCGGGGCAGGCGGGCGTCGAGCACGATAATGCACTCGGCGCTCTGGCAGGTACCGGAGAGCGCATCGACAATAACGGACGCGGGCAGCGGCTTCGCGCCAACCAGCAAACTGAGTGCAATCGCAAGGATCAACAGCAGCAATAAAACGGGCACGGCTACGGCGCGCACCGCGGAAGAGGAAAACGACATAGCAACGTCCATGATGTGATAATGATAGTAATTATCGTTATCTATCTTATTTGGCTATGTTAGCATGTGCGCCCATGGAAATGGTAGACCGATACCTCAAGGCCTTGTCATGAATCAAAAATCCTGGCTGCTCAACCTCAGCCTGCTGAAAACGCACCCGGCGTTTCGAGCGGTTTTTATCGCCCGCTTTATCTCCATTTTATCCCTCGGCCTGCTTGGGGTCGCCGTGCCGGTACAGATCCAGACCATGACCCACTCCAGCTGGCTGGTGGGGTTATCCGTCACCTTAACCGGCGGGGCGATGTTTATCGGCCTGATGGTGGGCGGCGTGCTGGCGGACCGCTACGAGCGTAAAAAACTGATCCTGCTGGCGCGCGGCACCTGCGGGGTGGGCTTTTTCGGGCTGTGTCTGAACGCAATGCTGCCGGAGCCGTCGCTGATGGCGATTTATGCCCTGGGCCTGTGGGACGGCTTTTTTGCCTCGTTAGGCGTGACGGCGCTGCTGGCGGCCACGCCCGCGCTGGTCGGGCGCGAAAACCTGATGCAGGCGGGGGCGATCACCATGCTCACCGTGCGCCTCGGTTCGGTGATTTCGCCGATGGTCGGCGGTCTGCTGCTGGCGACCGGCAACGTGGCGTGGAACTACGGCCTTGCCGCGGCGGGAACCTTTATCACCACCCTGACGCTGCTGCGTCTGCCGCTCCTGCCACCCCCGCCGCAGCCGCGCGAGCATCCGCTGAAGTCCCTGATGGCCGCGATTCGTTTCCTGTTCAGCAACCCGCTGATTGGCGGCATTGCGCTGCTCGGCGGCCTGCTGACGATGGCGAGCGCCGTGCGCGTGCTGTACCCGGCGCTGGCGGGCGAGTGGCAGATGAGCGCCTCAGAGATTGGCGTGCTGTACGCCGCCATTCCGCTCGGCGCCGCGTGCGGGGCGCTGACCAGCGGAAACCTGGCGCAGAGCGCGAGACCGGGGTTAATCATGCTGGTGGCGACGCTGGCCTCGTTTATCGCGATTGGTTTCTTCAGCCTGATGCCGGTGTGGGCGCTGGGGGTGATGTGTCTGGTGATTTTTGGCTGGCTGAGCGCGGTCAGCTCTCTTTTACAGTACACCTTGATCCAGACCCAGACGCCGGAAGGGATGCTCGGGCGCATTAACGGCCTGTGGACGGCGCAGAACGTCACGGGCGATGCGATTGGCGCAGCGATCCTCGGCGGGCTGGGGGCGATAATGACCCCGGTGGCGTCGGCGAGCAGCAGCGGGTTTGTGTTAGCCGTGGTTGGCGTAATTTTATTGGCGGTTTTGGTGGAGTTGCGTCGGTTCAGGCAGAACCTGTAGGTCGGGTAAGGCGTAGCCGCCACCCGACAAAAAGCCCGGTGGCGCTGCGCTTACCGGGCCTACGGGAAACGTGCCTCTTATTTAAAAATTGAATTCAAACGCTGCAACACCAACATCGCGCTGTAATAATCCAGGCGGAACGTCTCCGTTCCCAGCGCCCAGACACGCTTGTTCTTGACCGACGGCAGATGCGCCAGCAGCGGATTGGCGTAAATCGCGTCCACGTCTTTCTGGTCGCCGGCAAACACGAACAGCCCTTCGCCGTTCAGCCCCGTCGCCAGGTTTTCCCCGCCCAGCTGAATAATGTCGTGACGCTTGCCCTGGCTTTTCGAGGTGTGCAATCCATCAGGTAACGCCGCCAGCGTGAAGCCCAGCTGGTGCAGCAGCTTGCCCTGAGCCGAGTCTGTCGTCCACAGGTTCGCCGTGTGCGCCGCGGCGGTGTAGACGATGGCGTTCACCGGCTGCGGCGGCAGTTTCATCTGCTGCTTCACCTGGGCGAGCTGTTTATCGAAGGCAGCGATGCGATCTGCGGCCTGTGTTTCCTGCCCGGTGATCGTCCCCAGCTGGGTCAGCAGTTCCTGCCAGCTTTTGTCGTCGTAGTTAATGATAAGCGTCGGGGCGATGGCGGAAAGCTGATCGTAGAGTGCCAGCGCGGAATCCCCGCCGGTGGCGCTGATCAAAATCAGGTCCGGCATCTGGGCCGCGACGGCTTCGGCGCTCGGCTCGCCGATGTACAGCCGGGCAACCTTACGCTGTTTCGCGATATCGCCCCACTGACGTAAAAAGCCCTGTGCATCCGCCACGCGGTTGTTTGGCGTGGTGGCTCCGCTGCCAATAACCGGGGCGTCAATGGCCAGCAGGGAGCCGGTTAGGGTCACGCTGGTGGAGACAATGCGCGTCGGTTTGCTCTCAAGCGTATGTACGCCGCGGCTGTCTGTGACCTGACGCGGCCAGTCGGCGGCCGTCGCTGAGGTTAGTCCTAAAACAAAAAGTCCTGTTAAAAGAAAGGCATTACGGCAAACGGCAGGGAGTTTCACAGAGCGGCATCCTGTTTTTGTTGAAGTTAATGCTTCTCATTTTCATGATTGCGGGGAAGGGATGCAAGCGTTAGTCGCACAAGTTGTTTGCTCTGCGGTTGACACCAGGGCGATGTGGGATTAGGTTAGCCGACGAAAATATAAATGATAATCATTATTACTGCTTTTATCATTTTAGGAGGATGATATGGATACGTCATTGGCTGAGGACCTTCAGCACACCGCGACCACGCTGCAATCAGACAGCTTTTTCTTTATGTCGCCCTATCGCAGTTTTACCACGTCAGGCTGTTTTGCCCGTTTTTCTGAACCCGCCGTCGGCGGTGACGATCCGGCGGGCCCCTTTCAGCAGAAATTAGCTCAGGCTTTCCAGAATGCGAAAAACAGCGGCATTGCCCATCCGGTGATGGTAGGGGCGATCCCCTTCGATACCCGCAAACCGTCATCGCTGTTTATTCCGCAACGCTGGCAAACCTTCTCCCGCCCGGCGCGTCAGCAGTCCGCACGCTACACCTCCGGCGTGCAGACGCTGAACGTGCAACAACGCACCGAGATCCCGCCGCAGCCGGTTTTCGAGGAGATGGTCGCTCGCGCCGCGTCGCTCACCGCCACGCCGCAGGTGAATAAGGTGGTACTGTCGCGCCTGATTGATATCGCCACCGACAAACAGATTGATAGCAGCGCGCTGATGGAGCGTCTTATCGCCCAGAACCCGGCGAGCTTTAACTTCCACGTACCGCTGGAAGACGGCGGCGTGCTGCTGGGCGCCAGCCCGGAACTGCTGCTGCGTAAAGAGGGCGCGCACTTTAGCTCGCTGCCGCTGGCGGGCTCTGCGCGCCGTCAGCCGGACGATGTGCTGGATCGCGAAGCGGGCACTAAGCTGCTGGCCTCCGAAAAAGACCGTCACGAGCACGACCTGGTAACGCAGGCGATGAAAACCATTCTGGAACCGCGCAGCCATCATCTGACCATGCCGGCTTCCCCGCAGCTCATCACCACCCCGACGCTGTGGCATCTGGCGACGCCGGTAGAAGGTGACGCGCGTGAAAACGAGAACGCCCTGACGCTGGCCTGTCTGCTGCACCCGACGCCAGCGCTGAGCGGCTTCCCGCATCAGGCGGCAAAAGAGCTGATTGCCGAGCTGGAGCCGTTCGATCGTGAGCTGTTCGGCGGCATCGTCGGCTGGTGCGACAGCGAAGGGAACGGCGAGTGGGTGGTAACTATCCGCTGCGCGCGACTGCATCAAAATACCGTTCGCCTGTTTGCCGGCGCGGGCATTGTGCCTGCTTCCTCTCCGGTAGGCGAGTGGCGCGAGACGGGCGTGAAGCTCTCCACCATGCTCAACGTGTTTGGTTTGCACTAAGGAATACTCATGACCATCCCTTTTACCCGCTGGCCTGAGGAGTTTGCCCGCCGCTACCGTGAAAAAGGCTACTGGCAGGATCGGCCGCTGACCCACATCCTGACGGACCATGCGGACAACGATGCGGTCGCGATAATTGACGGCGATCGCCGCATCACCTACCGCGCGTTTAATCAGGCGGTGACGAATCTGGCGTCTGTCCTTCAGGCGCAGGGGCTGCATCGCGGCGAGACCGCGCTGGTGCAGCTCGGCAACGTGGCCGAGTTCTACATCACCTTCTTCGCGCTGCTGCAAATCGGCGTCGCACCGGTCAACGCGCTCTTTAGCCATCAGCGCAGCGAACTCAACGCCTACGCGGAGCAGATCAAACCCGCCGTGCTGATTGCCGATCGCGACCACGCGCTGTTCGCGGGCGATGATTTTCTCAATACCTTTGTGGATACGCATCGCTCGGTACGCGTCGTGCTGCTGCGCGGCGATAAGGGCGAACACGCGCTGGAGGCGGCGATTGCGCGCCCGGCGGACAATTTCATCCCAAACCCGACGCCCGCCGACGAAGTGGCGTTCTTCCAGCTCTCCGGCGGCAGCACCGGCACGCCGAAGCTGATCCCGCGTACGCATAACGATTACGACTACAGCATTCGCCGCAGCAACGAAATCTGCGGTATCACTGCGCGCACCCGGTATCTGAACGCGCTTCCCGCGGCGCATAACTACGCCATGAGCTCGCCGGGATCGTTAGGCGTTTTCACGGCGGGCGGCTGCGTGGTGCTGGCGAACGATCCGAGCGCCACGCTCTGCTTCCCGCTGATTGAGCAGCATCAGATAAACGTCACCTCACTGGTGCCGCCCGCGGTCAGCCTGTGGTTGCAGGCGATTGCCGACGGCGCGGGGAACGCCCAGCTGAAATCCCTCGAACTGCTCCAGGTAGGCGGCGCACGTCTCTCCGCCACGCTTGCGGCACGTATTCCGGCGGAAATTGGCTGCCAGCTTCAGCAGGTGTTTGGCATGGCGGAAGGGCTGGTGAACTACACCGCCCTCGACGATGCGCCGGAGCGCATCATCAATACCCAGGGCCGCCCGATGTGCCCGGACGATGAAGTGTGGGTGGCGGACGAGGACGGCAACCCGCTGCCGCGCGGGGAAGTCGGGCGTCTGATGACGCGCGGCCCTTACACCTTCCGCGGCTATTTCAATAGCCCGGAACACAACGCCAGCGCCTTTGATGCCAACGGTTTCTACTGCTCGGGCGATCTGATCGCCATCGATGAGCAGGGTTACATCACCGTGCAGGGGCGCGAGAAAGATCAGATCAACCGCGGTGGCGAGAAGATCGCCGCCGAAGAGATCGAAAACCTGCTGCTGCGCCACGACGCGGTGATCCACGCCGCGCTGGTGAGCATGGAGGACAGCCTGCTGGGCGAAAAAAGCTGCGCGTACCTGGTGGTGAAACAGCCCCTGCGCGCGGTGGAGGTGCGCCGCTTCCTGCGCGAGCAGGGCGTCGCCGAATTTAAGCTGCCGGACCGCGTTGAGAGCGTGGATGCGCTTCCGCTCACGCCGGTCGGCAAAGTTGATAAGAAACAGTTGCGCCTGTGGCTTGCTGAACGCGCCCGGGGCTGAGGAACAGATAATGGCCATTCCAAAATTAACCGCATACGCGCTGCCAACCGCCGCCGAACTGCCGACCAGTAAAGTGAACTGGGCGTTTGAACCGGAGCGCGCCGCGCTGCTGATCCACGATATGCAGGAGTACTTCCTGAACTTCTGGGGCGAAAATAGCGACATGATGCAGCAGGTAGTGGCGAACATCGCTAAACTGCGCGCGTACTGCAAAGAGCACAATATTCCGGTGTACTACACCGCGCAGCCGAAAGATCAGAGCGATGAAGACCGCGCCCTGCTGAACGATATGTGGGGGCCGGGCCTGACTCGCTCGCCGGAGCAGCAGCGCATCGTCGCTGAGCTGACCCCGGACGAAGCGGACACCGTGCTGGTGAAGTGGCGCTACAGCGCGTTTCACCGCTCGCCGCTGGAGCAGATGCTTAAAGAGACCGGGCGCAACCAGCTTTTGATCACCGGCGTGTACGCCCACATCGGCTGCATGACCACCGCCACCGACGCCTTTATGCGCGACATCAAACCGTTCTTTATCGCCGACGCGCTGGCGGATTTCACCCGCGACGAGCACCTGATGTCGCTGAAATACGTGGCAGGACGTTCGGGCCGCGTGGTGATGACCGACGAACTGCTGCCGTCCGTTCCGACAACGAAAGCCGCGCTGCGTGAGCTGATCCTGCCGCTGCTGGACGAGTCCGACGAGCCGATGGATGACGAAAACCTGATCGACTACGGTCTGGATTCAGTGCGCATGATGGCGCTGGCCGCCCGCTGGCGCAAAGTGCACGGCGACATTGATTTCGTGATGCTGGCAAAAAATCCGACCCTCGATGCCTGGTGGGCGCTGCTCTCCCGCGAGGTGAAGTGATGGTTTTTGATTTCACCGGTAAAACGGTCTGGGTGACGGGCGCGGGTAAGGGCATTGGTTATGCGACCGCGCTGGCATTTGTGGAGGCCGGGGCGCAGGTGACCGGGTTCGATCTGGCTTTCCCTCACGGCGAATATCCGTTTGCCACCGAAACGCTGGACGTGGCGGATGCGGCGCAGGCGAGTGACGTCTGCGGGCGTTTGCTCAGCAGCCTTGAGCGGCTCGATGTGCTGGTTAACGCGGCGGGCATTCTGCGTATGGGCGCGACGGATCAGCTCTCGCAGGAGGACTGGCAGCAGACCTTTGCGGTCAACGTCGGCGGCGCGTTCAACCTGTTCCAGCAGACGATGGGCCAGTTCCGTCATCAGCAGGGGGGGGCGATTGTGACGGTGGCCTCTGACGCGGCGCACACGCCGCGCATCGGCATGAGCGCCTACGGCGCGTCGAAAGCGGCGCTGAAAAGCCTGGCGCTGACCGTCGGGCTGGAACTGGCGGGCAGCGGCGTACGCTGTAACCTGGTGTCGCCGGGTTCAACGGATACCGACATGCAGCGCACCCTGTGGACCAGCGATGATGCGGAACAGCGGCGCATTCGCGGCTTTGGCGAGCAGTTCAAGCTCGGCATTCCGCTCGGTAAAATTGCCCGTCCACAGGAGATTGCTGCGACCGTGCTGTTCCTGGCATCCGATGCCGCCAGCCATATCACCTTGCAGGATATCGTGGTGGACGGCGGCTCCACGCTGGGGGCGTAATGATCTGGAAACGTCATTTAACGCTCGAGGAGCTGAACGCCACCAGCCTGAATACGATGGTGGGGCACCTTGGCATCGTCTATACCCGCCTCGGGGACGATACGCTGGAAGCAGAGATGCCGGTGGATGCCCGCACCCACCAGCCGTTTGGCCTGCTGCATGGCGGCGCCTCGGCGGCGCTGGCGGAAACGCTGGGCTCAATGGCCGGTTTTCTGATGACCCGTGACGGGCAGAACGTGGTGGGCACGGAACTGAATGCCACGCACCACCGCGCGGTCTCTCACGGTAAGGTACGCGGCGTGTGTCAGCCGCTGCATCTGGGCCGTTCCAGCCAGAGCTGGGAGATCGTGGTGTTCGACGAGCAGGGGCGGCGGTGCTGTACCTGTCGGTTGAGTACGATGGTGTTGGGGTAAGTCATTCAGCTGAAAGTGATCGGCTTAACACTGTGGTGTAAATCTCTGGTTTGACCACGCATTATTGCGTTTCAAAGTTGTTAAATTTTATCCGTTGTTCTAGAAACAAAATGTAACATCTCACTGTTTCACAACAACGGACAACAACTATGAACAACTCAGGGAAATACCTTACGTGGGCGGTGCTCTCCGTGGTGGGAGCCTTTGCCCTGGGCTATATCGCCCTCAACCGGGGGGAGCAGATCAACGCGCTGTGGATCGTCGTCGCCTCCGTCTGCATTTATCTGATCGCATACCGTTTTTATGGCCGCTATATCGCTAAGACGGTACTGGGCGTAGACGGCACGCGCATGACGCCGGCCGTGCGTCATAACGACGGTCTGGACTACGTGCCGACCGATAAAAAAGTGCTGTTCGGTCACCATTTCGCGGCGATTGCCGGGGCAGGCCCGCTGGTGGGGCCGGTACTGGCCGCGCAGATGGGCTACCTGCCAGGGATGATCTGGATCCTCGCGGGGGTGGTGCTGGCGGGCGCGGGGCAGGACTTAATGGTGCTGTTCGTCCCCCCCCGCCGCGACGGTCGTTCGCTGGGTGAGCTGGTGAAAGAGGAGATGGGCGCAACCGCCGGGGTGATTGCGCTGGTGGCGACCTTTATGATCATGGTGATCATCCTCGCGGTGCTGGCGATGATCGTGGTGAAAGCCTTGACCCACAGCCCGTGGGGAACCTATACCGTCGCCTTCACCATTCCGCTGGCGCTGTTTATGGGGATCTATATCCGCTATCTGCGTCCGGGGCGCATTGGTGAAGTTTCAGTTATTGGCCTGGTGTTCCTGGTGTTTGCCATTATCTCCGGCGGCTGGGTAGCGGAAAGCCCGACCTGGGCGCCGTTCTTCGACTTCACCGGCGTGCAGCTGACCTGGATGCTGGTGGGCTATGGCTTTGTGGCGGCGGTGCTGCCGGTGTGGCTGCTGCTGGCCCCGCGTGACTACCTCTCCACCTTCCTGAAAATCGGCACCATCGTCGGGCTGGCGATCGGCATTCTGATTATGCGCCCGACCCTGACCATGCCTGCGCTGACCAAATTTATTGACGGCACCGGCCCGGTCTGGACCGGTAACCTGTTCCCGTTCCTGTTTATCACCATCGCCTGCGGCGCGGTGTCGGGCTTCCACGCGCTGATCGCCTCCGGAACCACGCCGAAGATGCTGGCGAATGAAAATCAGGCCTGCCTGATTGGCTACGGCGGCATGCTGATGGAATCCTTCGTGGCGATTATGGCGCTGGTTTCGGCCTGTATTATTGACCCGGGCGTTTACTTTGCGATGAACAGCCCAATGGCGGTACTGGCCCCGGCCGGCACCGTTGACGTGGTTGCCTCTGCCGCGCAGGTGGTCAGCGGCTGGGGCTTTACGATTACCCCTGAAACGTTGACGCATATCGCTAATGAGGTCGGCGAGCAGTCAATTATCTCCCGCGCAGGCGGGGCGCCAACGCTGGCGGTGGGCATGGCCTACATTCTGCACGGCGCGCTGGGCGGGCTGATGGATGTCTCGTTCTGGTATCACTTCGCCATTCTGTTCGAGGCGCTGTTTATTCTGACGGCGGTGGATGCCGGTACGCGTGCGGCGCGCTTTATGTTGCAGGATCTGCTGGGGGTGATCTCCCCGAACCTGAAGCGTACCGATTCACTCCCGGCTAACCTGCTGGCGACGGCGCTGTGCGTGCTGGCGTGGGGCTACTTCCTGCATCAGGGCGTGGTCGATCCGCTCGGCGGGATTAACACCCTGTGGCCGCTGTTCGGTATCGCCAACCAGATGCTGGCGGGCATGGCCCTGATGCTCTGTGCCGTAGTCCTGTTCAAGATGAAGCGCCAGCGTTACGCATGGGTGGCGCTGGTGCCAACGGCGTGGCTGCTGATCTGTACCCTGACCGCGGGCTGGCAGAAAGCCTTCAGCCCGGACAATAAGGTGGGCTTCCTGGCGATCGCCAACAAGTTCCAGGCGATGATCGACAGCGGTAAGATCCCGGCACAGTACACCGAATCTCAACTGTCGCAGCTGGTGTTTAACAACCGTCTGGACGCCGGGCTGACCATCTTCTTTATGGTGGTGGTTGTGGTGCTGGCGTTGTATTCTCTGAAAACCGCGCTGGCGGCGCTGAAAGTCGACACACCGACGGCGAAAGAGACGCCGTATGAGCCAATGCCTGAGAACCTGGACGAGATTGTCACCCAGGCGAAAGGGGCGCATTAACCCGTGTGCCGGGTGGCGGCTTCGCCTTACCCGGCCTACATTTCCTGTGAGATCAGAACTATGTTCGACACCCTTTCCAAAGCAGGTAAATACCTGGGCCAGGCCGCTAAAATGATGATTGGCGTGCCGGATTACGACAACTACGTCGAGCATATGCGCGTCAACCACCCGGACCAGACGCCCATGACCTACGAAGAATTTTTCCGCGACCGTCAGGACGCCCGCTACGGCGGCAAGGGCGGGGCGAAGTGCTGTTAACCCTCTTTTGGTAAATAGAGGCTGATCTGCTCCTGTTTACAGCCGTAAATTGCCGCCAGCTTTTCGCGGGTGCGCTTTTGCGGTCGGGAGTCCAGCGCCTCAAGCTGTGATACGGCGGACTGGCTGATGTCAAGCTTCTCCGCCACCTCCTGCTGGGACATGCCGCGTAAAATGCGCCAGGCGGCCTGTAGGCTGACGTTCTCGCTATGCATGATGTCGCATACTTCACCAGGTAATCCTACGTCATCATAACAATCGTGTTCGACTTCAATATCCTCTAGATCATCATCGGTTTCGTCGTCAATTTCTGCCATCTGTAAGCACATACGAAAGTATTCATCATAGGGAATAACGACGTACTGCGCTTTTCCGTCATCGTCCTTAATTAGCTGAACAGCCATAGGGGGCTTTCTCCTCGTGAAGGTAGGTCGTTGATGTTCTGCGCTTGACGGCCAAAACATAACAATGGTTATCGGGATCGTCCCGAAGTGTAATCAGAATGCGGTAATCGCCAACGCGTAGCCGGAAATGATTTTCTGTTGCCGATATTTTTTTGATATCGGGCCGGGGAGCTGAGCGATCGTCCAGCTCAGCAAGTTTTGCTTTGATTCTTCGCTGATATCGGCCATCGATTTTGGAAAACTCTTTCTTTGCATTCTTTGACCAGACAATCTTCATCCGTACCTCCACTGTACGCCCACACAAATTATAAGGAAATAATAAGACTATTAGATAAATTCCGAATTTCTTATGGGTTACTGTAGAGCGGAGAAAAACCGCGAGAAAGCGGCAAACCGCGAATCGTCGAGGCGGCTCGAACAGGCCTCTGCCGGGCGACAGAGGCATACAGTAAATTTGCGATCAGGCGTTCAGACCGCCGTCGACATCCAGACCGGTGCCGGAAATTTGCCCCGCAGCCGGGCTGGCGAGGAAGGTGACCGCCGCTGCGATATCCTCCGGCTGGCCGTAATGGCCCAGGGCAATAAGCTGACGCTGAGAGTCAGCCTGCTCGCCGTCTTCCGGGTTCATATCGCTGTTGGTCGGGCCGGGGTGGACCAGGTTGACGGTAATGCCGCGCGGGCCTAAATCGCGGGCCAGACCTCGGGTGAGGGAGTTAAGGGCAGACTTGGTCATCGAGTAGACGGCGATCCCCGGCTGTGCCACGCGGTTCGCCAGACAGCTACCGATGTTGATGATGCGTCCGCCGTCAGACATATGCACCAGCGCTTCCTGAATGGCGATCACCACGCCGCGGATGTTGACGTTGATCAGAGCGTCGATGTCCGCCAGGGTCATGGACTCCAGCGGGCCGCCGCGCGCAATCCCGGCGTTATTGACCAGAATATCCAGCCCGCCGAGGGAGCGCGCCGCCTGCGTGACCGCATCCTGAATCGCCTGCGCGCTGGCGCTGTCGGCCTGAATCGCCTCGCCGTGTCGCCCCAGCGCGTTGATCTCATCGACAACCTGCTGGGCTTTATCGACGGATTTTTCGTAGGTGATAACCACATCGGCACCGGCGCGTGCCAGCGACAGCGCAATCGCCCGACCCAGCCCACGACTGGCGCCAGTAACCAGCGCCTTTTTACCTGTTAAATCGATCTGCATGATGACCTCGTTGCAAGAGTGGAGAGAATCATCATTAGGTATAGCCCGTCGGCGCGATTAACGGCTGAAGGATTCCACCTTCGCAAACGCGGCGCGCAGAACCTCAGGCGTTAACGTCACCGGCAGATAGTGAATCGACTCCACCGGGCGCAGGGTGTGGGCAATGACCTTATCCAGCTCGTCGCGGTTGTGAATATCGACGTCCAGCTCGCGAAGCGTGGTCGGCAGATTGAAGCGCTGGTACGCCGCCACCAGCTGCGCCAGCACGTCGTCCTGACCGAGCAGGGCGCTCTGCACCAGAATGCCGTAGGCCACCTTGGTGCCGTGCAGGTATTTTTCCGTCTGCGGCAGCACGGTTAAGCCGTTGTGCACCGCGTGCGCCGCCGCCACGCGGGTATAGCGCTCACCCAGACCGCCGACCATTCCGCCTCCGGCAATAATCGCATCCACCACGTCCCGGAACGCCTGCGTCTGTTCGCCGCGCTGCTGATCCGCAAGCGCTTCTTCGCTGCGTGCCAGCAGCACGTCACGGATCGCCAGCGCACCGTTCAGGCCAAGACGCACGGTCAGCGGCAGACTCTCAGATTGAGGGGCGAGCACCGCCGCTTCGTACCACTTCGCCAGCGTATCGCCGATGCCCGCCAGCAGATATTCCGCCGGGGCGTTAAGGATGATCTGCGGCTCCACCAGCACCAGAAAGTTGGCGTCGTCAAAAATCTCAAACTGTAGCGCCTGACCGGCATCGTTGTACCAGACGGAGAGCGGGGTCCACGCCGCGCAGGTGGCGGCGATAGTGGGAATGCCTACGAACGGCACGCCCAGACGACGCGCCACGGCCTTGACGGTATCCATTACCGCACCGCCGCCCACGCCAATCACCACGCTGGTTTCACTACCCGACTCGTTCACCAGATGGGTGACGTCACGCTCGCTGCAATGGCCCTTAAACAGCAGATGTTTTGCCCCCGTCGCGTTAAAACTCTGCGGCAGATAAGGGCGTGCGCCCTCGATTGCCCGCTCGCCGTAGATCCACACCGCGCGGGAAAGCTGTTCCGGAGTAAAGAAATCATCCAGGTGGGCAAGGCTTCCCGGATGAGAGAAGTAGTTCGCCGGGCCGGGCACGACGCGGATATCGGTGTTGCTCATGAAGTTGTCCTTTTTTAGCAAGCGCTAACCCGATGTTATGTCTGGACATCCGGATGGCTAATAATATTTTGCTTTAACTTATGCCTTTTACGTCGTTGTCAGTCAACAAGAGCTGTGAAAAATTCGCTAAATCAGAAGAGTAATGAAGGATTTACGCGGATGGTTTCCAGTCGCCTTGAGATGCGCGGTATCAGCCTGGCCTTTTCCGGCTTTCAGGCCCTGTCGCGCGTGGATTTCACCCTGAACGGCGGGTCGGTGCATGCGCTGACCGGCGCCAACGGCGCGGGGAAATCGACGCTGATGGCGGTGCTGTGCGGGACGCACGATCGTTATGAAGGCGAAATTTGCATTAACAACCAGCCGGTAAGTATCCGCGAGCCGCTGGACGCCAAACGGCTGGGTATCCACCTTGTGCAGCAGGAGGTGGATGTTGCGCTCATTCCCGGGTTAAGCATTGCCGAAAACATCATGCTCGACCAGCTGGCGCATCCGGGGCATCGCTACAGCTGGCGCGACATCCGCCAGCAGGCGCGGCAGGCGCTGGCGCAGCTGGATGTTTCGCTCGACGTACGCCGCTCCATCGACAGTTGCACGCTGGCTGAAAAACAGCAGATTTTGCTGGCGCGGGCGCTGTCGCACCACTGCCGTTTTCTCATCCTTGATGAGCCCACCGCGCCGCTGGACGCGCACGAGAGTGAGCGTCTGTTTGCGGTAGTAAGACGTCTGCAACAGCAGGGTATCGGCGTGGTGTTTATCTCTCACCGCATTCACGAGCTGAAGGCCATCTGCGACACCCTGACGGTGCTGCGCGACGGCAGGCTGATTGAGTCCGGCCCGATGGCGGATCTGAGCGGCGAAGCGATTGTTGAGAAGATGCTCGGCCACGAGCTGAGCGATATCTATCCGCCCCCGCGCCCGCCGCACGGTGAGGAGACGCTGCTGCGGGTGGAAGGGCTGCACGACGATGCGCTGCTGAAAGATATCTCCCTGCACCTGCGCAAAGGTGAAATCCTCGGCATTGCCGGGCTGGCGGGGGCGGGGAAAACGGAACTCTGCAAGGCGCTGTTTGGCGCCAGCAAAAGCCGCGTCGCGCGCGGCGAGCTGAACCATCAGGCCTGGAAACCGCGCGATCCGGCAGACTCGGTACTGCGCGGTCTGGCGCTGGTGCCGGAGGAGCGGCGCAAAGAGGGCATTTTTATCGACGAGCCGGTGAGCATGAACCTTGCCGTGTGTGCCGATAACAGCTTCTCGCGCTGGAGCCTGTTTGGTCATCGTCAGGCGTGGCGCTGGGCAGAAGAGGTGATCGCCCGCGTCGGTGTGCGCACGCGCGGGCCGGGGCAGGTGCTGCGTCGGCTTTCCGGCGGTAACCAGCAGAAGGTCGCCATCGGCAAATGGCTGCGCAATGACGCCAGCGTGCTGATATTCGACGAGCCGACCAAAGGCGTGGACGTGAAGGCCAAAACCGATCTGTTTCAGCTGATCGACGGCCTGGCGCGCGAGGGCAAAGGGGTCATTTACGCCTCGGGCGAGTTCGCCGAGCTGGTCGGGCTGTGCGACCGCATCTGCGTGCTGTGGGACGGACGCATCGTGGCGGAAATCGCCGGAGCCGAGGCCCGGGAAGAGACACTACTTTATTATTCAACCGGAGGAACGGCGTCGTGAGCAAGGCCCTTTCAGTGATCGCGGCGGCGTCTGGCCGTCAGCAGATTTTCGATTTTCTCTACAGGTGGGGCATGCTGTTGACCGTCGTCGCGCTGGTGGCGGTGTTTGGCCTGGCGTCGGACAGCTTCCTCGATCCGAACAACATCATCAACATTCTGCGCGCGATTGCCATCGTGACGGTGATTGCCATCGGCGTCTCGATTTCGCTGACCGTCGGTGGGTTCGATCTCTCGGTGGGGTCAACCGCGTCGCTGGCGAACGCGCTGGTGATTTCGCTTTTCGTCTGGCACGGCTTCGGCACCACCGAGTCGATTCTGCTGACCCTTGCGCTCTGCACGCTGGTCGGCCTGTTTAACGCCTTTCTGATCGTCATCCTGCGCATTCCGGACATGCTCGCGACCCTTGCCAGCCTGTTTGTCATCCAGGGCGTGGCGATGACCTACAGCTACGGCGGGTCGATTACCGAGAACATGGTGCTGCCGAGCGGCGACATGGCGGAAGGGACCATTCCGGCGGCGTTCAGCCTGCTGGGGCAGGTGCCGACCATTGTGATCGTCATGCTGGTGGTGACGATTCTGGCGCAGTTGGGCCTGTCGCTGACCACCCACGGACGCCGGATGTACGCCATTGGCGGCAACCCGGAAGCCGCGCGTCTCTCCGGTATTCGCACCACGCGCTACAAGGTGGCGGCCTACGTGATCGCCTCGCTGCTGGCGGGACTGGGCGGAATTTTGCTGGCTTCGCGTATCGGTTCATCGCAGGTGAATGCGGGTGGCGGCTACCTGATGGATGCGGTGGCGGCGGCGTGGATCGGGTTCTCGCTGGCCGGGTCCGGCAAGCCGAACGCGCTGGGCACGCTGGTGGGGGCGGTGATCCTCGGCGTGCTGTCGAACGGGCTGGTGATGCTCTCCGTGCCGTATTACGCCATGGACATTATAAAAGGGCTGGTGCTCGCGATGGCACTGGCGATTACTTACATACAAAAACGCTGACAACACAACGGGATAATAAATGAAAAAGATTGCGCTCTCTTTGGTAGCTCTTGGATTACTCACTTCTTTGCCGGGCCTGGCGGCTACCCCCGCGCCGGTTCCGGCCGCCATTGCCAGCCATGACGGCCCCATTCGCATTGCGGTGATCCGCAACCTGGGCTCGGACGACAACACCACGCAGTTTGTTGCCGGGGCGATTCAGGAAGGGAAAAAGCTCGGCTTTAAGGTCAGCACGTTTTTAAGTAACGGGGACGACGCCAGATTCCAGGATTTCGTGAACCAGGCCATCAGCCAGAAATACGACGGGATTATTCTCTCTCAGGGGCGCGATCCGTACTCCACCGCGCTGGTAAAGAAGGCGGTGGATGCCGGGATTAAAGTTTCGGTGTTTGATACCGCCGTGAACGGCGAGATCCCGGGCGTAACCGTTACCCAGCAGGACGATGCCTCCCTGACCAACCTCTCTTTTGGTCAACTGGCGAAAGATTTCAACGGCAAGGCCAATATCGTCAAGCTGTGGGTCGCGGGCTTCCCGCCGATGGAGCGCCGTCAGGCGGCGTATAAAGAACTGCAAAAGCAGTATCCGGAGATTAAAGAGCTGGAGTCCATCGGCGCGGTCTCCTCTGACGTGCAGGGCGACACCGCCAACAAGGTGGGGGCGATCCTCGCGAAATACCCGAAAGGTAAAATCGACGCCATCTGGGGGACCTGGGATGCCTTCAGTCAGGGCGCGTATAAGGCGCTGAAAGAGAACGGCCGCACCGAGATCAAGCTCTACAGCATCGACATCTCCAACCAGGATCTCCAGCTGATGCGCGAGCCGGGTAGCCCGTGGAAGGTGAGCGTGGCGGTAGATCCGAAGCTGATTGGCGCGACCAACGTACGTCTGATCGCCAATAAGATTGCCGGAGAAGCGACGCCTGCCACCTACGATTTCAAGGCGGCGGCTATTCCGCAGGCGCTGCTGACCGCCCAGCCGGGCGCGGTGAACGTGGCGTCTCTGGGGAAAATCATTCCGGGCTGGGGCCAGACGGAAGATTTTATCGCGCCGTGGTTTGCGACGCTTGCCGCTAAAAACAAGTAAACCAAGCCGGGTGGCGGCTGCGCCTTACCCGGCCTACATTTCGCACCTGTAGGCCCGGTAAGCGCAGCGCCACCGGGCGTAAGGAGCATAAGGTGTCTCAATTACCCCCTCCCGAATACAGCCGCAATATGCGGCTGATTGGCCATAGCGACCAGGGCGGTCGTCCGGACGGTGTACAGCTGATGGTGCACCGTGGTTTCGCCTATATCGGTCATATGGTGTCGCAGGGCTTTTCCATTGTCGACGTGCGCGATCCGAAAAAACCAAAAGCCGCAGGTTACGTGCCCGCGCCGCCGGGTACCTGGAACGTACACCTCCAGGCGCACGACGATTTGCTGCTGGTGATTAACGCCCGGGATCTGTTTGCCGATGCGCGTTTTGCCGATGAGAAGGTCTACTACACCCGCCAGGTGGGGGAGACCGTCAGCGACGTGCAGGATAAAGGCTGGAGCGCCGGGCTTCGCGTCTTTGATATCTCCACGCCGGACAGGCCACGCGAAATCGGCTTTCTGTCGCTGAGCGGCATCGGCATTCACCGCATCTGGTACGTCGGCGGCCGCTGGGCCTACGTTTCAGCGCTGATCGACGGCTTTACCGACTACATCTTTCTGACCATCGATCTTGCGGACCCGCGTAAGCCTGAAGTCGCGGGGCGCTGGTGGCTGCCCGGGATGAACCAGGCCGAAGGTGAGAAGCCGGACTGGCCGGAAGGAAAACGTTACGCCCTGCACCATGCGATTATTGCCGGCGACACCGCGTATGGCAGCTGGCGTGACGGCGGCCTGACGCTGCTGGACGTGAAGGACCGCACCCGGCCTAAGCTCATTAGCCACCGTAACTGGAGCCCGCCGTTTGGCGGTGGGACGCACACCGCGCTGCCGCTGCCGGATCGCGACCTGCTGGTGGTACTGGACGAGGCGGTGCTGGATAACCAGCAGGACGGCGAAAAGCTGATCTGGCTGTTTGATATCCGCGAGCCGTCGAACCCGGTCAGCATCTCGACCTTCCCGCAGCCGGATGAAACCGACTACGTGGCGAAAGGGGCGCATTTCGGCCCGCACAACCTGCACGAAAACCGGCCGGGGAGCTTCGTCAGCTCAACGCTAATTTTTGCGACGTATCAGAACGCGGGCGTGCGGGCGTACGATATTTCGAACCCGTATCGACCGGTGGAAACGGGGGCGCTGGTGCCCGCCGCGCCGGAGAAGATGATGGATACGCGGCCCAACCGCCCGCAGGTGATCCAGTCGTGCGACGTGTTTGTGGATGCGCAGGGGATTATTTACAGCACGGACTATAACGGCGGGATGTCGGTGATTGAGTATCTGGGGTGAGTGCGGTTTGATGCCCTCACCCCGGCCCTCTCCCACAGGGAGAGGGAGAAAATCAGCTGTACTGCCGCACCCGTGCCACCAGCTCTTCCGCGCTGTCGATGCGGTCGGCAATGACAATCAGCGCTTTACCGAGGGATATTGCATGGCGGAGGCATTCGTGGCGCATGGCTTCATCCTGGATGGTATCGATATCCGCCACGTGTGAAAGCCCGACGCTGCGGCGAATCAGCTCGGTGCCGCAGAACCCGATGGCGTCATGCCAGACCTTTTTCAGGAACGCGGAGGCATAGCCCGGCGCGCTGAGTGCGGCGTCGCGGGCTTTCTCGTTTGCCAGCGCCTGGAAGCGCTCCGCGAAGGTGTTCCACAGTTCCTGAATATCGGTCAGGCGCTGCTCGCGCGCGGCGGCGGCATCGCGAATGCCGAGGTGCCCAGGCAGGCCGCAGAAGTTCAGCAGCAGGTTGCCGATGGCGGTGCCAACGTCAAAGCCAATCGGCCCAAAATAGCCGAACTCAGCGTCGATGGCCTTCAGGCTGCCGTCGGCCACAAAAATCGAACCGCTATGAATGTCTCCGTGCAGCAGGGCTTCGGCGTGCGAGAAAAAGCGGTGCTTGAGGGAGGCCACGGCGATTTTAAGCTGGGCGTCGTCGCGCAGGGCGGCAACATCGTTTTCCAGCTCGGCCGGGTAGCTGTTGCGCGCGTGGATCTGGTACGGATCGTTAAAGAACAGATCTTCGGTGATCTCGCACATCTCCGGGTTGATGAATTTCGCTACCTGCGCTTTTTTATCGTGCGGATGCAGATAAAAATCGCTGGTGTGGAACAGGGTGTGAGCCAGATATTCCCCCAGCTGACGCGCCGCCTGGGGGTAGTAAATGTTGTTAATCAGCTCGCCGCGCCAGATGCGATGGCTGGAGAGATCTTCCATCACCATCACCGCCAGTTCCGGGTCAAAGTGGTGGATTTTCACCGTGTGCTGCGGGCTGTGCTGGTAATGCTCGACCAGGGTTTGCGCTTCAAGACGGGCACGATCCAGCGTCAGCGGCCAGGATTCGCCGACGCAGCGTACATAGGGCAGCGCCTGCTTAACGACGATGCGGCTCACGCCCGCGCGGTCGAAAATTTTAAAGACCAGGTTGAGGTTGCCGTCGCCGATTTCCTGCGCCTCTACCAGCGATGAAGGATCGTCAAGTCCGCCAAACTGCCTGGCATACTCCACGGCGTCCTGAGCGGTAAAGGTACGGTATTGCGACATGGCCTGCTCCTCAGTTTTGCTAATTAAGACATGTAGACGTCTATACATCTGGATTTCATCCTGACACAATGTGCTACAACAACGCAACAGGGAATTAACGACATGCAGACATTACAGACGACCAGCCTGCGGGTGGCGGATAATCAGCTCTTTATTCTCGACCAGCAGGCGCTTCCACAGGAGAAACGCTGGCTGGATGCCTCGACGGTCGAGGCGCTGGTCGGGCACATCCACGCCCTGCGGGTGCGCGGCGCGCCGCTGATTGGTCTCTCTGCAAGCCTGTTGCTGGCGCTGTTAGCGGAAAGCGGCAAAAGCCGCGACGAGCTGGCGGTGGCGCTGGAAACCCTGCGCGCCTCCCGCCCGACGGCGGTGAACCTGATGAATAACCTCGATCGCATGAAGATTGCGCTGTGGCAGGAAGATTATATTCCGGCGCTGGTGGCTGAAGCGCTGCGGCTGATTGACGAAGACAAACGGCTCTGTGACGCTATTGCCAGTGCGGGCAGCGCGCTGGTGAAGCGCGGCAGCCGTCTGCTGACCCACTGCAACACCGGCGGGCTGGCGACGGCGGGCGTCGGTACCGCGCTGGGGGTGATTGCTCGCGCGCATCAGGAAGGCAAGGTAAGCAACGTCTGGGTGGATGAAACCCGTCCGCTATTGCAGGGCGGCAGGCTGACCGCGTGGGAACTCGGCGAGCTGGGCGTACCGTATCAGCTGATTACCGACTCCATGGCCGCCAGCCTGATGGCAAAAGGGCAGGTGGACGCCGTGTGGGTGGGTGCAGACCGCATTGCCGCCAACGGCGACGTGGCGAACAAAATCGGCACCTATTCCCTGGCGGTGCTGGCGAAGTTTCACGGCATTCCGTTCTACGTCGCTGCCCCGCAAACGACCCTCGACCCGGACTGCCCGAACGGTGACGCAATCCCGATTGAGCAGCGCGCGGCCAGCGAAGTGACGGGCGTGGCGGGGAGCTTTGGCGCGGTGCAGTGGGCGCCGCAAGAGGCGCAGGTCTATAACCCGGCGTTTGACGTCACCCCCGCCTCGCTGATTAGCGGCTGGGTGCTGGATACAGGCGTGGTCACACCGGACGAGGTAGCGAAAGGGAAATTTGCCTGAGTCCGGCTATCCTTTAAGGGCGTTCCCTGAGAGGACAACATCGTGACGCTCGATCCTGACACAGACTTAAAACTGGAGCGCGTGGTGGATGCACCGCGCGACCTGCTGTGGCTCTGCTGGACCACGCCGGACCACATCAAAAACTTCTTCATCCCTGCACCGCATAAGGTGATCGACTGCGACCTCGATCTGCGCGTGGGTGGGCGGTTCAATACCATATTTGAGGTGGATGGGCAGCGGATGGATAACCGGGGCGTGTTTCTTGAAATCGACCCGGGGAACAAGCTGGTCTTTACCGACGGTTATACCGAGGGCTGGAAGCCTGCCGAAAAGCCGTTTATGACGGCGATCCTGCTGCTGGAGGACGTTGGGGAGGGCAAAACCCGCTACACGGCGATTGCGCGTCATCCGACGAAGGAAATCCGTGAGCAGCATGAGCAAATGGGCTTCCACGAGGGGTGGGGCGTGGTGCTGGATCAGCTGGTGGGGTATGTGAAGTCTCTTCAACCCCCTCTCCCTTGAGGGAGAGGGTTGGGGTGAGGGGGAGAAGGCGTTGATCATGTTGAAGACAGATTTCTCTTTTTTGTATTCCTCATCTGACGAAATACTGGCGCTCCCTTTTCATCAAAATATCTTTCCGGCCATATCACATCAGGCGGAATGTCTAGCGCCTGAGCGATAAGCAATTCACCTTTAGGCCATGGTCGGGTAAGCGCATTTGCCAGTGTGGATGATGAAAGCCCAGCCTTTCGAGACAAGGCTGCGAGGCTTGTTCCATGTTTCTTTAGTGCGGCGATAATATCGGCTGAGTGCCAGTTCTGCTGACGCATTTTGTCCTCCTTAGGTGTGTTTGTTACGCACTCAATTATCCTGTTTTGGGATAAAAACACAACGGGAGGATATTCGATTTCAGGATATTTGTATGGAATCGGAACAATGGCCTCAGTTTACTCGGATGAATACCAGCGTGTTATCAATGCGTTGAAGAAAGCTCGTAAAGAGAAGGGGATTACTCAGGCCCAGCTTGCGGAGGCTTTAGGGAAACCCCAATCGTTTATCGCCAAAGTGGAAAGTGGTGAACGCAGGTTAGACGTGGTGGAGTTTGTGCATCTGGCGAGATTACTTAGCTTAAGTAACGAAGAGGTCCTTACTATTTTACAATCTTTAATATGTTAAAATTATGGGCGCATTATATTTTTAGCGCCCTAACTCAAAAATTACTCAATCTATCTCGTCATCTCTATCATCTTTATTATAAATATCAGATATCGCAATTTTTATATCTAATGCTTTATGCAACATTTTATGTACTTTGATATGACTTGCCCTCTTTATTTCAGCTTTATTTACAGGACCACTATCTCTGAAAGACCATTTATATGGAGTTAAGGGGCTAACTTTGAATCCTATCGCACTAATATTGTATAAGCATAAAAATATCTCGTTAATGACATCAGATTCTCTTACTTCGCTATTGAGCATTTTAGAAGCGATGATTGCGCATGGGTCATTAGTATTTTGAATGGCGAGTTCCGATGCTACAGATTCTATGTTGTTTTTAGGAATAAGTGTTCGGGTGAATTTTTCTGGAACCTCTCTGAGGATTTCTATAGTTTCTTCGAAAGATGGATATATATCTCCCCATTCTTCTTTTAAAGAACGCAATCTTTTTTCTGAATAAACACTTTCAGCTTTATGAATGGAATCCCAGGAGATTCGTTCTCTGTTGAGTGCTATTTTAAAACATTCATTTACGAACTGTAAAACATCCCTTGGCCGATATAGTGTTCTCTCTATAATATACTCGATTGGCAACATTCCCTTACTCCCTCCTTTGGGGGATGGGAAAAGATCATTAATTTCGACGTTTTCTCTTGTATATTGTTTTTTGAAAACCTCTTGGATTCTCTTTGAAACTAACTCATTAAGTTGATTTGCGGTCCATTGAAGATCAAGAATATATGATTCGTACTTCTCCTCTTGAAATCCAGAGCCTCTTGTGATATTGAATACAGATTTAAGAAGGTCATGTCTTAAAGCAGCTATTATCTTGACGTTCTTGATACGTCTGAATACTTTTATCTCTTCAATTAATGCTCTTATGAATTTATATCGAGTGTTGTTTTCGGCCCAGTTTTCATCAAGCTGATCTATAACAATGTAATGTTTCTTTTGAAGATCTGAGAATGAATGTTCTGCAAGCATATCGAGAACTTCATTTAATTTTTGAATTTGCATTCCACTAACAACCTCAGAAGCTCTTTTCTTTATTTCATGCTTATCTTCCTCAGATATTCTCTTGGCTGCCTCAGCATTTAATTCAATGCCATGAAGTGCTGCTCCTATTTTGGCTTTAGTGTCATTCTCAAGTTTTTTTGTTATTTCTCTCAGGTGTGTGTCTGTGTCAATCCAAAATTTATCACCCCATTCTCTAAAATATTCTAATGCGCGTTTCCTGATTTCATCTTTTCTTAAAAAACTAGCTAAGCTGGTGAGGAAATTTCTTGTGTCACTCTCGCTGCTTATATCATGACGTATTTTTAAAAACTCCATTATAAGTATGTGTCGCCAGAGTATTTTATAGAATAAATCTAAATTTATGTCTAGCGCTTCAAAAAAAGAAATAATATCAGAGTGCTCAAGAAAACGGATTGATATATCGTTAGGATCAAGCTTCTTGTATCTATATGCTTTATTCATTACTTTGTGCAATAATGCGCTTTTCCCTGCTCCAGTTCTTCCTACAACAATAGACGATGTATCATTAGTATCTAGTAATTTTGATAGATATCCACTATCTACAAAGCATTCATCAAGTAATTGTGTATCGGATTCGGCATCGAGTTCGCCAATCCTCAAGTTTTGTCGTATTATTATTGGATTTTTTGCCATGTTAATCTCTTTGGGAATAAGTAATAATCATTAACGATAATTTATTTTTATAGAATATTAGTTGTGTTTTTTATTGAATGAAGTAAAGTATTTGTGATTTGCTTCGCAAATTTAAGAATAAGATATAATTTATAAAAGTTCCTTCATCTTGAAGGAACTGTACTTGTTTATTTGGATATTATTTTAGGCGTGGGTATGCATCCGCAATCGCATCCCCGGTAAACTGCGCCACCCAACCCTCCGGGTTATCGAAAATACGAATCGCCGTAAAGTTCGGCTCTGAGCCCATATCAAACCAGTGCGGCGTGCCCGCGGGTACGGAAATCAGGTCGTTTTTCTCGCACAGCACCTGGTACACCTCATCGCCGATGTGCAGGCAGAATAATCCCGCTCCTTCCACGAAAAAGCGCACTTCGTCTTCGCCGTGGGTGTGTTCGTTCAGGAACTTCGCGCGCAGCGCCTCTTTCTGCGGATTGTCGGCGCGCAGGCTGATCACATCCCAGCTCTGGTAACCTTTCTCTGCCACCAGCTTGTCGATCGCATGCTGATACGCCGCGATCACGGCTTCAGGCGCGGGATCGTGCCCTAAATCGCGATCCGCAGCCCAGCGTTCAAACCGCACGCCTTTGGCGTTCAGCTGTTGGGCAATCTCGGCGGCGTCGGTGCTGTGCCACTGGTGCTGACTGGCGTCTTTATCGGAATAAATGGTCAATGCGCTCATGAAGGGATCTGCTCCGGATTAATCTCGTCAAACTGGTGGATCTGATGATGATGGCTTGCGCCGTCATCTTCACCGCGAATCAGTTGCAGGGTGCGAAAACCCGCCTGTTCAGCCGCGTCCAGCTCCTGATGAATATCCGACAGAAACAGGATCTGCGACGGGGCAATGCCCGTTTGCGCCGCAATATTTTGATAGGACTGCACCTCGCGCTTGGCGCCAATGTGGGTATCAAAATAGCCGCTGAACAGATGAGTAATATCACCTTCGTCGCTGTAGCCAAATAACAGTTTCTGCGCGGCGACAGAGCCAGAGGAATAAACATAGAGATCAATCCCTTGCGCCTTCCATTTTTCCAGCGCGGGCAGTACGTCAGGATAGAGGTGTCCGGTAAAGTCACCGTTGACGTAACCGTCCTGCCAGATGATGCCTTGCAGGGCTTTGAGCGCCGTCGATTTGCGGTCTTCATCCATAAAGGTAAACAGTACGTTGATGAGATCGCTGACGCTGGCATGCGGAGCGCTGATTTCATCGCGCAGGTTGTCCAGAATCGATTTGACCGGCTCGGCGTACTGCTGCGCGGTCACAAAGGCCGCCAGCCGCTCACGCGCGTAGGGGAACAAAACATCATGGACAAAACGGATATCGCTGGTGGTCCCTTCAATATCCGTCACAATCGCGCGAATCATACTCTCTCCCATTGTCGTAAACGCATTTCGCATTCAAATAAGAATTCTAACCCTTCCAGATGACGGCGGGCTTCGGCCACGTCGCGTCCCCAGCAGGTTAAGCCATGGCCGCGCAGAAGAAAACCATAATTAAGCGGGCGTTCCTGCGCGTAATGGGCGATGCGCGAGGCGAGGGCGTCGATGTCCTGGTCGTTATCAAACACCGGGATGGCCACCGTATCCTGGTGCGTGGTCTGCCCGGTAAGGGATTTTTGCATCTCGAAACCGGTGATCTTCAGCTCGGCCTCGTTGACCAGACGCGACAGCACCGTGGCATTGACAGTGTGAACGTGCAGGACGGCGTTAGCCTCGGGAAACAGGCGATAGATGAGGGTATGCAGCCCGGTCTCTGCCGACGGTTTACGGCCAGACGGCGCACGGTTGGTGGCGATTTCAACCTGTAGAAAATCGGCGGTGGTCAGGCTGCCTTTATCTTTTCCGGATTCGCTCAGCCAGCACAGGTGTTCATCCTGACGCACGGACATATTGCCGCCGGTAGCGGGCGCCCAGCCTTTAGCGCCAATCCAGCGGCAGGCCTCGACCAGGTGTGTGAGTTGCAGGTTGTCTGTCATTTCCTTTTACCCTCTCGGTCAGGAATATTTATATCGTTTAGACGTCTAAGCGTCTTGATTGCCAAAGACTAACATCGTGTTATAGTGTCAGCAACATAAGTATTACAGGCAGGCACACTACAATGAGCAATAACCCGTTGATCCCACAGAGTAAACTTCCAAATCTCGGCACGACGATTTTTACCCAGATGAGCGCCCTGGCGCAGCAGCACAACGCCATTAACCTCTCACAAGGTTTCCCGGATTTTGACGGGCCGAAATATTTGCAGGAGCGTCTGGCGTACCACGTGGCGCAGGGAGCCAACCAGTACGCGCCGATGACCGGCGTGCAGGCGTTGCGTGAAGCCATTGCGGATAAAACGGCTGAGCTGTATGGCTATAAACCTGATGCGAACAGCGATATCACGGTAACCGCAGGGGCGACCGAAGCGCTGTATGCGGCGATAACCGCCCTGGTGCGTACGGGCGATGAGGTGATTTGTTTTGACCCGAGCTACGATAGCTACGCCCCGGCGATTGAACTGGCCGGCGGCGTAGTGAAACGCGTGGCGCTCCAGCCGCCGCATTTTCGTCCGGACTGGCAGGCGTTTGCCGCGCTGCTGAGCGATAAAACCCGGCTGGTGATCCTGAATACGCCGCACAACCCATCGGCGACGGTGTGGCAGAAGAGCGATTTTGCCGCCCTGTGGCAGGCCATCGCCGAACGTGAAATCTATGTTCTGAGCGACGAGGTGTATGAGCATATCTGCTTCGCCGAAGAGGGGCATGCCAGCGTGCTGGCGCATCCGCAGCTTCGTGAGCGTGCAATCGCGGTATCGTCATTTGGCAAAACCTACCATATGACCGGCTGGAAGGTCGGGTACTGCGTGGCGCCCGCCGCCATCAGCGCTGAGCTGCGTAAAGTGCATCAGTATCTGACGTTTGCGGTGAACACACCCGCTCAGCTGGCGCTGGCGGATATGCTGCGCAGCGAACCCGGACACTACCGTGAGCTACCGGATTTCTACCGTGCGCGTCGGGATCGGTTTGTGGCTGCGTTGAGCAAAAGCCGTCTGGAGATTTTACCCTGTGAAGGGACCTATTTCTTGCTGGCCGACTACAGCGCGATTTCCGATCTGGACGACGTGAGTTTCTGCCAGTGGCTGACGAAAGAGGTGGGCGTGGCGGCCATTCCGCTGTCGGTGTTCTGCGCCGATCCCTTCCCGCATAAGCTGATCCGACTTTGCTTTGCGAAGCAGGAATCGACGCTGCTGGCAGCGGCAGCGCGGTTAAACGCGCTCTGACTATTTCACCGTCCAGGCTTCAGAAAAACGACGGTCTGCGAAGAGTTCGAGCAGACCGTTGATCTGCTTCAGACGCAGTACTTCATCGCTGTCCATACCCAACTCCTGGCCAATTTTCTGCTCACTCCAGCCCATAAGCACCAGCTCGCGCACGATTTCTGACATGGCGTTGATCTGGTGGCGTCCGCGCGCGCGGTTGTGGCGAATGGTCGCAGCCATGCGGTCGAACTTTTCCTGCCGCGCTTTACGCAGGCAGGTGACAGGAAGGTAACCCTTAAGCTGGCGCTTCAGGGTCGCCCGGTTACTGCCGATATCATGGCGGTGAAAACCATCGACAATTTCGTAGTGCTGTGGCGCATTTTCCGTCACCACGATAGGCTGTGTGAATCCATCCAGCTCCAGTGACTTGCTGAGCAGCCGCTTTTCCGGTGGCGCGACGTTATTTGGGTTGTAATCGTTAGCGCTGATGTTTGTCTTTTTTATCCACAATACGCAATCGACGGGCTGATCGCGAAAAGGGCTGATTTCATGTAATGCCTGACGAAACGCATTAATAGCGGCTATTCGCTCTTCCTCAGAAAGTGCCTGAAGGTACGTTTCCATTTCGGTGATTATTCGTTGTTGCATAAAATCCCCCATTCCTTGCGTTTTGCTTTCACTCTGTCGCTGTAGCGCTGATAGTGTTTGGGCTTATTTGGGCTAAACGAAAGTGCCCGGCACCAATAGTCATTGTTGAGTAAAACCTTACAAATGCGTCGCCAGGAGGGGATATCTTTTGCACCAATGTCACCCTCCTGCGTATCGGGAATATCGTTCATGCCTCGCTTTTGATACCAGTGGAGATAAACCGCGATTTTATTGCGGTAATGTTCCGCCGTATTTTGCGGCATGCTGTCGAGTAGCAGCATGGCGTATTCGCGCCAGCCAAGATGGTCTGGTTTCAGGATCTTCCGGTGGCCATAAAAATGGTTATCGTGCCCGGCATAAATACCGCCGCTGCGCACCCCGCAGGCACGCTCACACATCGCCGCCCAGCGTTCGGGTTCAATGACATGATAGAGCCACAAGCCCTGACGCTGTTCCGGGCCAAACGGTTCGCAGATGCGCATATAACGCGGCGGCACCCCCGCCTTGTACATCAGGTCGTATAACGGGTTATAGCAACATTTCGATTTCGCGAACCACGTCCAGATGTCGGCGGTTTTCCAGTCGTACAAAGGGTAGATATACCAGGTGTGCCCGCCCGGTGCGACGGTCGTCCAGGGTTTATCGTCAGAAAAGCGCTGCTTACGTGCCGACGCGATAGCCAGAAAGCGGTTGTAGGATTCATCGGCGCGGATCCCCACCATGACGGCGGCAGGACGTTTTTGCGCATACCATTCGGCAAACTCTCGCACGAAGACTTCAAACGTCATTCCCTGCTGATAAAAATCGAAATAGTGATAATCGGTAATGGCATCTTCCGGTGGCTGGCGAACCCAGTTTGTCCCGGGTTCCCAGCACTGCCATTCAGGTTGAAACTGTGACAGGGCGTTCTGGGTCGTGAGCGGAAGCGCTACCCACCAGAACTGATGGATAACATCCCGATACTGCGTTCTCATCGTGTCAACATGCTGAATGGTTGAGGAGAATTGCGCTTCCCAGTCCAGAAAGATGACATCTATTTTTCGCTTTAATTGCCGTGCTTGCTGGGCAACGAGATGCAGCATCACGGTAGAATCTTTTCCACCGGAAAAGGAAACGCATACCCTGGAGAAATTGTTTAGCGTCCAGTCTATGCGTTCCGCTGAAGCGTCTAAAACATTTTCCTGTAAAGGGATTTTATAGATCGACATGGTTAATCGCATCCTGCGTGCTAAATGTCTGGAAAAAATTAAGACGATATTATGAAATCTTTTTTCATTATTTTCACGGGATCATTTTTTCAGTTTGCGATTTTTATATTCATCATATAAATGATTTTACGCAGATGGAGCGGAAAGACAGAGTTTATGCATTTTCTCAATGAACGTTGAAAAAACGCTGCTGTTCAGCGATGAACGGCTGTAAAGCATATAGACATGTATTTCGGGCAATTCAAATGGGTCGGCGATCCGTTTTATTTTTAACGTCTCTTTATAGGCTTCATAGATTGATACGGGTATAAAGCCTAACAGATCAGATGAACTGACCATGGAGATTAGCGAAATGATGGAGTCCGTGCGAAAAGCAATATCTCTTTCCGGGAAAAGGTCATTGGCACGATTCTGGAACTCTTTAACGCCCGGGTGCGCACTCTGGTAAAAGGTGAATTTTTCCCGGTATAACGCTTCAAGACTGACCGTATCGGCGAGTCTTGGATGGTTTTCTCGGCAGATTAACGCTATTGGCACCGTGGCAAAGTGAGAACACACCACAGAGCGATTCTTAATTGGGGCAATAGTAAAGATCAGGTCGGCTTTACGGTAGGCGAGCAGGTCCTCTGCGGATTCCGGAGAGATAAGCATATCTCGTTGTTCTATCTCGTAATTTTCCTCTGACATTAGCAGCTTCATTGGTTCGAGCATATAGCCGGGCGACATCATTTGAGAGCAATAGATAACGAACTTTTTCTTGATGTCCGAGTGATGCATCATGTTGATCGTCTGCTCAATTTGGTTGAGATTCTGTTCAAGATGATGATGCAGGTTGGTGCCCACCGTGGTCGGCGTAATTCCCTTACCTGAGCGGATGAACAGGGGGTCATTGAGCTGGCCACGCAGACGTTGCAGCGACTGGCTCACGGCGGATGGCGTGATATAAAGTGTCTCGGCAGCCTTACTGATACTGAGATGTTGGTAAATGCATTCGAAGATGACTAACAGATTGAGATCGAATTTTTTTAGGTCGTAGAGGTTGGCCATGTTTCGTCCTGAGTGTGCTGTGTTTGCTGTCGTTATCACATCATGGAGTACGACAGAGGGAAGTTACCTTTAACAATCCGTGGGGGTAACTCGCTTAATTTAAAAATTAAGTGATCTTAATATATCACGGCTTTGGATTATTGAAACACAACTTCAAGATTTATTAAGATAATTTTATCTTTAAAGTGTGATTGAATTATTTGAATGACAACTGGCATTTATATATAGCGCGAAATTTATAATGAAATTAAATTTATAACGTTTCTGAGACCTGTTCGATTCTGCCTATCACAACCATAGGCAGGACTATCCCTCTTATGCATTGCTCAATGCGCGCACGGATGCTGTAATCAAACCGCTGTTACGGCCTTGATACAAGGTATGTAGAGCGCAACGCAACGCCAGCTTCGGCTGGCACTGAATGTACCTGCGGGGAATTCAGGTATCAGGGCCGCCCGTTGAGGCGGCCTTTTTACTTTCAGGCTTTCCTGTAAAAGGTTCACCTTGCTGTCTTGTTGCTGTTGTAAGGTTTGGCTGATTGATTTGATAAAGCATACGCATTAGCCCCGATGAACAAAGTTGGTTACCTTACATCTCAACGAAAACACGGAGGAAGTACAGATGTCCTTGATTAACACCAAAATTAAACCTTTCAAAAACCAGGCGTTCAAAAACGGTGAGTTCATCGAAGTTACTGAGAAAGATACCGAGGGCCGCTGGAGCGTGTTCTTCTTCTATCCGGCTGACTTCACCTTCGTTTGCCCGACCGAACTGGGTGACGTGGCAGACCACTACGAAGAACTGCAAAAGCTGGGCGTAGACGTTTACTCTGTTTCTACCGATACCCACTTCACCCACAAAGCGTGGCACAGCAGCTCTGAAACTATCGCGAAAATCAAATACGCGATGATCGGCGACCCGACTGGCGCCCTGACCCGTAACTTCGACAACATGCGTGAAGATGAAGGCCTGGCTGACCGCGCGACCTTCGTTGTTGACCCGCAGGGCATTATCCAGGCTATCGAAGTTACCGCTGAAGGTATCGGCCGTGATGCATCTGACCTGCTGCGCAAAGTGAAAGCGGCTCAGTACGTTGCTTCTCACCCAGGCGAAGTGTGCCCGGCGAAATGGAAAGAAGGCGAAGCGACGCTGGCTCCATCTCTGGACCTGGTCGGCAAGATCTAAGTCTGTAAAGCCTGGCGGCGCTACGCTTGCACAGGCCTACAGTATCGTAGGCCGGGTAAACGAAGTGCCACCCGGCAATCAATGGGCGCTCCCCGCGCCCATTTCATTCCAGCACCATGATGCAAGTTGCATTCAGGCAGCCCGTATAAGGCGGCTTGCATGATGACGTTTTAAGAGAGGGAAGAATAATGCTCGACGCTAACATGAAAACCCAGCTCAAGGCCTACCTTGAGAAACTGACCAAACCTGTTGAGCTGATTGCCACGCTGGACGACAGCGCGAAATCGGCAGAAATCAAAGCGCTGCTGACAGAGATTGCTGAGCTGTCGCCGAAAGTGACCTTCAAAGAAGACAACACGCTGGCAGTCCGTAAGCCTTCTTTCCTGATCGCTAACCCAGGGTCTGACCAGGGGCCGCGTTTCGCGGGCTCTCCGCTGGGGCATGAATTTACCTCGCTGGTGCTGGCGCTGCTGTGGACCGGTGGTCATCCGTCAAAAGAAGCGCAGGCGCTGCTGGAGCAGATCCGCGATATCGACGGTGATTTTGAGTTTGAAACCTATTACTCACTCTCCTGCCACAACTGTCCGGACGTGGTGCAGGCGCTGAACCTGATGTCAGTCCTCAACCCACGCATTAAGCACACGGCGATTGACGGCGGTACGTTCCAGAACGAAATCACCGAGCGCAACGTGATGGGCGTTCCGGCGGTTTACCTGAATGGTCAGGAGTTCGGCCAGGGGCGTATGACCTTGACCGAAATCGTCGCCAAAGTGGATACCGGCGCAGAAAAACGTGCGGCAGAAGAGTTGAACCAACGCGATGCGTACGACGTACTGATTGTTGGCTCCGGCCCGGCGGGCGCGGCGGCAGCGGTCTACTCCGCACGTAAAGGGATCCGTACCGGTCTGATGGGCGAGCGTTTCGGTGGTCAGGTTCTGGATACCGTTGACATTGAAAACTACATTTCCGTGCCGAAAACCGAAGGCCAGAAGCTGGCCGGGGCGTTGAAAGCGCACGTCAGCGACTACGACGTGGATGTCATTGACAGCCAGAGCGCCAGCAAACTGGTTCCGGCTGCGGTCGAGGGTGGTTTGCACCAGATAGAAACGGCGTCCGGCGCGGTGCTGAAGGCGCGCAGCGTGATCATTGCCACCGGCGCGAAATGGCGCAACATGAACGTCCCGGGCGAAGATCAGTACCGCACCAAAGGCGTGACCTATTGCCCGCACTGTGACGGCCCGCTGTTCAAAGGTAAACGCGTAGCGGTGATCGGCGGCGGTAACTCCGGTGTGGAAGCGGCTATCGATCTGGCGGGAATTGTTGAACACGTTACCCTGCTGGAATTCGCCCCGGAGATGAAAGCGGACCAGGTGTTGCAGGATAAGGTGCGTAGCCTGAATAACGTCGATATTGTGCTCAATGCCCAGACGACAGAAGTGAAAGGCGACGGCAGCAAAGTGACCGGTCTGGAATACCGTGACCGCGTGAGTGGCGATATCCACAGCGTGGCGCTGGCAGGGATCTTTGTTCAGATTGGCCTGCTGCCAAACACCACCTGGCTGGAAGGCGCGATTGAGCGCAACCGCATGGGCGAGATCATCATTGATGCGAAATGCGAAACCAGCGTGAAGGGCGTATTTGCGGCGGGCGACTGCACCACCGTGCCGTACAAACAGATCATCATCGCCACTGGCGAAGGTGCGAAAGCGTCGCTGAGCTCGTTTGATTATCTGATCCGCACCAAAACCGCATAATAAAAGAAAGCAAGACGACACCTGCAATGCCAGAGGCCACCAAAAGGTGGCCTCTTTTTTTATCTCACGACCATCACCGGAATGTGGGTGTGGCGGATTACGCTGGAGGCGTTCGACCCCAGCAGGTGAGTGGTGATGGAAGGGTTACGTGAACCAATCACTACCACGTCGGCATTTAATTCTCCCGCCAGCTCATTAACGGCGTCGCGCACGCTACCGAACCGGACGTGGGTTTTGATGCGGGAAGGATCGATGCTGAAGTGCCCGACCATGGTTTGCAGGCGTGTCTCGGCTTCATGCTGTAAATGCTCTTCAAAACGACGCACATCAGCAGCGAAACGATGCAGGCTCAGGCTGGCAGAGCCCGGTAAAACATGCAGAAGATGAATAACTCCGTCCTGCTGCGCGAGAAATTCCGCGTGACGTACAGCCTTATCACTCAGTTCCATTTCGAAAACATCAACCGGCATAATGATTGTTTGATACATAACCGTTTCTCCTTGTTTATAAACGCTGAAATCATTCAACCACAAAATATAAAAGGTTTCTGTAATCCCGACAGCACTTTTTTATCTCGCCAGGATAAATCTCAAAACAGCCGGATTCCGGGGCAGATCCCGAGAGGTAGCTACCCTTTTATAAGCTTACCCACACCCTTTCGGAGGTTGCATGAAAGCTCTCACCTATCACGGTCCACATCATGTTCGGGTCGATAATGTCCCCGATCCGGGCATCGAACAGCCTGACGATCTCATCCTGCGCGTAACGGCCACGGCGATCTGTGGTTCTGATTTGCATCTTTATCGCGGAAAAATTCCCAAGGTCCAGCACGGCGATATCTTTGGTCATGAATTTATGGGCGAGGTGGTGGAGTGCGGGAGCGAAGTGAAAAACGTGCAGAAAGGTGACCGGGTGGTGATCCCGTTTGTGATTGCCTGCGGTGACTGCTTCTTTTGCCAGATGCAACAGTACGCGGCCTGCGAAAACACGAACCGCGGGCAGGGCGCGGCGCTGAACAAAAAGCAAATTCCCGCCCCTGCCGCGCTGTTTGGCTACAGCCATCTTTACGGCGGCGTGCCGGGCGGACAGGCGGAGTATGTGCGCGTCCCGAAAGGCAACGTGGGGCCGTTTAAAGTGCCCCAGCTGCTGTCTGACGACAAAGCGCTTTTCCTGTCAGATATTCTGCCTACCGCCTGGCAGGCGGCAAAAAATGCGCAGATCCAGAAAGGCTCCAGCGTCGCCGTATTCGGGGCCGGGCCGGTGGGGTTACTGACCATTGCCTGCGCGCGGCTTCTCGGCGCAGAGCAGATTTTCGTGGTTGACCATCATCCCTATCGACTGCGGTTTGCCCAGGAGCGCTACGGCGCGATCCCGATTAACTTTGATGACGATAACGACGCGGCGGAGAAAATCATTGAGCAAACGGCCGGACAGCGCGGAGTGGATGCGGTGATTGATGCCGTCGGGTTTGAGGCCAAAGGCAGCACCACGGAAACGATCCTCAGTAACCTGAAAATTGAAGGCAGCAGCGGCAAAGCCCTGCGCCAGTGCATTGCTGCGGTGCGGCGCGGCGGCGTGGTCAGCGTGCCGGGCGTGTACGCCGGTTTTATTCACGGCTTCCTGTTTGGCGATGCCTTCGATAAAGGGCTGAGCTTTAAGATGGGGCAGACCCACGTCCATGCCTGGCTGGGAGAGCTGCTGCCGCTCATCGAAAAGGGGCTGCTTACCCCAGAAGATATTGTGACCCACTATCTTCCGCTGGCTGATGCGGAACGCGCCTATAAGATCTTCGAAAAACGGGAGGAGGAGTGCCGCAAGGTGATCCTGGTGCCTGGCGCAGATACCCCGGAGGCAGCGCAGCAGAAAGTGAAGGGACTGGTGAATGCCTTCCCCGGCGGCGTTGTGTGAGGTTCCTCACTCACCAGTGGCGCTCAAGATACAGCACCGCCACGACGAGGATCGCCAGGATGATGAGAAAAACCAGTGTGATAACAAGTATCTCACCCATGACCGTCCCCACGGCACTACAACAGACTAAGCGTGGATTAAGCGGTTTTTGTCCGGTATAGCACAATAGGGTGAATTTGCGGAAAGAGGATGCGGGTGCATCCTCTGTGCAAAGCGGGGTCGCTTGTTCAGAAGGGATTAACGCAGGTAATCGCCAGCGGCTTCGGGCTGGTAGAGCAGCTCAAGCACTTCCAGGTGAGCTGAGGCACCGCCCGGGAGTTCCCAGTGGATGGTATCGCCCGTGCGCAGTCCAAGCAGCGCTGCGCCCACGGGTGCCAGTACCGACAGTTGCGTGCTGCTGTCGGTCATCTGCGCCGGATAGACCAGCGTACGGGTGAGCTCCTCTCCGGTGGTCAGGTTGCGGAACTTCACCTGGCTGTTCATGGTGACCACATCATGCGGCATGGTCTCAGGCGTACACATCTGCGCCCGGTCGAGCTCTTCGTTCAGCGCATCGGCTACCGGCAGCGAGGCGAATTCTGGTTTCTCCAACAGTCGGTCAATACGTTCTGCGTCGAGTTCATTGATGATAATCGTAGGTCTGGACATTTTTACTCCATGTCGTTAATGCTGCGTGTAACGCAGAAACCAATCCAAAAGAAAACCCTCGCCGTCTGGCAGCGAGGGTTTAACTTATCTGATGATACTGTCTGAAACCGTAAGTTTGAAGTGATGAAGGTCACAATCATGCGCCATATGAATTTTTGGCAATAAACCCGGCGTCCCGATTCACGCTGAACGGAAATTTCGTTACGCTGGAAAGACTGAACCCGGGCAATGCGCGTTGCAGCCCCAGCGTAGAGAGAGCGATATGTACTTTTACCAACCGTCTCAGGGGCACGGCCTGCCGCACGACCCGCTGAACGCCATTATCGGTCCGCGTCCGATTGGCTGGATCTCATCCTGTGACAAGGCCGGTCAACTGAACCTTGCCCCGTACAGCTTCTTTAACTGCTTTAACTATCGCCCACCGATCATTGGTTTTTCCAGCAACGGCTGGAAGGATAGCGTGCGGAATATTACCGAAACGGGGGAGTTTGTCTGGAACCTCGCAACGCGCGATCTGGCCGAGGCGATGAATGAAACCTCCGCCACGCTCCCTCATGGCGAGGATGAATTTACCTTTGCCGGCCTGACGCCCGTAGCCAGCCAGCTTGTGAGCTCGCCGCGCGTGGCGGAAAGCCCGGTGAATTTCGAGTGTCGATTGTCACAGTGCATTCAGCTTACCGGCGCGGATGGGACACCGATTGATACCTGGCTGGTGCTCGGCGAAGTCGTGGGCGTCCATATCGCCGAGAGTTTGCTGGAAGAGGGGATTTACCAGACCGCGAAAGCGCAGCCCATTCTGCGTGCGGGTGGACCTACAGCCTACTACGCCATCAGTGACAGCCATCGCTTCGACCTGGTACGCCCGGATGCGCGCAGGGGGTGATATGCGCGCAACCCTGTTGCCCGCCGATCAGCAGTTTTTTGCCGATCTGTTGAGCGGCCTGGTGCTCAACCCACAGCAGCTGGGGCGAGTCTGGTTTGCTCAACGTGGCGCGTCTGACGCTGTCGGAAGCGTGAGCCGCGACTGGCCACGGCTTGATGTCGTTCTTCGCGGGGAATATGGCAACAGACTGGTTACCGGGCAGCAGACCCTCTGCCAGGGGGAAATGCTGTTTCTTCCCGCCCAGGCCGCCAGCGTCCCGGTGTTTGAACGACCGGTCATGCTGCTGAGCATTCTTTTTGCGCCGTCGTGGCTGGGGCTGGTGTTTCATGATACCCGTCACGGGCGCTCCGTGCCTGCGCAGCGACACGTTGAGCTTCCTCACCCTGAACGAGGCGAATGTGCTGCGATGCTGATGGCCCTGACGCACCTGAGCGCTTCCCCGCAGGATCAGGCCATTATTCAACCGCTGGTGCTGAGCCTGCTGCACTGGTGCCGGAAAGTGGTGTCGTCGCTGCCTGAACCGGGACTGTCGCGCGGGGATTTTCTCTATCAGAGCATTTGTAACTGGGTGCAGGAAAACTATGCTGAATCCCTGTCGCGGGACAGCGTCGCCGCGCTTTTTAATATTTCGGCTAACCATCTGTCACGCCTGTTCTCCCAACAGGGGACGATGAGTTTTGTGGATTACGTTCGTTGGGTGCGTATGGCGAAGGCGAGAACCATCCTGCAAAAATACCACCTGCCGGTGGGGGAAGTGGCGAAGCGCTGCGGCTATGCCGATAGCGACTATTTTAGCCGTCTGTTCCGGCGCCAGTTTGGCCTGACGCCGGGGGAGTATCGCGCACGCTTTCAGTGACAGTCAGAACGTGATTTCAGCGTTCAGCAGATCCAGGATACTTTGCGGCGTCGTTGCTGCAAACAGCGACTCGCGAAACGTTTTATTGACCAGCTTCCGCGCCAGCTGGGAAAAGACCTTCACGTGATTAATCCCTTCCTGAGCGCCGAGCGTCAGCATGATCACCAGCTCGACGTCGCCCAAATCCGACTCCCAGTCAATCGCCTTGTCCAGGCGTGCAATGCTGATGCTGGAGTGGCGTATCCATTGCGATTTGGTGTGAGGGATCGCCACGCCAAACCCGACGGCGGTGGTGACAATCTCTTCGCGCTGCCAGAGATCTTCTTCAAGTTCGAGCGGGTTTTCGGTCCTGCCATGAATCGCAAGATTTCCGCATAAGAACTGAAGCACCTGCTCTTTTGAGGTCAGCGGCTCATTGACCACGATAGTCTCCAGGGCCAGCAAGGGACGCGGCGGCGCTTCCGGTGTGAAATCCGCCAACAGGGCTTCAATCTCCTCTGCGCTGCGGCTGTCGCAGGCCTTTTCCGCCAGCGCCCGGCAGGTTGCCATGTCCAGCTGACGCAGCTGGGTTTTTACCGCAGGGATGCGCGGCCCGCTCATGCTGAACTCATCTAAGCCCAGACCAAGCAGAAGAGGGAGGTAGCGCTGCTCTCCGCCAAGTTCCCCGCAAATGCCGACCCATTTCCCGTGACGATGCGCTGCGGCGACAATCTGGCGAACCATGCGTAAAAAAGACGGTGTGATGGGGTTATACAGCCCCGAAACGCGCGGGTTGTTGCGATCGACAGCGTAGAGATACTGAGTCATATCGTTCGAGCCGATACTGAAGAAATCCACCTCTTCGCAGAAGTGATCGATGATAAAGCAGACTGAAGGCACTTCAACCATGATCCCCAGCGGCAGGTGCGCGGTGTGACGTAACCCCTGTGAGGCCAGGGCGTCACGAACGTTTTGCAGCTCCTGTTTGATCCATAAAATCTGATCGAGACTGTGCACCATCGGGATCATCAACAGCGCATTGCCGCTCGCGCCTGCGCGTAAGATCGCGCGCAGTTGGGTGCGGAAGAGATCGGCAAATTCGGGATAAATACGAACGGCGCGATAGCCGAGGAACGGGTTTTCTTCCTGGGGAATGTTCAGGTAAGGGATCTGCTTATCGCCGCCGATGTCCATTGTGCGAAAGATGACCGGCTTGCCCTGCGCGGAGAGCAGCACCTGCTGATAGGCTTCGAATTGCTCCTGCTCGTCCGGCGCGGAGTCTCTGTCCATATACAGCATTTCAGTGCGAAACAGCCCGATACCCTGCGCGCCGCAGGTAAACGCCCCGGGCGCTTCCAGCGCGCTGCCGATGTTGGCGGCAATCTCTACCGGTACGTTGTCGCGGGTGAGTGCTGGAAGACCCGCATCTTTGATCTGCTGCTGGTGGCGTCGGTCGGCAAGGCGCTGCGCCACGCTATAGTAATCATTCACCGCGTCGTTGGGTTCAACGACCAGCACGCTACAGATGCCGTCCAGAATGACCTCTTTTCCCATCAACGGCGCCAGCGAGGCGACCGTTAAACCACTCAGCACAGGCACGGAGGCCGCGCGTACCAGTATCAGCGTATGCGACGTCCGGCCTGTATTTTCAAGCACCATTCCTTTCAGATACTGCGTGTCGAGGCTGAGAAACTGGCTGGGCGTCAGATCTTCCGCCACCAGAATAGTGGGAGCGCTGAGGGTTAATGCGGAGGTTTGCTGCAACTCCGGCCAGGTAATGTTAAGAAGCTGCTCGCTGATGTCGCGAATATCGCTGACGCGTTCACGCAGGTAGTCGCTGGCGGAGAGCGACAGCTTGTCGCAGATCAGCTCCATATTACGAATGATCGCCTCCGCAAGGCTTAGCCGCTCCTCGGCGATCAGTCGGCGTATGGTGCCGCCAAACTCCTCATCCTGGATCAGCGAAAGATGCGCGCTGAGAATGGTTTTACTCTCGCCGTCCAGCCCGCGCAGACGGTGGTTGAGCTGTTCAGCCAGCGTCGCCAGGCTGTGTTCCAGGCGGGTAATATCTTCCGGCGAGGCGGGGATCTGACAATAACGTTTGAGGTTATCGCTCTGCCAGCCTCGCAGAGTGCCAGCCCCGATGCCACTGGCGAGCGTAATGCCGTGCTGAAGGTGGGGAGCAAGCCTTACAAGCGAACGGGGCAGGGGATGCGCAACGTGCGGCGCGTCGCCGGAGGGAATACTGTCGCTGTCGATAAACGCGCCGGTGAGATACGCCTCCAGCACGCGTCGGGCCTGCTCCTCGTCGCTGCCGTTAATTTCCAGCACGCAGCTGTCATTAAACAGCGTACCGGTACTGATCAGCGCCAGCGAGCTTTTGGCATCCGCGTGAGTGTTAAGCCGTCTGTTGATAAAACGGATGTCGCTGCGCCATGCGCTGCACTGCTCTTTTAACGCCCAGGCCGGACGCGCATGCAGGCCGTTGGGCAGTGGGCAGAAAAATTCAATTGAAAGCATACTTCCTCCTGGCCGCGTGAGATCAGCATCTGAAGTCCGTCAGATGATCCACGGTCTCACGGTTCATGCATGCCACAAGCGCGACAAGCAGTTGTTGGGTGTGATGAATGTCTTTTTCGTCGGCAATGGATGCCGCGCAGTGCCCGTGTCGGGTTGGGGGACCAAGCACAAGAGTCGGCACGCCAGTGCCGGAGAGATGGATCGCCCCGCCGTCCGTTCCGCCGTTGCTGAACATGTCTTTTTGCAGCGGGATCCCTTGCGAGCGCGCGATCGTCTCAGCCAGCGCAATCAGTTTGGCTGGGGCGATGAGCGTTTTGTCGTACAGCACCAGCATCGGGCCCGCACCGATCTGGCGATGGTTGGCGCTGCCATAATCGAAATTTTTTGACCAGCAGGCGGTATCCAGCACCAGCGCGATATCAGGATGAATGGCGCGCGTGGCGGTCTGGCCGCCGCGCAGGCCGACCTCTTCACTTGAGCTGGCCACCAGCCAAAGCTCGCAGTCGAGCGGCGTCTGGTGCAGCTCACGCAGCAGCGCGATCAGCAGGTAACAGCCGAGACGATCGTCGAAGGCTTTACCCATCACCCGATTGTGGGGAAGGGTCTGAAAGGGTGTATCGAACGCCACGCGGTCGCCTGCGTCGATACCGGCGGCGAACACCTCCTCCGCCGACGTCGCGCCAATGTCGACACGCAAATTGTCAACGTTTTCTCCTTTCAGATCTCCATCCAGCAGGCCCGGTATTTTTTCCCCGTTACGCGTGGTGATGCGCACCGGCTGAAGGGTACGGGCCATCATGCGCACGTTGCCGATGGGCAGGACATCAATGGCCCCTTCGCGCGAGACGCTACGCACCATAAAACCGACTTCATCCATATGGGCGCAGACCATCACCTTCGGGCCCCGGCTCTGGTTGACGCGGATAAGCACGGAACCCAGCCCATCAAACTGAACCTCTTTATGGTATTTTTGCGCCTCACTGAGCAGGATGTCGCGCACCTCTTGCTCTGAGGCCGCAATGGCGTCTGCTTCGCTCAGGGCGCGCAGTAAATCTCTGTCCACTCTTGTTCTCCCGTCAGCAATAGCCGTTTGTCGAGGGTATAAAGCACCTCGGCGCCCGTTTCCGTCACCAGCACCACATCTTCAATTCGTACCCCGCCCAGGTGTTCAAGGTAGATCCCCGGTTCAACGGTCAGCACCATGCCGGGCTGCAACGGGGTGCGGTCGGTAGGGGAAAAACGTGGATTTTCATGGACATCAATACCAATGGCATGGCCGGTGTTATGCCCGAACTGCGGACCGTAACCTGCACGTTCAATCACGGAACGTGCGGCGCTATCGATCTGATGACAGGAAACGCCGGGGCGGATGGCATCAATGGCCGCCTGTTGTGCCGCCAGAACGATCTGGTACACCGCATAGAGAGGGTGCTCCTCCGGCGGCGTGTTTTGCCCGGCGACAAGAAAGGTCCTTGTCATATCCGAGCAATACCCCTGGTGTTGGGCGCCGAAATCAAGGGTGATCATCTCGCCAGGCATAATCACTTTGTCAGAGGCTTTGCCGTGGGGCAGCGCACCGCGCGGCCCGCTGGCGACAATGGTGTCGAAAGAGGGCTTGTCCGCACCCTCCTGCTTCATAAACCACTCCAGCTCGGCAGCGACTTCACGCTCGCGCATACCGGGCTGAATGAAACGCCGGATGTGCTGTGCGGCGCGGTCGGCAATGCCGCATGCTGCACGGATACGGTCGATTTCGTCAGCGGTTTTTATCTGCCGCAGCGCGTCGAGCGAGGTGCTGCAAAGGGTGGTATCCAGCGTATCGCGCCACAGCACGCCTGTTTGCCAGCTCACGTATTCACCCTCAAAGCCAAGACGGGTAAGATCTTCCTTCGCAATAATCTGTTTCACCGCCTGCGCAAACGGGTTCTCCGTGTTAAGCAGGTGCATTTCATAGCCCGCCGCTCGTGAAGCGATATCGCTGTAGTAACGGAAATCCACCAGGATATGTGCCGCGGTTTGTGTCACCAGCACATATCCCGAACCGGTTGAAATGCCCAGGTGCGGCTGTTTATTCTGGCGCGAAGAGATGAGCACGCCGTCCAGTTTTTCCGCAGCCAGCCAGGCACGAAGCCTTCTCAGTAATTCCATGGTTCACCCCGTTACAGCGTGTCGATAGCGAGTTTTCCGCGCTTGTGCAAACTGTTACGAATAATCACGACCAACAGCGCGGTGATCGCCGCCCCGACCACAATACTGAGCATGTACGCCCCCAGATTGGTGACCAGCGGCCACGCCCAGATCGCCGATTCAGGGAACCACTGCACGGCACCGAGCGCGGTGGCGGTCATCGCACCCGCGATCGCACCCGCCATATACGCCGGCAGCGTCGCAAGCGGATTTTCCAGCAGGAACGGGATGGCCCCTTCACTGATGCCCATAAAGGCGAGGAACATGGCCGTTTTGCCTTGCGGATAAAGCTGCGGACTAAACAGGCGTTTGCCGGTCAGACGATGGTCAATCAGCGTGGCCAGCCCCAGACCAATGGGCGGAATAACAATCGCCACGGCGCGGGAGGTGATGGGCAGGACATGATCGGTTGTCAGCCCCAGGCCAACAAATCCCGCCGCTTTGTTAATGGGGCCGCCAAGATCAATCGCCGTGGCCGCCGCCATCCCGATGGCGTACATCATGGAGCCCGCCTGACCCGCCGCCAGCAGTACGGTCCGCATACCTGCATTCAGCCAGCCGCCAATCGGCGTGATGATGTAATACATCGCCAGCATCACAAACAGCGCCGAGAGGATTGGGATCAGAAAGGTGCTTTTAAAGGCCAGCAGGTACTGCGGTACGTTAATACGGCTATTCAGCCATTTGACCAGATAGCCTGCGGCTATGGCGATAATCAGCGCGCCAATAAACGTGGAGGGCACGGGTTTGGTGGCAAGCCAGGTCAGTTTTTCCGCATCAAAGTTCAGCACCAGCGTCGGCTGCGTGGCGACAAGGCCACCGATAAACCCGGCCGGAAAGGCCAGCTTTCCGCCGATAGAGTTGGCGACAAAGGCGGCAAACATCGGGATGGCGAAGCTGAACAGCAGCCCGCCGAACGATTCGGTCAGATAGCCAAATTTCAATACCGAGAGATTGAAACCGGTGAATTTGCCAGAGTTAAGCGCGTCGAGAATACCGGTGTCAGGCGGGATCTCCAGCCAGACGTAGGCGATGAGCTGTGAAATGGCGAGGATAACCCCGCCCATGATAAGCGTTGGCACCATGCGGGATATCCCCGACATAATGTGCTGTGGAAGCTCTTTCCAGAAAGACGCACTGGCGGCAACCGGTGCGGATTTGATGGCAAGTGTGTCACCCTCGTGACTGTCCGGGCGAACCGCGCTGCGTTTTTTAATAGCCATGACGAAAACCCCTGGGTGTGAGGATTATTATTGTTCTGCTGCAATCATCTCTTCGATCTCTTTCAGGGTGCCTGCCGCGTTTTTAATAGCGTCCTGAAGCGTAATCTCATACACGTCGCGCGTTTCGAAGCGCTCATTGTCTTCCGGGGTGATCGCGATGGCGTGGATAATAATGTCAGCGTCGGCAATATCCTGTGGGGTCAGGCGATTCTGGATCCCGTCCGCGCCCTGGGTTTCAATTTTTACCTCATAACCGGCTTCCGTCGCCGCGTCTTCCAGCGCCTGGGCTGCCATGAAGGTATGTGCCAGGCCCATCGGGCAGGCGCACAGTGCAATCAGTTTTTTAGCCATGTGAAATTCCTCCTGTAGATAACGCCATGATTATGGCGGGGAGGTTTCAGTGATGTTTACCGGATTAATAATGCTTTTGCTGGAAAAATGATGCGTGTGAGCGGAAGTGTGAGGTTAATCGTCATATCACGGAAATCAATGAAAAACCGGGCAAAAAGGTGCCCGGCGCAGCATCAGTAACCGGCTTTATCAATGACAAACTGTTTGCCGCAGTTGCCCGGATGCGGCTGTGGCGCAAAGGAGCCGGCAGAGAGCGGGTTGTTGATGGTGCTGGCGTTCAGCGAGATCTGCATCTCGGTCAGATAAGCCGGATTGCCGTGGCAGGTAAGCTTGAACGCTTTTACGCTCTGTTTCCCCCAGCTTTTGGCCACGGCTGCATCGAAGTCGCTGCGGCGGACGGTTTTGCCATAATTTTCCGCCAGAAATTTTCCTGCCGCGCTGTGCTTCACTTCCTGGTTCATGCGCACCATGGTGCCGAAGTAAGCGTCGGGATCAAAACCAAAGCAGACGCCGTGTTTCGCGTATTCATAACGTTCAAGGCAGGAGTTGCCGCCCGCGCCGGGCATCACGCTGTTCAGCTTCGCCGCGCCGGTTAGCGATAGTCCGGTCTCTGCGGCGTCACATTTGCGGCTGGCTTTTGCTTCCGGCATATTTGGAACCGGACGAGTGGCACAGCCGAAGCGCATCCAGCGGCGTTCATCCACTCCGCGAGCGGCAATAGATTTCGGCAGCGCGGGCCATAAGCCGTGGACGGTCAGAAAATCGGTTTTGTTGCTGCTCTCTTTTTGCAGGCGACACTCTTCCGGTTCGTCACGGTTACGTTCGACCATGCTCTGGCAAAATCCGGTTTGCCAGGAAAGGGCCAGAACGTAGCGATCGAAATCGCCGTACTGGGTTGGCTTAAGCGGATCTGCCTGAATTGAGAAGACACAGAGTGCAAGCGCTACTGCGCCAGACGGGATAACGATATCCTTCCTGAACATTTGCTTTCCTGATTGGTTGGGCGCGATTAATTTCTGGGGGTTATTAAAGCACAAAAAGCGCCCGCAGGCGCTTTTTGGAAATCAGGAATTTCGCTTAGGCAGCGCCGGGAACCAGCACTTCGGTGGCGATAATAACGATAATCAGGCCAACCAGCACCGGCACTGACGTGCGTTTTACCACTTCAAACGGAGAGATTTTCGCCATCCCCGCAACCGCAACCACCACGCCCGATACCGGAGAAATGGTACGCCCCAGGTTGGAGGCCTGAAGCATCGGAATGGACAGGTAAGCCGGGTTGATGCCGGAGGAGTGCGCCAGCTTCGGGATCATCTCAACAAAGGCGTAGAACGGCGCGTTACCGGAGCCGGTGGTCATCGCCGCCAGCATGGTCAGCACCACCAGCACCAGCATCAGGATAATGCTGGCCGAGCCGAACGAGGTGGCGATAGAGATCAGGCTCTGAATAAAGCCGATGGTGCTCAGCCCCTGGGCAAACACCCCCGCGGCAACCAGCAGCATTACCACGCCCGCGAAGGCATCCGCCATACCGCGGAAGGCAACTTCCAGACCCGTGAACACTTTCTGGGTGTTAAAACCACGAACGAATTCCAGGATGGCCGCCAGCAGCATACAGATCACCAGGATAGTGATGATGTGCAGCTGCGGGCCCCATTTGCCGTCGAAAATAAGCACGCCAATAATCGGCGTGAAGGGCAGGATGGAATAAAACGCCGGGGCGGTAGTGGTGATTTCGCTGACGTCCATCATTTCGTGGCTGACGTTCTCTTTCTTATCGAGATAGCGCTGCCAGAAGAAATGCGCCACGCCCATGCCGAGAATAGCGGTGATGGAGATCGGTAGTGTGGTTTTGAAGGCGAAGTCAATCAACGACATTTCCGCGGCTTTTGCGGCCAGCACTACGTCACCGGAAGTCGGGGAGAGAATAATCGCCGCCGGAGAGGCGCAAATAGCCGCCGCTGCGCCACGGCTGATCCCGACGTTAACCATTACCGGGAACAACGTTGCCATTAACAGCACACCAAGACCCGTTGCTGAGGAAACGGCTAATGACATCAGACAGGCCAGGAAATAGGCCGCGACCATCAGCAGATAGGGGGAATTAATATATTGCAGCGGCTTAGAAGCCAGCTTTACCACCATATCATTCGCGCCGATATGGGTCATATAGGCAGCAAATCCGCAGAGCATCATGATCATCATGCCCAGATCGCCGCCGCGGCTCATCAGCAGAATTTTTATATATTCCACAATATCGGTAGCGGTATATCCGGTGCTGGCTTCGCTGGCGGGTAAAACCTGATGACCCATTAGCGCGCTAATGATCAGCAGCGTCAGGCCGCCGACAAATAGCACGCCGGTGGCTGAGTAACCTTTAATGATGTAGCGTGCTACACCAACAATGACCACGACTCCAATGAGGAGTTCGAGAAAAGTAAGCATGATTTCCCCTGTATCCTTGCTGCCCGAGAGACAAATAATCAATAAAAAAGAAGCTGAAATGTGCCGAATAAATGTCCAGTCCTTGCTGATTAAAATCAAGAAAGAGACTACTAAAGGCACTGATGACGATATTTTTGCTAACCCTGCGTCATTTATATTAAGACGTTATTGACCTGATGAATAGATATTATATGTCATTAAATTGATGGTGAAGTGTTAAGGTTTTGAGTATTACTTGCCGAGAATCGATTTAAAACGTAAATCTCTTTAAAACCACTTCTCTTTCATTCTTTTGCCTGCTTATACTCGGTTCACTTTTACCCTATCCGACGATCTGAATATGCACGCCAGCTGGACATATCGCCTGCGCTTTATCAAAAAACATCTGCTGATGTTTTTGCTGGCGTTTGGCTGGCTGTTGATCCAGAGTCAGGTGGCCGTCGCCTCCCATCAATGTTCAATGGATTTGCGGGGTGAGGTGGCCACTATCCAGCACATGGAGATGATGGCGCAACCGGGGCCGCATTATGCTGCCGGTGCTTCACCGCTGTGTGAAAAGCATTGTGTGCCGGATCAGGTACAAAAAGATCCTGCCCAGCCGCATCTGGTGGCGCTGCCTGCCGCCATGACCCTGACCTTAACGACCCCAGAGTGCTCGTCTGCAAGCCATTCTGCGTGGTCCGTTACCCCTCCTGCTGTGGGGCCGCCGGCAACGATCCGCTACTGCCGGTTTCGGGAGTAAAAACCTGTTAATTCGTTAATTTTCATTTACTTAACGTTTAACAGGAGTTTTTTCATGCGTACTATATTCCTTTCCGCGCTGGTTGGCGCGTCCGTCTCTTTCGCTTCTTATACCGTTCAGGCAAACCAGACCTGGCAGGGCCGCGGCGTGGTTCAGTCGATCTCTGACAGCGCCGTCATGCTCCGGCACGAGGCCATACCAGAACTAAAATGGCCAGCAATGACCATGCCGTTTACTTTATCTGCCGGCGCCACGCTGAATGACGCCAAACCAGGGGATGAAGTGACCTTCACGCTTGAGCGTGCGGGTGACGGTTTCCAGATTATCTCGCTGACGCCAGCGCGCTAAGCGAGGTCACCATGAAACAACACACACTGAGCTTGTGGCTCGGTGGGGTGTTGTTCGGCCTGTTAACCTCCGCCGCGCAGGCGGAGCCGTGGACGCTCGAACACACCCTCACCGAAGCCCAGCGCTACTCAGCAGAACTCTCCGCCAGCCGTAACGAAGCGCAGGCGCTGGATGCGATGGCGGATTCCGCCACGCAATTGCCTGACCCAAAACTGAAATTCGGCATCGAAAACGTGCCGGTACAGGGCAGCAACGATCGGCGGCTGACGCGCGAAGGGATGACCATGCAGAAGGTTGGCATCATGCAAAGCTACGTCAGCTCAGAGAAGCGGGAACGTAAAGCGCAGACCTTTCAGGCGCAGGCGCGAAGCGTGCTGGCAAAATCCGAAGCCGTCCGCGCCGCGCTTCAGCGTGATACCGCCCAGGCCTGGCTGGATCTGGCGCTGGCCCAGCAGGCGCTGAATACGGCCAGAACGCTGGTACGCGAAACGGAACGTCAGCGCGGCGTGCAGAAGGCGAGCGTCGGGGCGGGAAGCGCCACGCCGGACAGCGTACTGGCCCTGCAAATGATCCTCAGCGCCATGCGTGACAAAGAGACGCTGGCGCAGCGGGATGTGCAGCTGGCGCAAAGCCGTCTGCTGGAGCTTACGGGGCACGCGATTATGGAGGTTCGCGGTCCGCTGCCGCGCTATCAGCGTCTTCCTGCCGATGAAAAAACGTTGCAGGAAGGGATTGTCAGGCACCCGGAAGTGGAGGCCGCGCGACGTGAAGCCGAGACCGCGAAAGCGCGTTCAGCGCAATCTGCCGTGGCGGCGATACCCGATGTGGATGTGGAGGTCTATTACGCCCACCGCGCCGAAGGCTACGACGATATGGCTGGCGTGATGTTCAGCGTGGATCTGCCTCTGTTCCAGTCAAAACGTCAGGACAAGAATTACGCCGCCGATGTTTCCCGCTCTATGCAGGCGGTGGATCAACTCACGCTGCTCAAACGCGAACACATTGCCCAGGTGCAAACGCTGGTGGCGCAGTATCAGGCTGCGCAAACGGTGTGGCAGCGTCAGCGGGACGAGGTACTGCCGTTGCAGCGTCAACGGCTGGCAGTGCTGACGGCGCAGTATCGCTCTGGACAGTCGGCGCTTCCGGCCCTGCTGGAGGCGCGTCGTGGCGTACTGGATACGGAACTGGCGGTGAACCAGGCGGAGCGCGAAATGGCGCGAACCTGGGCTGCCGTGAACTGGCTGATCCCGCAGGAGCTGGCGCAATGAAAAAAACAATGTTAATGGCGATTGCCATCGCGATAGCTGCCGCTGGCGGCTATTTTGTCGGACAGAAGCAGACGCATCAGCCGGCTGCGGCTGCACAATCCTCTGAACGTAAGGTGCTTTACTGGTACGACCCTATGGTGCCCGGTCAGCGCTTCGATAAGCCGGGTAAATCCCCCTTTATGGATATGGATCTGGTCCCGCGCTACGCCGATGAAGCACAGGCGGCGTCAGGCGTGGTCATCAGCACTCAACAGCAGCAAAACCTGGGGATGAAAACCGCCAACGTTGAGATGCGCCAGCTGGTTTCGCCGTTCTCGGCCTTTGCCACGGTTGCAACGGATGAACGTAACGTCTCGGTGGTGTCAGCCCCGGCCAATGGCGTGGTGTCAAAATTGTTTGTTAATGCGCCACAGCAGCAGGTGAAAGCCGGAGAGGCGCTGGCGCAACTGTGGATCCCGCAATGGACCACCGCTCAGCAGGAGTACCTCGCGGTTCGTCAGCTTGGCGATGCCGCATTGACCCGCGCCGCACGCGAGCGGCTGGCGTTGCAGTTTATGCCGGAAGAGGTCATTCGTTTGCTGGAGCGTAGCGGTAAGCCGCAGACCACGCTCACCCTGCGCGCTGACCGGGCGGGGTATGTGGTGAAGCTGGACGTGCGGGAAGGGGCGCAAATCACCGCAACGGCGCCGCTGTTTGAGATCGCCAGCCTCGATCCGGTCTGGCTGGTGGTCGATTACCCGCAAACGCAGGCGCAGTCTCTGGCAGTGGGCAGCAACGTGGTAGCAACGTCAGAAAGCTGGCCGGGGGAGCAATTCCACGGCACGGTCAGCGAATTGCTGCCGCAGATGGAGGCGACCACGCGAACCCTGAAAGCCCGTATCGTGCTGGAAAATACCGCACATAAGCTGAAGCCAGGCATGTACCTCTCCGTCAGGTGTGCGGAAGAGATGAAAGGCCCGCCGGTGCTGGCGGTGCCGGAAGAGGCGGTGATTAACAGCGGAGAGTCTGCGCGTCTGCTGCTGGCCACCGGGGACGGTTATTTCCAGCCTGTGACGGTGACAACCGGCCTGACGGCGCAGGGCTGGACGGCGATCCTGTCCGGGGTCAAAGAGGGCGATAAGGTGGTGACGTCCGGGCAATTCCTCATTGATTCCGAAGCCAGCCTGCGTAGCGTGATGCCGGAGGTGACGCCATGATTGCCGCTGTGATTCGCGCCTCGTTGCGTAACCGCCTGCTGGTGATCCTGGCCGCGCTGATGATGGCCGGCTGGGGCTGGTGGGCGGTGCAGCGCGCGCCGCTGGACGCGTTGCCCGATCTGTCTGATGTGCAGGTCATTATCAAAGCGAGTTACCCCGGAAAAGCGCCGCAGGTGATTGAAGATCAGGTGACCTGGCCCCTGACAACCTCCATGTTGTCTGTGCCGGGAGCTAAAACCGTGCGTGGTTTTTCAATGTTTGGTGACGCTTATGTGTACGTGCTGTTTGAGGATGGCACCGATCTCTACTGGGCGCGATCCCGGGTGCTGGAATATTTAAGCCAGGTACAGGCGCAGTTTCCGCCAGGCGTGAAGGTGTCGCTGGGGCCAGATGCGACGGGCGTGGGCTGGATCTACGAATATGCGCTGATCGACCGTAGTGGAAAACACAGCCTGGCAGATCTGCGGGCCCTTCAGGACTGGACGCTTAAGTTCGAGCTTAAGACGGTACCGAATGTATCTGAAGTGGCAAGTATTGGCGGAATGGTGCGTCAGTATCAGATCGTGGCGGACCCGGCGAAGATGCGCGCGCTGAATATTACCCACAGCCAGCTATCCGGCGCGGTGCAGGCCGCCAATAAAGAGAGCGGCGGCGCCCTGCTGGAGATGGGCGAAGCGGAGTATATGGTGCGGACAACGGGCTATTTGCGCTCGCTGGAGGATTTTCGCAATGTGGTGATCGCCACCCGCGATGGCGTACCTGTCCTGCTGAAAGATGTCGCCACCATTGGCATTGGCCCGGAGATCCGCCGGGGCGTGGCGGAGCTTAACGGTGAAGGGGAGGTCGCTGGCGGCGTGATCGTGATGCGCTACGGGCAGAATGCGCTGGAAACGCTTCGTGCGGTAAAAGCGAAACTGAGCGAGCTGCAAAAAACGCTGCCGCAGGGCGTCGAGATTGTTCCGGTCTACGATCGTTCCACGCTGATTGAGGACTCGGTCAAAACGCTGACGCACAAGCTGCTCGAAGAGTTTGCCGTGGTGGTACTGGTGTGCGCGCTGTTCCTTTTCCACCTGCGCTCCGCGCTGGTGGCGATGGTCTCTCTGCCGCTGGGGATCCTCGGTGCTTTTGTGGTGATGCACTATCAGGGCATTAACGCGAATATGATGTCGCTCGGCGGGATCGCCATTGCCATCGGGGCGATGGTGGATGCGGCAATTGTGATGATTGAAAACATGCACAAGGTGCTGGAGCAGTGGCGGCATGATAATCCGGGCAAGGAGCCCGCGCCGGGGGAATACTGGCGTCTGGCGGAAAAGGCGGCGGTTGAAGTGGGACCGGCGCTGTTTTGCAGCCTGTTAATCATCACGCTGTCATTTATACCGGTTTTTTCGCTGGAAGCGCAGGAGGGGCGAATGTTCTCGCCGCTGGCGTTCACCAAAACCTGGTCGATGGCCGTGGCCGCCGGGCTTGGGATCACCCTGGTGCCGGTGCTAATGGGCTTTTTCATTCGCGGGAAAATCCCGGATGAGAAGGCAAACCCGATCAACCGCCTCCTGATCCGCCTGTATGAGCCGCTGCTGGACAAGGTACTGACCTTCCCGAAAATGACGCTGGCACTGGCATGTCTGCTGCTGATCGCCACGCTCTGGCCGCTGAGCCGCCTGGGAAGCGAATTTATGCCGCCGCTGGATGAAGGGGATTTACTCTATATGCCCTCCACGCTGCCGGGGATCTCTGCTCGCGAGGCATCGCGGCTGCTTCAGCAGACGGACCGCTTGATCAAAAGCGTACCGGAGGTCGCGAGCGTGTTTGGCAAAGCCGGTCGCGCGGAGTCGGCAACCGATCCCGCGCCATTAACCATGCTGGAAACAACCATTCACTTTAAGCCCCGCGAGCAGTGGCGGCCAGGAATGACGCCGCAAAAGCTGGTGGAGGAGCTTGATAAAACCGTGTCGCTGCCGGGTATTGCCAATGTGTGGGTGCCGCCTGTCCGTAACCGCCTGGACATGCTGGCAACCGGGATCAAAAGCCCGGTCGGCATTAAGGTGAACGGCAATAATATTGCCGACATCGAGCGCGTGGCCCGGCAGATTGAGCAGGTGGTGAAGAACGTTCCTGGCGTCTCCTCTGCGCTGGCGGAGCGTCTGGAAGGCGGGCGCTACGTGGATATACGTATCGACCGGCAAAAAGCCGCGCGCTACGGCGTTTCCGTCGATGAACTGCAAAGCCTGGTCTCCACGCTGGTCGGGGGTGATAACATTGGCGAGGTGATCCAGGGACGCGAGCGGTATCCCATCAACCTGCGTTATCCCCGCGATTTGCGTGATAACGTCGACACGTTGCGGGTGTTGCCGGTAGTGACCGCCAGCGGTAACCAGGTGGCGCTGGGGGAATTGGCCGATATTGTCGTGACGGAAGGCCCACCGATGCTAAAAAGTGAAAACGCGCGCCTTTCCAGCTGGATCTACGTGGACTTGCGCGGGCGCGATCTGAAGTCCGCCGTGGATGAAATGCAAAAACGGGTGGAGGAGAAGGTGGTATTGCCGCAGGGCGTGTCTCTCTCCTGGTCCGGGCAGTTTGAATATCTGGAACGGGCGACCGCGACGCTCAAAATAGTTTTACCTGTCACGCTGATGATTATATTCGTCCTTTTATGGTTAACCTTCAGGCGGATATCAAATGTCCTGATAATAATGGGGACATTGCCGTTCGCGCTTATTGGGGGCGTGTGGTTACTGTGGCTGCTTGAATATAATTTGTCAGTGGCGGGGGCCGTTGGCTTTATCGCCCTTTCCGGAGTGGCGGCAGAATTCGGCGTAATTATGGTTCTTTATTTGAATCATGCGCTCGATAAATATCACAGGCTGGAGCCAGAAGGGGGAAATACGGTGCTGATGCGGGCGATCCACGAAGGTGCCGTGCTGCGCGTGCGTCCGAAGGTGATGACGGTCGCCACTATTATGGCAGGACTGCTGCCCATCATGTGGGGGAGTGGGAGTGGCTCGGAGGTGATGCAACGTATTGCCGCGCCGATGATTGGTGGCATGGTAACGGCACCGTTATTGTCGATGTTAGTTATTCCCGCACTCTACAAATTGTTACATCAACGTTAAATATGTCAACTGCATGTGCTTATTCAGGCATGCAGTTTATGTATCCTCAGATTATTCCCAGGAACGGGATGGTAATTAGGAATAACACCCATGCTGTTAAGCGTTCATTCAAGTATTCTGTGTTAAGGTCTGCACCGAATACTAAATATGGTAATGGCATTGTGATTGTACGAATTAAATTCCCCCTGATTTTATTGTTTATTATTGGGCAGTTATCGTTTGCGTCTGCGGTTAATGCAGACAGCAATACAGCGGATAAAGGCTGGTTCACCACCTTCACGGATAACGTCGCGCAAACATGGAATGAGCCTGAGCATTACGATCTCTATATTCCGGCCATTACGTGGCATGCACGTTTTGCCTACGATAAAGAAAAAACTGACCGTTATAACGAGCGTCCGTGGGGGGCCGGCTTCGGTCAGTCTCGCTGGGATGAAAAAGGTAACTGGCATGGCCTGTACCTGATGGCGTTTAAGGACTCCTACAATAAATGGGAGCCTATTGGTGGCTACGGCTGGGAAAAAACCTGGCGCCCGTTATCAGACGACAACTTCCGTCTGGGGCTGGGCTATACGGCAGGGTTCACGGCGCGTGATAACTGGAAATACATTCCTGTTCCGGTACTGCTGCCGCTTGCCTCCATCGGCTATGGTCCGGCAACGTTTCAGATGACCTACATACCGGGTACCTATAACAACGGTAACGTTTACTTTGCCTGGATGCGGTTTCAGTTTTAACTGAATTTTTCTGCTAAATCGGCCAAAAAACGCACAGATATTGAAATGTAAAGGATAAAAATCGAACAGCGAAAATTAACGCGACTTTTGTCACTTTTTATCAAAGATCCGCTGGACAAAACGCCTCACAATTGTTGTACTGATACCCGACACAGCATTTGTGTCGTTTTTTAATGTAAAGGTAATTTTGATGTCTAAGATTAAAGGTAACGTTAAGTGGTTTAATGAGTCCAAAGGATTCGGTTTCATTACTCCTGAAGATGGCAGCAAAGACGTGTTCGTACACTTCTCTGCAATCCAGTCTAATGGTTTCAAAACTCTGGCTGAAGGTCAGCGCGTAGAGTTCGAAATCACTAACGGTGCCAAAGGCCCTTCTGCTGCTAACGTAATCGCTCTGTAATTCAGACGCGTCAGCAAGAATTTCAAAACCCGCTCAATGAGCGGGTTTTTTTCGTTCTGAATCAACCAATAAGATAGATCTTCAGGAAGCTGGCGACAATCGCGACGCTTAGCAATACCATACCCACGCCTGACAGAGTTTCTTTCATGCTATCACCCTCGTTCAATATTGAGCCAAGAGTGACAGAGAAAAATTAAGCCAACATTAAGGTTGCCGCGCTTAATGTCCGCTGGCGGAGGAAAATAACCAGAATGCGATCGCAGTCATCGCAAACGAGCCAAGCATGTTAACGGCAATGTTGGTCAGCGCCCAGCCCATCCGGCCTTCCTGAAACAGAAATACTACCTCCGCAGAGAAGGTAGAAAACGTTGTTAAGCCGCCGCAGAAACCAGTTGTAATCAGAACCTTCCACATAGGGTCGATGTTGGTCATGCGATTAAACCAGGCCAGCCCCATCCCAATAATAAACGCCCCGATCAGATTTGCCGCCAGTGTCCCCATCGGAATGGCCTGATGCAGGGGGTTAAACCGCATGCTTAAGAGCCACCGCGCAACGCTACCCGTGCCTCCACCAATAAAAACGGCTATAAGTAGTTGTAACACTGTCAATACCTGCTATTTGCTGTGTAAGTGCATCGAGTGTAACGCTGTTTTTAACCGGGAGACAATTATGTATGTTGCAGTAGGGCAGTTCGCGGTGACGCCGGACTGGAATGAAAACGCGGAAAAATGCGTCTCCCTGATGCATCAGGCGAAGCAAAAGGGGGCGTCGTTGCTGGTACTTCCCGAGGCGTTACTGGCCCGTGATGATGGCGATCCAGACCTGTCGGTAAAGTCTGCGCAAACGCTGGAAGGGGCGTTTCTGAAACGACTGCTGGCCGAAAGCGTTGGCAACACGCTCACCACCATCTTGACGGTCCATATTCCGTCCTCGCCGGGGCGCGCGGTAAACACGCTGGTGGCGATACGTGAGGGTGCCATCGTCGCGAGCTACGCCAAACTTCATCTGTATGATGCGTTCAGCGTTCAGGAGTCGCGCCTGGTCGATCCGGGGAGTGTAATTCCGCCGCTGATTGAGGTCGAGGGTGTTAAGATTGGCCTGATGACCTGCTACGATATCCGTTTTCCCGAGCTGGCGCTGAACCTGGCATTGCAGGGGGCAGAGGTGCTGGTTCTGCCCGCCGCGTGGGTCAAAGGACCGCTTAAGGAGCATCACTGGGCGACGCTGCTGGCAGCACGCGCGCTGGATACCACCTGTTACGTGGTAGCCGCGGGTGAATGTGGTAACAAAAATATCGGGCAGAGCAGGGTTGTCGATCCGCTGGGGGTGACGGTTGCGGCAGCAGCGGAGACGCCTGCGTTATTGCTGACGGAGATAATTTCCGCCCGAATAGCGCTTGCGCGTCAGCAATTACCTGTTCTGCGCAACCGCAGGTTTGCGCCACCGCAATTAATGTGATGTTTTTTTCAACAATGCTTGATTCACCTTGTTACAGATTGCTATTGTGTGCACGCGCCAAATGACCGTTAATACGTTCAGGTTTTTTGGCGGAATGCAGCCTGTTTCATGTAAAGAAGGTATTTATGGGTGAGATTAGTATTACCAAACTGCTGGTGGTTGCCGCACTGGTCGTCCTGCTGTTCGGTACCAAGAAGTTACGCACGCTGGGTGGAGACCTGGGTGCTGCCATTAAGGGCTTTAAGAAAGCAATGAACGATGACGACACGGCAGCAAAGAAAAGCGCCGAAGATGACATCACTGCGCAGAAGCTTTCACACAAAGAGTAATGGCAATGCTGCAAGGCTTGCATAAAAAAACCGGCTCACGAGGCCGGTTTTTTGTTTTACTGTAAATAAATTTTACAGCTTTATTTCACTTCTTCGCCCTTCGCCTGCATATCGGCGTGATAAGAGGAGCGAACAAACGGACCGCACGCGGCATGGGTAAAGCCCATCGCCATCGCTTCGGCTTTCATTTCATCGAACTCATCCGGGCTCACGTAACGCTGTACAGGCAGGTGGTGACGGCTTGGCTGGAGGTACTGGCCCAGCGTCAGCATGGTGACGCCGTGGCGGCGCAGATCGCGCATCACTTCAATGATCTCAGCGTTGGTTTCACCCAGGCCGACCATCAGGCCAGACTTGGTTGGAATATGCGGATGGGCTTCTTTAAAGCGTTCCAGCAGCTTCAGCGACCAGTTGTAGTCTGCACCGGGACGTACCTGACGGTAGATGCGCGGTACGTTCTCCAGGTTGTGGTTGAACACGTCTGGTGGCGTCGCGGTCAGGATATCAAGCGCGCGATCCATACGGCCACGGAAGTCCGGCACCAGCGTCTCAATCTTAATGTTCGGGCTTTTTTCGCGGATGGCGGTAATACAGTCAGCAAAATGCTGAGCACCGCCATCGCGCAGATCGTCACGGTCAACGGAGGTGATAACAACATAACGCAGCGCCATATCGGCAATCGTCTGCGCCAGTTTTTGCGGTTCGTTTGCGTCAGGCGCAACAGGACGGCCATGGGCAACGTCACAGAACGGACAGCGACGGGTGCAGATGGCACCCAGAATCATAAATGTCGCGGTACCGTGATTGAAACATTCAGCAAGGTTAGGGCAGGAGGCCTCTTCACAGACAGAGTGAAGGCCATTTTTGCGCATCGCCGCTTTGATCCCCTGGATACGCGAAGAGTCGGCCGGAAGTTTGATTTTCATCCATTCCGGTTTTCTTAACAGCGCCTCGCGCTCTGTAGCCACGTTTTTAACCGGGATAAGGGCCATTTTATCGGCATCGCGGTATTTAACACCGCGTTCCATCACAATGGGTTTACTCATAGCGTGCGTGTTCCAGTTGCGAATATCGAAGGAAAGCGTTTCAATTCAAGGGAATGTTGTAATTATCAACTATTTTTGAACGAACGACAGGCAGTATATCATTTAAAGGGGCGATAAAGCAGCCTGCCAGGTCGCCAATTTGTAAAATAGTTGTTGTTTTGTGCCTTTTGCCCCGCATGCGGCAGGGGCTTGTGTTGGAAAGCGGGATCAGAACGCCTGGCGGATCACATTAATGACGTTTTCCAGCACCGGATCGCGCAGGCTTAGCTTGTTGTAATGCAGTGAGATTTCAACAGATTCCGTCGTAAGTTGACTCAATGGAATACTCTCCAGCGGCCAGCATTTTTGAAGCAGAGTGAAGAGACGCACAGGCATAATACAGAGCAAATCGCTGCTGCCAATCAGGGCCGCGAGGGTAAACATATTGTAACTGCTGAAGCTGATCAGACGGTCCGGGAACAGTTCGTCAATACGCTGGCGCAGCGGATCCGGACCCTGTCCCTCGGACATAAAGGTTGCATGTTCGTAATGACGCAAATTTTCAGGCGTCAAAGCTGCGCCCAATGCAGGATGATTCTGACGACACACGAGCGCCAGAGAGTCGGTATAGAGAACGTTATGCCCTAATGCCCTGGCCGCGAAGCTGTTGCTGTCGATGATCAGGTCCGTCTGGAATTGTGCCAGCTGAGTTTCCGGATCGTTAACGGGCACGTTGCGGATCAGCAGCTGTGGCGCATGCTGTTTAACAGCCTGGTAAATAGCGGGCATGACCAGAACGCCCACAGAGGGAGAGGTGCCTATGGTGATGGTTCGTTGCTTATCGTAACTGCCGGTGAGATCCAGCGCGCCCAGAATCGATTCCAGACCCTGGCTGATGTACTCATGCAGATGGGTGGCGTACGCGGTGGGGGTTACGCCCTGGCCTTTACGAATAAATAAGGGATCGGGAAATATCGCGCGCAATTTTTGAATTGACTGGCTAATAGCGGAGGGCGTGAGATTAAGAATTTTCGCAGCATTAACGATACCTTTGTGGACATATACCGCCTCAAAAATAGTCAATAAATTGAGATCAATATTACGTAAAGTCCGGAAAATTTGCGGCTTATCTTCGCCGCTGGTTTCATTCAGGCGTTTGGCTGGTAAATTAGTAGGCTCCACGCTCTTACTCCGTATCCATTCACAATATGAATGATAGTTGAATTTATTTATTATGCTTGCAGAGATTCGTAAAGTGTTTCGCAAGTTTCCCTTGTTTATCGAAAACAAGCAGTTGGGTGATTATCACGCACGTTACACGATACCCGGTGATGGTACTATTAAGGTTCTAATTAATATGGGACGCTAATATATGGGCGACTCGAAAATATAGAATATGCGGTTTATTGTAAAGCGTAAATGCGGCAATTAAGCAGTGGCTGGTCAAATAACCGAACCACTGCCGGAAGTGTGTTAAGCAGCAATATATTCGTAGTCAGGATTGTTAAGCAGCGCTAAAAACTTCTTCAGAAGCACGGGGCGGATATTCTCAGGGGTGGCGGTATCGACCCACTGGCGCATTTGCGTCATTTCCATACCGGCATACCCGCATGGGTTGATGCGCTGGAAAGGGGTCAGATCCATATTGATATTCAGCGCCAGCCCGTGGAACGAGCAGCCTTTACGGATACGCAGCCCCAGCGAACAGATCTTCATCTCTCCAACATAGACGCCCGGGGCATCGGCGCGAGGGTGAGCATCGATACCGTACTCAGCGAGCGTGTTCACCACGGTTTGTTCCAGTAAGGTCACGAGCTCACGCACGCCCAGCTTTCTGCGTTTCAGGTTAAGCAGGACATACATTACCTGCTGGCCCGGGCCGTGGTAGGTTACCTGTCCACCGCGATCGCTCTGGATCACCGGGATATCACCCGTCATCAATAAATGTTCGGCTTTTCCTGCCTGGCCTTGAGTAAACACCGGCAAGTGTTCAACCAGCCAGATTTCATCAGGGGTGGTGTCATCGCGCATATCGGTAAATTCATGCATAGCCTGAGAGACTGGCTCGTAAGGCTGTAGCCCAAGATGGCGGACAAGAATTTTATCCTGGTACAAAAGGACGTCTCCGAAGACAAGGGAGAATAGGTAACGGGGAGTATATCACAGCGGGGAAGTGGGTTACCCGGCAAACCGGGTAACCGCAGGGGGACTACAGCACCATACGAACAATTTCGATATTGCCGAGCTCTTCGTACAGCGTCTCAACCTGCTCAATGTGTGTCGCAGTGATGGTGATTGAGACCGAGTGGTAGTTACCTTTGCTGCTCGGTTTGACTGATGGAGAGTAGTCACCCGGCGCATGGCGCTGTACCACTTCAACCACCTGATCAACCAGCTCAGGTTTCGCCAGACCCATTACTTTGTAAGTAAAAGGGGTAGGGAATTCAAGCAGTTCGTTAAGTTTGGTTTTCATGTCAGCTCCGGCGTGTGTATAAAAAATAATAACTCCCGCCACGGGGCGGGAGTTTTACTGATACGTAGTATATGGGGATCAAAATCACACTTTCAAGTGTTCAATTTTTAACCAAACCAGTGATGGAACATCAGCTTAATGTAATCAATGATTTTGCCGAAGAAATTGCCTTCAGGAATTTCCTCCAGCACCACCAGCGGGCGCTGATCGATGGTTTTGCCATCCAGCTGGAAGTTAATGGTACCCACGACCTGATTCTTTTGCAGCGGGGCGTGCAGCTCGGTGGTATTCAGCACGTAGCTGGCTTTCAGATCTTTCATACGACCGCGTGGGATCGTCAGATAGAGATCTTTGTCCACGCCCAGGGAAGCGCGATCGTTATCGCCAAACCAGACAGGTTCAGAGGCAAATTCTTTACCGGCTTTCAGCGGGTTCACGGTTTCGAAGAAGCGGAAGCCCCAGGTCAGCAGCTTTTTGCTTTCCGTTTCGCGGCCTTTAAACGTACGTCCCCCCATCACGGCAGAGATCAGACGCATCTGGCCTTCAGTGGCGGAGGCCACCAGGTTATAGCCGGCTTTATCGGTGTGGCCAGTTTTGATGCCGTCGACGTTCAGGCTGTTGTCCCACAGCAGGCCGTTACGGTTGGTCTGACGAATGCCGTTGAAGGTGAACTCTTTCTCTTTGTAGATAGAGTACTCGTTTGGCACATCGCGGATCAGCGCCTGACCGATCAGCGCCATGTCACGCGCGGAGCTGTACTGACCCTCGGCGTCCAGGCCGTGAACGGTCTGGAAGTGGCTGTTTTTCAGGCCCAGGGCGGAGACGTAGCTGTTCATCAGGCCCACAAACGCGTCCTGGCTGCCCGCTGCAAAATCGGCCATGGCCACGCAGGCGTCGTTACCGGACTGCAAGTTGATGCCACGGATAAGCTGAGAGACCGGAACCTGCATGCCTGGCTTCAGGAACATCAGCGATGAACCTTTGAACACCGGGTTGCCGGTTGCCCACGCATCGTTACCGATGGTCACCAGGTCGGTTTCTTTGAATTTGCCTGCTTTCATGGCCTGGCCGATAACATAGCTGGTCATCATTTTGGTCAGGCTGGCCGGATCGCGGCGGGCATCGGCGTTCTGTTCTGCCAGAACTTTGCCGGAGTTGTAATCAATCAGGATGTAGGATTCCGCGTCGATCTGCGGAACGCCAGGGATCATGGTCTTGATGTTCAGGTCGTCCGCGTGAGCTGCGGAGAACGCAGCAGCGCAAAGGGCCGTGGTCAGCGCCATGCGCTGCACAAAACGAGCAGAAAAAGTGGTCTTCATGGTCAGAACTACGACATCCGTGATGGAATTAAAAAAAGTGCCTTACTATAGCAAATGCTATACGGGCAGGCATCCGACTTTCATCATGAGAGTGTTAACGTGCTTTACACAAACTGACATTTCGGATACCACCGAATAATTATTTTGCAACAGCGATAAACGACTGGAGCTGCGCCTCGCTCTGCAAACGCTGTTGCAGGGACGCTGCCTGCGATTTGCTGGCAAACGGACCCATCTGGATACGCCATACCGCACCGTTTTGCTCAACGCGGCCTGGCACGCCAAACTGCTTGCTTAAACGCTGCTGATATTGCTCTGCACGGGTCCGATCGCTGACGGCGCCAACCTGAACCACGTAGCTGCCGCTCGCCGTCGCAGGCGCCGCAGTCTGCGTAGCAGCAGGCGCGGCCACCGGGGCGGGTTGTGTAGCGGGTGCAGCAGCGACGGGCGCAGGCGCTGGGGCAGGTTCATTTGATTCAATCACGCCCGGCGCTAACGTGGTGGGTGCGCCAAGGAAACCACTGCTTTTCACCGGGGCGCCGGTCGCGTCTTCACTTTGCAGCGTATCGTTGCTGATAGCACGCACTTCACCCTGCGGCTGTGCGGGCTCTGCCGGCGTTGAAGCGCCCCCCATACCACCGCTCAGATCCGGGCGAGCGGGCAGGGCATAGGTCTGTTTCGCGACCGTGGTACAGGCCGTGCCCGGGCCAGACAGTGAACCATCCTGCGCCACGATAATCGGGTCGATACGCACTTTAGTATTGTTTGAGGTGTTCAGACGGTCGGCCGCCGCGCGGGACAGGGAGATCACGCGATCGGTGCCGTAAGGACCGCGATCGTTGATACGCACCACGATCATTCGGCCATTCGCCAGGTTAGTGATGCGTGCATAGCTCGGGACAGGCAACGTCGGGTGTGCCGCCGTGATCTGCATCGGATCGAAGGTTTCACCCGACGCGGTCAGATTGCTGCCGGGCTCAGCGTCATAGATGGCAGCAAAGCCAGCCTGGCTGAAACGGGAAGGATCCTGAACGATTTTATAGCTTTTACCGTCGCGCTGATAATCCTGATTCACGCTGGCGTTCAGCGGTTCATAAACGGGATCGGCACCGCTAATCTCAACAATCGGGCCATTACAGACCGCAGGCTGCGGCGGCGCGACGGTTGCCTGTTGCTGACCATCATCACTTGTACAGGCGGCAAGTAAACTTGCTGCGATGCAGATCCCCAGCCACTGCTTACGCATTGCGATCCCCTTATTTTTATACGCTTTTGGACAACATTTTCCTGTGGGTATGGATCGACATGACGATACCAAACCCGGCCATCAACACGATCAGTGCCGAGCCCCCGTAACTCACCAGCGGCAGCGGTACGCCAACAACCGGCAGAATACCACTCACCATACCAATATTTACGAAGACATAAACGAACAAAATCAACATTAATCCGCCTGCCATCACGCGACCAAAGGTGGTTTGCGCGCGCGCGGCAATCCACAAACCTCGCATGATCAGCAGCACGTAGAGTGCAAGCAGCACCAGGATGCCAACCAGCCCTAACTCCTCAGCCAGAACGGCAAAGATAAAGTCGGTGTGGCGTTCCGGTAAAAATTCGAGCTGCGACTGCGTACCGTGCAGCCAGCCTTTACCGCGCAGGCCGCCGGAGCCAATCGCAATCTTCGACTGAATAATATGATAGCCTGCGCCCAGCGGATCGGTCTCGGGATCGAGCAGCATCATAACGCGCTGACGCTGGTAATCATGCATCAGGAAGAACCAGAGGATGGGGATAAACGCGGCAACCAGCACCACGGCGATACCGATCAGACGCCAGCTCAGGCCGGACAGGAACAGGACGAACAGGCCGGAGAGGGCGATAAGAATTGAAGTACCGAGGTCCGGCTGTGCGGCCACGAGCAGCGTCGGCAGGAAAATCAGCACCAGCGCAATGGCGGTATTTTTCAACGACGGGGGGCAGACGTCGCGGTTAATAAAGCGCGCCACCATCAGCGGGACGGCGATTTTGGCGATTTCCGACGGCTGGAAGCGGACAATCCCCAGATCCAGCCAGCGTTGCGCCCCTTTCGAGATGGCGCCGAAAGCATCTACTGCCACCAACAAAATGATACAGAAAATATAGAGATAGGGCGCCCAGCCCTCGTACACGCGCGGCGGTATTTGCGCCATCACCACCATAATGACCAGACCCATGGCGATCTGGCCGATTTTACGCTCCATCATGCCGATATCCTGGCCGCTGGCGCTCCAGATAACGAGGGCGCTATAGACCAGCAGAGCCAGCAGGATCAGCAGCATGGCAGGGTCGATGTGGATCTTGTCCCACAGCGATTTTTTATTCGGATTATCCGTCATGATTATTGGTCCTCCGCCGCAGCGGCTGCCGGGTTTTCAGCTGGCAGTTCGGTGTTGTTGTCACCCAGCATGATGTGGTCGAGGATTTGACGCATGATGGTACCCACCGCCGGGCCTGCGCCGCCGTTCTCAAGAATCATCGCCACCGCAACCTGCGGGTTATCATAAGGGGCAAACGCCGTCATGAGCTTGTGGTCACGCAGACGTTCGGCAATTTTATGTGCGTTATAAGTTTCATTCGCTTTCAGACCGAAGACCTGAGCCGTACCTGATTTCGCGGCAACCTTATACGGTGCGCCGGCGAAATATTTGTGCGCCGTCCCGTTAGGACGGTTGGCTACACCGTACATGCCGTCTTTCGCGATTTCCCAGTAGCCGGAATGAATGTCACCCACCGGCGGCTCGTGCGGCTGTATCCACGGCACTTTTTTGCCGTCTTCAACGGTGCTTTGCAGCAGGTGCGGCACTTTCACAACGCCATCGTTAATGAGGATCATCATCGCCTTGTTCATTTGCAGCGGCGTTGCCGTCCAGTAGCCCTGGCCGATCCCTACCGGAATGGTGTCACCCTGATACCAGGGTTTTTTAAAGCGCTTCAGCTTCCATTCGCGGGTTGGCATGTTGCCGGAACGCTCTTCCGCCAAATCTATACCGGTGTAATGCCCGTAGCCGAATTTGCTCATCCATTCAGACAGACGATCAATACCCATGTCGTAGGCGACCTGATAGAAGAAGGTATCCGCCGACTCCTCCAGTGATTTGGTCACGTTCAGATGGCCGTGGCCCCATTTTTTCCAGTCGCGGTAGCGTTTCTCAGAGCCAGGTAACTGCCACCAGCCGGGGTCAAACAGACTGGTATTGCGGGTGATGACGCCCGCGCTTAGCGCAGACACGGCGACATACGGTTTAACCGTTGAAGCTGGAGGATAAACCCCCTGCGTCGCGCGATTCACCAGCGGCGTGTTTGGATCGTTGAGCAGGCCGGAGTAATCCTTGCTGGAGATGCCATCCACGAACAGGTTCGGATCGTAGCTTGGCATCGAAACCATCGCCAGAATGCCGCCGGTACGCGGGTCGGTCACAATAACCGCAGCACGGCTACCCGCCAGCAGCGTCTCGATATACTGCTGTAGCTTCAGGTCGAGCGTCAGATAGACGTCATGCCCCGCCTGCGGGGGAACCTCTTTCAGCTGACGGATCACGCGGCCACGGTTGTTAACTTCAACCTCTTCATACCCGGTCTGACCGTGCAGCACGTCTTCGTAATAACGTTCGATCCCCAGCTTGCCAATATCATGGGTTGCGGCGTAGTTAGCCAGCTTGCCGTCTTTATCAAGGCGTTCGACGTCTTTATCGTTGATTTTGGAGACGTAACCAATGACGTGCGTCAGCGCGGAGCCGTAAGGATAGTAGCGGCGTTTATAGCCTTTGACTTCCACACCGGGGAAACGGTACTGGTTAACGGCAAAACGGGCGACCTGCACTTCCGTCAGGTTGGTTTTTACCGGAATGGAGGTGAAGCGGTGAGAACGTGCGCGCTCTTTTTTGAACGCAGCGATATCGTCATCAGTCAGGTCGACAACGCTTCTCAGCGCGTTCAGCGTATCCTGCACGTTATCCACTTTCTCGGGCATCATCTCTATCTGGTAGATGGTGCGATTAAGCGCCAGCGGCGTGCCGTTACGATCGTAGATAATGCCGCGGCTGGGCGCGATGGGCACCAGCTTGATACGGTTTTCGTTTGAGCGGGTCTGGTAATCGGTATAGCGGACAATTTGCAGATTATAGAGGTTGGCGATCAGCACGCCGGTAAGCAGCAAAATCCCCGTAAAGGCGACCAGCGCCCGGCGCACAAACAGCGCGGACTCAGCCGTATAGTCGCGAAAAGAATTCTGTAGTTTCATCCGCTGCTTAAATTACCCTGGTCAGTCATTACTCGCGGTGATAAGGGTGGTTGGTAGTGATGCTCCATGCGCGATACAAACTTTCTGCCACGAGAACCCGTACAAGCGGGTGGGGCAGCGTCAGCGCCGAGAGTGACCAACTTTGTTCTGCTGCCGCTTTGCAGGCGGGAGATAACCCCTCTGGTCCGCCAATCAACAGACTGACGTCCCGACCATCCTGCTTCCAGCGCTCCAGTTCGTGCGCCAGCTGCGGCGTATCCCAGGGTTTGCCCGGAATATCGAGGGTCACGATGCGGTTTTTGCCTGCGGCAGCCAGCATCAGTTCTCCCTCTTTATCGAGAATACGTTTGATATCTGCGTTCTTGCCGCGCTTTCCTGCTGGGATCTCCACCAGTTCGAACGGCATATCTTTTGGAAAACGACGCAGATACTCAGTAAAACCGGTTTGTACCCAGTCCGGCATTTTGGTGCCGACGGCGACCAGTTGCAACTTCACGCATTAACCCCAGAGTTTTTCCAGCTCATACAGGCGACGGCTCTCTTCCTGCATGACGTGGACAATCACATCGCCGAGATCGACAACCACCCAGTCAGCGGTCGCTTCACCTTCAACGCCCAGCGGAAGCAGCCCTGCCGCGCGCGATTCCTGAACAACATGGTCAGCAATCGAAACAACGTGACGAGTTGAGGTCCCGGTGCAGATGATCATGCAGTCGGTGATGCTGGATTTACCCTTAACGTCGATAGCGATGATGTCCTGACCTTTCAGGTCATCAATTTTGTCGATAACAAAATCCTGGAGTGCTTTACCCTGCAAGTTTTCCCCCTGGGTGAATGAGATTGTACAACTATGAATTCGTGGTCAGTCAGTATACCTGAACTGACGCCAGTCGCGGGACAAATGTCACCGCCCGGCTTTTGAAGGCGGGTATCATCCCACCCTCCGCCTGATATTGCATCGCCATTTTTGTAAAACAATTTCTGTAAAGCAGCGATCGGCGGGAAAGTCTGGCAGCGGAGGATATCAGTATGGCTTAGCCTGTCAAGGCAGGATAATCATTAACGGACAATTTCGCCGGCGATGCTCAGACATCTGTACTTTTCTGATACAGACCGTGTGCGTGGATATAGGCCAGCACGGGCGAGGGGAGGAGATCGTCACAGTCTAAACCCTGCTGGAGACGCTCGCGGATGAGGGTTGCGGAAATATCAAACCACGGCGTTTCAGCGAGATAAATTTTCCCGGCGGGGAGACTGTGCAGGTCTTCTATATTGTCCGTCAGATGCGCGTCAAGCCACTGCTGATGCTGTGCGTCGCGCATGGTCAGCGGGTAGCCCGGACGGCGGCAGACCAGCAGATGACTGTTTTCCAGAATGGTTTCGTACTGGTACCAGCTGGGAAAGTTGAGCAAGGAATCCTGGCCGATAATAAACGCCAGCGGTTTCATGGGCCCTTGCTCAGCGCGCCACTCCCGCAGCGTTTGCGATGTCCAGGAAGGGGTATCCCTGCGCAGTTCACGCTCATCCAGCGTGAAGAGAGGCTTATCGGCGATAGCCAGCGCGAGCATCGCTTTACGCTGCTCGCTGGTTGCTTCTGGCTGAGGACGGTGCGGCGGAACATTGTTGGGCATGATGATTACCCGCTGCAACCCAATCAAATTCGCGAGGATTTCTACCGGCTTAAGATGCCCATCGTGTACCGGGTCGAAGGTCCCGCCATACATTGCCTGTAAAGAATGCATATCACCCATCGATAAATACGTCTGCCAGCGCCTTATGGCAGAGCAGCAAAGAGAGGCTCTCCAGCTCCGCCCAGACAGACTGGCCGTAATCCTGTTTTAACGTCAGTTCGGCGCGCATCAGAAGTTGTACTGCCTGACGCAACTGCTCCTGGCTCAGGCGGTTTATCGCCTCCGTGGTCATCGCCCGACGGTTTTGCCAGACGCGATGTTTGTCGAATAAGGCGCGCAGGGGCGTGTGTGCTGACTGGCGTTTAAGGTTGTTCAGCAGCAGTAATTCGCGCTGGAGCGTACGGAGCAGGATGACCGGCTCACTCCCTTCCAGGCGCAGCTGTTGCAGGATGTGCAGGGCACGCTTACTTTTCGCCGACAGCAGCGCATCAACCCAGTGGAAGGGGGTAAAGTGCGCGGCATCATTCACCGCCTGTTCCACGCGCGGCAGCGTCAGCTTACCATCGGGCCACAGCAGGGCGAGCCTGTCCAGCGCCTGCGCCAGTGCCAGAAGGTTGCCTTCGTAGCAGTAGCACAGGAGCTGACTGGCGGCCTCATCCAGCTGCAAATTGTGCTGCTTTGCTCGCGCGGCAACCCATTTTGGCAGATGCGCCTGCTCTGGCGTCTGGCAGGTGACCAGCACCGCACTGGGGGCTAGCCGGGTAAACCAGGCCGCGTTTTCCTGCGCTTTTGTGAGTTTGTTGCCGCGTACGATAAGCAGCAGATCGCCGTGTAACAAACTCACCAGCATAGCCAGCTGTTCATTGATGGCAGCGTTAGGACCATTCTCCGGCAGCAGGATCTGGATTGTCTGACGAGAGGCAAACAGGCTCATGGCCTGACAAAGCGAGAAGATAGCGTTCCAGTCGGTACTGTTATCGATCTGGAACGTATGATGTTCATCGAAACCCTGCGCGGCTGCCGCATGGCGAACCGCATCAAGGCTTTCCTGAAGTAACAGGGGGTCATTGCCGAGTAGCAGATAGGCCGCGCGCAGCCCTTCGTTGAGCTGCGCGCGGAGTTGTTCAGGATACAACCTGATCATCAGTTACCCAAAGACGTTGGCATATCCGGCGTGCTGGCATCCGGTGTTTCGATGACGTCAGCGCCTTTTTTCGTCGACGCGGCAATGGCAGGCAGTCTGCGGATCAGCTGTTCCGCGGCCTTATCGTACATCTCTTTGATGATAATCTGCTGTTCGGCGTCTTTTGCCAGCGCCGTCTGCGGGTTATCGAAGAACGAGCGGTAGACTTTGGTATTGATAGGGTAAATATCTTTACCTGGCATCAAGACGGCCGCATCAACGGTAAGCACCATCTGATATTCCGCCGTCCGCCCATCCTGGAAGATCGAGGCCGTATCTTGTGACAGCGTTGATTTCAGGACGCGAAGCGAAGGAACATCCTGACGCAGGGTTCCCTTCTCGATCAGCTCAACATCGTTCAAACGCAGCTGGTTACGAATGGCCCGGCTCAGCGGTCCGTTCGGATCGGATGAGTCGAAGATCATTGTTTTCATCTGAGCAGGCACTGCCGTGGTGTTGCGCAGGTGCCAGCCACAGCCAGCGGTGACCAGCACCGCCAGAGATAAGAGTATTGTTGCCAGTTGTCGCACGTTTCCTCCCGCGCTTAGCCAACGACCAGATTCAGCAGTTTACCAGGTACGTAGATCACTTTACGTACGGTAACGCCCTCAAGGTATTTCGCGACCAGATGCTCCTGGCCTGCGCGCTCGCGAACCTGTTCTTCGGTTGCGTCGACCGCGACGGTAATTTTACCGCGCACTTTACCGTTAACCTGCACCACCACCAGCGTGGTGTTTTCCACCATAGCGGATTCATCCGCCACTGGCCACGGCGCGTTGTCGATATCGCCTTCGCCTTTCAGCTCCTGCCACAGGGTGAAGCTAACGTGCGGCGTGAACGGGTTAAGCATGCGAACGACCGCCAGCAGCGCTTCACGCATTAAGGCGCGATCCTGCTCGCCGTCCTGCGGGGCTTTCGCCAGCTTGTTCATCAGTTCCATAATAGCCGCAATTGCGGTATTGAAGGTCTGACGACGACCAATATCATCGGTGACTTTCGCAATGGTTTTATGAACATCACGACGCAGCGCCTGCTGATCTTCGGTCAGTGCAGCCACGTTCAGCGCTGGCGCATCACCCTGAGAGGTGTGCTCGTACACCAGTTTCCAGACGCGTTTCAGGAAGCGGTTTGCCCCTTCAACGCCGGATTCCTGCCATTCCAGCGTCATATCTGCCGGGGAGGCGAACATCATGAACAGACGCACGGTGTCAGCGCCGTAACGCTCAACCATTACCTGCGGGTCGATACCGTTATTTTTCGACTTGGACATCTTGCTCATGCCGGTATACACCAGTTCATGACCTTCGGCGTCTTTCGCCTTCACGATACGGCCTTTCTCGTCGCGCTCCACAATCGCATCAACCGGAGAAACCCAGTTACGCTCGCCGTTCGCGCCAACGTAGTAGAACGCATCTGCCAGCACCATACCCTGACACAGCAGCTGTTTTGCCGGCTCGTCGGAGTTGACGAGGCCTGCGTCACGCATCAGTTTGTGGAAGAAGCGGAAGTAGAGCAGGTGCATGATGGCGTGTTCAATGCCACCGATGTAGATGTCTACCGGCAGCCAGTAGTTTGCTGCATCGGAATCCAGCATGCCTTCTTTGTACTGCGGGCAGGTGTAGCGCGCATAGTACCAGGAGGATTCCATAAAGGTGTCGAAGGTGTCGGTTTCACGCAGCGCTGGCTGACCGTTGACGGTGGTTTTCGCCCAATCAGGATCGGCTTTGATCGGGCTGGTGATGCCGTCCATGACCACGTCTTCCGGCAGGATCACCGGCAGCTGATCTTCCGGCGTTGGCATCACGGTGCCATCTTCCAGAGTCACCATTGGGATTGGCGCACCCCAGTAACGCTGACGGGAAACGCCCCAGTCGCGCAGACGGTAGTTCACTTTACGCTCGCCCACGCCCAGGGAGGCCAGCTTGTCGGCGATGGCGTTGAAGCCTTCTTCGAAGCTCAGGCCGCTGAACTCACCGGAGTTAAACAGGGTGCCTTTTTCAGTCAGCGCTTGCTCAGAGAGATCGGGCTCAGAGCCGTCAGCGGCAAGAATAACAGGCTTGATGGTCAGGCCGTATTTGGTGGCAAATTCGTAGTCGCGCTGGTCGTGACCCGGCACGGCCATCACTGCGCCTGTGCCGTATTCCATCAGTACGAAGTTGGCTGCCCAGACAGGGATCGCTTCGCCCGTCAGCGGGTGAATGGCTTTAAAGCCGGTATCAACGCCTTTTTTCTCCATCGTCGCCATGTCGGCTTCGGCCACTTTAGTATTGCGGCATTCGTCGATGAAGGTCGCCAGTTCCGGATTGTTTTCTGCCGCTTTCTGCGCCAGCGGGTGACCTGCGGCCACGGCCAGGTAGGTCGCGCCCATGAAGGTGTCCGGACGGGTGGTATAGACGGTCAGGGTCTGGTCGTAGTTCTCAACGTTGAAGGTAATTTCCACACCTTCGGAACGGCCGATCCAGTTGCGCTGCATGGTCTTAACGGTATCTGGCCAGTGGTCCAGATTATCCAGATCGTTCAGCAGTTCGTCAGCGTAGGCGGTGATTTTGATAAACCACTGCGGGATCTCTTTACGCTCTACTTTGGTGTCGCAGCGCCAGCAGCAGCCGTCGATAACCTGTTCGTTCGCGAGAACGGTCTGGTCATTCGGGCACCAGTTAACGGCAGAGGTCTTCTTGTACACCAGGCCTTTTTTATACAGCTCGGTAAAGAATTTCTGCTCCCAGCGGTAGTATTCCGGGGTACAGGTTGCCAGCTCGCGACTCCAGTCATAGCCAAAGCCCAGCATTTTCAGCTGGTTTTTCATGTACGCAATGTTGTCGTACGTCCACGGAGCCGGTGCCGTGTTGTTTTTCACCGCCGCGCCTTCAGCAGGCAGGCCGAACGCATCCCAGCCGATAGGCTGAAGAACGTTTTTGCCCAGCATACGCTGGTAGCGCGCAATCACGTCTCCGATGGTGTAGTTACGCACGTGGCCCATGTGTAGTCGACCAGAAGGATAGGGAAGCATCGACAGGCAGTAATACTTCTCTTTGCTCTCGTCTTCGGTTACTTCAAAGGTGCGCTTCTCGTCCCAGTGTTGCTGGACTTTTGATTCTATCTCTTCCGGGCGGTATTGCTCTTGCATGGCAGCCAGTGGTCCTGTGTTCAATACAGCTACAAATGTAGCCAATGGATGTGGTAATTCAGATCCGCATAGCATAGCCCAAACGCCCGCGTCAAAACAGCCTTTCACGCAAATGCACTTTGCAGGAATTTACCGGGTCTGTGCTTCACCTGACAAAGCGGCGGCGAAATAAGGTCTATTATTAGAGACAGTTACTTACCCGGGAGGCAAAATGATGAACAAGGTTGCTCAATTTTACCGTGAACTGGTAGCGACTCTGACGGAACGGCTGCGTAACGGCGAGCGTGATATCGACGCGCTGGTCGAACAGGCACGCGCACGCGTGACGCAAACGGGTGAGTTAACGCGAACCGAAGTGGAAGAGGTGACGCGCGCCGTGCGCCGTGACCTGGAGGAGTTCGCGCGAAGCTATGAAGAGAGCCAGGACGAGATCGCCGACAGCGTTTTTATGCGGGTCATCAAAGAGAGCCTGTGGCAGGAGCTGGCGGATATTACCGATAAAACTCAGCTGGAATGGCGTGAGGTGTTTCAGGATTTAAACCACCACGGTGTCTATCACAGCGGCGAAGTAGTGGGGTTGGGGAACCTGGTGTGTGAGAAGTGCCACCACCATATCGCCGTTTATACGCCGGAGGTGCTGTCGCTGTGTCCGAAGTGCGGGCACGACCAGTTCCAGCGTCGGCCATTTGAGCCGTAGGTAAAAGCAAAACTGTTTGCACCCTCTCCCTGTGGGAGAGGGGCGGGGTGAGGGCATCAGGCCGCAGAATAATAAGGCAGCCGCTCCGCCAGCAAATCCACAAACGCTTCCCGATCGATATCCACCATTACCGTGGTATTCGGCTTGTTTCCCGTCAGCGAGTAATAGTCCACCACCGTCATTCCCTGGGTATATTTCCCCTGTGTTTCCACACCAACCCAACGCTCGACCGTGGTAAACATTTCCGGCTTCAGCAGCCAGGCGATGGTGCATGGGTCATGCAGCGGGGCGCCGTGGAAGCCCCACTTCTCGGCTTTGTGATACTCCATAAAGAAGTCGAGCAGCTCGGCCGCGGTCGTTGCAACCGGGTTGCCCACGGCGCGGAAGCGTTCAATATCGTCTGTCATAATCTGTGCCCGATGCGTCACGTCCAGCCCCGCCATCACAATCGGCAGGCCCGACTGGAAGACGATTTCCGCGGCTTCCGGGTCAACGAAGATGTTGAACTCTGCTGCTGGCGTCCAGTTCCCCAGCCCCATTGCCCCGCCCATGATGACGATACGGGCGATGTTGCTGTGCAGTTCAGGATGGCTGTTCAGCAGCAGCGCAACGTTGGTCTGCGGGCCGGTCGCCACCAGCGTCACGGGCTCTGCGCTCTCACGCAGCACCTTCGCCATGAGCTCGACGGCAGTGCAGTTTTGCGGTGCGAAATTCGGCTCCGGTAGCGCCGGGCCATCCAGCCCACTCTCACCGTGAACATTATCCGCAATGATCAGCTCGCGCATCAGTGGCTTAACGGCGCCACCTGCGACCGGAATATCGGTGCGTTTCAGCAGCGTCAACATGCGCAACACGTTTCGCAAGGTTTTATCCGGCGTCTGGTTCCCGGCGGAGGAGGTGACAGCTTTTACGTCCAGTTCAGGGGAAGCAAGAGCAAGGACGAGTGCGATCGCGTCATCATGACCCGGATCGCAGTCGAGAATAATTGGCTGTGCCATAGCGTTCTCCATTCTCAGCATTATTTGTGACAAGGTTAACGCTGCGATGTGACGCCGAATAGAAAAAGAGATCTAAAGCGTGAAGCAGTGCGCAATCCGCAGATTGCGCACTAAAAAGATTAATGCAGGATTTTGGCGAGGAAGTCTTTTGCACGTTCAGATTTAGGATTTGCGAAGAACTCTTCTTTTGGTGAGTCTTCAACAATTTTCCCTTCATCCATGAAGATCACGCGGTTGGCCACTTTACGGGCGAAGCCCATTTCGTGCGTCACCACCATCATGGTCATCCCTTCGTGCGCCAGCTCCACCATGACGTCCAGCACTTCGTTGATCATCTCAGGGTCGAGCGCGGACGTCGGCTCATCAAACAGCATTGCCACCGGATCCATGCACAGCGCACGCGCGATTGCCACACGCTGCTGTTGGCCGCCCGAAAGCTGGGCCGGGAACTTATTCGCATGCGCAGACAGCCCGACGCGTTCCAGCAGCTTCAGCCCCTTTTCGCGCGCCGCTTTTTTGTCGCGCTTCAGCACTTTGACCTGCGCCAGCGTCAGGTTCTCAATGATGGACAGGTGAGGGAACAGCTCAAAATGCTGGAACACCATCCCTACGTGAGAGCGAAGCTGGGCAAGGTTGGTTTTGCGGTCATTTACTTTGGTACCGTTAACGACAATCTCGCCCTGCTGGACAGGTTCCAGCCCATTAACGGTTTTGATAAGCGTCGACTTACCGGAACCGGACGGGCCGCATACCACCACCACATCGCCTTTTTTCACTTCCGTTGAGCAGTCGGTCAGCACCTGAAAGTGCCCATACCATTTAGAAACATTTTTCAGGGAAATCATTATACCGTCCTTTTCTTCAGCCAGCTGACCAACAGCGATGCGCTTAAACTAATCACAAAATAGACCCCGCCCGCGAAGAGGATCATCTCAACCTGCGTTCCGTCACGTTCGCCAATGGTGGAGGCGGTACGGAAGAAGTCTGCCAGACTCAGCACGTAGACCAGGGAGGTATCCTGGAACAGGACGATGCCCTGCGTCAGCAGCAGCGGAACCATGGCGCGAAACGCCTGCGGCAAAATAATGAGCTTCATGGACTGCCAGTGCGTCATACCGAGCGCCAGCGCAGCGCTGGACTGCCCGCGAGAGATACTCTGAATACCTGCGCGGATGATCTCTGAGTAGTAGGCGGCTTCAAACATGGAAAACGCCACCATGGCAGAGATCAGGCGGATATCGGTCTTTGGCGACAGTCCCAGTACGTTCTGTAAAAAGCCGGGAACAATCAGATAAAACCACAGCAGCACCATGACCAGTGGAATGGAGCGGAATACGTTAACGTAAGCCGTGGCAAACCAGGCGAGCGGCTTAAAGCTCGACAGGCGCATCACTGCCAGCAGGGTGCCCCAGACAATACCGACGATAATGGCGATAACGGTGATCTTTAAGGTGATTGCCAGTCCATCCAGCAGATAGGGCATGGAGGGAACAATGGAACTCCAGTCAAAATCGTACATTTATTTGCCCCCCAGATTGCCCGGCAGGCGTACTTTGCGTTCAACCAGGTTCATCACCAGCATGATGAAAGCGTTAATCAGAACATAGGCGAGCGTGATCGCCGTGAAGGATTCCCAGGCGTGAGCGGAGTAATCCAGCAGTTTGCCCGCCTGTGCCGCCATATCCACCAGACCGATGGTTGAGGCGATAGCCGAGTTTTTTACCAGGTTCATCATCTCGGACGTCATCGGCGGAACGATGACGCGGTAAGCGTTAGGCAGCAGTACGTAACGGTAGGCCTGGGGCAGAGTCAGGCCCATTGCCAGTGCCGCATTCTTTTGCCCGCGCGGCAGTGACTGTATGGCGGCACGTACCTGCTCGCAGACGCGCGCAGCGGTGAACAGCCCCAGACACAGCATAGAGGAGACAAAAAATTGTACGTTAGGATCCAGCTCGGCCTTAAACCACATGCCGAGATCTTCCGGCAGCAGTTCCGGGATCACCAGATACCAGGTAAAGAACTGCACGATCAGCGGAACGTTACGGAACAGTTCCACATAGAGCGTGCCAATCGAAGAGAGAAAACGGTTAGGGACGGTACGCAGAATACCGAACAGCGAACCGACAAGAAACGCGATAATCCACGCCGTTATCGATAACGCAACGGTAACCTGAAAGCCGCTCCACAGCCAGCCGAGATAGGTGGTGTTGCCGAACGGGGCTTGTTGCAGAAAGATGCCCCAGTTCCAGTCAATTGACATAGTAAACTCCAGAAAAAAAAGGGTAGCAGCGCTACCCTCGAAGATTGGTGAGAAGCTCAATTTTTGCGCTGAGTGGGGAACGACCACTCAACGTATAGTCTGTCCATGCTTCCCGACAATCGAGAGGGCAGGAGATCCCGCCCCTGTCGTTCTAATTAGTTAAGAGCTTTGTCGTTTGGTGATTTGAACAGCGCTTTCATGTCGTCAGACAGTTCAAAGTTCATGTTCAGGTTTTTTGGTGGAATTGGGTTTTTGAACCATTTGTCGAACCATTTTGCCGCTTCGCCAGAGGTTTGCGCCTGAGCGATGGTGTCATCGATCAGTTTCTTGAAGTCCTCGTCACCTTTACGCAGCATACAGCCGTAGGCTTCTTTCGACTGGGCGGTACCGACGATTTCCCAGTTGTCTGGTTTCTTCGCTTTCGCGCGCTCGCCTGCCAGCAGGGCGTCATCCATCATAAACGCGACGGCACGGCCGCTTTCCAGGGTACGGAAGGAGTCGCCATGATCTTTCGCGCTGATGATGCGCATGTCCATTTTCTTCTCGTCGTTCAGCTTGTGCAGCAGCACTTCGGACGTGGTACCGGAGGTCACGACAACCGCTTTGCCTTTCAGGTCAGCAAAATCTTTGATGTCGCCGCCTTTCTTCGTCAGCAGGCGGGTGCCTACAACGAAGATGGTGTCCGAGAAAGCGGCCTGTTTCTGACGCTCAAGGTTGTTGGTGGTTGAGCCACATTCAAAATCAAATGTGCCGTTTTGCAGCAGAGGAATACGGTTCTGTGAAGTGATGGGGATCAGCTTCACTTGCAGGTCAGGTTTGTTCAGCTTTTTCTTCACGGCTTCAACGATGGCGTTGGAGTAATCCTGTGAATAGCCCACGACTTTTTGCGTGTTGTCGTAGTAAGAGAACGGGACAGAAGATTCACGGTGGCCGACCACGATCACGCCGTTTTTGGCAATCTTGTCGAGAGTGCTTCCTGCTGCCGGAGCGTCTTCAGCGTGGACAACCCCCGCAGACATTCCCATAACCAGCATTGCTGTGGCCAGTTTACGTAATTGCATACCCAACTCCTTTCTTATCAGCGCCAGTGACGCATAGATACCCATTGTAATGTTGTTATATCTCGCGCAATGCGAGTGCAGTGTTGTGCAAGCTTGTTAACATTTAGTCTGGCTTAATGTAAAGATTTTGCTGCGTTATTGTTTATTTTTGCGAAGCGCGCCGCACCATTCAGAGGCAATAATCCCTCGTTGCACCGTTTCGGTGCTACCGATGATCTACGCTGGTGCGACAAAGTTGCACGTTAAGCCAGACAGCGTTGATATGAATAAACAAAGCAACAGGCGTGCCAGAATTGAAGTTTGGGAGGAAATTGTCGGGTGGGGGCGGCGGAGAGTAGGCCGGGTAAGGCGTAGCCGACACCCGGCAACAGAAGGTAAGGTTATTTACGACGCTGACGCAGGCTCATCAGTACTGCGCCAAAGCCGAAGAGCAAGGTCAAAATCCACAGCGGCCAGTTCCCGGTGCGCGCGTAAGGCGTAAGCCCGGTAGTTGGCGTGACGTTAGTAGTCAGCACCTCACGGGTAAATTGCGGGATCATGGCCTGGATTTCACCCTGCGGACCAATCACGGCGGTAATGCCGTTATTGGTGCTGCGCAGCAACGGACGTGCCAGCTCCAGAGAGCGCATTCGCGCCATCTGGAAGTGCTGCCACGGGCCAATCGATTTACCGAACCACGCATCGTTTGAGATGGTCAGCAGATAGTCAGTGTCCGGGCGGAAATTATCGCGCACCTGCTCGCCGAGGATAATCTCGTAGCAAATGGCGGCCGTCAGGGCAAAACCGTGCGCATGCAGCTGCGGCTGAACGTAAGGGCCCCGGCTGAATGAGGACATCGGCAAATCAAAGAACGGTGCCAGTGGGCGCAGAATAGACTCCAGCGGAACAAATTCGCCAAACGGTACAAGGTGGTTTTTGTTGTAGCGATTGGTGGAGGTATAGCTGTATTCGCTGTCCTTACCGAGCGTAATGATCGTGTTGTACGTGTCATAGCGGTTCTGCTGATTGAGACGCGCATCCACAATTCCGGTGATCAGCGTACTGCCGCGCGCGCGCAGCAGATCGTCCATCATCTTCAGGAAGGGCTGCTGATTGATCTCCAGGTCCGGGATCGCAGACTCAGGCCAGATGATGAGCTGCGATTTGCCCATCACCTTTTCAGTGGCGTTGGCGTAGATTTTCAGCGTGTTCAGCAGCTGATTCTCATCCCATTTCAGGGACTGCGGGATATCGCCCTGTACCAGAGAAACCTGCGTGGCGCGCGCGGGCTCCAGCGTAAACCACTGGATATAACGCAGCGGGAAGGGCAGGGCAAACAGGATCAACGCGGCAACCAGCGGCTTCCAGTTACGTGTCACCAGAGCCAGCACCAGAAGGCCGCTGACGATCATCAACAGGAAATTGATGGCTTCCACGCCCATGACCGGGGCCAGGCCTTTCAGCGGGCCGTCTACCTGGCTATAGCCGAACTGCAACCACGGGAAACCGGTCAGTACCCAGCCGCGCAGAAATTCGGTGATTTGCCAGACAACGGGTGCCGCTATCGCCACGCGCAGCCAGGTCGTTTTTGGCCACAGGCGAGACAGGATGCCCGCGAACAGGCCGGTGTAGAGCGAGAGATAGGCGGCGAGCAGCACAACCAGGAAGACGTTAACCGGCCCCGGCATTCCGCCAAATTGCGCGATACTGACGTAGACCCAGTTGATACCAGAGCCGAACAGCCCCAGCCCCCAGAAGTAGCCAATGGCCGCGGCCTGTACCGGACGGCGGTTCAGGGTAAGACCCTGTAGCCCCATCAGGGAGAGAATAGCGGCCGGCCAGATATCGTAAGGAGAAAAAGCCAGCGTACCGCTGGCTCCGAGTAACAGCGCCAGCAGCAAACGGACGCGCTGGCGTTCAAAGAGTGGGGCAAATGCCATTTACATTAATCTTCCAGTTTTGGCACCGGTGAGTCGTCCGGCATTCTGACGTGAACCTGAATAATACGTCGGCTGTCAGCCATTGCGACCTTGAACTGGTAACCATCGATGTCAACGGTTTCACCGCGGGCCGGAAGATGGCCGAAGGCCTGCATCACCAGACCACCAATGGTGTCCACTTCTTCATCGCTGAAGCTGGTGCCAAAGGTATCGTTGAAGTCTTCAATGGAGGCCAGCGCGCGCACGGTCCAGGTGTGGCGGCTCAGCTGACGGAAGTCGATATCCTCTTCTTCGTCATACTCATCTTCGATTTCGCCCACGATCAGCTCAAGGATGTCTTCGATTGTGACCAGACCGGAAACGCCACCAAATTCATCAATAACAATCGCCATGTGATAGCGCTGGGAGCGAAACTCCTTCAGCATCCGATCCACACGTTTACTTTCCGGCACAACCACGGCCGGGCGTAACACCTTTTCCATACTGAAGGCTTCGGCATCGCTGCGCATAAACGGCAGCAGATCTTTCGCCATCAAAATCCCTTCAATGTGATCTTTGTCTTCGCTGATGACCGGGAAACGTGAGTGAGCCGATTCGATAATCACATCGAGGCACTCGTCCAGCGTCTGGTTGCGTTTCAGGGTAATCATCTGCGAGCGGGGGATCATGATGTCGCGGACGCGCTGGTCGGCGATGTCCATCACCCCTTCGAGCATTTCGCGCGTATCTTCGTCGATAAGGTCGTTCTGCCCGGAATCACGAATCAGCTCCAGCAGTTCATCACGGTTTTTCGGTTCGCCGTGGAAAAGCTGGTTCAGAATGAGGGAGAAAAATCCCTTTTTAGTGGTTGTCGTGTCGCTACTGTGTGAATTGTCGTCGCTCATGGCGTTTGTTAAGGGTTCTCTTGTTAGTTCAATGTTAACCGCCGCGCTATGTCCCTGCGCGGCGGCATGGTAGTCAGTGACTGACTATTCTTTCTCGGCAATGTACGGATCCTCATAGCCCAGAGCAAGCATTATCTCTGTCTCGAGGGATTCCATCTCTTCCGCTTCGTCATCTTCAATATGGTCGTAACCCAGAAGATGCAGGCTACCGTGCACCACCATGTGTGCCCAGTGCGCTTCCAGCGGCTTTTGCTGCTCTTTGGCTTCCTGCTCAACCACCTGACGGCAGATGATCAGATCGCCCAGCAGCGGCATCTCAATGCCCGGAGGGGCTTCGAACGGGAAAGAGAGCACGTTGGTCGGCTTATCTTTCCCGCGGTAGGTCAGGTTGAGCTCATGGCTTTCTGCTTCATCCACCAGGCGAATCGTGACCTCTGATTCTTCCTGAAACTGGGGGATAACGGCATCCAGCCATTTCTGAAACTGTGCCTCTTCTGGCATGCCGGAATTATCATCACAGGCCAGCTGTAAATCGAGGATCACCTGACTCATTTCTGTTCATGCTCCTGCGCTTCGCGCTTACGTTCTGCGGCCAGTTCGGCCCTGCGCTTCTGATCTGCCTCTTCCCAGGCCTCATAAGCGTTAACGATACGCGCGACGACCGGATGGCGTACCACGTCTTCACTGTGGAAGAAGTTAAAGCTGATTTCCTCTACCTCGGCCAGGACTTCGATGGCGTGACGCAGACCCGATTTGGTGTTACGCGGCAGGTCAATCTGGGTGACGTCACCGGTGATAACCGCTTTCGAGTTAAAGCCAATACGCGTCAGGAACATCTTCATCTGTTCGATGGTGGTGTTCTGGCTCTCATCCAGAATGATGAACGCGTCGTTAAGCGTACGGCCACGCATGTAGGCCAGCGGAGCAACTTCAATCACGTTACGCTCGATGAGCTTTTCAACTTTCTCGAAGCCGAGCATTTCGAACAGCGCGTCATACAGCGGGCGCAGGTAGGGATCTACTTTCTGACTCAAATCGCCCGGCAGGAAGCCCAGTTTTTCACCGGCTTCAACAGCAGGCCGGGTCAGCAGGATACGGCGGATCTCCTGACGCTCGAGCGCATCGACCGCAGCGGCAACCGCCAGATAGGTTTTACCCGTACCCGCCGGGCCTACACCGAAGGTGATGTCGTGGTCGAGAATGTTGGCGATGTACTGCGCCTGGTTCGGGGTACGAGGCTTAATCACGCCGCGTTTAGTTTTGATGTTGATGGCTTTGCCATAGTCCGGCACGCTCTCCGCGCTCTGCTCAAGCACGCGCGCCTCTTTAATGGCCAGGTGGATCTGTTCAGGTTCAATATCCTGGATCTCACCGCGCATCGGGGCGGTATCAACATACAGGCTGCGGAGAATATCCGCCGCGGCGTTGACGCAGATTGGGCGTCCGGTGAGTTTGAAATGGTTATCGCGACGATTGATTTCGATACCCAGACGTCGCTCAAGTTGTTTGATGTTGTCATCAAACGGCCCGCACAGGCTCAGCAGGCGAGCGTTGTCTGCTGGCTCAAGGCTAATTTCACGCGTATCTATGTTCAAACTGTTCCTCTTTGAGTAGTTAACTGACTCGCCGCCACACGGCGTAATAAAACGGTCATTACCGAAATTATTCACGCCACACAATAAAGGCGCAAGCGTTGCGGTAGATATTGGGGGTGATGAGAGGAAATACAAGGCCTGCCGGACAGGCAGGCCAGAAGGATCAAGGCTGGTAAATACCTACGCCAGAGTCGTTGACTTTGCGGGTGCGAGAGATAACGGATTCCGGAGTCTGTGCAATACGCAGACCCATTTCGTCCTCAGTGCGTACCACCTCCCCGCGCAGCGAGTTCGTGAGTACTTCGACAATCTCGACGTCCACAAACTTACCGATCATGTCCGGGGTGCCTTCAAAATTCACCACGCGGTTATTTTCGGTTCGACCAGACAGTTCCATGACGCTCTTACGGGAGGTGCCTTCCACCAGAATACGCTGGACAGTGCCGAGCATACGACGACTCCACGCGTTGGCCTGCTGGTTGATACGCTCCTGTAGAATATACAGACGCTGCTTTTTCTCTTCTTCCGGCACATCGTCAACCATATCGGCCGCAGGGGTGCCCGGGCGCGCAGAGAAGATAAAGCTGTAGCTGACGTCGAAATTCACCTCGCCGATGAGCTTCATGGTGCGCTCAAAGTCATCAGCGGTTTCGCCAGGGAAGCCGACGATAAAGTCGGAGCTAATCTGGATATCCGGGCGCGCTTCACGCAGCTTGCGGATGGTGGACTTATACTCGAGCACCGTATGTGGACGACCCATCAGGTTCAGCACGCGATCAGAACCGCACTGGATCGGCAGGTGCAGGAAGCTCACCAGCTCTGGCGTATCGCGATAGACGTCAATAATGTCGTCGGTAAATTCCATCGGATGGCTGGTGGTAAAGCGAATGCGGTCGATGCCGTCAATCGCCGCCACCAGACGCAGCAGTTCAGCAAAGCTGCCGATGGTGCCGTCGTAGTTTTCCCCGCGCCAGGCGTTCACGTTCTGACCCAGCAGGTTCACTTCACGAACGCCCTGCGCGGCAAGCTGCGCGATTTCAAACAGAATATCGTCTGCCGGGCGGCTCACTTCTTCACCGCGGGTGTAAGGCACCACGCAGTAAGTACAGTATTTGTTGCAGCCTTCCATGATGGAGACGAAGGCGGTCGGGCCATCAGCGCGCGGCTCAGGCAGACGGTCAAATTTCTCGATCTCCGGGAAGCTCACGTCAACCACCGGGCTACGGCTGCCGCGAACCTGATTAATCATCTCTGGCAGGCGGTGCAGGGTCTGAGGGCCAAAAACGATATCCACATAGGGGGCTCTCTGGCGGATCAGCTTACCTTCCTGCGATGCGACGCAGCCACCCACGCCAATAATCAGGTCCGGATTTTTCCGTTTGAGAAGCTTCCAGCGGCCTAACACATGAAAAACTTTTTCCTGTGCTTTTTCACGAATTGAACAGGTGTTCAGCAGCAGCACATCGGCTTCTTTCGCATTTTCAGTCAGCTGGTATCCGTGGGTGGTATCCAGCAGATCGGCCATCTTCGATGAATCGTATTCGTTCATCTGACAGCCCCAGGTTTTTATATGGAGTTTTTTAGTCATCGACTTGCTCAGCTCAGGATTGCAAGCCGCGTATTGTAATGCTTTGGTGCGGTTGTGACCAGTATGAAGGTTGTCAACCTCAGGGCCGCAAAAATCCGGTAAACTTAAGGTATTCTCCAATAAGGAATAGTGACCATGACACTCCTGAACACCGAAGTTGCCGTTGTTGGCGGCGGTATGGTCGGCGGCGCACTGGCGCTGGGGCTGGCGCAGCAGGGATTTGACGTAACCGTTATTGAACAGGCGGCTCCGCCGGCATTCGATCCTGCCAGCCAACCGGACGTGCGTATTTCCGCCATCAGTGCGGCCTCTGTTGATCTGCTTCGCGGGCTGGGCGTCTGGGAGGCGGTGCTGGCGATGCGCGCGCACCCATACAGCCGTCTTGAAACCTGGGAGTGGGAAAATGCTCACGTGTCGTTTGATGCCGCCGAGCTGAAACTGCCGCGCCTGGGCTATATGGTGGAAAACAACGTGCTCCAGCAGGCACTCTGGCAGGCGCTGGAGGCGCACCCGAAGGTGACGCTGCGCGTTCCGGACTCGCTGAAAGGCCTGCATCGTCATGAGGGCGGGTATCTCCTGACGCTGGACAACGACGATGAGCTGGCCGTGAAGCTGGTGGTGGGGGCGGATGGCGCGAACTCGCAGGTCAGGCAGATGGCAGGCATTGGGATCCATGCCTGGCAGTACCAGCAGTCCTGCATGCTGATCACCGTGCAGTCAGAAAACGCGCCGGGCGAAAGCACCTGGCAGCATTTTACGCCGAACGGCCCGCATGCATTCTTACCGCTGTTTGATAACTGGGCTTCGCTGGTGTGGTACGACAAACCGGCGCGCATTCGACAGTTGCAGGGGCTGTCCATGGATCAGTTGCAGCGCGAAATCCGCCAGCACTTCCCGAGCCGTCTGGGCAACGTGACCCCGGTTGCCGCCGGCGCATTCCCGCTGATGCGACGCCATGCGTTGCAGTATGCCCGTGAAGGACTGGTGCTGGTGGGGGACGCGGCGCACACCATTCATCCGCTGGCGGGGCAGGGGGTGAATCTGGGATACCGTGACGTCGATGCGTTACTGGATGTGCTGGGTAACGCTCGCGCCCACGCGGAAGCCTGGGCCAGCCATCAGGTACTGAAGCGCTACCAGACGCGCCGTATGGCGGATAACTTCATTATGCAGTCGGGGATGGATCTGTTCTATGCCGGGTTCAGCAATGATGTTGGTCCGGTGCGTATAGTGCGCAATATTGGATTGATGGCGGCGGAGCGTGCCGGTGGTCTGAAGCGTCAGGCCCTGAAATATGCCCTCGGACTCTGATCTTTATTCCCTCTCCCCGTGGGAGAGGGTTAGGGTGAGGGCATCAGGCCGCACTATTCTGAGCAACAAAAACAAAAAAGCCCGCAGAGCGGGCTTGTTTGTTTTAAGTGGCTGGGGTGCAGGGATTCGAACCCCGGAATGCTGGTATCAGAAACCAGAGCCTTACCGCTTGGCGACACCCCAATTGCGTTAAACAAACTGCTTAACGACTTTAAAGTGGCTGGGGTACGAGGATTCGAACCTCGGAATGCCGGAATCAGAATCCGGTGCCTTACCGCTTGGCGATACCCCAACAATGTTCAGTTTACCGAATCGTATTCGATAACATAAATATGGTGGCTACGACGGGATTCGAACCTGTGACCCCATCATTATGAGTGATGTGCTCTAACCAACTGAGCTACGTAGCCAGTACTGCAATCTTCGATGGCTGGGGTACCTGGATTCGAACCAGGGAATGCCGGTATCAAAAACCGGTGCCTTACCGCTTGGCGATACCCCAATACCGCGGAGAACCGCATAATCGAAGAAATATGGCTGGGGTACCTGGATTCGAACCAGGGAATGCCGGTATCAAAAACCGGTGCCTTACCGCTTGGCGATACCCCATCCGTGCAACGCTTACCTGGGAATGGTGCGGGAGGCGAGACTTGAACTCGCACACCTTGCGGCGCCAGAACCTAAATCTGGTGCGTCTACCAATTTCGCCACTCCCGCAAAAAAGATGGTGGCTACGACGGGATTCGAACCTGTGACCCCATCATTATGAGTGATGTGCTCTAACCAACTGAGCTACGTAGCCATCTTTTTTTCGCGTTACCTTATCGGCGTTGCGGGGCGCATTATGCGTATAGACCCTTGCAGCGTCAACACCTTTTTCAATGAAAATAGCCGGAATGTGACTGTTTGGTTAGGTTGCGAACAGCGAGGCCGAATATTCGACAATTATTGGTTATTAATCGATTTTATGCGGAGAAAAGAGAGACAAAAAAATCAGGCCCCGGAGGGCCTGATGATACTCTGAACATTATTTATAGGCAGACTGGTGAACGCCCACCGCGCGTCCTGACGGATCGTTCATCGCTTTGAATGATTCATCCCATTCAATGGCTTTAGCAGAAGAGCAGGCGACCGATGGACCACCCGGTACGCACTCTGCTGCGCTTGGAACCGGGAACAGCTCCTCAAAGATCTCACGGTACAAATACGCTTCTTTCGAGGCTGGCGTGTTGTACGGGAAACGGAAGCTCGCAGTTTCCAGTTGTTGATCAGAAACCTGTTTCGCCGCCACCTCTTTCAGGGTGTCGATCCAGCTGTAACCCACGCCATCGGAGAACTGCTCTTTCTGACGCCACGCCACACTCGCCGGCAGGTAGGATTCAAAACATTCTCGCAGGATATGTTTCTCCATTTTGCCGTTGCCGCACATTTTGTCCTGCGGGTTGATGCGCATCGCCACATCAAGGAATTTCTTATCGAGGAACGGCACGCGGGCTTCCACACCCCAGGCGGACATCGCTTTGTTGGCGCGCGCGCAGTCAAACATGTGCAGCGCCTGTAGCTTACGCACCGTTTCTTCATGCAGCTCTTTGGCGTTTGGCGCTTTGTGGAAATAGAGGTAACCGCCAAACACTTCGTCAGAACCCTCGCCGGAGAGCACCATCTTGATGCCCATCGCTTTGATCTTCCGCGACATCAAATACATCGGTGTGGAGGCGCGAATGGTGGTTACATCATAGGTTTCAATGTGATAGATCACATCGCGGATCGCATCCAGACCTTCCTGTACGGTGAAGTGAATTTCATGGTGCACCGTGCCGAGATGATTTGCCACTTCCTGGGCGGCTTTCAGGTCAGGTGCCCCTTCCAGACCCACGGCAAAGGAGTGCAGCTGCGGCCACCAGGCTTCAGAGCGCTCCTGATCTTCCACGCGACGTGCGGCGAATTTCTTGGTGATCGCGGAGATCACGGAGGAGTCCAGACCGCCGGAGAGCAGTACGCCGTAAGGTACGTCTGACATCAGGTGGCTTTTCACTGACTCTTCCAGGGCCTGACGCAGTTCGGCTTTGTCCGTCACGTTGTCTTTCACCGCCTCATAATCAAACCAGTCGCGCTGGTAGTACGGGCGGATCTCGCCGTCTTTACTCCACAGGTAGCTACCTGCCGGGAACTCTTTGATGGTGCGGCACACCGGTACCAGGGCTTTCATCTCTGAGGCAACGTAGAAGTTGCCGTGCTCATCGTGTCCCATGTACAGCGGGATAATACCGATATGGTCGCGGCCAATCAGGTAAGCGTCTTTTTCGCTGTCGTACAGCGCGAAGGCGAACATACCTTGCAGATCGTCGAGGAACTCCGGGCCTTTCTCCTGATACAGCGCCAGGATCACTTCGCAGTCTGAGCCGGTCTGAAACGCGTAGCGATCGCCGTACTCGGCGCGCAGCGCCTGATGGTTGTAAATTTCACCGTTAACAGCCAGCGCGTGCGTTTTTTTCTCGTTATACAGCGGCTGTGCGCCAGCGTTGACATCAACAATGGAGAGACGTTCATGAGCCAGAATCGCTTTATCGCTGGCGTATATGCCTGACCAGTCCGGACCGCGATGGCGCATCAGGCGGGACAATTCGAGTGCTTTTTTACGCAGTTCGCCCGCGTCAGTTTTAATATCCAGTACGCCAAAAATAGAACACATAACCTTCTCCGTTAACCCTGTTGCGTTGTGATGTTGCTTGCTTATGAAAATGCCGCAAAAGGGGGAGGGGGCGCAAGCGTTTTACCGATGAAAACGTAAAAAGTGCAATGGCGATTGCCGAAACTTAAAAAAAGAGTATGTCTTAAGCAATTTTATTGATGATTTCTCAATGAAGTGCTGATTTCGTTAGATGAAGTGGTGTTTTCAGACAGCAGAAATGAAAAACCACGCCCTGAGGCGTGGTTCTGAATCAAATAACGTCGATTTCGTCGACAGAGGGGTAAATCCAGCTTGGCCGGAACGGCATCGTATCAATGTCATCAAGCTGTGAAACGCCAGAAAGCACCAGGATGGTTTCAAGCCCCGCCTGGAAGCCAGCCAGAATATCGGTACGCAGGTTGTCGCCCACGATGACGGTTTCTTCTGAGTGTGCCTGCATCGTATTCAGTGCGGCGCGGATGATCCACGGGCTCGGTTTACCGACAACAAACGGCTTACGACCCGAGATTTTTTCGATACCGGCGCACAGCGCACCGCAGGCGGGATAAAAACCACGACCGTGCGTGTCCGGGTTGGTGGCGATAAAACGCGCACCGTTGGCGACAAAGTAGGCTGCCTTATGCATCATCTCCCAGTTAAAGGAGCGCGTTTCGCCCACGATGACAAAGTCCGGGTTCACGTCGGTGATGGTGAAGCCCGCTTTATACAGCTCGTGGATCAGCGCACCTTCACCAACGACATAGGCTTTTTTGCCTTCCTGACGCTTCAGGAAATCCGCGGTCGCCATCGCAGAGGTATAGAACACGCTGTCCGGGACGTTGACGCCTGCGGTAGCAAAGCGGTTTGCCAGATCCTGACCAGTCTGTGAAGGGTAGTTCGTGAGAAGAACCAGTGGCATTCCTTTGTCGATGATGCGGTGAAGAAACTCCGCAGCACCCGGCACGGCAACGTTGTCGTGCATCAGCACGCCGTCGATATCACAAATTACATTCTTAATGGTCATGGACAATCCGACATCAAAAAAAGAAGGCGTTACTATAAGGTCCGATCAGGATTCCAGCAAATGTTGCAGCAGGATCCCGTTGAGCATGGCACGTTTTACCAGGGCGAATGCGCCAATTGCCGAGCGGTGATCGAGCGTAGATCGCACCACCGGCAAATTCTGGCGAAATGCCTTCAGCGCCTGGGTATTGATGCAGCCTTCAATGGCGGGCAGTAACACTTTTTCGGCTTCAACGATCTCGCCGGCAATCACCACTTTCTGCGGATTAAACAGGTTGATGGCAATGGCGATGGTCTTACCCAGGTGGCGTCCTACCTGTTCGATCACTTCGCAGGCCAGCGCATCGCCTTTGTTTGCCGCTTTGCAGATGGCGCCGATCTTACAATCGTCCAGTGTGACGCGGCTCTGGTAACCCTGCTCCAGCAGATGGCGAACGCGATGTTCAATGGCGGCATTGGCGGCAACGGTTTCAAGACAGCCAAAGTTACCGCAGTGGCAGCGCTCGCCAAGCGGTTCCACCTGGATATGACCAATCTCGCCTACGTTACCGTTACGGCCAATAAAAATGCGGCCATTCGAGATGATGCCCGCACCTGTACCACGGTGAACGCGCACCAGAATAGAGTCTTCGCAGTCCTGGCTCGCACCAAAGTAGTGCTCCGCCAGCGCCAGCGAGCGAATATCGTGACCAACAAAGCAGGTCAGCTTGAAGCGCTTTTCCAGCGCCTCAACCAGCCCCCAGTTCTCTACCTTAATATGCGGCATGTAGCGAATAACGCCGCTTTCCGGGTCAACCAGGCCGGGCAAAATCACCGAGATGGCGATGAGTTCACGGATCTTGCGCTGACAGCTTTCGATAAACTGCGCAATGGTATTCAGTAACGCGTGTTCAAGCGTCTCCTGCGTGCGCTCAGGAAGGGGGTAGTGCTCTTCGGCAATGGCCTTGCTGCTCAGATCGTAGAGCGTAAGCGTGGTGTCATGACGTCCTAAGCGAACGCCAATGGCCTGAAAATTGCGGGTTTCCGTGACGATGGAAATCGCGCGGCGGCCCCCAGTGGAGGCCTGCTGATCGACTTCTTTGATCAGGCCGCGCTCAATAAGCTGACGTGTAATTTTTGTCACGCTGGCGGGAGCAAGCTGGCTTTGTTCGGCTATCTGAATGCGTGAGATTGGCCCGTGCTGGTCAATCAGGCGATAAACCGCCGCGCTGTTAAGTTGTTTAACGAGATCGACATTACCGATTTGAGCTTGTCCGCCTGGTGTCATACTTTTACTTACTCAGTGACGACCTCGTTACCATTAACGATGGTCTTAATAATTTTATAATCGTGTGTGAACGCCGTCAGGTTTGCAACCATACCTGGCGCAATACCGCCGAGCTGTTTATCGACGCCAATGGCGCGCGCCGGATAAAGCGTGGCCATGCGCAGCACTTCCTCAAGCGCGATGCCGCAATGTTCAACGAGGTTACGTACCCCTTCGATCATCGTCAGAGAAGAACCGCTCAGCGTGCCGTTCTCATCCACACACAGTCCATTCCGGTAGTATATTGTTTTACCAGCAAAAATGAACTGCTCAATATTCGCTCCTGCCGGAGCGGTAGCATCCGTCACCAGGCAGAGCTTGTCGCCTTTCAGACGCTTGGCGTTGCGGATGTTGGTGTAATCGACATGCAAGCCGTCGGCGATAATGCCGCAGTAGACGTCTGGTTCATCCAGAATGGCGCCAACCAGTCCCGGTTCGCGGCCAGTAATATAGGGCATCGCGTTATAAAGGTGTGTGGCAAACGTAATGCCTGCGCGGAAACCGGCCTTCGCCTCTTTCAGCGTCGCGTTCGAATGGCCCGCAGACACCACAATCCCGGCGGCGGCCAGTTTGCTGATAACGTCCGTGCCGGTCATTTCCGGGGCCAGCGTTACTTTGGTGATCACATCGGCATTGGCGCACATGTAATCCACCAGCTCGGCATCCGGTTTGCGCACGTAGTTTGGGTTATGGGTGCCTTTCTTGACCATATTCAGCCATGGTCCTTCCAGGTGCAGGCCCAGCGCCTGATTCGGATGTTTTGCCAGGTATTCGCGCATGACGCGGATACCCTGTTTCATCAGGTCATCGCTGCTGGTGATCAGCGTTGGCAGATAGCTGGTGCAGCCCGATTTCTCGTTGGCTTTTTGCATGATTTCCAGCGTTTCAACCGATACCGCCTCTGCGGTATCGTTAAACTGGACACCGCCGCAGCCGTTGAGCTGTACGTCGATGAAACCGGGGGAGATTACTGCTCCATTGAGGGAACGCTGTTCGATCTCCGGCGGCAGTTCCGCCAGCGGGCAAACACGTTCAATCAGGCCATTAGCGATTACAATCGCATGGTCATCCAGAATTTCATGGCCGGTATAAATCCGACCGTGGGTTAAAGCGTACATATCGACCCCCGGTTAAAAAAAGCGACCGCCCCGGATATAAAGAGGCGGTTATTCAATTACAGACCTTTGATGTTCTCAGCTTCCAGCTCGTTGAAGTATTTCAGCGTTTTCACTTTCAGCTCCATGGTGGACGGTTCGTCACACACGACAACCGCTTTTGGATGCAGCTGTAAGCAGCTGATCGTCCACATATGGTTCACGTTGCCTTCAACGGCAGCCTGAAGCGCTTGCGCTTTCACCGCGCCCAGCACCAGAATCATCACTTCTTCGGCATCCAGCAGCGTGCCCACGCCCACGGTCAGCGCGTATTTAGGCACCTGATTGACGTCGCCGTCAAAGAAGCGGGAGTTAGCCACGCGCGTATCATGGGTCAGCGTTTTAATACGGGTACGGGAAGCCAGTGAAGATGCCGGTTCGTTGAACGCGATATGACCATCGTTGCCTACGCCGCCCATAAACAGGTGGATTTTACCGTAGGAACGGATTTTTTCTTCATACTGACGGCATTCTGCGTCAATATCAGGCGCGTTTCCATTCAGCAGGTTAATGTTTTCAGCCGGAATATCAACGTGATCGAAGAAATTACGGTGCATAAAGCTGTGGTAACTTTCCGGATGTTCCTTCGGCAGGCCGACATATTCGTCCATGTTGAAGGTCACAACGTGTTTAAAGCTAACCTGGCCCGCTTTGTGCATTTCAACCAGAGCTTTATACGCGGTCAGGGGCGTGCCGCCGGTTGGAAGACCGAGAACGAAAGGACGATCGGCTGTTGGTTTGAATGCGTTGATGCGGTTAACGATATGACGAGCAGCCCATTTTCCGACTTGTTCAGCTGTTGCCAGGGGAATCAGTCTCATTATTCACCTCTAAAGTTTAAGTAAAAGTGGGCGGATGATTAGTGCAACCTGAACTAAGCGTAACCTGGAACCTTTCAGGCCGGATCAATCCGTCTTGATTTTTTGAATGATAAAATAAGTTTTCGTCGTTAGCCAGTGAAAGGGAGGGTTTAATACGATATTTGGTGACAATAATCACAAAAAATAGGTGTTTAATTTGCGATACGAATTAATTTTTCACACACTCACACTGCCAGTGAATCATCAACTGTATCTATCGTTCGTGACACAATAAAAACATAGTTTATGCGCGAGTCTTAACAAAGGGTCTCGTAGGGGGAATAGGATGAATATTTTAGGTTTTTTCCAGCGCCTCGGTAGGGCTTTGCAGCTCCCTATCGCCGTGCTACCGGTTGCAGCGTTGCTGCTGCGATTCGGGCAACCCGATCTTCTTAACGTGCCGTTTATTGCCCAGGCAGGCGGTGCAATTTTTGACAACCTGGCGCTGATTTTCGCCATCGGTGTGGCGTCAAGCTGGTCAAAAGACAGCGCTGGTGCCGCGGCACTGGCAGGGGCTGTCGGTTACTTCATCCTCACGAAAGCGATGGTAACCATCAACCCTGAAATCAATATGGGTGTGCTGGCAGGTATCATTACCGGCCTGGTGGGTGGCGCCGTGTACAACCGTTGGGCAGGTATCAAACTTCCTGACTTCCTGAGCTTCTTCGGCGGTAAACGTTTTGTGCCGATTGCGACGGGCTTTTTCTGTCTGATCCTCGCCGCCATCTTTGGCTACGTTTGGCCACCGGTGCAGCATGCTATCCATGCGGGTGGCGAGTGGATCGTGTCTGCGGGCGCAATGGGCGCGGGCATCTTCGGTTTCATTAACCGTCTGCTGATCCCAACCGGTCTGCATCAGGTACTGAACACCATCGCCTGGTTCCAGATTGGTGAGTTCACCAACGCGGCCGGCGCGGTATTCCACGGTGATATCAACCGCTTCTACGCAGGCGACGGCACCGCGGGCATGTTCATGTCTGGCTTCTTCCCAATCATGATGTTTGGTCTGCCTGGCGCGGCGCTGGCAATGTACCTGGCTGCGCCGAAAGCGCGTCGCCCAATGGTTGGCGGGATGCTGCTGTCCGTTGCGATCACCGCCTTCCTGACCGGCGTGACCGAGCCACTGGAATTCCTGTTCATGTTCCTGGCTCCGCTGCTGTATCTGATGCACGCGATCCTGACCGGTATCAGCCTGTTCGTCGCCACTCTTCTGGGTATCCATGCTGGCTTCTCCTTCTCCGCAGGCGCCATCGACTATGTGTTGATGTACAACCTGCCGGCGGCAAGCAGCAACGTCTGGATCCTGATGGTGATGGGCCTGATCTTCTTCGTTATCTACTTCGTTCTGTTCAGCGCGGTTATTCGTATGTTTAACCTGAAGACGCCGGGCCGCGAAGATACGAAAGATGATGTTGTGACCAGTGAAGCCAACAGCAATACCGAAGAGGGTTTAACCCAGCTGGCAACCAACTACATTGCCGCTGTGGGTGGCACCGACAACCTTAAAGCGATCGATGCCTGTATTACCCGTCTGCGTCTGACCGTAGGTGACTCCGCGCGCGTGAGCGATGCAATGTGCAAACGCCTGGGTGCGTCTGGTGTGGTGAAACTGAACAAACAAACCATCCAGGTTATCGTGGGTGCGAAAGCCGAATCTATCGGCGATGAAATGAAAAAAGTGGTTGCCCGTGGGCCGGTCGCTGCCGCCTCAACGGATAACGCGCCAGTGGCTGACGCGCCGGTTGCAAAACCGCAGGCTGTGCCAAACGCGGTGACCATCGCTGCGCTGGTTTCTCCGGTGACAGGTGACGTTGTTGCGCTTGAGCAGGTGCCTGACGAAGCGTTCGCCAGCAAAGCGGTCGGTGACGGCGTGGCGGTGAAACCAACGGACAAAACCGTGGTCTCTCCGGCTGCCGGTACTATCGTGAAAATCTTCAACACCAACCACGCGTTCTGCCTGGAAACGGAAAAAGGCGCGGAGATCGTTGTCCATATGGGTATCGATACCGTTGCGCTGAACGGTCAGGGCTTTACTCGTCTGGTGGAAGAGGGTGCTGAAGTGGCGGCAGGTCAGCCGATTCTGGAAATGGATCTGGACTTCCTGAACGCCAACGCGCGCTCCATGATAAGCCCGGTCGTGTGCAGCAACATCGACGACTTCAGCGGTCTGGTGATCCAGGCGCAGGGTCAGGTGGTTGCAGGCCAGACGCCACTGTATGAGATTAAAGGCAAGTAATCGCTCCTGAGTAGAGTTATGCCTTTAGCGGCGGGGGATATCCTCCGCCGCTTTTTTTTGCAGCAATTGCCCCCATTATTTTCTTCCGGGACGTTTTAAGGGTTGTCACTACGTCCGGCTTATAAGATCATATGCCGTTATACGTTGTTTACGCTTTGAGGAATCCACGATGAGTGAGGCAGAAGCCCGCCCGAGTAACTTTATTCGTCAGATCATCGATGAAGATCTGGCCAGTGGTAAGCACACCACAGTCCACACGCGTTTCCCGCCGGAGCCAAATGGCTACCTGCACATTGGTCACGCCAAATCGATCTGCCTGAACTTTGGTATTGCGCAAGATTACCAGGGGCAGTGCAACCTGCGTTTCGATGACACCAACCCAGTAAAAGAAGACATCGAATACGTTGAGTCGATTAAAAACGACGTGCAATGGCTGGGCTTCAACTGGTCTGGCGATATCTGCTACTCCTCAGACTATTTCGATCAGCTGTATGCCTATGCGGTTGAACTGATTAACAAAGGTCTGGCATACGTTGACGAGCTGTCTGCTGACGAAATCCGTGAATACCGCGGTACGCTGACTCAGCCTGGTAAAAACAGCCCGTTCCGCGATCGTAGCGTGGAAGAGAACCTGGCGCTGTTTGAAAAAATGCGTGCCGGTGGCTTCGAAGAAGGTAAAGCGTGTCTGCGTGCCAAAATCGATATGGCGTCTCCGTTCATCGTGATGCGCGATCCGGTGCTGTACCGCATTAAGTTCGCTGAACACCACCAGACCGGTAACAAGTGGTGCATCTACCCGATGTACGACTTCACCCACTGCATCAGCGATGCGCTGGAAGGCATTACGCACTCTCTGTGCACGCTGGAATTCCAGGACAACCGTCGTCTGTACGACTGGGTGCTGGATAACATCACCATTCCTGTGCATCCGCGTCAGTACGAGTTCTCTCGTCTGAACCTGGAATACACCGTGATGTCCAAGCGTAAGCTGAACCTGCTGGTCACCGACAAGCACGTTGAAGGCTGGGACGACCCGCGTATGCCGACCATCTCTGGCCTGCGTCGTCGTGGCTATACCTCGGCGTCCATTCGTGAGTTCTGCAAACGTATTGGCGTTACCAAGCAGGACAACACCATCGAAATGGCGTCTCTGGAATCCTGCATTCGCGAAGACCTGAACGAAAACGCGCCGCGCGCGATGGCAGTGATCGATCCAGTGAAACTGGTCATCGAAAACTATCCGCAGGGCGGAAGCGAACTGGTCTCGATGCCTAACCATCCGAACAAACCGGAAATGGGCACCCGCGACGTGCCGTTCAGCGGTGAAATCTGGATCGATCGCGCCGACTTCCGCGAAGAAGCGAACAAGCAGTACAAGCGTCTGGTGCTGGGCAAAGAAGTGCGTCTGCGTAACGCCTATGTGATCAAAGCCGAGCGCGTAGAGAAAGATGCGGAAGGTCACATCACGACCATCTTCTGTACGTACGACGCAGAGACGCTGAGTAAAGATCCGGCGGATGGCCGTAAAGTGAAAGGTGTGATCCACTGGGTGAGTGCGCAGCATGCGCTGCCGGTTGAGATCCGTCTCTACGATCGTCTGTTCAGCGTACCTAACCCAGGCGCTGCGGAGGACTTCCTGGCGGTTATCAACCCTGAGTCGTTGATTATCAAACAGGGGTATGCCGAGCCGTCTCTGAAAGCCGCTGAAGCCGGTAAAGCGTTCCAGTTTGAACGTGAGGGTTACTTCTGCCTGGACAGCCGTTACAGCACGGCGGAAAAACCGGTATTTAACCGTACCGTCGGTCTGCGTGATATCTGGACTAAGATCGGCGAATAATAACGCTGGCATGGTCAATGAGAAACAAACGCCGCGTAATGCGGCGTTTTTTTTGAGGGTTAATGGCGTTGCAAAAGTTCAGCTACTCGCTGCTGGCTGCGTTCCAGCGCGGGGGCAGTCTCCTGTTTTCCTACTGTCACCTGATTGACCATTTCACTGAGAATAGCGGAGCCGGTGACATCCCCCATCCCTGTGAAATTCTTCTCACCGACGGAACCAAAGACCTGCATATGCGGATACTGAGCAATCAGTTGAGTCGTCAGATCGCCAAAGGCTTTAATAGCCGGGTTATCTTTGTAAACGGTGTGTGCAGCAACGGCTTTTGTCACCGGCAGCATCGCCCCTGGCGACATTAATACCCATTCTGCGGTATTTTGCGCTTGCTCCATAAATGACACGAATTTTTCAGCGGCTTCCGTCTCTTCTTCCTTCTGCCCAGTAGTGATGGTTAATGAAGTGATTACGCCATACACCGCAGAGGTTTTTTCAGTCGGAACGACAAAGCCGATGTCGGCCAGCGAACCTTCCTGAGCGATAGCTGGCAGAATGTAGGTCGAATAGACCGCCATCGGTGCAGTCTCGTTCATAAAGGCGTCTTTGATCTCCATAACATTATTAGAGCCGGGCATCGTGTATCGGGAAAGATCGCGGTAATAATTCAGCGACGCGAGCATTTCCGGTGAGTTGACGGTGACCTTGCCGTCAGCATTAAATACGTTGGCATGATTTGAAAGCGCAAACTGGGAAAAAGTTTGCTCGGTCATCACACTCTCTGCCGTCGGCAGAGCGATACCGTATTTTTTGTCACCGATTTTGGTCAGCTTGCGCGCCGCATCCAGCAATTGGGCCCAGTTTTTGGGCTCACTAATCCCTGCCTTAGCCAGTACGGATTTTCGATACCAGATCCCCTGTAACCAGGCGCTAATGGGTACGCCAGTGTATGCATTTCCGTCTTCGGTGCGGACAATACGCAACACGCCGTCATAGAAAGACGCTTCCCCTTGTTTCTCTATCAGGGCTTTTACCGCCTTGTGATCGATTAGCGACTCTTTGTCCATTACCCGGGCGTAGTCATGGCTAACTTCGATCACTTCCGGCAACGCGCCTGAACGGGCAAGCGTAATCATTTTGGTATTAAAGGCGTCCTCTTCCACCGGCACCTGCTTCACGGTAATAGTAGGGTTTTCTTTCTGAAAGCGGTCGATCAGGCCGCGTATAACGGCCTGGCGCTCTTGCTCTACGGAGGAGTGCATAAATTCAATTGTAACCTGCTGCGGTTTATCCTCTTTACATCCTGAGAGTAATGCCGCAACGACCAGGGCCAGGGCCCGTAGCCTGTTTGTTGTTTTCATTTTTTCATCCCTTGTTGTGATACCGTTTCATTGGCGCAGATATGGATAGCGTCGGTTGACAGCGCACCGGCGCATATCAATAACCCGATCCCACCATCGGCAAACGCTTCACGTTCGGTATCTTCCACGGAAAGGGTTTTTCCATCGACAGTGGCGGTAAGGGTGTTTCCCATAACAGCGATATCGAAAACGAGGGGCCGCTCATAAACGTCAGACAGGACGGTTTCTGCCAGAATACGGGTCACCGCGTCGCGGACGCGTATTATCTGTACCTTTCCGTCGCGCATTACGCGCGCTGCGTAGTAACGTCTCATCCCCTGTACCCGGAAGGCCAGACCACCGTAGTCACCCAAATGCAGCGTGATGTCACTTTGCACCCGATAGTTATTCCACTGGCGAGTGCCGTGAATGATTAAACCCTCATCGTATTCTTTTGAGATCCGAAAGCTGGTTGGATAATGGCGGGAAAAGAGATCCACTCCGTTGACCCATGAGCGCCACCAGAAGTCGTTCTCTCCGGCGGGTTTGCGCAGGGTCAGTTTCGGGACGCCATCCCAGCACATGCTGTCGATAAGGAGTCGACCACGGGCAGTACGGGCGTCGGTACTCAGCGTCACGCCAATTTCACCTATTGGTTGGCCTTTACAGTCAGGGATATCCAGCGAGAGCGTTATTTCTTCGCCTGGGGCAACGTGGTGCGTGTCACCGTAGCAAGGGATCAGACAATTGTTATCGTCATAGACCCGATAGCACAGCCGCACGTTAAGCGACGAGATATTGTCCGATGGGGCAATAAGCGTAGCGTGCAAGCGTTGTCCAGGGTAGATCAGTGGCGTGGCCATGAGATCGTAACTGCGCATTTCCACGATTTCCGGCGGGGTAAAAGTTTGCGTGGTCACACTGGCCTGAAGACCCTGCGCGAGGTGATGATAATGAATGCTCAGCATCTGCTGCCCCTGCCAGGCTTCGTTTTTCACCTCAACCGGAGCGGTATTCTCTTCCTTCAGCCAGCGAAAACCCTGTACGCTTCCCGGCAGGGAGAAATGGTATTGAGCCCCACCTTTCTTCGGTTCAGGGCGCGGAAGCCCGGCAATCTGATGGCCTAAATCCACCAGATAATCCGTAATGCGTACTGCGTTGTTGATGGAAAAACCGCCGTCCGCGGAAGAGATTAGCATTCTGTCCGCCAACGGGCCGCGCCAGTCCGGGCCGGCGTCAATACCCTGTAACCCGAGCATAATTCCAGACAGGCAGCCAACGTTGCCCGCATTGCAGTCGGTATCCCATCCGGAGGTATTAACGATGCACTGGGACTGCTGGAAATCGTCCGGCGCGTAGAGCATCGCCATAATCATCAACGCGTGGTTGGGGATCACATGGCAGTTGCTGGGATATTTATGGTAGCCGTAGTGGTCTTCAATTTTCTGGCGCGTCGTCTGCCAGTCGTTATCCTCTTGGCGCCAGCGGCAGACATCGGCGACCAGTATGGCAATTTGCGAATCTGGGGGGATAACGGATAAGCCTGTGGCAATCAGTTTTTCGATGTCCTGGCAGATAAAAGCCTGTGACTCCATTGCCGCCCAAAGCATGGCGGCATAAACGGATTCCCCATCGTGACTCACGCTGGCGGCTGTTTTTGCCAGAGACGCCGCCAGTTGCGGTTGGCCGGGAGCCACGAGCGCCCAGCTATCAATGAAAATTTGCGCGCCGATTTGCTCTGCGATGGTTTTGCCATTGGTGGCGATAGCGCCACTCAGCGGGGCAGGGATACCCTTTTTAAGATTCAGCCACGCCGTATGTTCTGTTGAATTACCATTACCCCCCCACCAGAGGATAGTGCGCTTATCAATGATGTAATTCAGCCAACAGTGCCCCATCTGTTCGGCTGTCAGGTCTGGCGGTAACGCGTAATCCTCAAGCGCGCGAATAAATGTGAATGTTCCGGCTACGTCGTCATCGGTAATCACCAGAGGGCGATTGAATTTTTCATTAACGTAATACCGTATTGGCCCGAGTTCCCGCATGATTTTTTGCCAGGTCCAGCCTTCAAAAGGGCGACCCAGATACACGCCGATCAATTTCCCTAATACCCCAGCGTAAACGCGCTGGTAATAATCTGAAGGTAATTCCATTTTTTCATCCTTTTCTCTGTAATTAATCGCCAGTCAGGCGGATTCCCTTTTTACCAGGCGGTAGGGCATTTCGGTTGTGCTTCCCGGTGAATCCTGTTCCCCGGACAGGTGATTCATCAGGATTTCACCGGCTTTTTGTCCGATTAGTTCCGGAAAGTGGGCGATAGTGGTCAGGGAAGGGGTGACCAGTCCGGCCGAGGGGATATCATCAAAACCGACCACGGCAAGCTGCCCGGGAATGGTTATTCCCGTCTCTCTTGCCGCCCGCATCACGCCGATAGCCATTACATCGTTGGCGGCAAAGATAGCGTCCGGGCGAGGAACATTGCGGAAAAGTGATAGTGCGGACTGATAGCTGGTAGGTTCTGAGAAATCTGCTTGCATAAGAATTTGTGGCGTAAGGCCAGCCTGCACCATCGCCTGCTGATAGCCTTTCACACGGGCACTAGCCGGGCCGCCAGCGCCTGCGATCATACAGATGTGTTTGTGCCCCTGAGCCAGCAGATATTCGACAGCGCGGCGGGCGGCAGCGGTGTTGTCGATAAAAATATTGTGTAACGGCAAATTCCCGGCGGTTTTATACTCCGCTTCAATCCGGACGATGGGAAAACCGGCCATGAGATAGGGTTCAAAATCATTAACGCCGGCATGAAAAAAAGTGCCAATTACGGCATCGACGCGCCCCTGAGCCGACCAGTTCAGAAAATGCAGTTCCCTTTCCCGCACAGCATCGGTACTGGCAACGATGACATCATAACGATGGGCATCCATCACCGATTGCACCCCGCGTATCAGCGAGGCATAAAACGGGTTGGCAATGTCCGGAATAATACAGGCCACGGACAGTGTTTTATTGGTTTTCAATGCTTGGGCGAAGCGGTTTGGTACATAGCCCAGTTGTTTCGCCGCGTTTTCCACTCTGGCAACTGTCTCCTGGGGATAGGCGTGTTTTCCCATGCCTAACACTACTGAGACCACCGCCTGAGAAACTCCCGCCAGTGCAGCGACATCGCGTTGCGTCATTCTTTTTGCCATATGTGCGCCAACTTATACGTATAACCTGACCACATAATTAATGAGGTCTTTTGGCAGCGTCAAGACGAGAAACAGTAAAAACAGACGGTTAATTTAGAAAAAGCGAGCAATCTCACATCCTTTAACGGGTACTGTCAGAGTAAGGGAGAACCCGCTTTGCGCAGCGAATTAATAACAATTCAAAATTTATTATTTTCATAAATGATTTCAATTAAAAAATAAACATCTCAAATGTTTAAACGATGAAACCGATTACATGTTTATGGAAATAAAAGGTTTTTTGCCAAACGCCCGCATTTTTGGAGTTATGAATGAAATGTAACAGAAAACGATGAAATATGTGCGGTTGCTCATATTCTTACATTCCCGTTACAGAAAGAGATTGATAATTCGCGTCGCGAAAAATAGTCTAACCATTGTAGTCAACGAGGTTTTTCTCAACGCTACTTTTTCATTTTATTTTTTCGCTGTTTGCCTTTGGTAACAGCAATTTATACGTCAAAGAGGATAAACATATGCGTACGTTCAGTGGCAAACGTAGTGCGCTGGCGCTGGCTATCGCCGGTGTGACAGCAATGTCGGGCCTGGTGGTTGCGCCAGAGGCAAAAGCAGCAGGTTTCATCGAAGATTCCACCCTCACGGGCGGTATTTATTACTGGCAGCGTGAGCGTGACCGTAAAGACGTCACTGAAGATAAATACAAAACCAACCTTTCTCACTCGACCTGGAACGCCAACCTTGATTTCCAGTCGGGATATGCCGCCGATATGTTCGGGATCGATATTGCAGCGTTCACCGCAATTGAAATGGCCGAAAATGGCGACAGCGGCCATCCGAACGAAATTGCGTTCTCCTCCAGCAATAAAGCCTACGACGAAGACTGGTCCGGCGATAAAAGCGGAATCAGCCTGTATAAAGCGGCTGCAAAATTCAAATATGGTCCGGTCTGGGCGCGTGGAGGTTATATCCAGCCAACCGGCCAGACGCTGTTAGCACCGCACTGGAGCTTTATGCCAGGTACCTATCAGGGTGCGGAAGCCGGTGCTAATTTTGACTACGGCGATGCGGGGGCGTTGAGCTTCTCCTATATGTGGACCAACGAGTACAAAGCGCCGTGGCACATTGAGATGGACAAGTTCTATCAGAATGATAAAAAAACCAAAGTTGATTATCTCCACTCGCTGGGGGCGAAGTACGACTTCAAAAACGATCTGGTGCTGGAAGCTGCTTTTGGTCAGGCTGAAGGCTATATCGATCAGTACTTTGCTAAAGCCAGCTACAAATTTGATATCGCGGGTAGCCCGCTGAGCACCAGCTATCAGTTCTACGGTACGCGCGACAAAGTCAGTGATGGCAGCGTAAATGATATCTATGACGGCACCGCGTGGTTACAGGCGCTAACCTTCGGCTACAAGGTAGGTCAGGTTGATTTACGTCTGGAGGGAACATGGGTCAAGGCTGAAGGGCAGCAGGGCTACTTCCTGCAACGTATGACGCCAACCTACGCCTCTTCCAATGGTCGTCTGGATATCTGGTGGGATAACCGCTCTGACTTCAACGCCGACGGCGAAAAGGCGGTCTTCTTCGGCGCAATGTATGACCTGAAGAACTGGAACCTGCCTGGCTGGGCGGTGGGTGCGTCCTACGCGTACGCCTGGGACGCGAAGCCAGCAGATATGGCTACGCCAGACGCCTACTACGATCCGAACTACCGTCTGAAAGAGTCTTCATACAGCCTGGATGCGATTTACACCCTTCAGGAGGGCCGTGCGAAAGGCACGATGTTCAAACTGCACTTCACCCAGTATGACAACCACTCCGATATCCCGAGCTACGCGGGCGGTTACGGCAACATCTTCCAGGATGAACGTGACGTGAAATTCATGGTCATTGCGCCATTCACAATCTTCTGATGAACACGCTGGCGGGCGAAATCCCGCCTGCATGGAGACTGCATATGATGAAAAAAATGGTAATCGTTGCGCTGCTGGCATCGGGGCTGGTGGCGTGTGCGCAGGATCAGGCGCAGAAAGAAGACTCCCGTCTGAAGGAGGCGTATAGCGCCTGCATCAATACAGCACAAGGATCGCCAGAGAAGATTGAAGCCTGCCAGAGCGTGCTGAATGTGCTGAAAAAAGAGAAAGCGCATGAGCAGTTTGCGACGCAGGAAAATGTTCGCGTGATGGATTACCAGGCCTGTATCCAGGCGCGGAAAAGCGGTAACGATCAGGAAGTGGCGAAGCGTTGCGATAAGATCTGGGACGAGATTCGCAATAACAATAAATAAGTTGCTTTACGCCCGGACGCCCGGTGGCGCTGCGCTTACCGGGCCTACAACGGTGTCACAGCCCGTAGGCCCGGTAAGCGCAGCGCCACCGGGCTTTTTTCAGGCAAAAAAAAGCCAACCTTACGGCTGGCTCAGAGTATGAACACGATATTATTTCGCGTCGTGCGCGTGGTCGTCTTCGCGGCAATCGCCTTCAGCGCAGTGACCGTACAGGTACAGGCTGTGGTTGGTCAGGCGGATGCCATGACGGGCGGCGATTTCACGCTGGCGTGATTCAATGGAATCATCGCTAAATTCAATGACCTTGCCACAGTCGAGGCAGATCAGGTGATCGTGGTGATGCTGCTGAGTCAGCTCGAACACGGATTTACCGCCTTCGAAATTATGACGAGTAACAATGCCCGCGTCATCAAACTGGTTCAGCACACGATAGACGGTTGCCAGCCCAATCTCTTCACCCATATCGATAAGACGCTTATAAAGGTCTTCCGCACTGACATGGTGATTGTCTGGCCCCTGAAGCACTTCAAGGATTTTTAACCGAGGAAGCGTTACTTTCAGGCCAGCTTTCTTTAATGCGGTATTGTTGTCAGTCATGCGGAATCTGTCCTGTTGCTAAACGATTCACTTCAAAAGAAGAAGTGACAGAAAATGCACTTGGGATAATGCGTCTCATTATAGAACTGCCATGGCTAAATGAAAACTGCAAGTCTCAAGCAAAGTATGCTTATAAAAACGTGGTATCACCAACAAACTTGTTCGATGGCACCCACTTTTTACCAGGGGGATATTGTACAGGTCTGGGCGAAAAAGTTAAAAGTTTGTAGCAATTAATTTAATCGGTTTTACCTGGAAAACGGGCGCAACCGGAGTTGCGCCGCAGGGATATCAGGCGTTAAGGATATCGTCCAGGTTCAGCTCTTCACGAACCTGCTTAACCCATTTTTCTACACGCTCAGCGGTCAGCTCTGGCTGACGGTCTTCATCAATGGCCAGGCCAACGAAGTGATCGTCATCTGCCAGACCTTTGGACGCTTCGAAATGGTAACCCGCCGTTGGCCAGTGACCGACGATCGCCGCACCGCGTGGCTCAATGATGTCGCGAATAGTGCCCAGCGCATCACAGAAATACTCAGCATAGTCTTCCTGATCGCCACAGCCAAACAGGGCAACCAGCTTGCCGTTGAAGTCTACTTCTTCCAGCGTCGGGAAGAAATCGTCCCAGTCACACTGTGCTTCACCGTAGTACCAGGTCGGGATGCCCAGCAGCAGGATGTCATAGCCCTCGAGATCTTCTTTGCTGCTCTTGGCGATGTCATGCACATCAGCAACGTCTTTACCGAGCTGTTTTTGAATGTTTTTTGCGATATTTTCAGTATTGCCGGTATCACTGCCAAAGAAAATGCCGATGATTGCCATGAGTAAAATAACCTCTTGAAACTTAATGGTATGGTGGCGCAAATTGTCCACGGATAAGGGCAATAATAGCAGAACAGGCAACCCTGCGGAAACAGCTATCACGCAGGACTGCACTCTGTGCTACATGAAAAAGGTAATATTGGGGATTTTCTGACTCACGCCTTGCCGCGTAATGTCTCAAGCTGGGCGATCAGCATCTCTTCGATCAGTTCGCTGCGGCTGATGTTGCGCGCGTCAGCTAACTCGTTAAGCGCATCGACGGCATCGGCATTCAGCTTCAGTTCGACACGCTTAAGCCCACGATTTTTATCGCGTTTAAGCTGGTTGCGTTTATTGATACGCAGCTGTTCATCGCGCGAAAGCGGATTCGTTTTCGGTCGTCCCGGTCGACGCTCATTCGCGAACAGATCTAGTGTCGTACGGTCCGTTTGTTCTTTGGCCATGATTCTGAGACTTCGGGGGAAACACGCCGCCCTGCTAATGCCCGGGCGATAAGCGCGCCATCATACATCACCCAAATCCACACGCCAACGACTGGAAGCCCGTCGTCTTCCGGTCGCTGGCTTTTTAATCAATTCGCTGTATCAGTAAGATAGCGGCGAATGGCGCGCAGGACGGCATCCGGTTTTTCCGCGTGTACCCAGTGCCCGGCACCCGCAATGACGTGAGCGCGAGCCTGCGGGAATTGCGCCAGCAGCGTGTCACGGTACGCATCAGTGACGTAAGGGGAGTTGCCGCCGCGAATAAAAAGGGTAGGGTGCGGCCAGGCGGGGACGGTTTCCCAGCCCACAATATGCGAATACTGATCCCACAATACCGGGACGTTAAAGCGCCATTGTCCGTCAACAAACGATTTCAGCAGGAACTGGACCACGCCTTCCTCATCAAGATGCTCACGCATAACGGCAGCCGCCTGCTGGCGGGTTGCGACACCCGCTTCGGTGACCGCATTGATGGCGGCAAAAATCTCATCGTGACGGCGAACGTCGTAATTGACGGGCGCAACGTCGATGACCACCAGCCCGGAAATTCGCTCAGGGGCCAGCGCAGTGAGCGCCATCACCGCTTTGCCGCCCATTGAATGCCCGATAAGCGTCGCTTTCTGGATATTATTCGCATCGAGGGTGTCCCGCAGATCCTGCGCCATGGCTGCGTAGGTCATCTCCTCCGAGCGCCCAGAAAGACCGTGATTGCGCATATCAACCTGGAGGATCGCGTGATCGGTCACTAAATCGCGCGCCAGCACACCCAGATTATCCAGACTACCAAACAGGCCGTGAACCAGTACGATGGGAGAATTATTGTTCGGCGATTGTGCAGTTTGCGCTCGGGTATTCAATTTCATGGCAAAGTTCTTTTTTTAGGTTTGTCAGGTTAGGGTATCATGTTGACCATTCTGCCGCCCGGGGGCAAGGATCCAGTTTAATCTGACTTTTGCCGCCAACCTGGTTTGACGCTATCCGCTGTTGGGATTTGACCTTATAATCCCAACGACTTGTATTCAGATAAGATATCGCACTGGATTAAGATGAAAACAATCGAAGTTGATGACGAACTCTATCAGTATATTGCCAGCCAGACGCGGCATATTGGGGAGAGCGCGTCCGACATTTTACGGCGCATGCTTAAAATTTCCGCCGCCTCACAGCCCACTCCTGTCACTAAAGATGTCGTGTCTCAGCCGAGCGTTGTTGCACAAGTAAAACCTGCCGTCATGCCGGCAAAAGACAAAGTGCGAGCGATGCGCGAGCTGCTGCTGTCCGATGAATATGCCGAGCAGAAAAAGGCGGTTAACCGCTTTATGCTGGTGCTGTCTACACTTTACTCACTGGATAACAACGCATTTGCAGAAGCGACAGAGTCGCTGCACGGTCGCACGCGCGTTTACTTCGCAGGCGACGAGCAGACCCTGCTGCAAAATGGCAACCAAACCAAACCCAAACACGTTCCCGGTACACCATACTGGGTGATCACCAACACCAATACGGGCCGTAAGTGCAGCATGATCGAACATATCATGCAGTCCATGCAGTTCCCGGCGGAATTGATCGAAAAGGTTTGCGGTACAATTTAACCCTTGCATCAGAAGGACCAGGCAATGGCAAATCACAGCCGTGCAGGACAACCTGCACAACAACGCGATTTGATTAACGTCGCTCAACTGACCGCGCAGTACTACGTGCTGAAGCCGGTGGTGGGCAACGCAGAACACGCAGTGAAGTTTGGTACATCTGGCCACCGCGGTAGTGCGGCGCGCCACAGCTTTAACGAACCGCACATTCTGGCCATTGCTCAGGCCATCGCGGAAGAGCGCGCCAAAAATGGCGTCACCGGTCCGTGCTATGTAGGGAAAGATACCCACGCCCTGTCTGAACCTGCTTTTATCTCCGTGCTGGAAGTGCTGGCGGCGAACGGCGTAGACGTGATTGTTCAGGAGAACAACGGTTTTACGCCAACGCCAGCGGTTTCTAACGCTATTCTGGTACACAACAAAAAAGGTGGCGCGCAGGCTGACGGCATTGTGATCACCCCGTCCCACAACCCACCGGAAGATGGCGGCATCAAGTACAACCCACCTAACGGTGGCCCGGCGGATACCAACGTCACGAAAGTGGTGGAAGATCGTGCCAACGCGTTACTGGCTAACGGTCTGAACGGTGTGAAACGCATCTCGCTGGATGAAGCCATGGCCTCCGGCCACGTGAAAGAGCAGGATCTGGTGCAGCCGTTCGTGGAAGGGCTGGCGGATATCGTCGATATGGCCGCTATCCAGAAAGCCGGTCTGAAGCTGGGCGTGGATCCACTGGGCGGCTCCGGTATTGAATACTGGAAACGCATTGCCGAGCACTACAAGCTGGATCTGACCATCGTGAACGATCACGTCGATCAGACCTTCCGCTTTATGCACCTGGACAAAGACGGCGCGATCCGTATGGACTGCTCCTCCGAATGCGCAATGGCTGGCCTGCTGGCGCTGCGCGACAAGTTCGATCTGGCGTTTGCCAACGACCCGGACTACGACCGTCACGGTATCGTCACCCCTGCCGGGCTGATGAACCCGAACCACTACCTGGCTGTTGCGATTAACTATCTCTTCCAGCACCGTCCGCAGTGGGGCAAAGAGGTTGCGGTGGGTAAAACGCTGGTCTCTTCCGCCATGATTGACCGTGTGGTCGACGCGCTGGGCCGCAAGCTGGTGGAAGTGCCGGTGGGCTTCAAGTGGTTTGTTGACGGACTGCACGACGGCAGCTTCGGCTTTGGCGGTGAAGAGAGCGCGGGGGCATCCTTCCTGCGCTTCGACGGCACTCCATGGTCAACCGATAAAGACGGCATCATCATGTGCCTGCTGGCGGCGGAAATCACCGCGGTCACCGGTAAGAATCCGCAGGAACATTACAACGAGTTGGCGGAACGTTTTGGCGCGCCAAGCTATAACCGTATCCAGGCTGGCGCCACGTCTGCGCAAAAAGCAGCTCTGTCAAAACTCTCTCCGGAGATGGTCAGTGCCAGTACCCTGGCTGGTGACCCGATCACCGCGCGCCTGACGGCGGCGCCGGGTAACGGCGCATCGATCGGCGGCCTGAAGGTGATGACCGAAAACGGCTGGTTCGCCGCGCGTCCATCCGGTACGGAAGATGCGTACAAAATCTATTGCGAAAGCTTCCTCGGCGCTGAGCACCGCCAGCAGATTGAGAAAGAAGCGGTAGAGATTGTCAGCGAAGTGCTGAAAAACGCATAAGTCGTGATCTGGTGCGGGCTGATGCCCTCACCCCGGCCCTCTCCCACTGGGAGAGGGAGAAAACATAAAAAACGGCAACCTCAGGGTTGCCGTTTTGCATTGACCTCGTAGGCCCGGTAAGCGCCAGTGCCACCGGGCTTCTTTTTTAACTATGTTTATTCTTCAGTTCAAACCGTGGTGAGACCAGACCGTACAGCGTCCAGCCCATGAATGTCACCATCGCCCCATACAGCATCGCCTCCTGACCGGACGAGTAGAGCGCATAGAAGCTGTAAATCGCCCCAATCAGCGCCACGATATTGGCCGCCCGGGCTTTGCGCGGATCCACCTTCGCCACCTTCTGAATAATCACCAGCGCCGCCATCGACAGAATGTACGGAATGATGTTCGTCACCACCGCCAGGTTGACCAGCACGTTAAACTGGCTGTTCAGTGACGGGCTGATGGTCATCAGCGACAAACCGCTCTGGAAAATCACAATCGCCAGCATACCCTGCACCGGCGCATCCGCTTTGGTGACGCGGGAGAAGATTTTCGGGAAATAACCTTCGTCAGCGGAAGATTTGAATACCTGGGCGATGGTGAACTGCCAGCCCAGCAGCGAGCCGCAGCAGGACATCACCATCAGTCCCATGATCACTTTCCCTACCTCCGGCGTAAACATCTGCGCAAACGCCAGTCCGAACGGCGCCGTGGAGTTAGCCAGATCCATGTTGGGCACAATTCCCGCAATCACGTTGGTTGAGACGATATAGATCACCGCCGCCCCCAGCGTCCCGCCGAGTACCGCGATCGGCACATTTTTCTCCGGGTTTTCCACCACTTCCGCATTCGCACAGGCCGACTCCAGCCCGAGGAAGGCCCACAGCGTCATGGCGATGGACGATCCCACGGCGGTGAAGAACGGTACGTGATGCGGATTCCAGGAATTGGCGTACAGCGTCGGGCTGAACCAGAACCAGCCGATGATGCACAGGCCGACAACCGGGATGATGACGCCCCAGACGGTGATGCTGCTGAGCTGTCCGGTGATGCGCGCGCCGCCAAAGTTAGCGACGGTGCAGATCCAGAGCACGCCGATGGTCGCCAGCCCAATTTGCACCGGGGTCAGCGTCGCGCCAAACAGCTCTGTGCCGTAACCGACAGCGGAAATGGCAATCGCCACATTGGCGATCAGCAGCGACACGCCATAGGTATAGTTCGCCATAAAGTTACCGGACTTACCAAACGCATATTCGGCATAGCCGCCCATGCCGCCGGACTTGCGGCTGAACATACCGCACTTGGCAAACGCCCACGCCAGCGCCATCGAACCCACGGCGGTAACAAGCCAGGAGATAATCGAAATCGTCCCCACTTCAGCGAGCTTGGTGGGGAGCATGATGATCCCCGAACCCATCATATTCACCATGGTGAGAATAGTGAGTTGCACCACGCCCATCTTGTTGGCCTTACTCATAATTTTTCTCCTTTCAGCAGCGATGGCTGAGCGGCAGGTTGTTTGATGACGTAGCAGCGCACCTGTTTGCGACCGTCACACTCCTCGACGTAAACCCCCTGTAACTCCGGCGCAAAACCCGGCAGCAGATTGATCCCGTCTTCCAGCGCGGCGAAATAGCGCAGCACGGAACCGCCCCAGACTTCTCCCGGCACCACGCACAACACCCCCGGTGGGTAAGGCAGCGCGCCTTCCGCGGCGATACGGCCTTCCGCGTCGCGCAGGGACACCAGCTCGACCTCACCGCGCAGATAGGCATAGTTCGCCTCCTGCGGGTTCATCATGACGCGTGGGAAGTGAGACTTGCGGAACATCTCTTTTTGCAGTTGCTTCACGTTATGGCGGGCGTAGAGGTCATGCATCTCCTGACAAATCTGACGCAGGGTATAATCCGCATAACGTTCCGGATGTTGCTTATAAAGAGAGGGCAGAACCTCTTTCAGCGGCACATCGCTCTGGAGCAGTTTTTCGAAGCGCACCAGCTGGGCGACGAGCTGCTGCAATTTGCCCATGTCCTCCGCCGGGGTGAGCAGGAACAGAATGGAATTGAGGTCGCATTTTTCCGGCACGATGCCGTTTTCACGCAGGAAGTTGGCGAGGATGGTCGCGGGCACGCCGAAATCATCGTACTCACCGGTGCGGGCGTTGATGCCCGGCGTAGTTAGCAGCAGTTTGCAGGGATCGATAAAATACTGATGCTCGGCGTATCCCTCAAAGGCGTGCCAGCGTTCGCCCGGAACGAAATGGAAGAAGCGCAGATCGGTCGCAATCTCTGCCGTATCCCAGCTTTCCCATGGACGGCCATCCACCGTCTCCGGCACGAACGGACGAATAAACTGACAGTTCTGAAGGATCAGTTTCCGCGCTTCGATACCCGTCACCACGCAGTCCATCCACATGTTGCGCCCACTTTGCCCCTCGTGCATGCGGGCGTTGATATCCAGGGCGGCAAACAGCGGATAAAACGGGCTGGTGGAGGCGTGCATCATAAAGGCGTTGTTGAGGCGTTTATGCGGGACATAGCGCGGCTGGCCTTTTATGTGGCTGTCCTTCTTATGGATTTGCGAGGTTTGCGAGAAGCCCGCCTGCTGCTTATGCACCGACTGGGTCACCAGAATGCCCGGATCGTTTTCGTTCAGCTCCAGCAGCAGCGGCGAGCAGTCGGCCATCATCGGGATAAACTGCTCGTAACCCACCCAGGCGGAGTCAAACAGAATGTAATCGCACAGGTGACCAATCTTATCCACCACCTGACGGGCGTTATAAATGGTACCGTCGTAGGTGCCCAGCTGGATCACCGCCAGACGGAACGGACGTTCATCCCGCGCACGGCCAGGCGCGACCTCTGACACCAGCTCCCGCAGGTAGCTCTCGTCGAAACAGTGTGCGTCGATACCGCCGATAAACCCGTACGGGTTGCGCGCCGTTTCCAGATACACCGGCGTCGCGCCCGCCTGTAACAGCGCCCCGTGGTGATTAGATTTATGGTTATTGCGATCGAACAGCACCAGATCGCCTGGCGTGAGCAGGGCATTGAGCACCACCTTGTTGGAAGAGGAGGTGCCGTTCAGCACGAAGTAGGTTTTATCCGCATTAAAGACTTTTGCCGCATGCTGCTGGGCGATGCATGGCGCGCCTTCGTGGATCAGCAGATCGCCCATTGCCACGTCGGCATTGCACAGATCGGCGCGGAAAAGCGTTTCGCCAAAGAAATCGACAAACTGGTTTCCGGCCGGATGGCGGCGGAAGAACTGGCCTCCCTGATGTCCGGGGCAGTCAAACGCGCTGTTCCCCTGCTGGACGTAATCGACCAGCGCGCGGAAGAACGGCGGGCGGAGCTGGGTTTCGTACTTCTGCGCAGCCGCTTCAAGCTGGCGTCCGTAGTACGCATTGCTGGTGTCGGAGTACTCAAAAACGCCGTGAATACGCGACAGAAATTCAGCCGGAACCCTTTCTTCTTTATGCGTGGCAATAAACACCGGGATACCGAATCCCGTGGCTTCTATTTCTTCTATGGCGCCATTGAAAATATCGCTGACGGCCAGAACCACGGCTGCCACATCAATATAATCTGATGCGGTGATATCCACGATGTCGCGCGAAGTGGTAAAGCATTCAGGGCAGGCACGGCTGACGGCAATTTTTAACGTTTTCATCTTTATCTCTTTATTTCAGGCAATATGGGGCCCTCGACTTCTTGCGGTAAAGAAATCGATTATTTCCGGAAAAAAAAGCAAAGCGTGTCCGCTGATACGAAATCAGTTAATTGCTTTTTTGCTGAGTAGAATTCAGTCCGCCCGGTTGCGGAGAATCTGAATCACAAGGAATGAGCGCAGGTGTTCACAGGCAACAGCCTGTAAAATAGCGTTTTTCAGGATAACCTGTAAGCAAATGCGCCAGAAGTCGAAGGACTACCGGGCGTTAAAGAGATGAAAGTCAAAACAGTTACGGTGGGCAAACATCATGATATGTGTTGTCCGCCTTATATGGGGCATTAAACGATTATTGTTTTCCATGTTCAGTTTCCTTTCAGTAATTGAAAGCATGGTCATTTTATCCAGGAAAAAGGGATTAACTGTGAAACAGATCACCAATAACCGATCATTTTAGAAATAATTAGTCGTTTTGAGTGAATAACGCAGATCAAAATGCTGTTTTGTTGGTTCGGTGTTAAATTGATGTTTTAATTGTGTTTAAAGAGGGCGGATATAGCTATGAAAATAAACTCATCGTTATTTTCATGGCTATATTCAGGCTGGTATGTTTTTTATTTAAAATTAAAGTGAATACTTATTCAGATCATAAACCGATATCCGATACCGGTTTCTGTTAATAAATGACGAGGACGCGCGGGATCGGCTTCAAGTTTCTGGCGAAGGTGTCCCATATAAATGCGTAAATAGTGACTATGCTCGACAGCATTCGGTCCCCAGACCTGGCTTAACAGCTGTCGCTGCGTTAACACTTTTCCGTGGTTATTGAGCAGCACGGCCAGCAGACGAAATTCGATAGGCGTAAGGTGGATCTCTTCTTCCCCTCGCACGATGCGGCGGGCGGCAAGATCGACGCGGATATCGCCAAAGGCGTACACCGGATCGGAAGAGGACGTGGCACTGTGTCGACGCAGCGCCACACGAAGCCGGGCCTGTAACTCGCCAATGCCAAACGGTTTGATCAGATAATCATCCGCTCCGGCATCCAGCGCGGCGATTTTATCCGTCTCTTCGGTGCGGGCAGAGAGCACCAGAATGGGCATCTGGCTCCACTGACGCACCTCACGAATAAAATCGATGCCGTCGCCATCCGGAAGTCCCAGATCCAGGATCACCAGATCTGGCTTGCGGGTGGCGGCTTCAATTAACCCCCGTTGAAGCGTACCGGCTTCATGCACGCGCAAGCCGTCGCCTTCCAGCGCGGTACGCAGAAATCGGCTGATAGCGAGCTCATCTTCAACAATCAGAACGTTAATCACAAATCCTCTGGTAATTCATCAAGTTCTGGTGGGGTTTCAAGAGGAAGTGTAACACAAAAGCGTGCCCCACCTTCCGGGCGGTTCTCTGCGGAAATGGTGCCACCATGCACGTCGACAATCGCCTGGCAGATCGCCAGACCCAGCCCAACGCCCGGAATGGCGGATTCCTTATTACCGCGCGCAAATTTTTCGAATATGGCGCGCTCCTGACCGGCCGGAATACCCGGCCCGTTATCCCAGACGTCGAGCCGCAGCACACGTTTATCCACCCTGGCAGCAATCCCCAGCCGGGCCTTTGTCCCGGCGTATTTAGCCGCGTTTTCCAGCAGATTAATCAGCACGCGCTCAAACAGCGGGCCATCCACATGGATTAACGTCAGGGGTTCCGGCATGTCCAGCTCAATATGGCGCCCGCCGAGACCCGGCTCCAGCATCTTCAGCGCACTGCCGACAACCTCCTCAAGGGTGAGCCACTCTTTTTTGAGGTTAAACCCGCCGGACTGAATGCGCGCCATGTCCAGCAGGTTGTTCACCAGGCGCGTGGTATTCAGCACGTGCTGGCGAATTTCGCTGGCCTGCATCGCGTGCTTTGATCCTTCCGCCGCCAGATCCAGCGTCAGAATTTCGGACTGGCCAAACAGCACGGTAAGCGGGGTGCGCAAATCGTGAGACAGCGCTGCCAGCAGCGAATTGCGAATACTTTCGCGCTCGCTTGCCAGCCGCGCCTGCTCTTCGCTGGCGGTGAGCGCCAGCCGTTCAAGGGCGCTGGCGACCAGCAGGGTGAAGGTTTCCAGCAGGCGCTGCTGCTCTGGGATCATCAGCTGACGCAGGTTAGACGGCTCGACGATGACCAGCCCGTGATTTTTATCCGCGCTGCGCAGCGGCAGGATCTGGTAAGGCACGCCGGGCAGCGTGTCGGTGCCGGCGCCGGCAGGTAACCCCTTATCGAAACTCCAGCGGGCAATCGCTTCATCCCAGGGCGTCATCCCCGAAGGGGAGGTCAGCGGGCGAAGGCGCCCCTGTTCGTCGGGGAGCAAAATCAGGTTACTGGCATGAAAGGTCGAACGAATAAACTGCTCGCTGGTCTGCACGATATCTCGCTGCGTGCGGCCAACCGCCAGCGATTTTGACATTTCATACAGATGGCGCGTGCGCTGCTCGCGATAGCGGGCAATGCGTGCCTGGTAGCGTACGCCTGCCGTCAGATTCCCGATCACCAGCCCGACGGTAAGCATCACGGCAAAGGTCAGAATGTACTGCACGTCCGAGACAGCAAGCGTCCCGCGCGGAGCGATAAAAAAAAGGTCGAAGCTGATGACGTTGATCACCGTTGCCAGCACCGACGGCCAGCGGCCATAAAAGAGCGCGACCACAACGACGCCGAGCAGATAAATCATGACCAGATTGGCGGCGTCGAAGGCGATGAGCCACTGGCTGGCAATCACCGTAATCAGGGCGCAAAGGACTACTGCCACCAGGCAACCGCGGATCTGAATGCGCCATTTATCGCCAAAGGTGCGAGCATCCGGCGTACGGTTGGGCAGAGGGGCGGGCTTGTCATCCAGCGCGACGATGACTAAATCAAGATCCGGCGCGCGGCGGGCCAGCCTGTCGGCAAAAGATTCGCGGCTAAACCAGCGGCGATGCTGTCGACGTCCAATGACAATCTTGCCCAGGTTGTGCTCGCGCGCGTAGCGCAGAATGGCTTTATCTTCCTGCGGTTCGGAAAGGGTGGCGGTTTCGGCACCCAGCTCCTGCGCCAGCCGCAGCGCGCTCAAAATGGCGCGACGCTGATTTTCTGGCAGGCCATGCAGCTGCGGCGTTTCGACGTAGACCGCGTGCCAGACGCTGCCAAATTTCGCTGCCAGCCGGGCGGCGGTGCGAACCAGTTTTTCGTTGCCGCTGCCGTGACCAATGCATAACAGAATGGCGTCCCGCGTGTGCCAGACGCGCTCTTGTCCCTGTAGGTCTCGCCAGGCGCGCATCTGGTCATCAACGCGATCGGCGGTGCGGCGCAGGGCCAGCTCGCGCAGGGCAATCAGGTTTCCTTTGCGGAAAAAATGTTCGATGGCGCGTTCGGCCTGGCCGGCAATATACACTTTGCCTTCGTGCAGGCGCTGGCGTAGATCGTCCGGCGGCAGGTCAACCAGTACGACTTCATCGGCAGAATCAAAAAACGGATCGGGGACGGTTTCCCGCACCTGGATACCGGTTACGCCGCTCACTACGTCGTTCAGGCTTTCCAGATGCTGAACATTCACCGTGGTGAAGACGTTAATGCCTGCCTCAAGCAGCTCCTCAACATCCTGCCAGCGCTTCGGATGGCGGGAGCCTGGCGCATTGCTGTGCGCCAGTTCGTCCATCAGGATCAGGGCAGGGCGGCGGGCGAGGGCGGCATCAAGATCAAACTCCGTGACCAGCCGCCCGCGATGGCTGATACGCTGGGGCGGCTGCGTCGCCAGCCCCTTCAGCAGCGCAGCCGTCTCTTTGCGACCGTGGGTTTCCACCACGCCGATGAGAATATCAAGCCCCTGCGCCCGAAGCCGCTGGGCTTCCGTCAGCATGGCGAAGGTTTTCCCGACGCCCGCGCAGGCGCCGAAGAAAATTTTCAGCTTGCCGCGGTGGGCTTCAGCCGTCTGTTCAAGCAGCCTGTCCGGATCCGGGCGCATGGGCTCGTCGGTCATTTAGTTCTTCCTTAGCGCGTCCAGCGCCAGATTCAGCTCAACAATGTTCACTACCGGCATGCCGATGAAGCTGACCAGCGGCTTTTGCGTATGTTCTGCGACCAGCTGGCTCACCTGCTCGACGGTCAGCTGACGGGCGGCTGCCACGCGTGGGATCTGCCACACCACCGCATCCGGCGTCAGGCTGTAATCCAGCCCGCTCGCGGAAGCGGTGATCAGCTCAACCGGCACCTCACGGCTGGCCTGCGGATTCGCGGCGCGCAGGGCGGCAACGCGTTCAGCAACGGCTTTGTCCAGGTCAGGATTACTGCCAGCCAGATTGCTGCCGCCGGAGGCCATTGGATTATACGGGCTTTCCGCAGTGGCGGAAGGGCGTCCCTGGAAGTAGCGCGGGTCCGTAAAGTTCTGCCCAATCAGACGCGAGCCGCGGTTTTCACCGTTCTGGATAATCAGCGAGCCGTTGGCCTGATCTTTAAACCACCACTGGCCCAGCGCGGTAGTCATCAGCGGGTAAAGCCCGCCGGTAATCAGAGACAGCAGAATAAACAACAGTATAGCGGGACGTAACATCGTCATTGGATCCACCTTTTAAACCAGCCCGAACAGCGTTAACAGCATGTCGATAACCTTGATCCCAATAAAGGGCACCACCAGCCCACCCAGACCGTAAATCCACAGGTTACGGCGCAGCATGGCGGCGGCCGTCAGCGGCTTATAGCTCACCCCTTTCAGCGCCAGCGGAATAAGAAAGACAATAATCAGCGCGTTGAAGATCACCGCGCTCAAAATGGCCGAGGCCGGAGAGTGCAGGTGCATCACGTTCAGGGCATTCAACTGCGGGTAGGTTGCCGCAAAAGCCGCCGGAATGATGGCGAAATACTTCGCCACGTCGTTGGCGATACTGAACGTGGTCAGCGAGCCGCGCGTCATCAGCATCTGCTTCCCGATATGTACCACTTCGATCAGCTTGGTCGGGTTCGAGTCGAGATCCACCATGTTGCCCGCCTCTTTTGCCGCCTGGGTACCGGAGTTCATCGCCACCGCCACGTCGGCCTGCGCCAGCGCCGGGGCGTCGTTGGTGCCGTCGCCGGTCATCGCCACCAGACGGCCTTCCGCCTGATACTGGCGAATGAGTGCCAGCTTCGCTTCCGGCGTCGCTTCGGAAAGGAAATCATCCACGCCCGCTTCGGCGGCAATGGCCGCCGCAGTCAGACGGTTATCCCCGGTGATCATCACTGTTTTAATGCCCATCTTACGCATCTGGGCGAAACGCTCTTTAATACCGCCTTTAACGATATCCTTCAGGGCGATAACCCCCAGAACGCTTGCACCTTCCGCCACCACCAGCGGGGTTGCTCCCTGACGCGCCACGCTTTCCACCAGGTGGTCGACTTCCGGGGGGAAGTGTCCATTATTGGCTTCAATATGACGGCGAATGGCATCAACGGACCCTTTACGGATCATCCGGTCCTGAATGTTAATTCCGCTCATTCGGGTTTGCGCTGTGAAGGGCACGAACGTGGCGTGCAGGCTCTGAACGTCGCGCTGGCGCAGGTTAAAGCGCTGCTTGGCGAGGATCACGATACTGCGGCCTTCCGGCGTTTCATCGGCCAGCGAGGAAAGCTGCGCCGCGTCAGCCAGCGTTTTTTCATCCACGCCGGGAGCAGGTAGAAAGTCAGAGGCCTGACGATTGCCCAGGGTGATGGTCCCGGTTTTATCCAGCAGCAGCACGTCTACGTCACCCGCCGCTTCAACGGCGCGTCCGCTGGTGGCGATGACGTTCGCGCCCAGCATCCGGCTCATCCCCGCCACGCCAATCGCGGAAAGCAGGCCGCCGATAGTGGTGGGGATCAGACAGACGAGCAGGGCGATCAGTACGGTGATGCTAACCGCTGTACCGCCGTAGGCGGAGAAGGGCCACAGGGTCGCCGTTGCCAGCAGGAAGACAATGGTGAGCGCCACCAGCAGAATGGTCAGGGCGATCTCGTTCGGCGTTTTACGACGCTGTGCGCCTTCCACCATGGCGATCATCCGGTCGAGAAAGGTTTCGCCCGGGTTAACGCTGCACTGGATCACCAGCCAGTCGGAAAGAATGCGCGTTCCGCCGGTAACTGAGGCGAAATCTCCGCCCGACTCACGGATCACCGGTGCGGATTCCCCGGTAATGGCGCTTTCGTCTACCGACGCGCCGCCCTCGATCACCTCACCGTCGCAGGGGATGATGTCGCCAGCTTCCACCAGCACCACGTCACCTTTGCGCAGTTCATCCGCCGGAACGTGGTCCATCTGCGCGCCGTATTTAGGTTCGCGTAATTTGCGCGCAAAGGCGGTTTTTTTTACCCCTTTCAGGCTGTTGGCCTGCGCCTTACTGCGGCCTTCCGCCAGCGCTTCGGCAAAGTTGGCGAACAGCACGGTAAACCACAGCCACAGGCTGATGGCGCCGGTAAAGGTTGCATTCCCTGAAAGCTGTCCCGTTCCCATGGCAATCGCCAGTGCGGTGGTGAGTAAACTTCCAGTCCAGACAATAAACATCACCGGGTTGTGCCACTGCACGCGCGGGCTCAGTTTTTTTACCGCATCCATGAGGGCCTGACGAACTAACGTCGGTTCGAGCAGGGCCAGTTGTTTACGACTCATGACAAATTCTCCGCAAAATCAGCGTAAAGAGAGATATTCCGCAACCGGGCCTAACGCGAGGGCGGGGATAAAGGTCAGGGCACCCACCAGCAAAACGGTGCCAATCAGCAGGCCGACGAACAGCGCGCCGTGAGTCGGTAACGTACCGGTGGTGGTCGGCTGGATCTTCTTATTCACCAGTGTTCCAGCGATCGCCATGACGGGAATAATCACGCCGAAACGTCCGATGAACATGCAGAACGCCAGCAAACAGTTCCAGAACGGCGAGTTGGCGCTTAATCCTGCAAAGGCGCTGCCGTTGTTGTTGGCGGCAGACGAAACGGCGTAAAGCACTTCGCTAAAGCCGTGAATGCCCGTGTTAAAGATGCCGTTGCGCCCGGCGTCGGTCATCAGCGCCAGCGCGGTACCGAGCAGCACAAGGGTGGGGGTGACCAGAATTGCCAGCGCGGTTAATTTCATTTCGCGGACGTCGATTTTTTTGCCGAGATACTCCGGCGTGCGACCGATCATTAGCCCGGCGATAAACACGGCGAGCAGAACGAACAACAGCATGCCGTACAGCCCCGAACCGACCCCACCGAAAACTACCTCGCCAATCTGCATCAGCCACATCGGGATCATGCCGCCGAGCGCGGTAAAAGAGTCGTGCATGGCGTTCACTGCCCCGCAGGAGGCCGCCGTGGTGACCACCGCATAGAGGCTGCTGGCAAGAATGCCGAAGCGGCTCTCTTTGCCTTCCAGGTTGATATTGCTGTTAGCCCCCAGCTGCATGAAGTGGCTGTTGCCGTTCCATTCGGCCCACATCACCAGTGCTACGCAGACCACGAAGATCAACGACATCGCCCACAGCAGCGTACGTCCCTGGCGGCGATCGTTAACCACATCGCCAAAGGCGAAGCAGAGCGCGGCGGGGATCAGGAAGATCGCCAGCATCTGTACAAAATTGGTTAATGCCGTTGGGTTTTCAAACGGATGCGATGAGTTGGCGTTGAAGAAGCCGCCGCCGTTGGTGCCCAGCATCTTGATCGCTTCCTGCGACGCCACCGGCCCCATAGGAAGGAGTTCCCTGGCCCCTTCAAGCGAGGTGTAAGGGGTATAAGGCAGCAGGTTTTGCAGAGTGCCTTGCTGAATAAAGAACAGGGCAATAATCAGCGCAACAGGCACCAGGATCCAAAGGGTGATGCGCGTGACATCAACCCAGGCGTTGCCGAGGGTGCTGACATTCTGACGGGCAAACGCGCGCGTCAGGGCGAAGATCACCGCGATACCGCTGGCCGCAGAAAGAAAGTTTTGCACGGTTAACCCGGCCATCTGGCTGAAGTAGCTGAGCGTGGTTTCACCAGCGTAAGACTGCCAGTTGGTGTTGGTGACAAAGCTGACCGCCGTGTTCAGCGCCAGATGCCAGGATAAACCCGGTAACTGCTGCGGGTTCAACGGCAGACTGCCCTGGAGCATCAGCAGCGTAAAGAGGGCAATAAGCCCCAGGATATTCAGAAGCAGTATCGCCATTAGGTACTGGCGCCAGTTCATTTCCCGATCGCTGATACCTGAAATGCGCCAGAGCACGTTTTCAATATTTCGCGTGCCCGGCAATGGCACGTTGTTTATCAGACGTGCCAGCGCTGTTCCCAGCGGCCTGGCGAGCACAAACAGCACCAGTAAAAAGCTGGCAATAAGCAAAAACGCCTGAGCAGCCATTAGAATGCCTCCGCATTAATCAGGGCATAAATTAGATAACCCAATAACAGGAACACCAGCACGATGCCGGCAATCAGACCTGCACTCACAATCCACCTCCGGGTGACTTTTGTTGTTGTACAAACGGTAGGATTTATGGCGCAAAAATTTCGCAAAAATCAGAAGGGCAGGTGTAAAAAAAGTATAAAAAGGGAAAGACCACAATTTAACTATCGGTAAGTAAATCGTTAACTTTTTTGTAACTTAATTACAGGCGGGAATGTAAATATTCACGAAATGGATGAAAATAAGTGGTCGGATGAGTAGTAAAATTACAAACAAAGCGGTATTATTTTAACCAGGTCACAGATTTCACATTTTCCGGAGACGGTTTCCGGCCAACTACAGGGGAGAAAATTATGGATCTTTATAAAGAGTTTCCGGCTCATATCATTTTCATGCGTCGCACTTTCGCCGTAGTGGCTGGCGTGTTGGCCCTGCCGGTGATGCTGTTCTGGAAAGATCGCGCACGTTTCTACAGTTACCTGCACCGCGTCTGGGCGAAAACCAGCGAGAAGCCGGTGTGGATGGATCAGGCCGAGAAAGCGACCTGCGATTTCTACTGATACGGTGTGACATCGTAGCCATAAAAAAACCGCCTACAGCAATGTGGCGGTTTTTTTGTCCCTCGGGATTCGCGGTCCGTTGGGTGGTTTTCAAGCTCTCACACAGAGGCTTACAAGCATACTTCTGCTGGTTTAATAAGCAAACGCTTCACTCCTAAATAAATTCTTAAAAACAGGTTCAATGGATGACGTTTTGCTCACGTGATGCCTACTATGCAGCGTCCCTTTCCGCCATCTCGCAAATGGGCACCGGTCCCGGGAAAGGTGTTACCACAACCGTGAGTCAGGCTCCACACAGAGCTTGTGTCCACCGATTTATCACCGGTGGTGATAGGTGGAGCGGTTAGCAGCAGGGACCGCATAGTGAAACGCTATTTATGCATCGCGTTCATTGTCGCCAGCGCACTCGTTGTAAAGAGTGATAAACCGGATGTGTTTATTGCCTTTGCCCTGATAGCGCAGGACAAGTAGCGTTGAGGCCGCCTCGGGCGGCCTTTTTTATTTCATCCCGTCTACACTTCATGGCAAAGTAGTTCAATGCATGCCTTTTTCCTTTTACGGCATGCCCTTACGGACATAATGGACAATTGCCAGGAGTTTTATGCCCACCCATCTGGTTTGGTTTCGCGCGGATTTACGCATTCACGACAACTTCGCTCTCGCGGCGGCCTGCCGCGCTAAAGACGCGAATGTGCTGGCCCTGTTTATCGCCACGCCTGAACAGTGGCGGCAGCATGACATGGCGCCCCGGCAAGCGGCACTACTCAGCGCGTATCTGAATGACCTGCAACATTCACTGGCTGAAAAAGGCATTCCGCTGATCTATAAAGAGGCCCATGATTTTGCCGCGCAGCGCCAGACGGTGCAGGCAATCTGCCAGCAGCACGCAGTAACGCATCTTTATTACAACTATCAGTATGAATTCAACGAGCAACAGCGGGATCGTCAGCTGGAGAAAACCCTTGCGGGCGTGGTCTGTGAAGGCTTTGATGACAGCGTGATGCTCGCGCCGGGCAGCGTAATGACCGGCAGTCACGAGATGTATAAAGTTTTCACGCCGTTTAAAAATGCCTTTATCAAACGCCTGAAAGAGGGACTACCTGAGTGCGTTACCGCCCCGGCCGTGAGAGGGGAAACGATAACGGATCTGCCTGAGATCAGGCTGAATTATCCCCAGCAGTCGTTCGATGAAACGGTATTCCCCGCCAGTGAGAAAGCAGCTATTGACCGGTTGCGTCAGTTCTGCACGCAGGGGGCGGCGGAGTACGAGGCGCGTCGGGATTTTCCAGCGACTGAAGGCACCAGCCGCTTGTCGGCCTGTTTAGCGCTGGGCGCGCTCTCTCCGCGCCAGTGTTTACATCGCCTGCTGGCGGAACAGCCTCAGGCCTTAGACGGGGGGGCGGGCGCAGTGTGGCTGAACGAACTGATCTGGCGTGAGTTTTATCGCCATCTGATGACGTATCATCCTGATTTGTGTAAACATCGGCCCTTTATTCGTTGGACCGAACAGGTACAGTGGCAGTCGAATGAGAAGCTGCTTAAAGCATGGCAGCGTGGGCTCACCGGCTTCCCGATTGTTGATGCGGCTATGCGGCAGCTCAATGAAACCGGGTGGATGCATAACCGTCTGCGTATGATTACCGCCAGCTTCCTGGTGAAGGATCTGCTTATCGACTGGCGAACCGGAGAACGTTATTTTATCTCTCAGCTGATCGATGGCGATCTGGCGGCGAATAACGGCGGCTGGCAGTGGGCGGCCTCCACCGGAACGGATGCGGCTCCCTATTTTCGGATCTTCAATCCGACCACGCAGGGACAACGATTTGACGCCGACGGCGAGTTTATCCGTCGCTGGCTGCCTGAGCTAAAGGATGTCCCGGCCAAAGCCATTCATGAGCCCTGGGTATGGGCGGATAAACAGCGTGTTACCCTGAACTATCCCCGTCCCATTGTCGACCATAAACAGGCGCGCGTCGCCACGCTGGCGGCGTACGAAGCCGCCCGAAAAGTTTGAGAGAATGATGATGAAAAACAGTGAACTGGAACGCCTGATTAACGAAAAACTCAACACGGCTTCGTTTAGCGACTACGGCCCGAATGGCTTGCAGGTGGAGGGGCGCGAGGCGGTGCAAAAAATCATCACCGGCGTAACGGCAAGCCAGGCGCTGCTGGATGAGGCGGTGCGTCAGGAAGCCGATGCGGTGATTGTCCACCACGGTTATTTCTGGAAAAACGAATCACCGATTATTCGCGGCATGAAGCGCAACCGACTCAAAACGCTGCTGGCGAATGACATCAACCTGTACGGCTATCACCTGCCGCTCGATGCGCATCCTGAACTGGGAAATAACGTTCAGCTTGCGCAGCTGCTGGGGATTACCGTGATGGGTGAAATTGAACCTCTGGTGCCGTGGGGCGAACTGTCGATGCCGGTTCCGGGTCTGGAGCTGGCTTCGTGGATCGAAGCGCGCCTGGGGCGTCGTCCGCTGTGGTGCGGCGACACCGGGCCGGATACCGTGAAGCGCGTGGCATGGTGCACCGGCGGCGGCCAGGGCTTTATTGACAGCGCGGCGCGTTTTGGTGTCGACGCCTTCATTACCGGCGAAGTCTCCGAGCAGACCATTCACTCAGCCCGTGAACAAGGCCTGCATTTTTACGCGGCGGGCCATCACGCCACCGAGCGTGGCGGCATCCGCGCCCTCAGCGAGTGGCTGACGGAAAATACCGATCTGGATGTGACGTTTATTGATATCCCTAATCCGGCCTAATGAGAGGTAGTTAAGTGCAGCGAGCGCGTTGTTATCTTCTGGGTGAAACCGCGGTAGTTCTGGAGCTTGAGCCTCCGGTGACGCTTGCCACGCAAAAGCGTATCTGGCGTCTGACTCAGCGACTGCCCGAGCTACCCGGCGTGGTTGAAGCTATTCCGGGTATGAATAATATCACCGTGGTGCTGCGTGATCCGCACACGGGGGCGCTGGATGCCATTGAGCGTCTGCAACGCTGGTGGGAGGAGAGCGAGGCGCTGGAGCCGGAATCGCGGACGATTGAGATCCCGGTTGTCTATGGCGGCAAGGGAGGTCCCGACCTTGGCGTGGTGGCCGAACACTGTGGATTAACGGAGAAGCAGGTTGTGGAGCTGCATAGCTCAGTCGACTATGTTGTCTGGTTTTTGGGATTTCAGCCGGGTTTCCCCTATCTGGGCGGGTTATCGCCCCAGCTGCATACGCCGCGCCGGGCTGAGCCGCGCCTGAGCGTACCGGCGGGCAGCGTGGCGATTGGTGGCGAGCAAACGGGAATTTATCCGCTCGCCTCACCGGGAGGCTGGCAGCTGATTGGGCACACGTCCACGCCGTTATTTGAACCAGGCCAGGACGCGCCCATACTCCTGCGTCCGGGGGATACCCTGCGCTTTATCCCGCAGAAGGAGGGGGTATGTTAACGCTTATTCGCGCAGGGCTTTACACCTCGGTACAGGATGCCGGGCGTTTTGGGCTGCGTCAGTCGGGCGTGAGCTACTGCGGTGCGCTCGATTGCCCTTCGCTGGAGATTGCCAACCTGCTGGTAGGTAACGCAGGCAGCACGGCGGCGTTAGAAATTACGCTGGGTCAGTGCGTGATTGAGTTTGGTCAGGAAACCTGGTTTGCCTTAACCGGCGCGGGCTGTGACGCGACGCTGGACGGCAAAGCGGTGTGGACCGGCTGGCGCCTGCGGGCGAAGGCCGGACAGCGTCTGACGCTCAAGCGTCCTCTGCACGGCGTGCGCAGCTATCTTGCGGTGGCGGGGGGGATCGACGTGCCTGAGGTGTTGGGCTCATCCAGCACCGACCAGAAAGCGGGAATGGGCGGCCATGAAGGACGGCTGCTGCGTGACGGCGATCGTCTGCGAATAAAGACCTCAACGCGCCATTTCACCACCACGCAGGGCGTGAAACAGCTGCTGTGGGGGAACGTGATCCGCGCCTTACCAGGACCGGAATACCATGAGTTTGATGAAGCCGCGAAAGAGTCTTTCTGGCGCTCGCCGTGGAAGATCAGCCCGCAGAGTAACCGCATGGGTTACCGGCTTCAGGGGCAGCCGCTGACCCGCACGACTGACCGGGAGCTGCTTTCCCATGGTCTGTTGCCCGGGGTGATTCAGGTGCCGGGCAACGGGCAGCCCATCGTACTGATGAACGATGCGCAAACCACAGGGGGATATCCGCGTATTGCCTGCATTATCGAAGCGGATCGCTACCATCTGGCGCAAATTCCTCTCGGTCAGCCCATTCATTTTGTGCAGTGTTCGCTGGAGGAGGCGCTGAAAGCCCGGCAGGATCAGCAGCGTTATCTCGAACAGCTGGCGTGGAGACTCGATGGTAAAGATTGATTTAAACGCCGATCTGGGGGAGGGCAGCAACGCCGATGCGGCGCTGATGACGCTGGTCTCCTCGGTGAATATCGCCTGCGGGTTTCATGCCGGCGATGCGCAGACCATGCTGGCGAGCGTGCGCAATGCCATGAAAAACGGCGTGGCGATTGGCGCTCACCCCAGCTTTCCCGACCGGGAAAACTTTGGTCGCACAGCGATGGATCTGCCGCCTGAGACGGTTTACGCGCAAATGCTCTACCAGATCGGCGCGCTGGAGGCGATAGTGCGCGCTGAGAATGGCGTGTTGCGCCACGTCAAGCCGCACGGCATGCTCTATAACCAGGCGGCGAAAGATCCGGCGCTGGCGGATGCCATTGCCCGCGCGGTGCGGGACTGTAATCCACAATTGATTCTGGTAGGCCTGGCGGGCAGCGAGCTTATCCGTGCCGGAGAGCGGCTGGGGCTGACTACGCGGCAGGAAGTGTTTGCCGATCGGGGATACCTGCCGGACGGTAGCCTTGTTCCGCGTACGCAGGCCGGTGCGCTGATCACCGACGAAGGTAAAGCACTGGCGCAGACGCTGGAGATGGTGCGCTTCGGGCGAGTAACCTCAACGGAGGGGACAACGGCAAACGTTCAGGCTGATACGGTGTGCTTACACGGTGACGGCGAGCATGCGCTCCAGTTTGCGCGACGCCTGCGGGCGGCGTTCTCGGAAGAGGGCATTGTTGTCAGCGCAGAATAATCATGAAAGGACAATAACATGCCAGAAGGTCCGGAGATCCGCCGCGCGGCGGATAGCCTGGAGGCGGCGATAAAGGGCAAACCTCTGACACACGTCTGGTTTGCCTTTCCTCAACTCAAGCCGTTTGGATCGCAGCTGGTGGGGCAGACGGTGACCCACATTGAAACGCGCGGCAAGGCGTTACTCACCCACTTTTCCCATAACCTGACGTTATACAGCCATAATCAGCTTTACGGTGTCTGGCGGGTGGTGGAGGCGGACGAGCAGCCGCAAACGACCCGCGTGCTGCGCGTGCGGCTACAAACGGCGGATAAGGCGATCCTGCTCTACAGCGCCTCTGATATCGAAATGTTAACGCCGGAGCAGCTGCTGACGCATCCGTTCTTACAGCGGGTCGGGCCGGACGTGCTCGATATGCGTCTGACGGCAAGCGATGTGAAAGCCCGGTTGTTATCCCCCACATTCCGCAACCGGCAGTTCTCCGGGCTGTTGCTCGATCAGGCATTTCTGGCGGGGTTGGGAAACTACCTGCGGGTGGAGATCCTCTGGGAAGTGGGGCTGGCGCCGCAGCGCAAAGCGTCGCAGCTGAGCGATGAACAGCTGGAGGCGCTGTCGTACGCGTTACTGGATATCCCACGGCTGTCGTACAACACGCGCGGCGTGGTGGATGAGAACAAGCATCACGGGGCGCTGTTCCGCTTCAAGGTGTTTCATCGGGCAGGTAAAAAGTGTGAGCGGTGCGGCGGGGTGATTGAGAAGGCGACGATCTCTTCCAGGCCGTTTTACTGGTGTCCTGGGTGCCAGATGTAAAAAAGCCGGGTGGTGGCTACGCCTTACCCGGCCTACATCTCGCACTTGTAGGCCCGGCAAGCGAAGCGCCGCCGGGCGTGTTTTTTAGCGCTTAATGTCAGACTTAAAATCACGCTGCTCGTAGCCGGTATACAGCTGACGAGGACGCGCGATTTTCATGCCTTCGCTGTGCATTTCGTTCCAGTGCGCAATCCAGCCCACGGTACGCGCCATGGCGAAGATTACGGTGAACATGGAAGACGGAATGCCCATCGCTTTCAGAATAATGCCAGAGTAGAAATCGACGTTCGGGTAGAGTTTCTTCTCGATGAAGTACGGGTCGTTCAGCGCGATGTGTTCCAGCTCCATCGCCACTTCCAGCAGATCATCTTTGGTGCCCAGCTCTTTCAGCACTTCGTGGCAGGTCTCACGCATGACGGTCGCGCGCGGGTCGTAGTTTTTGTAAACACGGTGACCGAAGCCCATCAGACGGAAGGAGTCATTCTTGTCTTTCGCGCGGCGCACGAACTCAGGAATGTGCTCAACGGAGCTGATCTCTTCCAGCATCTTCAGTGCCGCTTCGTTCGCGCCGCCGTGCGCCGGTCCCCACAGGGAGGCGATGCCCGCAGCGATACAAGCGAACGGGTTCGCGCCGGAAGAGCCCGCGGTACGGACGGTAGAGGTCGAGGCGTTTTGTTCGTGGTCAGCGTGCAGGATCAGAATACGGTCCATCGCGCGTTCCAGCACCGGGTTCACTTCGTACTCTTCGCACGGCGTGGAGAACATCATGCGCAGGAAGTTACCCGCGTAGGAGAGGTCGTTGCGTGGGTACACAAACGGCTGACCGATAGAGTATTTGTAACACATCGCCGCCATGGTAGGCATTTTAGACAGCAGACGGAACGCCGCGATATCACGGTGACGTGGGTTATTCACGTCCAGAGAATCGTGGTAGAACGCCGCCAGCGCACCGGTAATACCGCACATGACCGCCATCGGATGAGAGTCACGACGGAACGCATGGAACAGACGGGTAATCTGCTCATGGATCATGGTGTGACGGGTCACGGTGGTTTTAAATTCATCGTACTGGGCCTGCGTCGGTTTTTCGCCGTTCAGCAGGATGTAGCACACTTCCAGATAGTTGGATTCGGTGGCTAACTGATCGATGGGGAAGCCGCGATGGAGCAGGATACCTTCGTCACCGTCAATGTAGGTGATTTTGGATTCGCAAGATGCGGTGGAGGTGAATCCAGGGTCAAAGGTGAATACCCCTTTGGAACCCAGCGTACGGATATCAATAACATCCTGACCGAGCGTGCCTTTTAGCACATCCAGTTCAATAGCATCATCACCATTTAGGGTGAGTTTTGCCTTTGTATCAGCCATTTACGGTCTCCTTAGCGCCTTATGCTTAAGACTGCGCTTTACCGGATTTGCTTTCAGCTGTTAATCATCGTTACCAGATTGTTATTTGGCTTACCGCTCAGCTCACGAGGAGAAACCAGGGTACAGAGCTATGGCGCCTTGCAGGTAAACGAATGAAATATCAGTGAAACAACAGCAAATCAGCGTTTTTGCAGTCCGAATTATTCAAACCTGTATATCACTAATAACTGTCCTGATAACTTCGGTCAATACCATCACACTGTTACATAACTATTTGTCAGGTGAAAGAGAGACCTCATAACTTTTGCGCATTATATGCCTTTTCTGATGATGTTTGTAACAATATTGTTTAACATTTGTCAAATCAGATGATTAAAAATTAAAAAGATGTTGTTATCGTGACCCCGATCACTGTTCCAGAGAAAACCCAACAAACTGTATGTAGGTTAATTGTAATGATTTTGTGAACGGCCTATACTGCCGCCAGGTCTCCGGAACACCCTGCAATCCCGAGCCACCCAGCGTTGTAACGTGTCGTTTTAGCATTTGGAAGCAATGTTTTGCATGACGCGCAGTTATAGAAAAGGAACGCTGTCTGACCCGCATCGCAGTCCGGAGGAAGGAAACAATAAGAACAGCATGTGGGCGTTATTCATGATAAGAAATGTGAAAAAACAAAGACCTGTCAATCTGGATCTCAAAACGATCCGATTCCCTGTAACAGCAATAGCGTCCATTCTGCACCGTGTTTCTGGTGTGATTACGTTTGTGGCGGTCGGTATCTTGCTGTGGTTACTGGGAACCAGCCTCTCATCCCCTGAAGGATTCCTCCAGGCCTCAGCCATCATGAACAGCTTCTTCGTGAAATTTATCATGTGGGGCATTCTGACCGCGCTGGCCTATCACGTGGTTGGCGGCGTTCGCCATATGCTGATGGACTTTGGCTACCTGGAAGAGACGTTCGAGGCCGGTAAACGTACCGCTAACATTTCATTTGTGATCACTGTCGTGCTTTCACTTCTCGCAGGAGTTCTCGTATGGTAAGCAACGCCTCCGCATTAGGACGCAACGGCGTACATGACTTCATCCTGGTCCGTGCTACCGCCATCGTTCTCACCCTTTACATCATCTATATGATCGGTTTCTTCGCGACCAGCGGCACGCTGACGTGGGAAATCTGGAGTGGTTTCTTCGGATCGGCCTTCACCAAAGTGTTCACCCTGCTGGCCCTGTTCTCCATCCTTATTCATGCCTGGATTGGCATGTGGCAGGTGTTGACCGATTACGTTAAACCGCTGGCGATTCGCCTTCCGCTGCAACTGATTATTGTTGTTGCTCTGCTGGTTTACGTCATTTATGGATTTGTTGTGGTGTGGGGTGTGTAATGAAACTGCCAGTCAGAGAATTTGATGCTGTTGTGATTGGTGCGGGTGGCGCAGGTATGCGCGCCGCACTGCAAATTTCCCAGAGCGGCCAGACCTGTGCGCTGCTCTCTAAAGTATTCCCGACCCGTTCCCACACTGTGTCTGCGCAGGGCGGTATCACCGTTGCGCTGGGTAATTCCCATGAAGATAACTGGGAATGGCACATGTACGATACGGTAAAAGGTTCCGATTACATCGGTGACCAGGATGCCATCGAATATATGTGTAAAACTGGCCCGGAAGCGATTCTGGAGCTGGACCACATGGGTCTGCCGTTCTCCCGTCTGGAAAATGGCACCATCTATCAGCGTCCGTTTGGCGGCCAGTCGAAAAACTTCGGCGGCGAGCAGGCGGCACGTACCGCAGCGGCGGCTGACCGTACCGGCCACGCGCTGCTGCACACGCTGTATCAGCAGAACCTGAAAAACCACACCACAATTTTCTCCGAGTGGTATGCGCTGGATCTGGTGAAAAACGCCGATGGCGCCGTGGTGGGATGTACCGCCCTGTGCATCGAAACCGGTGAGGTGGTCTACTTCAAAGCCCGCGCAACCGTTCTGGCGACCGGCGGCGCAGGCCGTATCTATCAGTCCACTACCAACGCCCATATCAACACCGGTGACGGCGTTGGGATGGCGATCCGCGCTGGCGTGCCGGTGCAGGACATGGAGATGTGGCAGTTCCACCCAACCGGTATCGCCGGTGCGGGCGTACTGGTGACAGAAGGCTGCCGTGGTGAAGGCGGCTATCTGCTGAACAAACATGGCGAGCGCTTCATGGAGCGTTATGCGCCAAACGCGAAAGACCTGGCGGGCCGTGACGTGGTGGCGCGTTCCATCATGATCGAAATCCGTGAAGGCCGCGGCTGTGACGGCCCTTGGGGTCCACACGCGAAGCTGAAACTCGACCATCTGGGTAAAGAAGTGCTGGAATCCCGTCTGCCGGGCATTCTGGAGCTGTCCCGCACCTTCGCGCACGTCGACCCGGTGAAAGAGCCAATTCCGGTTATCCCAACCTGTCACTACATGATGGGCGGTATTCCGACCAAAGTGACCGGTCAGGCGCTGACCGTGAACGAGCAGGGCGAAGACGTGGTCATCCCTGGCCTGTTCGCGGTAGGCGAAATTGCCTGCGTATCCGTGCACGGCGCAAACCGTCTGGGCGGCAACTCCCTGCTGGACCTGGTGGTATTTGGTCGTGCGGTGGGGCTGCATCTCCAGGAATCTATTGCCGAGCAGGGCGCGCTGCGTGATGCGACCGACGACGAAATAGATGCCTCTCTTGAGCGCCTCAATCGCTGGAACGGTAATCGTAACGGCGAAGATCCGGTGGAGATCCGTAAGGCGTTGCAGGAGTGTATGCAGCACAACTTCTCGGTATTCCGTGAAGGTGACGCGATGGCCAAAGGGCTTGAGCAGCTGAAAGCGATCCGTGAGCGTCTGAAGAATGCCCGTCTGGACGATACCTCAAGCGAGTTCAACACCCAGCGCGTGGAGTGCCTGGAGCTGGATAACCTGATGGAAACCGCGTTCGCCACTGCGATGTCGGCAAACTTCCGTACCGAAAGCCGTGGCGCCCATAGCCGCTTCGACTTCCCGGATCGTGATGACGAAAACTGGCTGTGCCATTCCCTGTATCTGCCAGAGTCGGAAACCATGACGCGTCGTAGCGTTAACATGGAACCGAAACTGCGTCCGGCGTTCCCGCCGAAGATTCGTACTTACTAATGCGGAGACAGGATAATGAAACTCGAATTCTCAGTTTATCGTTATAACCCGGATGTAGACGATGCTCCGCGTATGCAGGATTACACCCTTGAAGCGGAAGAAGGTCGTGACATGATGCTGCTGGATGCCTTAATCCAGCTGAAAGAGAAAGATCCTACGCTGTCGTTCCGCCGCTCCTGCCGTGAAGGGGTGTGTGGCTCTGACGGTGTAAACATGAACGGCAAAAACGGTCTGGCCTGTATTACGCCAATTTCAGCGCTACAGCGTTCTGGCCAGAAAATTGTGATCCGTCCTCTGCCTGGCCTGCCGGTCGTGCGTGATTTGGTGGTGGACATGGGGCAATTCTATGCACAATATGAGAAGATTAAGCCTTACTTATTGAATAATGGGCAAAATCCACCCGCTCGCGAGCACTTACAGTCTCCTGAGCAGCGTGAAAAACTCGATGGGTTGTACGAGTGTATTCTCTGTGCATGCTGTTCTACATCATGCCCGTCATTCTGGTGGAACCCGGATAAATTTATCGGCCCTGCGGGTCTGCTGGCTGCCTATCGCTTCCTGATCGACAGCCGCGATACCGAAACCGAGAATCGTCTGGAAGGGCTAAGTGACGCTTTCAGCGTATTCCGCTGCCATAGCATCATGAACTGCGTCAGTGTGTGTCCTAAGGGGCTGAACCCGACGCGCGCCATCGGCCATATTAAGTCGATGTTGTTGCAGCGCAGTGCGTAAGTAACAACGCCGGATGGCGCTGCGCTTATCCGGCCTACGTAACAGTAGGCCCGGTAAGCGTAGCGTCACCGGGCAAATTGCAGAAACCTTTAAAAACTGCCCTGAAGTTTAGACAGTTTCTAAAGGTTCCTTCGCGGGCCAAATGAAAAGAGCTCGCAGGTGAACCCCGGCACGTACACGTGGTGTGCGTGGTAGTTTCTACGGCGAAAGTAAGCATAAAAATGCTTAAGGGATCACGATGCAGAACGGCGCAATGAAAGCCTGGCTGGACTCTTCTTACCTCTCTGGTTCAAACCAGAGCTGGATAGAACAGCTCTATGAAGACTTCTTAACCGATCCTGACTCAGTGGACGCAAACTGGCGTTCCATGTTCCAGCAGTTGCCTGGTACAGGGGTCAAACCGGATCAATTCCATTCAAAAACACGTGATTATTTCCGTCGTCTGGCGAAGGATGCCTCACGTTACTCTTCTGCGATTTCCGACCCTGACACCAATGCGAAGCAGGTTAAAGTCCTGCAACTTATCAACGCTTATCGCTTCCGTGGTCACCAGCATGCGAATCTCGATCCGCTGGGACTGTGGCAGCAGGAACGTGTAGCGGATCTCGATCCGGCTTATCACGATCTGACCGAGGCCGATTTCCAGGAAAGCTTTAACGTAGGTTCCTTTGCCATCGGCAAAGACACGATGAAGCTGGGCGATCTGATTGACGCGCTCAAGCAAACCTACTGCGGCTCCATCGGCGCGGAATATATGCACATTACCTCCACCGAAGAGAAACGCTGGATCCAGCAGCGTATCGAATCCGTGGCTGGCCACGCGAATTTCTCAGCAGAAGAGAAAAAACGTTTCCTCAGCGAACTGACCGCAGCGGAAGGCCTTGAGCGCTATCTGGGCGCGAAATTCCCTGGCGCAAAACGCTTCTCACTGGAGGGCGGCGATGCGTTAGTCCCGATGCTGAAAGAGCTGATTCGTCATGCCGGTAAGAGCGGCACGCGCGAAGTGGTGCTGGGCATGGCGCACCGTGGTCGCCTGAACGTGCTGGTTAACGTGCTGGGTAAAAAGCCGCAGGATCTGTTCGACGAATTTGCGGGTAAACATAAAGAGCACCTCGGCACCGGTGACGTGAAGTACCACATGGGCTTCTCGTCGGATATCGAAACCGAGGGCGGTCAGGTTCACCTGGCGCTGGCGTTTAACCCGTCGCACCTGGAAATCGTCAGCCCGGTGGTTATCGGTTCCGTGCGTGCGCGTCTGGATCGTCTGGACGAGCCGAGCAGCAATAAAGTACTGCCAATCACTATTCACGGTGATGCGGCGGTCACAGGGCAGGGCGTGGTTCAGGAAACCCTGAACATGTCGAAAGCGCGTGGTTATGAAGTGGGCGGTACCGTTCGCATCGTAATCAACAACCAGGTGGGCTTCACCACCTCTAACCCGCTGGATGCGCGTTCCACCCCGTACTGCACCGACATCGGTAAAATGGTTCAGGCGCCCATCTTCCACGTTAACGCGGATGACCCTGAAGCCGTTGCTTTCGTTACCCGTCTGGCGCTGGACTTCCGTAACACCTTCAAGCGCGATGTGTTCATTGACCTCTTCTGCTACCGCCGTCACGGCCACAACGAAGCGGATGAGCCAAGTGCAACCCAGCCGCTGATGTACCAGAAAATCAAAAAACACCCGACGCCGCGTAAAATCTACGCTGACAAGCTGGAAAGCGAAAAAGTGGCGACGCTGGAAGATGCGACCGAGATGGTCAATCTTTATCGCGACGCGCTGGATGCGGGTGAATGCGTAGTGAAAGAGCTGCGCCCAATGAACATGCACTCCTTTACCTGGTCGCCGTATCTCAACCACGAGTGGGACGAGAGCTACCCGAACAAGGTTGAGATGAAGCGTTTGCAGGAACTGGCTAAACGCATCAGCACCGTGCCGGAAGCGATCGAGATGCAGTCCCGCGTGGCCAAGATCTATGGCGACCGCCAGGCCATGGCAGCGGGTGAGAAGCTGTTCGACTGGGGCGGCGCGGAAACGCTGGCCTATGCGACGCTGGTTGACGAAGGTATTCCGGTTCGTCTGTCCGGTGAAGATGCGGGTCGTGGCACCTTCTTCCACCGTCATGCGGTTGTACACAACCAGTCTAACGGTTCAACGTACACTCCGCTTCAGCACGTGCATAACGGTCAGGGCCAGTTCAAGGTCTGGGACTCCGTGCTGTCAGAAGAAGCAGTTCTGGCCTTCGAATACGGCTACGCCACCGCAGAACCCCGCACTCTGACCATCTGGGAAGCGCAGTTCGGTGACTTCGCCAACGGTGCGCAGGTCGTCATCGACCAGTTCATCTCCTCCGGTGAGCAGAAGTGGGGCCGTATGTGCGGTCTGGTGATGCTGCTGCCGCACGGCTATGAAGGACAAGGTCCGGAGCACTCCTCCGCGCGTCTGGAGCGTTATCTGCAACTTTGCGCCGAGCAGAATATGCAGGTTTGCGTGCCGTCCACTCCGGCTCAGGTTTACCACATGCTGCGTCGTCAGGCGCTGCGCGGTATGCGCCGTCCGCTGGTAGTCATGTCACCAAAATCCCTGCTGCGCCATCCACTGGCGGTCTCCAGCCTGGAAGAGCTGGCAAACGGCACCTTCCTGCCGGCCATCGGTGAAATTGACGAGCTGGATCCGCAGGCCGTTAAGCGTGTCGTAATGTGTTCTGGTAAGGTTTATTACGACCTGCTGGAACAGCGCCGTAAGAACGATCAGAAAGATGTCGCCATCGTGCGTATCGAACAGCTTTATCCGTTCCCGCATCAGGCGATGCAGGAAGTGCTGAAACAGTACGCTCACGTTCATGATTTTGTCTGGTGCCAGGAAGAGCCGCTCAACCAGGGCGCATGGTATTGCAGCCAGCATCATTTCCGTGAAGTGATTCCATTTGGGTCTGCCCTGCGTTATGCAGGTCGCCCGGCCTCCGCCTCTCCGGCGGTAGGGTATATGTCCGTTCACCAGAAGCAGCAACAAGATCTGGTCAATGACGCGCTGAACGTCGATTAATTAAAGGATACATAATGAGTAGCGTAGATATTCTTGTTCCCGACCTGCCTGAGTCCGTAGCAGATGCAACCGTCGCCACCTGGCACAAAAAACCAGGCGACGCGGTAACCCGTGACGAAGTGCTGGTAGAAATCGAAACTGACAAAGTGGTACTGGAAGTACCGGCTTCAGCGGATGGCATTCTGGATGCAGTCCTGGAAGATGAAGGTACGACCGTCACTTCTCGCCAGATCCTGGGTCGCCTGCGTGAAGGCAACAGCGCGGGCAAAGAGTCCAGCGCCAAATCTGAAGAAAAAGCGTCTACCCCGGCCCAGCGCCAGCAGGCGTCTCTGTCCGATCAGACCAACGACGCGCTCAGCCCGGCGATCCGTCGCCTGCTGGCTGAGCACAGCCTCGATCCGGCAGCCATCAAAGGCACCGGCGTGGGTGGCCGTCTGACGCGCGAAGACATCGACAAGCATCTGGCAAAAGCGCCTTCTGAGGCGAAAGCGGAAGCGAAAGCCCCTGCGGCAGCACCAGCGGCACAGCCAGCTCTGGGCGCACGTAGCGAAAAACGCGTGCCGATGACCCGCCTGCGTAAGCGCGTGGCCGAGCGTCTGCTGGAAGCGAAAAACTCCACCGCGATGCTGACCACCTTTAACGAAGTCAACATGAAGCCAATCATGGATCTGCGCAAGCAGTACGGTGACGCGTTTGAAAAACGTCACGGTATCCGTCTGGGCTTCATGTCCTTCTACGTGAAAGCGGTAGTTGAAGCGCTGAAACGCTACCCGGAAGTGAACGCGTCTATCGATGGCGATGACGTGGTTTACCACAACTACTTCGACGTCAGCATGGCGGTTTCTACCCCGCGCGGCCTGGTTACCCCGGTTCTGCGTGACGTGGATACCCTGGGTATGGCTGACATCGAGAAGAAAATCAAAGAGCTGGCCGTGAAAGGCCGTGACGGCAAGCTGACCGTTGAGGACCTGACTGGCGGTAACTTCACCATTACCAACGGTGGTGTGTTCGGCTCGCTGATGTCTACCCCGATCATCAACCCGCCGCAGAGCGCGATCCTGGGTATGCATGCCATTAAAGATCGTCCAATGGCGGTAGACGGTAAAGTGGAGATCCTGCCGATGATGTACCTGGCGCTCTCTTACGATCACCGCCTGATCGACGGCCGCGAGTCCGTAGGCTTCCTGGTTGCCATTAAAGAGCTGCTGGAAGATCCAACGCGTCTGCTGCTGGACGTCTAGTTTTTGCAGTCTTGCCCGGCGGCGCGTTGCTTGCCGGGCCTACAAAAGCACTACCTAACGATTACCTGAAGGATGGATAGAACACATGAACTTACATGAATATCAGGCCAAACAGCTGTTTGCCCGGTATGGCTTACCGGCTCCGGTGGGTTATGCCTGTACTACCCCGCGTGAAGCAGAAGAAGCCGCGTCTAAAATCGGTTCCGGCCCGTGGGTAGTTAAATGTCAGGTTCACGCTGGTGGCCGTGGTAAAGCGGGCGGTGTGAAGGTTGTTAAGAGCAAAGAAGAGATCCGTGCGTTTGCTGAACATTGGCTCGGCAAGCGTCTGGTAACCTACCAGACAGATGCGAACGGCCAGCCGGTTAACCAGATCCTGGTGGAAGCGGCAACCGACATCGCGAAAGAACTGTACCTCGGCGCAGTCGTAGACCGTAGCTCCCGTCGCGTGGTGTTCATGGCGTCTACCGAAGGCGGCGTGGAAATCGAAAAAGTGGCGGAAGAAACCCCGCACCTGATCCACAAAGTGGCTATCGATCCGCTGGCGGGCCCAATGCCTTACCAGGGTCGTGAGCTGGCATTCAAACTGGGTCTGGAAGGCAAGCTGGTTCAGCAGTTCACCAAGATCTTCATGGGTCTGGCGACCATTTTCCTGGAGCGCGATTTGGCGCTGATCGAGATCAACCCGCTGGTGATCACCACCCAGGGCGACCTGATCTGCCTCGACGGCAAGCTGGGCGCTGACGGCAACGCGCTGTTCCGCCAGTCCGATCTGCGTGAAATGCGCGATCAGTCTCAGGAAGATCCGCGTGAAGCACAGGCTGCACAGTGGGAGCTGAACTACGTCGCGCTGGATGGCAACATCGGCTGCATGGTTAACGGTGCGGGCCTGGCAATGGGCACCATGGACATCGTTAAGCTGCACGGCGGTGAGCCAGCGAACTTCCTCGACGTGGGCGGTGGCGCAACTAAAGAGCGCGTAACCGAAGCGTTCAAAATCATTCTCTCTGACAGCAACGTGAAAGCGGTTCTGGTGAACATCTTCGGCGGTATCGTACGTTGCGACCTGATCGCCGACGGTATCATCGGCGCGGTAGAAGAAGTGGGCGTTAACGTTCCGGTTGTTGTACGTCTGGAAGGGAACAACGCTGAACTCGGCGCGAAAAAACTGGCTGACAGCGGCCTGAATATTATTGCAGCGAAAAGTCTGACGGATGCAGCTCAGCAGGTTGTTGCCGCAGTGGAGGGGAAATAATGTCCGTTTTAATTAATAAAGATACCAAGGTTATCTGCCAGGGCTTCACCGGTAGCCAGGGGACTTTCCACTCCGAACAGGCGATTGCCTACGGTACGCAGATGGTTGGCGGCGTAACGCCAGGCAAAGGCGGCACCACGCACCTGGGCCTGCCGGTGTTCAACACCGTGCGTGAAGCCGTAGAAGCAACGGGCGCAACCGCGACCGTGATCTACGTTCCAGCGCCGTTCTGCAAAGACTCCATTCTGGAAGCGATCGACGCAGGCATCAAACTGATCATCACCATCACCGAAGGTATCCCAACGCTGGATATGCTGACCGTGAAGGTGAAGCTGGATGAAGCGGGCGTGCGCATGATCGGCCCGAACTGCCCAGGCGTGATCACCCCGGGCGAATGCAAAATCGGCATCATGCCGGGTCACATTCATAAACCGGGCAAAGTGGGCATCGTTTCCCGTTCCGGTACGCTGACCTATGAAGCGGTTAAGCAGACTACCGATTACGGCTTCGGCCAGTCCACCTGTGTGGGCATCGGCGGTGACCCAATCCCGGGTTCTAACTTCATCGACATCCTGAAACTGTTCCAGGAAGATCCGCAGACCGAAGCGATCGTAATGATCGGTGAGATCGGCGGTAGCGCGGAAGAAGAAGCGGCTGCTTACATCAAAGATCATGTGACCAAGCCGGTGGTGGGTTACATCGCGGGTGTGACCGCGCCGAAAGGCAAACGTATGGGTCACGCGGGCGCGATTATCGCAGGCGGTAAAGGTACGGCTGATGAGAAATTCGCAGCACTGGAAGCCGCAGGCGTGAAAACCGTTCGCAGCCTGGCGGATATCGGTGAAGCACTGAAATCCATCATTAAGTAAGTCCTCTCTGCTCCCCGAATGGGGCGCGTTGAAGTATAAAAAAATGTCCGTTTCGACATGGTTGGCCGCTGTAAAGCGGCCTTTTTTTATTGCCTGCGTTTAGCCACCAGAGTGAATTTATAGTCGTCGGTGTTAAACACGTTGCGACTGTATTCAAATACCCGGCCGTCTTTCAGAAAGCCACGAGAGACTTTTTCCAGAATCGGTTTTGCCGGATCGAGCGCCAGGGCGGCAATCGCCTCATCCGATGGCATGACTGGCACCAGCTCCTGCTCGCTGCGATCGATCACCATCTTTTTGATCTGCTCAATGTAATGGTATTTCGACTGTTCCATCACTTCCCAGGTGAGGTCGGGGAACATCGCCAGCGGCATCCATGTCTCTTCCAGATTCACCGGCTTTTCCCTGATGAAGCGTACGCGCTTGACGTGCCAGACCTTATCATCCGGATTGAGCGCAAGTTTTGCCGCGAGCCGCTCATCGGCTTTCACCACTTCGAAGACGCTGACGTCGCTGTGCGTATCGACGTTGCGATCCGCTAACTTTTCGTAAAAACCGGTGAGCTGATAAATATCGTAATTCACCCGCTCCTCTTTTACATACGAGCCGCTGCCCTGAATACTTTCGATGATCTGCTCGTCGGCGAGCAGCTTCAAAGCCTGCCGCACGGTGACCCGGCTGACGCTAAACGCCTCCTGAAGGCTGGATTCCGTCGGCAGCGCGTCGCCAGGTTTTAACTCACCGGCATTAATTTTCTCGCGGAACGCATCGGCGATCTGCCGGTACATCGGTTTATTGCCCATTGTGTCGCGCCTTTTTAATACGTTTTCAGGGAATTATGCCTTCAGTGGTAAATTTGTAAATAATACAAATAAGATACAAATATCGGTGTTAGTGAAAATGATCACATAAATGTATTATCCGGTCTGCCACAATCCTGCCCAGACAATAACTTTGGATAGGTGAGGATCTTATGAACCTGACGACTCTGACCGACCCCCGTGCTGTCTGCGTGCAGGCGCAGTTTACCAGCCGTGATGAGGCAATCCGTCAGCTTGCGACGCGGCTGGTGGCGTTGGGCAAAATAGCCAACGCCGATACGTTTCTGGCAGACGTTTTCCATCGGGAATCGCTTGGCCCGACGGCGCTGGGCGAGGGGCTGGCCGTACCTCATGGTAAATCAGTGGCGGTAAACGAAGCGGCTTTTGCCGTGGCCACACTGCGTGAGCCGCTGGCCTGGGAAGGTGTGGACGGACCGGAGGAGGTCGAGCTAATTTTTCTGCTCGCCATTCCTCCCGCACAAGCGGGATCAACGCATATTCAGGTCCTGACGGAACTGACGTCTCGCCTGGCGGATGACGAGCTCAGGGCGCGCGTGATGACGGCGACCAGCGCGGAAGCGGTGCTTGCGGCGCTGGAAACGGCGCCTGACGCACAAGAAACCGCCGTTGCGGAGAATGCCCCGACGATCGTCTGCGTTACCGCCTGTCCGGCCGGGATCGCCCATACCTACATGGCAGCGGAGTATCTCGAAAAAGCGGGACGTAAGCTCGGCGTCAATGTGGTGGTCGAAAAGCAGGGGGCAAATGGTATTGAGGGGCGCATCACCGCGCAGCAGTTGCAGGAGGCAAAAGCGTGTATCTTCGCGGCGGAAGTGGCGATCAAAGAGCGTGAGCGTTTTCAGGGGATGCCCGCCATTTCCGTGCCCGTCGCGGAACCCTTACGCCATGCGGAAGCGCTCATTGAGCGTGCGCTGGCGCTACAGCCTGTATCCGATGCGCGTCCTGCGCACGTCGACACGGACGCGAAAAAGTGCGTTAAAACCGAACTCAAGCAGGCGCTGCTCAGCGGTATCTCCTTTGCGGTACCGCTGATTGTCGCCGGCGGTACGGTGCTGGCGGTGTCGGTACTGCTGGCGCAAATCCTGGGCTTGCAGCATCTGTTCGATCAGGAAAACTCGTGGCTGTGGATGTACCGCAAACTGGGCGGCGGGATGCTCGGTATTCTGATGGTGCCTGTTCTGGCGGCCTATACCGCTTACTCGCTGGCGGATAAACCTGCGCTAACGCCGGGCTTTGCGGCGGGTCTTGCCGCCAATATGATCGGCTCTGGTTTTCTCGGGGCCATCGTCGGCGGGCTGATTGCGGGCTACCTGATGCGCTGGGTGAAAAACCACATCCGGCTGAGTAGCCGCTACAACGGCTTTCTGACCTTTTATCTCTATCCGGTGATTGGCGTGCTGGGCGCAGGCAGCCTGATGCTGTTTGTGATCGGCGAACCGGTGGCCTGGATCAATAATGCCCTGACCGCCTGGCTTAACGGTCTGTCCGGCGCGAACGCGCTGCTGCTGGGGGCGATCCTGGGCTTTATGTGCTCGTTCGATCTGGGCGGTCCGGTCAACAAAGCCTCTTACGCGTTCTGTCTGGGAGCGATGGCCAATGGCGTATACGGGCCTTATGCGATTTTTGCCTCCGTCAAAATGGTATCGGCCTTTACCGTGACGGCATCAACGATGCTGGCCCCGAACCTGTTCAAACAGTTCGAAATTGAAACCGGCAAGTCCACCTGGCTGCTGGGGCTGGCGGGCATCACCGAAGGGGCAATTCCGATGGCTATCGAGGATCCGTTGCGGGTCATTGGCTCATTTGTTCTGGGGTCAATGGTGACCGGAGCGATTGTCGGGGCGATGGGGATTGGGCTATCCACCCCCGGCGCGGGCATTTTCTCGCTCTTCTTACTGCATGATGCCGGGCTGGGCGGCGTGATGGCCGCTGTCGGCTGGTTTGGCGCCGCGCTGGCTGGCGCCGCAATCTCTACGCTCATTTTATACTGCTCTGGCGACGCCAGGCCGTGAAGAGCGGCACCTACGTGACTGAAGACATACCATCGTAAACACGCACTGACAGGAAACGAAGATGAAAGCTGTATCTCGCGTTCATATCACGCCACATATGCACTGGGACCGGGAGTGGTACTTCACCACCGAAGCGTCACGTATTCTTCTGGTCAATAATATGGAAGAGATCCTCACTCGTCTTGAGCAGGACGCAGAGTATAAATACTACGTACTCGACGGCCAGACGGCGGTGCTGGAAGATTATTTTGCCGTGAAACCGGAAAACAGGCCACGCGTGAAGGCACTGGTGGCGGCCGGGAAGCTGATTATTGGGCCGTGGTATACCCAGACGGACACCACCCTTGTTTCCGGCGAGTCGATTGTCCGAAATCTGATGTACGGTATACGCGACTGTCTGGCCTTTGGCGAGCCCATGAAAATTGGCTATCTGCCGGACTCCTTCGGCATGTCTTCCCAGTTGCCGCACATTTACAACGGTTTTGGCATCACGCGTACCATGTTCTGGCGCGGGTGTTCCGAGCGGCACGGTACCGATAAAACCGAATTTCTCTGGCAAAGTCAGGACGGCAGCGAAGTGACGGCACAGGTGCTGCCGCTGGGCTACGCGATTGGTAAGTACTTACCGGAGGATGAGGCCGGGCTGCGCAAACGGCTCGACACGTACTTCGAGGTGCTTGAAAAAGCCTCCGTGACGAAAGAAATTTTACTGCCTAACGGCCATGATCAGATGCCGCTCCAGCAGAACATCTTTGCGGTGATGGATAAGCTGCGCGAAATCTATCCGCAGCGTCAGTTTGTGATGAGCCGCTTCGAGGAGGTGTTTGACCACATTGATGCGCACCGCGATGAACTGGCGACGCTGAAAGGGGAGTTTATTGACGGTAAATATATGCGGGTGCACCGGACGATAGGCTCCACGCGGATGGATATCAAAATCGCCCACGCCCGGATAGAGAATAAAATCGTCAACGTCCTTGAGCCGCTGGCCACGCTTGCCTGGACGCTGGGCTTTGAGTATCACCACGGCTTGCTGGAAAAAATGTGGAAAGAGATCCTCAAGAATCACGCCCACGACAGTATCGGCTGCTGCTGTAGTGACAAAGTGCATCGTGAGGTGATGTCACGCTTCGAGCTGGCGGAAGACATGGCCGATAACCTGACATGCTTCTATATGCGCAAGATTGTCGACAACATGCCGCAGAGCGAGGAAGACAAACTGGTGATGTTTAACCTCACGCCCTGGCCGCGTGAGGAAGTGATTAACACCACGATACGTCTGCGCGCCAGCCAGTTCCGCCTGCTGGACGATAGGGGGAATGAAATCCCTTACTGCCTGCGCAGCGCGCGTGAAATCGACCCCGGCTTGATTGACCGGCAAATTGTGCATTACGGCAACTACGATCCCTTTATGGAGTTTGATATCCAGCTCAATCAGATCCTGCCATCAATGGGTTACCGCACGCTCTATATCGAGCCGCACGTGGCCGGCAAGCTGCTGGCGGCAGAAAAATCGTCGGAGGCGTTGCTGGAAAATGCTTTCTGGGAAATAACGTTAAACGACGACGGCACCCTGCGTCTGCTCGATAAAGCGTCCGGGCTTATCTATGACCGCGCGCTGGAAATAGAAGAGAGCTCGGATGATGGCGATGAGTACGACTACTCGCCTTCACGGGAAGAGTGGAGACTCACTTCCGCTCAGGGCGAGCATGAGGTTGAGGTGATCCACGAGGCCTGGCAGAGCAGGGCGGTGATCCGCCATCGCATGGCGGTGCCGGCGGATCTCGCCGAACGTTCTGCGCGTCAGCAGACGGGAACGCTTGAGGCAGAACTCACGGTCACGCTCAGCCATAACAGCCGACGTATCGACGTTGAGGCGCGTCTCGGAAATCACGCGGATGACCACCGTGTGCGGGTGCTGATCCCGACGCCATTTACCACAGACACGGTGTTAGCCGATACCCAGTTCGGTTCGCTGACGCGTCCTGTACAGGATGAAGCGATGGCGAACTGGCAGGAGGAGGGCTGGAAGGAAGCGCCGCTGCCGGTGTGGAATCTGCTTAACTACGCTGTGCTCCAGGAACGGCGTAACGGGATGGCGCTGTTTACCGAAGGGTTGCGCGAATTTGAAGTGACTGGCGAGCGTCAAAAAACGTTTGCCCTGACGTTGCTTCGCGGCGTGGGGGTGCTTGGGAAGGAAGATTTACTGCTGCGCCCCGGCAGACCGTCCGGGATCAAAATGCCGGTGCCTGATTCGCAGATGCGGGGCCAGTTAACCTGTCGCTTTAGCCTGTTCAGTTTTAATGGTACGCCCGTCAGTGCTGGCGTTGCGCAGCAGGCGAAGTCGTGGTTAACGCCAGTGCACTGCTATAACAAAATCCCGTGGGATGCGATGAAGCTTAACCGCGCCTCTTTCACCACCCCTTGTAGCTATAGCCTGTTAACGCTGGCGCCTAACGGATGCGTACTCAGTGCGCTGAAAAAAGCGGAGGATCGTGACGAGATGATTCTTCGTCTGTACAACCCTGCGGAGACCCGCTCCGGTGACGTGGCTTTGTCTGTGAACCGTGAGGTCCAGGCCTGTTGCGAAACGGACATGAATGAGGTGCGCAAGGCGCAAGGGGAGGAGGGTTCAGCCATTACGGGGTCGTTCCGGCCATGCCAGTCACGCACCTTTAGCATAAAAATTGAAAGGTAATCCTCCGAACAAAATAAAGGCCGCAGGAATGCGGCCTTTATTTCATCAAATAGTCACGAAAGGGTGTTAATTTTAAGATTATTAAAGGTGAATGAAATGTAATCGCTTCGGCGGGTAGCAAAGCGAAAGAAAAATACTGTGAAGCAGATAACATTATATGTTTATCTTCCGGCAAAATGCGTTTTTTCTTGCGCGTTAATAAAAATCACAACTGTTTATATTATCTTCTGGCTTTTATAACCAATAACGCCTTTAAATATACATATTGTTAACAAGGTTTTTACTATCCGCACCACAAAGAAACATCATTAACAGCTCTGACTGTTTTTGATTTAAATCAATGTTTAATCCTTGGAAAAAGGCTCCGAAAGGCGTTAAATTGTTCCCGATCAAAATGGCCGAAAAGTGGTAATTTTGCTATAAATTGATCGCCGTCGAAAAACGTAAATCTGTTCGAATAAAAACCTGTTTATTGTAAGGGTTTTGCAGCGTATTATATTTACGGGATCAATTTGGTTTTTTCTTAACGTATTTGTAACCTTTCATCATTGCTTTTTCCTCCTGAAGAGAATAAGCAACGAAGAAGGGAAGCAGATAACTTTGTATTGGGGCATGCGTGTGGATCCTTATCTAACGGGGTTCACTCTCGGAGTCTTCATGCGATGAGCAAGGAGTCATAATGTTAGACGTAGTCGAACTGTCGCGCTTACAGTTTGCCTTGACCGCGATGTACCACTTCCTGTTTGTGCCGCTGACGCTCGGTATGGCGTTCCTGCTGGCCATCATGGAAACGGTTTACGTCCTCTCCGGCAAACAGATTTATAAAGATATGACCAAGTTCTGGGGCAAGTTGTTTGGTATCAACTTTGCGCTGGGCGTGGCAACCGGTCTGACCATGGAGTTCCAGTTCGGGACAAACTGGTCTTACTATTCCCACTATGTAGGGGATATTTTCGGTGCGCCGCTGGCCATTGAAGGTCTGATGGCCTTCTTCCTCGAATCCACCTTTGTAGGTCTGTTCTTCTTCGGTTGGGACCGTCTGGGTAAAGTCCAGCATATGGCGGTAACCTGGCTGGTGGCATTAGGCTCCAACTTGTCCGCACTGTGGATCCTGGTGGCGAACGGCTGGATGCAAAACCCAATCGCATCTGATTTCAACTTCGAAACCATGCGTATGGAGATGGTCAGCTTCGCTGAGCTGGTCCTGAACCCGGTTGCTCAGGTTAAATTCGTTCACACCGTGGCGTCTGGCTATGTGTGCGGCGCGATGTTCGTGCTGGGCATCAGCTCCTACTATATGCTGCGCGGCCGCGACTTCGCCTTTGCCAAGCGTTCTTTTGCTATCGCAGCAAGCTTCGGTATGGCCGCGATTCTGTCCGTTATTGTTCTGGGTGATGAATCCGGTTATGAAATGGGCGACGTGCAGAAAACCAAACTCGCCGCAATTGAAGCTGAATGGGAAACCCAGCCGGCACCGGCAGCGTTTACCCTGTTCGGTGTGCCTGACCAGGAAGCGCAGGAAAACCGCTTCGCCATTCAAATTCCTTACGCTCTGGGTATTATCGCCACGCGCTCCGTCGACAAACAGGTGACTGGCCTGAAAGATCTGATGGTGCAGCATGAAGAGCGTATCCGTAACGGGATGAAAGCCTACTCGCTGCTGGAACAGCTGCGCGCCGGCTCTACCGACCAGGGCGTTCGCGATCAATTTAACGACGTGAAGAAAGACCTCGGTTACGGTCTGCTGCTGAAACGCTATACCCCGAACGTCTCCGACGCGACGGAAGCGCAGATTCAGATGGCAACCAAAGACTCTATTCCACGCGTTGCGCCGCTGTACTTCGCGTTCCGCATCATGGTGGGTTGCGGCATTATCATGCTGCTGATCATCGCGGCCTCGTTCTGGTCAGTCATTCGTAACCGTATCGGTGAGAAAAAATGGCTGCTGCGCACCGCGCTGTACGGTATCCCACTGCCATGGATTGCTATCGAGTCCGGCTGGTTTGTTGCGGAATATGGCCGTCAGCCGTGGGCGATCGGTGAGGTGCTGCCAACAGCGGTAGCAAACTCCTCCCTGACCGCAGGCGACCTGATCTTCTCCATGCTGCTCATTTGCGGTCTGTACACCCTGTTCCTGGTGGCTGAACTGTTCCTGATGTTCAAGTTCGCGCGCCTTGGCCCAAGCAGCCTGAAAACCGGTCGCTACCACTACGAGCAGTCTGTTGCGACTACTCAGCCGGCACGCTAAGACAGGAGTCATCAAATGATCGATTATGAAGTATTGCGTTTTATCTGGTGGCTGCTGATCGGTGTTCTGCTGATTGGTTTCGCGGTCACCGATGGTTTCGACATGGGCGTGGGCATGCTCACCCGTTTCCTCGGTCGTAATGACACCGAGCGTCGAATCATGATCAACTCCATCGCCCCGCACTGGGACGGTAACCAGGTGTGGCTGATCACCGCAGGCGGCGCGCTGTTCGCTGCCTGGCCGATGGTCTACGCGGCTGCGTTCTCCGGCTTCTATGTGGCGATGATTCTGGTGCTGGCTTCTTTATTCTTCCGTCCGGTGGGTTTCGACTACCGTTCCAAGATTGAAGACACCCGCTGGCGTAACATGTGGGACTGGGGCATCTTCATCGGTAGCTTCGTTCCACCGCTGGTCATTGGTGTGGCGTTCGGTAACCTGTTGCAGGGCGTACCGTTCCACGTCGACGAATATATGCGTCTGTTCTACACCGGTAACTTCTTCCAGCTGCTGAATCCGTTTGGTCTGCTGGCAGGCGTGGTGAGCGTGGCGATGATCATCACCCAGGGGGCAACCTATCTCCAGATGCGTACCGTAGGTGAACTGCATCTGCGTTCCCGCGCTACCGCTCAGGTGGCAGCGCTGGTGACGCTGGTCTGCTTCGCTCTGGCAGGCGTGTGGGTGGTGTATGGTATTGATGGATACGTGGTGACGTCCGCTATCAACCATGCTGCACCGTCTAACCCGCTGACCAAAGAAGTGGCGCGTCAGGCCGGTGCATGGCTGGTGAACTTCAACAATACCCCTGTGCTGTGGGCTATCCCGGCTCTGGGTGTGCTGCTGCCACTGCTGACCGTGCTGACGTCTCGTCTGGAGAAAGGCGCTCTGGCGTTCGTATTCTCTTCCCTGACGCTGGCGTGCATCATCCTGACGGCCGGTATTGCGATGTTCCCGTTCGTGATGCCATCCAGCACCATGATGAATGCCAGCCTGACCATGTGGGATGCAACGTCCAGCCATATGACGCTGAACTTAATGACCTATGTGGCTTGCGTGTTCGTTCCGATTGTTCTGGCTTACACCATCTGGTGTTACTGGAAAATGTTCGGTCGTATCACTAAAGAACATATCGAAAGCAACACCCACTCTATGTACTAAGTAAGGAGCTGAATATGTGGTATTTCGCATGGATTTTAGGGACGCTTCTTGCCTGTGCGTTTGGTGTCATCACTGCCCTGGCGCTTGAGCATGTAGAAGCGACCAAAGCAGGTGAAGAAAAGCACTAATGAATATTATCGCAACGTTATATGCGGTAATGGATAAGCGCCCCTTGAGGGCGCTTTCCCTCATTATGGCATTACTGCTGGCAGGCTGTATCTTCTGGGACCCGTCGCGCTTCGCGGCGAAAACCAGCGAGCTTGAAATCTGGCACGGCTTCCTGATTATGTGGGCGGTGTGCGCAGGCGTGATTCACGGTGTCGGCTTTCGTCCGAAAGCGCTACACTGGCAGGGCATCTTCTGCCCACTGATTGCCGATCTGGTTCTCCTCGCCGGTTTGATTTTCTTCTTCTTCTGAATAAGAAATGTCCGTTAACGTTATGGGCTTACCCTGGCCCATAAAAATTTACTCTCCGTTTACTTTCCCCCATTCCAAACCATCATTCCCGCGCGTATAGTAGCGAAGTTTGAAAGCTCCAACTTTTCTTGTATTACCGGGATGTAAAGTGAATACAACGCTGTTTCGATGGCCGGTTCGTGTCTACTACGAAGATACCGATGCCGGTGGTGTGGTCTACCACGCCAGCTACGTTGCTTTTTATGAACGGGCACGCACAGAGATGCTGCGCCATCATCACTTTAGTCAACAGGTGCTGTTGGCTGAGCGAGTTGCCTTCGTGGTACGCAAGATGACGCTTGAGTATTTTGCGCCTGCCAGACTCGACGATATGCTCGAAGTCCAAACAGAAATTACATCAATGCGCGGAACTTCACTGGTTTTCACGCAGCGGATAGTCAATGCAGAGAACAAGGTACTGAACTCAGCTGAAGTCCTGATTGTCTGTGTTGATCCAACCATAATGAAGCCTCGTGCGCTTCCTAAGTCTATTGTCGCGGAGTTTAAGCAGTGACTGACATGAATATCCTTGATTTGTTCCTGAAGGCAAGCCTTCTGGTTAAACTTATCATGTTGATTTTGATTGGTTTTTCAATCGCATCCTGGGCCATCATCATCCAGAGAACGCGTATCCTCAATGCCGCTGGCCGCGAAGCCGAAGCGTTTGAAGATAAGTTCTGGTCGGGTATTGAGCTTTCGCGTCTGTACCAGGAAAGCCAGGGACGCCGTGATAACCTTTCAGGCTCCGAACAAATTTTCTACAGCGGTTTCAAAGAGTTCGCTCGCTTACATCGCGCTAACAGCCATGCGCCGGAAGCCGTGGTAGAAGGGGCGTCGCGTGCGATGCGCATCTCCATGAACCGCGAACTGGAAAATCTTGAAACGCATATTCCTTTCCTCGGAACCGTTGGCTCCATCAGCCCGTATATCGGCCTGTTTGGTACGGTGTGGGGGATCATGCACGCCTTTATCGCCCTTGGGGCGGTGAAGCAGGCAACGTTGCAGATGGTTGCGCCGGGTATCGCAGAAGCACTGATCGCGACCGCAATCGGTCTGTTCGCCGCAATTCCGGCGGTAATGGCGTACAACCGTCTGAACCAGCGCGTGAACAAACTGGAACTGAACTACGACAACTTTATGGAAGAGTTCACCGCGATTCTGCATCGTCAGGCGTTTACCAGCACCGAGAGCAACAAGGGGTAAACCATGGCCAGATCGCGTGGACGAGGTCGTCGCGAGCTCAAGTCCGAAATCAATATCGTTCCGTTACTGGACGTGCTGCTGGTGCTGCTGCTGATCTTTATGGCGACAGCGCCCATCATCACCCAGAGCGTGGAAGTTGATCTGCCGGATGCGACAGAATCACAGGCGGTAAGCACCAATGACGATCCTCCGGTCATCATTGAGGTTTCCGGCGTAGGGCAGTACAGCGTGGTGGTAGAGAAAGATCGTATGGATCAGCTTCCGCCAGAGCAGGTTATTGCTGAAGCGCAACGACGCCTGGAGTCAAATCCGAAGACGGTCTTCTTAATCGGTGGTGCGAAAGACGTACCATATGATGAAATTATCAAAGCGCTGAACTTGCTACATAGCGCGGGCGTTAAGTCAGTTGGCTTAATGACTCAGCCTATTTGATCATCTGCGTAGTTTTTGGGAACCGATAGTGTCAAAGGCAACCGAACAGAACGACAAGCTTAAGCGAGCGATAATCGTCTCCGCAGTGCTGCACGTAATTCTTTTTGCAGCGCTGATCTGGAGTTCGTTCGATGAGCACCTTGATGCATCAGGCGGCGGTGGTGGCTCGTCCATCGACGCCGTCATGGTGGATCCCGGTGCGGTAGTGCAGAACTATAATCGCCAGCAACAGCAGCAGGCGAGCGCAAAACGCGCGGAAGAACAGCGTGAAAAACAGGCGCAACAGCAGGCGGAAGAGCTGCGTGAAAAGCAGGCCGCCGAGCAGGAACGTCTGAAGCAGCTTGAGAAAGAGCGTTTGCAGGCGCAGGAAGCCGCTAAAGAGCAGGCGGAGCAGCAGAAACAGGCTGAAGCCGCAGCGAAGAAAGCTCAGGAGCAGCAGAAGCAGGCGGAAGAGGCGGCAGCCAAAGCCGCAGCAGACGCGAAGGCGCAGGCAGATGCTCAGGCTAAGTTAGCCGCAGACGCGGCGAAGAAAGCGGCTGCTGATGCGCAGAAGAAAGCGGAAGCCGAAGCAGCGAAGAAAGCCGCTGCTGATGCGAAGAAGAAAGCAGAAGCCGAAGCGGCGAAAAAAGCGGCCGCTGACGCACAGAAGAAAGCCGAAGCGGAAGCCGCCAAAAAAGCTGCGCAGGAAGCAGAGAAGAAAGCGGCTGCTGATGCTGCGAAAAAAGCGGCCGCCGCCGAGAAAGCTGCGGCAGAAAAAGCCGCCGCTGCGGAAAAAGCCGCTGCTGATAAAAAAGCGGCAGCTGAGAAAGCCGCTGCTGATAAGAAAGCGGCTGCCGAAAAAGCCTCAGCTAAAAAGGCCGCTGCTGCGGAAAAAGCCGCTGCCGCAGGGGTTGACGATCTGCTGGGCGACCTGAGCTCCGGTAAGAATGCACCGAAAACGGGCGGTGGGGCGAAAGGAAGTAACGCAGCACCGGCAGGAAGTGGTAACACTAAGAACAACGGTGCTTCTGGCGCTGAGATCAACGACTATAAGAATCAGATTGCTGCGGCTATTGCCAGCAGACTTAATGATAAATCGCTCTATACCGGGAAAACCTGCCGACTGCATATTAAACTGGCTACGGATGGTATGGTGCTGAGCGTTGAGTCAGAAGGGGGAGATGAAGCGTTATGCCAGGCTGCACTTGTGGCAGTGAATCAGGCAAAACTGCCAAAACCTCCGTCACAGGCTGTCTATGAAGTTTTCAAAGACGCTTCGCTGAACTTTAAGCCATAAGCAGAGCTGCGGTTATCGGGTTCTGATAGTTTTGTGTATTTGAGTTTGTTAACCTTCTGCTAAATTATCCAGGACTTATTGTTCGGATAAGGGAGATATGATGAAGCAGGCATTACGATTAGCTTTTGGTTTTTTAGTACTGTTGACGTCAGCAGTGCATGCCACAGTAAGCATCGACATTACCGACTGGAACGACTCAGCGCGTCCAATCGGTGTCGTTCCGTTCCAGTGGGCAGGCCCGGGCGCTGCGCCTGAAGATATTGGCGGCATTGTTGCAGCTGACCTGCGTAACAGCGGTAAATTTAACCCCTTAGATCGTTCTCGTCTGCCGCAGCAGCCGGGTACCGCTCAGGAGGTTCAACCTGCTGCATGGTCTGCACTGGGTATTGATGCCGTGGTTGTCGGACAGGTTACTCCTGCGCCAGACGGCGGCTATAACGTCGCTTATCAGCTGGTGGATACCGGCGGTGCGCCGGGTACCGTTCTGGCTCAAAACACGTATAAGGTGAACAAGCAGTGGCTGCGTTACGCAGGCCATACGGCGAGTGACGAAGTGTTTGAGAAGCTGACCGGTATTAAAGGTGCGTTCCGTACTCGTATCGCGTACGTAGTACAGACCAACGGCGGCCAGTTCCCTTATGAGCTGCGCGTCTCTGATTACGATGGCTACAACCAGTTCACCGTACACCGTTCACCACAGCCGCTGATGTCTCCGGCATGGTCTCCGGACGGCTCTAAGCTGGCGTACGTGACCTTCGAAAGCGGCCGTTCCGCGCTGGTCATCCAGACGCTCTCTAACGGTGCTGTGCGTCAGGTTGCGTCATTCCCGCGTCACAACGGTGCGCCTGCGTTCTCTCCGGACGGTACCAAACTGGCGTTTGCCCTGTCTAAAACCGGTAGCCTGAACCTGTACGTGATGGATATTGGTTCTGGTCAGATCCGTCAGGTCACGGATGGTCGTAGCAACAACACTGAGCCAACCTGGTTCCCGGACAGCCAGAATCTGGCCTTTACGTCTGACCAGGCAGGTCGTCCACAAGTTTATAAAGTGAATATCAACGGCGGAGCAGCGCAGCGTATTACCTGGGAAGGTTCTCAGAACCAGGATGCTGACGTCAGTGCCGATGGTAAAACAATGGTAATGGTCAGTACTGCGGGTGGTCAGCAGCACATTGCCAAACAAGATCTGGTAACGGGAGGCGTACAAGTACTGTCGTCAACGTTCCTGGATGAAACGCCAAGTCTGGCACCTAACGGCACCATGGTAATCTACAGCTCTTCTCAGGGGATGGGATCCGTGCTGAATCTGGTTTCTACAGATGGGCGTTTCAAAGCGCGTCTTCCGGCAACTGATGGACAGGTAAAATCACCTGCCTGGTCGCCGTATCTGTAATAATAATTAATTGATTACTAAAGGAATCTTAGAAATGCAACTGAACAAAGTGCTGAAGGGGCTGATGATCGCTCTGCCTGTTATGGCAATCGCAGCGTGTTCTTCTAACAAGAACGCAAGCAATGACCAGAGCGGCGAAGGCATGATGGGTGCCGGCACCGGTATGGACGCTAACGGCAATGGCAATATGTCTTCTGAAGAGCAAGCGCGTCTTCAGATGCAGCAGTTACAGCAGAACAACATCGTTTACTTCGATCTGGATAAATACGACATCCGTTCTGACTTCGCTGCAATGCTGGATGCGCACGCAAACTTCCTGCGTAGCAACCCGTCTTACAAAGTCACCGTAGAAGGTCATGCGGACGAACGTGGTACTCCGGAGTACAACATCTCCCTGGGTGAACGTCGTGCAAACGCTGTGAAAATGTACCTCCAGGGTAAAGGCGTTTCTGCTGACCAGATCTCCATCGTTTCTTACGGTAAAGAAAAACCAGCAGTACTGGGTCACGACGAAGCGGCTTACTCCAAAAACCGTCGTGCCGTACTCGTTTACTAAGAGAATTGCATGAGCAGTAACTTCAGACATCATCTGATGAGTCTGTCGTTACTGGTTGGAATAGCGGCCCCCTGGGCCGCTTTTGCTCAGGCACCAATCAGTAGTGTCGGCTCAGGCTCGGTAGAAGACCGGGTCACTCAACTCGAGCGTATTTCTAACGCTCACAGCCAGCTTTTAACTCAACTCCAGCAGCAGCTTTCCGATAACCAGAATGATATTGATTCCCTTCGTGGTCAGATCCAGGAGAGTCAGTATCAGCTTAATCAGGTTGTGGAGCGCCAGAAGCAAATTTTGTTGCAGATGGATAGCCTTAACAGCGGCGGAGCAGCAGCACAGCCAGCAGCAGGCGATCAAAGCGGTGCGGCAACGCCTGCACCTGCGGCAGATGCCTCCGCGTCGTCTGGTGCGCCTGTACAGAGCGGTGACGCGAATACGGACTACAACGCGGCCATTGCCCTGGTGCAGGACAAATCGCGCCAGGACGATGCTATCGTTGCGTTTCAGAACTTCGTTAAGAAGTACCCTGATTCCACTTACCAGCCAAATGCGAACTACTGGCTGGGTCAGTTGAATTACAACAAGGGTAAAAAGGATGATGCGGCGTTTTATTTTGCCTCTGTGGTGAAAAATTACCCGAAATCACCGAAAGCGCCTGATGCGATGTATAAAGTCGGCGTGATCATGCAGGACAAAGGCGACACTGCAAAAGCCAAAGCGGTTTATCAGCAGGTGGTTGCAAAATTCCCGGGTACAGACGGCGCCAAACAAGCGCAAAAACGTTTAAGTTCGATGGGTTGATTATCGCATGACCAGAAATCGCGTCATTTCTGGTCGTGCAGCATGATTCCTAAGCAGTTAAGTGATCTTCATCGAAATTTTTGTTGCGCAGAATTCTTAAATCAGTAATATATGCCGCCGTTGCCACGGGATATCAAACAACGTGAAAGCAGCGCAAAAGTGGGTCGTTAGCTCAGTTGGTAGAGCAGTTGACTTTTAATCAATTGGTCGCAGGTTCGAATCCTGCACGACCCACCACTTAAAGCAGTTCTGGCAGTACAGAGTGGGTGATTAGCTCAGTTGGTAGAGCATCTCCTTTACACGGAGGGGGTCGGCGGTTCGAGCCCGTCATCACCCACCACTCGGGTCGTTAGCTCAGTTGGTAGAGCAGTTGACTTTTAATCAATTGGTCGCAGGTTCGAATCCTGCACGACCCACCAATTTTATTGGTTCCGAGTGATAATTCAGGCAACACCCGAATGGGTCGTTAGCTCAGTTGGTAGAGCAGTTGACTTTTAATCAATTGGTCGCAGGTTCGAATCCTGCACGACCCACCAGCCTGAATAGATTTGAAGTACATCCCGCAAGGGGTCGTTAGCTCAGTTGGTAGAGCAGTTGACTTTTAATCAATTGGTCGCAGGTTCGAATCCTGCACGACCCACCAGTGTTGAAAGGCGCCCTAAAGGCGCCTTTTTGCTATCTGTCGTTCGCCAGTGCCTTGTAGGTCGGGTAAGGCGAAGCCGCCACCCGACAGATGCTACCGGCATCAATTCCCGATGACATTCTTCCTCAAATTCGCTATCTTGTTTAGTATACAAAACACCATTGCCTCATTTTTGTTATCTCATGCAAAACAAAGGCAATATTGTTAAGCCAGTAAAACGAGAAGCCATAATGAGTGTGATGTTTGATCCCGAAACCGCAATCTATCCCTTCCCGCCGAAGCCCGCTGCGCTAAGCCGGGATGAAAAACAGTTCTATCGTGAAAAAATCAAGCGCCTGCTTAAAGAGCGTGATGCGGTGATGGTGGCGCATTACTACACCGACCCGGAAATTCAGCAGCTGGCAGAAGAGACGGGCGGCTGTATCTCAGATTCCCTGGAAATGGCGCGTTTCGGTGCAAAACATCCTGCCTCCACGCTGCTGGTTGCAGGTGTGCGCTTCATGGGCGAAACGGCAAAAATTCTCAGCCCGGAAAAAACCATACTGATGCCGACGCTGAATGCCGAATGCTCCCTTGACCTCGGTTGCCCGATTGATGAGTTCACCGCCTTCTGTGATGCCCACCCTGATCGTACCGTGGTGGTCTATGCCAACACGTCTGCGGCGGTGAAAGCCCGGGCAGACTGGGTAGTGACCTCTAGTATCGCCGTTGAGCTGATTGAGCATCTGGACAGCCTGGGGGAGAAAATCATCTGGGCGCCCGATCGTCACCTGGGAAACTATGTACAAAAACAAACCGGTGCGGATGTGCTGTGCTGGCAGGGCGCCTGTATCGTTCACGACGAGTTTAAGACCCAGGCCCTGACGCGCATGAGAGGATTATACCCGGACGCCGCGATTCTGGTGCACCCGGAATCCCCGCAGTCCATCGTCGACATGGCGGATGCCGTCGGGTCAACCAGCCAGCTCATTCATGCTGCGAAAACCCTGTTACACAAGCAGCTCATTGTGGCGACCGATCGCGGTATCTTCTACAAGATGCAGCAGGCCGTGCCGGAAAAAACGTTGCTCGAAGCGCCGACCGCCGGAGAAGGGGCGACCTGCCGAAGCTGCGCGCATTGCCCGTGGATGGCGATGAATGGGCTCAAAGCGATTGCGGAGGGGCTGGAAAACGGTGGCGCAGCGCATGAGATCCACGTGGATGCCGCTCTGCGTGAAGGCGCGTTAATTCCACTTAACCGTATGCTGGATTTTGCGGCTACACTACGTACTTAACTTATTACGCCCCGGAGAAAAAATGGATTTTTTTAGCACACAGAACATCCTGGTTCATATCCCGATTGGTGCGGGCGGCTATGACCTGTCGTGGATTGAAGCGGTGGGTACGCTGGCCGGTTTACTCTGTATCTGGCTGGCCAGCCTTGAGAAGATCAGCAACTATGCGTTCGGGCTGATAAACGTCACGCTGTTTGCGATCATCTTTTTCCAGATCCAGCTCTACGCCAGCCTGCTTCTACAGCTGTTCTTCTTCGCAGCCAATATCTATGGCTGGTACGCCTGGTCTCGGCAAAACAGTCAGCAGGAGGCGGAACTGCAAATCCGCTGGCTGCCGTTGCCAAAAGCCATCACCTGGTTCGCGGCCTGCGTGGTAGCTATCGGCTTTATGACCGTCTTTATTGATCCGGTATTTGCCTTCCTGACGCGCGTGGCGGTCTCGGTCATGTCGGGTCTGGGATTAAACGTGACGATGCCTGAGCTTCAGCCGGATGCCTTCCCGTTCTGGGATTCCTGCATGATGGTACTGTCGATTGCCGCAATGATCCTGATGACCCGTAAATACGTTGAGAACTGGCTGCTGTGGGTGGTCATCAACGTCATTAGCGTGGTGATTTTTGCCCGCCAGGGTGTTTATGCCATGTCGCTGGAGTACATGCTGCTGACGGTCATTGCCCTGAACGGCAGTCGCATGTGGATTAACAGCGCGCGTGAGCGTGGCTCGCGCGCGCTTTCCCGTTAATGGTGATGGGCGTGTGAGTGGCCGGACTGCGCCTCGTTCAGGTGACAGTCTGGCCCGTTACATGGCTGATACTCCATCTGGATGGTGGTGTGCGCAATTTCGTAGTGATGCTCAAGGAAGTGCCGAATACGTTCAAGCAACGCATCGTGATCGTGGGGCGGAATAACCTGAACGTGCAGCGTCATAAGCGGTTTCTCACCCACCAGCCAGACGTGAACGTGGTGAACGTTACGGACTTCAGGAATGGAACGACACAGATTGCGTTTTAGCTCGCCAATATCCAGCGACGTGGGAGCGCCTTCCAGCAGCTCATTGACGCTCTCTTTCAACAACCGCCAGGCACTGCGTAATACAAGGCACGATACCAGCACGGAAAGAATCGGGTCGATAGGGGTCCAGCCCGTGCCCATAATGATCAGCGCGGCTACGATGGCACCTACGGAACCCAGCAGATCGCCCAGCACATGAAGCGCCGCGGCCCGTACGTTCAGATTTTTTTCACTGCTGCCGCGGTGCAATATCCAGAACGCCAGAATATTGGCGACCAACCCGGCAATGGCGATAACCATCATTGTCGTCCCGGCTATCGGTTGTGGATGCCGAAAGCGCTGAAAAGCCTCCCAGACGATAAGAATAGTAATGACCACCAGTGCAATCGCATTCACAAAGGCGGCAAGCGTGGTCAGTCTGAGCCAGCCAAAGGTGTGGCGGGTATTGGGAGGGCGACGGGCAAACTGCACGGCCAGCAGAGCAAACAGGAGCGCGGCAGCGTCGGTCAGCATATGCCCGGCATCGGCCAGCAGCGCCAGCGATCCGGATATCAGCCCGCCTGTGACCTCAATTATCATAAAGGTGGCAGTGACGCCAAAAGCCAGCAGAAGCCGTTTGGCATTTTCATCGCCAGTGGAGTGGGAATGGGAGTGGGAGTGCGCCATGGTATCGTTCCTGATTTATTATTATTTTTAGTGTAGCGTTTTTAAGAGCTTAAATAAAAAAGGAGAGCATTCGCTCTCCCTGTTTTACTTTACGGAAGGTTACTGGGTAGTACCGTCCGTTTTGGTATTGGCATCGCTGCCTACTTTGTCATTCGGGTCCGGGCATTTCCCGTCTTTACACACTGAGTTTTTATGAACCTCGTCGGTAGTCATACCCTCATGGTTCATCGTACCTGTGTTCGTCCCGCCGGTGTTGGTATTGCCCGTGTTGATATTACTGTTATCAACATTGTTTGGCGCAATATTCTGTTTTGCATCCGGCGCAACCTGGCCTGCTTCGGCAGCGGCATTCGCGTCGCCGTTGCTGCCGGATGAGCCTGCGTCAGCAGCCAGTACGCTACCGCTTGCCAGAGTAAGGGTTGCCGTCAGGAAAAGCGTAGTCAGTTTCGTCATTTTCATCATGGTGCTCCTGTTCTTATCGTTACGCTGGATAACATTCTCCAACAGTGCATCTTGTTCAGTGGCGAAAGATCCCAGTTTCCTGATTTATGTCAGGATGGAATCGCGTATAAATATTTAAAAACAGTCGTTACAAGTAAAAAGCTTAGGCCAGATCTCATTTTTCGCTATTTTGTTGTGTATTTTAGGCGAATTCCAGGAATTATCTGCGCGAAGTGTAAAAGCCCGTTTACACTTCGTGGCCGACAAGTTAGATTGAAAGGATTGCTTTCATTACTAAAGATATGGCAGAGCCGGAAAGAAGATGAATTATCAGAACGACGATTTACGCATTAAAGAGATCAATGAGTTATTACCTCCCGTAGCGCTCCTTGAAAAATTCCCCGCCACCGAAAATGCCGCCAACACGGTGTCTCATGCCCGCAAGGCGATCCACAAGATCCTGAAAGGTAGCGACGATCGTCTTCTGGTGGTCATTGGGCCGTGCTCCATTCACGATCCTGCTGCGGCCAAAGAGTATGCGTCCCGTCTGCTCGCCCTGCGTGAAGAGCTGAAAGGCGAACTGGAAATCGTGATGCGCGTTTATTTCGAAAAACCGCGTACCACCGTGGGCTGGAAAGGGTTGATCAACGATCCGCATATGGACAACAGTTTCCAGATCAACGACGGCCTGCGCATTGCGCGTAAGCTGCTGCTGGAGATCAACGACAGCGGGCTGCCTGCTGCCGGAGAATTCCTCGATATGATCACCCCGCAGTATCTGGCTGACCTGATGAGCTGGGGCGCTATTGGCGCGCGTACGACGGAATCTCAGGTTCACCGTGAGCTGGCGTCTGGCCTGTCATGCCCGGTGGGGTTCAAAAATGGCACTGATGGCACCATTAAAGTCGCTATTGACGCCATTAATGCGGCTGGCGCGCCGCACTGCTTCCTGTCGGTGACCAAGTGGGGCCACTCCGCTATCGTGAATACCAGCGGTAATGGCGATTGCCATATCATACTGCGCGGCGGTAAAGAGCCTAACTACAGTGCTAAACACGTAGCGGAGGTAAAAGCAGGGCTGGAGAAAGCGGGTCTGGCACCGCAGGTGATGATCGATTTCAGCCATGCCAACTCCAGCAAACAGTTTAAAAAGCAGATGGAAGTCGGCGCAGATGTGTGTCAGCAAATCGCCAGCGGTGAACGCGCAGTGATTGGGGTGATGATTGAGAGCCATCTGGTGGAAGGCAACCAGAACCTGGAGGGCAGCGAGCCGCTGGTCTACGGTAAGAGCGTGACGGATGCCTGCATTGGCTGGGACGATACCGATGCGATCCTGCGTCAGTTGGCGGATGCGGTTAAAGCGCGTCGCGGCTAAGTTTGTCCCGGGCAATAAAAAAGCGTGGATTGCTCCACGCTTTTTTTATGTCCGGCGAATATTACTTCGCTTTACCCTGGTTCGCCACGGCCGCCGCTTTTGCAGCGATTTCGTCGGCGTTACCCAGGTAGTAATGTTTAACTGGCTTGAAGTTTTCGTCGAACTCGTACACCAGCGGCACGCCGGTAGGGATATTCAGCTCGAGGATTTCATCTTCACCCATGTTGTCCAGGTATTTCACCAGCGCACGCAGGGAGTTACCGTGAGCAGCGATAATGACGCGCTCGCCGCTTTTCAGGCGTGGCAGAATGGTTTCGTTCCAGTAAGGCACAACGCGGTCGATGGTCAGCGCCAGGCTTTCGGTCTGCGGCAGTTCAGCCTCAGTCAGCTTCGCGTAACGCGGATCGTGGCCCGGGTAGCGCTCGTCATCTTTGCTCAGCTCTGGAGGCGTGACCGCAAAACCACGACGCCACTGCTTAACCTGCTCGTCACCGTATTTTTCTGCGGTTTCCGCTTTGTTCAGACCTTGCAGCGCACCGTAGTGACGCTCGTTCAGTTTCCAGGATTTCTCAACCGGTAGCCAGGCCTGATCCAGCTCGTCCAGAACGTTCCACAGGGTATGGATGGCACGTTTCAGCACAGAGGTGTAAGCAAAGTCAAAGGTGAAGCCTTCTTCTTTCAGCAGTTTACCTGCCGCTTTTGCTTCGCTCACGCCTTTCTCGGACAGATCAACGTCATACCAACCGGTGAAGCGGTTTTCGTTGTTCCACTGGCTTTCGCCGTGGCGCACCAGGACAAGCTTAGTATTAGCCATTTCTTACTCCTCAAGCATTTTGAATGATAACAATTCTCATTATATTGCCGTGACTGTGCCAGCAGCAACGCTTAACCCTAACCATAGCGAAAATAGTTCGAGAGTGTAAGATGCATGTGAATCCAGGGTTATGATTTTGTCTGCGATCGCCGCTATTTTCAGCAAGGCGGAGATAAAAAAGCCCTCGCGATGAGGGCCAGTCTTTTTTGCCGGATGGCGCTTCGCTTATCAGGCCTATATTCGTAGGCCCGTGTGCCGCCGGACATTAAGCGCGCGGAATGAAATGATACTCGGTGACGCTTACGTACTCTTCACCCGGACGTAGCACGCAGTCCGGCTGCGGCCATTCAGGATGGTTAGGCGTGTCCGGCAGGAACTCACTCTCCAGCGCCAGTCCTTGCCAGGCGCCGTAGGCGTCATGTTCACGCGCCGTAGTACCCTCCAGATAGTTACCGGAGTAGAACTGTAGGGCAGGGGCGGTGGTGTAGACCGTTATCTGTAACTTCTCATCAGCAGACCAGACCTGTGCGGCAGGTTGAGAAAGATCGCCTTTTGCCTGCAACAGGAACGCGTGGTCGTAGCCTTTCACCTTGCGCTGATCGTCATCACTCAGGAAATCCTGAGCAATGGTTTTCGGCTGACGGAAATCAAAGCTATTTCCGCTTACCGGTTTCAGCGCCTGATAAGGGATACCCATCTCATCGACCGGGAGATACTCGTCCGCCAGGATCTGGAGTTTGTGGCTGCGGACATCGGTCTGATTACCGTCAAGGTTGAAATAGGCGTGGTTAGTCAGATTGACCGGGCACGGCTTATCGACGGTCGCGCGATACTCAATGGCGATGCGATTATCTTCGGTCAGGGTGAAGCGCGCGGTTGCGGTGAGATTGCCCGGGAAGCCCTGGTCTCCATCGAGGGAGTCCAGAGAGAACCAGACCTCACCGTCATTTTGCTGCACAATCTTCCAGCGACGTTTATCAAACCCTTCCGGGCCGCCGTGCAGCTGATTTTCGCCCTGGCTGGCAAGCAGGGAATACGTTACGCCGTCCAGCGTAAACTGGCTTCTGGCGATGCGGTTAGCGTAGCGGCCTATGGATGCGCCCAGAAAAGCGGTCTGCTCGATATACTGCTCCGGCGATGCGCAGCCAAGCAGGGTTTCGCGCACGCTGCCGTCAGGCATCGGTACGCGGGCAGAAAGTAACGTTGCGCCCCAGTCCATCAGCGTAACCACCATCCCGGCGCTGTTGCGCAGGGTTAACAGGCGATACGGCAGACCATCCGGTGCGAGTGTTGGTGTTTCGTTTAGCACTGTCCGGCTCCTTGTGATGCTTTGCAGACATAGAAAGTTTCTTTGATGCCCGTTTTGGCTTCGTACTGTTTTGCCACCGCGTCCTGAATGGCAGGGACCAGCTCTTCCGGCACCAGGGCGACGACGCACCCGCCAAATCCGCCGCCGGTCATACGCACGCCGCCTTTGTCGCCAATCGTGGCTTTCACAATTTCAACCAGGGTGTCGATTTGCGGCACGGTGATTTCGAAATCGTCACGCATGGAGGAATGCGATTCGGCCATCAGCTCGCCCATCCGCTTCAGGTCACCTTTTGCCAGCGCGGAGGCGGCTTCTACGGTACGGGCATTTTCCGTCAGTATATGACGCACGCGCTTCGTGACAACCGGGTCCAGCTCGTGGGCAACCTTGTTAAATTCATCAAGTGAGACATCACGCAGGGCTGGCTGCTGGAAGAAGCGCGCGCCGGTTTCGCACTGTTCGCGACGGGTGTTGTACTCGCTGCCCACCAGGGTGCGTTTGAAGTTGCTGTTGATGATCACCACAGCCGCCCCTTTAGGCAGTGGAACCGCTTTGGTCCCGAGGGAGCGGCAGTCAATCAGCAAAGCGTGTTCTTTCTTGCCCAGCGCGGAAATCAGCTGATCCATAATGCCGCAGTTGCAGCCTACGAACTGGTTTTCCGCTTCCTGACCGTTGAGGGCGATTTGCGCCCCGTCCAGCGGCAGATGATAAAGCTGCTGGAACACGGTGCCGACCGCCACTTCCAGCGATGCGGAAGAGCTTAATCCCGCCCCCTGCGGCACGTTGCCGCTGATCACCAGATCGGCCCCGCCGAAATTCTTGTTACGCTTTTGCAGGTGCTTCACCACGCCGCGAACATAGTTCGACCACTGCTGGCTGTCGTGGGTCACGATCGGCGCATCGAGGGAAAATTCGTCAATTTCGTTGCCGTAATCCGCGGCCATCACTCTCACCTGACGATCGTCGCGTTTCGCGCAGCTGATCACCGTCTGGTAGTCGATGGCACACGGCAGGACAAAACCGTCGTTATAGTCGGTGTGCTCGCCGATCAGATTAACGCGGCCTGGCGCCTGGATAACATGGGTGGCAGGGTAGCCAAATTTTTCAGCAAACAGGGATTGTGTTTTATCTTTCAGACTCATTTTTAGACTCCTGATTCGCGGTAATGGACGTCGCTAACGGCACGCAGACGTTCTGCCGCCTGTTCCGCCGTCAGGTCGCGCTGGGTTTCCGCCAGCATTTCATAGCCCACCATGAATTTACGTACCGTCGCAGAACGCAGCAGCGGCGGGTAGAAGTGTGCATGTAACTGCCAGTGTTGATTCTCTTCGCCGTTAAACGGCGCGCCGTGCCAGCCCATGGAGTAGGGGAAGGAGCACTGGAAGAGGTTGTCGTAGCGGCTGGTCAGTTTTTTCAGCGCCAGCGCAAGGTCGTCTCGCTGGGCGCCGCTGAGTTCGGTAATGCGCTGAACATGGGCTTTCGGCAGCAGCAGCGTCTCAAACGGCCACGCCGCCCAGTAAGGGACCACCGCAAGCCAGTGCTCGGTTTCCACCACGATACGGCTGCCATCCGCCAGCTCACGCTGGGTGTAATCCACCAGCATCGGCGAACCGTTCTGGGCGAAATACGCTTTTTGCAGTCGGTCCTCACGCTCGGCTTCATTCGGCAGGAAGCTGTTCGCCCAGATCTGACCGTGCGGATGCGGGTTGGAGCAGCCCATCGCCGCGCCTTTGTTTTCGAACACCTGCACCCACGGATAGCTCTGCCCCAGCTCTGCGGTTTGCGCCTGCCAGGTGCTGACCACCTCTTTCAGCGCCTCCACGCTGAGCTCCGGCAGCGTTTTGCTGTGATCGGGCGAGAAGCAGATCACGCGGCTGGTGCCGCGGGCGCTTTCGCAGCGCATCAGCGGGTCATGGCTTTCCGGCGCGTCTGGCGTATCGGTCATCAGCGCGGCAAAGTCGTTAGTAAACACGAAGGTGCCTTGGTAGTCCGGGTTTTTATCGCCCGTCACGCGCGTATTGCCCGGGCAGAGGAAACAGTCCGGATCATGCTGCGGCAGCGTCTGTTTGGCAGGCGTCTCTTGCGCCCCCTGCCAGGGGCGCTTGGCGCGATGCGGTGAAACTAAAATCCATTGCCCGCTGAGCGGGTTAAAACGACGATGCGGGTGATCGACGGGATTGAATTGCGTCATGACAAATCCTTAATCTGGATAGCCTTGCGGATGGCGCGACTGCCAGTGCCAGGTATCCTGTGCCATTTCATCAAGCGTGCGGGTGACACGCCAGTTAAGCTCTTTATCCGCTTTGGTGGCATCGGCCCAGTAAGCCGGGAGGTCGCCATCCCGGCGGGGAGCGAAGTGATACTTCACCGGCTTGCCGCAGGCTTTACTGAAGGCATTCACCACGTCCAGCACGCTGCTGCCGATCCCGGCGCCGAGGTTGTAAATATGCACGCCCGGTTTATCAGCCAGCTGCTGCATCGCCGCCACGTGGCCGTCGGCCAGATCCATGACGTGAATGTAATCGCGCACGCCGGTGCCATCTTCGGTGGGATAATCGTTACCAAAAATCGCCAGGGAATCGCGGCGCCCTACGGCAACCTGCGCGATATACGGCATCAGGTTATTAGGAATGCCCTGCGGATCTTCGCCCATATCACCTGACGGATGTGCGCCGACCGGGTTGAAGTAGCGCAGCAAGGCGATGCTCCACTCAGGCTGGGCTTTTTGCAGGTCGGTCAGGATCTGCTCTACCATCAGCTTGCTTTTGCCATACGGGCTTTGCGGCGTACCGGTCGGGAAGCTTTCAACGTAAGGGATTTTTGGCTGATCGCCGTAGACGGTCGCGGAGGAGCTGAAGATAAAATTTTTAACGTTGGCCGCTCGCATGGCGGAGATCAGACGCAGGGTACCGTTAACGTTGTTGTCATAGTACTCAAGCGGTTTTGCCACCGATTCGCCAACCGCTTTCAGGCCCGCGAAGTGGATAACGGTTTCAATCGCGTGATCGTGAAGGATTTCAGTCATCAATGCTTCATTGCGGATGTCGCCTTCCACGAAAGTCGGCTGTTTACCCGAAAGGCGTTCAATGACCGGCAGCACGCTGCGCTTACTGTTGCACAGGTTATCAAGAATGACGACATCGTGGCCGCTTTGCAGCAGTTGCACACAGGTATGACTTCCTATGTAACCGCTACCACCTGTTACCAGAACTCGCATATTTCGCTCCATTAGGCTTATGGTATGAATTAACCATAGCATATCAGAGACGCGAAAAGTGTGACATGGGATAAAATAGTGGTATCGTTTACACTGGTTTTCACACGCGCTTTTTCACAGACTGAGTGCATTGTAGATCAAAGAGATAGAGATGTATTGTTGCAGGTTGTCTGAAAAGCGGAGGGCAGCGCCCTCCATGTGTTAATCGATTTTGCTCAGCAGGTAGCGGTATTGCTCGCGGTCAGGGACAAATTCCAGCCGATGGGTGATGCAGGACGGGGCATCTTCAGCATGGTGGGACACAAACAGCAGCTGGGTTTCACCTTCGCTAATCAGGACATCCACAAAGCGGCGGATCAGCTGACGGTTGAGCGGATCCAGCCCCTGCAACGGTTCGTCAAGAATCAGCAGCGTAGGGTGCTTGACCAGCGCGCGGACGATCAATGCCAGCCGCTGCTGCCCCCACGACAGGCTGTGGAATGGCGCATCGGCGACCCGGTTATCCATACCCAGAATATCCAGCCACTGCTGCGCCAGCTTGTGCTGCTTGTCGGATACCGCCTGATAAATACCAATGGAGTCGAAGAAGCCAGAGAGGATCACGTTTCGCACCGTGGTGCTCACCCGGTAGTCCAGGTGCAGGCTGCTGCTGACATAGCCGATGTGCTTTTTGATATCCCAGATGGTTTCCCCGCTGCCGCGGCGACGGCCGAACAGGGTGAGATCGTTGCTGTATCCCTGCGGGTGATCCCCGGTGATCAGGCTCAGCAGCGTGGATTTACCCGCCCCGTTGGGGCCGACGATCTGCCAGTGCTCACCAGGATTAACCGTCCAGCTGAGGTGATTAAGAATAGGGCGATCGTCGTAAGCAACCACCCCATCGCGCAGCACAATGCGCGGCTGGTCAGGGTCCAGCCCGTGGCGTGCTGAAGGCGCATCCGGCTCCGGCAGGGCAATACCGTCCAGTTTCTCGCTGTGCGCCAGCTGCGCAATCAGCGCCTGCCGAAGCAGTACGGCTTTCTCGCCGGTTTCGGTCAGGCTACAGTCCGCCAGCACGCCCGCATAATGTACGAAATCCGGGATCTCATCAAAGCGGTTAAGAACCAGCACAAGCGTGTATCCCTGCTGGTTAAGCGACGCCAGCAACGCTGCCAGTTGCGCGCGGGATTGCACATCCAGTCCGTCAAACGGTTCATCCAGGATCAGGAGTTCCGGCTCGCTCATCAGCGCCTGACACAGCAGCGTTTTGCGCGTTTCACCGGTTGAAAGGTATTTAAAGCGGCGATTAAGCAGGGCGGTAATGCCAAATTGCTCCGCCAGCTGCTGACAGCGGGTAGGATCTTTTATCTCATCCTGGATAATTTCCGCCGTCGTGCGGCCGGTATCTTCTTCGCCGGGGCTGAGCAAATCGGTATTGTTACGCTGCCACTCATCGCTGACCAGCTTTTGCAGCTGTTCGAAGGAAAGGCGCGTCAGCCGGGTAAAGGTGCAGCGACGTTCACCCTTCAGTTGGGTTAATTCGCCTGCCAGAGCGCGGGCCAGCGCGGATTTTCCGCTGCCATTCGTGCCCACAAACGCCCAGCTTTCTCCGGCGCGAAGGGTTAACTCTGGCAGCGATAAGGTACGGGTATCACTAAGACGAAACGTGCCTTGCGAAATATGCAATGATGACATGTGTTATCCCATTTTTTGCAGCAACAGATGTCAGGGATACTCAGTGTAAGCAGGGTTGTCAATGCGCTTAGCATAATGTGGCGATAATTACCCTGTCTGCATTGAAATATGCGGTCACCACAGCACCTTCGTCTAATTCGGTCGCGTCGTTCACCGGAACGGTGGCGCAGAGCAACTGTCCATCCGGCAGGGTCATCAGCACTTCACATTGTTCTGCGCCGCGCTCGATGTGGCTGATACGCCCGCGTAGCTGGTTGTCGGCCTCTGCGGCCTGCTCAGGGTTGAGTGCGATGCTGATCCAGGGCGCTTTGAGTAATACCAGCACCTCCTGACCTTCGTTCAGCCCAAGGCGTTGACCACTTTGCGCGGTGATGGCGGCTTTCAGGCGCGTCGTACCGTCCGCGAGCAGGATCTCTATATGCTCCTGCACCTGCGAATGATCGCGCCCCGTCACCGTACCAAACCACTGGTTGCGGGCGCTGGTCTGCAAAGAGAAACGGGAGATGGCGCCCAGCAGGCTGTCCAGCGGCAGGTTGTCGTCATCGCTCAGCACATCAAATGCTTTTTGCTGGATCTGCGCCAGTAAATCGTAGAGCTGGATCAGACGTTGCCCATAACGCGTCAACACGGCGCCGCCGCCGCCTTTCCCGCCGGTGGCGCGCTCAACCAGCGTATGTTCGCTCAGGGTGTTCATGTCGTTAATCGCATCCCAGGCGCTTTTATAGCTGATGCCGGCGTTTTTGGCTCCCTGGCTAATCGAGCCAGTTTGTTCTATTTGTTTTAACAGGGCGATGCGTCGCGGATCGGCGAAAAGCTTCTGCTGAAGTCGTAGGGTGAGGAGAATTTCGGCCTGCATAACAGTGTCCCGGTAAAAAGGCTATTGTGACCCAAATGCCCGGGGGCGGAAAGCGCACCGCACAAAAGGGGATGTTTTTCTTACTTTTCAGGGTAGAATAAGCCGTTCACAAGATCTGGAGAAAACCATGTTAGAGTTGTTGAAAAGTCTGGTATTCGCGGTAATCATGGTGCCAGTAGTGATGGCTATCATCCTCGGTGCCATCTACGGCCTGGGTGAAGTGTTCAACGTCTTTTCGAACATTGGTCATCGTCGTGACCAGCCTAAAAAGCAGCAATGATTTCCTCCAAAACGCCCGGCCAGCCCGGGCGTTTTGCTCTCAAGTTTATTCCTTTCCCGCCGATATCTTTTACAACGTTCCTTGAGTTTACGCATTAATGGGTACGATTTAGCGCTAGGAACACCTGCGATATGTCGTTATATTTATTTGTATATAACGATACACACAGGAGCTTCAAATGGCACGTTCATGGGTACGCCTTTTCGCAGGGGCAACGCTGACTCTCTCACTCACCGCCCACGCACTGGCGGATGAAGGAAAAATCACGGTCTTTGCGGCGGCGTCGCTGACTAACGCGATGCAGGATATTGCTGCGGTATACAAAAAAGAGAAAAACGTCGAGGTGGTCTCGTCGTTTGCCTCCTCGTCCACGCTGGCCCGCCAGATTGAAGCGGGGGCACCCGCGGATCTGTTCATCTCTGCCGATCAGAAATGGATGGATTACGCGGTGGAGAAAAAATCTGTTGATACGGCTACCCGCGAAACGCTGCTGGGAAATAGCCTGGTGGTGGTCGCGCCCACAAACAGCAAGCAGGACGACATCGCCATCAACAAACAGACGGACTGGACCCGTCTGCTCAACGGTGGCCGTCTGGCGGTAGGCGATCCGGAGCATGTTCCTGCCGGGATTTATGCGAAAGAAGCGCTACAAAAACTGGGTGCATGGGAGACCTTATCGCCGAAGCTGGCTCCCGCAGAAGATGTGCGTGGCGCGCTGGCGCTGGTGGAGCGTAACGAAGCGCCACTCGGGATCGTTTACGGCTCCGATGCCGTCGCCAGTAAAGGTGTGAAGGTGGTGGGCACCTTCCCGGAAGACTCGCATAAGAAAGTAGAATATCCTGTTGCGATAGTTGATGGACATAAAAATGCGACCGTGACGGCCTTTGTTGACTACCTGAAGGGGCCGGAAGCGTCCGCGATCTTTAAACGTTACGGATTTACGACTCACGAATGATATTGACCGAACCTGAATGGCAGGCCGTGCTGCTGAGCCTGAAAGTCTCTTCCCTGGCGGTTGCGCTGAGTTTGCCCTTTGGGGTGTTCTTTGCCTGGTTACTGGTTCGCGTGAAGTTTCCAGGCAAAGCCCTGCTCGACAGTGTTCTCCATCTTCCGCTTGTCTTACCGCCTGTGGTGGTCGGATATCTGCTGCTGATCTCCATGGGGCGGCGCGGTTTTATCGGCGAATGGCTGTACGACTGGTTCGGACTGACCTTCGCTTTCAGCTGGCGCGGCGCGGTTCTGGCCGCGGCAGTAATGTCCTTCCCGCTGATGGTGCGCGCTATCCGCCTGGCGCTGGAAGGGGTGGATATCCGGTTAGAACAGGCCGCCCGCACGCTGGGCGCAGGCCGCTGGCGGGTATTCCTGACCATTACGCTTCCGCTCACGTTACCGGGCATTATTGTCGGTACGGTGTTAGCCTTCGCCCGCTCGTTGGGTGAGTTTGGCGCGACCATCACCTTTGTGTCGAACATTCCCGGCGAGACGCGGACCATCCCGTCGGCCATGTATACCCTGATTCAGACCCCGGGCGGCGAAGGTGCGGCGGCCCGGCTGTGTATTATTTCGATTGTGCTCGCTCTGGTCTCGCTGCTGGTGTCTGAGTGGCTGGCGCGCCTCAGCCGTGAACGGATGGGGAAATCGTGATGCTGGAACTCAACTTTACGCAAACCCTGGGCAGTCACACCCTGACGCTGAACGAAACGCTGCCTGCCAGCGGTATCACCGCCATTTTTGGCGTGTCCGGGGCGGGGAAAACGTCGCTGATTAATGCGATAAGCGGCCTGACTCGTCCCCAGTCTGGCCGTATTGTGCTAAATAACCGCGTCTTGAATGACGCGGAGAAGAAGGTCTGCCTGTCACCGGACAAACGCCGTATCGGCTATGTGTTTCAGGATGCGCGCCTGTTTCCGCACTACAGCGTTCGCGGGAACCTGCGTTACGGCATGGCAAAAAACATGGCCGGACAGTTCGATAAGCTGGTGGCGCTGCTGGGCATCGAACCGCTGCTGGATCGTCTGCCGTCGTCGCTGTCGGGTGGTGAAAAACAGCGCGTGGCGATTGGCCGCGCCCTGTTAACCGCGCCGGAACTGTTGCTGCTGGATGAGCCGCTGGCCTCGCTGGATATTCCGCGCAAGCGCGAGCTGCTGCCGTATCTGCAACGTCTGGCGCGGGAAATCAATGTGCCAATGCTCTACGTCAGCCATTCGCTGGATGAGATTTTACATCTGGCCGACAAAGTGCTGGTGCTGGAAGCGGGCAGGGTGAAGGCATTCGGCAATCTGGAGGAGGTGTGGGGCAGCAGCGTTATGCATCCATGGCTGCCAAAGGAGCAGCAGAGCAGCATTCTGAAGGTGAGCGTGCTGGAGCACCATCCGCACTACGCGATGACCGCGCTGGCGCTGGGCGATCAGCATTTGTGGGTGAATAAAATCGATACGCCGATTCAGTCCACGTTACGGATCCGCATTCAGGCGTCGGATGTCTCCCTGGTCCTGCAACCGCCGCTGCAAACCAGTATCCGCAATATTTTGCGCGCAAAAGTGGCGCAGTGTTTTGATGATAACGGCCAGGTGGAAGTGCAGCTGGAAGTAGGCAACAGAACGCTGTGGGCGCGCATCAGCCCGTGGGCCAGGGATGAGCTGGGCATCAAGCCTGGCCTGTGGCTTTACGCGCAAATCAAGAGCGTTTCTATCACCGCCTGATTACAGCAGGTGGGTATAAATATACTGCGCGATGCTGTCGGTGGTGTTATCGCCAATCACCACGTCAGCGCGCGCTTTCACCGCGTCATCGGCATTACCCATCGCCACGCCCGTTCCGGACGCTTCCAGCATGCTGATGTCGTTATAGTTATCGCCGAAGGCAATTACGTCCTGCATTGATCCGCCCTGCGATTCGACGAACTGGGTCAGACGCTTTCCTTTGCTGTTGCCTTTGCGGGCGATATCCACCTGATCGTGCCAGGACCATTCACATTCCAGACCCAGCGTATGCTCGACATGTTTTGCGAAAGTATTCAGTTTGGCGGTGTCTTCATCGGTCAGGGCAAATTTCCAGATTGCGTCGACGTCTTCCGCCGCCTGGCGCAGGGAGGAAACCTGAGTGAACACCGGACGCTGCGCTTCCGGCAGAGACAGAGCCCAGTTGCTGGTGCGGATCACATGGCCGGTAGGGCGTTCATACACCATGGCGTTGTCCACATACATCAGGCCGTGAATGGCATGCTCATCCAGTAAATCAATCAATTGCAGCGCCTGCGTAACGGGAAGCGGATCGGAGGCTAAAACCTTTTTTGCCTGATAATCATACAAATAGGTGCCATTACAACAAATTGCAGGTGTATCTAAGCCCAGTGCCTGATAAAAAGGATGAATGGCTACGTGATGTCGACCCGTTACGATGAGAAGTTGATACCCCGCTTCCTGGGCTCGTTTGAGGGCCTCAAGAGAAGAGGGGAGCAGGGTTTTCTGAGGGGTAAGCAGTGTTCCGTCTAAATCCAGGGCAATCACTCGCGAGGTCATTTTTTCTTCCGGGTTAATGTTGAATTTAAGGTCTGTCGGGATGGTACACCGAGAGCGGAACCCTGCAAAATCCCGGACTACAATTCAGCATTCACCGTTAAAAATAATCAGGAGTATTCATGAAACAAACCGTTTATACCGCCAGTCCTGAAAGTCAGCAGATCCATGTCTGGCGTTTGAATACAGAAGGTTCGCTTACGCTGGTTCAGGTTGTTGATGTGCCAGGCCAGGTGCAGCCGATGGTCGTCAGCCCGGATAAACGTTTTCTTTATGTCGGCGTACGCCCGGAATTCCGCGTACTGGCATACCGTATCTCCCCGGATGACGGCGCGCTGACCTATACCGCAGAAGCCCCGCTGCCGGGCAGCCCGACCCATATTTCCACTGACCATAAAGGCAACTTTATCTTCAGCGGCTCCTACAATGCAGGCTGCGTGAGCGTCACCCGCCTGGAAGACGGTATTCCCGTTGAAACCGTCGACGTGGTAGAAGGGCTCGAAGGTTGCCACTCCGCCAACATTTCGCCGGATAACCGCACGCTGTGGGTGCCAGCGCTTAAGCAGGACCGCATCTGCCTGTTCACCCTGAGCGATGACGGCCATCTGGTCGCGCAGAGCCCGGCGGAAGTCACCACCGTGGAAGGCGCAGGCCCGCGCCACATGGTCTTCCACCCGAATCAGCAGTATGCCTATGTCGTTAACGAGCTGAACAGCTCGGTAGACGTGTGGGAACTGAATGATCCTAACGGGCAGATCGAGTGCGTACAGACGCTGGACATGATGCCATCTGATTTCTCCGACACACGCTGGGCGGCAGACATTCACATTACGCCGGATGGCCGTCACCTGTATGCCTGTGACCGTACCTCCAGTCTGATCACCATCTTCAGCGTCTCTGAAGACGGCAGCGTTCTGGCAGTTGAAGGCTTCCAGCCGACAGAAACTCAGCCGCGCGGCTTTAATGTCGATCACAGCGGCAAATACCTGATTGCGGCGGGGCAGAAATCCCACCACATTGCGCTCTATGAAATCCAGGGCGTGCAGGGTCTACTGGAAGAGAAAGGACGCTATGCGGTCGGACAAGGGCCGATGTGGGTTGTGATTAACGCTCATTGATCCGTAGACGAAAAAAACCTCGCAAATGCGAGGTTTTTTTATGCGCGGTTAATGCATGAGGTAGGCCGGGTAAGGCGCAGCCGCCACCCGGCAGCAGGCATTTTACTGCTTCGGCTCAGCAACCACTTTGCTACCCAGACCGCGGTTGTTGTATTCCCACATGCGGTTAAAGTTAGCGTCGTTCAGGTTACGCTGCACGTTGTCTTTATCATCCACCGTGCCGGTGTTGCCGGAGAAAGGACGTTTCGAGATCGCCGCATCCGCCCACGGTTTCGCCATGTTAAAGCCTTCGTTAATCACGCTGTCGCGGATCACGACCTGGCCGTTAGTGGCGGAGTCCACGTCCAGCGAGCGACCAAGCTGCGCCACGCCATCGCCAGCAGCAGTAAAGCGGCTATTCACGGCCAGGAAGCCATAGAACAGGTTAGACTGCGTGGCCGGGGCAAAGACGTAACCTTCCTGCTGCGTACGTGAATTCACCACGCGGAAGTCGGTGTTATCAAATACCACCGCGCCGCGGCCAGAGACCATATCCACGTCGCCTTCAATGTAGCTGTTGGTGACCAGAGTACGCGTCAGACGGTTGTTCTGAAGGGTATTCTGCACGCCGCTGTTGGTCACGAAGAAGGTGTTCTGGCGGCCCAGGATATTGACGTTGTTAATCTGTACCTTGTCGCCATCGCTACGCAGCGCCACGGCCTGATGATTACCTGCGTCAACGCTGTCGCCCAGGGTGTTCTGAATGGTCAGGTTCTGCAATTGCAGGCCATTGTTCTGTGACCAGAATACCGCCGAACACATCACGCCAATGGTGGCGGCACGCTTGCGCTGGCAGTTATCAAACATATACCACGCCGGTTTACCTGGCATGTATTTACCGGCCGGGTTCACCAGATGGCGCCAGGTGGTGCTGTCGATCTCTGAATCAATCGCCAGGCCAATTTTTACGTCGACCGCTTTTTCGCCCAGGCCGTAAAGCGTAATGCTTCCCGGTGCCGCCGGAACATAAACGGTTCCTTCGTATTCACCCGGCAGGATGGCAATGTACTGACGAGATGCGCTGTGTTTGGTGATTGCGGCATCAACGGCTGCCTGAATAGAGGTGTGTGTAACGCCCTCTGCCCCGGCCGGGCCGACAACGAAGTCTGGCTGTTTCGGCAGGTTAATAGAAGAAGGCGTCCACGGGGCTGCATTGGGATCCATCGCCGAGAAATAGTGCGCACGGGTGAAGTTCTTCGCTTCAGCCGCTGACAGGATCGGACGGGAAGCGGTGCCCGGAGCAACCTGCTCAGAAGGTTGCTGATCCGGTGGTGTTGAACTGCAAGCGGATAAAGTCACGCCAAAGGCGAGTGCCAACGCCAGACGGGAAATCCTGGAAATATTCAAGGTAATGCTCCTGGGTATGCAAGTCTTATCTGGATAGACGAAATAGCCTGCTTTTTTATACTAAGTTGAGCGAAACGGGAAGATAAAAACCGGAAAAGTTGCATTTTTGCCCGCAGGCGACGGGAAAGTCATCACAAATAAATAACATTTTCCCCCAATGCGGTTGACAGCGGGCGACAGATGAAAATAAATGTCTATACAACCCATGACAAGTGGAAGGCACATGCAGCAGCTTCATCCCGATGATGTGATATGGCGAAATGCGCGACTGGCAACCCTGGCGACAGGAGAGCCGGAACCCTACGGCCTTAAAGAACAACATGCCCTCGTCGTGCGCGGCCAGACGATCCTGGCCGTGATTCCTGAATCCGAGATCCCCTCCGGGCATCGTCAGTGTGTCGATCTCGACGGGCGTCTGGTTACCCCCGGCCTGATCGATTGCCACACCCATCTGGTGTTCGGCGGCGATCGCGCAGCGGAATGGGAGCAACGGCTTAACGGCGTGTCATATCAGACCATTAGCGCGCAGGGCGGCGGAATTAACGCCACGGTCACGGCCACCCGCAACAGTTCGCCGGAAACGCTCCTGAGGGTGGCGCAGCAGCGACTCCAGCGGCTGATGAATGAAGGCGTAACGACCGTTGAAATCAAATCAGGATACGGACTGAATGCCGAAGCCGAAGAGAAAATGCTGCTGGTTGCCCGCCAGCTCAGCCTGAATAATCTGGTCGATATCAGCCCGACGCTGCTGGCCGCGCACGCCGTTCCTGCCGAGTACCGACAGGATCCGGATGCCTATCTGGCGCTGGTCTGTGAGCAGATCATGCCCACGCTGTGGCAAAAAGAGTTATTTGAAGCGGTGGACGTGTTTTGTGAAAACGTCGGCTTTACCCCGGCGCAAACCGAGCGCCTGTTCCGGGCCGCCGCCGCGCTCGGGATCCCGGTAAAAGGGCATGTAGAACAACTGTCGAATCTCGGCGGCGCGGCGTTGGTCAGCCAGTATAAAGGGCTGTCGGCCGATCATATTGAGTATCTCGATGATGCAGGTATTCAGGCGATGGCGCAAAGCGGCACGGTGGCGGTATTGCTCCCCGGCGCGTTCTATTTTCTTCAGGAGCGCCAGCGTCCACCGGTGGCGCAGCTGAGAGAGCAGGGCGTGCCGATGGCGGTGGCTACCGACTACAATCCGGGCACCAGCCCGTTTGCCAGCCTGCATCTGGCAATGAACATGGCCTGCGTCCAGTTTGGCCTCACGCCGGAAGAGGCCTGGGCTGGCGTGACGCGGCATGCGGCGCAGGCGCTAGGACGTGGTGCGACGCACGGGCAGTTAAAGCCAGGTTATGTGGCTGATTTCGTCGTCTGGGAGGCGAATCATCCGGTTGAGATGGTTTACGAGCCGGGGCGGAATCCTATGTATCAACGCGTGTTTCGGGGGCAGGTAGCATGAAACTGTGGCATCCCGTCTCTCCGCAGGTCTGGCAGGGTCGTGACGACAGCGCCGAGTCCAGCACCGCGAAACGTCTCTTCCAGACCATACAGCAGCGCGAACACTTTTCTCCCGCACCGTCAGGCATCGCCCTGCTGGGCTTTGAATGTGATGAAGGGGTTAAGCGTAACCAGGGCAGGCCCGGTGCTGCACAGGCACCCGATGTGTTGCGTGGCGCGCTGGCGAATATGGCGAGCCATCAGGGGCATGCGCGCCTCGTGGATATGGGTTCTGTTTATGTTGAAGGCGACGCGCTGGAGGCGGCACAGCAGGCGCTGAGCGAGGCCATAACCGCGTGCCAGCAATCCGGGATGCGTACTCTGGTTTTCGGCGGTGGACATGAAACCGCCTGGGCGCACGGGCGCGGCGTGCTGGACGCCTTTCCGAACGATCGCCTTGCGGTGATCAACCTGGATGCGCACCTCGATTTACGCAAGGCCGAACGGGCAACGTCCGGCACGCCGTTCCGCCAGCTGGCGCACTACTGCGCGTCTCAGTCGCGGGTGTTTCACTACGCCTGCCTGGGGGTAAGCCGTGCGGCGAATACTCAGGCGCTGTGGGAGGAAGCTGAGCGGTTGAACGTGACGCTGGTTGAAGATCTCGATTTTCGCCGGGATGCGCTATCCGTGCTGGATAGCGTGCTTGCGCAGGCAGACCGGGTTTATCTCACCGTTGACCTTGATGTGCTGCCTGCCGCAGAAATGCCCGCCGTGTCCGCCCCTGCGGCGTTGGGGATTCCGGCGCTGGATCTGTTCCCGGTGATTGAGCGTATCTGCCGAAGCGGTAAACTACAGGCGGCGGATCTGGTGGAATTTAATCCGCACTACGATCGGGACGGACAGGGCGCTAAGCTCGCCGCCCGACTGGCCTGGCAAATTGCTCACTGGTGGGCATAACAACATTCAAGGAGTCATGATGTTTTCACGCTCGCCCCTGCCGCAGCCGAGCCCTCCCGCGCCTTTTTACGAAAAGGTGAAGCAGGCGATCAGCGAAAAAATCGCCGCCGGCGTCTGGCGCCCGCACGACCGCATTCCGTCCGAGGCCGAGCTGGTGGCGCAGTTTGGCTTTAGCCGAATGACCATCAACCGCGCACTGCGTGAACTGACCGATGAAGGGTTGCTGGTGCGTTTGCAGGGTGTCGGAACCTTTGTCGCCGAGCCAAAAGGACAGTCGGCGCTGTTTGAAATCCGCAGCATTGCCGATGAAATTGCCGCCCGCAACCATCAGCACCACTGCGAGGTGCTGGTGCTTGAAGAGACGCAGGCCAGCGCCGAACAGGCCATCGAGCTGAACGTTACCGAGGGCACCCGGATTTTCCATTCGGTGATGGTGCATTATGAGAACGACATTCCGGTCCAGATTGAAGACCGCTGCGTCAACGCGGAGCGGATACCGGACTACCTGAGCCAGGATTACACCCAAACCACACCGCATGCGTATCTCTCGCTCGTCGCCCCGCTGACGGAAGGGGAGCATATCGTGGAAGCCGTGCGCGCCACGCCGCAGGAGTGCGAGCTGTTGCGTATTAAAGAGCACGATCCCTGTCTGCTGATCCGCCGTCGTACCTGGTCGTCCTCGCAAATTGTGTCGCATGCGAAGCTGCTATTCCCGGGGAATCGCTACCGGTTGCAGGGCCACTTTATGTCATAAGTTTTATAAGCGTGATCGCTAACGCAATATAGCAAAATTGTATCTTTTTTGTTAAACCCGACCTTGTGTGTGCTTGTCTATACAAGTATATCTAAATGCATCACCTGTCCCTTATGAGGAACACACAATGTCGTCAGATAAATACCGCAAGCAGGATGTCCGCGCCGCGCGCGGCACCACGCTCACCGCAAAAAGCTGGCTCACCGAAGCACCGCTGCGCATGTTGATGAACAACCTTGATCCTGAGGTAGCAGAAAATCCCCACGAGCTGGTGGTCTACGGCGGCATTGGCCGCGCCGCGCGCAACTGGGCGTGCTATGACGCGATTGTCGAGTCTTTGACGAATCTCGAAAACGACGAAACGCTGCTGGTGCAATCCGGCAAACCGGTTGGCGTATTCAAAACCCATAAAAATGCGCCCCGCGTGCTGATTGCCAACTCCAACCTGGTGCCGCACTGGGCGACGTGGGAACACTTCAACGAGCTGGACGCAAAAGGGCTGGCCATGTACGGCCAGATGACCGCGGGTAGCTGGATCTACATCGGCAGCCAGGGGATTGTGCAGGGCACGTATGAAACCTTCGTGGAAGCGGGCCGTCAGCACTATAACGGATCACTGAAAGGCCGCTGGGTGCTCACCGCCGGACTGGGCGGCATGGGCGGCGCGCAGCCGCTGGCCGCGACGCTGGCGGGCGCGTGCTCCCTGAACATTGAGTGCCAGCAGAGCCGCATCGATTTCCGTCTGCGTACCCGCTATGTCGATGAACAGGCCGACAACCTCGATGACGCGCTGGCGCGCATCAAAAAGTACACCGCTGAAGGCAAAGCCGTGTCGGTTGCCCTGTGCGGCAACGCGGCGGATATTCTGCCGGAACTGGTGGCGCGCGGCGTGCGTCCGGATCTGGTCACCGACCAGACCAGCGCTCACGATCCGCTCCACGGCTATCTGCCAAAAGGCTGGACGTGGGAAGACTACCAGCAAAAAGCGGAAACCGATCCTGAGGGCACGGTACTGGCGGCTAAACGCGCCATGGCGGAACACGTCTCCGCGATGCTGGCCTTCAGTAAGATGGGTATTCCGACCTTTGATTACGGGAATAACATCCGCCAGATGGCGAAAGAGATGGGGGTGAATAACGCCTTTGACTTCCCCGGCTTCGTGCCCGCCTATATTCGTCCTCTGTTCTGCCGCGGCATCGGGCCGTTCCGCTGGGTTGCCCTGTCCGGCGACCCGGAGGATATCTACAAAACTGACGCCAGAGTGAAAGAGATTGTCGCCGACGACGAACACCTGCATCGCTGGCTGGATATGGCGCGCGAGCGCATTAACTTCCAGGGCCTGCCGGCGCGTATCTGCTGGGTCGGGCTGGAGTGGCGGCAAAAACTCGGCCTCGCCTTTAACGAAATGGTGCGCAGCGGCGAAGTCTCCGCGCCGATCGTCATTGGCCGCGACCACCTGGACTCCGGCTCTGTCGCCAGTCCGAACCGTGAAACTGAAGCCATGCGCGACGGCTCGGATGCGGTCTCCGACTGGCCGCTGCTGAATGCCCTGCTGAACACCGCCAGCGGCGCGACCTGGGTGTCGCTGCACCACGGCGGCGGCGTCGGGATGGGCTTCTCCCAGCACTCCGGGATGGTCATCGTCTGTGACGGAACTGATGAAGCGGCCGCGCGTATCGCTCGCGTGCTGCACAACGACCCGGCAACCGGCGTGATGCGTCACGCGGATGCGGGTTACGAGATTGCCATTGATTGTGCCAAAGAGCAGGGCCTGAACCTGCCGATGATCCCCGCCACACAAGGAAAGCCTGCATGAACGCGTTAACACTTACTCCCGGCTCGCTGACGCTCAAACAGCTGCGTCACGTCTGGCGTCATCCGGTGACACTCTCCCTTGATGAAAGCGCCCACCGTGCCATTAACGACAGCGTGGCCTGCGTGGAGGCGATTGTGGCGGAGGGGCGCACCGCCTACGGCATCAACACCGGGTTTGGCCTGCTGGCGCAGACCCGCATCGCCACGCACGATCTGGAGAATTTACAGCGTTCGCTGGTGCTGTCGCACGCGGCGGGGGTTGGCCAGCCGCTGGACGATGAGATCGTCCGCCTGATGATGGTGTTGAAAATCAACAGCCTGGCGCGTGGGTTTTCCGGCATTCGTCTGAGCGTGATCCAGGCGCTGATGGCGCTGGTCAATGCGGAAGTTTATCCGTGGATCCCGGCGAAGGGCTCCGTCGGCGCCTCCGGCGATCTGGCGCCGCTGGCGCATATGTCGCTGCTCCTGCTGGGTGAAGGCCAGGCGCGCTGGCAAGGGGAGTGGCTGCCTGCGAAAGAGGCGCTGAAAAAAGCTGGCTTAACGCCGATCACCCTCGCGGCAAAAGAGGGGCTGGCGCTGCTCAACGGCACGCAGGCGTCGACCGCTTTCGCGCTGCGCGGTCTGTTTGAAGCGGAAGATCTGTTCGCCTCGGCGGTGGTGTGCGGTGCACTGACCACTGAGGCGGTGCTCGGCTCGCGTCGTCCGTTCGATGCCCGCATCCACGAGGTGCGCGGCCAGCGCGGGCAGATTGATGCCGCCGCCATGTACCGCCACGTACTTACCGATACCAGCGACATTGCCGATTCGCATCACAACTGTGAGAAGGTGCAGGATCCGTATTCCCTGCGCTGCCAGCCGCAGGTGATGGGCGCATGCCTGACGCAGCTGCGCCAGGCGGCAGAAGTGCTGCTGGTGGAGGCCAATGCGGTGTCCGACAACCCGCTGGTGTTTGCCCTGGAAAACGAGGTGGTCTCCGGCGGCAACTTCCACGCCGAGCCGGTGGCGATGGCCGCAGATAATATCGCCCTGGCGATTGCCGAAATCGGGGCGTTGTCTGAGCGTCGAATCGCGCTGATGATGGATAAGCACATGTCCCAGCTACCGCCATTCCTGGTGCGCAACGGCGGCGTGAACTCGGGCTTCATGATTGCCCAGGTCACCGCCGCGGCACTGGCAAGCGAGAACAAAGCCCTGTCGCATCCGCACAGCGTGGACAGCCTGCCAACCTCAGCCAACCAGGAAGATCACGTTTCGATGGCCCCGGCTGCCGGGCGTCGCCTCTGGGAGATGGCCTCTAACACCCGCGGCGTGCTGGCGGTGGAGTGGCTGGCGGCGTGTCAGGGTATTGATTTGCGCGAAGGGCTAAAATCCAGCCCGCTGCTGGAGCAGGCGCGCCAGGAACTGCGCGAGCACGTTACGCACTACGATGACGACCGCTTCTTTGCGCCGGATATTGATAAGGCGATGCAGCTTCTGGAGGAAGGACGGCTGGTGGGGCTGTTACCTTCGGTGCTGTGATTTTTACCCTCACCCTAACCCTCTCCCACAGGGAGAGGGAATTGTTAGGTTTTCTCCCTCTCCCTGTGGGAGAGGGCCGGGGTGAGGGCATCAGCCCGCACGATTACGAATACATCGCCGTAATCGACGCGCTGCCCAGCGAATGGAAATGCACGTTAAAGCCTACCATCGCGCCGCTCGCCCCTTCGTCGACCTCAATCTTGTCCACATCCAGCGCGTGCACGGTGAAGATATAGCGGTGCGTTTCCCCTTTTGGCGGCGCCGCGCCGCCGTAGCCCGCTTTGCCAAAGTCAGTGCGCGTCTGAATCGCACCGTCAGGCAGAGCAACCAGATCGGAACCGGAGCCCTGCGGCAGCACGCGCGTGTCGGCGGGCAGGTTTGCCACGATCCAGTGCCACCAGCCCGACCCGGTTGGCGCATCCGGATCGTAGCAGGTCACGACAAAACTTTTGGTTCCCGCTGGCACATCGTCCCACGCCAGATGGGGAGAGATATTATCCCCCTGATAACCCATCCCGTTAAACACGTGACGTTCCGGCAGCTTTTCGCCGTCGCGCAAATCTTTACTGATGATTTTCATCCGATTTCCCTCGTTACTCACTCATTCAGAAAGTGTAACGCATGGGGTTAAATCGCGAAATG